>Ga0160443_100011_pt1 | contig 464596 bp, 403 predicted proteins | sample HID1972I_E1MG_FD_108244 | JGI IMG/M metagenome (GOLD analysis project Ga0160443, IMG submission 108244) | Enriched pill bug-associated microbial communities from UW Madison campus, WI, USA - HID1972I_E1 MG | ecosystem: Host-associated > Arthropoda: Insects > Digestive system > Unclassified ...
AGGTCCTCTCCCCGGGCGGGGTTACCTTTAGCTTTAACGATGCCAGCGGCATTACCGGCTGGGTGGATGCAAAAGCCGCAGCTATTCAGGACGGCAAACTCACCGCATCATTTGAACAGGGAATCCACCGGATTACGTTAGCGGTGGACCGGGAGCTCCGCAGCGAAGGCCCGCTGCTCGTACAGCTGGACGACGGCGGGGCACAGACCAGATTGGTTATGGGTAAATAGTGAATCAATGAATTATTCATTCCGGAAAGCAGCCATCGAAGACCTTCCTAAAATTTGGGAAATCCTGGAAGGTGCAATAAAACGAAGAAAGCAGGACGGCAGCGATCAATGGCAGGACGGCTATCCCAATCCGACGGTGATCCGGAACGATATCGACCGGGATGCCGGATATGTACTGTCAGACGGTGAAGTTATTACCGCATATTGCGCCTTATTGATAAACGATGAACCCGCATACGCGGCCATTGAAGGCAAGTGGATGACTGAAGGGGATTTCGTGGTATACCACCGGGTAGCGGTGGCGGAAAAATACCTGGGCAGGGGCCTCGCCCAGCAATTGTTGAAACACATTGAAGAATTTGCACTCCAGCATCACATATACAGCATCCGGGCAGACACCAATTTCGATAATCCCGGTATGTTATGGCTATTCGAGAAGCTCGGCTATCACTATTGCGGAGAAGTGATTTTTAGGGGAATGCCCCGAAAAGCCTTTGAAAAGGTTTTGAGTGATCTGCCATTGGACCGCTAAACACCCAATATCCATCTCACGTCAAAAGCATCGGTTACTTCCACTAATTTTTGATCATCATCATTTCTGGCAGAAAGATTCTTTTCATTGACTTCCAGTTTTTCAATAAGTGCCTGCCGATCACGTGTGTTAGTACAATGTAGAAAAATAGACATGTAATTACCCAATGTCCTTCCTTCGTTGTGTACTAAGTCTGAACCATGAATAACTATCCTATCGGAAACAAGCGATCCGATGACAACAGGCATTTCTGTGTAACCCTGGAGTTCTTTTTCAAAAGCTTCAACCTGCAATGTGCCGCCAAAGCAGGTTTGGTAAAACGTGAGTGCCTCCCTGCAATTACCAGAAAATGTAATAAAAATGGCACTCACTGATTTATCATTCATATGATCAGTCATAGAAGATCCAATTAGGCATCGGGAATTTCAGGCTCTACAAGCTTCATCAATTTATCCAGCGATTCCTGCCACCCTAAATAACACATTTCTAGCGGTATTACCGCAGGAATACCCGCTTGCACAACCTTAAGCTCCGTGCCACATGAAACCTGGTTCAGCCATACGGTGGTCGTCATTTCTCCGGGTAAGTTGGGGTCATCGAATGTATCCGAGTATTTAATTAATTCATTGGGTTTTATCTCGAGATACAATCCGCCAAAAGAGTGCCCGTTTCCTGTGCTGAAGTTTATAAAGGTCATGTGGTACTTCCCCCCTACCTTGAAATCCATATGCTGTACGGTGCATATAAAACCGTAGGGTGGTAACCAAGTCGAATGTGCCAAAGGATCAGCGAATGCCCGAAATACCTTTTCCGGGCTTGCCTTGATTACCCGATGTAATGAAACTGTTTGATTTTCCATTTTATTAAACTTTAGTTGGTGATTTATACTTATCCCTTATTCGTCTTTACCTTTTCTTCATTTTCCTTTTTCCTGAATGTCACGATTCTCTTAATCAGTGCTTCAGGCAGGGGGTTGTCTGTCGGAATCTGGATAACCGATTTACTGGTTTTATACCCTGCCAGGTCAGCCTTAAAGTGCTCCCAAAACGCATCGCTATAGGGGTGTGACAAGGAGATGTGTTTCGGAAATGCGCAGTAGTATATCAGATAACCGTGGTATTTAAAGCAGGGGATTTGATAACTGATGCTTTCCTCCGCATCAGGTACTGCTTTGTTAATAATTTTCCGGATGGTTTGCATCCGCTTCAGTGTTTCGCCACTAAAGGCTTGATGATATTCGTCAATGGTTTGATAATTTGTTTTAGCCATGGGTCCGGATTTTTTGATTATACCTATAAGAAATGGCCAGAATGCCTAATATCACCAATGGCAACAGCATGAAGCCAATGTTTTTATCTACACATGCGTGGCTGATAACGGCAAAGATTAAATTGAAGGTGAGTCCTGCATACGCCCATTCTCTTAGCTTAGCGGGTGTTTTAGGATACGCAATCGCAATAACACCGAGTGCTTTACAGATGATCAGTGTGTAGGCGAAGTAATCCGGATAGCCTAACGGTTTTGTCCCTACAGTCGCTTGCTCGGGTGCAAACAGCAGGGTACTAAGCGGCATTACGCCTTCCCAAAGGATGATGATGGTAGTTGCCACCCAAAAGATTATCTTATTCTTTTTCATCTTATTAATTATTAAAAGGATATAAATTAGTTTGATTCAACATATTTCACAAAGTTGTTCAAGATCGCTTGCCATCCTTGTTTCTGAAATTCAGGGTCATTTTCTGTTTCCGCATCGAACGTAGTTTCGATGTTGGTTTTACCATCTTGTGCGGTAAACAACGTAGTGGCCTTTCGCCCATCGGGCATGGTGTACGTGATTTCCTTATGCAATGCTACCTTATCATACGTGCCTTCAAAGTCAAAACCGAAGCTGCCGTCTTTCGCTTCCATTCTATTCTTAAACTTACCACCTGCGCGCAGGTCGTTTTCACTGCTTGGCGTATGCCAATTTGGATCAGGCGTATTCCATTGCATAATGTCGCTTGGTGTGTTCCAAGCTTTCCAAACGTTGGTTACGGGGGCATTGACTGTTGCTTCTACCGTAATTCTTGTTACTTGTGCCATTGTTGATTTGTTTTTTTGTTTATTAAATTTTACAATTCAAAATTACAATAGGAGATCAAATCGTGGCGGTTGTGAAAATGACAATCTTAGGGGTGAATTATGACAAACTATTTTTACCTTGCGGTCTAATAACCAAGGGTTGATATGCGAATTTCTGTCTTTGTGCCTGAGTATGGGGTGATTGAAGCGGTTACTCCCCCATTCAGAACGTTTCATACTGCCAATGAGTTTTTGACGACATTCGGTAAAAAACCCATTTTCGAGGTTGAATATGTGGGCTTAAAAGAATATGTACCTGCCAACAATGGCGAATACATGATAAAAACCGACCGGTTGCTCAAAGATGTGACAACAACAGACTTACTGATCATACCGCCTACCTTTGGTGATACCATCCAAGGAATTCATGCCAATGCCGAAGCGATACCTTATTTTAAAAAGTTGCACGAGAAAGGTTCGAGTCTTGCCAGTTTATGTATCGGCGCTTTCCTATTAGCCGAAACGGGTTTACTCAATGGTAAAAAATGTTCTACCCATTGGGCTCATATCAATGAGTTTAGAGAAAGATACCCAGAAGTGGAGGTAGAAGATGGAGCGATCATAACCGAACACGATAATATTTATAGCAGCGGTGGGGCAAGCAGTTTGTGGAATTTGATATTATACTTGGTTGAAAAATTTTCCGACAGGGAAACGGCCGTAATGATTTCGAAATATTTTGCATTGGATATCGGAAGAGATAGTCAATCTCAATTTGCTATCTTCAAAGGTCAACGGAATCATGGCCATGATGATATTCAAAAAGTACAGGATTACATTGAAGAGCACTATTGCGACAAAATATCGATAGAAACTTTGGCCCAATTGATTAACACAGGCCGCAGAACTTTTGAACGGAAATTTAAAGAGGCCACCAACAATACTCCCATCGAGTATATACAAAGAGTACGGATAGAAGCTGCCAAAAAATTCTTTGAAGCATCCCGGAAAAATGTATCTGAAATTATGTTTGACGTAGGTTATACGGATACAAAAGCCTTTAGGGATATATTTAAAAAGATCACGGGACTCACGCCGATTGAGTACCGGAATAAATTTGCAAGGGTGGCAAATGAGGTGTGATACGATCGATATACAGCGGTTATCCATTTGCTGTATTCGGTGGCATTATTTGTTAACTTTGCATCACGGTTATAAGATGCATTAAACGGAAATGGCTGTTAAAATCTTATTGGATGAGCGCAAGTTATTATTCAAAGTAGCGAAGGGTGATCAACGGGCCTTCCGAGCCATTTATGACCATTATTACGACCGTATACATGCTTATGGTCTTCACCTGCTCAAATCCGACGTGCTTGCCGAGGAAATGCTTCAATATGCGTTCTTAAAAATATGGACGCTTGAAGAAAAGTTAACAAAAATTGAAAATCTTGAAAGCTACCTGATTACCGTTGCTCGCAACCATGCGCTTGACGTGCTCCGTAAAAAAAAGCTAACCATAAGAGTAAATCGTGAAATCAATGCGGGGTGGTCTGAATTACATAACGAGACCGAAGAAGAAATCCTACTCAATGACACACGCAGGGTTCTCGATGAGGCTATCGAGTTATTGGCACCCCAGCAAAGACGAGTTTATAAATTATGCCGGCAGCAGGGCCTGAAGTATGAAGAGGCTGCTAAAGAATTAAACCTTTCTCCGGCAACCGTGCAGTCCTATATGAAACTTGCGCTTCGTGCGCTCCGAAGACACCTGGCCAACCATACCGACATCGTGGCGATGCTAATCATCTTTAAGCTGATTTAAAAATAATCAGCCGATACCCCCAAAGTTTACTGCCGTTCGTCTACCTAAGAAAGGATGTCGGCAACATGAACAAAAGCAGGATTACCTACTTGGTCGAACAGTACCTCAACGATACAGCGACAGCACAGGAGCTGAGCGAATTGGAAAGCCTATTGGCAGATCCCAATGCCGATCGTTTGGTCAAAGCCATTTTTCATGATAGCTTTTATCACCTACCTGAGGTAGCCGGAAATCAGTCTGACAATGAAACAAAGGAGCGGATCTTCCAACAGATTGTTATGCAGTCTCAGCGACAGTCGGCATCGTTTAAACACGGAACGAAGAGGCTATTGAAGTGGTTGCCTTATGCCGCAGCAATCATCGTAGCCATCACCTTGATTGGATTACTGGTTTGGAATGAAGAACGATCCCCTCATCAAGAAATAGCTACCACGGAGATCTATCCGGCTACGAATGGTGCTACACTCTCACTCGCCGACGGCAGGACCATCGCCCTAGATCACACACAAGGAGGAATTACTATGGGAGCGGGAGAAATTACCTACGACAACAACCATTCATCGATTGTCAAACTGGATAACCACAAAGCGTCCATTGAGAAGCTAGTACTTTCTACACCGAAGGGAAGCACCTATGCGATTACACTGCCCGATGGCTCGAAGGTTTGGCTCAACACAGCTACCACACTGACATACCCCTCGCGGTTTGATGATATGGAGCGGGTGGTTTACCTGGAAGGCGAGGCCTATTTTTCAGTGAACAAAAAGCCAGGAAAATCACAGGGGGTTCGTGAAATTCCTTTCAAGGTAGTGAGTAACGGGCAGGTAGTAGAAGTGCTAGGAACAGAATTCAATGTATCGGCTTATAGCGATGACCACGAAATCCAGACCACATTGGTGGAAGGTCGCGTACGCGTTTCGACAAGTGATGACATGCGAGCGGCCGTTTCAGAAAAAGCAATTGTCGCTGTGTTGGAACCTGGCGAGCAGGCGATGAATCGTGAGGGCAACATAGAGATACAATCCGTAGACCCGAATCAATATACGGCGTGGAAGGATGGTCTTTTCTATTTTGAAAGGTCGGCACCTCAGGTCGCAATCGCACAATTGGCACGTTGGTATGATCTTGAAGTCATTTATCAAGGCAAAATTCCACAAGTCAATATCTTCGGGGTAATTGACCGGAATAAATCGCTGGGTTCCGTCTTGAAATCGCTTGAAAAAAGCGGGCTTAGGTTTAAGGTAGTCCGCACAAATGGGGTAAACGAGCTTATCGTTTTGGGCGAACAATAAATAAAACCAATGTTAAACGTAAAAGGGTAAAATCATGAAAACATAGGATATACGAATATAGCTGTAAAGAATTCCAACAAAAAACGGATGATGCTGACGACATCACCCGCTTTCTTTTGCTTGGACTGATACTTGGCCATCGTTAACTGAGGCCGAAAACCAATTTTTTAACCATCCAAACTATACAAATATATGACTTTTGCACGACGTGTAAGGGGATATCCCCGGCCTTTTAAATACCGATTAGTACTGATTATGAAATTAGCGATTTTCTTGACTGTTGTTTTAGTATCTCATGCATTCGCTGAAGGGAAAGCGCAGAAGATAACACTTAACGCCCGAAACACCACACTACGCAATGTGATGTTGGAGATCCAGAAACAACAGGGTTATTCGTTTTTGTTTCGTGGCGACTATATCGCAGATACACGCATAGATGCACAACTGGAAAAAGTTGAATTTGCGGACGCTATGCAGAAAATCTTGATGGGCCATGGGCTTGATTGGTCGATAGATGATGGCATTATAACGATTACAGCCCGGCAATCCACAAAAAATCAGCCTCCGGCCCGTAAGCAAGACCGCACCATAACGGGTATCGTAACGGACGAGTCGGGAACACCGATGGAGGGGGTAACCGTAAGTGTCGTTGGCCGGAATACCCGTACCAAAACCGGCCAGCAAGGCGAATACCGAATCACCCTGCCCGATGAAGATGCCAGATTGACTTTCAGCAGTGTTGGTTTCGAAACCCGGGAACAGCCGGCACAGGGGCTTACCAAGCTGGACATCATCCTGAAAGCTGCCATAGACGATTTGAGTGAGGTGGTGGTTGTAGGATATGGATCGGTGAAGAAGAGCGATATTACTGGCAGCGTAGCCTCCGTAAAGGGTGAAAAAATAACGAATACCAGCTCAGGAAGTTTTGAGGCACTCCTGCAGGGACGCATAGCGGGTTTACATGTAATTAATAACAATAGCGATAACCCACAGGGTGGATCGACGGTGCGCGTGCGGGGAATCAGCTCCATCAACGGCTCAAATGCCCCGCTTGTTGTGGTTGATGGAATCCCCTTTGGGGATGCCGGGGGGTTGAACCTAATCAATCCGAATACCATTCTTTCAATTGAGGTGCTGAAGGATGCTTCGGCGACAGCGATTTATGGCTCGCGGGGGGCCAATGGTGTTATCATGATCACCACGAAACGCGGCGATAAGCATTTACCCAGCGTCTGGCTCGATCAAAAGACGAGCTTCGGTGCATTCAGTGAGAAACTAGACTATTGGCGGGATCCTTTGCTCATGGCTGAGCTGGCAGATGAGGCGAACGAAAATGCGGGTGTAGATCCCATATATATCGGTAAAAGGGATGCAAATGGAACGTATTATCCGTCTCGGGCGGATATAGCGAGTGGTGCCTGGCCTTATTATACGGAATGGGCGGACTATGTGTTCAGATCCACGTCAGTTACCTCAGAAACTAACCTCGGTGTACAGGGCGGTGGAGATAAGAACCAGTATTACCTAGGCCTTGGCTACTACGACGGCGAGGGCATGCAACGCAAGGACGATTATAAGAAACTTACACTGGATTTGTCTTACCAGCATGAATTGTCGGATTACCTAACCATCATCTCGAAAGCAGGCTTCATTGATGGCAACCGGAATCGGAATTACGGAATGAATTATCAACGAAATCCATTGTTTCCAGTATTTAATGGTGATGGTTCCTACTTTAAAGCAAATGCCCTAGACTACGGGAATGTGCTGGCAATGACCAACGAAAGGAAGGATGTATCGCCGAATACCGACGGGTATGCGACCCTTCAGTTCAACGTGAAACTTGCCGAACCACTTGAACTGGTTTTGCGGGGAAATGCTCGCGCGGGAACCGCAGGCAATGCCTTTTATAATCCGCGTGTGTATACTCAGGGAGGAGACCTTTATGACGGCGAAGGCGGCATTTCATCATCCTCGTATAAAAACGTAACACTCGATGGGTATCTGACATATACCAAGACCTTTGCGCAGCGGCATGCGTTTACGGCGATGGGTGGCGTGACGTATGAAAACGGCACAAATAAGAGCTTGAATACGATAGGTCGGGGTTTCGCAAACGATAATCTGATGGAAGAAAATATGTCTGGCGCAACGGAACGCTTCATCACAAATGGTTTCAGTGAAACGGTGCTGGCTTCGGGTTTTACACGCTTTAATTACGCATTTGCTGATAAATACCTATTCACCTTTACCGCACGGGCGGATGGAAGTTCCAAATTTGGAGACAACAACAAATGGGGGTTTTTCCCTTCGGGTGCGGCCAGCTGGCGACTGTCCGAAGAGGCATTCTTGAAAGATGTCGATGCGATTGACGACCTCAAGATCCGTGCGAGTTATGGCATTTCAGGAAATCAGGGCATTGCACCTTATCAGACCATTTCAAAATACGGGCAGGACTACTATTACCTTAATGGAGAGGAATTTATCATTTACGGCCTTGGCCAACAAATCGGAAGAGAAGGTATCGGTGACCGCTACGTACAATGGGGCGGAATGGCAACGAAAGATTTGCGTTGGGAAAAAACGTCACAGTTTGATCTTGGAGTAGATGCTACCTTGTTTCGTAATAGACTTAATGTAACCGTTGATTATTACTATAAGAAAACAAGTGACTTGCTACGCCAACAATTCCTCAACCCAAGCACGGGATTCGACCGGGTGTGGACAAATGACGGTGAAATTGAAAATCGAGGCGTTGAACTGGCGTTGGATGGACGAATTTTAACTAATGGAAAATTGAAGTTCGACGCGGGATTCGTGTTTTCACTCAATCGGAATAAGGTTGTAAACATTGGCTCACAAGAAAAGTCGGGATACATCGTTGACAAAAATGGATTGCGGTACGAGCCTTATGGAAGTGGCATTTTTAACGACGCGTATTTAAACGTACTGGCTATCGGTCAGCCTGTCAATGCTTTTTACGGTTACCAGGTAGATGGGATTATTCAAGAAATGCCTGATAATCCAGTAAAAATGACCAGCCCGGGTGAACTGAATTACGTGGGACTGCGAGAGGATGGAACCCTTGATCCCGATATGCGCCAAATTATTGGGGATCCGAATCCAGATTTTACTTCTAGCTTGAATCTTCAGTTAAGACACGATGTGGGAATCGATTTTTCACTCATGTTATACGCGATGTATGGCAATGATGTTTTCTCCACACGAAAGCTAGACCGGTTATCATTGCAGAAAGATAGGTGGACTGGCGAAAACCCAAACAATGTGCGTCCGAAACTTCGGGCAGATCGACAGTATTTTGCGTCCTCATGGTTTGTGGAAGATGGCAGCTTCCTCAGAATACAACACGTAACCCTGGGTTATACATTCCAACGTATTGCGTTTCTCCAGCAAGCCCGTATTTTTCTGAATGCGACCAACCCCATTGTATTTTCTAACGTGAGCGAATATGACCCAGAAGGGGGTGAAAATGGTAGGGGAAGTGCTCCATACCCACGTGTTGCGATTTACACTGCTGGTTTGCAATTGAAGTTTTAAGTATCAATAGTTAAAAAGACATGACAGCGATAAAAAACCTTTTTACCGGTCTACTTTTGTTCGTTTCCTTATCTTCTTGTGACGATATGTTGCTGGAACAGCCCTATGGTGTGTATTCGGACAATAATTTTTTTACAAGTGAAGCCGATGCATTGAATGCACTGCTCTATGCGTATGATCCCATCAGTAATATCGAGTATGGAGCACGGTTCTTATTTAATCTTACTGATATCCCGACAAACCAATACCGCTCCTACAATAAGGGATTGGAAACGGGCCTGTTTGAATGGGATGTAAATTCTAACACGGAAGAAATTCTTTATTTTTTCAAATATTGCTATTTAGGTATCACGCGGGCAAACAGCGTGCTTGAAAACGTTGGCGAGATGGCCAACATTTCAGACGAAGCCCGTCGCCAATTTTTGGGCGAGGCCCATTTTCTTAGGGCATTCCACTATTTTATGTTGGTCCGCGTATACGGTGAGGTCCCCTACCATGTGAAGGTAGTAGAAGGCGTGCAAGATGCGAAGGTACCTTTTGGATCATTGCCTGAACTGTATGATTTGATTATCGCCGATTTAAATGAGTCGATTGCGTTGATGAACATTGCCAAACAACAAGGACGTGCCGATAAAGTGGCTGCCCAAGCATTATTGGCAAAAGTATATCTCACATTGGCCTCGTCGAAAGACACAGGCGCTCCGGGCTACGAGTGGGTTTCGGATGTGGAAACCCTGTTTGCTAATGCCGCGGAAACTGCCGCGCTGGTGTTGAGAGGACAGAATACATACGGTTTAGATCCGGATTTGCTTAATGTCTACGATGTCGAGCACCAAGCAGACGGAAAGGAGCATATTTTTATGACCTCCATGACCCGCGAGGGAAGCGGTTTTGAAGGAAATTACTCGCAACTACCCCAAATATTCACAATCGGCCTTCCGAATGTCTATATCGCCAATACACTGACAGCGGGCGGCGGGGTAATGCCGATCATCCAACCGGGACAACAAGGGTGGCAATATTACCGGGTAGACAATGAGTTTTACCACAGTTTTGACGATAACGATCTACGGAAACGTTTGATGGTGACGACGATTTATAACGCGGATGGTTCGGTGTTGGCCAACTGGTCTGAAGATAACCTAACGAGTTCCAACCCCACACTTTTTGCTTTCTTCTATCCGTTTAGCCGGAAATATACAGACCCACATTCCAATTCACACCGCACCAGCGCCAACCTATACCTCATTCGCTTTGCCGAGGTAGCATTGACTTACGCCGAAGCGGCAGGACCAACTGATGAAGGGTACTACTGGATCAATCAGGTAAGGGAAAGGGCCGGTTTGGACGAATTACCCAGGGGTTTATCGGAACAGCAATTTAAAGAAGCCGTATGGGATGACCTAACCTTTGAACTTGCCTTTGAAGGCCACGGCCTCTTTGAGCTGCGCAGAACCAACCGTGTGCTTGAAAAAGTAACCAATAAGCCCGTGAATGAGGAATATGCATATTTTTTTCCGATTCCGCAGCGTGAACTCGATTTGAATCCAAAACATTAACCAACGTTTCGAAAATGAAAAGGAAAAATAAATATATGTTAGTTTGGCTGTGTCTGATAACAATTACGGCATGTAGTAAACTAGAAAACGAACTGACCACAGGATCCAAAATAACCTTGACTTCACAGGGAGAAATAGACCGCTTTAAAGCGGATGGTGATATTTTGGAGCTGACAATCCGTGGTGAGTCCATTACCGATATTTCCGCTTTAAATGTACAAAAGGTCAAAAATCTTGTCATCGAAAACACCGGGATTGAACAGCTAAATTTACCAGCGTTAAATGCGATAACGGTAATGATGCATATAAAGGGCAATCAACGGTTATCATCGCTCGATGGCCTGGATAATCTACGATTTATAAATGGAAGTTTGATTATCGAAGATAACGATGCACTGGAAGACATATCAGGATTATTGGGATTGAAGGTGTTTACCGGTAGTTTGACAATTACCGGCAATGATCAATTGGGAAAAAATGAGGTTTGTCTAACCGATCAACTTGGATTTTGTACAATCAAACACTTGGTGGAAAGCGGTGTATTTTCAGGAACGATCACGCTTGCTAGCAACCATCCGGAAGCACCAACGTCACTTCAGACAATTGGGCAGATTTCCGGTGATGATGTGATCAGTTATACCTTACAATCAAAAGCTGACATCGAGGATTTTAAACCACTTTCGGATACTGTGCTGAACCTTACGATAACCGGAACCGAAATTAATTCTTCTTTATTGAACTCGTTGAGCAGCAAAATAACATGGATCAAGGGTACAATGTTGATAGAAAACACCCGTATTGTGGAGACAGAAGGATTTTTCGACAAGGTGCATTGCGACGGCAGCATTATTCTCAGAGACAACCCAGCGCTTTTAAACCCGCAGGGATTCAGAAACTACCGACACATCAAGGGGGACTTGATTATTGAAAACTGCCCTAACCTAGCATTTTGGTGGTCTGCGGCAGGCGATGTCGGATTTTCCGGAATCGAACAAATCGACGGCAGCCTGATTGTTAATCCTGCCATAGGTGTTGAATCGGGTGGCGCAAGTTTTTTGAAGCTAACTCATGTGGGTGGCGATTTTGTATTAGTGGGTAGCCCGGAGGCAGGGAATATCTGGAACCTGAATACTTGGTACGATATCGGCGGCGGAATCAAGTATATCGGTGGTGATTTGATATTTAAAGATCATTTCACGGTGAACGGTTTGGGCGGTCTCCAAGGGCTGGAGCACATTGGCGGTGATATCTATATCCTGGATAATGGCGCAGGAAACAACCAAGAGATCCCGCTGATGAATGCGGATAACCAAATAGGCTTCTGTATCATCAAAACACTCATTGACAAAGGAGTGCTGAAAAAGGAGAACCCGACCATTCAGTTGAGAGTGAAACCGGGTGCAGCCTTGATAGACTTGAACACATTGGCAGCTTGTCAATGATTAAAAAATATAAATGATATGACTATGAAAGGATTAAAAGAAATCATTAACAGAATGTGGACAGAAAAAATGACCTGGAGTTGGTTGGCCATCGTAGCTGTGTTATTGGGTGCATGTAGTAAATCCGGAGAAGGAAACGTAAGCAAGGCCAGACCCTATTTTGAGCGTAACTATACATTTTCCGACGGTAACATTCCCCGGAATGTATTGGATAGTTACCTATCTCGGAGTATCCTTCACGCCGAATACTTGAATACCGAAGGGTTTTACAATGACGGGCCAAATCCCTATAAGGAGGATGATTTTCGTATGCTCAAAGAAATTGGAGCAAAGTTCATTGGCAGGGCGATTTACTCATGGGATATCCCGGAGGCTTTTGCAGACCCAGCTTTCTTGGTAAACGCAGAAGAACGGGTGGAGCAGATGCATGCATACGATCCGGAAGTCATCTTCCAAGCTTGTTTATTTGAAATCGTGTCTACGAAGGTAACGCAAGTTCCCGTTCCCGAATGGGTTTTCGAAGCGTTCGACCTACCTGTTGAAATTCGGAATTTTGATTACACGCTGATGTTAAATGAAGAAGGAAAGTTTGTGAACCATTGGCGTGAGGGCGCCAGCGTTCCTGATATTACGAGACTCGAATCACAGCTGTTCTTCTATTTTATGGCCGTGGAGTACATTAATATCGGTGTCGAGGCGCTTCATTTTGGTCAGGTGGAATTGATGGCCATGCACGATGATGGAAGTGGTGTGGAGGCGTGGAGCACATTACTGAATAAAGTAAGAGATTATGCGCGGCTAAATGCGCGCCGGGGAACGGTGCTGTGCGATGGACACATGGGAAGTGGCGGCTTGGTTAAAGACGGTAAGCTGCTATTCGATTTTGTTTCGTTTCCGATGCGCGTTAAAGAGATCGTAGGTGATCCCCAAAAAGGGGAATTGAAAAAGTTTCACCTTGATGCCATATACGGTCGTACAAAAGGGGGTATTACTCCAAGTGGATGGAGTTGCGATCACGTGCCTTACATCGTTGAATTGGATAACTTTGGAATCAGCGACCATCCGGGAACACCCAACTTAAACGATCACTTTGTATGGGGGTTTGATGAAATCTCATGGTTTGCCAATCAATCTGAGGCTTATCGTAACGAATTCTTGGAATACGCCGACAGGTGGATTGAACGGGTGGATTCTAACGGTTTTATCCAGATGCCCGGAAGTCGGGTCATTACCGGTGCCAGCGGCAATCGTTACCGTGCAAACATGCCGAATGATTCATGTCCGATAGGCATGGGGCAAGAACAAGCGATCAAAGCTATCTGGAATCAGTGATAGATAGAGATAACGAAAAATTTAATGTTAATTTGATGTGAAAGTGAATCGGAATGGGGGTACCGGAAATGACCGAGGATATCCAGAGCGCCCCCATTCCGCCACTTTGTGCCAATCAACGCCACCCTAATCCGGGTGCGACATGCTCCAGAATAGAAGAGAGCACGTGTACATTGTAATCAACTCCTAATGTGTTAGGTATCGTCAAAAGCAGGGTATCTGCCTCCTGAATCGCCTCATCCTGAGCCAGTTCTTTAATGAGTTGATCCGGTTCCGAAGCATAACTTCTTCCGAAAATGGTCCGCTTGTTATTTTCAATTATCCCGATTTTATCGACCCGATTAGCTTCCTGCCCAAAGTAATTGCGATCTTGATCCGTTACCAGGGCAAAAATCGATCGACTCACAGACACCCTTGGTTCGCGCAGGTGCCCCGCTTTTTTCCACGCTTCTTTGTACAACCTGATTTGCTCCGCTTGCTGTACATGAAAAGGTTTACCATTTTCGTCGTATTTCAAGGTCGAGCTTTGCAGGTTCATCCCATTTTCGGCCGCCCAAACAGCGGTGGCATTGGAAGCTGCTCCCCACCAAATGCGTTCCCGCAACCCTTCTGAATACGGCTCCAAACGTAACAACCCCGGCGGATTTGGAAACATTGGACGCGGATTCGGCTGGGCAAATCCGACACCTTTTAATCTTTCCAAGAATTCCATAGCCTTACGGCGCCCCATATCTGCGTCGGTTTCACCTTCGGTCAATTCATAGCCAAAATAGCGCCAACCATCGATCACTTGTTCCGGCGAGCCTCTGCTGATTCCCAATTGCAACCGCCCACCCGAAATTAAATCCGCGGCTCCCGCATCCTCTACCATATACAGTGGGTTTTCGTAACGCATGTCAATGACCCCCGTGCCAATTTCAATCTTGTCTGTTTTGGCACCGATCGCTGAAAGCAAAGGAAATGGAGACGCTAACTGGGCCGCAAAATGATGTACACGGAAATATGCACCATCTAAGCCAATTTCTTCGGCAGCAACGGCCAAATCAATGGACTGAAGCAAGGTATCAGCTGCTGTACGGGTTTTATAAGCCGGATGATCGGACCAATGTCCAAACGATAAAAATCCTATTTTCTTCATAATCTCCCACAAAGATAAGGATTATCACGGTCCAAACATGAGGCCGGCGCAGTCATCAAACGAATGCCCGTGGTAATAGCCAGAATAGTAGGAGTACTTGCCAGCTAAGATATTGTGCATCTCGATAAAGCTAAAAATTAACAAATAGACTATGGTTATACGCCAATATTCTTTGATATTACTTTATTTCAAATATTGCATTTGATTATCTTTATCGTGATTTAGTAGAATCCCATTAGCAATAATTGACAACCGATGTTAAAAGACATTCACAACAGTAAACACTACAATTGGGGCACACTGTGCGACGGTTGGCATTTAGTGGACTCCCCAACACTTAGTGTCATTCAGGAGAAGATGCCTTCAGGCACCTCCGAGACCCTGCATTACCATAACAATGTACAGCAGTTTTTCTACATATTGAATGGTACGGCAAACTTTGAGGTCGGGGATAAAATTTTTGAAGTTCACGAAGGTCAAGGGTTTCATATTCTTCCAAAAGGGATACACCGCATTTTGAATAATACGGATAAGACATTGGAATTCATCGTGATATCGGAACCTAAATCACACGACGATAGGGTTAATCTTTAACTACTAAGACCTTCACTTGTTGATTTAGTTTCCTTCAATTGTCGATAACAAGGGTGTTCGGGGGAACATCGTGGGTGACTACAGAACCTGCAGCTACTACCGAGTTTTCACCCACCGTAAGTCCGCTAATGAGAATATTTATCAGGAATCTTCAGCGGCTAAACAGAAGGGTGCCCCATGCCGCCGCCGAACACATGGTGTAACTGCTCATTTGTTAAATTGATAGATAAATATCGCAAAAAATTGTATAATGCGCAGAATTACATTTTGAAACAGATGAAAAAATTGTGCTATTCGATGGTTCTGCTCATGCTCGCCTGCACAGACGCTACCGACTTACGTTTTGCGAATGTAGCAGAAAACAGTAGCATACTACTGGGCGACCCATTGGACCTCTCCATCGACGGGCTGCCTACCGGCGTCGATTCTATTCAATATTACATTGACAACCAGATTTTTGACACTAAAGAGGGTGCTGCTGGCTTGACACTGAATTCGGATGAGTTAACGATGGGGCAGCATACTGTCTCTGCTCTCGTATTTCAAAAGGCGGATAAAAGACTACGGGTTTCTTCCGCCTTCACCCTGTTCGCCCCAGCGCCAAAGCAGTTCCGATATGAAATAATCAATACATATCCGCACGACTCTACCGCATACACACAAGGACTGCAATACACGGATGGGATGCTGTATGAGACGACTGGCCTCAAAGGAGCTTCGACACTGCGTACGGTTGATCTGAAGTCGGGAAAAGTCATCAAATCAAAAAAATTAGGCGATAGCTATTTCGGCGAAGGGATGACCTTGGCCGGTGATCGCATCTATGTACTGACCTACCAGCAAAACACCTGCTTCGTTTTTGATAGGCATTCATTCGAACTGATGAAGACCTTCAATTATGATCAACCACGCGAAGGCTGGGGACTAACTTACGACGGTAAGGCCTTGATAAAAACAGACGGTTCTAATGTGCTCTATTTCATTGACCCGAAAACGTTCCATGTAACGCATACGGTCCCGGTATTTGACAATAAAGGTCCCGTGCTTCAGCTGAACGAGCTGGAATACATCGATGGAAAAGTTTATGCAAATATCTACCAGGAAGACTATGTGGTGGTGATCAATCCGCTAAATGGAGTGGTAGAATCAAAGATAAATCTGATTGGGATATATAACCACAAGCCGGAAGACAATGAGCTGAACGGCATTGCCTACAACAAGCGGGATAGCACATTGTATATAACCGGAAAAATGTGGCCTTATCTGTTCGAGATCAGACCCCAGGTGTTATAGGAATAGTTTCCACCGGGCTTGCCTTGATTACCCGAGGTAATGAAACTGTTTGATTTTCCATTTTTATGTAATTTTATAATTCAAAATTGCAATAGGAGATCAAATCGTGGCGGTTGTGAAAATGACAAAACTATTTTTACCTTGCGGTCTAATGACCTCTAATGACCTATTGATATGCAATTTTCTGTCTTTATACCTGAGTATGGGGTGATTGAAGCAGTTACTCCCCCATTCAGAACGTTTCATACCGTCAATGAGTTTCTGACGTGCCCTTGCCCTCGCACAACAAGCCCCCGAACGGCGGTTTATCGAAGGAAAACTTAGCGAGCTGGGAACGTAATTTCTAAAACACAAAAAAAATCAAACTGGTTTGTCGATTTTGTCTTCCGCCATTCGACTACTTGGTGAACAAACAAAATTAAAACAGAACATGACTGAAAACAATAAATCTATCGGAAAAGACAACGGAGAGACTAAGGTATCGCGAATCCGGGTTGAGAGCTTTTCCATCTCGCTTGACGGCTATGGGGCGGGACCAAATCAACATGTTAACAATCCGCTCGGCATTGGAGGGGAAGAGCTACACAACTGGTTTCTTCCGACGCAGACGTTCCAAACGATGCATCGTTCCTTCGACCCTCGCACCGGACAGGGGCAAGTGGTTGGTACGACCGGACTGGACGACGACTTTGCGCAGCGAGGGTTCAAGAATATCGGCGCCTGGATTATCGGCCGGAACATGTTCGGGCCGATCCGCGGCCCTTGGCCGGATATGAACTGGAAGGGCTGGTGGGGGCCCAACCCCCCTTATCACGTTCCGGTGTATGTGCTAACCCACCACGCACGCCCTCCTTTGGAAATGGAAGGTGGAACGACCTTTTACTTTATTACCGACGGCATTCACGATGCGCTTGCCAAAGCCCAAGAAGCAGCCAATGGGAAAGATATCCGAATTGGCGGTGGGGTGAACATCATACAACAATACCTGCGCGAAGGACTGATCGATGAGTTGCATATTGCCATCACACCGACCATACTAGGTGGAGGCGAACGGCTATTCGACGGCGTTGACCTACGTAAATCCGGTTACGAATGTGTCCGGTTCGACGCATCGGAGAAGGCGACCCATGTTATCTTCCAACGCAAATAGAAAACTTAATCAGCAAATAAAAAGATCACCATGAAATACATTTGTCTCGGTTACATGAATGAAGAAGTTTGGGAGACATTATCAGAAAGCGAACGGAACACCTTTATGGACGATTGTTTTGCTTATGACGATGAACTCCGGAAGAATGGACACTTCGCAGGTGGAGAGGCTCTGCAGGACGCCCGGAATGCGATCACATTGAGATGGAGCAGCCACCAGGTCTCCGTGACCGACGGCCCTTTTGCCGAAACCAAAGAGCAGATCGGTGGGATCATGATACTGGAAGCCACCGATCTTAACCATGCCATCCGCCTACTGTCAAAGCACCCCTCGCTCCGACTGGGACGTGGTGGAAGTAGTTGGGAAATCCGGCCGGCCGCCGACCTCACGGCTCTGATGGAAGGGAGTAAACAACGAAAAACTCACAAACGATGATATTAATTACACAGCTCATTTACATCATCGAAGGCCAAGAAAAGGTTTTTGATGAATTTGAACGTATTGCCATCCCGGCTATACTTAACTATAACGGACGATTGTTGTTGAGAGTTAGGCCAACAGAAAATACCTATATAGAAAGCTATATGGATAAACCCTACGAAATTCATCTTGTTGAATTTGCCTCCCAACAAGATTTCGACAATTTTAAACAAGACGAAGAAAGAAAGAAGTTCTTGCACTTGAAAAACCAATCAATTAAATCGGCGATATTAATTCAAGGAACAAAATTATAGATACTTCCTAATCTCCTCCTCCCAAATATCGTAACCATCTGGGCTTAAATGCAGATTATCTGACACAAATAGCCCTGGTTTCAGGTCGCCGTGCTCATCTTGCATGGCATGAAATATATCCACAAAATGGACTGAACAACCTACTTGGGCAACGTACCTTTCTATGCTTTCATTTAACTTAACAATGTCTGCCGAATACGCTTTGAGCTTAACGCTCGGTTTCACCGAGATGATATACAAACTCGTAAAAGGCAAAGTTTGTTTAATTTGGTCGTGAATACGCTCGATGGTACGCATGATCTCCGCTACCGATTTCCCCTGTACCAAATCGTTTTCTCCTGCATAAAGAAAAATTTTCGATGGGCGATACGGCAATACGATATCCTTTGCATAATGAAGAATTTCCGCAAATGTACTTCCCCCAAACCCCCTGCGTATAAGGGTGTAGTCACCTAATCGTTCTTCAAGGTCGTGCCATCGTCCGATAGACGAGCTGCCGACAAAAAGCACACTACCCTTTTTTGGAATGGAAACGCTGTCTTGGTGAAGAAAGGACCTAATTACCTCATCGTATCGATTTATTTGCTCCTGCGCCAGCAACGACGCAGTTTGCGTAAGTTGAAAGAAAAACAACACCAACAGCGGAAATATAATTGACTTTAAATTCATCGTGATTCAAGGTTACTAAACAACACCCCCACAATTATACACAAACACACATTGGAACCGAAAGCTTACGCCCCCTAGCCGTTGATCCTGCCTAAGCTCTTTCATTTCGATAAAACAAAAATACTATTAATCCGTGATGAATGAATTAACTAAAAAGGATAAATTTGATGTTGAACGGCACTTCAAATTATGGGATTGCCTCAGCAGGTTGTTTATGCTATTAGACATCTTTAAAACACCATTGACAGGAGTTCAGGAATTACGCGATCTATTTCTTGCGGAAACCTCCTTCCAGTTTGTCTATAACAAATGTCACGGAGCGGGCTGGGCCGACACGTACCTTTTCCATATGAACGGATTGCAGATAGGTTATGGATCTTTATGGGGTAAAACGAATCGGACGGATCGAGATACGATCTTCGAATTTTACCTTCTCAAACCTTTCCGGAAACTGGCCGACAAAATTTTCCCAGCGTTCGTCGAAGTTTCGGGAGCGGCGTTCATCAACTGCCAGAGCAATGATATATTTTTGGCAAAAATCCTCTTTGAACACGCCACGAATATTCAAGCAGAGGCCATCTTGTTTGAAGATTGCTTCCAAACGGAATTAAAAGTACCCAACACCTTTTTCAGGAAAAACGAGAACAGAGGGGGTGATGACGCGGAATATGTATTGGAGCAAAATGGCCAAATCGTGGCCAGTGGAGGCTATGTGTGGAATTATAATTTTCCATATATAGACATCTATTACGAAGTAAACGAAGAACACCGACAAAAAGGGCTGGGGAGCCTAATCACGCAGGAATTAAAAAAAGAAGCCTATCGCATGAACCGGATTCCTTCTGCACGCTGCAACGTGAAAAACATCGCATCGAAGGCGACATTGCTAAAAGCAGGTATGTGCGTGTGCGGCCACATCCTACTCGGTGAAATTATTTAGTAAGATAGTTAACCGCTTCTTCAAGTTGAGAATCATATTTATCGTGATACAACACATCATTGAAGTTTCTTTGAACCAAAATTTGTGGCTTTACTCCTATTCCAACAAATTCTTCATCGTTTGGAAGCGTTACCTTTTTGGTACATATCCAAGCTGAACCATTTCCGGGAAGCTCAATCTCTATGGGTTGTCCCGTACTGCCGTATGTGAAGTCTCCAATTCGTGTTATATGATCTTGATCGTATAAGTATATAAGGAAATCTTCTGCTGCTGATGCGGTATAATTGCTTGTCAATATGACCGTTGGCATATTCAGTTTTTCCACCCGGCCGATTACCTCTGGCTCATAATCAAATTCATGGAATCTATTTCCTGAATAGGCTTCATACAATTGGGTCGTTTCTTCTTTGGATAGCCCCCATTCAGCTTTTCCATTTATTGTGTCGCTCGCGGTTAAAAAAGATCCGATTGCTCTTTCAGTAGGTATGATTTCACGGCTATAATTTTTTGGTCCGTAGATGGTGTCTCCCTCGATAAAATATTTCGCTATGTTTTTAGCATTTCGCGAGCTTCCTCCACCATTATCTCTAATATCTATAATTATTTTTTCCGCTTTTCTTATTTCAGGCAACTTTGATTCAAACTCTTGTACAACAGTAGCGTCTTCAAAAGAATTTATTTCTATATAAGCGATTTTATTTTTTAACCACTTAAATCCAAAAACAGGCTTTTTTGGCAATGGCTCAGGAAACATGTCGGTTTCTTCTGTCTGGGAATGTGAAAGATGAAATGTTCTAATTTCTCCTTTCGGGGTTTTTATTTCTATCTCATATTTATCTCCCTCCAAACCCTGTAACAGTTTTGTACCAGCTTCATTTTTCTTTGACCCAACCGTGGATGTAGAAATATAGGGTTCTACGTACTTCTCTTGAAATTCGTTAGTGGAAAGTCCGTTTACCTTAGTGACTTCACTCCCCAAAGGAATTTCATTTACTTTGCTTTTGTTTATTCCAGTTACAAAGACCTTTCCCTGAATATTCATTAAAAAAAGCCGGTATTCCCCAAACATCGAATTCATTATGAGATCTTCAATGTTTTCCGGAAAATATACTTTTGTGTGTCCGTCATTTAAAACCGCGCACAGCCTTTGTAACTCCCTGTAATATTCATAATCGTTTTTTGTGGCTTGGATATTTTCGATGGCTTGTTTATATGCGTTATCCCAGTTTTCTTTGTCTATTTTATACATATAAACATAATTATAATTGACCTCATTCCAAAATTTGGAAAGACCATAAATCTTATCGTTTAATGTAAGGTTATTGGGAACTTGAGCAGATAATGTAGAATATGTTAGAATAAAAAATAGTATAAAATTTTTCTTTTTCACAGTAATTAATTTTGATATTTCGTAAAAATCTCAGCTTGAAGCACCGACAACCCCCAAAATTAAAAAATTCCACTACAATGTTTCAAAAAAAGCCCCGAAACGGGGAGAATCGGGGCTTTTAAACTAACCAATTATAAACCTAAATTATGAAAAGACAAATTTTATTAACTGATTATATAACGCACAACGGTGCCGTTATGTTACAGTGAATGTGTTAAATTTTGTTAAACCTGTGGTTTTATCTCATTTTGACGACTCCACCCATCAGCGGATCGGTGATGCTGGGACTACCGGTTTCCACATGTCCAGCATATCGATACGACAACCCTGGGTATCCTTTTACGCTGAATTCGAAATCATACCAGCCATTTGAATCATTCAGGGGAATTTCCAGCTGCACATTGCCTTTTGAAGGCACGGTCCTTAACGCTTGTCCATACGATAAATCCCGAGCTTCCAGCACCTCCCCACGGGGGAGTACCGCCTCCAGCACAAGGGCTTGTCGGTCCGGCTTCGCAGACACCTCCAACCGGAGATCCGGCGGAGTAGAATTTTCTTTGAACGCCCGATAAAAACCATTTGGTCCATAAACCTCCAGATGATAGGCTCCCCCCGCGAAATGATTCAGTGGCCACCGGTATTCGAGAGGCTCGCCTTCCCGAACGGCAAAATTCCAGTTGCGGCCCGGCTCCGGATCGTTGCGGTAAGCAAGCCTCGTCACTGCAATGAACGGCATCCCGATGGTCTTGGTTTTCGGCAGGTGCCCTGCTAACACAAAGCGTAGCACCAGCTCACCCGTTGCCCTGTCCACAAACGCATCGGCCGCTGCATCATACGGAAGGCCACATGCCGGCTTCGTGCCTTTCTCCTGCTGGGGTAACAACTCCGGGTGGCGCTCACTTTGTCTGAGCAATGCCAATTCTTCCGATTGCAGCAGCTGGTAATTGCCTGGTAGTTCCTTTGTTTTGGCTGAATAAATACGTTCCACATACGCGTTGCGGTCGACGGGCTGCAGCGTACCCTTATTTCCACCTTGAACGGACCGGAAGACCGAAGTGAGGTTGCCGCATACCAATCGGCGCCAGGCACTGATGTTTGACTCAGACACCCTCTTACCGGTTTTCTTTTCGATAAAATGCTCCAGAAACTGCAAGGTGGAGGTATGATCGAATACTTCGGAATTGACCCACCCTCCTTTTGTCCAGGGCGAGGCCACCACGAGCGGTACGCGAAACCCCAGACCGATGGAACTATCGAGCGTAGCTTCGGGGTCACCGGAACGTATTTTTTCCTGTGCAGCCGTCACATATTCTTCGGCGGTGTCTAGACCAGTAGCCACGGCTCCGGCCTCACTGCGCCCCGTAAGCGGAGGTATAAAGGGTGGCACATGGTCAAAGTACCCGTCATTCTCATCGTAGGTAAGAATGAAAATCGTCTTCTTCCACACCTCTGGATTTTTGGTAAGTATATCGAGTGCCTCGGACACATACCAAGCCCCGTACCACGGCGATCCCGGGTGGTCCGAAAACCGGCAAGGTGCCACGAGCCAGGATACCGTGGGCAGCTTTCCTTCATTGACGTCCTTCCGAAACTGATAAAAAATATCGCCTTTCGGTACTTCTACCGTCTTCTCTCCTTCGGCATCCGTATACATAATGGGTTCCAATCGATGGTAACCCGGATCTCCGGTATTGGTGGTGAATGCCCGGTGGTGGATTTCCCGCTCAAAGGCGCTCAGTTTATTAAAATTCTCTTCACTATATTGCTGAATATCACGGCGTAGTTGAGTTAGCTGCTTCTGAAGCTTTTCGCGCTCCTCGCCTTTCGCTTCACCGCTACGCAGTGTGGCTTCCAACTCACCTGCCCGGCGCTCCATGAATACGCGGTGAGCGGTATGAAACCGTACGTTATACTGTTTGTAAAATTCCAGGTTATTGTCTGTGAAGTTGGCCAGCCAATCTTCTTCGTCATCGCTCAGTCCTGCGGGTAAGCTCAGTTCATTCTGATAGACTCTCCAGGGAATACCTGCTTCCTGCAACCGCTCGGGATAGGTTTTCCAGCCGATGTCTTTGTAGTTAATCTGCCCATTGTCCACATGGGCAACGGATTCGGGGTTGTGGGGTTCTTCGCGTATGGCTCCAGACCAGAAATACGAACGGTTGGCGCTAGTGCCCGTAAGCGACGAGCAGAAATGCTGGTCGCAGACGGTAAAGGCATCGGCGAAAGCATAATAGAAAGGCAGATCCCGTCGGTCATAGTAGCCCATGGTGAGCGGCATATCACGGTATTCGGGATTTCCGGCACGCTTGGCCTCCAGCCATGTGTCGAGTTTTCCGTTGTTGCGGGCATGCACCATATTTTCCCAGCTATGCGGCAACGAACCCATCCAAGTGGCTTTCGTATTTTCAATATCCAAGTGAAATGGCGCATAACTTTTTCCCTGCGCATCGGTCTGCGCCCACACCGGCAGCCCATTGGGCAAGCGGATGGCCCGCGGGTCGTTAAAGCCACGAACGCCGCGAAGAGTACCGTAGCAATGGTCGAACGAACGGTTTTCCTGCATCAGAAAAACAACGTGTTCTGCATCTAGGTAGGTACTGCCCTCGGGCGCATCGATGGCCAGTGCCCGTTGAATGGATTCCGGCAATAGCTGAAATGCGGCCGTAGCGCCGGCCAGTAGCGATGCCTTTTTTAGAAAGATTCTCCTCGACTCCATGGTTGTGATCTATAGGGGTGCAAGTTACTGTTTCTCTCTCTTTATTTTATATTTGTCCGGAATGATAAAACATCTCGTTTTTCTAGGGGTGACTCTTAGTGTCCTCTGCGCCAATGTACATGCCCAAAAGGGCGATCTTGACAACCTGCTGAAACAAGCGTATACGGCACGGTTAAAGGGCGACTATGATGACAATTTCCGCTTGTTAAAAAAAGCCGAGAATTTCAGTGAATCAAATCAGGATCCATTGCTGCTTGCCAAGTTATATGCGGAACTGAGTAAACAACACTTGATTTTGGCCGATTACAACAAAGCCAAAGCCTATGCTGAAAAAAGCCTTCAAACAGGCAAAGAGACTCATCATATCCTCGCAGAATCATACGGGTACATTGCCGTAGCCACTTACCACAATTATCTGGGTATCGGCGACCAGACTGTGAGCAATGCTCAACAGGCGCTGAAACTGCTCGACGATACGCCCGATCTTTCCCTGCAATCTCGCGCGTATTACATTTTATACGGTGTATATTCAACGTGGGATGACGTTGATCTTTGTGAGAAATATGCACGTCTTGCCATTACTTCTGCTAAACAGGGAAACGATAATGAGATGCTGTCAAATGCCTACGCTGCTTATGCCACGGCGATGGAATTTCGATACGATCATACCAAAGAACAACGATACCTGGACAGCATCAAAACCTATTTACAGAAATCAGCAGCTGTCTATAAACAGGCACCAGAGACCGTAGGTGTCCGCACCTATTCGATTACCAACATCAATTTAGCCAACTTTTTTTTCAAATACCAGTCTTTGGATCAGCGGTTTACTCAGGATAGTATTCTGTATTATGCCGGTATCGCCCAGCGTCTATCTCAGGTATCTGACAAGAATTATACCATCATGGGCAGCGTCAACGGGTTGTTGGCAGAAGTAGCCAGCCTGCAGGGCAATGACCAACTGGCGGAAGCTTATCTCATGGATTCATATGTCCACCTGACCGAAACCACTGCACCTTCTTATTATACGCTTGCGCATGTTGCTCAAGGATTGAGCAACATGCACCAGAAACGGGGAGATTATGAAAAAGCTCTGTTCTACCAAAAGGAGAAAGAACGCTTTACCGATACAATATTCAACGAGACACAGATGCTGCAGACCAAGAAACTGGAAGTGCAGTATGAAAACAAAAAACTGCAGAAAGACATCCAACTAAGCACACAAAAGGCCAGAAGCCAAAAAATACAAAACCTATTGCTGGCCGGTATTTGTGTGCTGCTCTTAATTAGCCTTTTGCTACTTCGTAATTCCTTTAAAAACAAAACCCAATTGCAAGAAGAAAAAGCCTTGCGCCTGCAGCAGGAAAAAGTAGATGCGGAGCGAAACGCAGCACTTCAACTGAAAATGCAACAGGAAGAACAGGCTCGGCTGCAAGCCGAACAGCAATTGCTGCTCGTACAAAAGGAGCAGATGCAGAAAGAGGCGATGGCCGATGCCTTGCAAATAGAACGCAAGAACCGGCTGCTGCTGCAAATGAAAGACAAGCTGAAAAAACTGGAAACCGAACACAACAAGGGGCTTGTCGAAAAGGTCATAAAAGAAGAAATGCGCTTGGAAGAGACGGTGGAACGCTCGGCAAGAGAATTTGAAAGCATCAATCCGCTTTTTTTCAGTAGACTTAGGGAGCTGTCGGGAGATAGGCTTACCCCTCTGGAACTTAAACATTGTGCATACCTTTACCTCAAGCTTAACACCAAAGAAATCGCAGCTGCTTTCTATGTGGAACCCAAAACCATACGAGTGAGCAAATACCGCATCAAACAGAAACTCAGACTGGACAAAGACACCGATCTGGATGATTTCCTGCAAGATATCGGGTAGCCTGTAGTCACTTTGTAGTCGCCCGCCAGGAAATACATAGCCACTTTGCAGCGTTTATTTATGCAAATAAGCCTTTTGTTCCATGTAATTTTGCGAATATGAGTAAGCCAACATCATCACTGCCGTTTCTGGAAATCATCGAATGGGTGGAGCAGGATCCCAATATCATGATGTGGAAAATTGCGGACGGAGACAAGGAGATCAAAAACGGAGCAAAACTGATCGTACGGGAAAGCCAGATCGTTCTGTTTATGAACGAAGGTACTTTCGCCGATGCTTTTGCACCGGGCACGCACACCTTACATACCCGTAATATCCCCATCCTCTCCCGTCTTAAGGGGTGGACCTATGGTTTCGAGAGCCCCTTCAAAGCCGATGTCTATTATTTTTCGGTCAAGCAGTTTGTTAATCTCAAATGGGGTACGCCTACCCCTGTCATGTTACGGGACCCCCAATTTGGGCAGGTCCGCGTCCGCGCTTTTGGCACCTATAACGTGCGTATTACAGATCCTGCTCGATTTTTCAAAGAATATGCCGGCACGTATCCTAAACTGACGATATTTGAATTTGAGCGACAACTCCGTGACTTCATTGCACCCCGGTTTGGCGAGGCATTGGCGATTTCCGGTATCTCGGTGCTAGACATTTCCAGTAACCTCTCCACACTCAACCACCGTATCGAACCGCTTATCCGTCCCTATTTCGAGGATTTCGGGATCGAAATCACCCAATTTACGCTCACTTCCGCAACGCTGCCCGACGAAGTCACACAATATTATGATAAAGTGACGGGCATGAATATGGTAGGTGGCGATCTGGATAAGTTCCAAAAGTTCAATACAGCCATTGCGGTGAGCCAAGCAGGGAATCCGGTGCAGCAAGGCGCCCAACAGGGGGTTGCATTGGGGATGCTGATGGGACAGGTAAGCCAATCACCGCAACCGGCCGCAGCAGCACCTGCAGACGACCCGACCACCAAACTTCAGAAAATCAAGACGCTCTTTGAAAACGGACTCATCGATGAGCAGGAGTACAAAGCAAAAAAAGCAGAAATATTAGCGCAAATGTAAACGTATGGAAAAACCCTTATCTCTGGTTGCCCGCATGAAACAGAATGCCCTCGCGCAGAAGCGCGAGGCTTTCAAAGAAAAACAGGCGGATATGAATACCACAACCTGTCCCAATTGCGGAGCAGGACGGGCAAAAGAAGACGGTATTACCCGGTGTGCCTATTGCGGATTTGAATTTATCGGCCGCAAACTCACCGATGGAATCCATATTACTGACAACGATAATTCAACATAAAACGATGGGTTTTTTTAGTTCTAACAAAAGAAACGAGAGCGGCGCCGAACAGACAACGCAGACAACGGGAACACCGCTAGTTCAGCGGTACCAGTCTTTTCTGGATAAACTCAATGCAAGGGCCAAGGAAATGTATGACGAGCTACAGACCGATGCACAACGCGTAGCCGATGCGGACACCGATCCGTTTAAAAGAAGCTTTCTTCAGTTTAAAGCGGGCATGATCGCTCAGTTCACCGCCATCGTGCAAAAAGGGAGCTCGGTGTATCAGGGAGAAGTTGCCCCCAAGGCCTCAGCCGGCGAGTTCATGATCCTCTCCCAGATGTTCAACGATTGGCATCTCGGCGTAATGAATATGATGACTACTGCTTTCGATCAGGTCATCGAGCGCGACCTTGAAAAAGAATACGTGGGGATCATGGAAGAATACGAACGTTATAAGCACCAATTTCATTGTCGGCAGTGCGGAGGTAAATTAGAGATACAAGCATTTTATTTTATGGCTACCTATGTATCGTGTTCCTATTGTCGCACGCAGAACACGTTTGACCCCGGCACTAAAGTACGCAGGATCGAACATCTGGCGCGCCCCCTTGCCGAGTTTCGTTGCCACTCTCTTTATCAACGTTACCAGGAACATCGCAAGCAGTTCGGACCAAAAAGTGCTGCCGATTCTTACAAAGAATATGTGCAAGCCTTAATCCGTGAAATGGACGGTATCCTACCGGGCCTGGAAACCCAGCACCAAAATTTTTACGATAGACTATTAAGTGAGTATAATCGATTTGACTACTTTGAATAATTCCATTTTTTAACGAAATAAATCTTACCATCATGTTTAAGAAAATTCTCAAGGGCCTCACCGGAAATCTGGACGACATCGCAAAGAATGTTGCAAAAGTGCAAAAAAGTAAGAGTGAAGGTGCCCATCATGACATGCTCGACGCTTACATACAAGGAGACTTTCAAAAAGCCTTTGACAGCGGAGCGGCATCTGTTGGCTATACAACAATGAATACCGCAACGGAAGATCCCAATGATCCGCAATTACAGCCGGTACATGGTATTACTGTATATGATTATGCTGCAGGCGCTGCCAAGGTGGGAGAAGGTTGTAGCGAGGAGCAGGTTTGCCGCGCACTGGGTGTGGAGAGACCCCAATGGGATGAGGCCCAGACAACCTGGAATAACCGCATGCGGGATGATAAGACCATGAACGTTATGAACGTTTATTCGAAGTATTTCGGAATGGTCAAAGACCATGAAAAACTGGGGTCCTTACAGCCGGAGAATACCCCTACCACGGACATCCCCTCGGGTGATGCTGCTGCAAATCTGCAACGGCTGGAAACTGATAAACACTATTTCTTTGAGATACAGGGCGCCCTGCAAGCTGCTTACGACAATGGCATCGATGGCGCTCAATGGTTGATAGACAACTTGGGGCTTACAATATCGCAGGTGAATGGAGCGGGGACAAAGTGGATGAATAATTTTAATACGATGGCCGAAATGATGGATTACCAGGATCAAAAGAAAAACGAATATAGCCAACGGTTTGCGCAAGAATCAGGCACAGGGGGTATCGTGGATGACATTAATTTTTAAATAATGGGGGCGAAATAAAAAAATAAAAATCATCTAAATACTAAAAAATTTAGCTTACATTTGTTGTCCCAATTCTGGAACAACATGGTGGCACTATCGGATGATAAACGTAAGCTAATCGGCCAATTGCAAAAACATTTATTGCGTTGGCAGGGATTCAAACCGTCGGAAAATCACCCCGAAGGCATCGGTTTGGGTACTGTGGAAAAGGCTTTCCCCAATGCCGTTTTTCCGATGGGAAGCATCCATGAATTCATTGGGATCACTCCTGAGCAGACTGCTGCCACCAGTGGTTTTATTGGCGGAATATTGGCCGCTCTGATGCGAAAGGGTGGTGTATGCCTATGGATCAGCACATCCAACAGCCTATTTCCTCCTGCGATTAAGCTTTTCGGCGTGGAACCTGACCGGATCATTTTCATTGAAGCCCGCCGGGAAAGGGACATTTTGTGGGCGCTGGAAGAAGCCCTTAAATGTGACAGGCTCATTGCCGTCGTTGCAGAACTCCGTGAAATGGATTTCAGCCAATCGCTCCGGCTCCAACTTGCCGTGGAAAAAAGCAGGGTAACGGGGTTTGTGCTCCGCAGCAATCCGTCGCGGGTGGGTAACACCGCCTGTGCTGCCCGGTGGCAGATTACCTCGCTGCCGAGCGAAGCTGACGAAGGGATGCCGGGGGTGGGACTGCCCAAGTGGGGGGTGCAGCTGCTGAAAGTGCGCAGCGGCAATCCGGGATATTGGGAAGTGACATGGTCGGCAGGGCGGTTTACCGACGCTTCTAAACCTACGAAGGTTCCTGAACTACCCATGCGAAACCGAAAAATAGGATAAGAATGGAAAGACGGTTTGCTTCGATATGGTTCAGGCACCTGATGACAGACTGGATGGTGCTTCGCCAACCCGCCTTACGGAACAGGCCTTTTGTGCTGGCAGAACCGGTACATGGCCGCATGGTCATCACGTCCGCCAATACGCTGGCAGAAACCCAGGGAATTCATGCGGGCATGGTAGTGGCCGATGCCAAGGCATCCGTACCCGACCTACAGGTAATCGATCATCCGCCGGGCTTGATAGAAAAGCTGTTGGAAGCATTGGGGCTGTGGTGCATCCGCTATACGCCGGCCGTGGCTGTAGCTCCGCCCGATGGACTGATTCTTGACATCCGTGGATGCACGCACCTATGGGGAGGCGAACGGCCCTACCTGAAAGAAATCGTAACCCGGCTACGTGGCAGGGGCTACGACGTACGGATGGCTATAGCCGATACCATTGGCACTGCCCAGGCCATAGCCTATTATGGAAAAACGGTTCCCATCATCAGCAGCGGCGCTGAGCGGGATGCCTTGTCTCCCCTACCCCCTGATGCGCTCCGGCTGGAACCCGATACGGTACAGCGGTTACGCAAACTGGGATTGCGCACCATTGGCAACTTTATGGGAATGTCGCGCACAGCCCTGCGCAGGCGATTTGGCAATGGATTGGTATGGAAACTGAAACAGGCACTTGGTGAAGAAGAGGAATACATTCAGCCACTACATCCAATCGTACCTTATGCTGAAAGGCTGCCTTGCCTGGACCCCATCCGTACCTCCACAGGCATTGAAATCGCTATACGACGGTTGCTGGAAGTGCTCTGCAAGCGGCTAGCCGGCGAAGAAAAGGGATTGCGGCAAGCTATCCTCCAATGTCATCGCGTAGATGGAAAGATGGTACAAGTGGCCGTCAGCACCAGCAAACCCACAGCCCACATGGAGCATATTTTCAAGCTATTTGCACTGAAAATCCCTCAGATTGAACCGGCGTTGGGCATCGAACTTTTCATCCTAGAGGCTCCCCAGGTTGAAGATGCTGACCCCGTTCAGAACGCCCTTTGGGGCAGTATATCCGGACCGGAAGATACAGTACTGGCTGAATTATTGGATAAGCTGACCGGAAAAACCGGCATCCATAGGGTAAGCCGCTACCTACCTGATGAGCACCACTGGCCAGAGCGATCTTTCAGGCCCGCTTCATCCGTCGGGGAAAAGTCCACTACCACCTGGCGCGAAGACCGGCCCCGGCCTACGCGACTGCTAGCCAAACCCGAGGCCATCGAAGTATCAGCCCCCGTGCCGGATTATCCGCCCATGTTATTCCGCTATAAAGGAGAAGTACACCCCATTCGGAAAGCGGACGGACCGGAACGCATCGAGCGTGAATGGTGGATGGACACCGGAGAACACCGGGACTATTATCAGGTGGAAGACGATGGAGGACGCCGCTATTGGTTATTCCGCTCGGGACATTACGAGGATGACCAGCCACAACGGTGGTTTTTGCACGGCTTTTTTGCTTGATAAATCATGGCACATGCGGAATTACAGGTAACATCAAATTTCAGCTTCCTCCGTGGGGCCTCCCATCCGAAGGAACTGGTGGAACAAGCGGCGACATTGGGGTATTCAGCCATCGCCATTACCGACCGCAACAGCTTCGCAGGGATTGTACGCGGGCATATCGCTGCGAAGAAACACGGTATACGCCTAATTCCCGCGTGCCGCCTTGACTTGCTGGACGGTCCAAGCCTGCTGGCCTATCCGACAGACCGGGAAGCCTATGGACAACTTTCCCGTTTACTGACCGTGGGCAACTGCCGTGCAGAGAAAGGCCAATGCCATTTGAACAAAGCAGATGTATATAAGTATAGCAGGGGTATGAAATTTGTCGTCGTACCCCCCGAACGGCTAACCCCAACCTTCGAACTGGATGCGCTTTATAGCAAGCACGTGGCGGAATACCGGGAAGCCTTTGGCGAGGATTTGTTTCTGGGGGCAACCCGCACGTACCAAGGGAACGATGCCAAAATGTTCTTTAGGCTGCATCAGTTGTGCAAACAACTGGATATGCCCATGGTCGCCCTTGGTGATGTATACTATCACGAACCACGTCGCCGGGAATTGCAGGATGTGCTCACCTGCATCCGCGAGAAATGTACCATCCACACCGCCGGTTTTCGGCTTCATTCCAATGCAGAAAGATACCTCAAACCGCTGGATGAAGTAGAACGCCTTTTCCGGCAGTATCCCGACGCGCTCCGCAATGCAGAAGCGCTTGCCGATGCATGCCAGTTTTCACTGGATGAATTGAAATACGTTTATCCCGAGGAATTGACCACGGAGGGACGGACGCCGCAGGAAGAACTGGTTTACCTAACGTGGAAAGGTGCAGGGGACAGATTCAAGGAAGGCATCCCCGAAAATATACGGCAGACCATCGAACAGGAATTGACTTTCATCAAAAAAAAGAATTATGCTTCCTATTTTCTGACCGTACATGATTACGTGCGTTATGCACGTGAACAGCACATCCTCTGCCAGGGGCGTGGTTCGGCCGCCAACTCAGCGGTATGCTACTGCCTCGGCATCACCTCTGTAGATCCAACAGAAGTGAAACTGTTATTTGCGCGCTTCATGTCAGACGCCCGCGACGAACCACCCGATATCGACGTGGACTTTGAACATGAGCGGCGCGAGGAAGTGATCCAGTATATCTATAATAAATACACCCGCGACCGTGCGGCCATTGTGGCCACCGTGACACAGGTGCGTGTCAAAGGTGCCATCCGGGATGTCGGCAAGGCCATGGGGTTATCGCTGGATGCGGTAGGACGGCTGTCCGGCATTATCGGCAGTCACTGGGACGACCACATCGAAGCGGGTCGATTGGCTGAACAGGGGTTCAACCCAGTCGATCCGCATTTAAGGAAAATATTGGAACTGATTGAGCAATACATCGGTTTCCCACGGCAACTGGGGCAACATACAGGTGGTTTTGTCATCACGCAGGGCAGGCTGGATGAACTGTGCCCTATCCTCAATGCCCGCATGGAAGACCGTACCTGCCTCGAATGGAATAAAGACGACCTCGAAGCCCTGGGATTCCTGAAAGTGGATGTGCTGGGACTGGGAATGCTAACCTGTATCCATAAAGCGTTTGACCTGATGAAGCAACATTATGGACGTGAGCTGACGCTGGCAAATGTACCGCAAGAAGACGGTGAGGTTTACGAAATGATCAGCCATGCCGATACGCTGGGAGTATTCCAGATCGAGAGCCGGGCACAGATGTCCATGTTGCCCCGTTTACGGCCTAATTGTTTCTACGATCTGGTTATCGAGGTGGCCATCGTGCGGCCCGGCCCCATACAGGGCGATATGGTACACCCCTATCTGCGCCGTCGCAACGGAGAAGAACCCATCGATTATCCTTCGGAAGAGATTAAAGGAATATTGGAACGGACAAAAGGTGTCCCCCTATTCCAGGAACAGGCGATGGAAATTGCCATGGTAGCCGCCGATTTCACGGCTGCCGACGCCGATGAACTGCGTCGCAGCATGGCCACTTTCAAGGCCAAGGGAGAAGTGGCCCGTTTTCAGCAGAAAATGGTAAATGGCATGGTCAAAAAGGGATATACCGAGGAATTTGCCAACCGGGTATTCAATCAGCTGAAAGGGTTTGGTAGTTATGGTTTCCCGGAAAGTCATGCGGCTTCCTTTGCCCTGTTGGTGTATATTTCTTCCTGGCTGAAATGCAAATACCCCGACGTCTTCGCTGCCGCACTGCTCAACAGCCAGCCCATGGGTTTTTACCAACCCGCGCAGATCGTGATCGATGCCCGTCGGCACGGGATCGCCGTACTGCCGGTAGATGTGAACCACTCGTACTGGGACCATACACTGGAAGGTGAATTTGGCATAGAGCATCACGCCTTGCGGCTGGGATTCCGACAGGTGAAAGGGCTAACCGAAGAAGATATCCAGCAATTGGTAGAGGTCCGCAAGGACGGATATCGCTCCATAGCGGCTTTGATGGATGTCGGTGTGCCACTTGCTGCCATGGAGCGACTGGCGGATGCAGACGCGTTCCGATCCATGGGATTTGACCGCAGGCATGCCCTGTGGGACGTTGCTGCCTTGCAGGACCGACCCATTGCACTGTTTGAAGGACAACCGGTATGTACATCCGAAGGCCAGATTGAACTACCCTTGATGACCCCGGGAGAACACGTGGTACAGGATTATGCCACTACCACCTTATCCCTGAAAGCCCATCCGGTTAGTTTTGTACGGGAGAAGCTGGATATGCTGCATGTCACGTCCACCGGTAAGCTGTCCGAAATGAAGGACGGCATGTATGTGAAGGTATGCGGAATGGTGACCGTAAGACAACGACCCGGCACTGCCAAAGGTGTATTGTTTGTGACCATCGAGGATGAAACCGGGTTTGCCAACGTAGTGGTGTGGGGCAAGCTATTTGCGCAATACCGGAGAGAAATTCTACAATCGAGGCTACTGATGGTGGAAGGTAAATTGCAGATTGAGGGTGAAGTCATCCACGTAATCGGAAGCCGCTGTTTCAATCTGAATAAGTGGCTGCACGAGCTGGCAACCCCGGAAGAAGGGCGCACACCCCAAGAAGTGTTTTATAAAGGAAGGAATTTCAAATGATTGAACGCAAGGCACAATTCCAGCCAGTAACTGAAATCGTCTGCTTCAGCAAACCCTTCAGGGCCGACATAACAGTAGCCAGGAAGATTTTTTCCTTTCATGATCATGGGTCGATACCCCTTTCGTTGGGAGACTGTTTTTATCTGCTCTGGATCGAACCGGCACATCAGGCTGTCGCCACTCACGTTGACACACATTTTGTCATTTATCAGAAAAGCTAACCCTCCGAACATTTTCTTTTCCTCTACAGCAATATCGGGGACACTCTTGAGGTAGGCCCTTACTTGCTGCGCGAGCTCAATATCGTATGCCATACTTTATCGTTTAATGATATCAAACTTAGATAAATTCGCCTCTATATACAATATAATCGAGCTCTCGTTTACCAGCATTGCAAAAGAATTGGAGCACAGTATCATTCGGGCCTCCGATGCGCAAGAACGGATCGCTAAGCGGTTTGTTCAGACAGGTCAATCAGCAGGCGAAAGCATCACGTTGACGGCCGAGACATTCGCAGTTCGGGGCTTGATCCCCGAAGCGGCGCAGCAGGTTTAGAATTGGATACAGGAAGCCAAGTTGACCATTGATATTGAAAAAGTATCTTTAACAAACATTTCAGAAGTGTGGCAGCGAAAGACCGAAGGGAAAAAATTGGTAATTATACCTCAGACACGAATCAAACAAGCGCGAATAAAAGAACTCATTCTTTATATTTGTACTTCTCCTAGGTAGCAGAAAAATATCATTTTGTATGAGACGAAAAGGAATTAACTATGACGTAGGCACTGATTTTTTAGGGTTTATGACAAGGCCCGTATTTGATATGGAAAACGTCCGTCGTGAATTTGAGATTATTAGAAATGATCTTAACTGCAATTCGGTTAGAATATCAGGCTGCGACTTCGACAGACTGATGGCGGCTGCGGAAGAAGAGGGCTTGAAGTATGGCTTTCTCCCATCATTCACGATCAAGGTGCTACCGAAACGACCAAATTCATGGTAAACTGTGCAAAATTAGTTAAAAATCTGCACCGGAAATGGACAAAACTTGTGTTTGTTCTGGGGTGTGAACCAGGCCTGCCCCACAACGAAGACCCCATACACGACCTAGACATGGCAAGCTATGGCTTGGTGAAATGTTATACCGACAAGAATGGCTCAAGCTATCCGGACATGCCTTTGGAGCCCAAAAAGTCTTCAAAGCGGTGGCAAACTATTTTTCTAGCTTAAATGGAGCAAAATAGCGTTCAATTTTCTAACTGTATGGCTGATTGTATCAATTCTTTAAATCAATTTTTAATTGAAAGATATTCTTTTTCAGCAGATGATCTGTCTCTTTTATCAAAATTTATCTTGGTTTCTCCGAAGAAAAATGAAATAATAATCAATGCCAATGCTACTTGTCGCTATGCATATTTTATATGCCAAGGATGCCTGCGCACGTATTTCATTGATGAAAAGGGGGAGGAAAAAACGCGGTATATCGCATTCGAAAATCAATTTGTAAGCGCTTTTGCAAGTTTCATAACGCAAAAACCATCAACAGAATACGTACAAGCATTAGAGAATTCACAGTTACTAAGGATTAAGCAAGGTGATTTTTATACGCTTGTGGAAAGCAATTCGGCGTTTTCCAAACTGTATCGGCATTCTCTGGAACAGGCCCAGGTTTTTGCAACCTGGCGCATGGAAACCATGATAAGCATGAATGCCAGGGAAAGATATGAGAACTTATTGAAAGAAATGCCGCATATCGTACATAGACTTTCCAACAAAGCCATAGCTTCTTTTTTAGGAATTACCCAGGAATCGTTAAGCCGTTTAAAAGGGCAACGGTAATTTTTTATCATTTATCAACGTTTTTCACCTGCCGCGAGAAGTACTTTTGCCCAAAGCATTGTGCAAAATGACAAACAACTCAATTGATATACTTCATCATGTCGGTGTAATCAACAGGGATCTAACCGATTTGATTACCTGTTATGAAAGGCTGGGATTTTCATTGACACCGATTTCTACACCCAAAATAACCATTAGTTCGAACAGTGTCCCCATTTCTTTGGGAGTTTCGAATAGACATGCGATCTTCAAGAATAATTACCTTGAACTGCTTGGTATTACCGATATGGATGCGTGGAGTCGGTTACCCAAAGAAAAACTGGGGCCCTACGATATTGACAAACCACTTTCGAGATATGAAGGACTGCATGTTATGCATTTCGGAACTAACAATATCGCCCACGTAAAAGAGCTGCTTACCAAAAAGAATATACCTTGTTCTGACATCAAACAATTTCAGCGGAATGTCTTTACTCCGGATGGCGAAAAGACGATGAAAGCACAATCCATTTTTTTCCCCGCTGAGCTCACGCCGGAAGGACTTGTTCAGATTGCGCAGCACGATACGCCTGAATTGGTATTTCAGCCGCGGCACATGACCCATCCCAACGGCGCTTTGGAACTTACTGAAATAATTTTGTGCTGTGAAGATATACAGGAATGTGCCACAAGATATTCACAGATAACCGGTCACAAGTCTGATGAAATAACGAAAAATTGTTGCTTAATCAATCTGGGGCATTCAATAATGCGGATCGTTACCCGGCAAGAGCTTCAAAGGATAATTCCGGATTGCGAATTGGTAGCTTTACCGTTTATGGCTGCTTTTACAATTAAGACTTATAATTTGGACCAGACGAGAAATGTGCTGGAGAATAATGCCGTTCCTTTTGTTGAGCATAATTCCTCAATTATCGTCGGAAAAAAAGATGCCGGCGGGTGTTCGGTTATTTTTAATTAAGTGTTCTTTAAAAGTCAGTTTTCGCCGGTAAATGTGATACGATTCATTTCCTGCTGTGTTGCCGAAAACAACAAAAGCCCTTGCTACGCAAGAGCTTCCATTTAGCCGGTCGGGATGGCGGGATTCGAACCCACGACCTCCAGCACCCCATGCTGGCGCGATACCTGGCTACGCTACATCCCGATTGGGGGTGCAAACTTAGATAAAATTGTGATTATTTGCAAATGACAAAAGTGAATATAAATGCTATTTTCAAACCAATCGTATCACCCATTCTTATCACCTATGTATTTATAGAATGCATCGCGATATGTGTCACCTACCGGGATCACCTTGTCTTCTATAAAAATGCGACCCCGTTCGATACTGGCGATCTTATCGAGCGCCACAATGTACGAACGGTGGACCCGTACAAAACGGTTGCCAGGCAGGATATCTTCCATCTTTTTCATGTTTTGGAGCGTGACGATCCGTTCAGCAGCCGTATAAATCGATATATAATCTTTCAGCCCTTCGATGTATAGGATGTCATCAATATCCACACGCTGGATTTTATGCTCCGTTTTGACAAAAATGAAGTCGACAGCATCACTCTGCTGCGTAACTGTAAGCAACGGTGTCTTAGGAGCCTTATTGTTCAATACCTTTTGAACCGACCGGTAAAAACGGTCAAAGGCAATGGGTTTCAACAGGTAGTCCACTACGTTGAGTTCGTACCCATCCAGCGCATACTGGGGATAGGCTGTAGTAAGAATGACATCACATTTGCCATTGATGATTTTCAGGAATTGAATACCTGTTAATTCCGGCATCTGTACATCCAAAAATACCAGATCCGCGTCACCGTTCTGAACCATGGTAAGCGCCTCGATGGCATTTGTGGTACTCGCCACGAGCGATAATTCGGGCACTTTGGCTACATAATCTGCCAAAATATCCAGTGCCAGTGGTTCGTCGTCTACAGTTATACATCGTACCATGTGCATATTCTTTAGAGACTATAAATATAAAAAAAGTTCACTACTGTAATAATTTTCGGATTCCACGATATTGATGGTATGCCGATCGGGATACCCCAGTTGAAGTCTACGCTTTAAGTTAGTGAGTCCTACGCCACGTGTCTGATCCTTATTGAGTTGATTTTTGGCATTTTCTGCCCGGAAATGCAAACGGCCATTGTGCACTTTTATATCGATGCGGATGGGCTTACTTGCATCGGTAGATACACCATGCTTAAATGCATTTTCGAGAAATGAAATCAGCAACAGTGGCATGATACGATGATCCGTTTCGTCGATATCGACATGAAAATCCACATACATTTTTTCTCTGAATCGTAATTTTTGCAGGTCGACATAATTGTGCAGATAATTGATCTCTTCCGTCAATAATACGGTGTCTTCGTTGCTTTCATAAAGCATGTACCGCATGATATCCGACAACTTGAGGATGGCTTCGGGAGTTTTTTCAGATTTTTGATAAGCTAGTGAATAAATATTGTTCAACGAATTGAACAGGAAATGTGGATTGATCTGCGATTTGAGGAAAGCCAGTTCTGCATTGAGCTTTTCATTTTCCAGACTTTTCCGATGCTCGCGACTCTTGAAGTTGGAAGAAATAACATACACCGCAGTACTTAGCAGCATAAAAAACAATCCGGTGATCAACGCCGCAACCGTGTATTGTAAGGGCGTAAGGACTTTCTCCTTATTTTCCGCATCGCGGTATTGCAGGATGATATCTTGATAATACGACGCGATACCGTATTTTACACAAATGGACACAACCAAAACAATCGACATGTAAGTAACTGCACGCCAATACTTGTTTTCACCGATAAGAAGCGGATTGATAAAAAAATAATGCACGTAAAAAATGACGATATTCAATGCGCCGTAGACCAAAATGAGGATGGATGCATCCGCAGGGCGTTCCCGCACGTTGACGAGGAACAGTACGGCGAGCAATACCACCCACACAAGGGCATGAACCAAAACTGCCTTATTTTTTAACATAGTTGCAAATATACACGTAGCCGATGATATAACCGATGCCGATAGACAAACTCCCTGCTACTATCGGCCAATGCCTTTGTATGGCAGACGAATCAGAGAATCCGGTTGGTCTAGAAAATCCGCCGATTGGTCTAAAAGTTTTTTCTCGAAGATAAGGAATACCTTTCTTTGTAGTGTGCATTTGGAATCAGTGCGAACGGAGAACTACAAAGCAATAAGAAAATGAAAAAGTTTATCAGCAACGTCTCGCCCTTTTTGTTACTCGTGATCCCGCTCTTTATAATCTTACTGTGGATGGCAGGCCAAACAGGAAAAGAAGTCATTCAAGAACGCATCCAGTTGAATGCTTCCTTTATCTCGCTACCCGATGCGGAGGTTTTTAAGGTATTCTTATGGCGATAATGGGGCAACTTGATTACCTTTGTCTCCATGCAACGCCCACTTTTGTATCTGCACAGCATACTGGAAGCATTGGAACTTGATGCAGCATGTATATCGCTACTTGAACAAACCCCCGAATATCAAGAATTTATCTATGCTTCCACACCTGAAGCAATTTATAGAGCCATCCGCGCCATCGGTAGTATCCTCAATGCTCAGCAACGGGCCGATCTATTGGCAGAAAATCTTGAAGAACGTATCAACATCATCTCTCACAAACTGAAGTTTATCGCTAACGAGAACAAACCCCATGTCGCCTTCTTCTGTGATGATTCTCCGATATCTGTGTTGGAAGACGGGTACCTCGCTAACCTAATCCGGATAGCGGGAGGTATTCCCCAAACCGGAATACCAACCGAGGAATCAAATCCGAGTCTCCTGATTATCTTCAACGAAAAACCCATATCCCAATTACTGACCGAATTGCCTCAAGCGCTCGTTAACTGGTCAAAAACCGCTGCAGTGGCCAACAACCACATCTACATCGTTCATCATCCTGATTACCTGCGCCAGCCCGGTGCACTTATTGCCGATGACGCCGAAATCCTCGCTGAAATTTTCTATCCGAAATATTTTGTTTTCGGCCGTGATGAGGATGTTTGGATGAAGTTTGAATGGCAATAAATCACAATGTACCCAACAGGTATTTTTTGAATCCTTTATAGTCTGCACCCAATTTGACTACTTCTTTCTCACGCCCTTGCAGCACATCTACCTGTGAAGGAATGGCAATTTGTGCTGCGATTTCGGGGGGAAACACTTCCGGAAATTTACAGGGATGTGCCGTAGATAAAAACACAGTTGCGAAATTGGCATTATGCTGCTTTCGGTATGCTTGAGCAGCCAGCCATGCAATTGCAGTATGTGGGCAAGCAATGTAGCTGTAACGGTCATACAGTGCTTGTATGGCATCACGGGTATCTCCATCCGTAAACGTAAAGGAAGAAACGGCTTGCTTCAACGCGGCTAAATCGCTTCCGAACAGGTCCATGATACGCACCCAGTTGCTTGGATTGCCCACATCCATTGCATTGGCCAATGTCTGCACGGATGGCCGGGGTTCGTAATGTCCATTTTCAAGGAATCGCGTAACGGTATCATTGGCATTGGTAGCCGCCACAAAATGCTGTACCGGTAAACCCATTTTGAAAGCCAACAGCCCGGCCCCAATGTTACCGAAATTGCCACTCGGAACGGAAAACACAACTTCCTGAATACCCTGTGCCAGCAGCTGCGCATACGCATGAAAATAATAGAATGTCTGCGGAATGAGTCGGGCGATATTGATGGAATTGGCCGAAGTAAGACGAAATACGGATTGTAATTCGCTGTCATTAAACGCTTCTTTTACCAAGGCCTGGCAGTCGTCAAATGTACCGTCAACTTCTATCGCCCGTATGTTTTGCCCGTTCGTTGTTAACTGCAACTCCTGTATCGGACTCACTTTGCCTTTGGGATATAAGATGGTAACACGGGTGCCGGGCACGCCCAGGAAACCAAGAGCTACCGCTCCGCCTGTATCGCCAGATGTGGCGACCAATACGTCCAGCATACGGCTTTCTTCGGTAGCAAAAAAAGCCATTACCCTACTCATAAAGCGTGCGCCGAAATCCTTAAACGCCAGCGACGGCCCATGAAACAATTCCAACACGGCCAGCCCACTGTCCAATGGACGTACCGGTGCATCAAAATCAATGGCTTCATCAATGATCCTTTGCAAATCCGCATCGGGAATATCATCTCCTATCAGTGTTTTTGCCACCGTATAGGCGATTTCTTGAAATGAATATCGGTGAAGATTCTGAATAAAATAAGCGTCTAAAGACGGGACTATTTCCGGCATATATAATCCCCTATCTGCAGGCAAGCTGTTGAACACCGCTTCCTGAAAAGGGACACGTAAATTTTTATTGTTTGTGCTGTAGAATTGCATATTGGGTTCTAATTTTTTATTTCTTTCGGTCCGTCGATATTGACACCGGAAACATATCCATTACTTTGGATTCCTCGTTCATTCAAATGTGCTTGGATCAAAGTCGTAATCGCATTGGCTTGGTCGTGGCTTTGGGTAAAAGCAAATACGGAAGGTCCGGACCCCGAAATACCAAAGCTCAGCGCCCCGGCCTCCATGGCCAGCTGGCGCATCTCGTAAAACTCGGGAATCAAGATAGCGCGTGTCGGTTCAATAAGCACATCGTGCATACTGCGCCCGATGAGTTCATAATCGGCGGTAAAAAGCCCCGCTACCAATCCAGCAATGTTTCCCCATTGCGTAACGGCGTCTTTAAGTGCTACTTTCGTACGGATCATCTGTCGCGCATCACGTGTGGGCACATCCACATGCGGGAATACCACGGAGGCGTGCAGTTCGGGTGGTGCAGGAAGCGTGACCACATCCAGCGGATCATATCCACGGATTAATGTGATGCCCCCAAATAATGCGGGGGCAACATTGTCTGCATGACCATGTCCGCACGCCAGCGCTTCGCCTTGCACGGCAAACGGTAATAGCTCTTTCTTGGAAAGGGGGTTACCCAGCAATGTGTTGACGGCAAACAATCCTGCCACGGTGCTCGCGGCACTTGAACCCAGGCCACTACCAATGGGCATATGTTTGTGTAATTCGATCTCCAATCCAATATCGGCTTGGCCGATATGCTGAAGGAAAGTAAGTACACTAGCACTCACGGTATTTTTTTCTGCTTCCCGGGGCAACTTTCCCTCATCGCCGGTGATGTTCACCAATCGGACACCCGGTTGGTCCACCCGGCGCATGTAAACCTCATCGCCCGGCTCATCGATGGCAAATCCCAATACATCAAACCCACAAATCATATTAGCTACGGTAGCCGGAGCAAATACATGTATACTGTCCTTATCTGCGGAACTTAATTCAGCCATTTTTGTTATTTTGTATATTGTTGACATTGATGCGCTATCTCTACTGCAACTGCATTAAGCACCTACATTCACTAAATCAGCGAAAACACCTGCAGCTGTCACTTCTGCACCAGCTCCTGGACCTTTTACGACCAGCGGGCGCTCCTTATACCGTTCTGTCGTGAACGATATGATGTTGTCACTGCCCGAAAGTGCGAAAAATGGGTGGCCGTGATCGACCATTTCCAACGCAATGGATACTTGGCCATTCTCCATTTTCCCAATATACCTGAGCACTTTATTGCTTTGTGTTGCCTTTGACTTCAAATCATTGAAATAACCGTCTGCAGCCTTCAACTCGCGGTAGAAATCATCCACAGAAGCCGCTTGGATACAGGCATCGGGCAATATACTACCTAACTGTACGTCTTCCGGCTCAAGCGCATACCCTGCATCCCGCGCCAATATCAGCATCTTACGCATGAAATCGGTGCCTCTCAGATCATCACGGGGATCGGGCTCGGTATAGCCTAGTTGCTGAGCATTTTTTACAACATCGTGAAAGGATGCGTCTCCGTTGAAATTATTAAAAATGTAAGAAATGGTACCGGAGAGGATCGCCTCGATGCAGACGATACGATCGCCGCTGAGCATCAAGTCTCGAAGTACGCTTACAATGGGCAATCCCGCCCCCACATTGGTCTCATAAAAGAAATCGACGCCGTATTGTCTGGCCGTATCCTTAAGCAACGTGTACTGGCTATACGGGCCAGAATTAGCGATCTTGTTGCAGGTAACAATAGAAATATTAGATCGGAATATTTCTTCATAATATTGAATCGGGCGTTCGCTGGCTGTATTATCAATAAAAACACAGTTTGGGAGGTTCATTGTTTTCATCCGGTTTATAAAGCCCTCCAAGTTTGCTTGCTCTCCGCTTTGATGCAATTGTTCTTTCCAGTCTTGCAAATCAACACCGTCGCTGTTAAACAGCATCTTACGTGAGTTACTGACTCCTACTACCTTTATTTCGATGTCGTTATGATCCAGAAGAAATGCGTATTGGTTCTGAATCTGCTTAAATAAAGTAGAGCCGATATTTCCTGTCCCGACATTAAAAACATGCAGCGTTTTATTCAGTTGTGCAAAAAAAGCATCGTGTACAGCATTCAGTGCTTTAGACAGGTCGGATTTTGCAATGATGACAGAGATGTTGTATTCCGAAGATCCCTGTGCAATTGCCCGCACGTTGACACCGTTTCTACCCAGTGCATGGAACAATCTACCCGATATACCGGGTGTTTGCTTCATATTTTCTCCTACAATAGCTACTATGGATAAACGATCCTCAATTTCCGGCTCTAACAATTTATTAGCCTGCAGTTCCAGTTCAAATTCGCTCTCTATCAGTATTTTTGCGCGAATCGCATCCGTAGGATTCACGGCAAAGGTAATGCTATGCTCCGAAGAGGATTGGGTAATCAACACCACATTGATTTGTTCACGTGCCAACAAGGTAAACAATCGCCCACTAAAACCGGCTTTACCCACCATGCCACTTCCGGTGAGATTGATTACACTGATATCGCAAATGGAAGAGATTCCCTTGATAGGTAAATTTGTCTTGCCTCCATTATACTGGATAACCGTGCCTTCAAAGGTGGGATTGAATGTATTGCGGATGACAATAGGAATCCTCTTAAGGAATGCGGGAATCATGGTAGGCGGATAGATAACCTTAGCGCCGAAATAAGATAATTCCATTGCTTCTGTATAGGATAGCACCGGTAGTGAAAAGGCTTTTTTAACAATGCGTGGGTCGGCAGTCAGCATACCATCTACATCGGTCCATATCTCAATAGCCTCCGCCCCCATAGCCGACCCGATAATCGCCGCAGTATAATCGCTCCCCCCTCTTCCCAGCGTGGTAATCCTGCCTTGTTCGTTCGCTGCTATGAATCCGGTAACAAACAATAACCTACCTGGGTTCGCCGCCATAAATATTTGTATCAATTGCTCCGACAGGGGTTGGTTGACATGAGCGCTTCCAAAGTGACTATCCGTCCGGATCAATTGAGTTGCATCGACAAACAGCGCCTGTGAAAAACTCTGTTCAGCTATTTTAGCAACTAAAAATGCCGAGCAACGCTCACCATAACTCAATATTAAGTCCTTACTCTGTAAGCTCAGCTCGCGCAGATTGAAGATACCCTGCAACAGATCTTCCAATTCATTGAGATAAATTTTCAATCGCGTAAATACTGGATTCTGATGTTTTACCGCGATCAACTGCTTCACGACAGAAAAGTGGCGGGCTTCCATTTCCCGCAGTCCTTCAATGAAATCCTTGCCTTCGGCAGCGTCATAAGCAAGCTGCGTCAGCAAATTAGTGATACCACCCATCGCAGATAAGACAATAACCGGGTTTTCTCCACAAGCATGGGATTTTTGAACGATTTCGAGTACCGACCGGATGCTATCAACAGATCCTACAGATGTACCACCAAATTTTAATATCCTCATTTTTGACATGACTGGATTGAAACTAAAAACGCCTCCCTGTTTTCGAGGAAGGCGCTTATGATATTTTATCGTTTACGATTACAACATAAATTACTTCCTCCGCGCATTAATCCCGGTGGTAATTATCGTTGTAATTGTTGTATATCTCTTCACTTCATTTAAATTTCCGCGACAAAGGAAAGCCTTTATTTTGAATTTAGCAAGGGAAAAGTCATTTTTTTAGAATACCCTCATTTTTTACAATTCTTAAAACAATTTAAATTTTCAACTTTTTTCTCTTGCACCAATAAGTTTTTTAACCTAGTTTTGCGAACCAACGAACACATATCATGTAATTAGTAAGACAATCAACGTCTACGTGTTGAACTAAATGGTGGTTTAATGAAAAAAAAGACATTAGTAGCTATACTGTTTGCTTGTACATTCGCCCTATCACAAGCGCAGACTTCAGCCTCAGATCCAACCACTATTCCTTCCGATCCGGACAATTTAGCCAAAGACTACTTCTCCCAGATAATGGGTGTAGCTGCTTCAGCGAGTACCAACACAAAATTATATCAGTTTATCTACGAATGGATAGGTACCCCCTACCGCTTAGGTGGTAAAACCAAAAAGGGAGTTGATTGTTCAAAGTTTGCCTATGAGCTGTATGATAAAGTATTTAACACAACGTTGGGGCAAAACAGCCGCAACATATATACACAGGTTGACCCGATCAAGAAAGATCAGTTGAAACCTGGGGATTTGGTATTTTTCAAGATCAGGAGTCGCAATATTACGCATGTAGGTGTATACATTGGTGATGATAAATTTGCCCATGCATCCACAAGCCGCGGCGTAATGATTAGTGATTTGAATGAGGCCTACTGGAAGCGCTACTATTATAATGGCGGCCGGATGCTCGCAGCGGCCGCTCAAACAGATGAGGAAGACAACGATCAGCCGTCGATAAACTAACCCAACCCTATTTATAGTATACCGTCGCAATCGGTACCGCATCAAATCTAAGTTTGAATGCATGGCGGATAATTCCTATTTTTACCTGACATTTCATAAAAAGTCATATGTCTGAAAAAAAAGTTTTAATCCTCAACCAAAAACAGATACAAAACAAGACGATGCGCATTGCATACCAGTTACTTGAAGACAATTTTGAAGAGGAATCTGTTGTGCTGGTTGGGATCGCAGACCGTGGCTATGTATTTGCCCAGCGATTAAAGGCAGTGCTTGAAAAAATCTCTTCGCTGAATGTTCAACTGATCAAGGTAATCTTGGATAAAACAAGCAGCACATTGGATGCCCAAACAGACATTCCAATAGCGCAAGCAACCGATAAGGTAGTCATCTTGGTAGACGACGTATTAAATAGCGGCCGAACGTTAGCATATGGCATGGGGGTTTTCTTTGATGTACCCCTCAAAAAGATGCGCACAGCTGTATTAATAGACCGGAGCCATCATAAATTCCCTATTTTCAGCGATTTCTCAGGCTTGAAACTTTCTACCATCCTAAAAGAACATGTAACTGTAAGTCTTCACGAGTGCGACGGTGGGGAAGACGCAGCTTGGCTGTTATAGATCAATTAACGATCAATTAACTTTGATCTTAAGTGTCATTCCCGGTTTGATCTGATTACCACTCAACCCATTCGCTGCTTTAATTTCAGACACACTTGCCGTGCGGTGCCGTTTCGCAATCTCAGATAGCGTATCTCCCTTCTTTACCCGATAAGTGATGTAGGAAGTGGAAGAATGGACACGCAACTGTTGTCCGGGAACAATGACATTTTTCTTAATATTATTCCAGGCACGCAAGTCCTGTACCGTAACCTGGTATCGCTGGGCGATAACTCCCAATGTTTCACCCTTGCGAACACGGTGTGTAATTGATGGGTTCGCTCGTTTTATTCCGGCATCATGGGTGGCATTGAGTACTTTTGGCGTTTCTACGGTGCTATTGAGTACCCCATATAATGCTGAATAGGCCTCAGGAGGAACTTGAGGTAATACGAGTCTCCTGGGAGATTCCGGAGTACCATTTACTACAGCTCGCTTATAAGCTGGATTCAAGGTTTTAATAATTCCTTCATCGATATCAAGAGCCTGGGCTATACCACCGAAAGGCACAAACTTCTGCACCCAAACAACTTCTGTGGTATCGATTGCATTTTCAGATACCGTAGGCATGATGCCGTGTTCCTCATAATAGCCTAGCATATAGGTCATGGCAATGAATGCCGGGACATACTTACGCGTCTCACGGGGTAAATAGGGACTGATAGCCCAATAGTCAGGATCGCTTAACCCGGATCGCTGAATCGCTCGCATGACATTTCCTGTACCACAATTATAAGAGGCGATGACCAGCAGCCAATCTCCAAATTCCTTGTAGGCATCCAGAAAATAAGTAGCTGCTGCATAACTTGCCGCTACGGGGTCCTTTCGCTCATCAATGTAACTGTCCATTGTTAGATTATACATCCGAGCCGTAGTAAACATAAATTGCCATAGGCCGGTTGCTCCTACCCGAGAAACCGCATGCGGATTTAGCGCCGACTCTACAATCGACAAATATTTAATTTCATCTGGCACTCCTGTCTCCGCAAATATACGTTCATAGATAGGGAAATAATACTTCCCCAGCCCCATCATATTCGAGAGGTATCTTTTATAGCGGTCTGTACTATATACATCAATATAGGCTTGGACTTGCTCATTATAAGTGAGGGGTACTGCTTTTTGCAAATAGGCTAGGCGGCCTTCTACGGTAGCTGGCACAAACTCGAAAATCTGCGAAATCTCGTGTTCATCAAGATCAACGAAATTTATGTGATCCGCTATTAAATCAAGCCGCGCACTAATGTAATTATCGTCGCTGTTTTTTGCAGTGGTATCCGCTGACAGCGAATCGGTAGAGAAAGTGGTTTTCGAAAACGCCGGGTGTGCACACAACACAACACTCACGACCACTGTCGAAATTCTTTTTAACTTCATGTTTCGTCTGGTAGCTAGCTATGCCATAAATCTTCTATGAGGCACTGCCGGGCCTTTTAGTTAACACCTAAATTGTTATTGGTTAAGTATATCCTTATGATGGAAAACGCGTGCACTGGTTTTTTATTGTGCAGCAAACGGATAAAAATGTGATGAATAAACAAGAAACTTTACACCGAACCATTCATCCGGCATAAAGCTTTTCATAATTTGGATACGAGCTTATTGTTTATTCTCTTCCAATTCTTCTTTGGAAGTTTCTTTTTCGGTGGGGCTTTCTTTCTGCCCTTCTTTAAATTCTCGGATACCGCGTCCCATGCCACGCATTAATTCGGGGATTTTCCGGCCTCCAAACAATAAAAGAAGTGCCAAAACAATCAGAATAATTTCTTGTGCACCGAGAAATAACAACACTGAATCTAACATAATCGTTGCTTTAATATTACTAATTCCACCTGTCTAACGCACAGGTGACGTCGCAAATGTACGGATAATATTTTTTATTTGTCCAACTATTTAGCCAACCAAGGTTCTGGATTTATGGGGGCAGATCCTTCCCAGATCTCCAAATGCACTTCAGAAGTCCCGTCGTTGGGATCTACCAAAGCCGTTCCTAGGGTTTGGCCTCGTTGTATTGTCTGGCCACGTTTCACTACCGGATTGCTAAGATTGGTGTAAACAGAGAAATACTTACCATGTTGGACGATAATGGAAATATTTCCCTGCATGTTTAACACGGTATGCACAGTCCCATCAAAAATAGCCAATACAGGAGCGTTATTGTTAGTTCTAATATTAACTCCGTCATTTTGCACGGTAACATTTCTACCGATGGTGTGCCTACCAAATCCCTGCGTAATAAATCCTTGCTGCACGGGCCACGGCAATCGGCCGCGATTGCCTGCAAAATCAGCTGAAAGTTTGGCTGCCGCCGGCGTGTTAGCCAGCACCTCGGAATCACTTTTGCGGACCACAGGTTTCTCCGCTTCAATTTCTTTCACCGTCTTCCCAGTACGTTGTGCTTCCAGTGCCAGCGCTGCCTGTCGAGCTTCTTCCTCCAATCTACGTTGCTCTTCAATCTCACGCTGTATAGCCGTGCGGATGGCCCTCGCCAACCGTTCATCTTCCTGCTGCTTTTTTTGTAGTTCTTGCTTAAACTCCGTCTCTTGTTTCGTAAGCGCCTGAAGCACTTTAGATTCCGCACCTTGCTCTTTGGCTATGACGCTTCGTTCCTCCTGCTGATCAGCAAGCAAAGCTGCCTGCTCTTTTTTGCTTGCCTCCAACTGAGCAACTTTCAGCGCAATGGCCTTTTGTGTATCTTCTATTTCCTGCGCTCGGTATTTCCGGGACTCGTTGAATTGCTGGAGATATTTCACCCGCTTAAAGGCTTGATTGAAATCCTTCGAGGCGAAAATAAACATGATTTTGTTGTATGCATTTCGATTACGGAAGGCAAACATGATCAGACTTTCGTAATCCTTGCGCAATTTTTCCAACTGATCACGCAGATTCTGAATGGTCTTGTTATGAGAAGCGATCTGATTATTGATCAGACTGATTTCTTTATTAATAGTACTGATTTTCTGCTCACGTAAACGTAACTGCGTATTTAAGGCATTGACCTGCTTGAGCGAGAGGCTGCGGTCACTGGAAGTACTTTTAAGGCTTTGATTCAGCAATTCGATTTCCCGGTTTAAGCGCTCACGTTGTTTTTTTAGCTCTGCACTGCTTTGAGCATGGCATATCGTTAGCGCCAGACAACATGTAAGTATGCTTAAAATTACCTTAATAAAATTCATCAATAAACGCGTTATCTATCTCCCTCAATTTGCCATTACTGTCTGCGAAAGTAATAAAACTACCTCGATAATCATAACCCGCGCGCATTATTGAATTTCTTTATACTTCGCGGGTATATTAAAAGGCATATCCACTGTTTCATTATAGACCACCCGGCTGTAGCGCATCTCGGATAGGAGTTTAAGCCCATCTGCGACAATAGAAATTTTCACATGATTCGGAAAGACTTGCCCTTCGGAAAGTTGGTAATCTTCATAAGACGCTTCCATCCGCTGGTTTCGAATAGCATCGATCAATAGCGCAAACGTCGGTCGATAACTAGTATCCAACTGCACGGAATACGCTACATCATTGCGTTGACCACGCACGGAATATCCATCCTCGTTCATCCAAATCTCAAAACTTTTCGCAAGCGCTTGGTGAACCACATTCCCAACCAGCAACTGCTGCAAGCTGGAAAAATCGAGTTCGTCATTGGTGAAATTATAAAGATACTCAAAAGGTTTGCTCACGTATTCTGCTTGTAAACGATTGATAATTTTGACACTATCCGGAGTAATCAATACCCTACCTGCTTCAATTCCCATTAACGCGGTCACCGAAATCCAAATTGCTTTATCCTGTTCAATACGTACATTTGCTGTCACATCGTAATTGTTGCGATTAATGGCAATTTTACTTTTAGCCCGTCCGCTAAAAGTCGTAAAGTGGAGTTGGTGTGCTTCCACTTGATGCAATACACGCAACCGCTCGGTACGCGACACCTCTTTTTCAGCTGCACCGGTAGATACGATTGATCTTTTGGGAGAGCAAGAAAATACCACCACCACCGAGACCCCTAAAAAGACAGCTTTAATCAATAAATTGCCTCGCATCGATCTTTTTAGATAACCTATCAATATCCTTGCCAGCCGATCTCGACATAGCCAGCGCCTTCTTCCATTGCACAACAGCGCCATTCATATCACCCAGTTTTGCGAGGATATCGCCATAATGTTCGAGCAACGTATCTGAAACAATCTCAGAGTTTTTGATCGCTTTTTGGATCCACACCAGCGCCTCGTTGTATTTCCCCTGCTGGAAGAATACCCAAGCATAGGTATCCTGATAAGAAGGATAGTCCGGCATCAACTCATTGGACCTTTTTGACATTTCCGAGGCAAGGGTTAATTTTTCCTTTCGGAGTGCGAGATAATATGCATAATTATTCAGCGCATAGGCATTCGTACTATCTAATGCAATCGCTTCCTCATAAGCCACTCCCGACTCCGCATGCATCTCCAAGGCATTGTATATATCGCCAAGGTTGCTATACAACTGTGTAAGCAAGGGGGTCTGTTCTTCATTCGCAGCATTTAGTGCTCCTTCTAAATAGGTTCGGGCGTCTTGATATTTCCGGTTCCCCAAAAAACCATGCCCGGTAAAGAACAACAGCAAAGGATGATTTGGGAATAGCTTCAATGCCTCTTTACCATGCAGTTCAACGTCATCGTATTTTGTCATTTGAAGTTCTACCTGTAAAAGCTGCTGCCAAATACCCTCAATATATTGGTTAATATCCAAAGCTTTCAAATAGGCTTGCCGCGCCGGTTCCAGCTGTTTCAGTTGCATGTAAACATCTCCTTTCACGGCATACGCTTTTGCGTCTTGTGGGTAAGTCTCCGCGAACAGATCCGCCAATTTAGTTAACGATTCCGGAGTCATGGCGCGATTGCGATTGCCGATAGCGGCATACAATATTCCCGCTTTGGCATCGATATCCAGCGCTGTACTACCAAACGCCTGCCGGAGCAATTCATATGCTTGCTTTTGCTTGTTGATGGCCAGGTATGCATCCGACTTACCCAATAAAATAAGCGGATCTTCCGGGAATAGCGCCGACGCATCGTCAAGCAACTTAATTGCCTTACGGCTTTCCTTGCTTTTCGTGTATAATTCAGCCAGCAGAATATATCCTTTGCTTTCTTTTGGCTTCCTTGATACGAGTGATTCCAATTCCCTGATCGCCGCTTCCATATCGTTTTGTGCAAGGTAAATCTGAGACTTGGTAAGGTATTGTTCATCGGTCTCCCCGAATCGACGGGCAATGGTATCACAGGCAGCTAACGAAGCCTTGTATTGTTTATCTAAAAACAGCGCATAAGCTTTTTCCTGGTAATTCGAGATGTTATCCGGGTGGATCCGTATAAGCTCATCAAAAACGTCAGGCATCGCCTTAATATTACCCGTTTTTTTATGAATATCCAATAAGGTTGACCAGTACCACTCATTATCAGGGTTGATACCAGCCGCACGTTTTGCCGCATGTTCGGCCTCGGCATACTCCTCCTTTTCAAGATAAATTCGAGCTAATTCAAAATGTGCTGCATCGTTGTCGGGCTGTACTAGCACTAATTTATCAAATGTCTTTTCAGCCGCGGCAAGTTGTCCAGCTGATTTCTGTTGTATTCCCCTAAGATACAATTCCTTTATCAACAAACTATCCCCGGCAGTCAAGATCTTGGGTGCCGTCATAACCTGTTGGGCAAAAGCAACACTTCCGATAGCTAATAACCACCCCATCACCGCCAACTGCCAAAAAAAACCCACAATTCTTATTCCTTGCCCCATACCTTTGAAAAATCAATTTTATTATCGTACCTTTGCAGTCCCTTAAACAAGGGGCTAAATATATTTATTAATTATTTCAAAACAAAGCAAGTGAATACGTTAAGTTACAAAACTGTCTCTGCCAACAAAAGCACCGTCAACAAGGAGTGGATTGTTGTTGACGCTGAGGGCGAGATCTTGGGGCGCTTGTCATCTCAGATTGCCAAGGTAATCCGGGGGAAACACAAGCCTTCGTACACCCCACACGTAGACTGCGGCGATAACGTGATCGTGATCAACGCAGACAAGGTTAAGTTGACTGGCAATAAACTGGAAGAAAAAGTATACCAACGGTATACGGGCTATCCCGGTGGTCAGCGCTTCGAGTCTCCAAAACAGCTATTGGCGAAACACCCAACACGCATCGTGGAAAAAGCGGTACGCGGCATGCTTCCAAAAAACCGATTGGGACGCGCCTTGTTCAAGAACCTGTATGTCTACGCGGGCAATGAACATCCGCATGCAGCACAGAATCCAAAAACTGTTAAATTTTAAGGAGCAAAGAAATGTCAACAACTAACACTTCAGGAAGAAGGAAAACGGCGGTTGCCCGCATCTACTTAACTGCAGGCAGCGGCAACATTACTGTAAACGGTAAAGATTATAAAGAGTATTTCCCCACATTGCCATTGCAATACATCGTAACCCAAAGTACGGAAGTAGCCGGTGCGGCTGGGAATTACGACGTAAAAGTTAACGTGGCCGGAGGCGGCATCAAAGGACAGGCCGAAGCAGTTCGCTTGGCGATAGCCAAAGCGCTTATTGAGCTCGATCCGGAGGTAAAGCCTGCACTCAGGGCTAAAGGACTGGTAACGCGCGACGACCGCATGGTGGAGCGTAAAAAACCCGGACGTCGCAAAGCGCGTAGGAGATTCCAATTCAGTAAACGTTAATTTCTTAAGGAGAACAAAAAAATGGCAAGATCAACATATCAAGAATTGCTGGATGCAGGTGTACACTTCGGCCACCTTACCCGCAAGTGGGATCCGAAAATGGCCAAGTACATTTTCATGGAGCGCAATGGCATCCACATTATCGATTTAAATAAGACCCTTATCAAACTCGAAGAAGCCGCATCTGCGATCAAGCAAGTGGTTAAGTCGGGAAGAAAAGTATTATTTGTAGCAACAAAAAAACAAGCAAAGGATATCGTTGCAGCACAGGCGAAGGCTGTTAATATGCCTTTTGTAACGGAGCGCTGGTTGGGCGGTATGCTCACCAATTTTGCTACGGTTCGTAAGTCGATCAAAAAGATGTCCAACATCGACAAGATGACCAAAGACGGAACCTATTCAGTTTTATCCAAGAAAGAGAAACTGATGATCCAACGCGAGCGCGTTAAGCTGGAAAATCTATTGGGTGGCATTGCTGACCTGAACCGTCTGCCCGCTGCGTTGTTTATCATCGATGTTAAAAAAGAACACATAGCGGTAAGCGAAGCACTGAAATTGAATATTCCGACTTTCGCAATGGTGGATACCAACTCTGACCCTACGAATATTGATTTCCCTATTCCGTCTAACGATGATGCGACGAAATCCATCAACCTTATTACGGAAATTATCGGAAAGGCTATTCAAGAGGGGCTTGAAGAGCGTAAACGCGATAAAGAAGAAGAGGCTGAGCGGGAAGCTGCTGCTGCCAAGGCACGAATAGATAGTGGTGAAGAACCTGAGGCTGCGGCAGAGGAAACAAAGGCCGACGCCGATGCTTCTGGAAAACGCCCGCGTAAAACCAAAGCCGAAGCTGAAATAACAGCCGAAGCAGACAACGCACCAGACGGAGAATAATAAAGTGATAGAAACCGGATGGTGCTCCAATACCATCCGGTTTTTTTATCATTATATCTGCATATTCCAGAGAAAACTTAAGGGTAAATTACAAAACAAGGAAATACAAAATGTCCACAGTACAAATTTCAGCATCAGATGTAAACAAGCTACGCCAACAAACGGGGGCGGGCATGATGGATTGTAAAAAAGCATTGATTGAGGCAAATGGAAATTTCGAGGCTGCCATCGATTATTTACGTAAAAAGGGTGCTAAAGTGGCTGCGAGCCGCCAAGATAGAGATTCAAACGAAGGCGTCGTAATCGCAAAGACCACTTCGGATGGCAAGAAGGGTGTGATTATCGAACTGAATTGCGAAACCGACTTTGTAGCCAAAAATGCGGATTTTATTGCTTTTGGCGAAAGCATAGCCGACGTAGCAGTCTCCCAAGCCCCTACCTCACTTGAAGCACTGAAGCAATTGGAGATAGATGGTGTAAAAATTGCCGACCTATTGCTTGACCAAACTGGTAAAATTGGCGAAAAGATAGACGTCTCTAAATACGAAACTATTGAAGCACAAAAGGTGGTCGCATACATACATGGAAATTATCGGCTCGGTGTATTAGTAGGACTCAACCAAGCTGCTGATGGTACCGATGAGGCGGGTAAAGATGTAGCAATGCAAATTGCTGCAATGAATCCGGTAGCAATTGATAAGACCGGCGTCGATTCGCATACTATTGAACGGGAATTGGAAATCGCGAAGGAACAAATTCGCGCAGAAGGCAAACCGGAGGAAATGGTTGAAAAAATCGCACAGGGTAAACTCAATAAATTTTATAAAGAGTCAACACTGTTGAACCAAGAATTTGTAAAAGATTCATCCAAAAACATCACTCAGTTCTTAGATAGTGTATCTAAAGGGTTGACTGTTACGGTATTTAAAAGAGTGCAATTAGGTGCCTAATTAAAAGCCTCTGAAAACAGCTCAAACCTTCTTAAATCCCAATTTGAGAAGGTTTGAGTCTTTACCTTATCCAGCCCACTTCCTTCATTGGATATTCATAATATGTCTTAAGTTAATTTTATCGTAAAACAAAAAATTAATAATTAATGTTAATCCAAGCGGATTAATATTAATTATTGTTGCTTATTTAACGATAAAGTTTAGTAACTTGGAATTTTGGAAATGGGGACATTCAGCATTCTTATTGAAATAGTACAATAAACGCGAGAGCAATTTGACCTCCGTTTACTAAAAAGTATCTCCCAAGATTAAATTCCCTTTGAATATGGAAACAAAGATTTCGGTTTTATATGTGGATGATGAAGAGAACAATCTAATTTCCTTCAAAGCCACGTTCCGTCTCAAATACACGGTTTACACTGCCTTAAATGGTGATCAAGCTTTACAACTTGTGAGAGAAAAACCGATAGATGTGATCATTACTGACCAGCGGATGCCACAAATGACCGGAGTCGAATTATTGGAAGAAATTATTAAAATTAATCCGGAGCCGATGCGTATTTTACTAACCGGTTATGCAGATATGAGTGCGGTTGTAGATGCGGTAAACAAAGGAAAAATATTTCATTATTTAAGTAAACCTTGGAGCGAAGAAGAGTTGACCAACACAATTCAACGGGCCTATGAAATTTACGCTGAGCGAAAAAAAATAACCGAATCTTTTAACCAGCTCGAAGTTACTAACGAACAGTTAGAATTTTTACTTCGGCAAAAACTGTTATCTTGAGGACCGGTTACCACAAATCTATGCTTATTTATTTGGTATCGTTACCCTAAACGTGGTTCCTTCTCCTTCAATTGAATTAACTTCTATTTCACCCCTAAGTTTAACTAATGCGCTCTTGACATTATAAAGTCCGAAGCCGGTACCTTCCGCTTGGTCACTTCCCCGAAAAAACAGCTTGAAAATATCACCAATGTCCTCTGCTGCGATTCCAATTCCTGTATCATTAACTTGTATCAATGCTTGCCCACTTTCGACTACCACAGACAATTCAACTAATTTCTTGTCGCTATCCTTCTTTTGATATTTAAACGCATTGGACAACAAATTGTGTAGAATGAGTTTCAATGCCGTTTCGTCACTTTTAAACTCTTCTTTTTGATGACTGGTGATTCGAAACTCCACATTATTACTTTGGGTATAGATGCTATAAAAGTCTTTAAAATAGGCAAATAAACTCTGAAAATCAATTTCAGAGAAAGTGAGTTCTCCCCGCTTTAGCAGATAGTAGTCATGAAGACTGTTGATATAAGAATTAAGTTTCAGCACGGAACTTTCCATCAACGCCAAAATTTGATGAATCCGCTCGGCCGAATCATATTCCAAGGCCAATTTAATGGCCGACAGCACACCGGTTAATGGATCGCGGAGATCGTGACTCACACTATAAGCAAATTTATCAAGTTCATCGTAGGCCTTTTGAAGTTCCTCATTCCGGATGTCCAACATGGAATTTGCGATGTAAAATTTGTTTGCCTCTTCTATAGATGAAATAATCTCCTCTTCTACCCAAGGCTTACGGACAAATCTAAATATGTGTCCTTTATTGACAGCATCCGCTATTGTATCCATATCCGCATAGGCTGTTAGCAGTATACGCACCGGCCGCGGAAAATGACGTTTTATATCGTGCAAAAAATCAATTCCTGTCTCTCCCGGCATCCGTTGGTCGCAGAAGATAACTTGAATATTGGGATTTGACTGCAAAATTTGCCGCGCCTCATCTGTGTTGATAGCGGTATATATCGGATAACGATACCTAAAAGTAGCTTTAAAGCTAATCAGGTTGTTGGCCTCATCATCTATATAAAGTATTTCGGGAGAGTTGTGCATAAAAATAATGGAAACTTATACGGCCAGTGTACCTCCAAAACAAAATTAAACATAAAATAATTCCCACGAACAGCGCTTACCCAATTTGTTGTATAAGGGGTATAATTAATGTGAATTTAGTTCCCTCACCGATTTGCGATTCAACCTTAATTTCACCTTTATGCTTTTTTATGGTATTATACACAATGGACATACCTAAACCAGTGCCCTCTCCGACCTCCTTAGTCGTAAAAAAGGGTTCAAATATCTTTTCCTTTATATCTTCACGCATTCCCGTACCATTATCTCGTATGGATATGATGACGTTGTCTTCATCAATGGCTGTACTGATCTCCAAGACCCCGCCACTACTTCCATTAAACTTCTTATTGATCGCATAGACTGCATTGGTAATGATATTCAGGAATACCTGGTTTAATTTACCCGGATAGCATTCTACAGGTGGCAACCCAGCATATCGTTTATTCACTTGTATGCCCTCTCGTATCATACTATTAAGAATTACCAATGTGGATTCCAACCCTTCGTTTATATCCGCAAACTTCAGCGAATCCTCATCAACTCTCGAGAAAATGCGAAGGCTCTTTACAATTTCTGCAGTTCTGTTGGCGCCTTCGTGCATTCCCTTTAACAAAAAGTCAATTTCTATTTTCAGATACTCAATGTCCTGTTCATCCCTATATGTATTTATTCGGTGTTCCTTTTCTGCGACAGGTAGATCCGATAAAGCCACTTGTTGAATGGCATCCATAACGTCCCAAACAATCCGGATATCCCGTTTCAATGGCGCGACATTGGATGTTACAAAATTAATGGGATTATTAATTTCGTGAGCAACTCCCGCAGTAAGTTGTCCTAGCGATGCCATTTTTTCAGCTTCGACCAATTGAGCTTGGGTTTCTTTTAAATGGTCCAATGTCATTTGTAGTGACTCATTAGATTCTTTCAATGCATGAGTTCGCTCTTCTACCCGTTGTTCGAGTACGATGTTCTGTTCGCGAATCAGCTGTTCGTTTTCCTTAGAGATTCGTAGTGCTCTTGTTTGAGATTCCTCTTTCTCTTGCTTATATGTATTTATCTTATCCGCAAGAGCGAAGGATAGTAATGCCGCTTCTAATCCTGAACCGATCAAAATGGAATTATTTGTAAATATATTAAAAGATAGGATGCCAACATCTTTTAATATATAAATCATCACACCGCTTAAAAAAAAGAACCAAGAAACGATTAAAAATAGGGCCGGCCGGTATCCTCGGCTAAAAATATAGCCGCCGCATACCAAAATCGTAATGGACACGAGTGAGGCATTAATTTGTAACACCTGTTGTGCAACAATGTAATTTCCACTGACGCTTATGAAAATACCGATTAGGTAGACAATCACTAACACAAATAGCACATATAAGAACCTCGGCGCGTTCAACCGTATATTCAGGAAATTTATGACAAAGGGTATAGCAAATATTCCTGACATGGCAATCGACAAATTTACCGATTGTCGAATTAGCCACTCATTATCAGGCCATAAAATAAGCGTAGAGTACCCTTTTAAACATGCTTGGGCAAGTCCAACCATCAAAATATAGATGACATAATATAAATAATTCTTATCCCTTACAGAAAAATAGAGAAAAGAATTATACAAGAACATCACTAAGATAATACCCGCATAAATTCCGAAATTTAAGAAATCAAAACCAATCGATTTCATTATGTGACTTTGGTCATTCACATAAAACGGCAAATCAAGCACATTGTGACTCCAAACCTGTAGATAGACAATGTTATCTTGAGGTGGAACCGGCAAATCAAATACAGGATATTGTGTTGAGTAGAATGAAAATTCACCAAGTTTTTCATTACTGAATTGTTGTAAATTATACTCATCTCCTTCTTTGATATATAAGTTTGCTTTGGAAAGCGTACCATTAAATATCTTCAATGCCTCGGCAGTATGAGTTGATTTGCCTAATTCTATTTTTATCCAATATACCGCACTGCTTAATCCGAAGTTTAGTCTCGTTCCGGAAACATACTCAAATGTCTGATCAGCAACTTGATTGATTGTAAATTGACCATCTGGATCAATTAAATACGACAATTTAAATTTTGCCCCATCTGATAGAACTTGTCCTTTAACCTGCGAAACCGGTAAAATAAGGGCGAAGGTAAAGAGAAGAAGAGCCTTCATTTTAGGATATATTTAACCGAGAGGCTGCCTTTTGGCCCCATGATTTCAGTTATCTGCTGGGGTCTTTCACGAACATCAAAAATATGTTTCTGGTCTATCTCGGCTGCATTCGGCAGTTTTTCTAAATTATCGATTTTCATCGCTGTCGCCACCAGTCCCAACTTTGGATAGTTGAAAAAGCCATCTTTTCCAAGGTTTCGTTCAATTTCAAATCCAGCATTTTCGCACATTTCTACCGTTACAGGTGCAGCTAGGGCGTATAACACATCAACCTTTAATCGATAGGCCAATGCGATTGCAGCTCTCAATAAAAAAAAACTCACCCCCATTCCTGCAATTTCACGAGAATTCCATAAACCGCATGCCTCCGCTATCCGACCGTGTTGATTATTCACAATATCAACAATTCGCGCATCGACCTTTCCTACCGCATCCACAATCGGCAAGCTAAAATCAGCATCCGCTATTTGTAACCGAACTCCCCCTAAAACGGCTCCATCGTGAGGAGATTCAGCAACAATCACATATGTATTCTGATGCTCGGTCCATTTTGCGTTGTTGGAAGTTATCATGGTTATACCATATACCTCTAGCACCTTACGGTGCCCCTCAATGAACTTACTGCATGTTTCCGGTTCTTCAACAGCCTGCAGCGACCTAAAAGACAGAGAATTCATCAACTACAGTGCTTTGGAAGAATAAAAGAATTGATCAGTATCTAACCGAAGTGACTTCACCTGGGGGTCATCTCCAGAAAACAGTCGAAAAAGAAAAACCGATTCTTCAGAATTTACCTGATGAAAAATATCATCAAATTCTTTTTTTAGTTCTCCAAATCGGTTCCTAATCCAAATCGGCATACCAGCTGCTTCCTTTCCGTGCGTTAATCTCGCGAAATGTAATACAGATGCCAATACCGGTTGCATGGAAATCTTATTTTTTGTCGCGCTCAGCCAAATCCGTTCAATTGCTTTTCCCGCCTCAACAAGAGCCGTCCGATCGAACTCTGAAACGACAACAAGCCCAACGGCCGAAGCTGTCCTCATTAAGTCGGCAGTCATGTTTTCTAGCGCACGGCCTAATCCCCATTCCGCAACCAAATTTACCGCCATCGGATCTCTAGCCACCCTAAAGCCAATAGCGTCTTTCGGATTTAATTCCAACGTTCGGATATCGAGGCCATCATTGGTTTCCGTAGCTTCCTGTTGCGTCCATCTGAGCTCCTTTTCGAATAACTCATAATGTCCTTGCGGGATAAAAAGTCGCAATTTCTCGGCTTCACCCGCAATTGAAGCAAGCTGCTGAATCTGTTCGCCTCTCGCAACGACCTTTAATTTTACGTTGTTGAAATCTCCAACGGCACGCTGAAGATCTTCGATCATGTTATCGGTTAATTTACCACCATTTCCCTTTTTTCTATTTGTGCAGCGAACGGTAAGAAAATGAGAAAGCTCATCTTTTTCGATCGCTGAATATATAAAGGAAAAAGCACCAATTAGCAGTGGTACGTCGGCCAGCGGAAACAAACTCTCCACAACCCTAATCCCCAAATCCTTGCCCTTCAATACCAAATTTTCGATGGCAGTTCCAAATGTCATATAAGACGCCATATTTTGAAAATCACCAAACGATTCTGAACGCTGGATATCATGAAAAAGATAAAGGTTCTTACCGTCATAATACCACTTCCAAGGTTGATTATTTCCCGGAGATGGTGCCGCAGCAACTGCTGACACCAATTCTTTCACTTCATCTTCCGTAAGAATGTCAACAGCTTCAGCTATCTGTGGAACACGAGAAGCCGCCTGTGCCATCTCCTCCAGAGAAAGAGATCTTTCCGTGTACTCAAAGGTTAAATTCGGCTTTACTTGATCTCCTATTAATTCATCCAAATCAATGAAATACCTTCCTGACTGGCTAAACTGGCCTAGTAGCACACGTCTACATACATCTGCGGCCATTCCGCCGCCAAAAGCAACAGCGCTAGCGAGCTGTGGCCACGTAGAAATGGTTTGACCGATTTCAATAGCTGATGCTTTTAATCGAGGAGACATGGTTTCAATCCCCACAATCGGCAGAATATAGGGAAGTTTTTCTTCCATCGTTTTTGCCTGTCGGACGTTTGACAAATCCAAATGTTCCACAAATCCATGCAATATCGGGCGCGTGGGTTCCAAATCAAAACGTTCAATATCAACAGTCCCTCGGTCGCTCGCTTCCATCAATACGGGTATCCCCTGCTTCTTTGCAGCTAACCTACAATTGATTTTCACATCAACTCCGTCACATTCGTCTATCAACAAATCTAATTTACCACCTTGTAATAAAAAATCTTCTAGGTTTTCTTCCGTTATTCCTTCGTGATAACAGGTAACTTTTAAAAAGGGATCAATTTCGGCAATCTCTCTCGCTACAATAACCGTCTTTTTTAATCCCATATTATGCAACCCGCTTCTTAACCGGTTTAAATTTGTGATCTCTAATTCATCAAAATCTGCGATCCTGAGCTCTCCAAAGCCTCTTTCCATACAAAGCGTCAATGAAACCGATTGGCCTACCGACAATCCGATAACCCCAACCCGCTTTTTCATTAATAACGCCTGTTCTTCCTGCGTAATCTTATATCGATTACGGCTTGTCCTCATATGTATGAATTCATTTTCATCTAAAATATGAACCAATGTCTCATTCCAAGGATAGTAAACCCAAACCCCGTATTCGATTTTTGACATTCCGGCCAGGTGGCTCGCCGTTAACGAACGAATTTCTTCATCACTCAATGTCAATTTAGGGTGAAAAGACTTTATCAGTTCCGTTAATTGCTGATCTATGGAATCAAAAATCCGAATGTAGGGCTTCTTTTCCAACAGTTTGTCGAGTCCCTGATGGTCAACGACATCTCTCAATCGAAAAAATAAGGGCCTCACAGCGTCATTATCAGACGGTTGACCTGTTAGTAGTCGAGCCAGAACATCAGGCTTTGAATAATTTGTTGCCATACTTAATCTCAAATTACGAAACGATAATCGAATTGCAAAAATTCACTTTCCATGACCTTTCTAAAAACAGCAATGATTCTCACCCCATTCAGTGCATAAAGTTAACGAAATAACTCCCATAAAAAAAACCTACCCAGCGTACTGGACAGGCTCCTATCGGCAGAGTCATTGACTGCCAGTCTCAGAATCTGAGGTCGGCTTATTTATTATTAAATACCATCGAAAACAGCAAAGATAATAAACGCTAAGTAGTAGTTCTTTCTACAAGAAATTGAAAAACTAAAAATATGAATACTTACAAGAACTGCAATTTAGAGGCGCTGGGTGGAAACACTATACATTTTACAGCCCATTTAGAAAACCCGGTACCAAGAAAAACACTTGTTTATATAGGAGGTGTGATCCTTTTATGTGAAACTGAAAAACAACGCAACTTGACTATGCTAAATATGGCAACAATGTAAACTAATCATGACCCCTTAAAATATCTTCGATGCCTTCGGTAAATACCGTATCACCCTCAACTGCTCTCTGAATGCCGGTGATTACTTCATCTGTTGACGCAGGAAATTTTTATTTGCACCAGCGTTTAACATACGTTGAATAATACTGTATTCATTGATATTGCTAATTGGAAGCAGCGCCTCCAGTATCTGCTCTTTCCCCAAGGCATCAGTAAGAAAACAGATGAATGTCGAACCTCAAGGATACATCCAATGTTTTTGTATATCACTTATTTTCAATGGGCTGTGTTAAAAGAAAAGAGGCATACCAGAATTAGACCTGGATTATGCCTCTTTTTCAACTTTGGTAGCGGGGAGCAGGATCGAACTGCCGACCTCAGGGTTATGAATCCTGCGCTCTAACCATCTGAGCTACCCCGCCAAAAATTTAGTTTGCAAATATAGTTTATTTTACTTTTCTTTAGAAAAAAAGTTAACAAAGTATATAAAATACAGATTATACGCATATTATTACGATTAGCATGGCAGAAAAAATCAAATTCCATTTGGAATACGAAATCAAATCGTCACCGAAAATTTTATTTTCCTTCCTGCATGAACCCAACGCGTTGGCACAATGGTTTGCTGACGATGTGGCTTACAAGGATGGCATTTATGAATTTAGCTGGGACGACGAGCAGCATGTCGCCAAGCTGATTAATGCCAAGGAAAATAAATTGGTGAAATATAAATGGCTGGACGATGACCCATATTATTTCGAAATGGAGATTATACAAGACGAGCTCACCAATGATGTGGCTTTGGCCGTCACCGATTTTGCTTGGGAAGACAACCTCGATGACCGCAAATTGATCTGGAATAACCAAATTGAATACCTACAAAGTGTAATCGGTGCCTAAAAAATCTTACCTTTGTAGGTAAGGTTTTGTGGTGTTACTGATGAAAAAAATCCATCTTCTTATCCTTAAGTCATTCATCAGGCCATTCATGGTCACGTTTCTTATCGTGATGTTTGTTTTGCTGATGTTATTTCTATTCAAATATATTGATGATTTGATAGGAAAGGGTTTTGAGTGGTATGTGATCCTAAAGTTACTAGCCTATCAGTCGGCTGTTCAGATATCCATGGCCATGCCGCTTTCCATGTTGCTTTCATCCATCATGACCTTCGGTAATCTGGGAGAAAGCTACGAATTAGTAGCAATTAAAGCTGCGGGGATTTCCCTTCGAAAAGCGATGACTCCACTGTTTATCCTGGTAGGCTTATTCAGCGGTGGTGCTTTCCTGTTTAGTGACTACATTCTGCCCATTGTTAACCTAAAAATGGGTGCTTTACTTTATGATGTGCGAATCAAGCAAACCGATTTCCTAGTTAAACCCGGTGTTTTTAACAATACAATCCCGGGATATTCCATTCGTGCAAAAGGAAAAAGTAAAGATGGGAAGATCCTGTATAATTTGATGATTTATGACCATAAATCGAGTAGTACCGCGAGTAACGTATTATTGGCAAAAGAAGGATATATATATAACTCTCCGGACAACAATACGATGATCCTCAAGCTGAAGGACGGTGTACGATATGAGGACAGTAGAGCAAGAAACGCAAAAGTGTATAATCCCCGTCAGCAATTTACCCGATTCTATTTTGATGAAACCGAGCAGAAATTCGATATGTCTGCGTTCGAATGGAAACGTACCGACGAAAATCTTTTTAAGAGCCATCACATGATGCTCAATCTAAAACAGCTCAAGCATTATACCGATTCAAACGCCGTACAGATGGACAGCCTTCGGAACACGGTATTTCGCGAGATAAAATCTTACTATTATTATTTCAATGACTATTATAAGACAAAAGACAGCACCCAGTCTGCGTCGGCCATTGTACCTACCGAAGAATATAGGGGGAATTTTTCGGAAATTATTCCTACCGATAAGCGTAATATGGCCATTAGCAACGCTATGAACCAAATGAGATATATCAAGGATGTACTTAACATCAAGGCAAATGAAGACACATTTTACCGCGATAAAGATATCCGCTACAACATAGAATTCCAACGCAAATTCACCTTAGCCGTGTCCTGTCTTTTGCTGTTTAGTATCGGTGCACCATTAGGAGCGATTATTCGAAAAGGGGGGCTGGGTCTTCCTGTAGTAATGGCCATCATCTTTTTCTTAATTTACCACATCATCTCAACCGTGAGTGAAAAGTCGGCGAAGGAAGGCAATATTGATACGTTTTGGGGCATGTGGATGTCCATCTTTGTTCTATCGCCCTTAGCGATTTTTCTGGCCTACAAAGCGGCGACAGATTCGGCCCTGTTCGATATCGAGCAATATCGGCTCAAAGTTGAAAAAGTATGGTCATGGGTAAAAGTTAAATTTGGCATCCGTACCCGTCGGATTGCACCCTCAAAACGCGACAAATCTTTACAAGACGATTATACATTATCGCCCTAAGAACTGTATTTTTGCGTATAGTTTAAAGCATACCGTGTAGTTTAAAGCATACTAAATGAACGTTACCTTAAATACGATTGAAGAAGCAATCGCAGATATAAAGTTAGGAAAAGTAGTCATTGTCGTCGATGACGAAGCCCGTGAAAACGAAGGCGATTTCGTCACAGCTGCGCACAATGCGACGCCCGAAATCATTAATTTCATGGCTGCCTATGGCAGAGGGCTGGTATGTGTTCCGCTTACGGAAGAACGATGTAAAACGCTCGATTTAAATTTGATGGTTGGGAACAATACCGCGGTGTACGAAACCAATTTCACCGTTTCCGTAGATCTGCAAGGGTATGGATGCACAACAGGTATTTCTGCATCGGACCGATCGAAGACCATTAAGGCGTTAATTAATCCCGATATAAAACCCGAGGAATTTGGAAGGCCCGGGCATATATTCCCATTAATTGCCAAGGATGGTGGAGTTTTGCGCCGCGCTGGGCATACTGAAGCGGCTGTAGATCTTGCCCGACTTGCAGGATTTGAACCCGCAGGCGTATTGGTTGAAATTCTCAAAGAAGATGGTGAAATGGCCCGTTTACCCGATTTGATCCACGTAGCCCAGCACTTTGATCTAAAAATCATTTCTATTAAGGATCTAATTGAATATCGGCTCTCCAAAGATACACTTATTACCCGCGAGGTTTCCGTCAACATGCCAACGCAATGGGGTCAGTTCAATTTAATGGCTTACAGCCAAAAAGATACAGGCGAACAGCACATTGCACTTTACAAAGGAGAATGGGCTCCCGATGAACCTATATTAGTACGTGTACACAGTTCTTGTGTTACGGGCGATATATTCGGATCTTGTCGCTGCGACTGTGGTCCGCAGCTGCATCGGGCGATGCAAATGATTGAAGAAGAGGGCAAGGGGGTTGTGGTATACATGAATCAGGAGGGCCGGGGAATCGGACTGATCAACAAACTGCATGCCTATAATCTTCAAGAAAATGGATTGGATACAGTAGACGCAAACCTGAAACTGGGTTTTAAACCAGACCATCGCGATTATGGGATCGGCGCTCAGATATTACGGGACCTGGGTGTAACCAAAATGCGTTTAATGAGTAATAATCCGACCAAACGCGCGGGACTGATTGGATACGGATTAGAGATTGTCGAAAATGTCCCCATAGAAATCGCATCCAATCCATACAATGAGCAATATTTACGCACCAAACGGGATCGGATGGGGCACGCTATTATGAAGGATCCGCTTCCATGATCTGGTGATAGAATCGCTTGCCCGACAAGACCACGCTCACCAAAAATCCACCCAGGAAGCAGCCGATTATAAATGCAAGTTTCCATCCTAACCGGTTATTGTCAAGAGGAATTACCGGACGGTCCAGAATCTGAATAATGGGTTTTGCATTTCTAAGTGAAATTTTTGCCATTTCCTGATTAGCGACCAATTCTTTTAAGATTTCTGTATTTGCTTGTACATCAATCGCACGAAGCTGAGAAGGCACGCGTAGGCTTTGGAACGCTCGATTGGGATTGGGATTTGCATCATTTGCACTTGCCACTCCTCTAATAGCGGCATGCAATTCCCGATATACGGAGTCCACCTGACGAGTTAGTACATTTAGATTTTCCTGCGCACGTTGTGTCCTTGTATGAACATAAAAATCGGACGCATTATCGATCAAGGTATTGACAAATACTTTTGAGAACCATTCATCTGGACACTCAAAAGCTACCTCAATAATACTTAGCTTTCGGTCCAACTTTTTAACGGTCAGGTGTTTTTTTAAGATCGTCTTGTAAAACGAGCCAATTAGACTGTCCTGCAAGTATACACCCGTAGTATCCTGAAACTTAAAATCTCGTAATCGGCCGGTTTGTTCAGCCCATTGTTGCCGAAGACCTTGAAATTCCACATAACGATTCACTAATAACTCGGATTGGCCGTCCAGTGACACTTCCGAAAGTAGGGTTTTTTCAATCATCGAACGCGACAGCAAGAATTTCATGATATTGTCGCCTTCGAAAAATCCACTTGACTGTCCCAAGCCCCCGAGATTGATCCCAAATTGAGAAGCAATGCCGGCCGCCGCTCCCAAAGCTCCCCCACTCTGTCCAGCGCTCTCATCTACGATAAAACTCACCTTTCCGGTATATTGGGTTTGTTTGATCAACGAATAAGCTACCATTAATCCTCCCCCAATTGCCGCAAAAGCCAATATCATTATCCAATTCCGAAGCAGATAGGTAAATAGCGCTATTGACCGTAAAATAAGTTGCTTTAGGCTGATCCCTTCCGTATTCTCCCGCAATTGTCCCGTATTTTTATGATTTTCCGCCATTTTCTTCGGGATACTTTTATCAATTTTCTTTATCTGTATCTACGGTCATTTATAACGTGTTATCATTTTACCAGCGTCACGATAACTGCCAGTAAAGATGCAATACCCGTTGTCGCCCCGAGCCATTGCTGGGCCCCAAATTTAATCCGGTCTGGCGCTCGCGGCACAAAAATCTCGGCTCCCGGTTCAACCGGTGGATAATTATTAAAGAATAAGAACTTATTGGTGCTCTTCACCGAACCATTGGCATAAATAATGTAAGTCCCTTTACGTAAAGCTCGTTGCGAAAACCCACCCGCTTGGGAAATGTATTGCTTGAACCCCTTATTGCGGGAATAAATAGCTGTGGAAGGAGCAAGCACCTCTCCGGTAACTTTGACGGTTTGAAGTTCCTTTGGCACCCGAATTACATCACCATCTTCCAATATTAAATCTCCAATTCCACCCGGATTTTCGACGATACGGGTTAGGTTTATACCTACCATATTATTATTTAAATTTCGGTTGACGTATGCCTGATTAATTCCTCCACCAGCGTCCTGTTGCAGGTGTTGTAAAGCTAGTAAGCGTTCATATTCGTCATCCTGCTTAGATTGCTGGGTCATTTTTTCCGTCATTGTTTCCGCCACCTGCCCATCCAACGAGCGTCCACGTTTTAACGAGGCGCCATCAACATACGCATAGGGAGTAAATCCACCGGCACGCTTGATGATATCAGATATGCGTTCATCCTTGCGAAGGATGGTATACATTCCGGGATATAAAACTTCGCCTTCGATTCGCACAGTCTTTTGAGTTTCATAACCCGATTCGGTACGTACAACTACCAAATCGAATGGCTGAAGCTCAAAATTTGTACCCGATAGGTCAAGCCCCCATTCCGAATTCACCTGAAACACTTCGGCTATAGAAGCAGAAGCAGACAGCGCATTGGCATCGCGCACGCGCCGCGAAACTTCGATCCGCGCAGGCATGGCGCTTTCCCGATAACCTCCGGCTTTCATAATCAAATCTTCCAATGTCATCGATTCAGCGTACTCGAATTCGCCGGGATTCCGTACTTCGCCTGCTATTGACACGGTAAGTTCCTCTTTCAGTTCAAATATAGAAGCGATGTGCACAACATCCTCACGTTTCAGTTCAATATCATTCCCTGTACCCGCAATGACATCCGCGACGTTGAAGGACAGTTGCTCTAATTGCAAATCATCCTTCAGACGACTGATGTAACCCCGTTTTAAAAACGCATCTTCCTTTACACCTTCGGCCTTTTTCAATAGCATAGACAGCGTCAACCCCGGACTAAGTTCGTATTCGCCCGGGCGAAAAATCGCACCTGAAATGGTGACCCTGTTCTCAAATCGCTCAAGAAGCCGGTCAACGGTATATTGATCGCCCGAGCTTGGTAAATAGTGACTAAACTGCGTCGCCAAAAGGTCTTCTATGCGCTGCTCAGACGCCGTTTTCTTGATTACCTGTATCCGCTGTCGATATGCATTCTCCGTAAATCCGCCGGCATAACGTAACAAATCTGCAAACGTCTCGCCGTCTTTCAACTCAAATCGAGCCGGGCGTTTCACCTCTCCCTCCAATTCAACAACCGTTAAATAGGGAGTAACCATCAGGACGTCTTGATCCCGTAATCCAACATTTTCGCTAAATGCTCCTTCCATCAACACGTCGTAAATATCCAGCACAGCGACGGTCTTCCCTCCCCGTACTAAACTGATATTTCGAAATGAGCCGTTTCTATTTGGGCCGCCAGAATAGTAAAGTGCATTGAGTACCGATGCAAGCGAAGGCAGGGTATAGGTCCCTGGCTTATTAACTTCGCCCGTTATCGTTACTTTGATACTTCGGATGTTTCCGAGTGATACACTAACTTTCGTATCTCCCGAGCGTATGGCGGTATAAACATTTGAGAGCGTATGTTTTATTCGTTCTTCCGCCTCATCAAAACGGAGCCCCCCTACTGAAATTACGCCTACACTGGGTACGTTGATCGTTCCCTCCGGTGTCACTGTCGGATTGTAGAACACCTCCGATTGGCCATAAATATCAATCAGCAGCTGGTCATCAGGACCAATTATATAATCTTTCGGTGTAGCTATGCGCAAGTTGGGTTCAAAGGCTTCACTTTCATTCTGAAATAATGTACTTCCAAAAACCGGTAATTCCCGTTTTCTATTGTTGGTGTCCTTTGTGCCGCCCGATCCAGTATCCTGTCGTCGTCGATTTTTAGCTAAGGAGTCGTTTACTACGCGAGGCAAAACGGGTCGTTCTATCGCCACCACGGAATCAACGTCGTCTCCCTCTTCCAGTTTGTTAATGCGTTCCCGTAATTTTTCAATTTCAGTTGCCGGCATACCCCGCTGCAAAGCCAGTTGTACAAACTGTTCCTCGGAAATACCCGATGCTTCGGCCTGCTTCATATACGCCCGAATCTGTTGATCAGACAACTCGTCGACGCGGACATTGGACAGATTGTTTGGGTCGATTCCTTGCGCATTAGCGGTGCGAGAACCCAAACCAACCCATATTATTAGGCCTATAATGTAACACAATTTCTGCATCCAGTGTCTTTTGATTTAGCTTAGTTAAACAAGCTCATTATGCAATATTACTTAACGACACCAAACTTAGCTAAAATGCTGTGCATTCACGAATACCTAACAGAAAAAACTATCAGGAGTAATTCGCCCCTATATGCAATATAAACGAATTTACCCGCAGTACTTTGCTTTCCTCAGGGCTCATCATTGCTACGCAATTATCCGTCTTTTAGAACATATACATGACGCCTAACCTTAGCCGAAGATTGTTTTTATCTTGCGGATCGAAATCCCAGTAATCTGCCTCATTCGAAGGAGCAGTGAAATTATACTGATAATTATACGCATGGATATACTGTAAATTTGCAGAGGCAAGTATTCGGTTGAAACGCCATTTAACATAAGCATCGAAACTGGCATCGACCCAATTGTTCCGGAACTCATTGTACGTGCGGTTCGCAAAATCTTCGTTGTGAACCAATCGCTCAAAGCGTAACCCCACTTGATTGATTCCTCGCAGCCAGCTCACATCTACCGCCTGCAAATTACTTCCCGGGCCTATCCCCGCACCCAGCAACTGGCCTTGGTGGGTATACCCGTAATTACCATGAAGATACCATGAGCCGGCTGCCCGTATCCGCCGGGTATTAGTAACCGCCAATTGAGTAACCTCCCCACTGAGCTGTAAGAAGCTCTCGTTGTGAGAAGCGAGTGGCACCAATTTCCGCAACCCTACCGTATAAGCCCGGGTATGGTCCAATTGTACGGTAAGATCCCGGTAATCCCAAGCATGGTCATTTCGCGCATATTCACCGTAAATCTCAGCGTGTGCCGCGGGAACCGCCCAGCGGAAGAATACGGAAATCTGCTGGTCGTAACCATCTGACGATTCTGAGTCATCGGACACCCCTTTTTTGGATGCAGGAAGCAAAATCGGCAGGTAGTCCCGTAACGAATTAAACGTCGGTTTTCCAGCAGTTAAAAAAGACCGCGCAAACCCTACGTTGAAACCCGGCACCCATCGGGGTTGGTAGCTAAGCACAATACCGGAAAAATACCGCCAGGTATCAGGCTTGTCCCGCAGATATTCCATATGAACGCTCGTATTGCCCAAAAGGGAGGGTGGGTAATCCGAATGTTCGATCCGACCGCTCACGACCTGCCCCTCAAACGAGCCGATGTATGTCCGGATGGGTCGAGTTGTATTCAATGTAATATGGGCAAAACCCGCAGCAGTGTTACTCATCAGAATGGAATTCAGCCGGCCCGGTCCCCACCATAGGTTTTCGGTCGACACGCCCAACGAAACGGGATCGAGGGTCAGCCTGACGCTACTTTGTCCGGGAAGAACCCGACTATATCCGCCGTTGCCAAACAATTCCGGCATATCGATTCGATTACCCAATTGTGAATACCAAGTGCGGGTAGGACCTTCGGCTCCCCCATACCCTTCATAGGTGCGATTTTCGGCCAATACTACTTCCGGATTGAGCTGTATGCTAAAAAACCGGAAATTTGCAAAAATACCGGCACTTGCCATAACTTGGTGTCCGCGAGCAGGAATCATGGCACCATCGTTCCAGCCATAGGGATAGGTCGAGTTATATTGATACCTCATCGATACGGGCATCAGTTGGACCTTGCTCCGTCCGTCGTAATCCTGCCAAAGTATAGACGTTGACGTTCCTTGGTCATCAAGCCGATAAATATCGTCTACGCCCAGCGCCGCTGCACTGATCGGCCTGACATTAAAGGAAATCGATGAATCGAGCCTACCAAGCAGTTGCTCCCTTCGGTAGTAATCTTCCAAAAACGGAGTGCCCACAGGTATCGTCTGTGCGTTCACCAGTGTAGCAAGGCCGATGAGAAGTAGGCTAAATGCTGCGCAGCGTATGTATTTTATTGATTTCATAATTGTCGTTGCAAGTCCACTTAATCTGCTGCTACTCATTAGAAAAGATAAGAAAGCCCGAATTGCAAATGCAAATTGTTTCTATCACGATGGCCGACTTCCCAGAAGGTATGCTCTGGTGGATAGTAGATATCGAAGCGATAGTTATACGAATGCATGTACTGGAGTCGCGCAAATGCTAATATATTCTTGAAATCCCATACGGCATAGGCTTTCATTCCTAAATCCACCCATCCCCGTCTCAAATCATTAATAAAGCCTTCCCGATACATAAAATCCTCGTTGTGCACAAAGCGTTCAAACCCGATACCGATTTGCTTCATGTTTCTCACCCAGCTCACATCAATGGATTGTACATTACTTCCGGGGCCAATTCCAGCTCCCAAAACCTGACCTTGGTATGTGTAGCCATCCCTAACGACATGATGCGTATACCATGTGGGGCTTTCACGCATAAAATTGACTGGGTTATAGGCTAGCTCGGTGACTTCAGCGTCGACCTGAATGAGATCGTCTTTCCCACCGAAATAAGGAAAAGGTGTCAATTTACGAAACCCCAACACAAATGCCCGTGAGTAATTACTCCGCACCATCCAATCCCTTCCGTTCTCCGGTTTGATTTTCCGACCATATTCACCGTAAACTTCCAGTTTCCCAGCAGGCATTACCCAACGAAAAAATGCCGACCGATACGCATCCCGTACCTCATCCGATGTCATCGGCTCACCGGTCCGGCTATCCAAGTAAACTGCTTCCTTAACGGTTGGGTTAAAGAAAGGCAGATAGTCTTGTACACTATTTCCTAAATGGATGCCGTTGACCACAAAGGATCGGATGATCCCCAGGGATAGACCGCGTACCCATTTCGGCTGATAAGTAGCCACAAAGCCGGAGAAATAACGATCGGTGGTCGGTTTATGAACGAAGTACAACTCATTATGGAGGCTCTGGTCTGTAATCGACGGTGGATAACCCGAATTTGTAAGACGCCCACCCACCAACTGGCCTTCAAATGATCCAATGGGTGTTTGGATAGGTCGTGTGGTATTAAGGGTAAAATGGAAAAATCCGGGAGCCGTATTACTCATCAACAACGAATTTCGGATACCCGGACCCCACCACAGATTTTCGGTAGAAACACCAAAAGAAATCGGCTCAAAATTCAACCGGATACTACTTTGTCCTAAAAACGCTCTTGTATAGGGATTCCGCCCGAAATATTCGGGCATATCAATGCGGTTACCTACGGCGATATACCAGTGATGTCCGTATCCCGCCAAGTTTGCCGGTCCATCGTATTTCCCATTTCCGGCCATAACTAATTCTGGCTGAAATTGCACGGTTAAAAACTTGTATTTGGCAAAAACCCCCGCCGAAAGCTTCATTTGTAAGCCACGAGATGGGATCATCGATCCGTCGTTCCATCCATACGGATATTCAGAATTTACTTGAAACACAACACTCGCAGGCATCAACTGGGCGTATCCTTTGCCATCCGGTGTGTAGAACATACTCTGTGATTCTGAGACGCTGTCGGTAACAAAGACATTTGTACGCCCCAATGCAAGGGCACTGAGCGGGCGTATGGTAAATGATACCGAAGAGTCGACCAAGCCCAACAGTTGGTCGCGCCGATACTTATCTTCCAATATAGGCGTGCCAACAGGTAACACTTGTGCTTCCAGGCGGTAAATGCTGACGAGCCCCACAATCGTCAAAGCAAAAAATATGCGTTGAAAAACAGAAAATTCAAATCGTAAATGCTGATGCATATTTAGAATGTATAAGAAAATAATTTTAGTCAGTCCATCACTATGCTAATAGATAGCCACTTGCAATCAAAAAACATGCCTATCTCAATTATTTAGAAAAGACGAATGCCTCAAGCTCTTCAAAATACCTATCAATAATCCGATCTACCGAAAACTCACGTACCATTTTACGCCTGCCCTGTATTCCCATTTCATCGCGCTGTTGAGGCGTCAGTTTCAGCAACCGCTCCATACATTGAACTACGCTTCGTACATCCTTCACTTGACAAAGAAATCCCGTGATACCGTCATCGACCAATTCTTTGCAACCGGCTATATTACTGGCAATAAGCGGCTTTGCCATAGCAGCGCTTTCCTGCAGGGTAGTAGACATTCCTTCCCTGTAAGAGGGCAGTACCACGCAATCCGCAATCGCGATATGCGGGCGCACATCGGTTACCGAACCCAAGTAAGTAACAGCCCCATCTCGCAGCCAGGAAGCCAATTCAGTCTCACTGACGGCCGCAGGATTATCCACATTCAAGTAACCCAATATCTGAAAGTTTACCCCCGTATAACGCTGTCTGATCTGCCTGGCAGCAGCGACAAATTCGCGAATGCCTTTATCATACAGCAATCTACCTATAAACAAAAAAGTAAATCCAGCGCTATCATCCGCTTTCTGTTTGACCAATTCCGGGTTGAACATATCTGTAACATTCACACCTTCCCCCGGAATACATTTCGTCTTTTCCACAGCCACTAGTCGATACCGGATAAAGAATGCCAAGTCGTCGCGATTTAAAAACCAGACCCTGTCGGCCCTTTTTAACGCAATCTGGTATAACTTGGCTGCTATTTTTGCGATCAATCCCCCTGCGATAAATGTATATCCTAAACCAGTGATTACCGATATCACGGGAATGTCAAGGGCATGTGCTGCTAGTGTACCGTAAATATTGGGTTTGATGGTGTAATGAATTACGACACGGGGACGTTCGTGTCGATATATCCTTCTTAACTCTCGATAAAGCAATAGATCTTGCAGGGGATTCATTCCCTTTCCCGACAATTTGGTTACCCCCCGGAATCGGACACCAACGGCTCGTAGCTGGTCGACATGTTCGTCTTCGGGGGCCAGCAGCAAGACATCGTATCCACGATTCACCAGCGCTCTTAATACGTCCAAACGAAAGCGGGTAAAACTCCACGCAGTATTCGAAACCAGACATATTTTTTGAGGCACATTCATGTAGCAAATTGATTGATTGCAGCAATAAGTGATTCTGAAAATATAGGGGCTCCCTTAAATACCCGATAGGCGGAACCGGAGATAGATCGACACATCTCCTCACTTTTCAGTATATCCAACAGTCTGGTGAGCGACATTTCCCACGATTCAGCCGTAGCCGGATCTATCAGAACGGCTGATACACCGTCCGTTGCATAGTTAGCGATTTCTCCAACCTCCGTCACCACGCAAACCAGACCGTTTTGCATGGCCTCGGCCACGCTCATGGCCATACCTTCCTGCACACTCAGCTGAATATAAAAAGGGAATGACCGGAAAATCTTTTGTTTATCAACCGGAGATACTTCCGGATGGATATGGACCTGTTGTTTCAACCCCAGTTGTTCGATTTGGGTCTTTATATGGACTCCGTCACCTTCGTCACGCCCAAAAATAGCCAATGTCGCATCAATACCACGCGCTCGAAGCCATGCGATAGCCGAAACTGCAAGGCCTACTCGCTTAATTGGATCCAGTTTCCCCAGGTAACAAAACCGTTTCTGTTTGCTGTAATCGTGCCTCACCGACTCCTCTGGCGTATAATCCGTTAAATACGAAAGGGTTACGACAGGTATTTTTCGCTTTCCTACCAACGTACATACAAATTCCATTGTAGCTCGCGCATCCGCAAACACAGCGTCCCCCATGTATAAGGCGCGACGGGTAAAAAAACGATCCGCCCAATGGAAAAAGCCGCTGCTATGCATCATTACAAAATAACTGACCCGTGTTCGATTTAACCGTTTATATAACATCGTCGGAATCGTCGACCGCCACAAAGAACTGATTAGGATTTCGGGTCCAAACGATTTGAGCAAACCATAGATACGAAACAAATAAAATATAAGTGCCCACCGTGGAATAGCTAAGCACACGATGTTACGTTTTATGGGCTCTGCAATCCGCTCCATCAACGTTGGGTTCACACTTCCGAGAACAAATACCCTTAAATCAAACCTCTGATGCAACGCTGGTAACGCCGACAGGAACGCTATTTCCGCTCCGCCGACTGCAATATCATGTAGAAAATAAGCTAATTTCCGCTTTTTTTTCATTGCATTAACCAAATTACATAGGGTTGCATAAGTTCCGGGCCTATCATTTTTAATCCATAGTAAAACACATACAACATAAATATTCCCCGTATGGATAACGCCATGTATTGGTCTGAGCGGCGTCTCTCCAAGAGGTGGCAAAGATAGGGCAAAAGAAACAGTGTAACTCCAAATAACAATAGAGACAACCGCTGCATGATCGCAAACGAGATAAATAAAAGGTTAATAAAGGATGATAATGAAAGTGCGATATAAAACACATCCAACAGCCGCTTAGGGTAGTATGTTAGCATCTCTTTTCGAAATATGAGGAGAGCCACCAATAGCACTTGCGCGACTGCAGAAATCACATATCCACCCTGCCCGATTTCATCCACCATCACATAATTTGCCAAAACAGGCGGTAACCCACCCAGTTGGAAAAGAACCATAATCGGATTAAACATCCCCCCTATTAACCCTAACACCGGCAAAAACAAAAAAAACCAAGGATTCCTAAAAAAAAGGGACACGAATGCCGGTAATAAAACGATTAATACCGATGCATGGAAAAACGTAGCCACGACGACAAGCAAAAAAAACACAACGTATCTTCGCTCAATAAATTGGAAGAGTGCCCACATTCCCATCCCTGCTGCAAGCGCGTAACGAATCTGGGTAAAGTCGCGATAGAAATAAAAGAACCCGACATAAATAAGCACTGAAAAAAAGGGAAGTGGACTTTTTCGAAAGATCAGCGTATAATTGACCACGCCCGTTATAAACGCCATCAGCATAAACACCCCGTTGATGCTTCCTCCCAGCACATTGATAATCTTGTTAAGTAACAGGTATCCGCGCTCCATTGTTTCCGGGTAATTACCTGTCAATAAATCGGGCCAAGACATGCTACCGGCCAAGTTAAACGCTTCCTCGTAAGCTATCCCATCATTATCTATACCCACAGCCCGTATCCCCACAAAGCCAACCAATAGCATGCATAATGGCATATACACCAACAAACGAACATTTCTCGAATGCACGAAGTCGAAGATCGTGAATAAGAACGTGACAATGAGCAGCAAATAATAAGGCAGCATGCGCTATTCTTTAAGTTTATCTCTCAACCGCAAGAGCTTTTAACGTAAGTGCAACCGGATACATCAGAAAAGACCAGTTGGAGTGAATCATCCTTTTCTTGACGACAAAGGAGTTATCCAAGTCATATACGGCAAACCGCCAAAAATTGATCGTAGCTTTCAGTCGCTGAAACCTCGTCAATCCCGGCAAGCCCACCATTTCCGCATAATAGAGACACGCACTCTTTGGACTGGATTTCCGAAGGCGCACAGAAGTATCCGTAATTCCTCCTTGCAAGTACTCACATACATATATCCCTTCATTAAAGTAACGCAGTAGATACGACTGACCAATCCGGTTCCAAACCACTGCATCTGCACAGAATCGCTCGCCAGCTATCTGAGGATAGGGATATTGACGCATTACATTCGTGCGTATCACTTCCGCTCGATCTCCTTTGTAATGGAATTTAAACCGATAATCCACAGGCGAAACATCGAGCGTTTCGTAATCCACATCGCCCCCAATAACAGTACCGTCCATGTGGATACGTAAGCCGCAAACCCCGGCAAATTTACTTGCATTTGGCAAGTTAAGTACAGTTTGCCATTGCTGAAATACGACCCACAACGCATCCGTGGTCAGCGTATCATCACTATCTACAATAAAAAACAATTCGCCTTTAGCTAGTTGGACGCCTCGGTTGATAGCTACATGTTTACCTGCATTTTCCTGATAGTGGTACCGGATTGCAATTTTTTCCTCCGCCATGAATCGTGCTGCCATTTCTTGGGTACCATCCGTACTCCCGTCGTCCACGATAACCCATTCAAAGTCACTGAAATGTTGCTCAATCAGGCTTTCATAGAGCGAACCAAGATACCGAGCTCTGTTATACGCAGGCGTAAAGACGGTGACGTACGGTGTAGATCTTTCGCGCATCCTCTGATTAATTGATGGGCCTTCTTACCAAGGTTTTATACAAAAGAAGCCCCCGTTTATTGCCTAAGGTAAATCTATTTTTCAATAAAATAAACAATCGCTTAAAAACCGAACGGCTGTTGGCGTAACAGAAATACGCGCGGAATAACTTTTGACTGGTTACGTCGAGCGCCAGCTGATAGCGTGTATAGAAAGCCCGATTGGCATTATAATGAAGGCGGTTAATTACCGGTTTACCACCGAACAAAAAAGACGCCAACCGTCGGAAAGGCCCAAGCGGTTGGTTTCCGGTAGCATTTTGATCATGTTGTCGGTATAAAACAAGCGGCTGATCCAAGTAAATCATTTGCCCGAATGTCACCGCTCCCATTGTCACCAAGTGATCATGCATCGCAATGACTTCAGGGAAAGGTTTCAGTCGATCCACCAAGGCGTGATTAAATATCACCGCACACCCTTGAATACCAGAATTGAAAAACAACGTATTGCGGAGCGAACTGGGGTGCACCTGTGTCGACTTTTGCCGTATCACTTCGCCCGCCACATACAAATGGGAATTGGCGTAAACGACCGTCGGACCCTCGCAATCTGAAACGGCGGCAACCAGCCGGGCCACTTTCTCCTCCAGCCAGATATCATCTTGATCGCAGAACATATAATACTCCCCTTCCACATGCCGCATCAAGTGAAGAAAATTACCTGCAGCCCCCAGACCGATTATACCGTCATCCATGATGGTTATACGTAGATCCTTCTGTCGATATTCCTCGAGTATGGATAAAGTACCGTCTGTCGAACCATCGTCGTGAATCACCAAACGCCAAGCTGTATAAGTCTGCCGAATCAACGAATCCAGTTGTTCACGAAGATGAGGCGCCCCGTTGAAGGTCGCCATCAATATGACCACACGGGTGTTAGGCATCATTTGCTAACAATGTTAATAAATCCGTATTCCTATTCCGGGCGAGCATCTCATTTGCAATATTGTGATTCACGGCACTTTTTTCAGGAATTGCGTCAACGGAAAAGTCTCGATAATTGACACATTCGTAACCCAGTGTTTCAAAATCCCCGATCGAGCGACTTTTTACAATCGGCGTCATGCCGTAATAAAGATACTCAACTAATTTGGTTGGGCATGCCACTTGGTTAACCAGCATGTCATCCCGCAAGACAAAACCAAAATGTGCTATTTGATAATATTCACGGAGAGATTCTGGGGCTACCGATTTTACATGAAGGTTTTCGTCTGGATTCATTCCATGCGCAATCAGCAATTCCTTCATCCGTTCAGGTTCACCTGTCAACAGGTAATAACAAACATGATTTGCCCGATTACGTTTAATGGTTTCCAGCATCAGATCGATATGCTGCCAACGTTGCGTATTACCGCTATAAACTACCACAAGTTTGGGTGGCTTACCAAGAGGTACTTCCTTCGTTGCAGGTAATTCTCCAACGTGTACGGGCAAGATAAAATAGGTAATATAGTGGGAGTTTGAATTTGGGTATTTTTCTCTGAAATGGTGCTCCATCGCTTGTGACACCACGATAGCCACGTCAAGCCTACGAAAAATAAACCGCTCGCTGAAACCATACAGGAGGCTTTTTACCGTTAGACCTGCAAGTTTTGATTCTTCCGGAACCACACCGTGCACATCAAGTATCCATTGAGTCTGACGGCGCATGAACACCAAAAATGGCAATACGGGCAAGACATTGATAATCGAGTGAAAAAAAAGGGTGTTTGTCGATCGCATCAGACGGAGAATAAAAAAGAAATGAGCGAACATGTTGCATCGATACTGAATCACACCTTTACCCGTCTTGACCCTCTCTTTTTTCCAAAAAGAGCGATACGATACGAATAAGTAAGCACGCTCTATTTTTTTAAACTGGTGGTCAATGGCAACCATCCGTTGAGACATCCCCTCTCGAACGTTTTCGGCTTTCGGATAATTGGCCAAAATTAATAGCATCGTTTAAAATTATAAATTCAGGAAACTTTTTATCGCCGACACAACACGAGGAGCACTGTGCCCGTCGCCATATGGACTTTGCGTAGATGCCATAGCCAAATATCGCGATTCCACGTCCAACAATGCCGTAGCTTCTCTTACAATCTTTTTCGCGTTAGTCCCCACAAGGATTACCCCACCAGCGATTATTGCCTCTGGTCTTTCTGACACATCACGTAACACAAGTACCGGTTTGCCCAAGCTAGGGGCTTCTTCCTGTATGCCACCGCTGTCCGTAATTACTAAATAAGCTTGAATCATCAACCAAGCAAACGCAGGGTATCCCAACGGCTCGATGAGATGAACATGATCCATTTTTTCCAATCTTGCATACACCAAATCTCGAACATTTGGATTCGGGTGAACAGGGAACAGGATTTCAACATCATCTCGCTCAGCCAGCAATTCAAGCGCATTACAGATTTCCTCCATACCTCGACCAAAGCTTTCTCTCCGATGAGCAGTTACCAATATGAGTTTTTTTGTCGAATCGAATAATGATTCCAGCGTGTTGATCTGCATATCCCGATACACTTTTAACCTTTCCCTCGCCCACAGAAGTGCGTCGATGACGGTATTACCGGTCACAAAAATCGTGGATGCGTCGACACCTTCGTGAATAAGATTATCTTTAGCACCTGTTGTTGGTGAAAAATGTATCTCCGCTATACGTCCTGTCAACTGCCTATTAATTTCTTCAGGAAACGGTGCATACCGCTGGTAGGTCCGTAACCCCGCCTCTACATGGCCAACTGGAACTTTTCGGTAGAAGGCAGCTAAAGCCGCAAAGGTGGAAGTTGAAGTATCGCCATGAACCAATACCATATCGGGATTAAATTCACCGATAATCTCATCCATGCCACAAAGAATATCGGCAGACAGAGATGCCAAGCTTTGATTGGTCTTCATGAGGTTCAGATCGTAATCGGGGCGGATATCAAAAAAACTTAGAATCATATCCAACAACTGCCTATGCTGGGCAGTTACACAAACCTTCACAACAAAATTATCATCCTCCAACAACGCTTTCACCAAGGGTGCCATTTTTATCGCTTCAGGACGTGTGCCAAATACGATTAAAATCTTTTTTTGATTTACATACTTCATGGTCCCAATAGCTTCCAACATCATGAGTTAAACTTTTCTACCTCTCTTTTTAATATTTCTAAATATTGCCGTCCAAACTGCGTATCAGGTTCCAGGTAGTTTCCTTCGCCCCATTCATTCCATGATTTAACAAAAACCACCTGATGTTCAGGTGTTTTGTCTTTAATGGCATTTAGTGTTGACCGGACATGCTCGCCAAACAACTCCGGAGTAGACTTCGTCAAGATATATGCTTTGTTTCCACTTCGTGGCGAATGGTCCCAATTTGGTATCAGCGTGGGGAAACAGCGCTCCAACTGGTCCTCCGGCCCTGTGAAAAATTTCATCGCTTCCTTATAAGGGAAAATGTTATAATACCTATTATTTAACCTATTTAATAACTTGTCAGCCCACGTGGATATTTTCAAATCTCTGATATGGTATAAGCGTAGTAAATTTACCGCATCATAACCATCAGCTAACAAATCGGGAACCTCCCGGCTGTGTACGCTATGTCCAACAAAATACACCCCGTTCAAGCCATTCCGTTGTGCTAGTTCGTTCCATAACTCACGCATCGTTTTAAAATCGGGTATTTGCGATGGCATATAAACAACAAAAATCGGCTTATCATTAATAGTCAGGTAACGAGCATCACGAAAAGCCGGTAATAGCGCATTAAAATGATCAATATAATCCTTTTCTCCCGGATATTGTTGCTCAATTAAAACTTTGCCCTTCGATACACCATGCCAAACACCCCGCCAGGTTTCATTGGCCCACCCCAAGCAAAAAGGGAATACCGGCTCTCCGGAAGCCAGTACTTCATTAAATGGTGTCTCCAATAATCGTTTGCCATGGCCGAACCAGTAATGCCAGTAGCAAAATCCGGTTATACCGTTAGCTTCTGCGATTTCCGCTTGCCGGATCCGTATCTCAGGTTCTCTCAGGTCATAATAACCTAAATCAGCTGGTATCCTTGGCTGGTAATGGCCTTTAAATAGTGGCTTAGCCTTTTTTACATTCGTCCATTCGGTAAAACCCTCACCGTGCCACAGGTTGTTTTCCGGTATCGGATGGAATTGCGGAAGATAATAGGCAATTACTCTTGCGTTCTTTAACATGATTCATTTTTAAAACCTATATTCATATCGTAACCTATCAGCTACCGCTTCCATTCTTAGTGAACTTCCGATACAACAGCATCAACTCATCTTCCAAATGACGATCTTTCTCCATAAATATGACTGCAAAAAAATACAACATTCCACAGATGGGAACCCCTAAAGACAATACCGTTACGGGCGTGAAATCCATCCGTCTTAAAAAAGTTGCCACAAAAACAAATAGTACGCCAACATAGCATATTTTGAAAAAAAATCTGCGCCAATCCAGGTCAATGGGAAAGAAGCGTCGAACAAACCAAAAAGATAATGCGGTAATGAGCACTTCTGTCACTAAATTGGCAAATGCTGCGCCCGCGCTATAAAAACGAGGTACAAGGATGATATTCAGTATGACACAACAAATGCCACCTAGTGTCACAGCCAATAGATACCATTTTTCTTTTTTTGCCGGAATCAACAATTGAAATGCAAATAAATGGGCAAGCCCGATCACCAAGACCAACGGAGACATCAGTTTCATCGGCAAAATAGCACCAACATATGCGGGACCGCTGAATAACAAAACAAACTCATCAGCAAAAGCAAATAATCCAACTGCTACAGGAACAGCCAACGTGCTGACATACCAAAACGACCGGTTTGCTAAATGCTGTACTTGGGTTCTGTTTTGCTGCCCCATGGCAACCGATAGCCTTGGTAAGAGGACTACACCCAACGCTGTTACCACCGGTATAACAACCTTACTGACTTTAACAGCCGCAGTATAATAGCCGACATCTTTGTCACTGGCTAACAACCCCAACAAGATGGTGTCAAAAATCGTATAGATACTAATTGCAAACAACACCCCAAAATTGAGTAAGATTGGCCTGATATGCTGCATCGGTTGCAAGGCAACCAATGAAAAACTGACGTGCTTTCTAAGGACGAAAAAATTCCAAATCTGGTTTCCTAAAAATGAAAAGACAACGATCAACAGATAAATGGCAATGTCACCGCTACTCTTAACGAAGAGAAATAAGGCAATAAGAGAAATCAGCTTAACGGCCATGGACCGCACCGAAATCTGCTTAAACATTTCAAGTCCAGAATAGAGCCAGTCAATATTCATGAAACTAAAAAAAACCAACGCCCCCACTAATACCAAAGCTGGCAGTTCCGCAGCAAATGGCCCGTAATTTAAAATTACAATTAAATAAAAACACGAAACGAGGATGGACGATAGCACACTAAGGACAAAAATCTCCCAAAATACGCGCGATAGCAACTGCGGTTGGCCCCTCACTTTAGCAATTTCGCGAACTCCGTATACCGGAATTCCCAATACTGCCAATACCACAAAATACTGGGCTATACTTAACAAAAATTGTGCTTTGCCAATGCCTTCAGGCATTAAAACCCTACTGATATAAGGAAAACTGATTAAGGGAAGCAACGTGTTCAACACGTTGATCAACACGTTGTAAAAGTAATTTTCCCTAATCGTATTCATTCAGCTGCTTCCCGATAGATGATTTGATTCCTGCCCTATTTAAACATAAACTATAACGGGGAGGAGAACGAAAAAATTGATTCAATTAAAACACACTACAAAAGTAAAAGAAAGATGGTAAATGTGGCTATGTAGTTTTTATCTAATGACATTGGTGATACTCTTCGGATTATGTAATTTTGAATAAGATTTTCAATTCGAGGACATTCATTAATCTACGTATAATGGACCAAACACAAATACCGGCCTACATCAATGGCAAATTCCTCACCGGTCAAAAAACCTTCGAGGTGGCTAACCCCGCTACGGGTGAAACCATTGCTTCTGTACCCGACCTCAATGTATCCGATTGCCGAAAAGCTATCAAGCATGCACACGCCGCATGGTCTGCGTGGAAGAATACAGATACTTCCACCCGGAGTCGAACCGTGCGCAAGTGGTACGACCTTATCATGGCCAACCAACAGGATATTGCACGCATCATGACCCAAGAAAGTGGAAAGCCCTTGTCTGAGAGCTTCACCGAAGTGGAGTATGGCGCTTCCTTTGTCGAATGGTTTGCGGAAGAAGCCAAACGAGCATATGGCGAAACAATTCCCCCTCCTAAAAAAGGACAGCGACTCGTCACCATACGGCAACCCATCGGCGTAATTGCCGCCATCACTCCCTGGAATTTCCCGCTTGCCATGATCACCCGAAAAGTAGCGCCTGCATTAGCCAGCGGCTGTACCGTTGTTCTACGACCTGCTTCGAAGACTCCCCTTACGGCCCTTGCCGTGGCAAAACTGGCACATGAAGCTGGATTTCCTGCCGGCGTATTCAACGTAATAACGGGCAAGGACAGCAAAGGTATGGGCGCCGAGTTTGCTACCAACGACTTGATACGAAAGATTTCCTTTACCGGATCTACCGAAGTCGGGCGATCTCTTATGGCTCAAGCAGCAGATACCATCAAAAAAGTATCGCTCGAACTGGGAGGTAACGCTCCTTTTCTCGTATTCGACGATGCCGATCTTGACGCGGCAGTGGAAGGTGCAATAGCAGGCAAATTCCGCAACTCGGGACAAACATGTGTATCCGTTAATCGATTTTATGTACAGGATGCCGTATTTGACAGTTTTGCCAAGAAATTGTCCGCCGCAGTAAAGAAACTCAAGGTAGGGAATGGACTAGAAAAAGGCGTGCAAGTAGGTCCGCTCATTGACCACAACGGATTGAACAAAGTGAAAGCTCACGTAAAAGATGCTGTCGCTAAAGGGGCTACACTACTTACCGGAGGTAAAATAAAAAAAGATTTGTTTTACCAGCCGACTGTTTTGGTAAACGTTCCCCCTTCAGCATTGATCGCGCGGGAGGAAACGTTCGGACCTGTCTGCGCACTGTTCCGGTTCAAAGACGAAGCGGAAGGTATTACAAAGGCTAACGATACCGAATTTGGTTTGGCTTCTTATTTTTACAGTACCGACGTCCATCGATGCTGGCGAGTCTCTGAACAATTGGAGGCGGGGATGGTGGGTGTCAACACAGGTTTGCTTTCCAATGCAGTAGCACCGTTTGGGGGCATCAAACAATCCGGAATCGGACGGGAAGGTTCCAAACACGGCCTCGATGAATATACCGAATTAAAATACCTGTGCTTCGGCAATTAACGTTCTCTGATTTTTTTATACCATTTTACCGCCAGCATCAGCATAAAGGCCAATAAAAATAGGCCAATTACGCCATATATCCAGTTAATGGCACTCTTAAGTACCACCGCGAAAACAATAGCAAAAAGTATTACTGTGGCCAATTCATTCCACAACCTCAACCGTATGGAGGTCCAACGGGCCGTTTCTCCTTTAAGCTGAAGCATGATCCGCTGGCAAATGAAGTGATAGACGACCAACCCGAGCACAAACGTTAACTTTACGTGCATCCATCCCATCGTAAGTAGCCCGGGGGCAAGGTAAAGCATGGTCAGGCCAGCCAACACGGCTAAATACATAGAAGGTGTGGTGATGACCCACCACAATTTACTTTCCATCAACACAAATTGCCGATGCAATACCATATACTCGCTTTCAGGTTTTTGCCTGGCTTCTGTATGGTAAATAAATAGCCGCACCATATAAAACAAGCCGGCCATCCAAGTGATGACAAAGATAATATGTACGGCTTTAACGTAGAGATATAACATTAATAACTAAACTCCTTCACCACCTCAATGGCATATTTTACATTGTCGAACGGGATATCGGGCATAATCCCATGTCCGAGATTAAAGATAAATCCGTCTTGTCCGCGCATCCGTTCGAATAAATGTAAAATTTTTTCCCTGATTACTTTTTTGTCGGCATATAATACAAATGGATCCAAGTTACCCTGCACAGCCATTCGGCTCGGCAACTCTTCTTTGACCTGTCGCAGATCCGCATTCCAATCGATCGAAATCACATCTGGGCCGGCCTCCGCCATCAGTGGTGCGAATACCGAGCTACCCTTACAGAATGAGATCACAGGCACCCCATTTCGTTGCAGTTTCGAAAAAATATAGGTATTATACCGATGGGAAAAAGTCTGATAATCATCCCAAGCCAGCGCCAATGCCCAGCTATCGAACAACTGCAAAGCGTTTATCCCCGCAGCTATCTGCATATTCAGGTAATCGACGGTCACGTCTGCAATTTTCTGCAGGATTAAATGAGCAAGTTCCGGTTCGTTGTGAAGTAGCAGTTTGGTTCGTTTAAAATCTTTTGACGAACCGCCCTCAACTAGATAGCTAAGTACGGTGAAGGGTGCTCCGGCGAAGCCGATCAGTGGAATGTCTCCTTGCAAACGTTGTTGAATAACTTTGATGGCATTTCCGACGTACTGCAACTTGTCTAACACATCGGTCCGCAACGCATCCGCATCCGCATGGCTGCGTACGGGATTCGCAAACCTTGGGCCTACCCCTTGTTCAAAACTAAGTTCTCCGCCCATCGCCTCGGCGGTCACCAAAATATCCGAAAATAAGATGGCCGCATCTACGCCCAACAAATCAACGGGCAACATGGTCACATCTGCCGCAATTTCAGGAGTTTTACACATCTCCAAAAAGGAATATTTATTCTTTATTTCCCAGTATTCCTTCATAAAGCGACCCGCTTGGCGCATCATCCATACGGGGGGGCGTTCGGTAGGCTGTGAAAAAGCCGCTCGAATCAGCAAGTTGTTTTTTAAATTGTCAGTCACGATTGATCTTTGGGTATCTCGTTTTCGATTTTGTCAATAATATGTGCTACCCTGGAAGTTACCTCCAGTTTGCGCGCAACCTCCACATAGGTGCGCACCCGTTCGTAGTTTTTCCGTCTAAGGTTGATGTTAGCAAGATTTACCAAAATGATTGCTTTATCGTTAGGTCGCCGGAATGGCAGCCGGGAAGCAATCTGGAAATGTCGCTCCGCCTCGTCATAATCCTCCGCTTTGAGCGCCAGATTCCCCATCATAAACTCATAGTAATTGCGCCTCCCCTTACGCAGCGCCTCAGGTTTTTTGATATCAGCAAGCAGGTATTTTGCTTTTTCAAAATCCTGCTTCTGGAAGGCTTGGGTAGCGATAAACACCGTACCTTCACGGTAATGGCTCCAGGTAAGATACCCCATAAAACCAATTACCATTGCAGCCAACTGATAAACGCGGGTATATACAGTCCACGCCAAGAAAAAAAAAGACACGACTAACACCAACGCACGTATCCTGGAGGTCATCATGAGCTCTGCGGATTGTCTGTAAATTTATAGCCTACGCCACGGATGGAATGGAAATATACCGGATGCTTCTGGTCAGGTTCAAAATATTTCCGGAAGGTAAGAATAAAATTATCGATGGTACGGGTAGAAGGATATACGTCATAATTCCATACCGTTTCCAATATCTGTTCGCGCGAAACCGCCTCGTTGCGGCGTTCGATCAATAATTTCAGCAGCATGGTTTCTTTTTTAGTCAACGACGTTACCGTTCCATCGGCATGATGCAACTCAAAAGAATTGAAATAGATGGTTTTATCACCAATGGTATATGAATTCAACTCCTTCAGTTCATCCCCTTTCATACCCCGGCGCACGAGAATCCCTACACGAAGAATGAGCTCTTCCAAATTAAACGGTTTTACTAAATAATCATCTGCTCCTTTCCGAAGTCCCGTAATACGGTCTTCGCTGCTATTTTTTGCCGTCAGGAACATGATGGGCACATCCGTATTTTGTAAACGTATTGTCTCGGCCACCTGGAAGCCATCGATCTCGGGAATCATGACATCTAGAATAACCAGATTAAACCGTTCTTCCTTAAATATCTTCAATGCTTTTTTACCATCTGTAGCTGTGGACACTCGGTAGCCTTCCAACTCCAAATTGAGTTTGATGGCATCCAACAAATGTTCCTCATCCTCTACCAATAAAATCCGATGCTTAGTTTGTTGCATAGTGGTTGTTAAATATGACTTCAAAAATGCTGCCAGAGGGAGTATTATCCTTGACGCTAATCTGTGCGCGATGCTTTTCTAGTACGGTTTTTACAATATATAACCCCAATCCGGTGCCTTTGGTTTTGCGGGTATCTTCATTTCCCACCCGGTAAAACTTGTTAAAGATAAGCTTCTTCTCATTGTCGGTAATACCGATGCCATGGTCGGCAACCCTGAACAGCACCGTTCCATTTTCGGCCGCAAGTTTCACCACCACATGTGCACAGGGCGGGGAATACTTTACAGCGTTTTCAATTAAATTGGTTACGACATTGGTGATCGCAAATCGGTCGCCCTCAATCTGAATAGCGGGTTGTAATTCCGTTTTGATTACCTGTGAGGTACAGGAGTGTATTTGTAACCTACCTGCTACATTCTTAACCAGCTCAGTAAGATCGATTTGTTCTTTGGGGAAGTTATAGCGCAAATTTTCCAATTTGGTAGCAATCAATACATTTCCCACTAAATCGTCCAGCCGTTCGATATCTTTCAGCGAATTGGATAGAAACTGATCGCGTTGTTCCTTGCTGAGATCCCGCTTTAGGATGGTTTGAATAGCCAACTTTATGGATGCGAGGGGAGATTTCAGCTCGTGGGTAACCGCCAACAGGAAATTCTGCTGCTGCTGCTGGATTTTATGCTCACGCACAAATGCCTTTTTCAATTTAAGCGCACCTACCACAAATATGAGCATAAAAAACACCCCCTCGCCGATAATCATGGCTTTCCGGTCAGGCTGGCTCTCAATAAGCAATACGCCCCACCATACCAATTGTGCAGTAGCGTAAAAAACTAGGAAATAAAATAGCACCAATGGCTTTCTCATACCAAAACTCCTGAAAAGCAACCACAAAAGTATCGATTTACATCCATTAAAAGCAAATGCAGTGGCACATTATGACGCGACCCCAACAAACGTTTTAAAAACCGTATCTTTGCAGTATGCGGCACGCAAAGAAAAAGGATATTTTCTTCGATCTGGATCACACCATTTGGGATTTCGAAAAAAATGCAGAAGAGGCGTTGATGGAATTGTTTGACATTCACAATTTCAGCACATTGGGTATTACGTCGGCAGCTTCCTTTATAGAAACCTACAACCGCAATAACCACCGAGTGTGGGCACTCTACCATCACGGAAAAATCACGAAATCCGAACTTCGTGAGGCACGCTTTGCGGATACATTTCGAGAACTGAATATCGATCCGCGGTTGTTTCCCAAAGCGTTTGAGGAAGACTATCTCCGGCTATGCCCCCAGAAGACCAACCTATTTCCACATGCGCACGAAACTCTTGGTTACCTCCGTGAAAAATACACGCTCCACCTTATTTCGAACGGCTTCGGAGATGCGGCGGAAATCAAGATTACTAAATGTGACCTTAAAAAATATTTCTGTACGATTGTGATCTCCGAGACGATTGGTATCCATAAACCCGATCCTCGGATTTTCCATTATGCAGTTGAAAATGCAAAAACGATTATTCCCGATAGCGTCATGGTCGGCGACAGTCTCGACGCGGATATACGCGGCGCTCAAAATGTAGGTATGGACGCCATCTACTTCAATCCCAAAGGAGATGTGGTTCCAACGGACGTCGAACGCAGCATTGGCACGCTAAACGAACTTACGCATATACTTTGAACGGTTCGATCGGGGCGTCAACACTAAAACTGTTGTTCAGCACCCCCGCCGTAATCTTCCGTATTATTCCGCTTACGCTCTTCCCGTTTAAGATTCTGATTGCCGAAACGATAATTAAATGAAAGCATGAAGGTCCTGCGCATCCACCGATGCTCAAAATAACGGTAAACACCGTTACTGTGCGTATACCCCCCGAAGCGCCGCTGATTCAATAAATCCCGCGCATTAAATGCGATACTTCCTTTGCGGTTCAACACATCCAGCTTGAGTCCTGCATCGATCACATAGTTCTCAATCCCCTTTCCTTGTGCCATAATCCGGGGACCTTGGTATTCAAAACGGCTCTGAAGGGAAAGCCGCGGCGTAAAACGGTAATTTGTGGTGGCATTGGCGTTCCAACTGAATCCCTTAGACGGATCGACACCAAACTCTTCACTCCCCTTAAATCGGGTATGGAATGCATTGATGTTGGCCATTACATCCCATTTCTTCGAAATATCCAACCGTGATATCAATTCGAAGCCGGTTGATTCATTACGGCTGATATTCTGCCATTGCATCAATGTAACGCCCGTATTTTCATCCACTTCTTGAATGATCGGCTGGGTTACGTCATTTACGATACGATGATATACAGAAGAGGTAATCAACACCGATGCCCACGTTTTGGTATATCCCAATTCAAACGAATGGATATCTTCGGGCAACAGATTGGGGTTACCCTGACGGTGATTCAGGTTATCTGAGACATCTACAAACGGATTTACTTGCCAACCCCTCGGGCGACTCACCCGCCGCGTATAACTCAACTGAAGTTGGTTCTTGTCACCGAATTCCTGGGTGAGAAACAAACTGGGGTATATGCGGAAATAATCCAGTTGTCCGGTGATCGTCCGCTCATCATCCGGCAGGTCTGGCGTAAGCAATCCCAACTCCGTATCCAGATGAGCCTGCTCGGCACGTAATCCCACTTGATAGCCCAGTTTATCTGTCAGTTTATTTTGATAGTTGACATACAATGCATGTACGCTGCTCGTCATATCGAAATCATTGCTGACCCGGTAATCAGGCATAAATCCCTGTGTCGAATCAGACCGCGAATATTGATAGTCCATGCTTCGGCGGATAATCGTACGATAACCAGCCTCTAACTTATGGTTTTTACTGAACGGACGTACGTAATCCAACTGAATATTGACATTGCGTCCATCTTCTTTTGTATCGTTGATCCTCGCCCGTTCATACATTCCCGTAGGAGGAGCTGAATATTCCTGATTAAACGCGTTTATCCCCTCTTCCCCGTCGTAGCCAAATGCAAAATTGGCCAGCAATTCCTCCCCATCATGCGTGAAATCCCGCTTTACATCCAGGGTAAGTTCATACCCGAAATCATCCTCGTCCTGCCGGGATATACGACTACTACTGCCTGACAGTTGCGGATGATTAAAGTAACTGTAAAACAAATCTTCATTACGCTCATTGCCACGCACACTGAGGTTTCCAGCCAGCCCAATGAGCGTTTTTTCCCCGAGGTAATAATCGAGGCCAAGTTGTACGTTGTGGTTGAGCCCAAGTCGCTCACTTTCACTGAAATTATTGGTCAGGCTATTGTTGGTCAGCAATTCGGTGTTATTCACCCCATCTCCAACCATGTTTCGACGATTGAATGTATAACCACCGTAATAGTTGAAACTTTTGTTCCGGAAATTTAAGTTGACTCCCGCCATGTAATTATTGTAGGAACCACCCGAAAAATTAGCGGATCCATTGAAACCGAGGTATGTATTTTTCTTCAAGACAATATTAATGATACCAGACTGCCCTTCAGCGTCATATTTGGAGGAAGGGTTGGTCACGACTTCAATCCGATCCACGGCATTCGCCGGTAGGGATTGAAGAAATTGGGTTACATCACTTCCAGCCAACGCTGATTCGCGGCCATTAATCAAAATGCGAACGCTACTGGATCCCCGTAAACTGACTGTCCCATCCATGTCCACCTGCAACGAAGGAACATTTGCCAACAAATCCGTAGCCGTGCCGCCCACACTCAATGTGCTTTCAGCAACATTGAATATTTTTCGGTCTATTCCCAATTCCATCGCCGGGGGTGTACCTTCTACGACGACCTCCTCCAATAATTCCCCTGCCCGTTTCAGTAAAATATCACCCAAATCAACATTTTTTTCCGCCTCTACCTTCACATTATCGATTACATGATCTTCATACCCCACATAGGTAATTCGGACGACATATTCGCCTGGCGCAATATCCGTAAACAACACTTTACCGTTATCTACCGTTTGCATACCTTTCACATATGCATTCGTACCTTGAACCAGTAAAGCCGCACTGGCAAATCCAACCGGATCTCCCGATGTTTCATCAATGACCACCGCCGAGAGGGAAGACTTCCCTACCTGCGCTTCCACTCCCAACGGCATTGTAAAAATGCTTAGTAAAGTAATAATGTAATGGGTTTTTATTTTGCGTGCAAAATACATCTCTTGTATCGAAATTAGTATCTGAATATTTGGCCGCAAAGATTATGCTTTTATCGCAACCATACATGTATGGTAACCGCAATATTACAGCCTCCGCCAAGGTTCACGTAGATTGTTACCTCGGGACTATTCCACACTGACCGTCAGTCCCTCGGATTTAAGAATTTTACGATAGATGTCCACTTCCGTGTAACTTCCTTCCAGCACGGCACATTTCCCTTCTGTATGCACCTTCCAAGCGATCTTCTCCGCCTGTGTCGCATTATATTGCAAGTGTTTAACCAAGCAATTGATCACATGCTCGAAGGTGTTGGTCTCATCGTTCCAGAGTATCAACCGATGGTTAGGTGTCACAGCAGCCAGTACCTCGTCAAGTGTATAGGTTTCTTCCTGTGTTTCGACAGTCATCCTGCAAAGCTACGCCTTTTTAAAAAATTTCCGTAACATTGTGGTAATTATCCTTTTTAATCACACACGTATGTATCAATCGAAAATAGCTGGAATGGGCTACTATATACCCAAAAACATCTACACAAACGAGGATTTAACCCGTTTTATGGATACAAGTGATGAATGGATACAAGAACGGACAGGGATAAGCGAACGCCGGTTTGCAGACCGCACCGGGGAGACGACCACGACCATGGCAATCGAAGCTGCCCAAGCGGCAATGAAACGGGCAGACGTTACAGTTCAGGACATTGATTTCATCGTATTCGCCACGTTAAGCCCTGACTATTATTTTCCTGGTTGCGGCGTGTTGCTTCAGCGCGAAATGGGGATGCGTGAAATCGGTGCCCTGGATATACGGAACCAGTGTTCGGGCTTTGTATATGCTCTTTCCGTGGCGGATCAGTTTATAAAAACAGGCACTTACAAAAACATCTTGGTTGTCGGTAGTGAGAAACATTCTTTTGCCATGGACTTTCACACACGGAGCCGTAATGTTTCGGTGATTTTTGGCGATGGTGCAGGGGCGGTTGTACTTCAAGCCACCGAGGAAAAAAACAAAGGGATTTTAAGCACTCACCTTCACAGCGACGGCGCAGATGCCGAAATATTGGCCATGTACTACCCCGGCGCGCATGCCAACAAATGGCTGAAGGACAAACCTCCGTTTCCCGATCAGGAGCTGGGCGGCTTGTTCCTAACGACCGAACAACTTGAAGGCGGCGCGGCGCTCCCCTATATGGATGGCCCCGCGGTTTTCAAAAAAGCCATTGTCAAGTTTCCGGAAGTGATCCGAGAGGCATTGGCTGCCAACAACCTGGACGAAAAGGACATCGACATGCTTATTCCTCATCAAGCCAATCTCCGCATCAGCCAATACGTTCAAAAACTATTAGGTCTCAGCGACGATCAGGTTTTCAACAACATCCAAAAGTACGGTAACACCACAGCAGCATCTGTACCTATCGCATTATGTGAAGCCTGGGAAGCGGGAAAAATCAATTCCGGCGATCTCGTCTGCTTAGCTGCTTTTGGTTCAGGATTCACTTGGGCGAGCGCGTTAATCAGGTGGTAATTTTGAGCTGGCAGTTTTCAGCTATCGGAAGTCGGCTGACCGCTGAACGCCGATAGCTGAGAGCCGTTTACTTTACCGTATCAAGAGCCTCGAAAGGCGAATTCTTGCTGACAAATTCGGGTACAATCTCTTTCATTTTCCGCACCACACCACTGTTGTTTTTCCGTTCATTCAAACCGATCAACTCATAGACAAGACGCTTAGCCTGCTCATGCGACAACGAATTGACCCGTGCAATATGTATTTTGGCATGATGGGTGGGAAGTACTTTTTCTCCATCATTTAGGAGCTCCTCATATAATTTTTCTCCACTACGTAATCCGGTATACACAATTTCAATATCCTTATCGGGTTTGAGTCCCGCAAGCTGCACCATTTTTCTCGCCAAATCGACGATTTTAACAGGCTTTCCCATATCAAACACGTATATCTCACCGCCCTGCCCCATCGTACCGGCTTCCAGCACCAATTGTACCGCTTCAGGTATGGTCATGAAATATCTTGTAATTTCCGGATGAGTCACCGTTAACGGACCACCTTTCTCAATTTGCGCCGTAAATCGTGGTATGACAGATCCATTGGATCCTAATACATTGCCAAAGCGTGTGGTAATGAAACGGGTACCTTTTACCCGTTTGGTTCTCCCGGCTTCCGTATCGACCAAATGCACCGACTGTTGCGCATCAAGGCTTTGCGTATAGATCTCAGCAATACGCTTGGAAGCCCCCATTACATTCGTAGGATTTACGGCCTTGTCCGTGGATATCATCACAAATTTCTTGACGCCGAAAAGCACCGATAAGTCGGCGACATTTTTTGTTCCCCCAACATTCGTACTCACGGCCTCACCAGGATTCCTTTCCATCATGGGTACATGCTTATATGCCGCAGCATGATAGACCAACTCAGGCCGGTAGTCATTGAATATCTGATGCATACGTTCCAAATTACGAATGTCTGCGATGGCTACAACGACACTGCTCGAAGGAAATGCTTCCTCAATTTCCAATTGAATTTCGTGCATTGGAGATTCCGCCTGATCACAGAGAATAAGCATCTGCGGCTCATAACGCAATACTTGGCGTACAATTTCCGAACCGATCGATCCGGCCGCGCCTGTGATCAAAATCCGCTTGCCGCAAAGGTCATCACAGACCTTATCATTATTGATCTTAATCGGTGCACGCTGCAACAGGTCCTCAATGCGCAAGTTCTTTATTTGCCGTAATCGTAACCTGCCAGATATCCATTCCGACGCAGGGGGCACCGTAAGCACCTTAATACCCAACCGCAAACAACGTTCAACGATCACCTTCTTGTCCCTGCTTCCCAAATGATCTTTTACAAAAATCATTTGATCGATTGCATACTTATCTTTTAAAGCCGCAAGATCTTTTACATGATAAACTCGTTTACGCTCTATATAACTATTCAGCTTACTTCGGTTGGTATCAATAAAACCTACAATAATAAATTTGGATTCCGTACTGTTTTCCAGGGCTTGTTTGGCCATGATTGCGTTTTGATCCGCTCCATAAATCAACACCCGAACGGTGTCAACATCACGCACACGCCTCATCAACATAAAGTAAATACTTTTGACCGCAATCCGAAGCATAATGAGAAACGATGTAGCGATGAAAAAATTGATCAACATGACCAATCCCAATTGCTCGTCCTTTATCTGCAACAAAGGCCCGAGGACCAAATAAGCGACCGCTACATACACCGCTGAATTAATCAACATTGCTGAAAATATTTTCAGCATATCACGCGTATCGGAATAACGAATCAAGCCGGTGTGTATGCGCATCAGGAAAAATACAGGCAAAGCAATCCCCATGTAAATACCCGTATAAGCAAAAAAATGACCCCGGATAACATCGTGGAAATTAAATTGCTTCGCAACAAAATAGGAAAGGACAAAGGACCAGGTCAATATTACCAAATCCAGCAGCAAGATTGCCCACCGGGGTACGGTTTTGAAACGAAGTATACGTTCTTTCATGTAAATTTAATCAATGTAGTTACCTCCTCTCTTCACTTGATTGACTAGCCAATCCGCTGTTTACTACATATATAAAAACAATCAATACATTGATCAGAAGCTGCCTTTCATAGGGCCTGTTCAATTAATCAATAACCCTGCCAAAAGGAATAATATCTGTTCAGCCAATTAACAACACAAAACTAAACGAATTGTTTTCGCGACACCATACCTAATAATGGGTATTTTTTACAGAGACCTCATTAAAACAAAAAAGGGCCATCAAGGCCCTATGAATGATTTTTCTCTGAGTGAAGGGAATAACTATCCGTTGGACAGCGCAGCGGCGCCGCTCACAATTTCAGTGAGTTCCGTGGTAATTGCTGCTTGCCGTGCCTGGTTGTAGGATAGTTTCAGCGACTTCAATAGTTCGCCAGCGTTATCTGTTGCTTTATCCATTGCGGTCATACGTGCTCCATGTTCGGAAGCATATGAATCCAACACTGCTTTGTAGAGCTGCACTTTAATAGCTTTTGGAATCAATTCGTTAATAATCTTTTCCTTCGATGGCTCAATGATATAATCCACGTCGCTCTTTGGGTGATTTGTCTCAACAGCAGCAGGCAAAAGCGGCAACAACTGCTCAGTAGTCAAAATTTGTACGGCGGCATTACGAAACCGATTATAAACTAACTCCACCCGGTCATAGTCGCCATTTGAGAATCCTTTCATGATCGCCTCGGTGATCTTGGAGGTATTTTCAAAATTGAGCGCCGAAAACAATTCATTGTTATCGCCCATCACTTGATATCTACGCTTTAAGTAGTAATCCTGAGCACGTTTACCGATGGCAATGACAGCTACATTCCCTGCCTGCATTTGCTCATTGTATTTACCGGCGATCAATTGATTGGCTGTCTTAATCGCGTTGGCATTGAACGCTCCTGCCAATCCCCGGTTAGAAGCGATAACAACCACCAATACTTTATTGGGTTTACGGTCAACCGTATAAATTGACGAGCCATCTTCTACGCTGGCAGACACATTAGCCAAAATTTCTCTCAGCTTTTCAGCGTAAGGGCGCAGCTGCACAATCGCATTCGTTGCCCGCTTAAGTTTGGCTGCAGAAACCATTTTCATGGCTTTCGTAATCTGTTGCGTGGAAGTAACCGACGCGATCCGATTCCGTACTTCTTTTAAGTTTGCCATACGTTAATTTTAGATTTTTGATTGACGATTTCAGATTGATTAGTCTGTCTAAAATCATCAATCGTAAATCATCAATCAATTAATATTTATCAGCCAATTCCTTCGCAACCTTATCCAAGACGCCGGTAAGTTCATCGTTGAATTTACCATCCTTCAACGCTTTCAGTACTTCCGGATGACGCAATTCCAGCTGATGCAAGTATTCTGCCTCAAACTCTTTTACTTTATGAACGGGTACACTGCGGAATAAACCTTTCGTGCCGGCATAGATAATTGCCACCTGTTTTTCGACCGGTACCGGTGAAAACTGCCCTTGCTTAAGAATCTCTACGTTACGGACACCTTTATCCAGTACGGCCTTGGTGGCAGCATCCAGGTCCGATCCGAACTTTGAAAATGCTTCCAGCTCGCGGTATTGGGCCTGATCGAGCTTCAACGTACCGGCAACTTTCTTCATTGATTTAATTTGCGCATTACCTCCCACACGTGATACGGAGATACCTACGTTGATTGCCGGACGTACACCTGCGTTAAACAGATTGGATTCTAAGAAAATTTGTCCGTCTGTAATGGAAATTACGTTAGTAGGAATATAAGCGGATACGTCCCCTGCTTGCGTTTCAATAATTGGAAGTGCCGTGAGAGAACCTCCCCCCTTTACCAACGGTCTAAGCGATTCCGGTAGGTCGTTCATCTGACGAGCGATCTCGTCAGATGTAGTAATCTTAGCAGCACGCTCCAACAAGCGGCTGTGAAGGTAAAACACGTCTCCGGGATAGGCTTCCCGCCCTGGGGGGCGGCGGAGCAACAAAGAAACCTCACGGTAGGCCACCGCCTGTTTAGATAAATCGTCATAGATAATCAATGCCGGCCGGCCCGTATCCCGGAAAAATTCTCCGATGGCAGCACCCGCCATCGGTGCGTAAAACTGCATAGGTGCTGGATCCGCAGCCGAAGCAGTTACCACAACCGTATAGGGCATTGCACCACTTTCTTCCAACGTACGGACGATATTCGCTACCGTTGAGTTTTTTTGCCCCACGGCTACATAGATACAATATACCGGTTCACCGGCATCGTAGAATTCCTTCTGGTTGATGATGGTATCAATACATACCGCTGTTTTACCGGTTTGACGATCACCAATCACCAGCTCACGTTGGCCCCGACCAATAGGAATCATCGCATCAATCGCTTTGATTCCGGTTTGCAAGGGCTCGTTAACCGGCTGACGATAAATTACCCCGGGTGCTTTGCGCTCAATAGGCATCTCGTAGATATCACCCAAAATCGGCCCCTTACCATCAATAGGCTGCCCCAACGTATTCACCACACGGCCCAACATGCCTTCGCCTACTTTGATCGAAGCGATGCGACGTGTACGCTTAATGGTATCACCCTCTTTAATTTCATCCGATTGGCCAAGCAGTACGACACCCACATTGTCTTCCTCAAGGTTCAATACAATACCCTGCAATCCATTGTCAAATTCAACCAGTTCACCCGACTGAACTTTGGTTAAGCCGTATATCCGCGCAATACCGTCGCCTATCTGTAATACGGTACCGACTTCTTCCAATTCGGCTTCTGATTTAAAGCCCGACAATTGCTCTCTTAGAATTGCCGATACTTCATCTGGTCTTACCTCTATCATTTTAGTTGTATTAGGGGTTTTAGCGATCTACTAATGATTTTCAATTTATAACTTGCGATCCGAAATGACGCTCCAGTTTTTTCAGTTTACCGGCGATGCTAGCATCGACCTGCCGATCGCCTACTTTGACCACAAATCCGCCGATCAACGAGGGATCTATTTCGTTTTTCAAAATCACATCTGCCTTTATTTCACTGGCGATTACTTTCCGCAATGTATCCAGGTTCTGTGGTGAAAGCGCAACGGCTGAAACTACCGTCGCATGTGCTATTCTCTTCACCTCGTCGTATTCCCGGATAAACTCCTGAGCTGTAGCATACAGGATACCGGCACGTCCTTTCCGGACCATGATATGGAAAAATGCTGTGATAGAAGGATCTATCTTCTTCTCAAATAACGCATCGAGAATACTGGCCTTTTTATCCTGTTTCATGATGGGGTTCTTGAGCACTGCCTGCAACTCCTTGCTAGACTTCAATACAGCGATGAACTGCTCCATATCCCGTTTCACCGACTCCAGATCACCTTGTTCCTGAGCTAAATCGATCAGGGACTTTGCGTATCGCGATGCAACTTTGAATTCCGACATGATCTTTCCGTTAGTTAGCTGACTGTCAAATTAATTTAACTTCACGTCTTTTAACAAGTCGGCTACCAACGCCTCTTGCTTTCGCCCGTCTTCAAACTCCTTTTCCAGTACCTTACGCGCGATCTCGAGCGAAAGAGAGGATACCTGATTCTTTACTTCGGCAAGTGCCCGCTTCTTCTGATCGTCAATTTCCTTTCTCGCCTGTTCAATCAGTTTCGCACCTTCCGTCTGAGCCGCCACCTTCGCATCTGCTACGATCTGATCCTTCAGTTCTTTTGCTTCTTTAAGGATGACATCGCGCTCCGCACGTGCAGCTTTCAATAACTGCTCGTTCTCGCTGGTTAACCGCGCCATCTCGTCCTTGGCTTTTTCAGCCGATGCCAATGCATCTTCGATAGACTTCTCCCGTTCGCTGATGGCCTCCATTATGGGTCTCCAAGCGAATTTCCGTAAAAGCACCAATAACAGAAGAAAAGCGACCGCGGTCCAAAACACCAATCCGATACTCGGATTACCTATATCAAAATTCATAGTTTAATTTCTAAAATTCCCATGTCATGTTTGAAGAAAGGCCGGACACAAAACCAACCGTTAGGAGCCCGGCCTTTTTGATTCAGTTCTTTATAGGATGATGCTTATTGCAATCCCATCAAAGATACTACGACTGCAAAAAGCGCAACCCCTTCAATAAGGGCAGCCGCAATAATCATAGCGGTCTGAATTTTTGACGCAGCCTCAGGTTGCCGGGCAATACCTTCCATCGCTTTGCCACCTACCTGTCCGATACCAAGACCGGCACCGATTACTGCTAATCCGGCACCAATTGCCGCAATTGAACCTACCATAACAATTTTAATTTAATGTATATATTTAATATAAGGAGTTACAACTTATTAATGATGTTCTTCTACGGCCATCCCGATAAACAACGCAGTAAGCAACGTAAATATAAACGCTTGCAGCGCAGCGACCAGCAGTTCCAGTACATTCATGAACAGCACGAATGCCAATGAAATCGGCGCGATAGCCAAGGATTGAAACACAAAAATCAGTGAAATCAAACTCAGAATAACAATGTGTCCCGCGGTGATGTTAGCAAACAAACGGATCATCAATGCAAACGGCTTTGATATCACCCCCACCAACTCTACCGGAATCATGATCGGATACAGCCACCAAGGCACATCCGGCGTAAGAATATGTCTCCAATAATACTTATTGCCGTTAATATTAACGACAATTAATACGATAAATGCCAACACGAAAGTAACGGCAATATTTCCCGTCACATTGGCTGCACCCGGAAAAATAGGAATTAACCCCAGAAGGTTATTAAACCAAATGAAAAAGAATATCGTCAACAACAGCGGCATATATCGGGCGTACGTGTGTCCGATATTAGGACGGGCAATATCGTCCCTTACGAACAGAATAATAGGTTCCAGAAAAGACTGGAGTCCTTTGGGCGCTTTGCCCGCTCGCCTTTTATATGTCCGGGCAACAGATGAAAATATAAGCAGCAAAATAATTACTGCCAAAAACATCGATGCAACGTTTTTGGTAATGGAAAAATCCCAAACTTTCTGAGAAGCTACTTCATCCACTTCACCACCAGCATTTACCACCTTTATCTTCTTTTTGTCGACCAGTCGATAGGTGTGGTATTTTCCGTGATAATCGTGCTCACCATGATGAAACTCCGACGAAAGGAAAACCTCCATCCCTTGATCGGTATACAGGATGACAGGAAGCGGAATAGATGTATGTCCCCAAAGATGCCAATCGTGGGCATCACTGATGTGCTCCATGATCATTTTGGTAGGCTCAAATTCTTCCTCAGGATGTGCTTCGTGGCCGGCATCGGCAACTGCTGCTTTTGTGGTGTTTGTAACGGAAAAGGTCGCTAGAACGGCGAAAATTGCTATGAAGCTGATTTTTTTTGAATCGAAAAAGTGCCTAAAATCCATCTATTCCCAATTTTTTACGTCTGATTTTGGTCGCGCAAGTTACGTAACAAACATGTAACTTCAAAGACTGTAAACAAGAAATATAGCGAAAAAAAATTAAAGGCTGTAAGCATCTTATTTTCAGGATATTTAATTATTAATATCGCGACTACAGCCAAACAGACAAGTAGTTTGACAAAAAGTCCACCGAGCAAGCTAAAAACAGACAATTCCCCGCCCTTTCGGATTCCCAAATCACTCAAAATATAGGCAACTAGCGTGAGAATGAATACAACCAGAAAAATCAACCAGAAGTGCGGGCTGAGGATCGGTGAATTCGGGAATGAAGCAGCGAGGACCACCGCTGCACCAGCTACGACTACTCCAAATAAGTGATAGTAGATAACAAAACGAGACAGTGTCATACTACCAAGAGATTTCCCCTTTAAATACAAATTCGGCAGGTCCCTCCAAATAAACGTCCGTAAAATGTCCGCCAGCCCCGTTGAATCGGATTGTGAGTCGCCCTCCCGCTACACGTATCGGAGTTTCTTTCCTCCCCACTACCCGATTATGCCTTGCCATTGCTAAGGCTACGGCTGTGGCGCCCGTTCCACAGGCCAAGGTTTCGTCTTCCACCCCGCGCTCATAAGTTCGCACATAATATCCTTCGCCTTCAGGCTCCACAAAATTCACATTGATTCCATTCTTACGAAAAGCATCGCTATACCGGATCTGCTTCCCTGCCTCCACTACCGGATAGGCAGCCAATCCCGTTACGGATTTGACATAATGTGGAGATCCGGTATCCAACAGGTAAACCTCCCCGTCCATTTTTATATCAGTAACATCAGCCATCTTCAAGCTGATCCATCCTATGGTATTATGCATACGGGCATAATGAGCACCATCGGCTGCCAAAAAGTCAGCTTCTGAGCCGATAATTCCCTGGTCTTGGGCAAATGCTACAATACATCTGCCACCGTTCCCGCACATGCTGCCTTCATTGCCGTCAGCATTGAAATACACCATCTCGAAATCATAAGCTTCTTTGTCTTGCAAAAGCATCAAACCATCCGCCCCAATACCAAACCGTCGATCGCAAAGATGACGCACCAAATCGACGTTATTACGTTCAAATGTCCCATTTCTATTGTCAAAAATTATGAAATCGTTGCCCGCGCCCTGATATTTATAGAATGTATGCGTATTCATCTACCTTGTTGATTAATGCGTCAAAGGTAATTAATATCTGCGGAGAATGCTTTAACATTATTTAACAGAAAAGTCCTGCCATCTGCTTGCTTTCGAGACCCAAATGGTATTACATTTGAACAACTTTTTGCGACAACAAAAAAGTTCGACTTATAACGATAGGAATAACATGAAAAAATTAGGATTAACATTATTAACCGCACTGGTTGGAGGCTTGATAGCTGTGGGCGGTTATAAGCTGCTTGAACACAAACAAGAAAGTAAGCTGTCATTTGAAGAACGTCAGGAATTGCATTATGCAAATAATCCGGTACCCGATGTGGTTTCGTCAACTGGAAACCCTGATTTCACGCAGGCTGCAGCCATGGTAGCCCCCGCCGTAGTGCACATCACGACAACTTACCCGGGGCGGTCCGGATCGGGCCGATCTGGTGGCGATCCCATGGATCTGTTTGAAGAATTTTTCGGCATGCCCCGTCAACGACAACAACGCTCACAGCCGCCGGCCCAAGCTACAGGATCAGGTGTAATCATTTCTGAGGACGGCTACATTGTCACGAACAACCACGTTGTGGTGGATGCCAATAAAATAGAGGTACAGCTCACGGACAAACGTAGTGTTGAGGCGAAGGTTATTGGTCGTGACCCGAACACCGATCTTGCATTAATCAAAATCAATGAAAAGGGGCTTCCATTTGTCCGGTTTGGCAATTCGGATGAGGTACGCATTGGAGAATGGGTACTTGCTGTCGGTTATCCGCTGGGCTTGGAATCTACGGTGACTGCAGGGATTGTCAGCGCTACGGGACGTTCTACAGGAATCATCGCCCGCGAATTGCAACAAAGGCAGTATCAGCAGCAGCGCGGTTATCCACAGTCCGACGAGGAACCTATGCTCAATACAGCCGTTGAATCGTTTATCCAAACGGATGCCGTCATCAACAAAGGAAACAGCGGTGGACCACTTGTCAACGCTAACGGTGAACTTATCGGCATCAATTCCAATATTATGACGCCCACCGGCACGTATGCGGGTTATGGCTTCGCTGTTCCCGTTAATTTGGTAAAGAAAATTGCCGATGATTTTATAAAATTCGGACGGGTTAAACGGGGCTTGATCGGCATTACATTTACCGAGCTAAGCCCTGCGACTGCAAAAGAGCTAGAAATTAGCGAAGTGAATGGTTTGTATATACAAGACGTAGTTGCCGATGGCGCAGCACAAGAAGCCGGCCTCAAAAAGGGTGATATCGTCACCAAGCTGGATGGCCGAACCATCACATCGTCATCGGATTTGCAGGAGCGTATCTATCGGTTGCGGCCCGGCGACAAAGTAAAATTGACGTATAAACGTGATGGTAAAGAACGCGACGTAACAGTAACCCTAAAAGAAGATACAAGCGCCGCTAAACGAGAAGCTGAAAAGGATAGTGAAGCGAAACAAAGCGCTACCGAAATCTATAACAAACTGGGGGCGGGTTTCGTACCGGCTGACGATGCGAAGAAAAAGGAACTGGGCATATCGTCCGGCGTAGTGGTTGCTCAAGTGCATCAAGGTGGATTGTTTGACTATTTTAACGTACAACGGGGATTGGTGATTACCCACATCAACGGAAAACCAGTAAACAACGCCGATGACGTCGAATCAGCATTGGCCAATTCCGAGCGGGGTATCGTACGTATTGTAGGCGTCCCACAACGAAGCAGCCGTGTTGAGCTGAATATACCCATTGAGTATTAGAGGCGAGATACTAGATACTAAACACGAATTGCAATAAAAAATACCGGCTGGTTTCAGCCGGTATTTTTTATTGCAATTAACCATTGACCATTAACAATCAACAATTATTAACAGTACGCATCAAACGCCGCAACCAGGTTATCCGCAATCATTTGAGCGGGACGACCTTCAATCTGATGGCGTTCAATCATATGTACCAATTTACCGTCTTTAAACAATGCCATTGCCGGCGAAGAGGGCGGGTACGGCAACATATGATTACGAGCCTGGTCTACCGCATCTTTTTCCATCCCTGCAAAAACAGTAACCACTTTATCCGGCCGTTTTTCATGCTTGAGGGAGGAAACGGCAGCGGGGCGTGCATTGGCTGCTGCACAACCACATACAGAATTAACCACTACAAATACGGTCCCATCCTGTTTAATCGCCGCGTCAACTTCTTCTGGCGTTCTCAATTCTTCAAAACCGACATCTGTCAATTCCTTGCGCATCGGCGCTACCAAGTATTCGGGATACATAGCGTTTAGTCCTTTCTATTTATGTGTTTAACAAATTATCCTGCAAAGATAAGGTGCTTCAACTCCCTAAACAAGAGCAATCACTCAGTTGAATGTCAGAATTTGTGAGTCGTTCGTGAAAACACTATCTTTGTCCCCTCAATATTAAAAACAATTATTATGTCTGTAGACACCACATACACACCCTACAAAGTAAAGGACATTAGCCTCGCCGAGTGGGGCCGTAAGGAGATTGAATTAGCTGAAGCCGAAATGCCGGGACTTATGGCACTACGGGAAGAGTTTGGCACTTCTAAACCCCTCAAAGGTGCTCGCATCGCGGGATGCTTACACATGACCATTCAAACCGCAGTATTGATTGAAACACTCCTTGAATTAGGTGCTGACGTTACGTGGTCATCCTGCAACATCTTTTCAACACAGGATCATGCAGCCGCGGCTATTGCCGCTACCGGAGTACCCGTATATGCCTGGAAAGGCATGAGTGAAGCCGAATTTAATTGGTGTATCGAACAGACGCTTTTCTTCGGAGAAGAGCGCAAGCCACTGAACATGATCCTAGATGACGGCGGCGATCTGACCAACATGGTTTTCGACAAATACCCCGAACTAATCGACGGGATCAGCGGCCTCTCAGAAGAGACAACGACTGGCGTGCACCGGCTGTACGAACGCATGAAAAACGGAACCTTGCATCTTCCCGCTATCAATGTGAATGACTCAGTAACGAAATCGAAATTTGACAACAAATACGGCTGCCGCGAGTCCTTGGTGGACGCCATTCGCCGTGCGACCGACTTAATGCTAGCCGGGAAAGTGGCCGTAGTAGCTGGATATGGCGATGTAGGTAAAGGTTCCGCAGAATCATTACGCAGTGCCGGTGTACGGGTCATCGTTACCGAAATCGACCCGATATGCGCGCTGCAGGCTGCTATGGAAGGCTATGAAGTAAAGAAGTTTGCCAATGCGGTAAAAGAAGCAGACATCATTGTAACAACCACAGGTAATCGGGACATCGTTCGCGGCGAACATTTCAAAACGATGAAAGATAAAGCCGTAGTATGCAACATTGGCCACTTCGACAATGAAATTGACGTCGCTTGGCTCAATCATAACTATGGGCATACCAAAGTAGAGATTAAACCTCAGGTAGACAAGTATACCCTAGAAGGCAACGATGTAATTCTGCTGGCGGAAGGACGATTGGTAAACCTGGGTTGCGCCACTGGACATCCGTCGTTCGTAATGAGCAATTCGTTTACTAACCAAACGCTGGCGCAAATCGAGCTGTGGACAAACGGCAAAAACTACGAAAACAAGGTTTATACACTTCCGAAACATTTGGATGAAAAAGTAGCCCGCCTCCATCTCGCTAAAATCGGTGTAGAATTGGACGAGCTGGACCCGGATCAGGCTGCTTACATCGGTGTACCGGTAGAAGGGCCTTATAAACCCGACCACTACCGCTACTAACATTGGGCACCGATATGAGATATCCCCGTATTTGTTTAAGATAATGCGGGGATAAAACCACGTATAGCCGCTAATGCATTTGCCAACCGGGTCTCCTCTAATCCGGATACCACTTCATATGTTGCATCGATAGCACGTAATTCATCGTGCCACACTTGCATGAAATGTTCTCGCAAATGCGGAAAATCCCGCAACGGATCATCTATCCAGGGTAAATCGATATCCATTAACAGATACAGGTCGTAATGTGCGGATTTGAGCTTGTCCGTCACCGTGGAAGGAGTACGACCAAAGAGGTGATCACACCAGACTTTTATCGTCAGGAACATCGTATCGCAAATCAAGAGGTTATTTTGCGCGAGTGGTATCAGGCTACGCTCCAGAGCCAATTGTCCATAAAACATATTTAGCTCATCCTGCAAGGTATATTCCCCATTAAGATCACGACAATACTCCCTTGCATATTCCGGTACGCACACAGTGCCGTAATGCCGCGCTAATGTTTCGGCCAAGGTTGATTTGCCGGTAGATTCCGGCCCTACCACCGCAATTTTCACCAGTTTCGGAGCACTTACTTCAACCATTCTGCCTTAAAAAGTAAAAAGAAGTCTCTTTATAAAAAAGAATGCCATTGGTATTCATACCAATGGCAAACTTATCAAAATTTTCAAGGTTTCCCCTTAAAAAACGTAGCGTGCTGTTAAACCGCCGTTAAATAAAAATCCGTTAATACCACCGTATGACTTCACAAAGTGTGCAGTGGGTCTAACGTCGGCAGAAAAAGCAAAAGGCGCATTCTTCAATTTGTAATCAACACCTCCCGTAGGGAAAATACCTACTGAAACGCCCGCCCAATCATCATAGTCAGAAAATGTATTGGCAATGATTACACCACCGCCTACAAACCATTTGAACCCTTCGATCGTACCGATGGGAAAATGGTGCTGATAAGCTCCGGACAACGACAGGTTCGTAATTCCATCGCTGTAAACTCCATAACCAATACTCGGTTTAACACCTAAATCAAATTCCAATGCCCCTGGTTCAGAGATAAAGGTCTTAAAAGCAGCACCAAACAAATCATAATATCCCCCACCAAAGCGGATACCAATGGAACTTCTGTAATCCTGCGCAGATGCCGTTAACGCAAATACAGCAAAAAAGGATAGTAATGTCAACTTAATCTTCATGGTTATAAATTTTTGATTTTACGCCCAAAAGTAAGATATTCCCCGGTTAGCAAAAAAAATAATTTAAACAATTAGGAAAAAATACCTAAAAATGGGTAGGCGAACCGATATGGATTAGCAATGCAGAACACCTTATCAAAAATTAATACCCAATTATTCCATTAAAAAACATACCTTTGCACTCCGACAAAACAGTCGGAATACCTTCCCTAATTATCGCAGGAACTTTCACTGTTTTGGCACAAAACATATCGTTGAACATTGTTAACGTTTTCACCACGTAATGCCCAGAAACACTTCCATCCATTCTGTTTTAATCATCGGCTCAGGCCCCATTGTCATCGGACAGGCTTGCGAGTTCGATTATTCTGGATCACAGGCTGCTCTTTCGTTGAAAGAAGAGGGTATCAAAGTATCCATTATCAATTCCAATCCGGCAACCATCATGACCGACAAGGTAATTGCCGATCATGTTTACCTTTTACCGCTCACTTGTGAGAGCATCGAAAAAATCCTGCAGGAGCAGAAAATCGATGCTGTACTGCCCACCATGGGCGGACAAACAGCGCTTAATCTCTGCATTGAGGCCTCTGAGCGGGGTCTTTGGGAGAAATACGGAGTGAACGTCATCGGGGTGGATGTAGCCGCTATCGAAAAAACAGAAAACCGCGAAGAATTCCGCAAGTTGATGGTGGAGATCGGCATAGGCGTGGCCAAGTCAAAAATTGCCAACTCCTTCCTCGAAGGAAAAGAGGCAGCCCAGGAGATTGGCTTTCCATTGGTGATTCGCCCGTCGTATACCCTAGGCGGCACAGGTGGCGGATTTGTACATAAAAAGGAAGAATTTGAAGTCGCGCTAAGCCGTGGATTACAGGCCTCTCCCACTCACGAAGTCCTCGTGGAACAGGCTGTGTTGGGCTGGAAAGAATTTGAGCTGGAGTTGCTGCGCGATAGCAACGACAACGTCATCATTATCTGTACCATTGAAAATTTCGATCCGATGGGCATCCATACGGGCGACTCGATCACGGTGGCTCCCGGTATGACGCTAAGTGACCGCTGCTACCAACAAATGCGTAACGATGCCATAAAGATGATGCGTGCCATCGGTAACTTTGCTGGCGGGTGTAACGTACAGTTTTCGGTCAATCCGGAAAACGAAGAAATTATCGCCATCGAGATCAACCCGCGGGTATCCCGCTCTTCCGCCCTGGCTTCCAAAGCGACGGGATATCCCATTGCTAAAATCGCTTCCAAGCTGGCTATCGGTTATAACCTTGACGAGATTGAAAACCAAATCACCAAAACGACATCGGCTTATTTCGAACCTACGCTTGATTACGTCATCGTGAAGGTCCCGCGTTGGAATTTCGCAAAGTTTAAGGGCGCAAACCGCGAACTCGGACTACAAATGAAGTCAGTCGGTGAAGTGATGGCCATCGGCCGTACTTTCATCGAAGCCTTACAGAAAGCCTGTCAAAGCCTAGAAACAGGCCGACATGGCCTGGGGGCCGACGGCAAACAGCTGCGTGATCTGGAAGAAATCATGAACAGCCTTGAGCATCCGAGCAGCGACCGCGTTTTCCACATCAAAGATGCATTTGAGTTGGGTGTACCGCTGGAATCCATTCGCAAGGCAACACACATCGACAAATGGTTCCTCTTGCAAATTCAGGAATTAGTAACGCTGGAAGCCGAATTACGCCGGTATCAACTGAACAACATTCCAAAAGATTTTTTCCTTACACTGAAGCAAAAAGGATATTCCGACGTGCAGATTGCCTGGTTGCTGGGTAATGTCACTGAAGACGATGTCTACAACCGTCGTAAAGAATTGGGTATACGCAGGGTATACAAGATGGTGGATACCTGTGCCGCCGAGTTTCCTGCGCAAACACCCTACTATTACTCGACGTTTGAAGACGAAAATGAATCCGTCGTATCCGACAAGAAAAAAATCATTGTGTTGGGTTCAGGCCCCAACCGAATCGGACAGGGCATCGAATTTGACTATTCCTGTGTACATGGCCTGCTTGCAGCCAAGGAAGCCGGATACGAATCGGTGATGATCAACTGCAATCCCGAGACGGTATCCACGGATTTTAATATGGCGGATAAATTGTATTTCGAACCCGTTTACTGGGAGCATGTCCGCGAAATCATTGAACTGGAAAAACCTGAAGGGGTGATTGTTCAGTTAGGTGGTCAGACCGCGTTAAAAATGGCGGAACAATTGGAGTCAAATGGCATTAAAATTATCGGCACATCCTTCCAAGATATGGATTTGGCCGAAGACCGCGGCCGTTTCTCCGACCTCCTCAAATCGCTTGATATCCCTTATCCGAGATACGGTGTTGCCGAAAGTGCCGAAGAAGCGTTGAAAGTAGCCAAAGAAGTGGGATATCCCGTGCTTGTTCGCCCCAGCTATGTATTGGGCGGTGAGCGTATGAGCATCGTCATCAACGATGAGGAACTGGAAAAAGCGGTCGTGAAACTGCTACGCAACCTCCCCGGCAACCGCGTACTCATCGATCACTTCCTTGACCGCGCCGAAGAAGCTGAATCCGATTCCATTTGCGATGGGGAAGATGTCCATATTATCGGCATGATGGAACATATCGAGCCTGCGGGTATCCATTCCGGCGATTCAAGTGCCGTGCTGCCCCCATTCAGTTTGCCTGAAAACGTGCAGCGTAAGATGGAAGAATACACCATCAAGCTCGCCAAGGCGCTCAATGTACGGGGCCTGCTCAACATTCAATTCGCCATCAAGGATGAAAAGGTGTTCGTCATCGAAGCCAATCCGCGGGCATCGCGTACCGTGCCGTTCATCGCTAAGGCCTATGATGTGCCTTATATCAACATCGCCACCAAGGTAATGCTTGGGGTTAATAAACTCAAAGACTTTATCATCGAACGCAAACTTACCGGCTATGCCATCAAGGAGCCGATATTTTCATTTGACAAATTCCCGGATGTGGATAAGCAACTGGGCCCGGAAATGAAATCAACAGGAGAAGCGATCCGTTTCATCAAAGATCTGGAAGATCCCTTTTTCCGGGAGATGTATGCCAAGAAGTCGATGTACCTGAGTAAATAAGAGGAATTCTCTAAAAAAATATAATGCCCCGGTGCCCACATGGACATCGGGGCGTTATATTTAGCCGGCCTACATTACCGCCTCCTTAAGCAGCCACCAAGTGGCCATCAATTCCAGCAGTTGATGTAAGATTAAACATAGGTTACACGTAAATGATAGGGATTTTCCCCTATAATGTCCCTATAATCTCCCTATTTCTTCCCTATATATTTACTGAAACCCGGAGTATTGGTGATAAGTTAATAGCCACTTGGACATAAGATAAACCCGCCGAGGTTAACCGCGTTCGACTACCTGTATACCATACACCGATAAGGCGGACAAGTTTCCCTTTTTCAAGGACCAACCCAATGTGCCGAGCACCGGCACACTGTTCACATAATGTTGGATATAATACGTCCCGTGGTAAGCCTTCTCCTGCAAAAATCTGACCATTTCCTGTAAATCTTGTAGATTAATCAACTCACTATGAACCGTTGTTCGCACTTCAAACGGTATTTTCGAACGATTGAGAAGTAACAGGCTTTCGACAAATTCAGGAAACAACGCCGACTGGGTAATCGCCTGGTAACGGTACTCCAGCGCCTTGAAATCAAGAGCTATGTAATCGACCAGATTTCGTGTTATCAGCGTTTCCAATACCTTTGGCTGCGAACCGTTGGTATCAATTTTCACCTCGAAACCGTATTGTTTAGCGGTTTCTGCCAGCGGTAAGATCGCAGGGTGTAAAGTACATTCGCCCCCACTTAACACGACCCCCTGCAACAGTCCCCTACGTGACCATAGAAATTCCAGTGCTTGTGCGATTGATATCCGGCCTTTACCCAATACGATATCGGGATTATAGCAATACGTGCAACGCATATTACAGCCTGCAAACCAGAGGATACAGGCTGTCTTGCCGGGATAGTCTAATAACGTAAATGGGGTGATACTATAGATGGGATCGTGCATTTTCCTCCGTAAAATGTGCACGTTGCCGATGTTCCCCTTTTTTGCTGATGTTAAAACTCTCCACCGGACGATGGTAACCCATTACCCGTGTGTAAACCAAACATTTGCTGCGTTTCTCCTCGTTTTGCTGCAAAACGAGGTCATGTTGCTGTTGTGTATTCATCTGTCATTGAATTTTGGTGAGTTGCTATAATCAGGTCATCGCATTTCGGACAATATTCATGTTCGCCGTTAAGGTATCCGTGCACAGGACAGATGCTGAATACCGGGGTAACAGTGATATAGGGTAGTTTGAAATTACTGATTACCGTACGCACGAAATTGCGGCAGGCATCCGGAGTACTTATCCGCTCACTCATGTATAAGTGCAATACCGTACCACCGGTGTACTTGCATTGCAGATCATCCTGCAACAGCAATGCCTCAAACGGATCCTCGGTATAGTCCACAGGCAATTGAGAGCTGTTGGTATAATATATGTTCTCGCCCTGTCCGGCCTGCAGGATATCCGGAAACCGCTTTTTATCTTCTTTGGCAAAGCGATAGGTCGTCCCCTCTGCAGGCGTTGCCTCCAGGTTATACAGGTTGCCCGTGCTTTCCTGAAATTCCCGCATACGCATGCGGATATGTTCGAGAATGGCAGTAGCGAAGGTCGTTCCGCTTTTAGAAACGATGTGATCACGGTCTTCCGAAAAATTCCGTATCATTTCATTCATCCCATTGACGCCGATGGTTGAAAAATGGTTTCGGAAATGCGGCAGATAGCGCTTGGTGTACGGATACAGCCCCCTATCGTATAGCTCCTGAATGAGTCTCCGCTTTTTCTCCAAGGTGGACTTCGCAAGGGAAAGCCAGTGATCGAGCTGCCGGTATAACCCAGCTTTATCTCCCCGGTATAAGTAACCTAGTCGCGCCATATTGATGGTGACCACGCCGATGCTACCGGTCATTTCAGCACTGCCGAACAGGCCATTCCCCCGCTTAAGTAACTCCCGCAGGTCCAGTTGCAACCGGCAGCACATGCTACGTACCGCATTGGGTTTATAGGCTTCAGGATTTTCCACGCGATGGCCCGATTCATCCAGCATGTATTGGCTCCCGATGAAATTCTGAAAATAGGACGACCCAATTTTGGCGGTATTCTCAAATAGCAGCGTCGCATTTTCACTTTCCCAGTCGAAATCTTCCGTGATGTTGACGGTGGGAATGGGAAATGTGAACGGCTGCCCGTTGGCATCACCTTCAGTCATTACCGTATAGTAGGCTTTATTGATCATATCCATTTCCGGCTGGAAATGTCTGTAACACAAGTCTTCCAATGATGCTACGCCACGCTGCTGCGCCAAGTGGAGCAGCTCTTCACACTGCAACCCTGCGAAGAGATGTGTCTCCCTTTTTGTGGGTATCTGTTCCCTGAGATCGTCCGGCACATTCCAGTCGAGTGTAATATTGGTAAATGGCGATTGACCCCAACGCGCCGGTACGTTGACGTTGTACACAAAGCTACGTATAGCCTTCAACACCTCGGTATAAGGCAACCGATCCTTGAACACATAAGGAGCCAGATAGGTATCAAATGAACTGAACGCCTGTGCTCCTGCCCATTCGCTTTGCAGGATACCCAGGAAATTAGCCATCTGCCCCAGTGCCTCCCTAAAATGAGCCGGCGGGCGGCTTTCCACCCGTCCACGTACGCCGTTGAATCCTTCGTTGAGCAATACGCGCAGGCTCCATCCCGCACAGTAACCCGTCAGGCAATCGAGGTCGTGAATATGGATGTCTCCGTTACGGTGTGCATACCCCTCTTCTTTACTATACACCTTATCCAGCCAATAATTCGCTATCACCTTTCCCGCGGTATTATTCACCAACCCAGCACTCGAATAAGAAACATTCGCATTGGCATTGATACGCCAGTCCGTTTGCCTGATGTATTCCTCAATGGTTTGCGTACTGTCGACGTAGGTTGTACCTTCGCTAAAACCATCCATATGCTCACGTTGTAGCTTTCGGGTATGCCGATACAGCATAAACGAGCGCATAACTTCGAAGTGATTCCTATCGTATAGTACTTTCTCGATACGATCCTGGATTTCTTCTACGGCCCAGGTATCTTTATGGTCTAACGATGCCATTACGGTGTCATACACCAATCCATCAGGCTGGCGGGAAACACTTTTAAACCCCTTTGTTAGGACATCACTGATCTTGTAAGGTAAAAACGGCTCGTAAACCCCGCTTCGTTTGATGACGTATTTTCCCATGTCACAAAATTACCCTCCTCCAAAAGAGAGTTTTATGACCGTACGCACAATCGGGGAGAAAAAGATATTCACAAAACGATCGGAATGTGAATAATTCTTTCCGGCTTCTTAACACCGGAAATAACCAGTTGACGCAACATCTTTTCCGCATCCGCCATCGCGCTTTTCATGTCGTCTACGTTTGTCTGCGCGTAACGCCGCATCAAAGGCATGATAGATCGATAGTATTCGATACCGAGTAAAAGGTTGTCCCGGAATGTCCGGTAGTGGGCATTCCGCTTTTCGGTAACGTCATGCGGATATTTCTCGATTTCTTTCTTAAGGTAGTCTATGTAGAGTCGCAGTTCATTGACGAATAGGTTTGAACGAAAACGGTTATTCAACAGATTGACCTTGCCATAGATATGAAGGACCATCTCTTTCAGGGTTGCGATCTTCGAGAAGTACACCAGATTGGGGCCAGGACATATCGTCACTGCCTTCAGATTATGCTTGGGTGGTATTCGGTTGGTCAACATTGCCGGCGCGGCGAGTCCCTCACACAAGCAGTCCTTTTCCAGAATAGCTGCCGCAGCCTGCTGGTATGCCTGCTCATCGGTGAAGTTAACCCGTGCTTCCTTGAGTTTCAAGTTTTGGTATTGCCGGGAGGCTGTGCAGATGGGTTTATCGGTAAATTCCGTGTTGAACGACAGAAACTTCTTATGACATGGACTGCCGGGGCGGTCCTTGGCAATCCGTAATTTCCGCTGTTCTTCGGAACTACTTGGCCGGAAGTTATGGAAGGGTACACCCAAAGGCGAAGCATCGCTCAGGTAAAAATCATCAGGCTGCGCATTCGCTAGTTTCGAGAGGGTATCTTCATCCACATTCGTAGCCTCGGGCACCAACAGAAACGGACTACCCCACCCCGTTCCATCCACTTGAAAATAATCCAACAGGAAGCGGTCTTCACCGGCTGTACCGATGCCTCCCTGCACCGTGATGCGCTGCGGCGGATCTACCTTGAACCCCTGCCGTCCCTTCCTTACAAGCGCGGCGTCACACAGCATTCTCAATTCGGCGCACAATGCACCCCGTTGTGTTTTAAAAGTCTCCATGATAGGCCCCAATAATACACCATCACTGACGAACGCATGCCCGCCGCAGTTCAACCCAGACTCGATCCGGAATTCGGACACCCAAAGGCCTTTTTTCGCCAGTAGTTTGCCCTGAATCAATGCCGATCGATAATCACTTACTTTCAAAATGATCCGTTTGGCAAGTTGTCCATTCACGTCTGGGAAGAAATCGTCGAACGTTTCAAAGTAGCCGTACAGCCGGGGGTTCAACCCTGCCGATAAAATAACTGCCGAGCGAAGTTTGCTCATGGCGAATCCCCGCAATGCGGCCGATGCATCCGAATACTCCGGCGGTAAAGGTGTGCCATCGGGCGCGTAATTGGTTTTGTCTACCTTGGTCATGATATTCACATCGATTGCCCCCGATGTGACGGCGGTGCGAAGGTAGACAGCCAGGCTCTCCCGCTCGTCGCCGCTGCTGGCGCACATAGCCAGATAGTCCCGTTTCACCGGCGATCCCTCCGGCAGCAATTCGAAATAGCGGGTAAGATCGCTATCCGCTTCGAACTGCCCGTTTCGCAGATGCTCCACCTGCTGATTGACGGCATCATGCAGCAGGTTAAGGTACGCCGTAATACGCTTGGCCCGGTAGTCTTCGGATTTAGGGGAAATGGGAATAAATGGCTTACCGAACGCCGCTGTATAAAATTCGCGCATCTGCTCCACCAAGTGGTCATCTGCCAAAGACAGTGCCGATGAGATGCCAAATCGCGCTACCTTCAACGGTGTGTCGATGGTAAAGCCCAATCCCATGACGGGGATGTGAAAAGTATGTTGATTCGTTGTACTCATTGTATTTTTCCAGTGCCTGGCTTCCGTATCATTTCGATTAGCCCTTACAAATTTAGTAATCCCATGCCCACACTCCATGACCTCAGTCACCTGTAAAAATGACGAACATCATACCTCGTAAAACCGCAACTTATTCCAGTCCCATTTGGGCCTTTCCTTCCTCGGTAATCATATCGTAGTTCCACCGTGGTTCCCATACTACTTCAACCTCGATTTCCCGATCGGGAAAAACGGTTGCCAGGGCATTTTCCACTCCGCCGGTAATCGCGTCGCCCATGGGGCAACCCGGCGTAGAAAGGGTCATCGTCACCTTCACGGTTGCCACTTCGGTAAAATCAACCTCATAGACCAGGCCGAGGTCGATGACATTGACGTATAGCTCGGGGTCAATCACTTGCATCAGTGCTGTCTGCGCCTTAAGCATTTCGGCAGCAAATGGATCATTGAGTTTTATTTCCATTTCCAATCATTGGTTTATGAAAAATCGTCTTCGCCACGTTGGCAACATACACAGCCGCCAAGATCATCCACAGCACCAGCGCTGTGCGGATTATCGGAACATAATCGGCTACCATACCTGCTACCAGCAATACAAACGCCGATAGGTAGAGATACCATTGATAGATGGTAAGCCGTTCACTATACAATTGTTTCGGCAGCGGTACGTTTACTTTGCCGGTGAGATGCTGGTAATGGCTGCTCCAAACGATGAATGGTAAGGTCTTAAACGTCTTGCCCAGGATAATAGCCGTGATCCATCCCAAGAACAGGAATATCCCGTAGAGTGATACCCAACGGGTATCTGTAAGGTAATGGGCTATCGGGAGCAAAACAAATCCCACCATTAGACAGGCAAACGAAACGGCGGTGTGTTTCATCAACAGTTCCACTTTCCGGCGCAGGCGGTTGCGATACGCGTCTGCAAGGTAAATCAGCCATGCCAACGTGCCTAATGCCACGATACCTGCATAAATCAGCATTTTTCCGGTAATTGGATTGAAGTAGCCATCGGTAAGAAACAAGATGAGTCCAATATTCTGCAATGCCAAAGCGGCATAAAGCAGCCACTCCCGTTTCGACTTACCCAAGAGGAACATGGGTACCAGCTTCGTGCTCACCCCTGTAATCAGTTGCAGGAACCAACCTGCAAGTCCGGCATGCGCATGAAGCTTCAACATATCCAGGTGGTTGCGCGGGATGAATGTATGGCGTAGGTTGATAGCCAGCAACAGTCCGATAACAACGGTTGTAAGCAGCCACAATGCCGAACTCACGAGGAATGCCCGTTGGATGGAACCGTGTTGATGTAGCGAAGTGGTGGCACATGTATTGACCGTATAAAGCAAGGCAGCAGCCACCACCAACGAACCGCCGGTAATCATCAGCACACCAATTTCAAATACCCAGAAGGACCGGACTAATAGGAGAACGCCGGCGCTGAGCGTTACGTAAGAAGCTACAGCCAGCGGCACACTGTAGAGGTTGCGTTCGCAGATAACCGGCAGCAATTGATAAGCCGCTCCGAAGATGACCATCGTACCCCAACCCAACGCAGCAGCATGGACAATCGCCAGCAAATGCGGATTGAAATGGTGTCCGGTCAATTCATCTGCAGTCGCAAAAAGCAGTACAGCCAAGGCCGCGAAGAACAGCGCTCCGGTACCGTAAAAAGGCAATACAGCCATGCGATGCGGTGCTTTTCCGATACTAACTGCTGTCATACCTGATGTGGTATAATTAACAACTTCACATCACCCTCGCCCACCTCGTGGATATGGGCGATGTACGCTTGGTCAGCGAGTTCCTCCAACAAATGCAGCGGCACCCGCTTATGTTGCACATACAGCGCCCGGCCGGGCGTCAGTGCAGGCAACGTTTCCAGAATAGTCTCCATCGGTTGCGGCATTGGCAGGGGCCGGACGTCGAGATGAATGAGCCGCGTCTCCGGATACGCCTCCAATATCCGATCGAACGACGGCCCATCGTGCATGATCACACGATCTGATGTAGCTGTTTCTACCTCGGCCGGCGGCGCTCCCGACTTAGAAAACCATGTATGATACACCTTATCTGCACGGGTTTCCACGAACGTTTTGGCTCCCTTTTTCTCCAATAAATTTATTAATGGATAAGGGATGAACGAATTGACAATACAGAGTAAGTTGCCGGTTGACAGTGTACGGTATCGTTGTACAATGGCTTTTAGTGGATCGTCGCCCGATTCGATCATCTCGCGCACATCAAAAAAATCGATCGTATCTTCATTCGCGGCGGCAAGCCAATCCGGACGATGTTCCTCTTTTTCTTCCGCTTGGCTATCTGCTAATGTCTCTTCGGCGAACTGAAACCCCAGCGGTTCCAATGCCGCCTGCATATCTGCCAAGGAGCAGCCGCCGATGGCGGCTGCTTCGGCCAACGTGACCCGTGGGGCCATCACCCGGCGCAACAATGGATTCTTCAACTTCCGAAGAGGCTTCGCAAGCGCCGCTATCGCCGCTATGCTATCCGCATTCGCTTTAATGATTTCCGACACGCGGGTATGTTTGTTGATCATCATCGGCTAATCCTCCTTACAGCGCCCCCGCACTACTTAGGCGTTCCTTTTCCAGCTTCAATGCTTTGGGAAACAGAATATTGTTTTCCAGGTGAATGTGCTGAAACAGGTCATTTTCGAATTCCTTTACTTTCTCAAAAAGGTAAGTATACGAATTACAGGCATCAGCTGGCAATTCATAATTTCTCGTCAATTTCCTCAGCTCCTTGAGTTCATTGCCTGCCGACTCGTGCTCGGCCTCCATCATTTGAACGGGCCCCTCAATACCAATACGTGTTTGTTGGCCTTCCCCATTACCTACCAGCACCTTAATCGCAGGGAACAGCACCCGCTCTTCTTTCTGTACATGACTGTACAATTCGTCCATAAGCCCCTTTAAGTCGTTCGCTAATTCGACAAGTTCGGGATGTGCAGCACCATGACGTGAAGCGACTTTTTCTGCCAATTGCTCGATGACCGGTCCACTCTCACGGATATACCTGTGGTGTACATTATAGATGTAATCCGCCAAGAAACCCAAATCCCATGAATCAAAATTGTGTGTGACTTGTCCAGCTACCACCTTGTCCGAATGGTCCAATGCTTCCTGTACCTGCTCTTCAGTCAATCCAGCGTGATGGATGGCTTCTTTGAGTGTCTGTTTTCCTCCGCAACAGAAATCGATACCCAGTTTTTTAAAGACCTCAGCCTTTCGTATATCTTTGGCAGCGATTTCGCCCACGGTCTCTTCCGCCTTCTCAGCAGCGGGTTTAGCGATCTGCACCTGCCAATGTAATGGGCCTGACTCCAGGTATTCCCACGTAAAAATATTACCCCGCTCTCCCAGCAGTTGGTAGTAAAGTGGTTTGGGATCGTGATCATTATGGATGATGAAACTTTCACCAGCCTCCAACGCATCGAAATGCTCAAAAATCGTCGGATGTTTCAGCCGGGGTTCAATCCGGGTAACATCCAGTATTGCTGTTTTTATCATGATATTATTGATTTGAATTTCAAATATATTAATAAAAGACATTTTTGTCTTTTATTAACTTGCGTTATTTCCTATTTTTACTCATTTCTGATAATTCGTCTTCTTTGTATTTAGTTATCTATAAGTCTTTGCGTTTGAAAAACCGCAAAGAGAACCACAACGGCACCACGGTCCATAAAATCAGCACGGCGATGGTAAGAGCTATACCCCCACCCGTGCCGAAAAACTGCCGGAATATGGCACCGGTGTATCCCATTAACGCGGAGATATCGATCTGTAATAGGATAAGAATCCTGCTGATATCAATGGGGTTAAGCAACGACAGCGCCACCATCCCGTTTTCGATCGGATAGTCCGAAAACTGGAATAGGAGGAATAGCACCAATGCATCGAATAATAACGTAAAGTATAGCCAAAGCAAAATAGACAGGCCGATGCCTTTGGCTTTATCGCGTATACGCACCGCCGCCCACAAGGCTACGGACACAAAAATCAACGACAATGCACAGCCGCAAAGCACCAACATCAGGCCCGATGCCGTGGCCGCATAGAGTAACACGGGTATTCCAATGCCAACGGCAAAAGCCATTGAGACGGTAGCTGCCAAGCCAGTGAAAATGCTCATCCAGATTACATTACGCCGGAGCGGCTGGCTAACGAGCAACTCGATGAACTCTGCACTGTTGTAGAGATAAACCGTAGAAAAGATGATGCTTACCAACGGCACTACGAACAGCACGATATTCAGCAAGCTTACTACGCCTTTATCGGCATTGTCTTCCATGCTAAACACACTGAATGAAAGCACCAGCAATACCACGGTGTATACCAGGATGGTACGGCTTCTGAGGAGATCAGCTATAACATATTTTATAATCTTGCTCATCTAATTAACGAATTCATGGATAGCCATTATCCGCGCAATCGCACTGGATAGTCGGTCTGTCCCGGTTTCTGCTTTAAGCGATTGTAAAGATTTGTGAAACAATGGCTTGCCCTCTTGCATGTAGATGACTTCCGATACCAGGTCATCCAGCTCGCTCAACACGTGTGAGGTGATGAGGATCAGCCTATTCTTTTGCCTTTCGGCGATTATTTTATCTTTCAAAAGTTCGGTCGAAATCGGATCCAGCCCTGCCGTCGGCTCATCGAGGATGAGTACCTCGGGATTGAACATAAAGGCTAGACAGGCGCTCACTTTCTGGCGTGTTCCCCCCGAAAGCGTCCGCATTCGCTTGCCGAGCATATCATCCAATCCAAACGCCGTGAAAAGGTCATAGTTCATGGCCGATTCCGGTATCCTCCGGATGTCCTTCATCATATCGAGTACCTGCCCGATGGTCATGTTTTCCGGGTACTGTCCGATTTGTGGCATGTAGCCAATCTCATTCCGGTATTTCCACTCACCCGCAATATCCTTGCCTTTGAAAAGTATTTTACCTGATTGTGCGACCACCATGCCCAGTATAGCCTTAATCAATGTGGTCTTGCCACTTCCGTTGGGCCCGATGAGGGCCACGCATTGTCCACCCCCCAACGCCAGGGAAACCTCGTTAAGCACCTGAAGCTTTCCGAACCTTTTCGATAGTTGTTGGATCGTAATCATAAGTCTATAGGGTTCATCAACGGACGATCATCTTTCAGATTTTCAGGCGTAAGACTAGGTAGTACGCGCTCGGTGCGGTCGAGTAGCACCACGATGAAACTGCGGAAAAGCAGCATGGCCATCGGGTACTTCTCCACGACCATCGAATACAGACTAATCGGATGGTAGGGAACGTCGCCTTCTTTATCTTTATCCAGATCATACCCTTCGTACTTATCCCAATAGTTGTGTTCGAATGTATTCAGTACCAGCGAACCATTGGTAGCAACGTCAAACGTATTCTGAATGAAATTATTCGCTGTTAGTCTGTTATCCATGCAACTGGACTGAATCTTCAATGCCCAACCGTTTCCCTGGAACTGGTTGCGTTGAATCAGGATACGGTTACTTCCTTCCATCAATATACCGGTCGTATTCCGGGAGAAAACATTGTGTTCAACATGGCTGTCGGTGATGTCTTTCAGCAATAATCCGTAGGATGCATCTCCCCAATTTTCACTGAACACATTGTGCTCCATACGCACATGCCTGGTATACATCACTGCCACACCGGCACCGTTGTTGGTAAAGGTATTGTAATAGTAACCGTTATCGTGCGAAAACATAAAATGCAATCCGTATCGCCGGTTATTCAATGAATGATTGTCCCGTACTTCCGTGTGCGTCACAAATTCAAGATAAATCCCATCCCGGTGACCGGTAATGGTATTGCCTGAAATGTGAAGGCTATCACTTTTCCAGGCGTGTATGCCGTTTCCGGTCAGCTGTTCGGTTTTGCCGTATGCCGTTAGTCGGTTATTACGGATGGCACATTGGCTTGATCCCTGTATATAGATTCCAAAAAAATTATCATCCAGCACATTATCAGCAATGGTTACATGGTGAGTGTCATAAATTTTTACCGCAGCAATGTCCTTTATGGCAGATTGGCCGGATGCCCTGATGGTAAACCCTTGTATGGTCACATAAGGAACAAATATGGAAAGCGGTTCATACTGTTTTTGCCCATCGATAACCGGGTTATCCACGCCAATGATCGCAACACGTTTGCGGATCGCCAGGTTCCCCTCCCGGTAGGTACCACGTTCCACACGGATGGTATCTCCCTCTGCAGCTAGTTCCAGTGCCTCCTGTATGGAGGTAATCCGATCATGCGGGCCCACGTTGATGGTAGCGGCATGCACCATGCCACCGACCATCAGGCAAATGCAAAGATTAACTAAATAGGTTACTTCCATAGGTCTTCCCAGGTCAAACGCTCCCCAGTATGGATTTCATGTACCTTTTCCCATTCTGCTTCACTAACTAATGCAGCAATATCTCCCCGCATGGGGCTTTTCAACGATTCACTTTTCAGCAGAAAGAGTCCTTCGGCTGGCAGCAGTTTGTTGTCATTCGCATAATCGGGCAGGTAACAGTGAGCCACATCCTCACGGGTTACACTACCTTCTTTCACAAAGGCGACCATGCACTGCACATCGTCAAAGTTATACACACGCCCTTTGGTGGTCACCAGCTGACTACCGAAGCGCATATCACTTATCGTCATCCTACAATGAGCGCATTGGTCCTTTCCGTAATGGATGGGTTTCGGTCCGTCGCCCCCACAAGCCTGTATACTGAACGTCAGTACCAGCCCTAAAAGAACAATGTTAAAAAATCTGAAGATATTCATCATGTGTTATGTTTAGTGATGCGCCATTCCGCATATACGCAATAAGTTAGCAATACCCCACTAGCGATGAATATCCACCCACCGATAGCCGGAACGGAAAAGGCGCCAAAATTAAGCAGCTGCTTAAATCCGATCAGCGGCGGTTGGTAAGCCATACCCGGAACTTTGATCGGAGCAGACGGATCCAAGTCATGGCCGTATTCGTACAACCAGCGCCAAAAGTCGATCATCGACACGATACCGAATAACAGAAACGCTCCAAACAGGACATACAGTAATTTCTTTCGGGCCAATACGCCCACCAAGATAAAGGCAAGCCCATACATACCGATAAGATAAGGCAACACCGTAAATTCGATAAAATCATCGGCGTGAAGCGTTTTCATCCCAATGTAATGATTCAACCCATTGATAATATCGACCTCTCCTTCCAGTTTATAACTATAGATCAACAGCTCTAGTCCTTCGGGGTATTGTGCCGCATCCAATTCAATACGCCATATCGGCAATGCGATGACTGCGAGCAAAGCAATACCACCGAGGATGAGTATGGCCCGATGCAATGATATTATGTGATGTTTCATCTCCATAAATCGCTTTCTGATGGTGTGAAGCCCTGCAGGGCTTCACACCGGTTATTTATTGCCTGTATAGGCTGTCATAGCCACATTGCTTCCTTTAGGCGAAACCCGCACATACCCTGACATCTCCTGGTGCAAAGCCGAGCAGAAATCAGTGCAATAGAACGGGAAGATACCCACACGGTCCGGCTCCCACTTAATGGTTTGGGTTTCTCCGGGCATAATCAGTAATTCGGAATTTTTTGCTCCCTTAATGGCAAACCCATGAGGCATATCCCAGTCTTGCTCGATGTTGGTAACATGGAAATAAACCTCATCACCCATCCGTATACCCTCAATGACATCCGGCGTCAAGTGAGACCGGATCGTGGTGAGATATACACGCACGATATTGCCCTCGCGTTCTACCCGTGCCTCGGCCTCTCCATTTGTTTTATAGGGGTGTGCATTGGCGTTGATGTCATAGATCTTTAGCGACTTATCCATGATTGTACTGGCCGGTATGGCCTGCGCATAGTGGGGCTCACCGATGGTCGGGAAATCGAGCAACAGTTCCATTTTGTCGCCACTGATATCAAAAAGCTGCGCACTGTGGCAAAGCTCAGGTCCGGTGGGCAAGAAGCGATCTTTAGTGATTTTGTTGTAAGCCACCAAATATTTACCATACGGCTTTTTGGAATTTCCCCCGGCTACCATCAAGTGACCAACGGAATAGTAAGTGGGTTGTCTATCGAGAACTTCCAGCGTCTTCACATTCCATTTCACCACTTCTGAAGAGACGAAAAATGACGTATACGCATTTCCTTTTTCATCAAACTCGGTATGCAACGGCCCCAATCCGGGTTTTTCCACTTCTCCGTGCAAGGCAGATTCATACTTTACAACGGGAATACCGCCGTAACGTTCACCTTCAAATTCCTTGTTGGCGATGGCATTCTGTAATTTCTCAAAGCTGAATACCGGAATCAATGCCGCCAGCTTCCCACTGCCCACGATATATTCGCCGGTTGGATTAACATCGGCTCCGTGGGGCGATTTTGGACAGGGTATTAAATACGCCAGATCCTCAAAATCAGCAACATCCAACACAGTAACTTCGGTTTTGATTACGGAAGTGGCCATATGGGTATGCTCATCATATTTATTGTGTGCATAACGTACGGATTGTTTCGTGCCTTTTCCTGCCTTAAAGTATTCCTCGGCCTTCTTCCAGTTGATAGCCATGATGAAGTCCTTGTCGTTTTGGGAAGCATTAACCTCCTGTAACGTATGAGCTTGCTCTGAGTTATAGCAACTGATAAACAGCCACCCGTTTGATATGCCCTTTCCAGCACCCGACAAATCGAAGTTCAAGCCCGGGGTTTTCAATTGGAATGCAATATTGAATTCGCCGGTTTCCTTATCCACGCTGACAAAGCTGATGTGTCCCTTGAAATTTTCCTTGTAGGAGCTGATCGGCACGTCGCCTGCGGGTCCATCCGGTGGTACGCTGAAACGCGTGGCCGCAATAACGTATTCCGAATTTTCGGTGGTAAACGGCGAACAGTGGTTTCCTCCTGTATTGGGAATCTCGATGATTTCTGCGGTACGGAAGGTTTGGAGGTCTATCCGTGCTAAGCGTGGCGTGTTGTTGGAATTTGCAAACATCCATTTCCCATCGGGCATTCCATCGGTAAAAGACGATTCGATGTGATGCAGGTCATCCCAGGGGACGAATCCATGCGATGTTTCCAACATGGGTTTGGTTTCTTCGCTGAATCCCCAGGCTTTTTCGGGGTCGACTGAAAATACGGGGATTACTCGGAAGAGGCGTCCGCTGGGCAACCCGTACACACTCATCTGCCCACTGAATCCACCCGAAGTAAACGTATAGAATTCATCGTATTGCCCTGGAGGTACATAGGTCCGTTGTGCCGCATTTCCGGAGACGGCGCTTCCCGCACCTTTAGGTCTGCACGCACTGAAAGATAAGGATACCGCAGTAACGGCGAGCATCCATAGGAGATATTCTTTTGGTTTTAGTTTCATTATACGCTATATTAATGGTGATTAAGAAGCATTGTTAGTTGACCTCGTCATTTTCCCTCATAAATTCCAAAATCTTGCGGGCATCCTCGTCGGAAAGGTTCTGATTGGGCATACGTACCAAGCAAATCTCCAGTTGAGCCAGCAATTTGGGATCCTTGTCAATCATCGGATCTGGGTTGGTGATGAAGTTCATGATCCATTCTGGACGATGCCTTTCGGTTACGCCCGCCCACCCCGGGCCTACTAAACGGTCTTCCGTGTACTTATGGCAGCTCGCGCATTTGAGGTCGGCGATAATTTTTCCATCGCTTGACATCTGCACATCCAGCTTATTATCCAAATCTACGTTATCAAACTTTCCCATCCCGCGGTTAGGATCATAATCCGACGGTTGCTGAGCTTCCATCGTTGCTGAGCTGCTTTCCGAACCCTGTTTACCTCCTGAGGAACAGGCATAAACCAATATGCCTAGCACCAAAATGATCACTAATTGTTTCATTTTAAGTTGTTTTAAGTAAGATAGTTATGTAGCGTTTCTTTTCATCAGTTCTATACGCACGACGTGTTTTTCTTTGTTTAAGACAAAGATACTTGCATGTTCGAGGCAATTTTATGCGTAGAATCATAAAGCAGTCTCTGAATATTTTTTTTTGTACTCGTTTGTTCTTTGTTAGTTACAAATAATTGTTTCACAATAATTTACACAAAACAAACGCTAATTCTGATCTTCGTCACTTCTTGACGTGACCTCTGTCAACATAGGTAGCTGGAATTCCCGGTATGTTTGTAATAAGTAACCATCGAGAATGTTTAAAGAACCGCCCATGATTCCTACAGATCTTCTTCTACAACGAGGCGCTACATACCGCAAAGCGGAACCGGGCGATATCATTTTCGATGAAGGGACACAAGCTACTTATTATTATCAGCTGGTATCAGGGCGGGTACGGTGGTGCAACATTACCGAAGACGGTAGGGAAATACTTCATCGCGTTGTAGAAACTGGGGAAAGCTTCGGCGAATTCCCTTTATTTGATGGTGCGCCCTATGCGGCCAGCGCCATTGCCGATACGTCTTGCACCATTCTAAGGCTGTGTACGCTCTCTTTCCATCAGTTGCTTCAGGATAATCCCAGTGTACATTTTGACTTTACGAAATCATTGGTCCAACACCTGCGCTTTAAATTCTTTCTAACAGACTTATTATCTCAAAATAATCCGGAAGTCGTAATTTCCAAATTAATCGCCTATTTCAATCAACATGGGAAGTTTATTTGTAAAGACTGCAACCGGTTGATGCTTACGCGGCAACAGCTGGCCAACATGACGGGACTGCGCATAGAAACCATTATCCGGGCTGTTAAGCATATGGAAAAGGAAGATCTACTCAGCATCGTAAAAGGCAAAGTGTTTGTGCCGGCGGATGGTTTGTGATATTTTAGTCTTATTAAAAATTCGATCATGAAAATAACGGTCAGGTACTGGCTAATATTGGGAATATTCAATCTGTTACTGGTTGCAACGCTGGGCTTGCTTATGCGGCTCAAGTTTCTTATACCGTTGCCTGCCATCAATCAACAATACGTATTGCATGCTCACTCGCACTTCGCTTTTTCCGGATGGGTGTCCCATACGTTAATGGTTCTGATCGCTGCTATTCTATGTGGCACAGAAAATGGACATGTTTTACCTCGTCGATATCAGACATTCATCGCGGCCAACGTCTTAGCGTCATACGGTATGCTGGTAAGCTTCTTTCTTCAGGGCTATGCGTTGTACTCCATTTGTGCGGCCACCGCCACCGTTATCATCTCATATTTCTTCACCGGAATATGTTGGCGGGAAACTGCGTATCAGGCCAACCTCCATGCGACCACACGCCAGTGGCTACGTGCGGCTTTGATCTTTCTGGTACTCTCCTCAGCGGGCACATTCTACCTGGCATATTTGAAGGCATCCCACCATACAAACACGCAGCTACAGTTGGCATCGATTTACTTTTTCTTGCATTTCCAGTATAATGGGTGGTTTACGTTTGCTTGTTTCGGCTTGGCTCACCATTGGTTACAAAGCCAGGAGATCTTTCCCCGCCATGCTTCGTTTGTATTTTGGACTTTCGCTTTGACGAGCGTACCTACCTATTTCCTGTCGGTATTGTGGTGGGGTATACCGGTCTGGCTATATGCGCTAGTGGTTAGCGCAGTGGTGCTCCAAACTGCTGCTTGGGCGGCATGGTTGTATTCGGTATGGAAACAGTTGAGACACTATAATCATCGACTATCAACGATTTCAAAGGGATTGTTTATCGGTGTGATCGTCGCTGTCAGCATCAAAATAGTACTCCAAGACCTCGCAATACTCCCTTCATTAAGTCACTTTACCTATGGCTTCCGTCCAATTATCATTGGGTATCTCCATCTGGTATTACTGATGATTATTACCTTCTTTCTGATCGCATATGGCTATGTACAGAAAATTCTATACACGAACCGTACTGCGATCATCGCGACCCTGGTACTGGTTACCGGTATTATTCTGAATGAACTGCTGCTACTGCTCCAGGGCATTTCAGGGCTGATCAACGTACCGGTCGGGTATGCTCCGATGACACTTGCTATTGCTTCAGGCATCATCTTCCTTGGCCTTGTCTGCTTATTATGGAGTCAAAAGGCACGAAACGAAAATTGCATATAAAGCCCAATTCATGTAAATTTGTCGCAAAATCAAAAACAAAAATCCCATGTCATATAGAATAGAACATGATACCATGGGCGAAGTGCAAGTGCCTGCCGATAAATATTGGGGAGCACAGACTGAACGCTCACGTAATAACTTCAAGATCGGACCGGCAGCTTCCATGCCAGGAGAAATCATCGAAGCTTTTGCCTACCTCAAAAAAGCAGCTGCATACACCAACACAGACGCAGGCATACTACCTGTTGAAAAAAGGGATTTGATTGCACAGGTATGTGATGAAATCCTCGACGGGCAACTTAGTGACCAATTTCCTTTGGTTATCTGGCAGACTGGATCGGGCACCCAGTCTAATATGAATGTGAATGAGGTAATTTCCAATCGGGCCCATGTTATCCAAGGTAATCAATTGGGTGTGGACAAACCGTTCATTCATCCCAATGACGACGTAAACAAATCGCAGTCATCCAACGACACCTACCCTACCGCTATGCATATTGCTGCCTACAAAAAAGTAATGGAGGTGACCATTCCGGGGGTTGAAAAATTACGTGATACGCTGAAAGCAAAATCTGATGCTTTTGCCAGTGTGGTAAAAATCGGCCGCACGCACCTGATGGACGCTACCCCCCTTACCTTGGGGCAAGAATTTTCCGGTTATGTAGCTCAGCTTGATTACGGCTTGAAGGCCCTTAATAACACATTAGCACATCTTTCGGAGCTAGCATTAGGTGGCACGGCCGTTGGAACCGGTATCAATACGCCTAAGGGCTATGCTGAAAACGTGGCTAACTACATTGCGAAATTCACCGCACTACCTTTCCGCACGGCTCCTAACAAATTTGAAGCCCTCGCGTCGCACGACGCCCTCGTGGAAAGCCATGGCGCGTTAAAACAGCTTGCAGTATCGTTGCACAAAATCGCCAACGATATCCGGATGCTGGCTTCCGGTCCACGTTCCGGCATTGGTGAAATCCTGATTCCAGAAAATGAGCCGGGCTCATCCATCATGCCCGGTAAGGTAAATCCGACACAATGCGAAGCGCTCACGATGGTGGCCGCACAGGTTATCGGAAACGATGTGACTATTGCATTCGGAGGGGCCAATGGGCACTATGAACTCAACGTGTTCAAACCAGTAATGGCGGCCAATTTTCTCCAGTCTGCTCAGCTAATCGGCGATGCTTGCGTATCCTTTAATGATCACTGTGCTATCGGTATTGAGCCAAACGATGACGGGATCAAAAAACACGTGGAAAATTCGCTGATGCTCGTCACAGCACTTAATCCGCATATTGGCTACGAAAATGCGGCTAAAATCGCCAAAAAGGCGCATAAGGAAAACAAGTCGCTACGTGAAGCCGCCCTGGAATTAGGGCTCTTAACTAACGAGCAGTTTGACGAGTGGGTACGACCCGAGGATATGATTGGCGGACTCAAGTGATCGGCTGTAAGATACATATGTCGCTCAGTAATGCAGCATACCGGCTATGGATAGTCGGTATGTTTGTTCTATGCGCCATGGGCTGCCGTTTCAATCCTGAGATTCAAAACGAAGGAGCCGGTTACCTGCAGGGGGAATGGGTACAAGATAGCATTCCCATGCAGGATGCATTGCTAAAATATACACTGCACCACCTCAAGTTTACCTGCGACTCTATCTATGCTACCCTCCACGTCAGCGCTAAGGTCAGAAACATTGCCGATTCTTGTTACAATGACGGACAATGGACCGAGTACGCCAAAGGCGTCTACGTAGTGCGCGGCGATAGTCTGATTGTGGATGGTCTATATACAAAGTCGGATTGGAAGCAGAAAATATCGGGCTGCTACCATATCGGACAATATCTTCCCCGATTCAAAATTGTCCGGCATTCCACCGACTCGCTCTGGCTCGAAAGCCGCTACGACCAACGGCCACTCCTTTTACGAAAAAATGCGGATATTACGTGCATACCGAAAAAACGATGGGAATAACTCGAGACAGGCAATCAGATTTCGATGAGCCGCAACAGTTTGCATTCCCGTTGACTCAACCAGATTATTTCTTGAGGCTGACCTTTTCGTGAGCTACGAAACCCTATATGCAACAATGCCCTGCGCTTCGCAAACAACGTGGGTGCCATGCCTAGATGCTCCCTAATTCTCCTGTTGCGTAAAGCTACATAGGATGAACAAAAAAGGCGTCCCGGCATATGTCGGGACACCTTTCGTGATTTACAAACTAAAACTATATTCGGTTAAAATGGCAAATCATCGTCTTTCCCATCATCGGCAGAAATGTCTACGGTAGGTGGAGCGTTGAATGATTGCGGATTGGAAGCCGATGACGCACCGCCTGCTACCGGTTCAGTGGTCACTTTCGCGACACGCCAAGCCACCAAGGAGTTGAAATAGCTCGTCACACCGTCCCTGTTTGTCCAAGGACGTCCACGCAGATTGAATGAAACTTCCACCTCATCGCCCACATTTAAGTTATCGAATAATGTAGTCCGATCTTGCGTAGCCTCAAAACGGATATATTCAACAAACTGGGGGTTTTCCGCATACTGCACAATCAAATCCCGCTTCTTAAAGGTGTCGGTAACTTGCTGTACATCACCAATTTCGTGCACTTTTCCTCGTATTTCCATTACTTGCTTTTTTTATCAGACCTCACTATCAAAATTACTGAACAGGTTCTGACGTTCCGTTAGTTAACAAATTACATGTTCTTAATGAAAGGGTAAAATTAGTAATTTTTACTTACGATAATACCTACCTTTGCCAAAATATTATGGAAGTTTTCAACACCCCCAGCAAAATCATCGTTACCTGCAACAGACGGCTGTCTCCTTATCTGCAAGAGGAAATCCGGCAATTGGGTTTTACGATTAAACGCGGCTTCGCCACAGGTGTAGAGTTGATGGCCACCGTCAACGACTGCATCCGGCTCAATCTCAATCTGCACTGCGCCAGTCAGGTGCTTTATTCGCTGGATACCTTTCCGGCAAGCAATCCAGATGAGCTTTACGAACGGTTATTAACCCTTCCCTGGGAAAATATAATTGCGTTTGACGGGTACGTCTCCGTAACTTCCAACGTCAACAACCCGACGATTTCCACTCCCCTATTTGCCAACCTAAAGGTGAAGGATGCCATTGCGGATCGGATTAAAAGCAAAAAGGGGTTGCGACCCGATAGCGGCCCCGATTTACATAAAACAGTGGTACACCTCTATTGGCAGGACAATCAAGCGGAGATCTTTCTCGACACCTCGGGCGAAACGCTCGCCAAACATGGCTATCGCAAACATCCCGGCAAAGCGCCGATGTTGGAAGCGCTGGCTGCCGGTGTGGTGTATGCCACCGCTTGGGATGGTCAATCTTCTTTCGCCAATCCCATGTGCGGATCGGGCACACTGGCCATCGAGGCTGCATTGATTGCCACGAATCGGAAACCCGGCCTTTTTCGTATGAACTATGCGTTCATGCACATTCTGGGGTATGACGAACAGGTCTTCTTTGCGGAACGGCGAAAGCTAAAAGAACAGGTCAATAAAAAGACGCAAGCAAAAATCATGGCGACCGACCTATCCCCAGAAGCGGTCGACATTGCCCGCATGAATGCCAAGACTGCGGGTGTAGACCTCTTAATCGACTTTGATGTCTGTGATTTTGCAGACACCTCACTGCCTGATGGTCCGGGCGTGGTGGTGTTCAATCCCGAATACGGAGAGCGCATGGGTGTACACACCAAACTCGAAGCCACCTACGCGCGGATAGGCGATTTCCTGAAACAAGAATGCGCGGGCAAACGCGGTTATGTGTTTACCGGCAACCCCGATTTGGCAAAGAAAATCGGTCTTCATACATCACGTAGGACTGAATTTTACAACGGCAAACTGGATTGTCGCTTATTGGAATACGAAATTTACGAAGGGAGCCGCCGAACAAAAAATGAAAAACCTTCCGATGCAGACCTACATTGATCAGACAGCTAATTTTGTACGCCAACGGCTTGCGAATGCCGAAGCCGGACACGATTGGTGGCATATCCTCCGTGTGTGGAACAACGTGAAAACCCTGTTACAGTATGAGCGGGCCGATCAGTTGACGTGCGAACTGGCCGCATTATTACACGATATCGCAGACAGCAAATTCCATGACGGTGATGAAACCATCGGACCCCGGATCGCCGGCGAATTTCTAAACAGCATCGAAGTAGATGCACACGTGGTAAATCATGTGCAGGATATCATCACCAACCTGTCGTATAAGGCGGGTTTAGGTCGGGTAACCTTTCATTCCAAAGAGCTGGAAATTGTGCAGGATGCAGATCGTTTGGATGCCATCGGTGCTATCGGCATCGCGCGTGCATTCCATTATGGCGGTTTTAAAAACCGGACGTTATATGACCCTGATATAAAGCCAAATGTAAATCAGGATAAAGAAACCTACAAAAAGAGTACCGCCCCCACGATTAACCATTTTTACGAGAAACTTCTTTTACTAAAGAATAAGATGAATACAGAAGCAGCCAAACAGATCGCTGAAGAAAGACACCTGTTTATGCAGCGATATCTCGAGCAGTTTTATCGGGAATGGGAAGGAAACTAAAACCCACCCATTACCATTTGTAAACACTCGCGTGTAACCCGCTGATTGTATTCATCGGTCATGCTTTTGTGATTGATAAGATCTACAATTGTTCCTATCCAGCAGAACCCAATGGTTAGGAAATAAATAATTCCCATTGCTACTTGATTAAGCACAAAACGCTGAATACCGGCAAATCCAAGGAATCCTAATAGGGTAAATAAAAGGATGTCCTGCGTATTTTTTCGCTTGCCGCTATATAGAAACACAAAATTCTTCATTTGGTCTTCATTCAACGATGCCGTGGCATGCTGGAGATACATCAATTCTTCGGGAGAAATTCCCGGAATACCCATTAATATATTACGGTTGCTCATGATAATACGGTGTTGTCCAATAATTGTATGTTGTTTTTGATAGTATATAAATCCGTTGTAGAATGACAAAAAATGCGGGAATACCGAGCCAGTGCATTGCGAATGATGCCCCGATTTTACCTTGCATAAAAAGCGCGATCGAACGCCCCAAACCACATCCCGGACACCATTTCAGGCCCGTGTTTTCCAATGGACACAACGTAAAATGATGATTGTGCGGATCGGAAAAATAAAGCAGAACCAATGCCGCCGTCCAACACAATCCTTCGATTGGCAATTTTTGAACTAATTGCTTGCGTTGCATCGTTATGTACTAGGATGTTTCATCGAAGATAAAGTTACAATTGTTTTCCGATTTATTGCCTTGCCGATTTTATTGGCTTAACAAAATGATTACCTTTAACCCATCATACGCTAACACGGTTGTATTTACTTGGCAATAATTAGACATATCATACATTAATCACAAATGAAAACTGTAATCCGTATTTTTCTAACGTTAACTGTTTGCGCCATGTGGCATGTATCTACTGCCCAATTTAATCAAAATCAAGCCATCGCACACCGTGGGGCGTGGAAAGTGGAAGGTCTTCCGCAAAATTCGATTGCTTCCTTGCAACGTGCCGTCGAACTGGGCTGCGCCGGTTCGGAATTTGATGTACACCTTACCAAAGATGAGGTACTGGTGGTCAATCACGACAACGATTTTTATGGAATTGATATAGCGACGGCCACCTACTCTGAGCTGCTCGCAAAAAAACACCCCAATGGCGAATCAATTCCTACTGCCGAAGCCTACCTGCGGGAAGGAATGAAACAGAAAAAAACCAAACTCATCTATGAGCTTAAAACCTCAAAACTGGGTAAAGAACGCACACTGCATTCGGCCGATCTGGCTGTAGAACTCGTCAAAAAACTAGGTGCCGAGGAATGGGTTGAATACATCGCGTTCGATTACGATGCTTGCAAACGCCTTGCCGAACTTGATCCCAAAGCGAAAGTATATTACCTCAATGGCGATAAAACACCGGCAGAAGTAAAAAAAGATGGGTTATTTGGGCTGGACTATCATTTCAGCGTGTTTCATAAGAATCCGACATGGATACGTGAAGCTCATGACCTCGGGCTTGTTGTCAATGCTTGGACAGTAGATACCCAAGAAGAAATGACAAACCTGCTTGACCAAAACGTTGAATTCGTTACAACAAATGAACCTGCGTTACTGTTGGACGTCATCCATAACACTAAATAACAATTGAATGAAAGGTTTTCTGAGCACCCTTTTTCTGCTTTTCGTCTGTGTAACATTCGGTTTTGCACAGCAATTTAACGTGGCTACCTATAATCTCAGGTACGATAATTCGGGCGACGTGGGCAACCTTTGGAAAGACAGGTACCCGCACCTCGTGGAACTGATCCGGTTCCACGGTTTCGATATATTTGGTACCCAGGAAGGACTCAAACATCAATTAGAAGACATCAAGAGAATCCTACCGGGCTATACCTACATCGGTGTAGGCCGCGACGATGGAAAAGATGGCGGTGAGCATGCAGCCATATTTTATAACACCGATAAATTTGACGTGGTTAAGCATGGCGATTTTTGGCTCGCTGAAAACACCGAAACGCCTAACAAGGGTTGGGACGCAGTACTGCCACGGATCTGTACATGGGGTCTTTTCAAAGAGAAGCGGACGGGTTTTGAGTTTTTTCTCTTCAACACACATTTCGATCACGTAGGTGTGGAAGCACGGAAGGAAAGTGCCAAACTGATTGTTAGGAAGGCTCATGAACTGGGTAATGGCATACCGATGATCATTACCGGAGATTTCAATGTAGATCAACGAAACGAGAGCTACCACGTACTTAGCGATGGCGGTGAAGTAAGCGATGCTTACGAGTTATCGCCCTTGAAATATGCTCCCAGCGGCACCTTCAATGGCTTTAATGTAGGCAAAACGGGCGACAGCCGCATTGATCACATCTTCTTATCGAAACCGTTCACCGTAATCCGATATGGTATCCTGACAGACAGCTATCAAGGCAAAACTCCTTCTGACCATTTTCCGGTGATGGCGGAAGTGTCTGTCCCCTGATGCTTCCACCTTCGATTTAGACAGCTAATTATGATCCCTATATGAACCGTTCCTTATTGCTCGCCGTAGTCTCAAGTCTCTTCTTATTCAGCCAATGCGATACATTGAGTCAAATGACCACCACTAGCGGAGCAGCCAGCGGGCAGAGTACATCCACAACATCATCAAATTCGATTAGCTCGAATGAAGCCGCCTCCGGAATTAAACAGGCGCTCAGCCAAGGACTGGATCGTAGCATCAAATCACTGGCTGTCCAGGATGGCTTTTTAGGTAATGCCGCAGTTAAGATTTTAATGCCTCTGGAGGCTCAAAAGGTGGAAAGTGCCCTTCGGGGAATTGGATTGGGTTCACTCTGCGACAATCTGATTCAAAGCCTCAACCGCGCGGCCGAGAGTGCGGTAAGTGAAGCAGCGCCGGTTTTCGTATCGGCACTTTCGCAATTAACCATTCGTGATGCGACCACCATTCTTCTCAGCGGTCAACCAGACGCTGCCACCGATTTTTTCAAACGGACAACAACGACCGAACTGACCAAACGGTTCAGTCCGATTGTAGAAGGCGCACTTGGTAAGCACAACGTTGCACAGTATTGGAACACGGTAGTGAGCCGTTATAACCAAATCCCCTTAGTAAACGAGAAGATAGAAACGGATCTGAATAAATATGTAACTCAAAAAGCCATCGATGGCTTGTTTCACCAAGTTGCGGCGGAAGAGCTTAAAATCCGTAATAACTTAGGCGGCACCCGCACAACGCCGCTCTTGCAAAAAGTATTTGGCTACGCCGACAACCAGAAAAAATAAGGTTAGGCATGAAGAACTTCTTAATTCCCGTAGACTTCTCGGATGTATCGTATACGGCGGCACAGTATGCAGTGGATATGGCGGCACATCTTCATGCGACCCAGGTGGTCTTCTACCACTCCTATGCACATCGACCGGCCGACGGGTACGACGAGCATATGGGATACCAGCAGATCACGCTACGGCATCTGGAAAAGATGGTATCCAAGCTACATATTCCCGCCCCCTTATCGCTCGAACAATTCATTTTTCTAGCCGATGACCAGCCCGTAAAATCCGGTGTGGAAACGATTGTAACCCAATATGCGATATCGTTAATCGTGATGGGCATCGCCGGCTTGTCTGACATCGAGAATACGCTGATTGGCCGCAACACGATGGCCGTAGCAGAATCCGGAGTTGCGCCCCTGCTAATTGTACCTCGCAACCATCTATTCAAGCCGGTAAACAAAGTGGTTTACGCCACTGATCTGAAAAATGTAGAACATGTAACCCCCGCAGCAAGCATCATCCGTTTAGCCAGCCAACTGGAGGCGGAAACACACATCGTGCATGTAGACCCCGCGACGCACGGGCAGACACCCGAGAAAATCCTGGGAAAGCAAGAGATTCTTAAGATGCTGGAATCGCTTCACCCAGTATTTGAAGTCGTTAGCGAACTGGTAGACAAGGCGGAAGGGATTTTCGATTATGTAAAAAAACACCATATAGACTTGATACTGATGGCATCTCGAAACTATGGTTTTTTCGAAAAGCTTTTTCACAGCAGTGTAAGCAAAAAGCTGCTGAATATTGTTGATGTGCCCGTCGTACTATTGAAGAACAGGCCGGTGGCATAACCATCAACCAATTACCTCCACATTCATTTCATATAAAGAAAAAAATAAACACACCGCTTATTTGGCTTCTTTTTTCAACCAAGGTTTTCATCCTTCAAAATTTAAAGCGCTCACAGCGTCTCTTTTCCCAAAAAAGCGACTCGGCCAAAATCCATCCGCTTTCAGTCCGAAAATGAAGGGCAAAAACAGAAACTCTCCGAGGTGAAAATTCATTTTCACCGAAGTCAGTTTACTAAGACACTTCGGAGCGTTGGCAAAAAGACTTCGAAGTGTTTTTAGCCAGACTTTTTCTTTCTCAAAACGAAAATTTAGTAAAGCCCAGGAAACGTCGCAATTAATCAAAAGTTACCCGTCGTTTTGACTTGTCCGAATCCAGTTACCTGATGGATATTTCCTATCTTTGGCACACATGAGTGACTCAACAATAAACACCTTAGCTGCATCCGCCGTAGCGGACAGATTCCTCCGATACGTACAAATTGACACGGAATCCGATCCTTCGTCGCCAACCTGTCCATCCACCGAGAAGCAGAAAAATCTCGGCAGGCTGCTGGTAGACGAATTGTTGGCAATGGGTGTCGTTGACGCGCAGATGGATGAGAACGGCTATGTCTATGCAACCATTCCCGCAAACAGCAACAAGGAAATACCGGTGATCTGCTTCTGCTCGCATATGGATACCTCGCCGGATTGCTCCGGAACAAATGTAAGGCCCATCGTACACCGAAACTATCAAGGCGATGACATCGTGTTGCCTGACGACCACACGGTCGTTATCAAACGGGATGAACATCCCGATTTACCGAATCAAATCGGCAACGACATCATCACGGCAAGCGGCACTACACTTTTGGGTGCGGACGATAAGGCGGGTATTTCGGAAATTATGACTGCAGCTGAAGTTTGGATGGCTCATCCAGAAATTAAACATGGCACCGTCAAAATACTCTTTACGCCCGATGAAGAAATCGGCCGCGGAGTGGATAAGGTGGATTTAACGAAACTGGGTGCCGACTTTGCCTATACCATCGATGGTGAAACCGCCGGTTCTATCGAAGACGAAACCTTTTCAGCCAATGGTGCTCGCGTCATTATCAACGGCGTCAGTGTACATCCAGGTTTTGCCAAAGGTAAGCTCCAAAGTGCCATCAAGATTGCTTCGGAAATCATCAGCACCTTACCAACGGATCGACTTTCTCCGGAAAGCACCAGCGGTCGGGAAGGTTTCGTACATCCGGTATCGATAAACGGTGGTGTCGAACAGGCAACAATTGAATTCATTGTGCGAGATTTCGCTGACGATCGGTTAGCAGTCCATGAACGAGAGTTGGAGGACCTCGTAAAAGCCGTCGTGTCCCAATACCCGGGTTGCACGTACCAATTCCTGGTGAAAGAGCAATACCGCAACATGAAACAGGTGCTCGACAACTATCCGGAAATTATGGAAATCGGATTGGAAGCCATCCGTCGCGCTGGATTACAGCCCCTCAAACGAAGCATACGCGGCGGAACCGACGGTTCGAGACTTTCACTCATGGGGCTCCCCTGTCCCAACATCTTCGCGGGCGGCCATGCCTTTCACGGCAGGCAGGAGTGGGTATCCGTACAGGATATGGAAAACGCTGTACGTACAATACTGCACATCGCTGCACTGTGGGAAGAACGCACTTAAATACGAATTTATCATGCAAAATACCGATTACGAATCCTTAAAACAGGTCATAAAACAGCGTCGTGCGATATTTCCGCCCAGCTATCTTCAAAAAGACATCCCCAAATCCCTGATTATCGAGTTGTTGGATTGTGCCAATATGGCGCCAACGCATAAACTTACGCAACCCTGGTGGTTTGTCGTGTTTAAGGAAAATGGCCTCGTGAAGTTGGGAGATCAACTTGCCGAACTATACAAGACACACACCCCTTCGCAGCAATTCTTGCAGAAAAAGTATGAAAACACCCGTGAGAAGGTACAGCAATCGGGTGCCGTCATCGCCATTGTCGTGTCCTATAGCGGTGGACTGCCCCAATGGGAAGAACTTGCAGCCACCGCCTGTGCCGTACAGAACCTTTGGCTCGCCGCATCCGCAGCTGGTATAGGCGGCTATTGGAGCAGTCCGGGGACTGTCCGGCACATGCGTGATTTTCTGGGATTGGGTGCTCATGAGGAGTGTCTGGGATTCTTTTACATGGGGTTCCACAACGAGTCGCCACGTGAAGCATCCCGCACACCCATCCTGGAAAAAATACGGTGGGAGGAATAATCCCCACTGAATGCTGCGTTAATTACCATTAAACGTCCAAAAAGTACCACGTATCCTCGCGACGCGACCATACCTTTGCACCATGGAAACGATCCAAGAAATCAGTGAATATAAAGCTGCAGTTCATGCAAAATGTCCGAGGTGTCGAACGGGTGCCATGTTTACCGGAAACACTTACGGCTTGAAGGCACAGAAAATGAATGAATACTGCCCGCATTGTCAGTTGAAATTTGAACAACGGCCCGGCCACTTCTACGTATCGATGTTTGTGAGTTATGCGCTGAGCGTGACGCAAATGACGGTTGCCTGCTTGGTAACTTACCTGATTACGGGCAACGATAGTTCTTTTTGGCTGTACCTAACGGTTGCGGTCCTAGCGGTGGTCCTATTTGCTCCGTTTAACTTTCGTTATTCGCGCGTGGTTCTGATGTTCTGGTTAACACCGGGCATTCATTATCAACCGGAGACCGCGACAAATAATGCCGCCAGTAATTTACCGGCCGGAAAGAAGAACGAACCAATGCGGGTCATTTAAATGAAATGGCAATTTTGGCACGGGAGCCTTTCCACGGAGGGCCTACTTCCAACAATCGTTTAGCTTCAGCAACCAGCGAAGCCTCTGCGTTACCGATTTCTTCGACGTCATACGGTTTTCCCTGTTGATCAATTTTGAAGGTTAACACAATGTCCCCTGTCGTGACCGGAATTGCCATATTCTCCGAAAGGTAGGTATTAAGCTGCTCCCACCCGCTTTCTGGTCTGGCATCAAACCCTATTTTATTATCAATAGCCTGGGCTCGGGCCTGTATAATAGGTGCCAGCTCCACTTTTACTTCCTTCTCTGTTTCAGCCGATTGCAGATGGTGGTTACGCATCCACAATAAAACCAGCACCAACACCATCAGTACACACGCCGTGGCGGCCACCCCCAAACGCTGCCACCCAAAGAAAAACGCATCCCGCTCCTTCGCCTGCCCCTCAATGCGTGCGGCAAGCCGTTGTTGCAGCAAGCTCAACCGGCGATGGCTCACTTCCCGCTGTGTCCGGTAGCCATCAATGGCGTCCTGTAGCAACGGATCATCAAGCGCTTCCCGCTCAAGCTGATACATCTCCTCATTACTCAATTGACCATTGAGGTATTGCTGTATCCGAATAATATGGTAGTTATCGTTCATCCTGTTTCTTTTCCATACAAATTTTCAAATTGCGCTTACCGTTCTGGATATAACTTTTCACCTGACCGAGGTCATATCCCGTTAGTTCAGCCACGTCCTTGTAACACTTCTGCTCTATGTAAAATAAGGTGATACATCGCCGCTGTTCGTCGCTGAGTGTTTCCAAGCACGACTCCATCAATGCAAGCTGTTCTTCCGGATTTCGCTCCCCTTCATTTTGTTGATGCAGAAAAACATCACTTTCCACAACATGTTCTTCAATATCGACAGTAGTGACCCGGTTAGCTTTGCGCAACTCCATGAGGCAATGGTTACGAGCCAGCGTATGCAACCAGCTTTTGAAGTTGCTCACTTCGTGAACACGCAATTTTGAAATCAGCGATTCGAAGATTTGCATCACCGCATCCTCACTTTTCGCCTCATCTTTGTAATATTTAAGGCATACCCCGTAAATCAACGGCATATAGGGTTCATACAGCCTGCCTAATAGCTGTAAATCCCCTGTTTTCCGGTATTCTGTTAAAAGGCGTTGTTCGCTAAACACAAGTGCATTATTAATAAAACCACGGTGCCGGCTTCCTTCCAAACTTAGACAAATTGGCTAGTATACCCAAAAATTGGATGCATAATAAACTAAGTTTCCATAAAACAAAAGCCGAAGCGGTGTTTACCGCCCCGGCTTGCTACCATGCGTGTGTGTGAATTACGGTTATCAGCGATCAGTTGTCAGCTATCGGCTTTTTTGCACGGAGGTTAATACCGAGTGCTGATGGCTGAATGCTGACTTTCTATAGCCTAAAAACACCAGCCATTTGCTTCTATTATTTTCTTTGCTACCCGTTGCCGGGCTTCCTTGATATTATAGGGTTCTGCTTTGGTAAAACGCCTCAGTCCAACCAACATCATTTTCAATTCGTCACCTTCGGCAAACGAAAGAAGTGCTTCTTTGCCCGCCAGGTACACCTTATCAACGATAGAATACAGGTAAATCCGTGCCATATCCAATTGACCCTGTGCGCTAGCCGCCTCCTGTCTGGTGACTAACTTTTCCGTCCGCAATAAGACAGATTCCGCGAGGTAGACATAACCGATGATATCGGCTATATTCATCAATATTTCCTGTTCCTTTTGCAGGGTCATCATCAATTTCTGCACGGCAGCACCCGCCACCAGTAATCCGACTTTCTTCAGGTTTGCAATCAACTTCTTTTCATACACAAACGGCGCTTCGTCCATCTCTCCGAAATCCGGAATCGCCATCAATTCGTCTGCCACGGCTTGTGCCGGCCCCATCAGGTCAAGTTCACCTTTGAGCGCACGTTTGAGCAGCATATCGACAATTAACAAGCGATTCACTTCGTTGGTGCCCTCGAAAATACGGTTGATACGCGAGTCGCGGTAAGCACGTTCCATAGGTGCATCGGCGGAGTAGCCCATTCCCCCATAAATCTGTACCCCTTCGTCCACGACATAATCCAGCATTTCTGATCCCCATACCTTCAAAATCGCACATTCGATGGCAAACTGCTCGGTGGCTTTTAGCTTGGCCTTCGTTGTCTCCATTCCCGTCGCCACGAGGGCATCGTATGCATCGTCGATGTTTTGGCCGGCACGATAAGCAGCACTTTCTACGGCAAAGTTTCGTGCGGCCATTTCAGCAAGCTTATAACGTATGGCACCGAATTTGGAAATAGCCAATCCGAACTGCACACGTTCGTTTGCATAGTTGACCGCTTGGTTAATCACGAGGCGCGAAGAACCGATCGTGGCCGCCCCTAATTTGATACGTCCTACATTCAGGATGTTCACGGCAATCTTAAATCCGTTTTCGCGCTCGGAAAGCATATTCTCCACAGGCACGGGACAATCGTTGAAAAACACCTGCCGCGTAGACGATCCCTTAATGCCCAGTTTATGTTCTTCGGGATTCATGGTGACGCCGCCAAACTCCCGCTCTATGATAAAAGCCGTGTGATTCTTGTCGTTATCGATCTTTGCGAATACGATAAATACATCCGCAAAACCTCCGTTGGTGATCCACATTTTCTGACCATTGATGAGGTAGTGAGTACCTTCAGCGTTCAGTCTGGCACTCGTCCGTCCGGAGTTTGCATCCGATCCGGCATTAGGTTCGGTGAGGCAATAGGCGGCCTTCCACTCGCCCGTGGCCAGCTTGGGAATGTATTTATCCTTCTGCGCATCGTTACCATAATACAAAATGGGCAACGTGCCGATGCCGGTGTGTGCTGAAAGTGCTACCGCAAAGGAATGCCCTGCACCGATGACATCGGCCACCAGCATGGACGTGTTGAAATTTTTGCCAAAACCCCCATATTGCTCAGGAATTGAAACTCCCAGCAACCCCAGTTCACCCGCTTTGTCGAGCAGGTTCTGCATCAGTCCCTCTTCCTGTGTATCAATACGGTCCAGATTTGGAAAGATTTCCGCTTCAAGAAAATCTTCGCAGGTTTGCCGGATCATCACCTGCTCCTCATCAAATTCCTCCGGAATAAAGACTTCCTGGCACGACGTTTCTTTAATGACGAATTCTCCGCCCTTTATCACTGATTTATTTTCTATCTCCATGATCAAGTTGCTTATTGTCTTTTCTACATTTACAGCATTTCGAAGATACCAGCAGCGCCCTGCCCGGTTCCAACACACATGGTTACCATTCCATATCGTTGGTTCCGGCGTTTCAGCTCATGAAACAATTGTACCGACAATTTTGCACCCGTACAGCCTAATGGATGTCCCAGGGCAATGGCACCGCCATTTACATTCAATATATCCGAATTGATACCCAATTCGCGTACAACAGCGAGCGATTGCGAAGCAAACGCCTCGTTCAACTCGATAAGGTCGATGTCTTCCAGCTTCATATCCGCCATCTTTAACGCTTTGGGAATGGCATCAATGGGCCCGATGCCCATAATGCGCGGCGGCACACCAGCCACGCCGTAGCTGATTAAACGGGCGATAGGCTGTACGCCCAACTCCTTTAATTTCCGTTCGGAAACAACCAATACAAATGCGGCGCCATCTGATGTCTGCGAGGAATTGCCCGCGGTAACGGAACCGCCGGAGGCGAAGACCGGTTTCAATTTGGCTAATGCTTCCAGACTCGTATCCGCCCGGGGACCTTCATCAGTATCTACCACATATTCACGGGTCTTTATTTTCTTACCCGCATCGAGATAGTTTTCCTTGACCGTAATGGGAAGCACGCCCGCTGTAAGGTGACCATTTTTGGTCGCTTCCACAGCCTTCTGATGGGATTTCAGTGAAAACGCATCTTGATCTTCCCGACTGACGTTATACTCGTTGGCTACCGCCTCGGCCGTCAAACCCATATTCCAATACCAATCGGGGTGCCGTTTAGCCACATCCGGGTTAGGAACCAGTTTCCAGCCGCCCATGGGCATTCCCGACATCACCTCCACCCCACCTGCAACAATCACATCCGCCATACCAGCTTTGACTTTGGCGACAGCCGTAGCAATCGTCTCCAAACCTGAAGCACAATAACGGTTTACCGTCACTCCTGGTACTTTCTCGGTATCCAATCCCATCAGTGAAATGAGTCGGCCAATATTGAGTCCCTGTTCCGCCTCGGGTGTTGCATTGCCCACAATCACGTCGTCGATTTGTTCCTTATCCAGGTTCGGTACCGAAGCAACCAAATACCTGATCACTTCGGCCGCAAGATCATCCGCCCTTGTAAAACGGAATACGCCACGCGGCGCTTTGCCTACTGCAGTTCGATATCCAGCAACGATATATGCATCCATCATCTTAATTTCTTAGTGGTTTACCTTTGGTTAACATATGCTGTATCCGCTCCAACGTCTTACGTTCGCCGCACAACGACAGAAATGCCTCCCGTTCCAAATCAAGCAAGTACTGTTCGGAGACCTCGGTCGGCGAAGATAGATCCCCGCCGCATAATACCCAACCGAGCTTTTCGGAAATCTTTTGGTCATGCTCGGAGATATAATTTCCCGATCGCATGGAATTGGCTCCTACATAGACTATGCCGAGTCCCTGCTTGCCGAGTACCTTGATGTCGGTACGCGGTACCGGCTGGGTATAACCCGCCTCGGCCAATTCGATGACCTTCGCCTTCGCGTCAGCCAGCAGACGGCTTCGGTTCATGCTGATCGCATACTTACCTGCCTGCAGGTAACCCAGATCGAAGGCCTCCACCGCCGAAGTAGACACTTTGGCCTGTCCGATGGTGAGGAAGCGGTCGCGCAGCACCTGCTGTTCGATCTGTCCCTCTTTCATCTCATCCGATGCCCGCAGGGCAAACTCTTTCGAGCCGCCGCCACCGGGAATAACACCGACGCCAAACTCGACTAACCCCATATAGGTCTCGGCATGAAGCTGCACGAAATCGGCATGCATGGAAAACTCGCACCCTCCGCCCAATGTCAGCGCAAACGGTGCTGCCACTACCGGAATGGATGAATAGCGTAACCGCATGGACGTATTTTGGAATGTCTTTACCGCCATGTTCAGCTCATCGTAATCCTGCTCCACCGCCATCATGAAGATCATACCGATATTAGCTCCCGCCGAAAAGTTGGCTCCGTCATTGCCGATAACCAGGCCGCGGAAATCCGCTTCTGCCAAATCGATGGCTTTATGCAATCCTTGGATTACATCGCCCCCAATGGTATTCATCTTCGTATGGAACTCCGCATTGAGAATACCATCACCTAAATCAGTAACGGTAACACCGCTGTTTTTCCAGACGGATTTCTGACCGCGTATGTTATCGAGGATGATGAAACCTTCCGTGCCGGGGATCGGCTTATACGACTTGCTACCGATATCGTAGTAATGCCGGATGCCATTTTCCACCCGATAAAAGGAATCATTCCCCGCATCGAGCAGCTCATGGACCCAATCGGCCACCTCACCACTGTATCCGGGTATCCGCTTTTCTTCCGCCTTGATTTTATCGAGCGTTTCTTTCACACCCAATGCATCCCACACTTCAAACGGCCCCAGCTCCCAACCGAAGCCTGCCCGCATCGCATCGTCAATACGGAAAAATTCATTCGTGATTTCCGGCACGCGTCGCGACACATATTCAAACAGGGGGTAATGCATGGCACGAAAAAATGCTCCTGCTTGGTCCGTTCCCTGCTCGTATACTTTCATGCGCTTCCGGATGTCATCAACCGGCTTAGTAGCTTCCAGTGTCGCTGATTTTACTTTTTCCTGCTTCCGGTATTCCAATGATTTCAGATCGAGGGCCAAGATTTCGCTGTTGCCTTTATCGTCCTTTATCTTTTTGTAGAAACCTTGCCCACTCTTTTCGCCCAGCCATTTTTTATCGACCATCTGCTGGATATAGGATGGCAATTGAAATACGCCTGCCGCTTCATCGTCCTTGGCATTTTCCGCCAGCCCGTTGGCTACATTTACCAGCGTATCCAGTCCCACGACATCGGCGGTGCGGAACGTGGCCGATTTGGGATGCCCCATTGCCGGACCGGTGAATTTATCGACTTCTTCTACCGTTAGGTCGAGCTGATCGACCAAATGGGTCAGGGCCAGCATGGAATACACGCCCACACGGTTGCCGATGAAAGCCGGGGTATCCTTACAGAGTACGGTGGTCTTGCCAAGGAATTTATCGCCGTAATGCAGCAGGAAATCCACAACTTCTTGCTTGGTATCGGGGATTGGAATAATTTCAAGCAACCGGAGGTAGCGAGGTGGATTAAAGAAATGCGTCCCACAGAAATGAGCTTTAAAATCGTCGCTCCGCCCTTCTGCCATTAAGTGAATGGGAATACCTGAGGTGTTGGAAGTGATCAATGTTCCCGTCTTACGGTGCTGTTCCACCTGATCAAACACCTGCTTTTTGATATCCAACCGCTCCACTACCACTTCAATCACCCAATCGGCGGATGCAATGGCTGCCATATCGTCTTCGAAATTGCCCGTCGTAATCAACTTCAATGTGCGTTTGCTGAATATAGGCGATGGATTGGTCTTGACAGCTGTTTCGAGCGATTGGTTGACAACGCGGTTGCGTACGGGCTTGCTTTCGAGCGTGAGGCCCTTGGCCTCTTCTTGCTGCGTCAGTTCCCTGGGAACGATATCGAGCAGCAATACTTCTACGCCGATATTGGCAAAATGGCAGGCGATGCGTGAGCCCATCACCCCAGAGCCCAATACGGCTACCTTTTTGATTTTTCGGTTTATCATGCCTGTTTTTCTCCTTCTTCCGGTTTATATTGTATAGCCAATTGATTAATGCGTTTCAAGGTATCAACGAGGACCAACCGTTCGTCGCTACCAATATGCTCCTCTAGGTAACTATTGAACTTACGTACAACGTCTTTCGCTAACTCACGTTTCTCCATACCCAACGCTGTGAGATACACTTTTACAGAGCGTTTGTCGTCTCGGTTTGTCTCCCGATAAATCAACCCCAATCCCTCCAAATTGTTGAGAATACGTGACAGACTTGTCGTCTTTACTCCCAATAGATTAGCAATCTGCGATACCGGGGTTCCTTCCTTATGGATATTTATGAGCACGTAGCCTGTAGCTTGCGTAATCCCAAACCGGGATGCGATCTGATTGTATTTATTCGCAGCAGACTGCCATGCGGCCTTCAAATAATAGTCAATGGTATTGTCATCGTTCATAATTTATTATGCATGCATAGCAAATTTAACAGGAATATTCTGTGAAAGCAAATTTTGATTTTATTTTTTGATTTTTTCTGAGCGAAGATTGTTGTATGGGTATCGATTTATCTGTTTATTTGTACGATTAGGACTTCTCACGTGAAATCATCCAAGCAATGCGATCTAAAAACCTGCTTCATGTGTCAGCATGCATTACCTGAATGGGTTTCTTTTTTAGGCACAAAAAAGAAAAATATCCGATTAAATAAAGGTAAGCGGTTTATCCAGGAAGGAGATCCGGTTACCGGTATCTATTTCGTCTGTTCGGGAAAAGTGAAAGTACATAAACAGTGGGTCGATAAGGAGCTTATTATCCGTTTCGCACATAACGGCGCTATTGTGGGACACCGTGGCTTTACCACGAAGGGCAACGTCTTCCCCATATCGGCAACCACATTAGAACCCACGCTCGTATGTTTTATTGAGCTGGATTTCTTTTTGTCCAGCTTGAAGGTGAACACGGAATTGACCCATCAGTTGATGTTATTCTATGCCGATGAACTGAAAGAATCTGAGCAAAAGATGTACAACCTCGTCCATATGACCGTGAAACATCGGTTGGCATCCGCCCTCAATCAGCTACAGGATCAATTTGGAACGACCGGTTCAGGATTTATCAACATTCAATTAAGCCGACAGGACCTTGCTGCCTATATAGGTACTACCTACGAATCGCTCTTCCGTATGTTAAATGAGTTGGGCAGTGAAAAGATGATTACCGTAGAAGGCCGTCAAATCCGGATTGAAAATCCATTAGCACTTTCCAGATTGGCAAAAGCGCATATGGGTTAGGTGCAAAATTTAGTTGGATTGAATTCTTTCTTTGGTGCCCCGCAAAGGCTACAGGTATAATTTTCCGGTAAATCGGCAAACTCCAACCCGGGCAGTACTTCCGCCAGCGCATCACCGTAAGTTGGGTCATAAATACTTAGGCAATGTTTACACTGAAACTGTTGATGTATAGGCCCTCCTTCGGAAACCTCGGGCAAACGAGTGACCAACCGGTCCGCCGGGAAGCCACCGTCATCCGCTTTTAAATCATAAAAGTCATCGCATAGCTCCTTGAGGATTTTAGGTAGCGCTTTTTTTGCTACCCCTTGCTTATAAGGAACGAGTACGCGGGAATTGGCATTGAAGCCTTTCGTATGCAAGACGTCAAATTTCGGTTCCTTGCCTTCGCCTGTCGCGTCTTTTAAAATGATAGACCCCCAAATGCCACTGTTCGACTCCATTTTGATGCCGAAGCACAATCGATAGGTCCGGATGTTCAACCGGTCGAAATACCGGACGATCGAGCGCTTCAGCTTGAGGGCAGGTTCACACCAGTCTTCAACTTGCCAATTCAGCTCGTTAGATGCATGGCGCAGATTGACACGATGCATATCCAGTATATGATCCCATTCCTTCCGGTCTTCCTGCCGGATATCCTTGATAATCAAAGATCTCCACGGTGTAGTATAAAGCTGGCCAATCCGTGAGATTTGACAAGCGTCGCACACATCAAGCAGGAAGGAAACAGTGTACGTTTCATCGGGCCTGTAGATACCCAGCCAGTATTTATCCTCATAGCGATTGAACCCTTCATAATAGGGGAGGCGAAACTCTGACTCGACCAATGGTCGAACCAGTTCCTGCGCATGAAATTGTACCGATTCCTTCACTTTCGACTCGAGGCTTGCACCCAAGGCCGCATCACCGGTCCTCGGCAAACCGTCCCCGTCAAGGATTAGCTTTTCCAGCTGCTGGCAGACCTCACCAATGTCCATGGAGTAAATAAGTGAAGACCATTCAAATATCCGGTTGGTTTTTGGCCACCTGATAAAGACGTGCCAGAAGTTACCGACATCGGACGATACAAAATTCAGATTGCCCGTATAATAAGGCACCAGTGATTGATTCGCATCCACTAGGTTAACCTTCAGTTTCGGAACGAATTCAAATGACGCCAGGATATCTTTGTACATACCCTCCCTTAACCACCTGGACTGGTTAAATATACCGTCCGACACATAGGAACTGATGATATTGGGATAATAATCTGTGTTAACTTCATGAACTAATTCCTGGTTGAAGAAATCGTATGTCAGCTCTTCGAGCTGCTCGGGAGTTACAGCTAAAAGAATTTGCTGGCGGGTTCCTACCTTTATGGTTTGAACCCCTACCGATTCGATTGCCGTTAACAGTGCCTTGAGGTCGCCGATCGAAACAAAACCGCCCGGCAGATTGACTTTTACACGACGCCATGCAGGTTGGACTTGTTTAACCATTGACTACCTCCATTTTTCCTGTCTCTGCTAAAAATCCGTTTAAAATCGCCATCACCTGTGGCCGACAAGAACCGCAACCGGTTCCTGCACCGCTGGCCTCGCAGAGCCCCTTTAGGTCGGTACATCCCGACTGGATAAGGTTGACTAAATTCCCTTCACCCACCTGGCTACAGCTGCAGATCAACTTGCCAATCACGGGCTCTTTCGTCGAGCCACTACGCAACAACTGTAAGCGCTTCTCACTAAGCTCTGTTTTATTCGTAATCAGGTCTTTAAACTCCAGAAATTCATTTTTGTCGCCGATTAAAATGGCTCCTACGAGCCGATCGTGGTGAATGATGCATTTTTTATAATAACGCTTGGCCTTGTCAATGAAAACAATCTCCTCATACGTATCATCAGGGCTATCAACAATACCGATACTACAGAGGTCGAACCCCTGTATCTTGATGATATTCATAAACACACTCCCGTGATAGACGCTTCCCACATCGCCATTGTGGTACCCCGCTACCACCGTCCCCTGCTGTTCCGCTGCAGCAGTAATCCCATATAGCACCCCCTCAAACTCAGCAATTTCGCCAATGGCATAAATGAAGGGGTCACTTGTCTGTAACCGGTTATTCACCACCACTCCACGTTGGCATTGGAGACCGGCGGCCTTTGCCAGCTCCAAGTTAGGAGTTGTACCTATCGCCACAATAACAGCATCGCACTTAATTTGTCGTCCACTCTTTAATTCGACCTTATTCACTTTATCTCTACCGTAATAGAGCTGAACCTCGTCGTTATAATACACGTCGCACCCTTGGTCTACCATCTCCTCATGGAGCATTTGGCTGCCTAAGACATCCAATTGTCGGTTCAAGAAGCGCGAAACCCGTTGAATAACGGTAATTTTCATACCCATTTCCCGTAAACTCGCTGCCATCTCCAATCCCAGTAACCCACCACCGATAATAACAACTGATGCATCTCTGCGAAGAAATTTCCGGAGGTTATCGGCGTCAGATCGACGTCTGATGCTGAAAATCCCGGGCATGCTCGGAATATCCTTCGGCATCGTGGGGCGGCTCCCAGTGCCTAGAATTAGTACGTCGTACGGTGTCTTTGCCCCCCTGGAATCTTCGACATATTTATCTTCCCGATCAATACGGGTCACGGTGACGCCCCGGATATGTTTAATTTGATAAACAGCTTGCTCCTCCTCATCTTGCATTTTAACCAATTCCCCCCATTGTTGGTCGCCACTCACATAATGTGGCAGCATGACTCGGTTATAAAACGGAAGGTCTTCGTTACTGAATACCGTAATTTCGTCGGTCCTATTGATTTCACGGAAAGCTTTCACGAACCCGAAAGCGCCAGCACCAGCGCCTACGATTACAATCCGCTCGAACTTCTTTTGGTAAGGAGCTACCTGCACGGCGCAATACTTGAAATCCGGTTCTTTGGACATCGGATCTACCAACGGATTGGTCAGGTTGTTTGCCCTGTTAAGATCCGAACCCCACAGTTTTCCCCAATGCATGGGCAGAAACACGCACCCGGGTTTTATGGTACTAACAAGAGTTGCCTTAACCCGCACATTACCACGACGCGAGGTGATTTCTACCAATTGCCCCTCTTCAATCCCCAAACATTCGGCATCGTTACGGTGCATCTCCAGTTGGGGTTCGCTGATATGCTGCTTCAACTTACTTACCTTTTCGGTTTTGGTCATGGTGTGCCATTGGTCGCGAATGCGGCCCGTGGTTAAAATGAATGGGAAATCGATATTGGGCTGCTCGCTCGGCATTTCAGCATCTGGGCTATGGATGATTGCTTTTTTCGTTGACGTATAAAACTTGTGGTCCTCAAACAAGCGAGGTGTACCCCTATCCCGCCGCTTCCGATAGGGCCATTGGATGGTTTTGTGAAGGTCTATCCGTGCGTAATCCAACCCATCAACTTGGATTGACGTTTTCGCTGTTAGCCGGGCATGCTCATTGTATATGGCCTCCGGGTTTGGGAAGTCAAATCCGCTGTATCCCATTTTTTGTGCAAAACGGCAGATGATTTCGGAATCGGGAAGTGCTTCCCCCGGCGGATCAATGATTTTGTGTAAATGACTGATCCGCCGTTCGGAATTGGTCATGGTCCCTTCTTTCTCTGCCCAACCGGCGGCAGGTAAAATTACATCGGCATAATCCAGTGTTTGCGGCTTATTGCTAATTTCCTGCACCACGACAAATTTGGCGTTCTTCAATGCCTGCTCCACCTTCCGGGCATTGGGTAGACTCGTGAGCGGATTGGTACATAGGATCCAGATTGCCTTCAGCCTCCCATCAGCTAGCGCATCAAACATCTCCGTAGCGGTAAGCCCCGGTTGATCGGATATGACCGTGCCACCCCAAAAAGCCGAAACCTCCCGCCGGTGGGCTTCGTTCTTCAGGTCGCGGTGCGCCGGCAGTAGATTAGCCAAACCACCCACTTCCCGACCTCCCATGGCATTGGGTTGACCCGTTAAGGAGAAGGGGCCAGACCCCGGCTTTCCTATTCTCCCGGTGATTAGGTTAAGGTCAATCAGCGATAAGTTCTTATCCACCCCCTTCACACTTTGGTTGAGTCCCATTGTCCACAAGGTCAAAAGTGATTTGGACACTCCGATAAAGGTAGCTGCTTGACGAATCTCTCTCTCGGGCACCCGGCAAATCCATGCGGCTTCCGCAACTGTCCGCTCAAATACCCGCGATTTATAGGCCGCAAACCCTTCCGTGTGGTTTTCAATGAAATCATTATCGATGTCGCCGTTTTCAATCAGCAATCGACCAATCGCATAGTTCAACACCATGTCGGTACCGGGCTGTATCTGCAGATGGATATCGGCAACAGCCGCAGAATCTGTTTTGCGTGGATCTACAAGGATAATTTTTATGTGGGGATTTTTCGCTTTATGAGCTTCCACCCGACGCCAAAGAATCGGATGACACCAAGCTGGATTAGCACCTTCAACCAATAGACAATCGGCTAGTTCAATGTCATCGTAACAAATCGGCACCGAATCCTCACCCAAGCTCATCTTGTATGCAGCTACCGCACTACTCATGCACAGGCGCGAGTTCGTATCGATGTTATTACTTCCAATAAAACCTTTGATGAGTTTATTGACGACGTAATACTCTTCGGTTAGGCATTGACCAGACGCATAAAACGCCACGGAATCTGGCCCATAGGTTGAAATAAGCGTGCGAAACACCGCGGCGGTGCGGGTAAGTGCATCGTCCCAACTTACGCGCTGCAAGGGCATACTGCGATGATAACGCATTTGCGGGTAGTGCAATCGATCGGATCGATCATTAACTGTATACTGTAAATTCATGCCTTTACTGCACAATTTACCGCGGTTGACCGGATGGTTCTCATCACCCGTTACGGTAACCAGACCATGTTTGTCCAACCGAATTTCAACCCCACAGCCAACCCCACAATAACAGCAAGTACTGGTTACTTCTGTTTTTTTCATTTTCAACCAAGGTAGAGATCAATCTATTACATTATTTGATGCCATTTGGGCGACCTCATACAGGACACGGGGTTTCTTGAATACCGGGTTCGCCTGAAACTTGGTAACGACAACCAATAGCCCAACGAAAACGACTCCTATTCCGATGTATTGAAAGGCATCCGCATACGTTAAATGCTCAGATTTGAAAAGGAATCCAATCAGCATGGCACCAATGTTTCCTCCGGCACCAACTACACCGCTGACTACCCCCATATTATCCGTGTTGATAAAAGGTACAATCCCATATGTACAGCCGTTGGCCATTTTCAGAAACAATGCGAAAACAAGCATAGAAACAACCGCAACCAACAAAGAGCCGGAGGCGGCAAACAGCGTGATGCCTATACCTTCTAATACCAAAAGCAACCCCAACAATGCTCCTTTCCCTTTCAGACCGAATCTTCTTCCCACTTTATCGCTGACAATGCCTCCAAGCGCCCGCGCAAAAATATTCATGCCTCCGAATATGCCAGCCATGGCCCCAGCCATAATGATACCCGTGCCAAAACGGTCGATAAAAAATGTAGCAGCCACGTTATCTACCGTAATCTCAATGCCAAAACATGCGGCATAGGCCAATGTGAGTATCCATACGCGGTAGTCCCGTAAGACGAGGGTTAAAGTCCCCTTCTCATTCTTCCAGGGAGCTTCGTTTGTGGGTTTCAAGTCCTTGAAATTCCCCGCTGGCGTATCCATGGTATATCGGTAGTAAATAAAAGCCATGATCAGCAGGATGGCGCCAGGCACCATCATCGCCAACCTCCATGAATCGGCGTCGCTAACGAATCCCATCGCTGCAAAACCGGCAGCAATCAACGGCATCACCATATTGGCAATCCCTCCACCCAAATTTCCCCATCCTCCGGTTACAGCATTAGCAGTACCCACAATGTTCGGTGCAAACATCATTGAAGTATGGAATTGGGTGATGACAAAAGAGGCCCCTACAATCCCAATGAAAAAACGAAACATTAAAAACGATAGATAATTCGTGCTTAGACCAATAAGCACTAAGGGAACGGCCCCCACCACCAGTAAAATCGTATAAGTCAGTCGTGGTCCCAACGTGTCACACAGCTTCCCGATCAATAAGCGTGCAATAATCGTAGCCGAAACAGAAGCAATGATAACGTTGCCAACCTCGCTTTTCGTCAATCCAAGTTGATCTCGGATTATTGGCATCAATGGCGCTACCCCAAACCATCCGAAAAAGCAAAAAAAGAACGTAATCCAGGTAATGTGGAAGGTCCTCATTTGAATGCCTTTAAGTGAAAAGATACTGAGCTTGGTGAGTGGTTGCTGATTTTGATTCATTACTATTCTAATTTAAAACATGATAAAAAAAGAACTGAAATTACCAACCGATGCCATGATACCGTACGTGTCCGATCCAAAACAACACCAGAGGTTTTTTCAACGAAAAGCCTAAAATCACGGGGGCTACACGACGTTACGCTTTATGGAAAAAGATTCCACACCTTCGCTCAGGGTGACCACGTCGCCAATGACGATAATTGCCGGGCTGCACATATTGGCATCCCTGCTACATTTCGTCAGATCACGAACGGCACAGGTCACCCTTCGGCTATCCGGTTTTGTCGCATCTTGTATAATCGCCGCAGGTGTGTTCCCTTTCCCGTGCATGACATACATTCGCGCAATCTCCGATAGCTTCCGCATGCCCATGTATATCACCACAGTCGATTTACTTTGTACTGCCAGTGACAAATCCGATGCAATACTTCCGTCACGCTTCATGCCCGTTAACACCCAAATACCTTCACTGGTACCCCGGTGTGTGAGTGGAATGTCATGCGCACCGATACCCTGCATGCTGCTGATCCCCGGAACGTATTCTACCTGTACTCCTAATTGTTTAGCAATGATCCATTCCTCGAATCCTCTCCCATATATATAAGGATCCCCGCCCTTCAACCGTACGACATGGGTATAACGCCTGCAGTAGTAAGTAATCAAACTATTAATATCTTCCTGTGAGGTATATTTACCGAAAGGTTTTTTTCCGACGTACCGTTTTATGCAATGCTTGGGTATAATATTCAACAAATCCTTATTTACTAAATTATCAAACAGCACTACATCCGCTTTAGATAACACTTTATATGCTTTTATAGTAAGTAATTCCACATCTCCCGGACCAGAACCCAAAATATAAAGACAATTTTTACTTATTATCATAATAAAACTTCATTTTCATAAAAATTTACAATCAAAAGTACTATATTTTATGATATAAATAATATTATTTGCATTTTTTTGATAAAAAACATTTATTTTAGCAGAAATAAATAACAAAAATCATTCTTTATTTTATAATATACTTAAAATATGAAGAATAAAACAATAATAATTATAGGAAATGGAATGGTTAGCCATAAATTTTGCGAAAAATTCAGAAAAAAAGATAAAATTTCAAATATTATAGTATTTGGAGAGGAACCTATTCGAGCATATGACCGCGTTCACTTAACCAGCTACTTCAGCGACAGACCATTGAACCAACTTTACCTATCAGAACAACAGTGGTACGACGAGAACAACATCAAATTACATTTGAGCGATCGGGTTACAGCGATCGACCGCCACAGCAAATCGATCGTTTCGCTAAAGGGCCTCCGACTCGAATATGATTTTTTGGTATTGGCAACCGGATCAGCTGCTTTCGTACCGCCCATACCCGGAATAGACAAAAGTGGTGTTTTCTTATACCGCACCATACAAGATCTCGATCTGATAAAGGAATATTCGGTTCATGCAAAAAAAGGAGCTGTCATTGGCGGGGGACTCCTGGGCTTGGAAGCAGCAAAGGCGCTCGTGGACTTAGGTATCGAAGAGTCTACGGTCATCGAATTCGCATCCCGCCTGATGCCCAGGCAAATAGACGACATCGCAAGCCGTATGCTGCAGACTAAACTGGAGCATTTGGGACTCACGTGCCTATTGCAGAAATCAACGAGCCAAGTGCTTGGCGACGACCGGATAACGGGATTATCCTTCTCGGATGACACCTGCATCAACGTGGACATCTTAATCATATCCGCCGGTATTAAACCCCGCGACGAATTGGCTACCAACTGTGGCCTGGCCACCGGACCGCGCGGCGGGATAATCGTAGATGAAACGATGCGCACGTCGGACCCCACCATACTGGCCATCGGCGAATGCGCCTTATCCAATAATATGATCTACGGCTTGGTAGCCCCTGGATATGAGATGGCCGAAGTAGCCGTTTGCACAATTTGTAATGAAGAAAGGTTCTTTAACGGCTTTGACATGAGCACCAAGCTAAAGCTAATGGGCGTAGACGTAGCTAGCTTCGGCGACCCGTTCATCGCCGGGCCTTATGCGAGAACCATCCTATTAGAGGATACAAACAAAGGGGTATATAAACGACTAAACATCAGTACGGACGGTAAGCGGTTGCTCGGCGGGATACTTGTGGGCGAAGCCAGCAGTTATAACATGCTGTTGCAGAGCGTCAACAACAACATACCTATCCCCTCAGACCCCGAGGTTCTCCTCTTGGATAAAAAAACCGACAGCAAACCTGTTGGCTCAGGATTGGAGTCCCTCCCCGATTCGGCGTTGATTTGCAGCTGTGAAGGTGTAACGAAAGCCCAAATATGCAACGCAGTAACCAATCAGGATTGTGAGAATTTCGAAGCGGTAAGCAAATGTACAAAAGCAGGCACGGGTTGTGCCGGCTGTGTACCGATGGTAAAGGACCTGATAACCTACACCATGAAACAACAGGGCAAATACATACGCACGACCATTTGTGAACACTTTAATTACAGCCGGCAGGAGCTTTACGATTTGGTAAAAATCCATCACCTGAAAAGCTTCGACGAGATATTGGATAGCGTGGGAAAAGGCGACGGATGCGAAACTTGCAAGCCATTGGTCGCATCCATTCTAGCCAGTCTATGGAACGAGATGATCCTGGGTCGGGGCAATGATGTAGTACAAGATAGCAACGATCGATTTTTGGCCAACATTCAACGCGGAGGAACGTATTCCGTAGTACCGCGCATCCCCGGGGGCGAAATCCATCCCGAGAAATTGATTGTCATCGGAGAGGTGGCAAAAAAATACGGATTATATACTAAAATTACTGGCGGGCAACGTATTGACATGTTTGGTGCACATCTAAACGACCTGCCTGCAATCTGGGAAGAGCTGATCGCCGCCGGATTTGAAAGCGGCCACGCTTACGGAAAAGCCCTTCGTACCGTAAAAAGTTGTGTCGGCAGCACATGGTGCCGTTTCGGGTTACATGATAGTGTCACGTTCGCCATCCAGATCGAAGAGCGCTACCGGGGCCTGCGGGCGCCGCACAAGCTTAAATCTGCCGTGAGTGGATGTGTCCGCGAGTGCGCAGAAGCACAAAGCAAAGATTTCGGGATCATCGCCACAGAAAAAGGATGGAACCTCTATGTCTGTGGCAACGGCGGAAGCAAACCACAGCATGCGCTATTGCTGGCCAGCGATATCGACTCGGCGACATGTATTAAATATATCGATCGTTTTCTCATGTTTTATATACGAACAGCCGACCCACTCACGCGGACCGCTACCTGGTTGAACAAGATGGATGGTGGCATTGATTACTTGCGTAATGTTGTCGTCAATGACAGTCTGAACATGGCCGCAACCTGGGAAACGGAAATGCAGGAACTGGTCAATGCGTATGAATGCGAATGGAAAGCTGCTGTTAAGAATCCCGATATACGCAAGCGCTTCGTCCATTTTGTTAACGCTCCGGAGGAAAAAGACGACACCGTTCGGTTCGAAACATTGAGAGGACAGAAAAAAGCTGCCGATTGGAACACGTTGGCACATTAAATTAAAACAAATTTTCAATTCACTTTTTAAACACATTTATGAAAACGTTAACAACATTAACATCTTGGAGGTTAGCTTGTCGGGTAGAAGACACGATAGAAAACGGCGGAGTTTGCCTGAAGTTGGAAGACCAACAAATTGCGCTGTTCTATTTCAAACGGCGAAATGAATGGTACGCCACACAGAACGAGTGTCCACATAAACGACAAATGATTCTGAGCCGCGGTATGATCGGATCACTTGGCGACCGGCCGAAGGTAGCTTGTCCGTTTCACAAAAAAACGTTCGCACTGGATACCGGGAAGTGCCTGTCGGGCGATGAGTGCGCCATCAGGACCTATCCGGTCAAAATAGAGGATGGATTGGTTTATATTGCGTTAAATAACTAAATGACCGCCGGGCCATATCGCCAAAAACTTATACCTTTACCTTAAAAAAGGAAAGATGGCGAATATACATATCCCGAGGCTCGACCTTCAAGATTATACCAATGGATCGGCGGCGCAGCGTCACCAGTTTTCACAGCAGATCGGCAAAGCGTTCAACGAGACCGGATTTGTCACCATTGCCAACCACGGCATGGACAAGGCATTGATTGATGAGCTGTACCAGGTCGTGCAGGCATTTTTTGCCTTGCCCGAAGAGGCAAAATCGAAATACGAAATACCCGACCTTGCCGGACAACGGGGTTATACATCTAAAGGGAAAGAAAAGGCGAAAGATGCCAAGGTACCCGACCTGAAAGAGTTTTGGCAGCGCGGGCAGGAAAACAATTGCATTGTGGATGAATTGCCCCGTTTTGATCAGGTAACCGGTGAAGTGTTCCGACGCCTGGAGACGGCTGGGCGTGAATTGCTCAACGCAATTGCTATATATTTGGGATTAGCGGAGGATTATTTTGAATCCAAGGTCATACAGGGCAATTCCATTCTCCGGGCCATCCATTACTTCCCCATTGAAGATCCCGACAGCCTGCCTGACGATGCCGTGCGCGCCGGTGCACACGAAGACATCAACCTGATTACGTTGCTCGTTGGCGCCAGCGCAGACGGACTGGAGGTCCTCACCCGCGATGGCACCTGGTACCCAGTAAAAGCTCACGGTGAAGACATCGTGGTAAATGTGGGCGACATGCTGCAACGACTTACCAATAACAAGTTGAAATCGACGACACATCGGGTAATCAACCCACCGAAAGAGCTGATGAAGACTTCCCGGTTTTCGGTACCCTTCTTCCTCCACCCGAAAGCTGACATGAGCCTCGCGGCTTTGGACTCCTGCATCGACGCCGACCATCCCAAAGCGTATACGGATGTTACGGCCGGCGAATACCTGGATGAGCGGCTAAGGGAAATTGGGTTAAAGATGTAGTCAAAGACAGCGTTTAATCGGGCTGTGAAAATGCAGCAAATAGAGAGAATCATGACACTGGAGCAGCATCGGCAGCAACAAAGACCGGTTTGAGCCAGAAGTCTACAACGTTGTTAAAAGAGCTTCCAGCTCAGCCTGCACAGAACGTCCTTTATCGGCATTGTACCAATTTTGCAATGCCACTTTTTGCACCTCAAAACCTGCACCTTCGGCTTTCAGTCTGTCAAATAGCAGTTGACATTCCGCCGGTCGGGGTCCCCAAGTTGCCAGATCGTTACCTTCCGCGTCCTGTATGATCAATTTCGGAATTGACTTGCTACCGTTGGTGAGATATTCGTTGATACGGAAAGGTAATGAATCACGCAATTCATATACTACCGAGATCAACTGGTTTTGCTGAGCCGCTAGCTGAATAAACGGAATGGAATGTGCAGCGTCCCCACACCAAGGTTCGGTAATTACAATCCATTGATGAGGTTGCGAAATCTGTTTTATCCCCCTGATCAGTTGTTCGGACAACACCCCTTTCTTCAGCCACCGGTTCATACGTGACCAATTGAGTTTAGCATAGTCTAAGTACGCGGCGTTGTCATAAGGGGCAGGGGGAGTCTGCGTATGTAATATATCTTCAAATACGAGCAAATACTGGCGGAAATCCATTTTAATATCGTTTCATCAATCGCTGGCAAAAATACGAGGACCACGTCCGATTTGAGTCGGCCAAATGTCAAATAAAGAGGTGATATTGTTCCCATATATTTTATATTGCACAAAAACGAATACAAATGCGAAAAGTAATTTTAGGATTGGCCGTAACCTTAGATGGTTACATAGAAGGGCCTAACGGAGAATATGACTGGTGTTTCACTGATCAGGATTATGGGTTAACTGAATTTTTCTCCCGTATAGACGCGGTCTTCGTCGGACGGAAGAGCTATGAGATTGCACAAGTATATGCCGAGAGGAATAACGGACAACTCGTACCGGGCATGCCACCCGTGAAAACCTATGTTTTTTCGAAAACATTGGAAAAGGTAAAAGATGACACGGTTCTTATATCGGATCATGCAATGATTGAAGCACGTAAAATCAAAAACCAATCTGGCAAGGACATCTGGTTGTATGGTGGCGCCTCGCTGACCGACTCCTTGATGAAGGAGGGGCTGGTGGATGAACTGTGGATGTCGGTGCATCCTATATTGCTAGGTAGTGGTACTCCACTTTTTCGCATCCAGGATAGTCGCACGAAGCTTACGCTCCTCGATAGCAAGACATACGAAACCGGGCTTGTATCACTAAGGTATCAAATTGAGCCCTAACAGATACTTAGGGGTTCAAGACACTCCGTACACGCTTTGGCAATCCGGCTACCACCAACTCATAGCTATGATCAATGAGCGTTGTAAGCATTTGGTCGCTTAATTCACTGTTGCAAATCACCTCGTTCCAATGGCGTTTATTCATGTGATATGCTCCTCTTACCGAACGTGGGTATTGATCACGTAAAGCAAGCGCACGCTCAGGATCACATTTCGCACTGAATGACAGCGGGTGACTATCTAGTCCTGTGAGCAGAAACATTTTATCACCCACTTTAAACACCAAAGCATTCGGCCCAAATGGACAACTTTCCGTTACTCCAGGCTTATTAAGGCAATAGTCTCGTAGTTGTTCAATATGCATGGGATAAAAGTAACAAGTTAACATAGAAAAATAAATGACACATTGTCATGCTTCCATCATCCACAACAGTCCCTTTTTCCTAATCCGCCCATAATTGGCATCAAACCTGCGATTGGCACAGGGCTTGTTACATTGGAATAGAATAATAGATTTTATCATCAACGTAGAAAAGGAAATATAGATATGGCAAAAATTATTGGAATCGACTTAGGAACTACCAACTCTTGCGTAGCCGTGATGGAGGGGAATGAGCCGGTAGTCATTACCAACAACGAAGGAAAACGCACCACGCCTTCGATTGTGGCATTCGTAGAAAATGGCGAGCGCAAAGTGGGTGACCCGGCGAAGCGTCAAGCCATTACCAATCCGAAAAAAACCGTATACTCCATCAAGCGGTTTATGGGCACCAATTACGACGAAGCAGCGAAGGAAGCCAAACGAGTACCTTATACAGTTGTGAAAGGTGACAATAACACACCCCGTGTGGAAATTGACGACCGCAAATATACCCCACAGGAAATCTCTGCAATGATTTTGCAGAAAATGAAGAAGACTGCAGAAGATTTCCTTGGCCAAGAAGTAACAGAGGCTGTCATTACCGTACCTGCCTACTTCAACGATGCGCAGCGCCAAGCCACTAAGGAGGCTGGAGAAATTGCCGGACTGAACGTAAAACGTATCATCAACGAACCTACCGCGGCCGCATTAGCATACGGATTGGATAAATCCAACAAAGACATGAAAATTGCGGTATTCGACTGCGGTGGCGGTACACACGACGTCTCCGTTTTGGAATTGGGCGATGGGGTATTCGAAGTAAAATCAACCGATGGCGACACCCACTTAGGTGGCGACGATTTTGACCAAGTCATTATCGATTGGTTGAACGATGAATTCAAAAACGAGAACAACGGCTTTGATTTAAGCCAGGATCCGATGGCGCTTCAACGGTTGAAAGAAGCGGCTGAAAAAGCTAAAATTGAACTTTCCAGCTCTTCATCTACGGAGATCAATCTGCCTTATATCACAGCAGATCAAACCGGCCCCAAACACTTGGTGCGCACATTGAGCCGCGCGAAATTTGAACAACTAGCGGACAACTTGATCAAGCGGACAATCGAGCCCTGTAAATCGGCTTTGAAAAACGCAGGTTATTCACCATCCGACATCGACGAAATCATTTTGGTGGGTGGTTCTACGCGTATCCCCGCCATTCAGGAAGCGGTAAAGAAATTCTTTGGCAAGGAGCCTTCAAAAGGTGTAAATCCCGATGAAGTGGTCGCTTTGGGTGCAGCCATCCAAGGTGGTGTCCTTACCGGCGAAGTAAAAGACGTGTTGTTGCTTGACGTAACCCCGCTTTCTTTAGGCATCGAAACGATGGGTAGCGTAATGACCAAACTCATTGAATCAAACACAACGATCCCGACCAAAAAATCAGAAGTGTTCTCCACGGCCTCGGATAACCAACCTTCGGTGGAAATTCATATCTTGCAAGGTGAACGGCCTATGGCCTCCCAAAACCGTACGATTGGACGATTCCACTTAGATGGTATTCCTCCTGCTCCGCGCGGTGTACCGCAAATCGAAGTAACGTTTGATATCGACGCCAACGGTATCCTGCATGTTTCGGCCAAGGACAAAGCGACCGGCAAAGAACAGAAAATCCGGATCGAAGCGTCTTCTGGTCTGACTGACGATGAAATCAAGAAGATGAAGCAAGAAGCGGAAGCCAATGCGGAAGCTGACAAGAAGGCAAAAGAAGAAATCGATAAGCTTAATGCAGCCGATGCGTTGATCTTCTCCACCGAAAAGCAATTGAACGAATACGGCGATAAGATTGGTGCCGACAAAAAGGCTCCCATCGAAGATGGCTTAAAGAAACTGAAAGATGCCTATGCAGCTAAAGATTTCACCGCCATCGAAGCCGCACAAACTGAACTGCAGACCGCTTGGAATGCTGCTTCTGAAGACATGTATAAAGCTTCCCAAGAAGCATCAGCCAACGGACAAACCGCAGCGGATGATGCGAATCAACCAACCGGTAACTCCGGCGACGATGTGACGGATGTGGAATACGAAGAAGTAAAAGATAATGACAAGAAGTAAATTATAGACGGAAAGTCCGAAAGACGGAGGACTGGGAGTCTCAAAAAAAAAAACTCGGAAGATGATCTTCCGAGTTTTTTTTATTCGATGGCCGTCCAAGTCTAGAAACCCAACGTTCGGTCCTGCGGACTTCGGTCTTTCTTACCTTAAAACAATTTGTCCGGATATACCCCACTTTTCACTAATTGTGCAATGCTCGCCTGCACAATGGGCTTATCATCGGGATAGGTCACACCAAACCATTTCTGGGAAGTGGGCAGCACTTTAAACGTAGCCTTCCCCTGCTTAATGAGTTCATCAGCTACTTTAGGTATCAAAAACTCCGATTTCGGGTTGGCTTCGTTTGCAGGTACAAATGCCTTAAACAACGCTTCACTCACGCCAAAAATAGCCGGTGTAAAGCCCCAAAAGTTCATCGATACCCGGCTGCTTCTCGGCAATTCGGTCTCTACACCATCTTCTTCAAAGAAGATACGTTTTTCTCCATCTACCTCTTTGAAGTACACCTTCAAACGCTCGTTGATTTCAGTCATGTTGCCCTCATCGTCGACCTTACACACTCCCCGAGACACCGAACCATACTCGGATAATGTTTTGTCTATCTGATAGCCCATCAAGGCGAACTTATCATCGGCAACCTCGTCGGTCAGGAACTTCGCCATTTTTTCAAACGCTTCGTACCCATAAAAATCATCCGCATTGATCACACAGAATGGCTCATTGATCTGATTACGTGCCGATAATACTGCATGGGCGGTACCCCAGGGTTTGGAGCGCTCGATCTCCCTATCGATACCAAAGGGTGATAGATCATAGCTTTGGTAAACATAATCGGTTTCAATTTTACCTGCCAGTTTAGGCTCGAAAATCTCCTTGAATTTGTCTGCAAATTCTTCCCGGATGATAAAGCTTACTTTTCCGAAGCCGGCTCTTATCGCGTCGTAGATGGAATAGTCGATAATCGTTTCACCATTCGGTCCGAAAGGATCAATCTGCTTCATGCTACCGTAACGGCTGGCCATTCCGGCCGCAAGAATCAACAAAGTGGGTTTACTCATTACTGAAAATTATAGTTATCAAATTAACATTCTTGAAACAGCCAAACATAGCTAAATTCCGCTTGATATGAAATAGAATCTCAACGTTTCCGCCGAAACATGGCTGTCACCAGACCATTGGCGAGTTTAGCCAGCAGTTTGGTACCTTCCCTAGCCAACGTGGTGGTCGCCGCCTTCTGCGCCGCTTCCAATGGTGTTTGCCGCGTACTTCTCCGGCCACTGGTTTTCGTCTTTTGTTTTTCGTTCTCCACCTTAGCCACTTCTGCCGCATGGGTCTGCATCTTTTCCTCCAGGATTTCAGCTGCACTCCTCCGTTCCAACACCTGATGATATTTGGCATAAAACGGTGAGGCGTTCACCAGTTGGCTGTATGTCTGCGCATCCACGGGTCCCATGACGGCACGTGGCGGTATGAGGTGTGTAGCCACTACCTCTGTGGGAATTCCTTTGTCGTTAAGCACCGTGATGAGTGCCTGGCCTGTGCCCAGCGAAGTGAGTACCTGGTCAATTTCATAAAACTCAGAGCGCGGATAGGTTTTCACTGTTTTGCGCAGCGCATCGGCATCGTTGGGCGTAAATGCTCTTAATGCATGTTGCACGCGGTTGCCCAATTGCCCCAGTACACTTTCAGGGATATCCGCGGGAGCCTGTGTGCAAAAGAAAACACCCACACCCTTTGAACGGATCAACCGTACAATTTGCTCCACCTGGGTAAGGAAAGCTTTCGGCGCATCTTTGAACAACAGATGGGCTTCCTCAAAGAAAAACACCAGCTTGGGCTTATCCAGATCACCCACTTCAGGCAGGCTTTTGAACAGCTGTGCCAACAGACTCAGTAGAAATGTTGAGAATAAAACAGGCTGATCCTGGATATCGGAGATATTCAGCAGACTGATCACCCCCTTCCCATCTACACGTCCGAACAGATCATTGATATCGAATTCCCTTTCGCCGAAAATATCCGACACATCCTGTTGCTCCAATGCCACCAATTTTCGCAATATAGTCCCCGACGTACTTCCGCTGATACGGCCGTAGCTATCCTTGATCTCCTCGGCACCCGGACCATCCGTAAGGTAAGAGAGCAGTTTCTTCAGATCTGCAAAATCGACCAACGGCAATTGGGTATCTTCTGCATATTTGAATACCGCAGCCAGCACACCCGTCTGCGTATCATTCAATCCAAGAATCCGTCCCAGCATCACGGGGCCGAAATCTTCTACCGTAAGCCGCATGGGATTTCCCGCTTTGCCACTCAGCGAAAACAATTCAATCGGAAAACCTGAAGGCTCAAAGGGCCACTCCAATGCTTCTCCTCTTTCCACTAATGCTGGATTGGATTCACCCGGTTGATGCAGTCCGGAAAGATCTCCCTTCACATCCAATAGAAAGACTGGCACCCCTGCATCTGAAAGCTGTTCCGCGATTAATTGTAACGTGCGGGTTTTTCCCGTTCCTGTGGCCCCAGCGATCAAGCCGTGTCGATTCATCATCTTCAGGGCAAGGTTGACCTTAGCCTGGGCAATGACCTCACCATCTAGCAGGCCAGCACCCAAAAAAATAAAAGCCCCCTTCGGATTGTAGGAGGCTGATACTTTTTCGATAAAAGTGGATTGGTTTCCCATAATGTCTGTAACAAATCAGGGGTGAAGCTACACACTTCGGGATATAATTCCAAACCAAAGGTTCGCAATTTTACGTCAAGCGTAGGACAACGCCCTTATTTTAGTTTCCGAATACGAATATTGCGGAACCATGCGCGGTCACCGTGATCCTGCAAAGCGATTTTCCCGTTGTTTACCCCTTTATAGTCCGGATAATCCTTCCACTTCCCGGTATTCTTGTTGTTATTCCATGCTTCAGTCCCTTCCTCAAACTCAACGATCTTTTGTTCATTAAGCCAATGTTCAACGTGCCCATTGTCGTAAACAATCTTACTTGAATTCCAATCCCCTACGGGATTCAGCCGTTTCTTTGCCGGGTCCGCGGGATTCATGGCATAGTTCGCGCCGGTTTTTTGCCAGTCTTCCAGCTTACCGGGATAACCGATATCGTCAATCAGCTGATACTCCGGTCCTGTTTCGGAAGGAGCCTTGTATTTAGGTGATTCCACGACGTGATACATCAAACCACCGTTTCCTCCAGGCGCAATTTTCCATTCCCACTCAAGCTCGAAATTTCCGAACTCCTCATCGGTAACAAGATCTCCACCAACATCGCTGCCAGCGGTTTTTCCAAGACAGGTCAGTACACCATCTTCCACGATCCAATTGCTGACTGGCGTCGTTTTATTGAATCCATGCCACCCATCCAATGACTTGCCATCAAATAGGGATATCCAATCCGTAACGTCATTCGAAACGTCGTCTGACGCCTCGTTTTTCCGGTCATTGAATGTGCATGACAGCAAAAGAAAAGATAGTGTTCCGAATAAAACAACTGAAAACAGCCTGTTCATAAAAGTTAAATTAATGTAAACGATGGTGATAGAGGGTAAGTTTCTCAATAACTGTGGGCAGAATCAATCCCACCTTCATTCCCCGATTTTCCGCTTCCATTTTCAACAGATCACTGAAATGGTAACCGATGGATCCCACGCAGTTGAATGTCAATGACCCATACACAGGATATAAACATACTAATTTTTCGAAAAAGGCCTGAAACGCTTCTCCCACAATACGTTTTCGATAGCTCCCAGCCGCTTCAGGCTCATCCAGAAACCGGGTGAACGAAGCGCAATACCGATTCGGATAGCTTGAAGCATACACCTGTTCCAGGATTGTGTCCCCATGCAGTGCATATTTACGTTCAAACGCCTCACGTATCACGCTGTCCATCTGGTTCCTCAAGAAATCCGCCAATATACGCTTACCGATAGCAGCTCCGCTCCCCTCGTCGCCCAGAAGGAACCCCAAAGAATCGATATGATGGGTGATTGCGCTGCCATCGTATAAACAGGTGTTGGTACCCGTGCCCAAAATAGCAGCAAAACCCGGATCGTCGCCAAGCAATGCTTTCGCGGCAGCGAGCAGATCGACGGACACCTGTATGGTTGCAACTCTGGTAAACACCTGATGCAACGCCTGCTCCATGTTGAAAACCTGACTACCTTGGCATCCAGCGCCATAGAAAAAAACGCGATGGACCTCGGCAGGATCTACGTGCTCCCCAATCTCCATTAAGATGGTATCGCGAATGGAATCGGCATCCATAAAAAAGGGGTTGCAACCGGACGTCGAAAAATAGGTCGTCGAGCCGTTGGAGATCAATCCCCAATCGGTTTTTGTCGATCCACTGTCTGCAACTAAAATCACGACCGATATCCTCCTTTCTGTGCGGTACCGCGCCGATAGCCGACTGTTGCGTACCAAACGATGATCAAATAACACGGAATGACTAGCCAATAAGCCTGATGGGGATCAAACCGATCGGCAAGCCAACCATAAAATAAGGGGATAACTGCCGCGCCGGAAATAGCCATCACCAACAAGGAAGATCCGATCTTGGTAAACCTGCCCAATCCATCGATCGCCAAGGGCCATACCGATGGCCAAATCAGCGAATTGGCCAAACCTAACAAGGCTACAAAAACCACGGACGTCACGCCTTCGGTAAATACAGCAGACACCCCAAAAAGAATCCCTAATATCGCCGACCATTTGAGTGCCGTGCGTTGACTCACCAGCCTCGGTATACAAACAATACCGATCAAGTAACCGATCAACATACCAACCAGGGTAAATGATGTGAAAAATTTTGCCGTAGATAACGGGATGCCCAGAAAGGACCCGTAACTGATGATGGTGTTGCCTGCTATCACCTCGACCCCCGTATAGACAAAAAGGGTAAGCACGCCGAAAAGCAACTGTGGAAACTGGAATATACTGGTCTTTCCCGCTGTTTCCGCTCCGTCGGCCTCCGCTTCCAGTGCTGACTCATCGACTTCCGGCAGACTGGAACGATAAACCAGTAGCGAGAGCAACAACAACATGCTGGTGATGATGAGGTAAGGCACGATGACTTTCCCGGCCAATTCGTCCAATACCGCCGCCTTCTCGGCGTCTGTCAATGCTAGCAATTGACTGTCTATGCCGTCTGCATTGTCCAAAACCACGGCACCGAGGATCGCCGGCGCGAGAATGCCCGCCACGCCATTGCAAATGCCCATGATGCTGATCCGCCGGGCTGCACTTTCTATCGGCCCAAGAATGGTCACATAGGGATTCGATGCTGTTTGCAATACGGCCAGCCCCGCTCCCTGAATAAATAACCCAAAAAGAAACAGGGGGTAAGACCGATAACTCGCGGCTGGGACAAAAATCAGCGAGCCGATGGCCACGGCTAGTAACCCTACGGACATTCCTTTTTTGAATCCGGTAAATTTCAGTAACCATCCCGAAGGCACGGCCATCACGAAATACGAGATATAAAATGCAAAAGCTACCAAATAGGACTGAAAGTTATTCAGCTCACAAGCAATCTGCAGGTAGGGAATCAACACCGAACTCAGCCAAGTGATAAATCCAAAGATGAAGAACAGGGCGCCTATGATAACCAGCGGTTGGAAGGCGCCTGTTTTTTTGTGCGTTGCAGCGTGGAGAAGTTGCGACATTAGCTGTTACCGATTTTTTGATTTAATGGATTCAATGATTGTTTCGTAAACATTTTCGGGGAATATATTCGGTTGGCCATACCAAAAAAATGAGTCATATCCTTCGTAAACGCCGGCTTTAATATGCCTACTGGTGGGCAGATAGCTGGATACATCGTTACAATAACCTGCTACGGTAACCAATTTATCCGGCCACAAGGCTTTGACAGCCAAGCCATATTCGGTTGTTGTTTCCCTTGAAATCCCCACCAGCTTCCAGTTCCCAATATTTAATGTCTGGACAAACACCGGCATGGTCTTAGGCATTTCGCCGTTTTTGATATATTGTAGCATTAAATCCGCCCACCGGACGTTTTTTTCAGCACCGACGTCGCCTTCCTTACCTTCATTGGCTTTCCGAAATTCCCTGATCTTATCTTCCGGCCAGGGACGGCTGTCAAGCTTGACCGTATCCAGGTAAACCGTAATTTCTCCCTCGATGGGTTGCATCGCGTTGCCATCGAGTACTTCGGTTACGGCAGATACTACTTTTTTGGCGGTCACCCGATGATCAGCATCAACGGGGTTAATGTCACCGCCACAGCCCTGCAGAAACATGGCAGACCGTACGTTCGAGTGGTGGAGCAGCATTTCCCGGGCAACACCTGGATAATTCGGACTGATGGTCACACCTTCCCGCCCGGCGTTTTGAAATACCGGGTGACATCCTGCCAAAAATATAATATCGTCTTTATCCAAGTTTTCGTAATCTACGCGGATCACATCCAAGGCTTTGTCATACGGCAAGTCAGTACCCGGCAGGTTCCTGTTATGTCCGATATCGACTTCAGATTTGCCAATATACAGATTTGCCGGTTGCAATCCCTGTGTAGCTTGCCGCATGGCATCCATCATGCCGGATTTTACCACCGTATAGAGGTATGTACTATCCGGCTTTTGGCAATACGGACCCCAGGTGTGCCAAGGTTGGCTGACTGGAGCAAAATGCGTGTGGGACGCATTCACCATCACCGCGTTGGGTGATATCCCGAATGCTCGCTGAATGTCTTGTTTCACGTCGTTCACAAAGCTAGTATCAAATCCGCAGACATCCGCCCCCAATAGGGCAACCCGATCTTTCCCCTTCTGAATTATCAACACATTCACAGCAAGCTGCTGCGTGCTGTTATGCTGCCCCTGATACAGCACACCTTCGCTGTCCATTGCCCAGAATCCCTCATCCGAAGCCATGAGCAGCCGAATATCCTGATTGTAGGTAATTCCGTTGTGAATAGCCACCCGCAGCCATCCGGCTGGTCCGTCGTACCGCAGGATTTCCTGCTTGGCAGTAAGTACATATAGGTGACGTTGGTCTCCCATGATATCGATCACATCGTTGCATTCGGCCAAGCTCTCCCACGTCAACCGACCGCGGCGTTCTTCCGCAGTCCAAAGCATCCCATCGGTATCCAGCATGACCAAACGATTTTTCCAATACGACAAAGACCGTGGCGTTTGTTGCAACACCCCTTTGTGCTTCCAGCGCAACTCGCCGCGGCGGGATAGCTTGGCTTCCAGCAATTCGTTATCGGTATTCAGTGCAAACAAACGTTTTTCACTTCCAGCGATCATGCGGATGTTCGCGGATTGCTTGAGCACAATCGCTTCACGTTTCAAATCACTCATATCGGCTTGCCAAATCGTTCCCCCACGCAACATGTATAACCTGCCTGCCACCGTGATCGCATCGTCTGCCTTACCTGGAGTTGCACGAGCCTTCCATTCAAGGGAGAAACGCCCTTCACGGGGTGCCCCATAACCAGCCAGTGCCACCGACAGAATGTGTTGATTCGGTTCGATGGATGCTTGGCCTTTGCCTATACGGTATTCGTACTGCGCAAATGCGACCCGAACCATACCAAATGGTCCGACAAAGCAAACCAAACAAACCAAAGCACTCAACCACCTAGGGTTTAATCGCTTAACTATTTCTCGATACATGCTCCAATGCTTGTTTTACGCTACCGTGCTCCAATAGAATGAGCTTAGCTCCATCGTAGTCAACAATTCCAGTTTTTTCCATCAGCATCCGTACCGCTCGATCGGTGATTTTATCGTTAATTAGCGCAACGTTGACCATGCTGTTATCTTCCACCCTGCCCAGTTGAATCATGACGGTAGTGCTGATTATGTCAAAAATCATCTTCTGTGCCGTGCCGCATTTCATGCGTGTACTGCCGGTGATAAACTCCGGCCCGGTAATGACCTCCACAGGGAATTCGGATGCCTCGGCAATCGGCGAATCCGGATTGCTAACAATACAGCCTGTGACAATGCCATGCTCCTGACATCGGTGTAGGGCTGCCAACACAAAGGGAGTAGTGCCACTTGCTGATATACCTACAACGACGTCATCGGGATTTACAGCGGCTGCTTGTAACTTTTGCCAAGCCTCTTCGGTATCGTCTTCCCGGTCCTCCAGTGCGTCTGCTAGTCGATCAATCCCACCGGCCAAAATCACATTGAATATTCCTTTGGGAAGTCCATAGGTGGTCGGAAGTTCAATAACATCTAATACGGAAAGTCTACCGCCACTACCGGCGCCTACATAAAATAACCGGCCTCCTGCGCTGATTTTTGCAACAATTGTTTTGATCAGCCGGCTAAGTTGTGGCAAGGCTTGCTTTATCTGAACGGCAACCGACTGATCTTCTTGATTGATCAGCTCGATAAGCTCATCCACTGATTTATTTTCCAGATGCCTGTGCACAGACGGGCTTTCCGTAACTCTCAAATCCATGTATTCTCCTTTTTCTCAATTTAATAGTTAACACACACACATCTAATTAGGCCTTCGCGATTTGCTTGGCATACTTCTGAATCTTCCGTATAGCGGTCGCAATCTGTTCCATATTTTCTCGTGTTCCGAGCAGCATGGTTTGTAAAAACCACAGCGACTGCTCGCTGGTCAATGCATCGTTTTGCGGACATTGATTGCGTTCCAGCCATTCTTTCATGGTCTTTTCTCCATAAATACGCAGGTAATGCGGGTTGGTGGCCAACCCGGTGACATACGCATCGCGATTCATCTGGCCATAACCCGGGCTACATGGAATTCCTTCCGCACTGATCGCTTCCACAAATTTGTCTCGACTCAACCCATTAAAATGCTCTTTCATATATCGGAACATATACAGGTGGTAGGCACTCCGGGTGGTCCCCAGATACCATTTTGCGGGTTCGATACCCGGTATATCAGCCAAAAGTTCGGTCAAATATTTAGCATTTTCAGACCTTGTTTCCGTCTGTTGCTGCAAGCGGGTCATCTGTGCCAACAGCAGGTTACCCTGGAATTCGGTAAGCCTCAGGTTTGTAGCCCGCGTGCCTGTACCCGTACCATACGACGTACCGGTGCCGCCCTGCCCCTGATTGTGGAAGGTATAACAGGCGCGGGCAAAGTCGGCATCGTTAGTCAAAATAGCTCCGCCTTCTGCACAGTTGAGATTTTTGGAGGATTGAAAGCTGAAGGCACCCGCCACGCCAAAGTTACCTACCTTTTTACCGTTCCACTCAGCCAAGTGGGCTTGACAGGCATCTTCAACAATCGGAATACCGGTCTTCTGACCCAATGCTAAAAATGCGTCAATATTGAAGGGGGTACCACCGATATGCACAGGCATGATGGCTTTTGTTTGGGCGGTTACCGCTGCTTCTGCTTTTTTTGCGTCTATCTGGAAGGTCTCAATATCCGTATCTACCAGGATCGGCAGCGCATAATTAAGTACGACTACGTTGTAGGTGGCAATAAACGTGTAGACCGGAATGACCACTTCATCTCCCGGACCGATACCCAGTGTGCCCAAGATGGTGGTCAGTGCGGATGTTCCGCTGGATACGCCCAAGCAATGGCCAGCCCCATTGAGGCCCGCATATGCTTTTTCGAACCCCGCCGTTACCGGGCCATTCAGCCGCCCCCATTTACCGCTTTTCAATACCGATACCAACGCCTTTTCTTCCGTTTCGTCAAAGATGGGCCATGAAGCGAAGCCTTCCGTATATGCCTTGCTTCCTCCCAATATGGCAGGCTTGTCATCCTGAAGATTAGCGAAAGATAACTTGGGGAAACCTCCCAATGCCACGCCCGCACCTGCTAAGGCTGCGGTCCCAATAAAATTCCGTCGATTCAACTTGTTCTTCATAATATCTATCTGTTTACTAATTAATTTGTTGTGTTACTTGTGCACTGTAATTATAGTAATTTCCTGGGTTGTTTGTACGTGCGAACGCTCGGATATAATTTATTTCCCCGGCAACCAACCCTTCAATGGTATACTCCCTTTCTCCGGATTCCAGATCGAGGGATTCCACCTGTTCCTCCTGGAATTTACCGGCTCCAACACTTAGTATATTCGGGTTTTGATACGTATTCCAGGCCACGCCGATTCGGGAAAGGGGTTGCGCGTCGTTCACTTTTTCGTAGGCGACTTTGACTGTGGCCGACGTACCATTAACGGTTACATCCGTTATTTTCACCCGTACATGAGGAACCACTTCGATGTCAATATCCGTATTGTCACTCATTTCCAATGATACCCGTTCTGGATTTACCAAGGTGAACGGGCCTACAGCTGTATAGCTGTAATTGCCAGAAAAGACCCTTGAATTTATAAACGTACCATTCGGATACGTCGCCATATTCTGAGGCTGTGTATCATTGTATTCAAACAGCTGGACAATTGTTCCACCATTGATTCCTCCCGACTCCACAGGTTCCCCTGTGCCGGCATCCACAATTCTGCCTGAAAACGTTAGTTCAGGCATGTTATAGTTATCTAGTTCGCACCCAGCGGATGCAATCGCCACGATCAGGCCGATAACGATTTGTTTTCGCATATTCGTTTTCATCTGTCTATCTTCTTGCTTACCACCCTGGATTGTTTACAATTTCCCTATTTGACGCAATATAATCAGCCAGATTACTGTAATAATCTCGCTCCTGGAACACACGAGGCTGCCCGTTATCCAACGGTGCGCCACTGACCTTCTTGAAAATATAGGTATAACCTGTTCCCGTGTATTTAAGGTAGGGCCATAGCCCCGAGACATACGTATTGCGAAAGATATCCGTACCGATACGATAACGCCTGATGTCCCAAAAGCGCTTATCTTCAAAAGCCAACTCAACCTTGCGTTCATTACGGATGCGGTCGCGTGTCAATTCCGAAGCGACCAGCGACGGCATTCCCGCACGGCTGCGTATCTGGTTAATGGCGTCCAACGATTCACCGAGATCAATATCCGCCTCAAACGAAGCTTCGGCCAATGTAAGCAGTATTTCGGCATAACGAAAATCGATGTAGTTCTGGGTCGAACGAGATTCTGGAACAATGCCACCAGCCGGATCTAGGTATTTCTTCAGGTAAAATCCAGTTTTACCTACATCGCCCAATGTATAAGGGCCGTCTCGCCCTACCTGCAACATACTCTTATCTTTTTCAAACGGGGCGTTTCGGGTTTGGTAGAGCTTGCCATCCGTATCGTATATTCCCCGGTACACTTGTACATTCCGACCAATAAACGGCGATTCGGAGCGCATGATCGTTGCCGTAAAACGTGGATCTTTCCCAGCAAACAGCTCATCGGGGGAGTCAAATTCCTTCCCTTCGTAGTCCAGCTCACCCGGAGTTCCGTCGATATACTCATACGACTCCGCCATGGCCAGTATCGGTGCCTGAGCATTGCCACAACAGCCGGGTTTAAAGCCATCCGGAAGGTTATACGTATCGTAGCTATGCAGTTTATCGGCACTGTAGGCTTTCTGGAATATCACCTCCTGATTGTTCTTCTGAAGGAATATCGCCTCGAAGTTTGCGACGGGATCGCCCGATTGGCTGACTGGATCATAAAGCTTATCGAAGAGCGAAAACTTTCCGGTCTCTTTGACATACTTGGCTGCTTGGTACGCCTCATTGAAATAGCTATCCGCCTTTTCCGATGGTATACCCAACAAACCGTTCAGTTGCACGGTTCCGAATTTTGCAATGGATCCCGCATAGAGCATCGCTCGTGCTTTCAGTGCCTGCGCAGCGGCCTTCGTGGCGCGGTTTGCATTGTTCGCGTCCCAGCTTTCTGGAAGATCGACCGTGGCAGCATCCAGCTCACTCAGCAGGAATTCGTATACCTCATCTTCGGTATTCCTGGGCACAAAAAGATCAGGGTCGTCAAGCGACTGCGCCACCAAAATCAAGGGCATCCCGCCGTATTTTTTGACGAGATCAAAATAATAATATGCACGGATAAATCGGCACTCCGAAGTCACCACTTTTTTCTCCTCTTCAGATAATACGCTCGTTCCGATTTTTTCCAGGAATACATTTGCCCGACGTATCCAGTCGTACACACCTGTATTCAATGTAAGCTCCTGATTACCATAGTTGTTAACGATGGTCACACCCGCATATGGATGAGACGCTTCATCGGTCAGGTTGGATTCGAAGACACTTCCTCCCCGCTCATGGCCTATTGGAATGTTGTCGTACAAACTCACCAAATAGAGATCGATCAGTGGAGCAGACTCCCAGACATCATCGTCGGATATACGATCCAAAGGCCTCCTGTCCAAAACATCCTTAATGCAAGAGGAAAGAAGGAGGGAGATCAATAGGATTATTGTTTTTGTTTTCATTTCTGTGAAGGGTTAAAAGGTGATGCTTACGCCGGCATTATAGGTCTTCTGTTGCGGGTAGTAGGATAACCTTCCCGTCGGCGCTTCGGGATCAATATATTTCATACCACTAAACGTCAACAGGTTATACCCACTGAGTGTAAATGCTATATCCTTCACCCCGATTTTGGAGAACGCCTTGGCAGTAAATTGGTAGGTGATATTTAGTGACTTTAACCGCAGGTAAGAAGCGTTTTGCAGCCAGAACGAAGAAAACATTTTGTTATTCGGCGCGCCGTCGTTGATGGTAGCCGGGTATTTACCCGGAATCCATTCCGAATCGGGATCATTGATATCGGAGAGATGCCATCTATCCATGAAATACGCATACGTACTCATGTCATTGGCAAACGGTTGGGCAAGGTAATGCTCCTGATACATACTGAAATTAGCCGAGCCCTGCCACAACATAGAAAAGGATAGATTCTTCCAGCTTGCCCCCATGTTGATACCAAAATTGATCTCGGGGTTATATCCCCTCCCGATGGGCTGATAATCTTCGGTATCAATGACGCCGTCGCCATTGAAATCGTCGTATTTTATGTCGCCCGGGCGTAAGGTTGAATTGGTATAGCCGTCCTGAATCGGAGCGCTTTTAATCTCGTCGTAAGACTGGAATTGACCAATCGCCTTTAACCCGTCTATTCGGTTGGTATAGCGTCCTTCTTGATTGCTACGCCAATTGTGATATTGGGAGTTGAAGCCCCCCTGCTCCACATGAGTCATTTTTGCGCGGGTGAAGGATACATTACCCGAGATGTTGTAAGCAATCTCATTGATGCGGTTGTTATGTCCCAACGTGATCTCAAATCCCCGGACCAGATCTTCGTTCAGGTTTTCATCGGGCAATGTGGCACCAAACGTGATCGGAATCTGCAGCGCCCGTTTGGCCAGGATATTCTTCCGCCACCTGCTGAACACATCCACTTCCATGGTAAGCAATCCCCGCCATAGACCGACGTCCACACCGAGGTTCAACATATTGATTTCTTCCCACGTGATATTGGGATTGGAGAGGCCAGCATCCACCAAACCACTGGTAACCGTCGAGCCGCCGAGGATATAGGAATTTACCGGGTAGGAATACCCAGTCAAAAATTGAAAGTTACCCGTATTATCGTTACCCAGCTGGCCATAGGAAGCCCGCAACTTCAGGTTGTCTACGACGGATGTATAGCGACTGAAAAACCGCTCATCCGAAATCCGCCAACCTGCCGAGTATCCCGAAAAATATCCCCAACGATATTCCGGGGGAAATCGAGGAGAACCGTCATAACGAAAACTGTATTCAAACAGGTATTTATTCTTGTAGTCATAATTGAACCTACCAACCACACTTTGGCGGCCGTTGTCGCTGGCCGTCCCCCGATTCGTCTGGTCCCGTGTGGGACCGGCAAAAATCTGGTCTATCGGCACCACATAATTAATCCGTGTACCACCCAATGAAGTGGATATATCTTCCATTTCTTCGTACAGTACCATTGCACCGACGTTATGGCTTTCGAGGAAACTTCGGTTATAGTTGAGCGATGCCTGAATCCGGGAGGCCACTATCTTGCTATTATTCAAATCCAAGGTATTGTTTTCTCTGGCACCCGTCTGGGTCGATATCTGATTAACCGGATCCCAGGTATAAAGTCCATATTCCTTCATCCATTGTTTGCGGTCTTCGAAATACAAATCCCTGACACCCGTCACCTTCGCACTTAGCCCGGGAACAAACGGTATTTGGTAGTCAATGGTCAGATTCCCCTGTATCGCATTTACCTGATTACGGATGTAACCCGTCAAATCCCGGTCGAGGTACGCAATCAATCCATAATTGCTGTTCTGAATCTTTCCATCGGGTGTATAGGGGTTTACGATCGGCCATTGATATTGCATCCAGGACGCCATAAGGTAAGCATCTTGCACCAGATTATTCCGGTTTTCAGTACGCGCACCCAGATCGAGCGACACACGCAATCCATCCGTAATCTGCGCATCCACGTTGGACCGGAAATTGTATTTCCGGTAATCTTGGTTCCCACCCTTCCACATAGCCATTTGATCGGTTTGTCCCAGCAGAAAAAAATACTTGATGCGATCACTTCCGCCACGCACCGTGGCGTTGTGCTGGATCTGGGGTGTATAATCGCGGACAAACAGATCGTAATAATCCACATTGGGATAGTTCAGCGGATCGCTTCCGTTACGGAACTTTCCGACTTCCTCCGGGGTGAATACAGGTGACCCACCGGCATTCACCGCTGCTTCGTTCTTCAGGATGGCGAACTCCTCCGAAGTAACGAAACGAGGGTAGTTGGTCACATGCTGTACCCCATAGTTGAATGTATAATTAAATTCAGGCTTACCTACTGTGCCCTTTTTAGTCGTAACCAATACCACGCCGTTTCCACCACTTACTCCGTACACAGCCGTGGAAGCAGCATCCTTTAGTACCGTGATGCTTTCGATTTCTTTGGGATCCAGCCGGGAAAAATTTCGCCCCACGATACCATCCACGACGACAAGCGCGTCACCAAATCCCCGGATATTGAAGCTGAGGTCATCATTTCCGGGTTCTCCACTACGCTGAACCGCCATTAATCCCGGTAAATTTCCTGCCATTAACGCCCCCACATTGGCTGCTGGAACAACGGACAATTTTTTGGAATCCATGGTGGCCACTGCACCGGTTAAGTTCGCTTTCTTTTGCGTTCCATACCCTACCACGACAACCTCACCCAATGCGCTTTGGGATTCAACCATCACGACATCCAAATGTTCTCTTCCCGCTACGGCGACCTCCTGTGAAACAAACCCCACATAGGTAAACAAAAGCGTATCCTGTTGCTCCACTTCAATCGCAAATTGCCCTTGTTCATCTGTAAATGTATTCGTTGCATCTCCATGCTTAACCCCAACTGAAACGCCAGTCATTATTGCTCCGCCTTCGTTGAGTACCTGACCCGTGACCCGGTTTATTTGCTGCGCCAGACCAAAATGGGCGTAAGTTTGCACGAATAATAACAATAAGCCGAATTTAATGTACGGAGGCCCCAATACTGTCCAAGGCTTACCTATTCCTTGTTTTTTCATAATAGTTGATGGTTAATAATGTATTATTAGCAATGTGTAAGGATGCCTTTATTATGCATAGTTATATTTTAATTAACGCATAATAAACGCAAATATAGAATCAAAAATATAACTCGCAAATAAAACCGCAAATATTTAGCTAAAAAAGATGAAAAAACAACAAAATCAGTAAACATAAGCAAAATTACATCTATAAATGCGTAAATTACGCACAACAAATAAGCAAATAGCTTGCATCAATGAATATTATCGCGTAAGTTTGCTAATGAGTTGCGTGTTTAAGGAAACAAACTGATATCCAATTAAATGAGTCATCACCAAATGCTTTTATCATGAACAGCCGTTCCATTATCCTAAAGCACTTTATTGCTGCGTTGTGGGTATGGGCAAGTACCCTACCGTTTTCATTTGCTGATATCCGTCTTCCGCACCTTTTAGGCAGCAACATGGTGCTTCAAAGAGATGCTGAAATTAAACTGTGGGGATGGAGCGACCCTGGGGAAGTAGTCCGCGTGACCACATCGTGGAATGGTAAAACCGACAGCGTCGTCGCTTCGGGCGACGCTCGTTGGGAGCTAAGAGTAGCTACACCCCATGCAGGTGGTCCCCATACGATCCAATTCCATGGCAATAACACCATTGAATTGACCAATGTGTTAATTGGAGAAGTGTGGATTTGTTCCGGGCAGTCCAATATGGCGATGAATGGCACGTCAGGTCTGGCAGATATCAAACAGGAAATGGCTCACCTAGACGACTGTGACATCCGCCTTTTTAAAATACCCAAAATAAGCTCCCCATATCCGCAGGAAGATTGTATGGCAAACTGGCATAGCTGCGACAGCACCACATTGAACACCTTCAGTGCCGTTGGATACTTTTTCGGTAAACATTTAGCCGACACCCTGGGCGTACCAATTGGCTTGATCGAAGCAGCCTGGGGAGGAACTTCTGCAGAAGTCTGGACTCCTGCCAACGCTATTTCGGAAGATTCACTGCTGAAGGAAATTGCCGAAAAAATAACACCGAGCAATCATTGGCCCACTAAGCCGGGTTTTGCCTACAATGGCATGATCGCTCCGTTAACTTCATTTGAAATCGCAGGAGCCATTTGGTATCAGGGGGAAAATAATGTCGGTCCGTATTCGGCTCAATACGATCGTCTGTTGACTACATTAATCCATACCTGGAGAACGGAATGGCGCCGAGATTTCCCATTTTACTATGTACAGATCGCCCCCTACCACTATCCAATGCCCCTATCGGCCGCATTGCTGCGTGAAGCCCAAACCAACGCACTGTCTTTGCCGAATACAGCCATGGTTCCGACTATGGATTTGGTTGCAGACACGAACAATGTGCACCCAACCAACAAAAAAGATGTCGGTAAGCGTTTAGCTACTGCCGCCTTAGCGCAGCACTACGGGTTACCGGAAATCACCCACCAATATCCGACGTTTAAGCGCATGCATATCAATCAGGACAGCATAGTTATCGCATTTGAACATGCCGCAAATGGGCTTATTATAGCCAACCCAGGTGAGCACCATATTCTTATTGCCGGAGAAGACCGTACATTCCATGTGGCAAAGGCAAAAGTTGAGGGCGATTCGCTAGTTCTTTGGCACACCGGGGTCAAACATCCCGTAGCGGTCCGTTATGGTTTCACCAACACGGCTACAGCATCCCTTTTCAACAAAGAAGGGATGCCTGTGATTCCCTTCCGGACGGACCGTTGGCCCGTGGCTGTTCAATAACCGGCGGTAGTTGGGCCCAATACGGTCAACGATCCGTCTTTATCGATTTTCATCTCATCGATAAAGACCACGCGTTCATTTCCCGTCTTCTCGGTACGGGCGTGGTACACACACAACATCCGGCCATCCGGCAGGAAAAGCACACTGTTATGGCCGGTTCCAGTCACGTTGCCACCTTTTTCCGTATTCTTCTGTAATACCGGGTTATTTGCCGCCTTGGTAAATGGGCCCAACGGACTTTTTGCGGTGGCGTAACCCACCGCATAGTTCTCCCCAGCAAAGTGATTGGCTGAATACATCATGAAATAGGTGTCGCCATGCTTGAACGTGAAGGATCCCTCCGTCCACCGACGGTTCACCTCGCGGCTGGTTACCGAACGGCTTTCCCATTCGGCTTGGGCATCATTCAGCGTAACGGGGGGGCGCAACAACAATACCGGTTCACCAATTGTGCCCGAAAAATCCGGCTTCAATTCGATCCCATACACCCAGCTTTCTTCAATTTCATCAAACCAGCCCTTCTGTTTTGCCCAGTCGGCTACTTCACTATCCACGGGATGCTTATAGCAACAACGGGAATAATAGAGGTATACACGGCCATCTTCGGCGAAATAGACGTTGGCATCGATGATGGGATAGCCCGGATCAAATAGTGGGCGGTTTTGCTGGTCGATAAAAGGCCCCGTGGGTTTGTCGGCCACGGCAACGCCAATACGAAAGTTTTCCAGATCCTTTCCGGGATTGTCTTTCCATTGCGCGCTGTAGAACATATAAAATTTACCGTTATGCGCATACACTTCAGGCGCCCAATATGCTCCGCCCCATGCGGCGGTGGAATCACTCCAGCCATTTTCGTTGCTGGCATAATAAACCTGGCCTTCGTTCTGCCAGTTCACCAGATCTGTAGAAGAATAAGCAGCAAAACCATTATTGGCACCGCCGGTGCCATACATATAATAACGCGCGGTCACATCGTCATAGATGACATACGGATCGCCGAAGGCAACATCCAAGGGATTGTTGAAGGACTTGGATATTTCCTGCGCGTGGGTTATCATTGGTAAAGTGAAAAGAACGGCTATTGCAGTGGTTAACTTCATCAGCATTATCTTGTGTTCTTCGTAAATTCGTTCACATAATGGAGCAGGATGTGGAAAGCCGGTGCTGCCATGGCCCCATGATCAAATCCATCCAGTTCGTATAAATGGACATTTTGATGTCCAGCCACCTTCATCATGCGGTAAAAGTATGCGTTTTCCTCGTACCGGCCGAGCATTTCCATTTCGCGGTCGCCCGTAATCAACACCAGCAAGGGGGCATCGTTACGTACATGATACAGGGGAGCCAACTCATCCACAATGGGCTGCGTATCTTTGATCCCGCGTTCCGCACGGACCGTCATATGCGTGATCGCATGGCCGCTGAAATCGATGATTCCCGCCAATTTATCCGCATCCTCGCCATACTGCTGCAGCCAGGACTTATCAAGCCCAACCATCGCGACCAGATACCCGCCCGCCGAATGGCCGGAAATGAAGATTTTACTTGGATCGCCACCATATTCCCCGATATGCTTAACCGTCCAGGCAATGGCTGCGGCAGCGTCATCGATATATGCCGGAGCCTTCGCTTTCGGACTTAGCCGGTAATTGACCGCTACGACCGCAATACCCTTTTCCTTCAACTCCTGCGGAATAAACTTCTCCCCGCCCGTGATTCCGCCGCCATGGAACCAAACCACAGTGGGATAGCCTTTCGTATTTTCTGGATAATAGACATCCAACATACACCGTTCCTTTGCATATGCATCGCCGTTATTTTCCGACCTATAGCCAACATTTTCAATGAGTTGATAGGTTACGGAGTTGGCGTTTTGCTGTGCGGATGCAGTACCTATAAATGCAATCAGGCACAGCCCCATCACCAATCGATACAGTCTTTTTCTCGTTTTGATCATATTAATTTTCTCCGCCCTGTTAATAGCGGAGTCGCTAAAGTACACAATGCTAATGAAAACTGGAAACTACCCGGGGTTCGCAAAAGCAACCTAATAACGCGGACCGAACGAAGTGAGCTCATGAACGCCGTTGAAAAGCAAGCAACGAGTGAATAACGGAGCGTTACAGCTGCGTTGCGAATCCAAAGCGCGCTATTCCCTGCGTGGACTTTGCGGACGCGAGGGCATCGGTGCCGGATGCTGTGCCAAGATGGCTTGAAGCGTCTTAACTACTTCCGGTTGTTCCTCCGCGATATTCCTTACCTCGATCGGCCCGTTTTGGTAATCATACAACTCATATAGCACCGTTTCCGTGGTATCACCTATTTTCTCCCATTCCACCAGCCGGTAGCGGTCGGTGCGGACCGCCCTTCCGAGGTAGCCGCCCCGTGGGAAGCAATGGTAAGCGTGATCCCGGATCCGGGCTTCCGGATCCTTGAGCACAGGTACCAGGCTCAGGCCGTCAAACGGTTGCGGCACCTGCGGAGCCGGCAAACCGGCAAGTTCCACCAATGTGGGATAAATGTCCACCGTTTCGGTAAGCTGCGTCGTATGCGTACCCGGTTGCGCCACACCGGGCGCGGAGATGATCAACGGGATATGGTTCGCCAGCTCATAGTTTACATGCTTGGTCCACATGCCCATCTCACCAAGTAGGTAACCGTGGTCGCCCCAAAGCATCACGATCGTATTGTCATCGAGCCCCGAAGCTTCCAATTCGTCCAGTACCTTACCGATTTGGGCATCTACATAGCTCACACCCGCGTAATATCCATGTATCAATTTACGAGTAAGACTATCCGGAAACGGTTCCTCCGTCACCTCTGTTGGAACCGGAACATACTGGTCAATCTCTGTACCATACTTCACCGCAAAGGGCGGTGCACCCTCCGGCCGTACGGTACGCTGTGGCAAGGGTAAGCGACTTTCATCATACAAGTCCCAGTATTTTTGGGGCACTGAGAACGGGAGGTGTGGTCGGGCGAATCCGACAGCAAGGAAAAATGGTTGGTGGGGCTTCGATTTCAGGTCACGCAGCCGCTCAACCGCCCGCTGCGCGACACGGCCATCGGCATACGCATCGTCGGCAACGTCAGGCGATTCCCAGGCAAAGCCACGAGGAAGTCCCCGGGCAAGCTGGTTCGAAAACAATGCTTCTTCCCTTGTGAGCCCCTCCTTCTTGCTTTCGGGATCTACGTACTCAATCACCAGATCCTTATGATGTGGTACGCTCCAAGAAGCCTCGTCAGCATAAGTGTTGTGACCAATGTGAAACACTTTGCCCATGGATTCGGCATGATAGCCATGCTGCTTAAAATACTGAGGCAAGGTTACCGCATCGGGATAATAGTCGCGAAAATTCTGTCCAAAGCCATAAATACCCGACGAAGAGGATCTGCTGCCCAACAGCAGATTAAATCGCGAAGGTGCACATACCGCCTGGTTTGAATAGGCCATATCAAAACGCGTGCCTCCCGCAGCAAACCGATCGATATGCGGAGTCTGGGCAGTAGTATCCCCATAAGTGCCCAGCGCAGGTCTCAGGTCGTCAATGAGAATTAACAAAACGTTGGGTGGCTTCTGGTTCTGCGTGTCGTCGCCACTACACCCCAATAAAGGAAAAAAAACAGCCACTACCCCCACAAACAGTTTTAATCGTACCTTCTTTTGGTTTTCTACTAACATATTTAAATCTATAGGAATCAGCAATTAATTTGAGCAGCCATCCATGCGATCAGAACACATACGGAGCTATAGGTTCTTTCCCGTTACCCGGATTCTTTTTCGGTGCACTTAAATCCTCCGGGCCGGTTTCGTGATCTCCCTGTGCTTCCCTCGTTGCTTTCATTTGCAACCGAAAACGATCCAGCATATCGGTATATGCGGGATCAGCGGCCAGATTCACCTGCTCCCAAGAATCAGCTTCGATATCGTAAAGTTCTTCTGCCGGACGATGATGGTATCGCCACAGCACAGCGGCAGCATGCGGATCGCGGAACGACTCAATACGCCATGAAGGCCAGTATTCCCGCCCTCCATCGTGATCTGTAGCCCGATCCATATGGGTTGTGTAAGGTATTTCCGGTGCAAGATTTAAAATGTATTTATAGCGGTCGGTGCGCAGCATACGCATGGGCGATCGGTTCATCAAGCGATCGCCTGTATGGGATGCAAAAACCGTGTCGCGATGTTTATTACCAGGGTCTTTCAATACAGACAGAAAACTTTTACCATCGATGCCCTGAGGAGGCGTGCCGTTGGCAATCTCCACCATTGTTGGTAAAATATCCACTTGAGATACCAGTGCATCCGTTCGGATTCCTGCCCTAATGTGGCCGGGCCACCGTACCATAAAGGGAACTTGAATACCGTAATCGTACAACCCCCATTTTCCGAATGCCCACTGCGGTCCCTGGTCTGCCGTAAACATCAAGATGGAATTAGCTGCCATTCCATGCTTATCCAACAAAGTCATTAGCATACCCAAATTAGTGTCCATTTTAGTCACATCGGTATAGTACCTCGCTCTGGCTTTCCGGGTATCGTCGGTGTCTATGTGGATCGGCGGAATATCCACCTCATCAGGCCTATACATCGGCTTTTCTGGCCAGATTACATGCGGACTATGGTCCGCCACGATTAATACAAACGGTTTATCTGGGTCCTGTGCTCCGAGCCATTCGTCTACGGGAGCCAATATCAAGTCATAATGTAAACCCGGAGTGTTTTCAAAGCCCGGTTCGGGTGCGTTGGTCCCGGCGATACGCTCGAAAGGGAACACCTCCCGTGGACCGACATGGAGTTTGCCTGCAATCGCCACACGATAGCCCAACGCTGAAAGCCGCTGTACCATGGAAGGCATATCTTCCCTGACCCCGGAATGATTGCCGTGCGCGCCATGTCGCATCGGATACATGGCAGTAAAAAGTGAGCTTCGGGAAGGCCCGCAGGTTGGGGAGGCCGCAAACGCCTTATCGAACACCAAGGATTCCGTACTCAATTTGTCCAGATTGGGTGTGCGGACAATGTGGTTTCCATATGGCCCAATATCCCGTACCGCCAGGTCATCTCCGATGAATATGACCATATTGGGGAGCGAGGCCTTCCTTTGTCCACTGGCAACTGCCAGCCAACAAGCAAACCATACAAAAAGGGCTATTTTTTTTATCATTATTTATGAACCGTTCGATTCTCGTTCAATTCTTCATCTGTAGGGCTTTGGATGATGGGAATTCATTGCGCGTCATCAATCCATAGTTCGCTCAAGGCGGCTCGCGAAGGGCAATACCGCCAACTGCGTCAGTACATCAATCAACCGGTGGATTTGCCCGACCGGTAGTCAGCTCAGGTAGATAAGTCCGCCATGTGGTAAGTTTTGCACGCAAATCCTTAACAATATCCGGCTGTGCATCGGCAAGATTGGTCGTTTCATACCGGTCTTGTTCCATGTCGTACAATTCGGGGTTATTCTTGTGGTAGTCAACGAGCAACTTCCACTTTCCCGACCGGATGGCCAGATTGGGACTCCGGTCTCTCCCCCGCGGAAAATTAAAGGCAAAGTCATTTCTACCGTATTCCCAATACATATCCTTGCTTCGCGGATCGGGTGTACCCAACCACACAGCTGCCCGATCTTCGCCATCCCCTTTGTAGTTGGCGGGCAGCGCGGCCGATGCGACACCTGCCAATGTCGGGAATAAATCGGTCGAATTCAGTACAGAAACACTATCCGTGGTCCCTGCGCTCACCCTCCCAGGCCAACGGACAATAAACGGCATCCGTATTCCACCTTCGTACAAGGAGAGTTTGGTGCCCCGCAATCCGCCCGCCCGGCTACCCCGGAAGCTGGGCAGCGGACCGTTATCGCTGGTAAAAATCACGAGGGTGTTTTCAGCGATTCCCAGTTCTTCCAGCCCGTCAAACAACCGCCCCAACTGCTTATCAAATTCAGCCAAGACCAGTTTAAAAGCAGTTTCTTCCTCGGGATTCATGGGAAACTTTCCTTGTTGCCGTCTATTTTCCTCCGGGACCCACGGCGTATGCATATCATCCGGCCACAGATTTACAAAACAGGGTGTACCCCGATGTCGTCGCAAAAAGTCGAGGGTCTTATCCACGAAGTAGCCGGTCCTATCCCAGCGCTTTATACTGTCCTGGTCGGACCAAATCCAATCCGTAGCGGTCAGCGCCGGGTCCGGCTCCGGGCTTTCGTAAGTACTGGCATGCTCATCAAACCCATACTTTTCAAACTTCGGTGCGTTTTTAATATCCCGTCCGCCCCCCATGTGCCATTTTCCGAAATGCCCTGTCGCATAACCGGCACGCTTCAGCACCTTGGCTAGAGACGGTGCGTGTACGTTTAAGTAATTGGCCTGTTCCGCCAACTCATTGCTTCGTCTATTATTAAGAAATGTAGTAAAGTTCCACGCTGCCGGAAACATACCTGTCAGGATACTCGTTCGGGAAGGGCTGCAAATCGGGGAAGCACTGTAATATTGGGTAAACCGTGTACCTTCTTCCGCAAACTTGTCAAGCCGCGGTGTAGGTACAAAATCTCCGCCGAATGCCCCAATATCACTGAAACCCATGTCGTCGGTCAGAATCACAATAATATTGGGTTGTTGTTGCGCCCAAGCAGCACACTGCGTCAACAACCCAACTAATAATAGACTAAGACCAATAGCGTTCGCCGTTTTCATACTACAAGAAACGCATTTAACTTCAATAGTCAAAAAAAACGCTAACGCAATTTCACGACCTGTGAGTAAATCGCCTGGTCTTTGCCGACTGGCCTCACTCCAACCCGCGCAAACAGTGGCGCTCCCGCGTTAAAATCCCCATTACCGGATAAATCCACCGATTGGGTTATCGCGGCACTCACTTCAGGATCACTCAGATCTTCCCGAACGATGTATACCACATCATCCACGAACGCCGTCTTACTCACCAATATCATGGCATAATCAATGGCTCCATCTTCCACCACTTGATTGATCTGGAAAGAAGCATTCAGCGCATTTCCATTTAATGCCAACGATACATTGGACAGCGTAAAATAAGGTGTGACCCCGATATCTACGTTGGTCGTGCCCTGCAGGTTAATTACGGTCGTATCCCGATCGTTTACCCAAGGACCATTATTATCCCGTGTTACCAATTTATATTCGCCGTCAAATAGCGTAGCCTCAAACGTGCCATCCTGTGCTACATAAACTGAAATGGGGTTCCTCAATTCGTACCCATCCTGATAAAGTTGCAACTGCACAGCCTCTCCGGTTCCCCGCACACCCAGCGTTTCCCCATTGTAAGTAACCCGCCCAAAAAGCTTCGACTGGGGCTCATCGTAATTATCGAATCCGCAACCGCCGGCCATTAGTGCCAGTGGCAGCAATACACTCCATATCTTTTTCATAATCATTCGATCGTTAAGTTTTTCTTACTGGAACGGATTTAACACGATCCGTGGATTGGCATTCTGCCAGGCGAGATCAATAAAGTTATAGTAATTACGCAGCTGGAAAAAACGCGGAAACGGCGAGTTACTGAAAGGCCGTTTGTCAAACACATATTTCCCGTCATTGGGTGTACCCGGAGCTATTACCAGATAGGGGAACAACGCATATTGGGTGGCGTTCGGATTATTCTGCACGCCATTCCATACGATATGGGCACGCCGCCAGCGCTTCAGGTCCCAATACCGGTGATCCTCAAAAGCAAACTCCACGCGCCGTTCGCGGATAATATCGTCGAGCGTCATGGATTCCAACGGCTGGATGCCTGCCCGTTCGCGGATCTGATTCAGGTAATCCAGCGCAGCTGCCTGTTGTCCCAGTTCCAAGGCCGCTTCGGAAGCAATCAACACTGCTTCGGCAAATCGCAGCCGTGGAAACCACATTTCACTGTTTCTCCCCCGTGTGGAGGCCCCTTGCGCCTCGTCCAAGAACTTCCGGAAGAAGAATCCCGTCTTATTGATAAACTGTTCGTTTGAGTTGTTCGGACCGTTGGTCGACGTGATCAACCGACCCTCGCCATCCTCGTCACCTGGCTGACTCGTGCGGGTTTGCCAAGAACCGTTGTTCCAGATTTTCTGACCCGCTTGGAGGATTACCGGCTCTCCCTTGAAGAGCGCTCCGGGTACAATGACCGAACCTCCTAAGCGCGCATCTTTATTGGCAAATGCATCTTCGAGGTTGTCGTAGAAAATGTAGTCGCCATCGGCATCCCGGATCTGTATAGTCCCATCACGGTCATCGGTATACTCAAAGGCTTCCACCAGGTTCAAAATCGGGCCGGCATACGCACGGTCGATATCTTCGGCATGAGAGCCCGGGATGTTTTCCCGTGTAAATCCAGTTTGTTGTCCTGCTCCGGGGTAGATATGATCCCGCGCCCAGATCACCTCGCTGTTGCTCACCTTAACACTGAGCGCCTCGTAGAAGTTGCGTTCTAAATTCCCCGGCTGGGTCATGTTCAGCTGATAGGGACTGTGGTTGATAATATCCGTTGCGGTAGTCAGCGCTGTTTGGTAATACCCTTCGGCCAATTCCGCAGGAATGCCAACTTCACCCCCCGGCGTCCGGATTGGACTGGGCATCTTATTGTTGTAGTTTGCAAGCGACGCCGCATAGATCGCGGCACGTGCTTTGAGCATCAACGCAGCCCATCGGTTGGCGCGGGCGGCGTTAATAGTTGGCTGATCAGGCAAAAGCGCTGAAATGGCTTCACATTCGGAAATGATGTAATCGTATAAACCCGCTTCCGTGGATCTTGGATATTGCAAAGCGGTTACGTCCATCCCTGCCTCATAATCAAAAACCTCATCACCTACAATCGGCATTCCACCCATTCCGCGGCACATGTTGAAATAGACCCATGCACGCAAGAACCGGGCCTCCCCTTCATAGATTTGTTTATTGTCCTCATCCACCGCGGTGCTAGCCCGCAACCCTTCCAAAAATTGGTTGATGTTACGGATCAACTCGTAGTCGTAGACACGCCACAGCGTATTGCTATAATCCTGGATATTATCCGGACCGCCATCCGATTTACCTGCTTCGTCTAAAATTGTATATTGATATGAGCTGTTGATATGCTGCCCCCACGTAATCGCAGGGTCGCCACTGTTCGGCACCACCATTAAGCGGCCATAAAAATTAGCCAGTACCGATTGGATAAGGGCCGGATCTGCAAACACCTGTTCGTCATCAAAAATCCGATCCGGTTCCCGATCCAGGAAATCTGAACAGCTGTTGAATGCCGTCAACAGACACGCAAGCAACATCGTTTTAACTGTTATTATGATTGACTTTTTCATCTTTATCATACTTTAAATTCCTGCCTTACAGGCTCAGATTGATACCAAAATTATAGATCGTCAGCGTGGGATACCCCAGCCCATTTGTTGCATCTCCTTCGGGGTCGACACCTTCAATATTGGCAAGCGTAAACAGATTCTGTCCCGAAAAATAAACCCGTACGCCCGAGATGGACAGGGGTTCGAGAATACGGGAGGGTAGTGAATAGCCGAACTCGAGGTTCCGGAGTTTCACATACCGCACGTTGTGTTTCCAAAAGGTACTGTTCCAGTAGTTACTATGCGCGCTGTTGCCAATCAGCGGCATTGGATATTTGCCCGAGATCAGCTCGCTGTTCGGATCGAAGATATCTGCCAGCCGCCAGCTGTCGTCAAAATAAGATTGCGGATTGTTGCCGCCATCGTGGAACGGATTACGCTGTTCCCATTCCTGGTAGAAGGTAAACATCCCGCCACCCGTAAAATCAAACGCCAGGTTGAATCCCTTCCATGCAAACGAAAAGTTAAGTCCGAAGTTCAGGATGGGGGTTTCATCCTGCTGATATCCAATCGGCCGTTCGTCCAATCCATTGATTACCTTGTCGCCGTTCTGGTCTACATATTTAATATCTCCCGGACGGAGCGTCCGATTGCCCTGCCGATCGTTATCAATCTGCCAGTTCGCGATTTCTTCCCAATTCTGAAACTGTCCATCGGCCTCAAGGCCCCAGTTCAGGTAGCCGAATCGTTGTACAAGTGAATTTCGGTATTCATCCCATGAGTTGCTAAAACGCGGGCGGTACCGATCCCAGTCGTAAAACCGCGAATAGGTAATGTTACCAGCCACCGAATAATTCAACTCACCCGCGCGGTCGCTCCAACGGACCATCCCGTCGTAACCGCGATGCATATCCGAATTCAGGTTTTCATTAGGCAAGCCAAATCCAACTTCACTCGGAATCAACACATCGTACCGGGCTGCAGGCAATCCGGTGCGTTCGCGGCGGAAATAATCCAGTGTCACCGTCAACCGGTTATTCAGGAAAGTCGCATCAACCCCCACATCAAACATTTTTGCACGAATCCAGGATAGGGTCCGGACCGGCAGGCCCCGTGGTCGCGTACCCAGTACATATTTCCCATCAATAACGGCACCTCCCTGTTTATAATTGTATCCTCCTAAATAATCAAATGCTGAATAAATAGGAATATCATCTATTTCACCTAAGTCATCGTCTCCGACCAATCCGTACGAAGCGCGAACCTTAAAATCATTCGCGATCGTTCCCAGCTTACCATCCTTCCAGAAATTCTCTTCGGAAATACGCCAGCCGATCGATCCCCCGGGGAAAAAGCCCCATCGGTCACCCGCCGGAAATTTCCACGACCCATCATATCTACCCATAAATTCCAGCAGATACTTATTGGCAAAGTCATAATTTGCCTTGAAAATATAACCTAAACGTGCTTCCGTCCGATCGCCCAGATCGTCATACGTATCCATCGACTCGAAGTCGATTAAAGGCAGGTTATTAGAAACGGGGATGGAATGCACCCATGTGGTCGGTTGATTAATCAACATCGTTTCCATACCACCAATGACTGCTATGTTGTGCTGTCCGAACACCTTGCTGTAATTAAGCTGAACGTTGGAGTTCATGCGTTCTTCGTGCCCCATCCGCCGTTCACGCCAGGGATTATTGTTCTGAAAAATAACCGGATACGTATCGGTGGCTTCGTCGTAGCCATACAATTGATACGTGTATTCGTGGTTATCCAGGCGTTGGCCAGCATAGTAATACCCTACCAATGCCTTCGCCTTCAACCCGTCAATAATGGTATATTCCGCATCGAAGTTGAGCTGTCCCACGCGCCAGGTTTCTTTGAATTTTCCAGAAAGGTCGTAGTTCAACCAGCCGAAATTGGTGCCCGGATCGTTAGATGTCAACGTCGGATACGCCGGATTATCGTTAGCAAATGGCCGCACGGTAGGCAGGTTACGGAATGTTGCAAAACGAGGTAACCATAAATCGTCCCCGCCGGGAACACCCGGATTCTGCGTTTTCTCGTAGCGCGCATTAAAACTTCCCCCTATTTTTAATTTCTCGGAAATCTGGGAAGTGATATTCATCTGCACGTTCGTCCGCTGAAACCCACCGTAATTTACGATCACATCATTCTGATTAAGATGCCCCAGGCTGAAGTAGTAATTGATATTCTCGGAGCCGCCGGATACATTGGCATTCAAGTAAGTCTGGGGAGAAGTTTCCCAAATGTAATCGTACCAGTCAAAGGGGACATAACCCTTTTCAGTACCCTGTTGCCATTTATCCAAATCCTCGGCCGAATATCGATAGCTATCTACACCCTGGACGGTTTCAGCCTGAATATATTTCTCGACGTACGTAGCGGCATTTGCCGGCTTCGGAAACGTCGATAAATCCTGGAAGCCATAATTGGCCGTTACGTTAATTGTATTTTTGGTATTGCGTTGTCCCCGTTTGGTAGTTACCACCACGACTCCATTTGCTGCGCGGACACCGTAAATCGATGCAGACGCATCCTTCAGTACCGAAATGGATTCGATATCGTTAAAATCGAGGTTATTGAATTGGCCAGGGCTCATTTGCACGCCGTCAACCACATACAGCGGTGTGCCCATGTTACGGATCTTAAGTGCTGTTTCGGCGCCCGGCCTTCCGTCTGTTTGCCGCGAATTCAGTCCGGCCACCTTACCGACCAGCGCGCCCGACGCGGTTGAAGAAACCGAGCGACTGATCTCTTCCGAGCCAATGGAGGAAATTGCACTGGTTAACGATTCTTTTTTCTGCTGCAACCCGAAACCGGTAACCACGACTTCCTGCAACGATTCGGAGCTGACGGTCAGGTCGACGGACACCGTGCTGGTATTCGCATCCACACGGACCACCGTTTGGTCATACCCAATAAAGGAAACCAACAGCGAATCACTTCCGGACGCCACTTCAATGGAAAATGTACCCCCTTGCGCACTTGAAGTTGTACGCTGTGTACCAAACGCCTTGATGGTAGCGCCATCGATGGGTGTCTTCCCTACCGCATCCCGCACCACCCCTGTAACGGAGCGGGTTTGGGCCATTACTATGGATAGTCCTGCACACCATAGCAACGTCATTAGTAACGCTTTGCTCATATTTGTTTTGTTTTAATTGTGTATAAACTTCGTTGGCGTCGGTAATTACGCCAGCAATTTTAATCCGAACCCTGGAGCGTTCGGCGGAATCAGCTTCCCTTCTTTAATCTGGTATCCACTGAGATCGACGTCATCAGATGTACTGGTGACACCCTCGATCGTGACCGTATTCCCTAGGCCTCCCGCCAGATGGGCGGTATAATACGACTTAAGAAGCGAGCCCCAAGCGTGGGGCGACGCTTGCACACCGTACTGATTCAATGCCGGCATGAGCTTCCGCCAGTTGGTAAATCCCAATCCTTCGATATCCGTAATGTGTACATCCATCAGCTTCTGCTGCATGAGCATATCAAGCAACGCAGGATCCGGATCGGCCTCCCCCTCAGCGAGCAGGCTGCTCACATTGGCCGTACTCATCCAATCCCGAAGTTTCCGATAATCCTCTATGGTTTCATGGAAGGGTTCTTCGATCCAAAACAACGGGATATCGCCGATCCCCTTTAGGTAGGCTATAAATTCGTCCACCGTAAAGCCGTTGTTTCCATCTACGAGGATATCGCAATCGGGGAAAGCCTCGGCTACGGCTTTCGTAACCTCGATATCCCGGGCGAGTCCTTCCTTCTGCGACATCCATCGGTTACCGCGGCCGATTTTCAGCTTAAACTGCCTATATCCGTAGTCGTAGTCGTAACGGCATTCTTCCAGCACCTTGTCGATGCCTCCTGGTGCGTGGGCCGGTTCCAGATCGTCAAAGTAGATCATGCCGCTGTAATACTTGGTCGTGAAGGGGGTATCCCGGCCCAGCAGTGCGTAAACGGGCTTATTGAGCACTACCCCGACAAGGTCGTGCAAGGCCGTATCGAAAGGCAAGTACCGATCGTCTGAGATACCGACCGCTAAATTGAACACTTCGGATAACTTCTTCCCTACGAGCTCGGAAACGACGCGCAGCGCGTCGTTGCGGCCACCACGTAGCGATGCCCACCCGATGGCCCCTTTGTCCGTGATCAGAATACATGCATCCAAATGCGGTCCGAAACCGTGTACATCCAGTCTCGCATTCTTTCCTACGAAACGGGGATATTGCATCCGTATGGCTCGAAAGTTAACAGACTGGATCGTATGATAGGCAAGCTCATCCTGCATGCGGGCGTCCGCCCCCGGCTGCAACCACGTCGCAAGGGCTGGTTTAGATACCAGACCGAGAACCAGGCCCGCATTCAGGGCACGGATAAATTCTCTTCGTTTGATCATTTTGGTTTGTTTTAATTGGTTTGTTCTATTGATTTGCCTGCTCACTGGATCTGCCTCATCCAGAGAGGGGAGCCGCCTGCCCACCAAATGTTTTCTTTAAAAATTCAAAGCCTTCGCTGGCTAATTCATCGGCGCTGGCTGCCAACGGTCGCCAGATGCTAGCCGCCCGGGCCAATTCTTTGGAGGGGGCACCGAATGTTTCAATCACCAAACTTCCCCGGTAGCCGATAGCTGTAAGCGAATCACGGATACCCGTCCAATTGAGGTGACCGGTACCGGGTGTTCCGCGATCGTTTTCGTTGGCTTGCACATGCACCAACCGATCGCCTAATTTCAATATGCTCGCTGGAATATCTTTCTCTTCGATGTTGCTGTGAAACGTATCCAAGAGAATCTTCAACCGGTCGTTCCTAACCTCATCGACCAAGGCGATCGCTTGGTCGACCGTATTGATCATATCGGTTTCAAAACGATTTAGCGGTTCCAACGCTAATGTGACACCCAACGCTTCCGCTTGTCGTACTGCCAGGTGAAGGTTTTCCAGACACCACTCTCGTTCCTGACGCTTCTGCGCTTCGGATACCAGCCGGGTCTTGCCTACCGCAGAATAGAGCGGTCCACCGAAAATAGGGCTCTCCAGCTCACTGGCTATTTCAAGGCAACCCATGATATAGGAAAGCCCGTTTGCCCTGATTTCTGGCCGATCGCTGGAAATATCCCGGTCCATTCCAAAAGCACCGCTCACGCTTACTTTCAGATCCAGATTGCGGCAGACCTTTTGCAAAGCCTTCCAGTCAATCAATTCCCGGTCTTCTACGGCAATCTCGATAACATTGTACCCAATATCTTTGGCTTTTTGCAGTATATCAAAAGATGCCGAAGAAAACGGCGAAACCCAAACAAATGTGCTTATTCCTATATCCATCATTTATAATGCTATTCAATCATTCAAAACTTGGGATTTCTATCCGGGCGCCACCATTCATGGCCGATTCATGGGCGCAAATGCCCGCACAGGTATAATTAGCTGCGAGCGCCGCATCCACCGCCGAATCCCTTCCTTCCACAATAGCCGCTACAAATTCCTGCACCAAGTGCGGGTGCGAGCCGCCATGCCCTGCACCCTGCAGGAAAGACACGTGATTGGGATCGTCAATTTTCTCACGCTTCGTAAAATCGGCAATTTCGGGAATCAGTAGTTCATCGGTATCAGGTACGTCGATCCGCTGTGCATTTTCACCGCCATCAAAGATGACGTGTTCTTCATCCTGCAGTTGCTCCCATTCAAAAGACATCTTAGTACCGTACACATCATAACTTTCGCGGTATTGGCGCACCACGTCAAACAGCGAACGGGTTGCCTCGGCTACCACATCCGACCCCTTCAATTTGAACGTAGCGGTCTCAACCGCATATGGTGCATTGTAACGGCCAGCCAGGTCGTCCGACAGCCTGCCGGAGCCATGACAGACCACTGATTCTGCGATCGTGTTGTTGATGCGCAGTAAGGGGGAGATTGCATGGGTACCGTTCAGCATCGGGGGGTACCCCTTCCAATACTCAGCCCATCCCTCCATGCTCATATCCTGGATATGTGACCCGCGCACAAACTGGATTTTCCCTAACTTGCCGCTTTCCGCCAGCTTCAGTCCGTAGAGAAACTCCCGGGTATACAACGCGGTTTCCATCATCATGTATACTTTGCCAGCGCGGCGCTTGGCCTCCACAATCGCATGGCAGTCTTCTACCGTCATGGCCATTGGGATGGTACAGGCCGTGTGTTTATTCGCATTCAGCGAAGCCAGGGTCATCCGGGCATGTTCCGGCACAGGCGTCACGATATGGATGGCATCCACATCGTCCCGGTTTACCACGTCTTCAAAATCTGTAAAAATTAAATCCTCATCCAGATTGAATTTATCCTTCAATTCGTTGAGTGTGTTTTCGTTGCGTGTGCAGATGCCGACAGCTTTGATGTTAGGGTGTTTCTGATAAATGGGAATAAACTCTTTCCCGAATCCCATACCGACGATGACGACTGTAATTTTTGACATGTTTACGTTAGTTGTTTTGATAATTAAATTGTTTCGCTAATTAGACCATTCGATTAGTTGGCAATCCAGTTGACGGCGTTGATTAACAGCTTCCTATAGGCCTCATGTAGATGGCTGTGTTCGTCGTGCCCCAACGTAATCCCAGCGATTTTCGCTTTCGGATGGGGTACGGTAAAAACAACCGGATAGACTTCATCCGTTTCCTTGGACTGACCGATGGCCAGTACCGAGATACCCTTTGCCTGCGGATCAGGAATATATCGATACAACTCGTCAGCAAATTCAAACTTCTTGGGTACGTCTTGTGTGATCGGATGTGCGTTATTGACCACATAACTCCTGAACGGCTGGAATTGTTCGTGGCTCTTGCTGCCACCGCCCACATACTTCAGGTTGTAAGCCGGCCAGTCTTCCCAATTATACCATACGGCGGCATGCAACAGCAGCAAACCATGCCCTTTCTCGATAAATTTCGTAATAGCGGCCTGCCCGTTGGTATTGATCGGTTGATTATTGGTTAAAATCAAGAGATCTGTTTGTTTCAGATAAGCCGGTATGGAATCAGTTTGCTCGGTATAGGTCACGCTATACGCGCCGCTCGATTCGATCGTCTTGGCATCTTCCTGGCCATACCACCGAGCGAAATCATGAGATCCGCCACCGCCCACCATCAGAATGCGGAGGGGTTTGGTCTGGGCCAGGACCGTACCGACGGTCATTAACATCAGGGCAACCCCTGTTAATCGCTTCATCGTGTTATTCATCATCATATAGTTAAGTTCATCGTTTTATTTTACAACCCGCATAATGCCGTTCATCCCACGCCAATGCCCCGGAAATGTGCATAAATAGGGATAATCACCGGGCTCCGTTGGTGCCGTAAATTCCAGGGTAAAGCTCTCTCCGGGGTTCACCAAGGTTGTGTGGTGCAATACTTCAGGAATAGACGGGATGTATTGCTTTTCATAGGCCTCCGACGACCGCAGCATGTCGTCCGCTGCCTTGCCAACGATTTCCAGCGTTCCCGGCTGGATAATCAGCAGATTATGCTGCATGCCGTCCGGATTTTCAAAGACCAGCGTTATCCGTTTGCCCGCCGGAACGGTCACCAGTTTTTTGTCGTATTGCATGATATCTTTTACCGCTTTCAACTCGATGCGTGCCGAGGGCGTATTGCTTGCAGGGTCATCGGCCCCTGCCTGCGCCTGAGCGGCATAAGCCGGCAACCTGTGCGCTTTATTCAACCTGACAACGATATTATCGACTCCTCCTGTAAATTCAGATGGCCCACCATAATCGGTAAATGCAGATTCATCGTCGAAATCCTCACCTGACCGTAGGTGCAACTTCAAGGGTTCGGCAAACAAATGCATCATTTTCGCCTTACCCTGACTGGCTCCATTCACCGACAATTCGATTCCCGCATCGGCTGTCACGTTCGCATCGACCACAAAACTGTTGGGCACATTCCCCCGCGATGCAAGTGTTGTGGTTTGGCCGTGCTGATATACCTCAAAAAATAGTCGGTTGTTTTTCATGAACAGTGCATAGCCAGCGTTTTTGTCACCCTGGCCCACAATCAAGCCGTTGTACGGCTTATTGTCTCGCCTCCTCACCTCAGTCTGGATATGGATTTCTTTATTCGACACATCGGGCGAAAACTGGAGGCGGCTTCGGCGACCGAGCACATACTGTTCATTGGCCAGCGATTCGAGGATACGCTTGGCGAAATTGCCTGCTGACTGCGAAGCCGATATGTTAAAGAATTCGTCTTCATGGCGCGTTATTGCCCCGAACAATGCCTGTGACAACCAGGAATCTCGTTCGTTGATGGAGTCATCGGTCGCCCGAAGCAAGGCTTGGGCAATTTCCGTCGAAGCGGGGTAGTCGGCTAACTTTATGAAAGCCGCCGACCGCGTGTTCAGGCTGGTATCCACCAGGATACCGCTGCCTAATATTGCGTCCCTGGACTGATCATTTACAGGCAATACCTGCACAGCCGCCTTACGCACGCCCGCGGACGGATGATCCAGGGATTTCAGCACCGCGTCAAATACCTTTTGGTTAGATTCGACTGCATTTAATCCCTGCAGCGTCCAAAGGGCATGGATAGCTGGCGCATTCAGTCCGATCTTATCCTTTTTCTGGTCGAGGGCGATGTCGATCAGATCTCCAACCACATCCTCCTGCTGCCGTTCTACCAGTAGGCGTTGGGCGTGCATCCGCCAGAATTTATTGTCGCTCTTCAGCGCTTTCAGCAGTCCATTCGCATCGTCCTTCGACAGTTTGGGAGGTGTTTTATGTTTCGCATCTTTATAGACCAGTCGGTAAACCCGTCCATGTTTCTTATCCCGCAGGTCACTGTCAAAGGCATTGCCGGGACCGTGCGGTTGCTCAATGAATGGCAGTACCTTATCGGAGGGGGCCTGTGCCGGCACGAACACGTTGTGCTGGATAATGAAGTTATACCAATCAAGCACCCAAACGGCTCCGTCGGGACCGACTTCGGCATGTATGGGTCCGTACCATTCATCCGAGCTGGCTACCAAGTTCCATCCATCGTGCTCTTTGAAACCTGCGCCATCGGGTTCAATGATCGCCTTGTGTACCAAGCGTACCGTGGGTTCGGTGACGAAGGCGGTCCTGTTCCAATATTCTTGCGGATACTCCCTTGCGGTATACAACTGGTGGCCCGCAGCCGCGGTAAACCCACCAACCACATCCACCTGCCGGAGATTGGGTTGCATGGCATGAACATCGTAATGTCCGTCTATTTTCTGGATGGCGTTGAGCTGTGATTGACGTTCACCCTCGGTTAGTTTACGGGCAAACAGCTGTTCGGGCATGGAATAATACCCGCTGTGGGTATTGTTTGCCGTAGAGATAAAAACATTGTTATCTTCACTCATGCCAAGCCCCCACGTGTTGTTGCTTGTCGTCGCCAGGAATTCAAAATCCGTTCCGTCGGGCTTAAAATGATATAAACCCTGACCAAAGGCCACTCGTTGGCCGTTGATGTGACCATTGAAGCCCGAATATCCCACTACCCCCCAGATTTTATTGTCAAAGCCATATTGCAGGTTTGACGGACCGGAATGTGTGTCTCCTTTGCCCCACCCTGTGATCAACGTATCCCGCTGGTCGGCGACATCGTCACCGTCAATATCTTTTAGGAAAAGAAGATGTGGTGCCATGGCCACAATGATGCCGTCGTTGGCAAACGTAAGGCTTGTCGCGATGTTCAAACCGTCTGCAAACACGGTAAACTTGTCCGCTATGCCGTCTCCATCCGTATCTTCACAGATTTTGACACGGTCATTTGCTGCGCCTTCGATCTCCACAAAATTATTCGGATAATCAACGGTCTCGATGATCCAAAGCCTCCCTTTCTCATCCCAATTCATGGCAATGGGATTAACGATGTCAGGCTCTGATGCAAACAGTTTCAGTTCAAAACCAATAGGAACCTGCATCAGCTTCATCGATTCTTCAGGAGATAGTGGATCCTGCATTTTGGGCACGAAATGACGTGCCGTGAAATCAGCGATGGTATCTTCGTAGATACTCACATTCGGGATGTTTAGCTGCGCCACTAATCCCATCACCTTATCGCCGATCGCCCATTGTACGCCGTTGCTGATTAACCTCAAAAAATCCAGATGCTTCCACGTGGACTCATCACGGCCATACGTTGTATGGAAAATGCGGCCACTCCCTTTCTCTACCCGAAGTGCCGAATCGGTAGCTTCGTTCGCCGATCCGCCATCGGCGGCCAGTTGTCCTTTGACGGCTTCCACATACCATTCCGGGCCGTTCGCCGGATCCAGTCCAAGGGCAATTAATCCGCCGCCCCCCTTGACAAATCCCTCTACCGCATTAGCCTGATCAGAAGAAAGCGAATCCAGTTGGGAAAACAGGATCACCCCGTCGTATGGTTCCAGGTTATCTTCGTTTAAATCGTTCCGATTGTTCGTATAGGTAAGATTAATCCCACTTTTGAAGAGTTCGATAGCCAGCCACGATGCATATTTTGTCGATTCAGCTGATGCATTGGCATGCCCCAAAAAAAGAACTTCCGCCCTTCTGGGGTAATCACTCGCACAACGGACAAGCAACAGACAACAGATGCTAACAATGAAGCAGGATAATCGGCTCATAATATGGAATTTTACAATTGTTTACAACAAAGGTAGGTTAGAAAGTGTTCGGAAAACCACGATATATTATCCCTTTATAGTCAAATTATATCCTGATATATTATATTTGAAATCGTTCAAAGATAAATTATGAAGAAAGGCCATGTAATACCCAAAGCACTCATCCCTGAAAACCGCTCTTTTGTGATACGGAAGCAAATTGAACCTTATTTCGATCCCACCTTTCATCTGCACCCTGAATTCCAAATCTCTTACGTCATGGAAGGCGAAGGCAACCGGTTCGTAGGAGATAGCATAAAGCCTTTCAAGGCAAACGACTTGGTCTTGATCGGCCCCAACCTTCCCCATGTTTGGCGCAGCCATAACGCTTATTTTGAAAAAGACAGCCAATTGAGCACGACGGTTGTCGTGATCTATTTCCACGACTATTTCCTGGGTGAAACCGTCCATGAGCGGGAAGAACTTGAAAACATCCGTCACCTGTTTCAACGTTCGCAGTGCGGCATCGAGATTACAGGCAACACGCAGAAACAGGTAAGCCACCTAATGTTGGAATTACTGGAATTGAATGGAACCGACAGCATCATCCAATTATTGAAGATACTGAATACCATCGCGCTTTCGAACGAATGCCACCTGATTACGGATACGCACTCCAAATCCTACAACACGGCAGCCGAAACGGACCGGATGAATAAGGTCTATGAGTTCATTATGAAAAACTTCCACCGCAAAATCCAACTTGAAGAAGTTGCTTCCATCGCCAGCATGACCTGTACATCGTTCAGCAGGTACTTCAAATCGCGCGTCAACCAATCGTTTTCAGATTTCCTGAAAGAAATCCGCATTGAATATGCGTGCAAGCTTCTGAAAGAAGATAAGATGAACATTAACCGCATTGGCTACGCATGCGGCTTCCAATCACTGACCAATTTCAATAAACAGTTCAAGCGGATCATGGGAAAACAGCCGCACCAATACCGCAACGAATTTCAAAAGATAGCCGTGGAATCTTACCACCACTATTATTAACTTTTGTGCATCGCAAATTATCACGAGTACTCAAAAATAGACTGAAATTTGTATTTTTATATCATGAAAGCAAATTACAAGCCTATACCATTTGATGAGTCGAACTTATTAAATGTTGTCTCTCAAGGGAGCAAACAAGAGTTCGACTATCCCTGGCACTATCACCCCGAATATGAATTAACTTATATTCCCTCAGGCCGAGGGTTACGGTATGTTGGCAACAGTGTAGAGAATTATTTTAACGACGACCTGGTTCTACTCGGTTCGAATTTACCGCACTGCTGGATTGATGAAACAGAAGTACAAAAACGATCGCCCAATGCCGTGGTTGTGTACCTGAAAGAGGAGTTTCTGGATAAGACATGGATGCATAGCCATGAATTCAGCGCCATCCGGAATCTTCTCGAACTATCCATGAAAGGGATTAAGTTCAATCAATCCGTGGCACAAAGACTCAAGGAAAAGTGCCTTCAGCTTCCTCACCTGGCTCCACTCCAAAAGTTAATTCTGTTGATTCAGATTCTGGAAGAATTGAGCAAATCGTCTGATTATTGCTTTTTATGTGAGCATGGATTTTCATCCGAGTTGAACGAATTCAGCAACGAACGCATCAACGCTATATATAAGTATATAGACGCTCATTATAAAAGCAAGATACTGCTCGCCGACATCGCAGCGCAAGTATATATGAGCCCCAAGTATTTTTCAAGATTTTTCAGTAAGGTAATGAAAAAACCCTTCTTTGAATTTCTGAATGAATACCGGATCAGCAAGGCCTGTAAGTTGCTTATTGATACGGACAAACAAATCAGTGAGATTTGCTATGATTCCGGATTCGAAAGCATTCCTTTTTTTTACAGGCAATTCAAAAAATTCAAAAACTCCCAACCCAAACAATACCGGCTTATTCATCAGAAGGCCATGAAATAATCTCCACTAAAACCCCCCAATTAGTCTGGTATTTTAGCGATACAGTCAATCTCAACTTTTATACCTTTTCCCAATACAGACTGAACGGTTGTTCTTGCAGGCCTAACACCCTGGAAATATCGGGCATAAACCTTGTTATATCGATCAAATTCGTTGATATCGCTTAGGTGGACGGTGCATTTCACCACATCATCCATCGTCGCTCCTGCTGCTTCTACGATCGCCTTAATATTTTCGAGCGTACGCTCAGTTTCCTCTTCAATCGTGCCCAGCACAAATTCCGAAGTGTTAAAATCTACCGACGCCTGCCCGCTTACAAATAAAAATCCGTTTGCGACAATTCCATCCGAAAATGCGCCGGTTACAAAATTTTGATCCTTAATGGGGTGATTAACTTTAATTTTCTTCATAGAAACACATCGTTATTAAAAAGTCAACAAAGATAAATACTTCTTGCGATCGTTCACAGGATATGATTTTCCAGGACAGTCTAGTCATCTACCGATCCTCAACATTTCCTTTCCCAAGTCTTGAAACCCGTAATCCACGGCTTCCAGTCGTACTTGGTATTCGTTGGAAAAATACCTGACGATAGTATCGAGCACCGATGATTTCTGTCCATTTAGATTGACCGTGGGATAAATCCGTATTTCCTCACATATCCTCAGCATTTCGGTTATCGATGAAATGTGAAACGACAATCCGTAATAATCATATAGTAAAAGAAAATGAGCACATAAGCCGATATTAAAGGTACCATTCTGAAATGAAAATGGTCCGGGAAATGCGGCCGTCAAATACCGGCGTTGTTGCTTCCCCAATTCGAAATCAGCAAGAAAATCTTCAGACGCTTTCGCCCTGGAACCAGCAATTTCACAAGCCCTTTTCCGTTCGTTCAAGGGCAGATTTTGCCGGTATTGTCCCGACTGTTTCATCACTTCATTTAATCGTCGGCCAATATCAGACACCGTAAATTGATAGATGGGATCAACAGACACCATCTTGATCCCCAATTGAGTCAGCTCACTATTAACGCTGGATGTACCATCCGCGAAGCCTACAATGGACTTACTAACATCGTCATCGTCTAAGTTGAAGAATGCCCGATATTCAGTCAAATTATGACCCCAGGGATAAACTTCATCTAACCTCATCACCACGATCGTTATTTACTTCGACATGAAAAATTCCCAACCAATTTAGTACCTCCAAAATTACTGGATTTTATGGAGACCTTCAAACTGCCAATAATGCTCTTTAATACCCAATTCGTCCATTAGCTCTCTGATTGCTATTGTCTCCCAATTATGGGTATTGTATCCGTTTCCTGCATCGTTATCGTGCAGCCAACGCGGAGTTGGCCATAAGCAAGCCCTGAAGCTGATATTGCGATAGAAATCTTTGCTAACACCATTCTGACCATGATGAGCCATCTGCAGATAGTCGCACGTCAGCTCCGCCCGATAGGGTCCGTTCCACAATTTGTCTCCGCCCTCAACCCCCAGATCGGCAAGAAACAGTACCGATTTCTTTGTATCCCAAACTTTGACAACGACACTTTGGTTATTATATGGATTCACTGTAATTTCTTCGTTTTTGACGCCCAGAATCTTAAATATTGTATTACCCATGGAGATAACCAACCCGGGTTCGGTCATATTGATGACTTTACCCCCGAATTCCCGAAGTCTTCCGTAAAATTCTTCGGTGAGTGCCTCGCTTCCTTTTTCGTATTGCTCTACAAACGCATTTGACAGTTCAGCATGATAAATGGTGTGTATTTTCAGATTACCCGGATCTTTCAGGATTTCATTCAGCGCCCCAATATGATCTATGTGGGGATGCGTAATGATCCACGCCTCTACCTCATTTCCTAAAGCTCCGAGAAAACCTTTGAGGTATGGGGCATCCGCAGGCATGCCACCATCAATCACGCATAGTTTGCCATTATCGGTAAGCAGGACGTAGGAATTCATCTGTGTAGATGATTGTGCTGGCAACTGCCATAATGTGAATCCCGGTTTTTCGGCTCCAAGGGCGCTTATCCAAAAGAGTAAATTACTAATCAACAATATTGTTCGTGTCCATACAAACCGTTTCATCTTAATTTTTTTATCTATCGTTTCTAAAACTTCGCTAGAATTTTTCGCCGGGTCTCTTTCATCCATTCTTCCGTTTTCGGAAAATGGGCATAATCCGTTATTTCCGAAAGGAGCGGATCGTCGCGCTTAATACCTGCTGATTGCAATAATGCATAATCTTGCAACCCTTCGGCAAAAATTTCCCATCTTATGGAATCCAACGGTCCATTTTCGCCCGGATAAACGACATGCGTATCGCCGAATGGGCAACCGGGCCAGGCTCCATTTACATTATCAAATATAAACGGATTCGCCATTTCATCCGTACAGAATTTATACCAGTAACAATATCCCCAATGCAAAAACCCCGTTGCTTCTAATTTATAAAATAGGAATCCATTCATCCGAATCTTTGGCAGTGGCGTATCCTGTAGCCGCTGAAGAAAATCCTGCCTGGGCCCACAGCAAAAGTACACCCAGGTATCGAGTCCGGCCGCTTTAAAGTTTAACGCAGTTTCGATACTAGGAATCGGATTATCGACCACCTTCTCCACCGCATATGTGGTATCGCTCAACGCATCCATAACGGTCATCCAAGGTGCAAATTCCTGCAGTAATGCCCGGGCGCGCTTGTAATCTCCTATTTGCTGCTCCCCGTCGGGTTCGTCTGCACAGTGAAAAAAAGATTTATGAAGGATATCTTCCTCCTCAAGAAACGCTTTGAACTCCGGAATAAACTGCTTTAGAAAATTAACATAAACATCCGAAGTAGCCGCGGTATCGGGAGGCCACAGTATCTCTCCCACAGCACCTTCTGCACGCTCATATATTCGCTGAGGATGTTTACCGCTTTCTGGAGCGGGCGTAAAAAAATGTGGCCACTCGATATGTTCCGCACCGTGTCCCAGTGCTAAACGCACCCATTTCCTTACATCTGAAAAATCAAATTCATAATCATTACCTACTTTCTTCACCTTTAATAATTGTGCTGGCTGACTTAATAATTCATGTCTTATGTTCCAAATCGGGGTATACATCACGTTATTGCCGTGGGTAACAAGGTTTTCGATATATTTATCTGCTAATTCCCAAAAACGTTGTCCGCAAGGCTCTATCTCGTAATATCTCCATATCGAATCAATAGATATCCAGTTAGTCACCGGAAAATTTTCACGAGGTTTAATAACCAGCGATTTTACATCGATTTCAACAGGAAAAGAAACAGACACCGCTTCTGGATTTGTGTAACCTACGTATCCATAACGATTCTCCAATGTTAATTTAACGGAAAAGGTGTGTTTCCCGGCTTCAAGGTGTTCCGGGATGTTAACAGTCATCCAAAAAATACCATTTGATTCGGGCCCTACATGCGTTTGCTGTTCGGGATAAAGTGGATCCGGGCACAATCCCGGAATATAGCCGATTCCCTCCAAATCTTCTTTCGGCGTGTAGGTATTTAATTGCATTACAGGCACAAATCCGACTCGCCTTACAGTGGTCTGAAAAGGTCCACCATCAATCACCTCGCATTTTACGATTGCTGAGTCCGTACTAAGGTTTCTAACGCAGGCCTGGAAAGAAATCCGTTCGTTTTTTGCCGCAATCAGGCTCAACTTTTTGAGTCCTCCGGGAGCCGTGTTTGGATAAACACGGTTCATCGAGGTTTCCAGCCAAAACTTCAATTGGTCCTTTTCGATATACTCCTTGGTACTGCCTTTGGCATCCGTTTCAGATCCTTCCGCTGCCCGCGTAGAAATACCGGAAAGCCCTAAAACCCCCGCCGCTAATCCACTTTTAATTGCTGTTCTTCTGTCCACTTTCATTATAAATATCTTATTTGTATTTCTTAAACTGTCTTGGATAAAGTTTGGTCATTCCATTTCAATACGTTAATTTCAATAACACCCCTTGACCGGGTGCGAGCCAGTACCAAGGGGTGGGATATTCCTCAAACGTTCCTTTCCAAGAAGACAACAACTTTATGTTTTTGGGTTCAATGTTAAATACCGGATTGCATGGGAAGGAGTTTGTCAGGCTCTTATTGACAACCATAACATACTTAGACCCATCCTCATGCGTAAAATCACCGACAATAAATTCACCTCCTGGCACATCTTTGACTAATGTTGTAGCCGTAGGTGCATGATCCAGTTCTGGCACCTCTCCTATGTGATATACGTCGTCAGACCGAAGTTTTAGTAATACAGGCCCAATACTATGCACCTGGCGATTAATGTTGCGGAGGACAGCCCATGTGGGGGTCCGTTCACCAAACTGATCAAGCGGTGCATTGCGGAAGTTACCGAGATCGGGAGCGTTTAAAATAGGCAAGGCTGCGGATATGAACTTATAGTATGAAAGTCCCTTTGCGCCATACACCAAAGAGCCGTACACTTGTAACCGAAGATCCGCGTCGGTTTGTTCTGCATAGCTAAAATGCGGAGCTGTAAGCACAATATTCCAGAAAGGTAAATCATGTTTCAATGCTGCTTTACGAACTTGAGCCAGGTTTTTCCAAAACAGTGATTTTGCGCCACCATTTATTGCGTAATCTTGCGAATAATTATCATATGAAAAAGCGGTTGGTTTACAAATGGCAGCAAAGTCTTCCAAATAATTCTCATACGCATCTCCGTAACTTTGAGTAGGAAGAAGGTTGATATATGGCCATTTTCCGGGCGCCAGCTCATTGACCAAGGCAACTGATTTCGCCAATTCAGGAAATTGATCCGGACCCGGCTCGTCCTTCAAATGATAGCCATAAACTGCGGGATGCCCGTTATACTGTTTTATAAATCGAGTTAAGATGGGATTCGCCACTTTAGAATCATACGGAGCATCAAAAGCACCGGTTATACCTTCATCAAAAATGATGGCCTTCATATCCAACCTTTCGCAGGCATCCAGCAATTCTGTAGGAACAAAGGCAATCATATTCACACCCGCCTCATGCATGTCTTGTATTTCTGCCTCTTGTCCCACATAGTCCCATGCCATAATCGGGAAAACGGCGTCAGCATCAGGATGGGGGTTGATCAGTTTCTTGCTTTGCGAAAAAAGTCCTTGATGAAAAAATGCAGTTGTGATAACCATGCAGGTTAATAATCTCAAATTCAAATTAGCTTTTATTCTCATGATCGAAAAAAATAGTGCCGTACCAGGCGTTACTTTAATATCTCTAACAATGTTTTCTTTATCCATTCTTCAGACTTCGGATAATCGGCGTAAGATCGAAGTGAAGCGAATCTATTGTCATCCGGGTCAATCCCCGCAGTTTGTAAAATCGCGTAGTCCTGCAGCGATTCCGCGAAAACTTCCCACCGGATGGAACTGATTGGTCCATCGGGACCGGGATACACAACAAACGGATCGCCATAAGGAATATCGGGGTACAACCCCGCATCACCATGTGCGTAAGGGTCCAGTACTTCCTCGCTTTCCAATTTATTCCAATAGTTGTATCCCCAATGCAAAAACCCCGCTGCTTTAAGGCGGTAGAACAACCATCCTGCCATCCGTAACTTGGGTAGCGGGGTATCATAAAACCGGTTCAGATAATCTCCTCTTGGAGATGTGCAGAAATATACCCAATGCGGTATCTTTTCATCAATATATGCTTTTGCGGCGGGAAGTATGGGTATGGGTATATCCACCAGGCCTTGTCTTCCATAATTTATATCGCTTAAAGCATCCATTATCGGATGCATCCAAGGCGCCAGTTCCTGCAGTATTTGCTGTGCTTCATGATAGTTCTCGATGTCGTTGTCTCCAGGTTCGTCAGACAGGTGGAAATAGGAATCCCGCAGAACATCTTGTTCCAGCAAAAAATTGTGGAACTCGGGTAAAAACTGCTTTAAAAAGTTGATAAACGTGTCGGAAAAACCGGAAATATCAGGTGGCCACAGCATGGCATATTCGTTGTCTACCTTCTTATAAACCCGCACCGGATTTTTTACGCCCCAGTATACCCAAAGATGTGACCATTCAAACTTTTTATAACCGACTTCTTTGCACATCGTCATGAACTTTTCAACCCGGGACCAGTCAAACACATACTTTCCGGGCGAAGGCTCGTCCACGACAAGTAATTGGCAGGGGCGTTTAAATACCGGTTTTAGATCAAACAGCACCGGCACGTAAACCACATCCGTACCGTGATCCAGCAAATCAACCAATTGGGCTTTTGTAAGGCTCCACCACCTATCGTCAAACATCCCCGTTTGATAATAGTTCCAAGTCGCCTCGCCCCGCCACCAATGGATCACATGAAACCCTTCCCTGGGGCGTACCACCAGTTGTGCAATCGTGAGATCCAATGGTAATTCCGTCTTCTCTTTTTCTTCGTTCCAAGTGAGGTTTATTTTTAGCTTGTACCTGCCGGGCTGAATATCAGCGGGGATGTTCAAGGTAATCCAGAAACTTCTGCTTGCGAATGGGTCAGCCACCGCATTCGTTTCTGGAAGCAATGGATCGGGGGCGAGACCCGGATAATGACCGATGCCGTCCAATTCTTCGGAATCTGTCTGCGGTGTAAAGCGATACATGGGTACTAAACCCACAAAGCGGATTACAGGCTGTAGATGATCTGCACCCTCAATGCTACACATCACTTTTTTTACGTCGATCGTGTTATTGCGAAAACACGCCTGAAACGAAATCCGGCTATTACGGGCTGCTAATAAATCCAGCGATACCCCTCCGTGTGATGACGATTGGGGGAATACCCTCTTTAGGGATGATTCAAGCCAGCAACTCACTTCCTTTCCATCATTAGGTATCGGAAATAACGCCTTTCCTTCGCATCCTACGGAAACAGACTGTGGTGGCTGCCCATATACATACGGCATTACAGAAGCTCCAATGCCGCCAAGCGCAACATGCTTTAAAAAAGACCTACGATTGTTTTTACTTTTTTTCATAAGGATTTATATTGCGGTAGTACCTTTGTCAAATCATCCAATTTCTCTAGCCGACCGTGAAATCCGGCGATGTATGTTCACCCCCATCATACGGCGATTTTAATAGGTGCGTCTACGCTGTACCGGCGTCCGTTCAGCATCACGTTTTTCAAACCCGATACGGATGGAATATGCAACATAATTATCTTGGGATTGCTATTGAATTGTGTAATTAGCTGTATGTTGAGGGTTTGATTATCGGCTGTCTTCCGAAAACGTATACTTACCCGGCCAAATATCGTTGGCATGTCCTTGAAAACCGTTTCTTCGGTTGCACAAATCCAAGCTAAAGGGCACATCCGAAGGAGATGGAGTTCATCCGGTGCAAGCTGATCGTCAATGACCGCCAAACGCGACAAATAAAACGCCAGAGGAGTAGCAAATAAGTTACCTTGAATACCATGCCTATGCTCGCACGAGATATACGTGTTCTGTGACAAGGCACCCATATAAAGACTATACATTCCTTCCAAAAACCGATGGCGGTCATGTAGCTGCCAGGAGTGTATGATATTCCAGCTATAACAAGGCTCGCAAGTAGATATTTCGTAGTTAAGGTAAGGTCGCCACAACGCGTGGGGGACGGTTCCTGACAATTTCTTATTCGGTCCGTTTCTGAAGAATTCCACAGTATCTTTCATCAGTTGATTATCAGCATCCATCAATCCTGCCCAAACTAATGCCATCGGTCCGGTATCCAAATAGAAGGCATCGGAAAAAATATGCATTGGTGGCGCTGCAACGGACATAACCGTAGGTGGTTTGTACCGCTTTTTACCCGTACCGTCGGTCCAATATTGACCGTCCTTCGCAAGCAAGGTGTACGTACGCACAAATAAGCTTTTAAAATTATCGGCAAACACCTCAAACTCCGGCGCTCTTGGATGTCCAATTTTTTTCAAAAACTGAACCGCTGTAGAAAGACCTTTGTAATTCCATACAAGATTCCAGATCGCCTGCATCGGAATTTCTTCGTCAGTAGCTACCGCAGGGGGCAAAAGGCCCTGTATTCCATCGTGGTTCGTTTTGCCACACATGTCCTTAATAAAATCACAGGCCTTTGTAACGGAGTCTGTCCATTCTACGATAAACGACTCATCCGCGGTTAGGAGCGCATGGGTACAAACCTGGTGCAATACCGCTCCATGATCGGTAAGCCAATCTATGGCCGTAAGGTTTTTCGGTGTGCTGTAATAACCCGGGTGCAAATCATAAGCGGGCCCTGGAGGTTTTACCGTTCCCTGGTTTGTTTTAAATAAACGCAGGTACCGCGCTACCGCTTCGTGATAGCCCAACAAATCCAAAAACATATGGGAGACCATCGATGTGGGCGTTGTCCAAAGGTTATCATACCCCCAAGAGCCGGAAAGCAATGTATACTCGCCTGTTTCGTAATCTTTTTCTGCGATAATTTCAGCAAACTTCAAACTTTGGTTAATCACGTTATTGATGTGTTTTTCGGGAATAACAACTTGAGAGGCGGCAGCCGGCCGATGCGCCCAAAATCTGTCACTTTCGGCCAATGCTGCATCATACCCCAGCATCAGTTCTTCTTGGATTACCGCCGGCTCGGTAGGCAGCATTGGCAGCAAAATATCGACATGATCTCCCAGCTTTGCTGTTAAATTGGTTGTTACCGCATAGACACCCGTCTGTATTTCATCAAAGTTAAACTGATGTGACGACCGGGTTTTAAACACCATCCGCAATTTACCATCTGACGCTACGATCTTAATACCTGACATGCCAATTTCATTAAACTCAAGCCCCTCCAGCGCAATGTCATATCCGGCTGCAACAGGATTGATATCGACTGCTACGGCGTGCTCGAAATGATCGTAATGATCGTAATAATTCTTGCTCAGCTGGATCGATACCGGAAAACACTCGGGATGCCGAAGCTCGTCCGTGTAGATAACCGAAACACGAATCCATGCAAAAAGCGGATCAATACTGCGTTCCGGATCTTTTCCCCCTTTTACATGCGCAAAGATTTCCTTGCGTATTACCAAGCCTTCCTGCAATTCAAAATCGGTATGCAGTACGGGCGTTTCGTGCGCTTCGTTCCAACCTTGTGCACCCACACCCCCATCTACCTTCCATACGGAAATGCGTTCTTTAGGAAGCGGAGGCGGTGTACCATCTTTACTGGGACGGATAGATACCAGGAAATCTTTACCCACAAAGGGAGCAGCATGCTGTCTAGGTGCCAGCCAGCTTCCGTTGGGGTCGGCAATTACGTCTCCATTATACAGCACATTGAACCGAAAGTAATGATTCTTCCACCCGATCGGCGTCCAAACATTGCGTTGCTCGGGCCACCAAAGTTTAGCGATTTCGGCATTGGCTTCATTTTCCGGAGCACCGTGACAGTCATTGGTTTGATGCGCCTCCCGTTGTTTCAGTTCCCGGGAAAACAAATAGCCCGGCACCATCGTGGCAGCGGCAACAGTCCCTGCCGCTTTCTGGAGAAAACCCCGCCGGGAGTTTAACCAATCACTTCTATTATTCATACGACAACTTATAAACCATCACTTGTAAACAACAGACACGTCAACGACTCCTTGATTCCCAGTCAGATCGATTATCTCCTCATCCGGGTCAAACGATTGATGTGTTTTACCATTTATTTTTACGCTCTTAATAATTCTTTTGCCTGGTGTTCGCAGACGAACGGCGATAGCCTTCGCCGCACCCGCCTGATCAGGCAATGTCACGGTCATGTGTATGCTCCCGTTGTCAATTTCAGAATCGATCACGTAACTGATTTCTCCAAATACTGTGGGGGCCCGCTCGACTCTGATCTGTTTGCCCTGTTCCAGCCACGCCCGTGGTGTCGAATAAGCCAAATGAAGTTTTTCCACCAAACCATCTTCTCCCTCCATTTCAGCAATCAGCATCAAGCGTAGCATCAGCAAAAACCAGCTGTTATTAAAACTTGAGGGACTAAGATAAGACGTACGATAATACTCGCCCGGATAAGGCCCTACGGTGTCTCCCTCTCCGGAAACAAACGTATAACGTGTCATACCATGTGCGAGCTTTGCATAAAAAGAAAGCACAAGGCGGTCCGCATCGTCCACCATGGTTAACAGACGGGCGGCATTCAACCCATATACATTATCTACACCTGGCGTTTTATAACCGGGCAACCCATCCTGCCGATAGCTGCCTACGGACACAGGGTAGTAGTTAAATCGTACCATGCCCAGCAAAAAGGCTCCATGATTTTTCAGGTATTTATAATACCCCGATACGGTCTTGCTATCCAGCAGACCCGTCGCGGGTATGTAAGGGAAACACAAATTCCAGTATGAGCCGTATTTGGTTTCGGTAATCATCCCATACGGTTCCGGCTTTTTCTTGGTAAAAAGTTCCGTTGGCAGAAAAATACTACTATCGGGTAATACGGTTTTGCTTTCATTCAGTGCCCGAAGCAGTCTGGAACGGAGACTGTCGGCAAGGGGCATATATTGGTTTCCCGAAGAGTCGCCGAGCGTCATCATGACTGAAGCCATATCACGCAGACCACGCCAAGCCACCGCTTGGTGATGAAGATACACCAACGGTTCCGCAATATCCCCCGAAAAAGCTTCCGCATTCAATACGCCATTGGGCGATTGCTTCATTTGACTTTGAAAATTTTCCATGAATTGGATAAACGTTGGCTTGTGGCAGGAGATAAATGCGGTATCCTTCGAAATACGATAATACTGAGCCGCATGAGATAATAGTTCGCCCATTTCCCAGTTCGGGTAGGTTCGAAAGGGAACAGAAAGCAGGACTTCCGCCATTGCTTTCTGCTGCCCGGTGAATCCATATTCTCCCAGTATCGTGGCGGCATCGTTGCCTTCGGGCTGATACCATGTCTGATAGATATTACCGATGCTATACAAGTAACCCATAAAGAGATTTTGAATCAAGAGCGCCTTCCTCGCATGATTGACCCGTGCTTCCGGCACATCGAACACCGCACCTTTTGCCAGTTGACTGTTCCAGAAGTTTTTTAGCTCCGTTTTCTCTTGCTGGTAATACTGTAAATTGGGTTCAATGGGAATGCAATCGGCAGGATGCAGAAGCCTGACTATATACAGTTCCTGATCATGCTCACTCAAATCTAACTCGTAGGTAATGGTATTTCCTCCGCTGAGTTCCCCTCCCGCTGTCAAAAGCGCCCTGATCTTGTTTCCTGTTTTCAATACATTGCCTTCAAGACTAAGGTCTCTATCTGAGAAAAGCAATTTTACTTTGGTTTGGTTAACTTTTGCCTTTCCTTTACGTATGGTCAATTTAATAAAACTTACGAGCTCCGCTGTCAGGTACGTGTAGTCCGAAAAAGACTCCTGAACATACGTCACCCCCAAAGCATCGGTATAGTTATTAAGCAATATGGGTTGAAAACCATCTTCCAGCCGCTCCTGTTCGAGTCTGGCCTCCGCCATGCCATACCGTTCCTGCCCTTCAGTTCCCAGAAAAATGGTCATTTTCGGCCCGGTTGAAACCTGTGAAACAATTTGGCTGCCGTCGCCAACGTGAAGCGCAACCGGACCATAACCCGCAAGGTTCAATGGCCGACCGAACGGAAGATAATACACCCCAGACTCCGTCACTCCCGTACCTATTAACTTCAATGGCGTAAGATAACCTTCAATATTATCGTAAGTAGGACCTTCGGGCATGCTCAATGCCTTTTCTCCAAACATGTCGCGGCGTGCGTTCAATGCCTCATTGACGGATTCCTCGTATCCCTTGGGTAGCTCCTTCTTTTCATCGAATAACTCCAGCGTAGCTGGCCTACCCTTCCATTGGTCAAATACCAGCTCGTGCGCCAGATCGTAAGAGAGTGGGCCATAGGTATTGTATCCTTCTGTGTCGCCCGTATTTCCAGCAGCCCTTGCCAATGCTCCTTTGATAGTCGCCGGTTCTCCTTTAAACAACTTCAGGTAATATTTTTTGCCCTGTTCAAGATAAACATCGCCGGAAAAATCGATCCGGTGTTTGCCTACGGAATCTCCAACCAGCGTTCCGGTAGCAATTACTTGACCATAGGGGCCGTCTCGCGATATCTGCACCGCAATAAGTCCACTGCTTGCTTCATGCATCCATACGTAGGCTTCCTTTAACCTAGAACATTTAGCTTCAAAGCTTGTGATCGCAATATCGGTGTCGCCATAGATGTCTCCGAATTTATCACTGGGTACACGCGGAGCATGGGAAATCTTCGTCATATGCTGACAGTCTAAACTGTCTTTACCCTGATACGAGCTGCCTACCGATACCGGCATTCCGGATGCAAAGACCAACAAGCCTATGAGCCCGGATAAAACGTTCATCTTACTTCTATGTGCCGAAGGCCATCGGTTGTTGTTACCCTTTTTTCTCATATAAACAGCAGCGTTTAAACGCGGTTCAAAATCGGATGCTGACGTCGCTAGTGCTGTGATGAAGTCGTCAGCGTCGTACTATAATTATAATAATTCCCCGGATTATTCGTAACGGCGGCTGCACGCACATAATACGTCGTTTCCGGTTTAAGGTCCGTTATCGTGAAAATAACGTCACCAGCAGTTAGGTTCTCTGACGCAACATCCATCGTCTGTTGTCCTCCACCAAAGAAGGTAAACATATTGGGATTATCAATGGTACTCCAAACAATGGCTAGCTGATTTAGTACCTGCTCTTCCGCCACCTTGCTGTAGGTCACCTTAACGATTGCGGTTGTTTCATCAAAATCCTGAAGCACTGCTTTCAGCCTCACGTTTGGGATGACTTTAACATCTGCCGTCGTATTTTCTGCTACAGTGACACGCATGGTGTCTTCTACCATTTCGAACGCTCCCAACGTAACCAACTTGTAATCACCCGGAAAAAGCGCAGCATTCACAAAATGTCCGTCGGGGAAAGAATTGGTTATAATAGGCTGTGTTGCATTTCCCTCAAACAGCTGAATCCGGGTGCCGTTATTAACGCCACCATTTGCTATCGACTCACCGGTTTCAAAGTCGATCACTTTGCCAGATAAGGTTGCGCTTGGGGCCTCATAATTATCAAGTTCGCAACCAGCCATCAATGCCGATACAACGATCAAATAACACGTCTTTTTCATTTTCTTTGCCATTTTACTACCATCCAGGATTATTAATAATATTTGAGTTGGTATTGATATAGTCTGAGAGATTACTATAATAATCCCGATCTGCAAACGTTCTGGTCAATCCTTCATCCAAAGGGAAACCGCTTATTTTTTTAAAGATATACTTGTACCCTGTCCCGGTATATTTGAGATATGGGTATAAACCGTGCATGTAAGAATTCTTAAACAGGGTTGTGCCAATCCGCCACCGTCTCATATCCCAAAATCGTTTATCCTCAAATGCGAGCTCCACTTTCCGTTCGTTACGTAATCTATCCAATGTCAATTCCGCAGCATTAAGCGGCTTTATTCCCGCACGGCCTCTAATCTGGTTGATTGCGTCGAGTGCCCGCGAAAGATCGGCATTTGATTCCAACGCTGCCTCTACGTAGTTTAACAGGACCTCTGCATATCGGATGTCTATATAATTCTGCGCAGACGTATACGTGTTTATGATCTCACTTTGACTGATGTATTTTCGCACATAAAACCCCGTCTTTGTATAGCGCGTCAACGGAGAAGGGCCGTCTATCCCCATCTGTAACACCGAGGGATCTTTCGGAAAAGGAACGTTCCATGCATTAAATAGCTCCCCGTTTGTATCGTATATACCACTATGGATTTGTAGCGGCCTACCAATAAACGGCGATCCGGTTCGAAAAATACTTGCCGCGAAACGTGGGTCTTTATGCTCAAAAAGGTCGTCGGGAGAATCAAATTCCAGGTCGTCGACCATTAACGTACCCGGTGTTCCGTCAATGAATTCATAGGATTCTACCAATTCGAGAAGGGGGCAGATTGACGATCCGGTGCTTCCAACATAGGATACGGGCGTATTCTCAAAATCCCAACCATGTGTCTTATCCGGCATGCTATACGCTCGTTGAAAAATGACCTCGCTGTTATTTTCATCAAGAAAAATATCTGTGTAATTCTTTATTGGATCCCCAGTTTTGCTTACAGGATCATAAGATTTGGTGTAAAGACTGTATTGACCGCTTTCTATAACCGCTTCCGAAGCTTTCATCGCCTCGTTAAAATAAAAATCTGCCCTTGAGGTTGGAATACCGACCAACCCGTTTAATCCAACCGTACCATACCTCGCTATCGAACCTGCATACAGCATTGCCCTTGATTTCAATGCCTGTGCAACGGCCTTAGTGGCACGGTTCGCATTGGATGCATCTCTCGAATCAGGAAGGTCCGCAATAGCAGCATCTAATTCTGCCAATATAAAGGCATATACCTCATCTTCCTTATTCCTCGGCACCATCAACTCGTCTAAATTAGAACCCGTGAATGTTTGAACACGATCAATAATTGGCATGCCTCCATATTTTTTGACAAGATCCAAGTAGTAATAAGCGCGAATAAAATGACATTCAGCGATATATTCCTTAATCAAATCCTCCGAAATGGTAGCGGTTTGTATCTTGTCCAGAAACTCATTCGCCCTCCTAATCCAAACATACATGCCGGCATTCTTAAAACGCCCGATATTGCCGTAGTTCCGCTGTAAAACCGGGCCGCCGCCTATCAGAACCGTGGCCGCCTCATCCGTATAGGAACTTTCATAAACCTGGCCACCAAAGCCATTGGGAATTGCATCATATAGGGAGGCCATGTAAACATCAATTACGGATGTAGAGTTCCATATATCCTCGTCGGTGATGTAGTTCAATGGCTTTCTGTCAAGCGTGTCCTTTATACAGCCTGACAGGAACACGATAAAAAGGCAATGCCAAACGATATTTTTTTTACTTTTCATAAATCTCAGTTTAATTAAAACGTTATTCTCACACCGCCATTAAATGTCATCATCTGAGGATAATATTGAACACTCGCATTCCTATTTTCCGGATCGATTTCTCCAAGTCCCGAAAAAGTCAGCAAATTCTGTCCGCTTAATGTGACATCGAGATCCCGGATGCCAAACCTACTTAGGAAATCGCCTCCAAGGTTATAACTGACGGCGAGGGATTTCAATCGGATGTAGGTTCCATCTTTAATCCAGAATGTGGAACTGACGACATTATTTGCCGCACCGCCGACTACTGTAGAGGGGTATTTCCCCGCCACCCACGCTGAGTTGGGGTCTGTCGGGTCAGTCCGGTGCCAATTATCCAGTAAGTAAGCATTGGCACTCCTGCCATCGACAAACGGAGAGATTGCATTGTAGGTGTTGTGTACATCATACATAGCCGCTCCCTGCCACACCATATCGACGGAAACCCGCTTCCAGGCAACGTTAACCCCAAAACCATAGTTTAATAATGGCGTGCTTTCAAATTCCAGGTCTGCGTGATATCCCCGGGCGATCGCCTGATAATCCATCGCATCAATGACACCATCTTTATTGAAGTCTTCATATTTGATATCGCCCGGCCTTAACGTGGAATTTGCCTGGCCGTCCTGTATAGGGGATGAATAAATGTCGTCCATGGATTGAAACTGGCCAATGGCTTTATAACCAAAATAGACACTGCCCCATCGATCTTCATTGTCGTATCTCCAGCGATCGTATTGACTGGTAAAGGGGCGCTGCTCCAGGTGCCTATTTTTCAATCTCGTAAAAGAAAGATTGGTTGAAACGGTGTAGTTTACATTTCCTATATTCGACTGATGCCGTACGGCAAGCTCATAACCCCTCGCATCCAGCGAATTGAGGTTCTCTGCGGGCAATGTAGCGCCAAAAGTGCTGGGCAACTGAAGTGCCCGGGTAGCTAGTAAGCCATCTCTTTTCTGGTAAAACACCTCGGCATCCACTTGGAGTAAACCTTTCCAAAGACTGAGGTCAACACCGAGATTGTATACTTGGCTCTGCTCCCAGGTGATATTCGGATTGGGCATTCCCGATTCGACCAAACCATTCGTTATCACATTACCCCCAAAAATATAACTCATTGAAGGGTAAACATATCCGGAAATAAATTGAAAGCTTCCCGTATTGTCACTACCAAGTTGCCCCCACGATGCGCGCAGCTTCAGGTCGTCGAATGCATCGATATTATCTTTAAAAAATCGTTCTTCCGAGATACGCCAACCGGCGGAAACTCCTGAAAAATAACCCCACCTTTTCTTGGGAGGAAATTTTGCAGAACCATCGTACCGGAAGCTATATTCAAAAAGATACTTACCCAAATAATCATAGTTCACGCGCCCAACGTAACTTTCCCTGCCATTATCGGAAGCGCCGCCCCAATTATTTTTGTTGAGATCGGGTCCGGCAAATATCTGATCGATCGGCAATACATAACCTTGCCTGGATGCCGCAAAATCCGTAGCCTTGTCCGCATTGACTTCATGCAGCAATAACCCTTTCACATGATGAGCTCCTCCAAATGTCTTCTCGTAATTAAGGGCCGATTGAATGCGGACAGAAGCCGATTTTGCCGTTGAAAGGATCAGCTGACTGACACCACGTGTATTCACCTGGGTCGATGTTTGTGTCGCTTCGTCCCACGCATATAGCCCAAATTCCTTTTCCCAATGCTTATTATCCCGAAAATACATATCGCGTGCAGCCGTTACGTTAACACTCAATCCATCGATAAACGGAATGTTATACGTTAAGGAAAGTGAGCCTTCGAATACATTGAACTCATTTTTGATATACCCCGTCAAGTCACTGTCAAGATAAGCGGATAACCCGAAATTCGTAGAGGCAATCGTACCATCCGGGTTTTTAGGTGTATAAATGGGAGACTGGTAATATAGCCACGCGGCCATCAGATAATTGTCTTGGACCATGTCATCCCGCTGTTCGATACGTCCCCCGAAATTAACAGCTATTTCCAGGTTATCCGTAATATTCGCACTCACGTTCGACCTGAAATTATACTTATTGAATTCTTGATTCCCACCGCGGAATATTGAACCCTGTTTCGATTGCCCCAACAAAAAGTAATATTTTATTCGTTCACTGCCTCCGCTGACGGAAACATGCTGCTGCATCTGTGGGGCGGAAGGACGAAGAAAGTAATCATAATAATCAAAATTCGGATATTGTGGGTCGGTTCCTTCCCTAAACTTCTGGACCTCCTCCTGCGTATAAATCGGTTCACCGCCCAGATTGACGGCACTTTGATTCATTAATATAGCATACCCCTCGGCGTCCACAGGTTCTGGAAACTTGGTGACACGCTGGACGCCATAATTCATGGAATAGCTGAACGTTGGCTTTCCTAACGTTCCTTTCTTTGTGGTAACGACAATGACGCCGTTTCCACCGCTTACGCCATAAACCGCAGCAGCAGACGCATCTTTAAGAACCGAAACACTTTCTATCTCATTGGGATCCAATCGTGTAAAGTCCCTCCCCGGAATACCATCAACGACAACAAGCGGGCTATTAAATCCCCGAATGGATAGGCCTACCAGGTCGCCCCCAGGTGCACCGCTTCGCTGCACAGGAATCAACCCCGGAAGTCTTCCATAAAACAATGTAGAAACGTTCGGCGTGGGAACGGTAGACAGCTCTTTCGAGGTAATCGAAGCAACAGACCCGGTGACATTCCCCTTTTTTTGGGTACCGTATCCGACCACCACTACCTGGTCCAAAAAAGCGGTCGTCGCCTGTAAACTGATATCAATCTGTGTCCGCCCATCCACCGCAACTGTATCGGTCCTGAAGCCGATGGATGAAAAGGAAAGTGTACCGTCTGGTGGCACATCTGACAAACGATAGTGGCCATCGTCGTCTGTTGATGTAGATGATTCACTGCCCAGCAACTGAATAGTAACACCCATTAATGGCTGGTTGTCGACAGCGGAAATAACCCGGCCTGATACCGACTGACCGTATAACTTCGTTAAGAATAAAAGTAGCGGAGCGCATGCTAGGAGCTTCCGCATCATACATCGTTTATCAGTTAGCATATCATTAATTGTAAGTTTAAACTTATTGAGTCAGTAACATTGAATTGTCAATTCAAATTTATTGATAGACTCGTTAGACTTTTTATCTTATATAAATCAATATATATCTTATTTCTTCTTTTTCCGTTGACGGAAAAACCGAGCTCAACTCATTAGCTACTCCTCGATCAAGGCGCTTAGGATCAAGTTATTTGCGTTAATAATTGAACATATATCGTTCACCGCACATTGATGTAAACCAACTGCAGTAATCGCACAAGGTGAGGGTTCAGGTTTTAGGGAATACGTATTAATTAAATAACGATGACGTCCGTAGGGTCATAGGCTTTATTGTTGACAACTATTCTTTTAAATGTATCCGATGGAATATGTAATTTAACGAAACCGGGTTCACTAGTCCAGTTACCCTTAAATGTAATAAACAGTGTTTCGCCATCTGCTGATTTTTTAACCCTTAAATCAACTACACCATATTTTGTAGGCATATTTTCAAAAACGGTCTCCTCCTTGGAAGAAATCCAGGCCTGGGGACAAATCCGCAAGAGGTGTATGGCATTCGATTCGATTTCATCGTCGATCATACTTAGCCGCGCCATCGTAAATGCCAATGGCGTAGCAAACAGGGTACCTTGTATTCCATGCCTGTGTTCACAAGAGATAAACGTTTGTTGCGACATGGCTCCTGCCAGTAAACTGTATAATCCCTCCAGAAAATGCTTCCTGTCTTTTAATTGCCAGGAATGAAAAACATTCCAGCTATATACCGGCTCGCATGTGGATATTTCCCTATTCAAAAAGGGACGACAAAGCGGATTAAATCTCGTTCCGTAAAAATCACGGTTCGGTCCGTGACGGAAGTAATCTAAAACCGATCGCATTATGGGATCGTCAGCATCCATCAATCCAGCCCAAACGAGCACCAATGGCCCGGTATCCAAGTAAAATGCGTCGGTAAAAGGGTGATGTGGCATCGGCTTCAACGACAGATTTGTTGGAGGTTTGGGTAGCTTGTTACCGCTACTATCTGTCCATGTTTCACCCAGCTCCACAAGTTTACGATACTCGATGACGAATGTTTCCTTGAATTTTTTTGAAAAGGCATCGAACTCTGCAGCCCTGGGATGACCAATAAATTGAAGCAATTCGACGGCGGCACGAAGTCCCTTGTAATTCCAAGCGATATTCCATATCGCCTGAACAGGGATCAGTTCATCCGTGGCCACTGCTGGAGGCAGTAACCCCTTAACGCCCTCAAAATCAGTTTTAGCACTCATGTCTTTTATGAAGTCACATGCCTTCACAATCGATTCGGTCCAGTTGGCAATGAAAGCTGAGTCTTTGGAAAGCAGTGCGTGCGTACTGGCTTGGAGCAGGATGGCACCGTGGTCTGTAAGCCAGTCAAATGCGGTGAGTGTTTTAGGCGTGCTGTAATACCCCGGATGCTGATCATAAGCAGGCCCCGGAGGTTTCACTGTTCCTTGGTTCTTCCTAAACAGCTCAAGATGCCGTCCAACAGACTCGTGATATCCGAGCAAACTTAGAAACATATGACTTGTCATGGATGTTGGTGTACTCCATAAGTTATCATATCCCCAAGAACCCGACAAAAAGGTATACGCTTCATTCACATAATCTTTCTCGGCAATAATTTCTGCGAACTTGATGCTCTGCGAAAGCCAGCTGTTCACATATGCTTCCGGTACATGTATCCTTGCCGCGGTTGACGGCTTATGTTTCCAGTACGACTCCGCGTTATCCAACGCACCGTTGAAACCAAGTAATCGCTCTGAGTTAATCGCCTCCAAATCTTCCGGGAGCATGGGAACAAGGATGTCAACATGGTCTCCCACCTGCGCATTTAGGTCGATTTTCAAATTATAGACACCCGAATCGATCACCGTGAGTGCGATATTCCGATGTACGTCCGTTGGCAATACAGTGAGCCTGACCTTGCTATCAGGTTCCAGCACCCGATACCCCCTTTTTCCGGATTCCGAAAAATTGGATAACGAAAGCTGTCTGGGGTATGACGCCCGTGTCGGATCAACGTCTACCGTTATTCCGTCCTCTTGGAGATAACGTTCCCTATGCACGTAATACACGCTGCTCAATTGGGTGGCAACAGGGATAACGCCAGAGAAGCGATCTTTATCTACCTTAACCACCGAAAGCCTGATCCAGGCATATAAAGGTTCTATTCCCGTGGTCACATCTTTACTTCCGCTAACATTGGCAAAAATTTCCTTTCTCACCACGATACCTTCCTGTAAAGGGAAATCGGTATACAATACTGGGGTTTCTCTATCTGTCCGCCAACCTTGGATTCCCCTTCCTCCGTCAATCCGCCACTGCGATGTTACTTCTGGGGGCAAAGGCGGTGGCGTGCCGGACGGTGAGGGAAAAAACGACAACATAAAATCCTGGCCCATATATTCTTTGGAATGTTTTCGCATCGGTGCCCAATTGGGAGCAGGCTCGACGATAACTGTACCATTATATAAAACGTTAAACCGGAAATAATGATCCTTCCAGCCAATGGGTGTCCAAACATTACGTTGATCGGGCCACCACAGTTTTGCCAATTCCATATTGGGTTCCACACTGTCTGACACGTTGTCTGCCGGCACATCGTTTTGCGCTATACATATGAAATGGCAAACACAAACCAAACTAACTGTTGAAATAAATTTCGCCAAGGTTACCTCCATAACTTACAAACTATTCTTGTTTAAAATGAGCAGAAACCAATCCGGTCACGGTATTAACAATAATCTCTTCAACGTCTTCGGATAAAGGCGATGGCTTGTCAAACCAGTACATACTCGCATCTGCTTCATATCCGCCTTCTCGTAGCACGCGTCGGGAAGCAATGTAGCAGGATACATCATTTGAATACGCATTCATCCAAAGACGATCGGCCCCCAATTCAGCTTTGAGCCTGATGGCATAATCCACGACGACCTCACTGCCCATATTAACCATCAGGAGGTCATTGCCAAAACTCCAGACCTGAATCGGATAGTCCAATGCCGCTGGGAGAACTTCCCCCCGTTGTATACGCTCCAGCGCAAGCCGCGCATAATATCCTTTTACCGTCCTATCGCCCGTTAGCCGAATCAATTCGGATACCGTTGGAACATTGGAAAAAGGCAGCTTGACCCACTTCATGCGACCGATTGGCGGTGAAGTTAATGGCTGAAGCGTTGATGAGATTACGCGATCCACCTGATCCAAAATTTCCCGGCCGTACGACTTCATGTATTCCAATTTCCCTTGCTTGACCGGATGTGCATCGCCAGCACAGCCGATAGAAACCAGTGCGATGGCTCCCGGATAGTTCGCTTCAATGGCCAACTGCGCCTCCCCCATCCAGTCCCCGTGAATCTCGTTCACATCAGGGCCCAGTGTGATACCATGGCACGCATAGTTGACCAGTATGACCTTAAGTGCACCTTCCCGATCTGTCACTCGCAGAATAGGCAGTGCCTGATCGACGGGGCCACCCGCCGTCCTGCGGTTTACAGCAAACGACACTCGCCCTTGACCCCAGGCCACCAAAGATGGTTTTCTATTTTCCAGGGCTGCCAACGCAACCTCTTCTAGCCGCTCACTTAGCCATTCGTTGAATGCCGCAATCTGTATCAATTGATCAAGCGACAAAAGCGAATCGCTAAACCCGTATGTGGTTGGATAATCACCCCGGCATTGTAGGTGGTTCATCAGGATGCCTACTTCGGGGCCACCATGTGTATGGGAAGCCGCAATCACAATCTGTGCCCGATCGATACCTGTTTTTTTTGAAAGCCTGTCTACCAATTGGCTTGCGATGCGCCATTGAATGCCCAACAGGTCTACCGTAATGAAAACCGATGGCCCTTGTGCGTCACTCCCGAACACCACCGCCTTCGCCCACAACCGATGCAATACTTTATCTGTCTGCGACTTGCTGCGAGCCGCAAAGCCCGAAAGACGAACGGGGCCGACGGGAGTGATATCCACCCGGGCAACACCTACCTCCATTGTTCCATCCGTATCGTTAAAGCGCATATCGATTATGTCTTTATAATTGATTCCATTTGTCTTTTTCCAATCACCAAAACCGCCAATAGATATAACACCAGGCCAACGCATACAAAGCCGCCCAGAACTTCACCTGTTTCCACCAAGGCCGTTTCACCCCATCGTCAAGCGTCTGGAGCCACGAAGGCCGCCAAATAAAGGATTTCACCTGATCAGCTGTGGGCGGAGCTGTATACAACGAAACAACAATGACCAGCAACATGGTCAATGCCTGTGACACCCCGCCGGCATACAACCAATGGAGCTGGATCTCCCACACGGTCAAAATTGAAGCAAGAACGAGCTGAATGGCAACACCACCTAAAAGCCCCACAACAGCGCCTGCGTAGCTTGTTCTTTTCCAAAGAATTCCCAGTATGATCACCGAAATAAACGGGGTAGCGATATACGTCACCCCCATCTGGAAATACTTGAAAAGCCCTACCGTTCCCACCAATGGCGCAACCCACGAAGCAATCAGCAATGCCAGTCCCCCCGATACCTGCCCCGAGATAATCATTTCTTTGTCACCGGCATTTTTCCGCAGGAAATTACGATAAACATCCAACGAAAAGATAGTGGAAATCGAATTGGAAAGTGCACTTACAGATGACATAACGGCCGCGAAGAAACCAGCCAGCACAACACCTTTGATTCCGGAAGGTGCAAATGTTTGTAGGGCCAGTGGAAACGCTTTATCGTAATTGTCGGGCAATAAGCTTGTCCCGCGGTGCATCACGTCTAACCAATGATACATCACCAACCCCATCAAACAGGTGACAACAGGCAATACAATACCGATAAAACCGGCAAAGATAATCCCCATCATGCCATCCCATGTACTTTTAGCAGAGAGGACACGCTGTATCATCACCTGGTTAGACGACTGGTAAAAAAGGAACACGCCAAAGGAGGCTATGATAAGTCCTAAAAAGGGAGCTTCAGGATCCGAAGGCGGATGATATAAATGAAAGCGATCAGGTACCGCTTCCACCATCGCATTCCAGCCGCCGGGAATGTGATCCAGGGCCAGCCAGAAAAAAAGGACGCCCCCCACCATAAAGAGCACACATTGTACGGCATCGGTCCACATTACCGAGTTCAGCCCGCCCAGCAGCGTATAACTCCCCGTAGCCAATACGATACCGGCCATCACATAGTATTGGTTCCATCCGGTCAGTTCGCTCACCGTAATACTCCCCCCGTAAAGAACCGGGGGAAGAAAAACAAATACATAGCCAATGATCATAACCACACTGTATATACTGGCACATGCCGGCCCGAAACGGCGCTTCAAAAATTCCGGCACCGTCATGATTTTATTGCGCAGATACATCGGAATAAAAAAAATCATGGTCAGCAAATACGTCGGCAGGGCCCACCATGTCCAGTTTGCAATCCCCATTCCATCCTTATAGGTTGCCCCCATTGTGCCCACAATTTGCTCGCTTGAAACAGTCGTAGCAACAAAAGCAGCCCCGACCAAGTACCAGGGCATCTTGCCCGAAGCCAAAAAGTATCCCCTTACGGTTCGGTCCGCTCTTTTTGCCGCAACCAACCCAATGAGAACAACAAACAGGGTAATGCCTACGATGATGGTGATATCAAGACCGGATAGGTGAAAATTATTCATTTAGTCAGTTGGTTTATTAACGAAGTTCAATATTCCACGGCAGCTATTTATTTCCTTCGATTTGTTGCCGCCGTTTACGGCAAAATGCGGCGCGTCAACCCGCGTTGGTAGGCGTCCACCCGGGCAAAGCCTTCTGCATACCGGCAACCTGCTGCTAATCCCCTGAACCGGGCATGCACTTCAATCATATCGTTCATGTTTGTACTAGCCAGGTCTTCCATCGCAACGAATTGACTTTTATGGCAAGCGAGCATCGTCTTTTTCGTTTCAAACGTATCGGTAATATCCACATACTCGGTCGGATCGAACCGTATGCCGCATATGTTATCCATATAATACAATTGCGCATGCGCAAAGCGACATGCCGGACGCGATTGGTTCGGCATAAAAGGTAGGCCCTTCTGGAAATACGAATCGAAAACCAATTGGCCTACATAGCGGTGATCCGGATGATAATCATTCGGAGAATGTGTGAAAATGACATCCGGATCTGCCTCCCTGAGTACATCTATCATCAGATGACGCTGTTCGCGATCAGGAAAGACCAACTCATCCGTCACGCCCGCCCAGATCAGATGAGCCCCGAGTACCTCCGCCGCAGCACGGGCTTCTTTTTCGCGGGTAACACGGAGTACATCGGGCTTCACGACCGCATCACCGATGCTGCCATCCGTGAAAATGGCAATGGTAACGCGGTGGCCTTCTTTCGCATAACGCGCCAACGTGCCGGCACAGAGCAATTCGGTATCATCAGGGTGGGCAGCAACACAAAGTATATTCATGGTCTATCAGTATAATGATGGTTTATAACTTTTAAGATTAACTGTTCCAGGCATTACTACAGTACGCCATACCTATCGTATACGGTTCTCAGCGAGTCGCCTTTCAACAGGTCGGCCCTCGATTGGTTCTCCTTGAAAACCTTCTCGTAAGCAAGCTCCAATGCCCGGTCTTCCACATGACGTGGTACCACGACAATCCCATCAAAATCGGCAAAAATAAGATCACCGGGATGGACCACCACTTCGCCGCACTTTACCGGCACATCATAAGCCATGACCCGCCCCCGTCCGAGGCTGTCTACCGGACGGATGCCCACATAAAATACCGGATATCCCATCTGAATAATTTTGGAACAGTCCCGTATCATACTGTCACAAATGGATCCCGCCGATCCGTTTCGCTTCGCGATCGTGCTCATCAACTCGCCCCAGGGTGCGTTGGTGCAAGCATGATCGGTCGAATGGACGACTACATCGTTTTGCCGGAGGGAATCCACCGCTTCAATTTCCAGATCATACGCATCCTCCTCGATGTAATCGGTTTCCATCCAGCGAAATGTCCTGGCCCTTCCCACAATTACGCTATTGTTCGTATCAAGGGGGCGTAAGCGTTGGTGCATTGCACAATTCCGATGCCCCAATGCATCTAAGACATCACACACAATCGGTACGTACAGGCTCTGCTTAATCCAATTAAATTTTTCAGTGTCGTCACTAAAAAGAATTGCTTTTGAGTTCATATCAATAAAATCGTATTATTTCAAGTTAACGTTAGCCATTCCAAACAAAAGGTTCCATCCGCGTAGGTATGACACATCGGTCGCCTATGCCGTGCTGTACGCAGAACCACCTGAACGTTTCCGGATTTTCCGAATTTAGCTCCATCAGATCGTAATGGTTGGGCAGCACGTATTTAGGCTGGATGGCATGGGCAAACGCCGTCGCCTTTTCCGGCCCGGGATTACCCCATTTCCCATTGATGGGAACAAGCATCACTTCCGGTGTCTGAGGTGCCGCCGCCAAAACAAGCGGATGAAACTCGGTATCACTCGTATGGTAGAAACTTCTGCCATTTGCGAACTTTACCCAATATCCGGTTGTATCCAGTACATCGGCACCTGTGGGAAGGGCAAATACTCCCGTTATGTCAACAGATCCGAATTGCCACGATTCTCCGGCATGCAGCACTACGACCCGCTCCTGTGGAATACCCAGTTGGACCAGCTTCCGGGCTGCCTGTCGCGGTGCTACGAACCAGGTACCGTCCTTGTTCCTGTATTGAGCGATGGTTTCCGGATCGAGGTGGTCAAGGTGATCGTGGGTAACGATATATATGTCTGCATTCAATGCCGCGGGATCTAGCGGAGCGGCATAGCGACGCGACAGCTCCGGCGTACCACTGGCCGCCGAATCCGACAGGTAAGGGTCGATCACTACCGTCAGGCCAACCGAGCGCACCACGTAACCCGCTTGCCCCAACCACCATAGCGCAGCTTCTGAAGCTTGTAATTTATGATGGACTATCCGTTCCATATGCATACTTTCAACGGTTCACACAAAACTTCCGTACCGCATCCTCATCGATCTCGATGCCCAATCCCGGTCCATCGGGCACGGAAATATATCCCGAAGCATCCATTTGAACCGGGTTTTGAATCACTTCTCTTAACATCGGATTATCGCTGACATTGTATTCGAGAAACAGGGAACGCGGCAATACTGCATTTACATGCAAACTCGCCGCCGTATTCAGATCGGTGAGCCAGGCATGCGGACACACGTCCACACCTGCATATTCGGCCTCCCACATGATCTTACGGACTTGTGTAAATCCACCGCAGCGTGTGATATCCGGCTGTAATACATCGATGCCTCCCTGCTGGATCAATTGCCTGAATCCCCAGCCTGTAGCCTCCTGCTCGCCCGCCGCTAAACGGGTTTTTACGCCTGCTGCCTTTGTTTTGCCATAGCCTTCGTAATTTTCGGGGTGCATGAAATCCTCGAGCCAGTAAATATCGTAAGGTTCCAACGCCCGGCAGAGTGCGATTGCATCGTATGCACTGCGATCAACCATCCACCCCGGATCGACCATCAGTTCAATATCAGGACCCACGGCTTCTCTCGCGGCCTCCACCAACTTGATATCCAGTTTGGGATCCTGCCCAAAAACACCCCACCCGAACTTAACGGCAGTAAACCCGCGTTCAAGGTAAAACGCACAGGCATCTTTGATGGCCTCGGGTGTAGGCCTGAATAACGTAGACGCATAGGCCCTGACCCGATCGCGCCGGGGCCCGCCCAGAATTTTGTGAATGGGTTTACCAATGGCCTTGCCGATGATATCGTGGCATGCGATATCGAAGCCCGAAAGCAATTGCATCGCCACACCTCTCCTTCCATAGTAGATCGTGTGCCTATATACCTTGTCCCATAGGCGTTCCACATCAAAAGGGTCTTCATTGACGACGATCGAGCGCAAACCTTCAAAAAAGGCCGAACTGTCCGGAGCATTGACCGCGGCAACGCCTACATGGGAAGATGTTTCGATATCAGACCAGCCGGTAATCCCCTCATCGGTACTTACTTTTAACAGTAAACAGTGTTTTACGCCTCTCGCCTCTTCACTGCCCTCCGGCGCGGTGTTTTCGAACGGCGATTCTAGAATAAAAGCCTCTACATTGGTAATTTTCATTCGTTACTAATTTGTTGTTTAACGGTCTCATGGAACCTGCATTTACATCGTCTTTTTTGCGAAGTCGCTGCCATGGCAGGTTTCATCTGTATGTAATTATTGATTCATTAATCGTTCTCAGCTAAAAACTAAAACGCAAGGCTACTTTCAGGGCCTTATCATGACGGTCACGGGCCAGATGAAAGGCTTCCCTCCAGTCGTCCAGCGAGACCTCGTGGGTAATGATTTCAGCAAGATTGAGTGTCGGGTCTGCCAGGCAGGTGAGCGATTCATCCATTTTGTTCTCGTCATTACAGCACCCCGCAATTTCCAACTCCGAAATATGCAGATCAAAGAGATGGATGGGTACAGCTTCCTCAACCAAACTGAACACCACCAGACGGCCACGTTTACGGAGTGCGTTCAGGCAGGTCAAAAAGGCCTCTTGTGAACTTACTGCAAGAATTGCCACATCCACCGACTTCGTGGGTGCTTCTTTCACTACCTCCACGCCCGGTATCATGCTCAGCCGGAAAGGCTCTCTGCCCGCAACCAACACCCGGGCGGCGCCGGCCCTAAGGGCCAGCCGGGCAATGATGTTTCCGAAGGGCCCGTCTCCCACCACAAATACCACCCGGCCTTTGATATCCCCGGCACGTGCTATCGCCTGCAAGCAATTGGCTACCGGTTCGAGCAACGCCCCCAAGGAAAAAGAGATGTTTTCGGGCAATTGCCTCACGCGGTCAGCACGATGAACAAGATACTCGGCAAAGGTGCCGTTCCTGTCAATCCCCAGGTGCCCCATATTCAAACAGAGATGCCCGAAGCCTCGTTGGCATTCTATACAAACGCCACAAGGTACCACCGGATGGACGGCCACCCGCATACCGGGTGAAAGATCCGTTACCGCTGAACCACACCGAACCACCACACCCGAACCCTCATGGCCAAGCACTTTCGGCAATGCAATCCCAAAGGGGTTCGTCTTGATATCATGTAAATCCGATGTACAGATCGTTGCAACCTTCGTTTGGATCAGTACCTCATCCGCCTTCGGCGAAGGAATAGGAAGTTCAACCATGGTCAGTTGATCCAGCCCCTGTAATTGTAATGCTTTCATCTTCGTCAAAAGGTTCATTGCCCTGTGGATAATTTAGGGTTAGGTAAGCCTAGTAACTCCAGTGAATTGCGGTGAATGATGCCTTCAATCACATCCGCGGGAACAGGAGGAAGGCCACTCTTACCCACAATATCATTCACTGCCCGTACGCCCTTCAGTGAATCCGCCGTTGTTGTAAACGGAAAATCAGATCCGAAAAGAACTTTCCCGGATGCCCCGTATTCCACCAGCAAGCGCATGGAGTTGTAAAATTGCCAGGGCCGGTAATACAATGCCGACAAATCGGCATAAACATTTGCATGCCGTCGGATGACGGCAATCGTTTCTCCTTCCCAAGGATGGCCAAGGTGAGCAAGCACCATTCGCAATTCCGGGAAATCCGAAGCAACTTCGTCGAAATGCGCCGGTCGGGAATAGTCCAGCGGCGTACCGCTGACGAATGAAGTCCCCGCATGAAAAAGTATGGGTAATCCGTATTTTATGCAATACCTATAAATTTCATAATACCTGGCATCTTTGGGATGCACATTTTGATAAAGCGGGGCCAATTTGACACCAACTGCTCCGAGTTGCTGATGGCATTTGTGCAGCTCATCCATAAAATCGGGATTCCCCGGATCGATCGAGGCGAAGAACAACAAGCGATCCCGAGCTTTTGACACATGGGCAGCAACGTCTTCATTCGGGATTTGCCATCCCGTGGCAGACGCCTGCAAGCCGAAGACAACGGCTACATCCGCAGCACGGGTGGTCTCCAAATGCCTTGCTGCTACGTCGCCCCAGACGGCCGGGTCTACACCGCAACGCGTTAGGTCCGCTTGCAATGCTGGTCCGAAATCAGATTCCGCTTTAAAAATATGGGTGTGAATATCTACAATCATATCCGCCATTGAAAAAGTTAGTCATTCTAAGTCGACATTGGTTCGCGTCCCCTCGGGCGACCAATGACAATGCAATTATAAGCCCTTACGTCATCACATTTTTTGCCTGATATAAACCTTTAGTTATCCTATTTCGTCTTTTTATTTTTCGCTCCCGGCGAATGGTTACGGAAATAGGGTAATCTCTATTGGTTACACGATAGCGTAACGTAAATCCAGCAAATGAACCTGATTTTAGGTATGGCGTTGAGATCGGTTGATGATCAAAATAAAATCACGCTCTATGCCGAGCGATAAAGTTATGGAGTTTTTCGTTATAAAAAGTGTTAGGGCGATTACCGGAAGACCGGAGCGCGCAACACGCTGGTGCTGGGCACCCCCCCGTCAATTTCCGGCCAGCCGTCCTGCCAGCTAATCCGGTCAAGCATGAGCATCCGTCGGCTGGCGCCGCTCGGAGCCTTACCGCGCGTTTTGTCAATGCCATGGTAGATAAACCAATCCGTTCCCTCGTCATCAGCAATCAGCCGTGCATTGTGTCCGGGCCCTACAATACGGTCATTCCCCTGTATAAGCAAGGTACCGTTGCCGCGTTCGGCGATATCTTTTCCTGCTTTATCCAAATAGGGGCCCATCAGGTTTTCGGACCTTGCCACCAACACATGGTATTGGCTGTTTGCACCGTCACAGCAGCTGCCTTTGGAGCCAAAAAAATAATAATAGCCTTCCCGTTTGTGAATCATCACCGCCTCGAAATCTCCCGCTGCGATCTTGAATTTCTGGCTAAGGTCTGGCACAGACAGGCCGTCTGCGGCTAATTTCACGCCATATGTGCCTTGGGTGGGCGCATTGCTGAAACTACCCCAGAACACGTATTTTTCTTCCGCATCTTCCAGGTAAAAGGGATCAATCGAGTTAGGCACGTCCACCTCTTCGCTGGTAAACAGCTTGCCGTGGTCTACAAAAGGTCCGGTAGGTTCCTCTGCCGTTGCCACTCCAATGCCTGGATTTGGGTCGCCCCATGTGGAGTACGCATAGTAAAGGTAGTAGGTTCCATCTACATAATTGACATCGGGTGCCCAAAGCCCCCCATTATCCTTCCACGTGGGCTTACTAGAAAATGCCTGTCCCACAACTCTCCAGTCCACCAGATTGGCCGAGCGCAAAATCGGCATCAATCGACTGCCTTGGCCATCGCCCCAGTCGTCCTGCGTACCATATGCATAAAAATATCCCGATTCGGGATCGCGGATCACTGTTGGATCGGCCAGGATCGGTTCAAAAACAGGGTTCACGTAGGTACTCTCCGCATTGGCCGGCGGCTGTTCCTCATCGGGATGTTGGTTATCCGGTGATTTGACACAACCTATCAATGCGATAAAAATCGCGAAAATTGGGTTTCCGACTATATTTACGATCATCCTCAAAGATTTGAATTTTATTATCAATCTGCAACTATTTGCCTGAAAGGTTTAATAACCTTGTTTCCCTCCACACTAAATTTATAGCAGCCCGCCTCGTCATCCCACTGCTTAGTTATGGGAACTATCCGTGTTCTTCTTGGACCTACCTGTTGTTGGTCAAAGTGAACGTGATATACATAATACAACTGACCGTCTAACCCTTCAAACAAATCTCCATGCCCGGAGCCGTTTTCACCTACGATGGAACGATGAAGGATCGGGCTGTCTTTTTGTTTGACCCACGGCCCGTAGGGAGAGTCAGCAACAGCATAACCAACGGCATAGTCGATATTCCGGAAGTGGTTTGCCGAATAAAACAGGTAATATTTGTTCTTTAATTTGATAACCGTTGGGCCCTCCATGATCGGATCCGACTCATAGGCGGGAGTGGCTTCCCACGGCTCGGTCTGGTCGAAGCATTTCCGCAATGTTTCAGGTTTGATCTTTCCCTTTTCCAAATCAAACTCTGCCACCCACAGGTAGTTACCGTTTCCAAATCGAACGTGGTAGAGGTAATAGGTGCCATCGTCATCTCTAAAAATATACGAATCGATATTTTTCTCGGTACTGTCAATCGGTGTGATTTCGGTTTGGGTATAAGGCCCCAGTACCGACGTCGACTGCGCCAATACCGTTTGTTCATCGGCCGTATACGTCAGATAATATGTATCATTTGCTTTGAATAGTTGTGGTGCCCAGAAGCCCCCGGTGCCAAAGGCTTGATTGCCAGCAGTCAGGATCCGATATATCGAGTCTTTTGTCTCAGCAGGTGGGGCCCAGGATTGCAGATCGTTAGACACTAAAACCGAAAACCCCGATGCACCTCTTCCACTTCCTCCCGTTCCGGTTAGATAATATTGATCCTTTTCGATATAGATCGTCGGGTCTGCAAAAAACAGTTCTTGCTTTTCCTGCGCTGACAATTGCAGGGTTGAGGTTATCAGAATGGTAATTAAAGTGGCGGAATAAAAAAGACGTATTTTCATTTGTGTTTGATTTCAACGGCATTCAAGATGGCTGAAGCCGTTTATTCACCCCCTGTGTGGTTTGAATATACCATGATGGCTTCATTTTGATTAATTAACGACTAATTTTGGTGTGATATAATTCTCGTCGACGACCATCACCTGTTCACCGTCCAGTTCTTTGAATGATACCGAACTGATGTTCATATACCGGGGATGAATGGATGAAGTACTGCGATGTGAGTGAAACACAATCCGTAAATTCCCTTCCTTATCCGTAAACATCGCACTATGGCCCACGCCCACCAACTCGCCCGGCTTTTGCAGGATCGGATTACCGGCATGTTTCGTCCAAGGACCAGTTACCTGGTCGGCCGTTGCGTATCCTATTCCGTAAAACGGACTTTCATAGCTGTTAGCTGAATACGTCATGTAATAGACACCGTCATGTAGCATTACATAGGGTCCTTCATTTACACGGGGCCACACCTCTTCCCACTCTTGGGAGACGTTGATGCACTTTTTCAGGGTCTCCATCCGTAGGGTCATCAGGTCATCCTCCAGTTCAGCAACCCAGATGTTCAACCCATCATTGAATCGATCGAAAAACAGGTAAGGTTTCCCATCCTGATCGATAAACAGTGAGTTATCAATGCATTTTTCTCCGGCAATCATGGGTTGCTTCTGAATCTGTTTAAAGGGGCCTAGCGGACTATCGCTGGTTGCGACACAAATGTGTTCGTCTGCCGAATAGTACATATAGAACGTGCCGTTTACAAAGTACACCTCCGGCGCCCAAAACCAACGATCGCCCCACGAATCCTGTTTATTCAAGGCCAGACGATTACCTGCTACCCGCTCCCACGATAACAAATCTTGGGATATAAAGACACCAATACCATCTTCTTCGGAAGTACCATATGCATAATAGGTACCCTCATGCAATAGAATGAACGGATCGCCCAAAAAGACATAGGTCTCTACCGGCGCTGGCTCTTCCGGAGATTCAGGCTTCGCCCCGGAATCACCGGAAGAGCAGGCCAATATATTAAAAGCAATACTAAGGATAACAAAAAGAATATATTTCATAGCTATTTTAATGTACTTGCTTCATCACCTACGATTCCAAAATGGTCTACTAGGGTATCGTATTCTTCTTTTGAAATCGTAATCATACAACCGTGACGCACAGACTTCGGCAAGCTGTATTTATCCCAATCTGCGTGGAAGGTGTATCCCGATGCTTGGTACCAAGGACCATTTAAATTATCGGAAATGGATAATCCATAGGAAACACCCGGATATTGTTCATAATATAGATACCAAATTTGATTATCGGGTGAGGGGATTAGCATCGGTGCCTCGCGAAAGTTGGGGCTTATAGGCGCCGAAGGCTCTGAATACGGGCCGGTAAGTGCCGGTGCGCGTGAAATACGGATGGTCTTTCCGGTAGGCCAATACAAGGTGGGGTAGGTCTCGTCCTTGATGACGGCATAATAGTTACCACCTACTTTGCGGATAAACACATCGATGGTACCCATGTCCCAATCAAACAATTTAGTGGGATGGTCGGAAAACGATTTGAGGTCTTTGGACAGCACGTACAACGTACGTTGGCTTGCCCAATACCGTTCGGGATCTTCCTTGGTACCTTCCTTGTGTGGTGTGTGCCAAGTGAGGATGTATTGCTGCGATGGCGCATCGAAATACAGCTTTGGCGCACCGATGCGTTGCAGTGCTTGCGCGTACTCAGGCGTACTTTTCAGGTTGGGGGTATAGGTGTTGTACTTTTCCCAATGAATCAAATCCGTAGACACCCAAATGTTGATTTCCGGCGAAGAGTCACTTGTATTACCCGCTATGTAGTATCGGCCATCGTGTCCTTTGCAGATGTCCGGATGGCCATGATAGTCATCAAATACTCGCTTTTTTTCATTTAAAGCATACCAATGCAGTCCATCGATGCTAACCGAATAATATAACCGGCCATAATCCTGATGAGTCATGTGGGCGAACAGGTAAGCTTGGTTCACCGCATCCGCGGGTTGTTCAACCTGCCCCGGAGGATTGGGCTGCTGGCCGTACGAAACGGTCAGCAGCAACAAAAAAAACAGGGACAGTGCGATTCCGATCTGATCTTGCTTCCTCATATGCATCATCAAAGACTTTAGTAGTTTGGATTCTGTGTGAATTTCCCACCGCTGTTATCCACCTCAATTTGCGGAATGGGCAGACGTTTGTGTTTACCGATGACGAAATTATTAAAATCGGCGTCTCTCGATTTTAATTCATCGATTCCCTCCTGCGAGTCCAGCAATCCCCAGCGTTTTAGATCGGCCCACCGCCAGCCTTCAAAACAGAGTTCAAGTGTGCGTTCCATCTGCAAATGCTTAAGGAAGCGTTCGTTCGATGTCAGCGCATCGGCGTAGACGCTATTTTCCAGCGCCGGCAGATTCGTTGAAGCTCGTTGCCGCACCTTGTTGACGTATTGAGCCGCCTGGGCCGGTGTTCCTCCGGTTTCGACCAGACATTCTGCATACATCAGCAAAATGTCGGCATAGCGGATCAAACGATAATTGTTTGGCGCGAAATAATCCTCGAAATCCCGGTAATAACCCGTGGAATATTTCCGGATATACATATGATCGCCCCAGTCGGCGTTGTTCCATGATCTTCCATAAATTAGCGGGTTTTCATCCGGAAAATCAGCGGCACTCTCTTTGTAATATAGGTTATGATAAAGCCGGATATCGTTGGAGCCCGTTAGGTTTTTCTCTTTCTTGTATTCCCCGACCAGCCACGAGCGCGCTTTTCCATCTTGCCAGCCGATGCCGCCGGGTGCGTAAAATTGCGTACGCTGGAACCCTGTTGCCATGGAAATATCGTCGCCTGTGCCCCCTTTATTTTCATCATCAAACTGGATTTCGAACACGCCTTCGATATTGTTTTCACGCAGATGTGTAAAGTTATCCAGGTAATTATCAACTAGCCCGTATAGATCTCCTTCCCGATCAATAAGCCACTTTAATTCATCCCGGGCTTCTGCATATTTATGTTGCTGCATATATGCTTTGGCCAGCAAGGCTTTGGCAGCGCCCACGGTAGCCCGTCCCACATTATTATCGTCCCAGCGCTCCGGCAGTTTGGTGATTGCATCTGTCAGATCGGCTTCTACCTGTGCCCAGATCGCTTCTTCAGAAGCTTCTTCCGGCACGTAGTCCGGGCCTTTCGGTTCCAGTACCAACGCACCTTTCTCCCAAAGCGTGGCAATCTGGAAGTACCACAATGCCCGCAGGAACGAAGCCTGCCCCAGCACTTGGTCTTTTACCTGCTGATCAGCAAATTCAATATCGGGAACGTGGGTCAGTACCTGATTGGCACGAAAAATACCCGCATAAAAATTAGCCCAATGTACGTTGTTCCCTTCAAAGAAATTATAATTCACGTAGTTAAACCGTGTCCAATCCCCAAGTTCATTCCAAGGGCTGGAACTCCAGCCCTCATCAGATGACAGGTCGTAGCGAAATGACAGCCACCTCATCCAGGTACCTTCTTTGTATAAACTGCTGTAGGCTGCATTGACGCCCATCTGCGCATCGGACTCGGTTTGCCAGAACGTGTGGACGGGTGCTTCATTGGGGTTATCGATGTCCAGTAAGTTTTTATTACAGGCCGCCGTCAATAGGCTGAGCGCCGTACCCAGCATGATCAATTGATATGTTTTCATCTTCGTTTGCATTTTTAAAGATCCCATCACTTAAAAATTAACCTGCAATCCCAGCATTATAGTCCGGGCATTCGGAAACGCCATGTTGTCCGTTCCGCGGTCCCATACACTGGTATTGATGAAATCGGGATCAAGCCCGCTGTATTTGGTCAGTGTAATCAGGTTGTTTCCACTCACATAGGCCCGTAGGGTATTCATCCCGGCTTTGCTCAACCAGTTCTGCGGGAAGGTATAGCCGATCTGTACGTTCCGCATACGGAAAAACGAACCACTTTCCAGCCACAGATCGGTATCTCCGCGCGTATTCCGCAAGTCCCCATAAATAATACGCGGGAAATTACTGTTGGGATTTTCCTGGTAAGGTTCATTGCCGCTTTCGAAACGGATGTAGTTCGAGTTATCCGAGAAGAATCTGCCCTGGCGCAGCGCGCCGTTGATGATCTCGTTACCGAACTGGCCGTACCACTGCATGGAGAAATCCAAGTTTTTCCAAGATAAATTGGCATTCAGACCCAATTGGAAATCGGCCCAGGGATCTCCTACGATCTGTCGGTCATTCGTGGTGATCACTCCATTATCGTCCGTGTCGATATACCGGAGATCGCCCAGCTTCGGCCGCTTGCCTTCAATCGTGATCGGCGTTCCCTGTGAATTCACATAATTGTCGATATCGTCCTGCGTACGGAACAATCCATCCGTTTTCAGCAAGTAGAATTCACCGAGTGACCGGCCGATTTCACTGCGCGTCTGCCCGGTATAGAACACTTGTGTTCCGTAACCTAGTTCGAGAATCTTATTATTCAGCGTCGTCAAATTGGCTCCCACCGAATAATTGAAGTCACCCACTTGATCACGCCACGTTGCCGACAATTCAAAACCACTGTTCCGTATACTTGCCGCATTTGCCAACGGGTTATCGCCGGTATGTCCCGTGGTCATCGAGATCTGCATGGCGGTCAGCACATCCGCAGTCGTCGACCGGTAATATTCAGCCGTCGTACTCAACCTGTTAGACAGAAACGCCGCGTCCAACCCAATATTGACCTGCTCAGTCCGTTCCCATCGAAGATCTTCGTTCTGAATCCGCACTTGCGTGGCACCGTTGATCAATGATTGGTCGATGCCAAATACGGTAATGATGTTGGAATTAACCGTATTCATGTAGGCCCAATGGCCAGTATTCCGCTCGCCGAAAGCCGCATTCCCGAGTTGACCGTAATTGGCTCTTAATTTCAGGTCATCGATCCAGGATGCCCGGAAAAAGGGCTCGCTGCTAATCCGCCAGGCACCCGATACCGAGTAATAATCTTCCCACCGGTTCTGCTTGGCCAACTTTGAATCGCCGTCGCGCCGATAGGTAAGCGTCAGGAAATACTTGTCGTCGTAGATGTAGTTGGCCCTTCCCAGATAGGAGATGAGCGCATACTCCCCGATCGTATTCCAATTGGTCTGGTTCGATTGCCCCGCACTCAATACCGTGATATAGTCGCCACCTAACAAGGGGAAACGGAGCCTCTGGCCGCCAACATCCTCCCAGTAAAAGTGCTGATATGTCAATCCTGCAACTGCATCGATGTGATGTTTTCCGAAATCTTTGTTGAGGTTCAATGTATTTTCAATAAGCTCATTGGTTTCCTTGATCCGGTTTTTCTGGCCTGTAGGGTCCCTGAACTCCTGGTTCATGGTCCAGTTGCCTTGTCCCCGGAAATACCGGTAGTCGTCGAAAATATAATCAATACCGCCGTTTATCTTGTACGTCAGGAAATCGGTAATCTTCGCCTCAGCCCAAAGCGTACCCCTTAGCCGGTAAATCTGGGTGTTTGTCGCTTCCAGGTCCTCACGCCCAATGGGATTGGTACCAAACGTCCGAGCATTGGCTTCGTTGCCATACCCGTATCCGCCCGGGTTATTTGGATCCCGAACCGGGATGGTGGGGAGCATACGGATCACGTCGACATAAGGTGCCGTCTGCAACGGATCCCGGTCTGTCTGAGCAAAATTGAACGTCTCCCCGAACGAAAAGATACCGCGCTTTCCGTTGGTGTTGACCCGGAAGGTGTACCGATCGAATGAGTTGCCGTACATCATGCCCTCATTGTTGTAGTACCCACCCGAAACAAAGTAATTTCCCGCATCGCCACCGCCTGACAGAGAGACGTTGTAATCCTGCACCAGGGCAGTTTTCATGGTTTCCTGTTGCCAATCGGTATCAAAATCGGCATGATTTTGAAGTCCACCGTTCCATACACCGTCGTTGATCCCTTCCTGATAGGCCATGTCGTTGTACTTTTTATACTCTTCAGCGCCCATCAGATCGTATTTCGGTGACCAGTCAAACGATTCTCTGACCGATACATCCACCTTCATTGGCCCCTTGCCGCCACTCTTTGTGGTGACGATGATGACTCCATTGGCAGCACGTGAACCGTAAATGGCGGCTGCCGAAGCATCCTTCAGAACCTGGATAGACGCCACGTCATTGGGATTGAAATCGGCACCCCCGCTGGTGATCATCCCATCAATTACCCACAGAGGCGCATTGTTGGTCAGGTTGCCGATTCCGCGGATTTCGATATTTGCATCCGCCCCGGCATTTCCGGTATTCCGTACACTGACCCCTGTAGCCAACCCCTGCATCGCCAAGCCGATGGTACTTGCTCCGGTCCTGGTCAATTCCTTTGGATTGATCACCGATACCGCTCCGGTTAAGTCCTTTTTATTGACCGTACCGTAACCGATAACTACTACTTCCTCCAACGTTGTCTGTGCTTCATCCACCTGGAGCGTAAATACACGGTCTCGTTCATTGCCGATTGCCTCTTCCAATGGCAGATAGCCCTGGTGGGTAATGACGATGATTGTATTTCCATCGACAACTTCCAGTTTAAACCGCCCTTCTTCATCGGCCGCCGTACCCTGGGAGGTACCTTTGACCGCAATGGTCGCATTCGGCAGAGGTTGACCCTTTTCGTCAACTACCTGACCGTTCAGTACCTGCTGCGCGAATACGGGCGAACAGATACCGACCAGGAGTAAAAAATAGATTAAAATGCGCTGTATCATATTGCTTATATTTGGTCTACTGTGTTTTAATTAGGTCTTTAATCACATCCACCTCTTCTTGCTTATAAGGCGTACCATCGCCCCTGAAAATATCGTGGAACCACAAGGGAGGTTCGGTGGTGTACATCTTCGTCCAGCTATCCCACGGGTAGATGGTTTGGGTCTTGCCATCCACAAATCCCCAATTGAACATCGCTACATCATATTTTTTTGCGATGGGCAAGAATCCCGCAAACGTGCTGCCGTTCGGCCGTGCCATGTATTCGGTGCATAGAAGCGGCTTGCCATAGCGTTGAAGTTGTTGAATACGCTTTTCGAAATCTTCCGGCGTGTCATAATTGTGGAAACTGACGATGTCCGATTGCTCGATCTGTAATTGCTCGATCGGCTTCAAGGTACTGTCTGATGACCAGTCGCCAGCCCAGATGCCTGAGGTCAACGGCTGCGAAGGGTTTGCAGACCGGGCCCATTCAAACGCCTGCTTTAGCAGGGGCAATACATAGGATACTTTATCCTTGATTTCTACAGCTTCATAGGAGGGGCCTGTCATGTTATCCGGCTCGTTCCATACGTCCCAGCCCAAAATCCGGTCGTCATTGGCAAAATGTGCAACGATACCTTTCACATAGCGCTCCAAACGGGGATACTGCGTAGCGTCCTTTAACACATGCTGCCCGGGGCTCTGCACCCATCCCGAATTGTGGACATGCGGCTTGGGGGCACGCTGCTTTCCCAATGCCGGAAATGGGTCCCAACAGGAATCAAAAAACACAAACAATGGCCGGATGCCGTGCTTGTCTGCCAACCGCAGGAAATGGTCTATCCGTTCAATGAACCCTGCTGAATCCTGTTCGTAGGTCAGATCATGTAAGTACACCCGGGCAGTGTTCATTCCGAGCTCTTCGGCCCAGCCCAATTCCTTATCAATGGTTTCGGGATCAAAGGTGTCTTCCTGCCACATCTCCAATTGATTAATTGCGGTAGCAGGTGTATAGTTGGGCCCCACCAACCAACCTTGCCGGTCATACCAGGCATTGGCTTCTTCCGCCGTCCAGATACTACGTTCTGAATCGCCGTCAACACGTTCCTTTGGGTTGTTACAACCCGACAATAAACAGGCAGATACTGCCAGAAAAAACACAGATGTACTGAAAAATCGCATCGTAATGGGTCTCATCATTGGTTATTAATTAGGCGTTTTGCCCTCCTCAAATACAAAGGACGGTATTACAGGTGCTGGATGCGATACCAATTTGTTTCAATTTTTCTTTAATTTGTCTCAAAGTAGGGTGGCGTACTGTCTCTGCCCGATCCGTTGCCGATGGTCGCTTGAATCTCCAAGGCCGTCATCTGGTAAGGGCCAAAGTGATTGCGCAGGATATTGCAAATTTTACCGCTATCTTTGGCTGAAACCCCACAAGGTTTTTTGATGTGAGATTAATATTGCTAAAATACCTTTTGTGTACGCTGGCATCCGTGAGTTATGCCTACGGCCAGCCCTACTATTTCACCCACTATCAGGTAGAAAACGGATTGTCAAACAATGCCGTGCTGTGCAGTGCGCAGGATCAAATGGGGTTTATGTGGTTTGGTACAAAAGATGGCCTCAATCGCTTCGATGGCTATTCATTCAAGGTTTTTCACAGCGACCCGGATAATCCAAACGGCTTGGGCAGTAATTTCATACGGGCGTTGTTTGTGGACAAAACCGGGCGTATCTGGGTCGGCACCGATCAAGGGATTTACCTATTCGACCCGAAGTCCGAAACGTTCTCGCTGTTTCACCCAACCATTACCAATGAAATACTCGGGATAAAAGGCGACCATGCGGGCAACATCTGGTTTATCGATAACCTCAGTTTGTATCAATATACGGTTGCCACAGATCGTCTGACAAAGATTACCGATGATTCACTACGCATCATCAGTTCCTTGGGCGTATCGGAAACCGGCGAAGTCTGGCTGGGAACTGCACAAGGCGATCTGATTCATTACCACCCTACCAAAGGGATAAAAGGCCGATATTCGCTGTTCGATCACTCACCGCACGTGGTTTCCCAATGGATTGAAGAAGTGTATTGCAGCGATGACGGGTTTCTCCTGGTGGGTACCTCCAAGCAGGGTGTAAAGGTATTTGACACGAATACGGGCACGTACAAGGATCTGTTAACACACGACGAGCACGGAACGGATATCTTTGTGAGGGATATTGTAGAAAACGAAAACGATGAATACTGGCTGGCTACCGAATCCGGTATTTTCATCTATCAGTACAACAGCGGGCAATGGACCAACCTGCGGAAACAGCGAGGAAATCCCTGGGCTTTATCGGACAATGCAGTCTATACGCTTTGCAAGGACCGCGAACATAGCATCTGGGCCGGTACTTACTTCGGTGGTGTCAACCACTATGCATCGACCAATACCTTTTTTGAAAAATTCTTTCCGCAGGGTGAAGCTACCAATACCATTTCGGGCAATGCCGTAAGGGAAATCTGCGCAGACCCGTCCGGGAACCTATGGATTGGGACAGAAGATGCGGGATTGAATAAAATGGATCCGTCTACGGGCCGGATTACCACGTATCGCCCCACCGAAAATCCACATAGCCTTGCCTATTCAAACATTCACGCACTGCTCATCACGGGCGATACACTATGGATAGGTACCTTTGAACATGGGCTGGACTTGCTGGATATCAACACCGGAAAGGTCATCCGACACTACAATGCCGAAAATAGCCAAGGGTCGCTGCGCAATAATTTTATATTCAACTGCTATCAGACACGTGAAGGCCGGATCCTGCTGGCAACGGGGCAGGGCCTCTATGAATATGTAAAAAAGGAAAAATATTTTCGCCTTCTTGATGGATTTCCCGAACATATCTTTTACACCACACTTTTTGAAGACAGCCAGGGAACCATCTGGGCAGGTACGTGGCGTGATGGGTTATATTATGTAAACCCAAAAACGGGCCAACAGGGTATGTTTACTCACGATGCCCACGAACCGAACAGCATCGGCAGCAATCGGGTGAACCGGATATTTGAAGACAGCAAGGGCGTCCTGTGGATTGCCACTGAAGGCGGCCTGTGCCTTCTGCACGCAGCCGACGGCACGTTCAAGCGATACGGCACATCCCATGGATTACCAAGCAACCTAATATTGGCGATCCTCGAAGATATGGATAACAAACTTTGGATAACCACTTCCAAAGGGTTGGTTCGCTTTGATTCCGCCACCGGGGAAATCAAGGTGTTTACCCAAGCCAACGGCTTGCTGAGCGACCAGTTCAATTACAATTCGGCTTACAGGGCTTCCGATGGCACCCTGTATTTCGGCAGCGTGAAAGGCTTGGTGAGGTTTAATCCCGCCAATTACCACGAAAGCACCTTCCAACCACCGGTTTACATTACCGGATTCCAGGTGTATAACCGCGAACTGGAAATCAACAAAAAGGACTCCCCCCTTCGCCAATCGATTACATTTACGGGTGATGTCCAACTCAAATACAATCAATCGTCTTTCAGCATAGACTTTGCCGCCCTGAGCTTTGTTTCGCCCGCAATGACGGAGTATGCGTATAAGATGGAAGGACTGGACAATGAATGGACACATATCCGGGCCAACCGGAAGGCTTATTTCACGAAACTACCCCCCGGCGACTATGTATTCCGGGTGAATGTGGCGGATAGTCAGGGTGATTTTAAAGGCAAGGAAACAGCCCTTCGCATCACCATCCTGCCTCCGTTTTGGGCTAGCTTGCCAGCATATTTGGCGTATGGTTTGGTTGTCCTTGCCGCCACATGGTATGCCATCAGGAGCTACCACCGCCGGGTGAAAGAGAAAAACAGACGGAAACTGGAGTTGTTGCGGCATCGCAAGGAAGAAGAATTGTACCGCGCAAAGATTGATTTTTTCACAAACGTAACCCATGAGATCCGGACACCACTGACGCTTATTAAAGCGCCGTTGGAAAAGGTAATGAAAAAAGCAGACGAATTGCCTACTGTCAAGCGGCATCTGCAAACCATGGAGCGTAATACCGAGCGCCTACTGGAGCTGACCGACCAATTGCTTGATTTCAGGAAAACCGAAGTAACTGGCTACCAATTGAGCTTTACACCCATTTCCATTAACAGCCTGCTCAGGGAAAATTGCCGCAACTTCAAATTCGTGGCCGCACAGAAGAATATCCGGCTTACCCTTGACCTGCCCGCCACTTCCTGCGTAGCCCTCGTGGATAAAGAAGCCGTTACCCAGATCATCAGCAACCTGCTGCTCAACGGGCTTAAGTACGCCGAGCGGAGAATTTATATTTCGCTGCCCGCTCCAGTGCCTTCCGACACCCTATTTTCCATTGTGGTCAAAAACGATGGCTACCTGATTCCTCCCGAGATGCGGGAAAAGATTTTTGAAACCTTCGTCAGGCTCAAGGCAACCGACAGCCAACAAGGTTCGGGATTGGGTCTCGCGCTGGCCCGTTCATTAGCGCAATTACATAATGGTAGCCTCCGGTTGGGACCGCCGGAAGGTGACATGAATGTATTTATACTGACGTTGCCCTTTAAGCAATATCCAAAAGAAAAATAACATGGAACGGTTCTCTCAACAAATTGAACGCCCGACCCTATTGGTGGTGGATGACCATGTGGAAATCCTGGATTTTATCGTGGATGACCTGAGTGACGACTACGAAGTACTGCGTGCGGAAAATGGCTACCAAGCCATTGAAGCTTTGGCTGAACATCCAGTCCACCTCGTCGTCAGCGATGTCATGATGCCCGGATTGGATGGCTATGAGCTTTGCAGCCGCATCAAATCCGATGTGCAATACAGTCATATACCCGTGATTCTTCTGACCGCGAAAAACACGCTTCAGTCGAAAATCCTAGGTCTTGAGCAGGGTGCAGATGCGTATATCGAAAAGCCTTTCTCGCCCGAACACCTGCACGCGCAGATCAACAGCCTCCTATCAAACCGCAATAAAGTCCGTGAATATTTTGCAAGCTCGCCACTGGTTCACATCAAAACCATGGCGCATTCCAAAGCAGACGAGCACTTTCTGGAGCGGCTAAATGAACTCATCCACGAATCTATGGTCGAAACAAGCTTCGATGTGGAACACCTGGCAGATAAAATGAACATGAGCCGGCCTACGCTATACCGTAAAATCAAAGCGATATCCGATTTAACGCCGAATGACCTGATCAACGTTGCCCGCTTAAAAAAAGCCGCCGAATTACTCGCTCAGGGTGGGTATAAAATTTATGAAGTTTCGGACCTCGTGGGGTATAGTTCGCAGACGCATTTCGGACGAAATTTCCAGAAACAGTTCGGCATGTCGCCAAGCGAGTACATGGCGAAGCATAAGCTGTAACAAAAAACCCCGACCGCTAAACGCGTGCCGGGGTCCTGATTCTTCAGATCTACCGAAAGATTCAGTCTATCTTCGTATTATACAGTTGCTGATGCCATTGATGCAATTCCGTTTCCGGCATCTTCACCACCTTGCGATCGTATGTCATCAATCCGTTGGTTTCGATTTCCACGTCGGTAGTCTGGGTATACACCGCAGCAGATAGCCCCATGGGGATTAAGCGGGCCAAATCGCTCACCAAGCCTCTATAGCGGTTTTTCAATTCGTCCGCATTTTTGAAACTTTGGTACCCCCAGTTATCCTTGGCCTGCCAGGTGTGACCCTCCATGGGCAACCCCAATCCGCCGAATTCACCCAACACCAAAATCCGTTGATCGCCGAACAGTTCGGGGCGCGGCATCACCGCATCGGGATAGTTATGGATATCCAGGATGTGTCCGGTGGGGAAGAAATTACCTCCACTGGCGCTATTTACCAACCGGGATGGATCGTAACCCATGGTCCACTCGGTAATCTCCTCCGTCTTAAATTGACCCCACGCTTCATTGAAGGGTACCCATACCACAATACTTGGAAAATTGTGCAACGCATCCATGATCGCCTTCCATTCCTTGCGGTAAATAGCCTCCGATTCCTGGCTACGGTCCTTATCGTGCTTACGCCCGGAAGTGATACCGGGTCGCATATCCCAGTGGTTATCGCCTAAATCGCCGCTCGGCATATCCTGCCAAACGAGTACCCCCAGCTGGTCGCAATGCTGGTACCAGCGGGCGGGTTCCACCTTGATGTGCTTACGGATCATATTAAAGCCCATCGCTTTGGTTTTTTCGATATCGAACCGCAATGCCTCGTCTGTAGGGGCAGTATACAGGCCATCCGGCCACCAGCCCTGATCGAGCGGCCCATATTGGAATACAAATTCATTATTGAGCAACATCCGTTGGATGCCGTTGGCGTCTTTTCCCATCGATATCTTGCGCATCGCAAAATAGGATGACACCTCGTCGACTACCTTTCCTTTACGTAGCACGGCCACTTTCAAGTCGTACAGGAAGGGATTTGTCGGCGACCACAACTGTGCATTCTGGATGCTCAGCGACACCTCCGCACCTACCGCTGTAGTTTCTTCCGCAACCTTTTCCTGGCCTTTCCATGCAGAAATCCGCAACTGGTCGCCCTCTTTTACACCTTCCACTGTAGTCTGTACGGATAGACTGCCTTGGTCAATGTCGGATGTATGCTTGGTAGCCACGATGTAGGTTTCGGGCACCCCTTCCAACCATACCGTCTGCCAGATGCCAGTAACCGGGGTATACCAAATGCCATGGGGCCGTACCACCTGTTTACCATTGGGCTGCGGACCTTCGTCCGTGGGATCCCACACCCCAACGACGAGCTCCTGATTAGCACCTTTGCTTAAATAAGGGGTAATATCAATGGAAAACGGATCATAACCGCCCTCATGGGAACCTGCCTTTTGTCCGTTTACATACACATCGCATTGCCAGTCTACGGCACCAAAGTGCAGGAGCACCCGCTGCTTGCGCAACTTCTTGTCGAGGGCGATCGTCCGGTGATACCACAGTGAACTGTCTTTACCTACCGTACGTCCAACCCCCGAAAGCGCTGACTCAACGGCAAAGGGCACCAATAGCTGCCCTTCATAGCCCGTCGGAACCGCACTTAATTTACCGGGCACAATCGCGTACTCCCACAAGCCGTTCAGGTTCTGCCAGTTTTCTCGTACCAGCTGCGGACGCGGGTACTCCGGGAGTGGGTTGGCAGGGTTGATCTGCGCCGCCCATGACGACTGGATCTTATCTCCTTTGGGTTGCCAGGGCTGTGATTGCTGACCGACCAGCTGACCGACGTGTAGACATACCCCCAATAAAATTAACGCGTGTTTCATTTTTTTAAATACTTCCATGCAATGTTTACTATTTTTAAAAATTGTATCTGTGTTCATACACTTGGCCCAGCCGACGAAAATAGAGACAAAAACTAGCTTTTTTGTCTCAAAATTTCCACATATCGTCTTATTCTTATGCCAACTTACAAACCATCCAACTGTCAGTTTATTAAAAAACTGTTAATCTTCCTCTTTCATGTAACAATTTTAGCAAAAATTGACTATTTTCAGCATGATTTTATCTACTTTTGTAGTAGATGATCAAATGACATATGTCAACGAAGGTAACAAGGGTCATATTCGCTAAGCTATTTTTCGCCATTTTTTTTGCGAAAATGTTTATCTCCACCGTACCTATTTTTATCCAATTCGATCGTGATGCCTTGCTGCAGGTAGTCATGCAGCTAGAGATCGAAAATAACAACGGCAAATCCGGCGCTGGGGATCAGGTGAAAGATATTTTCGCTAAGGGATATCTCAAACTGGCGACTCACTTTGGCCTGCAACCGCCTACCCATCTGACAACACAAGTAAACTTTGTCGCAAATGACGCTCGGCATATCCGTGCGTTCTACCCAGCCGTACCCACCCCCCCTCCAAACTGCTGATACAGATTTCAGATTATTTTATTGTGAGCATCCTTATTGCTCATTGGCTTTGCCATCGCTTATTTGAACGTTTTCACATTTCAATTGAAGACTTCAAGCTTGTGGCAGGAGCTATTGAAATCCATTAGATTCAGTTTATTAATAGTTATCCATATGTTTGGTACACGTACGTCCGCGTTTTTGAAATTATCAAAGCGGAATTTAAAATATGATTTTTCGGCAAGTATTGTGGTCTTTCTCGTCGCCTTGCCGTTATGTTTGGGCATCGCCCTTGCCTCCGGCGCCCCGCTGTTTGCCGGTATATTAACCGGAATTATCGGAGGGATTGTCGTCGCATCCTTTAGCGGGTCTCAGCTCAGCGTAAGCGGCCCTGCAGCCGGCCTCACCGTGATTGTATTAGGGGCAATTGAGCAACTTGGGGCATTTGAAACATTTCTGCTGGCTGTTTTGCTTGCGGGGGTAATCCAATTAGCCTTGGGCGTGATTAAGGCCGGAATGATTGGCAATTATTTTCCGTCATCCGTTATCATCGGAATGCTGGCCGCAATCGGCATTATTATTATTCTTAAACAACTGCCCCACGCCGTGGGATATGACTCCAGTTTTTTCGGAGAGGAGAGCTTCATTCAACTCAATAGTGAAAACACCTTTTCAGCATTACAGAAGGCCTTTGCTGCCATCAATTACGGAGCGTTTGCGATCTGTATCCTTTCATTGGCCATCCTGATCCTATGGCCGAAATTCAAGAAATTGAGCATCGTGCCTGCGCCGCTGGTCGTCGTATTCTTGGGCGTGCTTCTGAGCCAGTTCTTCGCAGGTAGCAGCTTTGAACTGGCACAAAATCACCTGGTTGTTATTCCCGTGGTCGATTCATTCAACGAGTTTCTAGGTTTATTCACCTTCCCCGACTTCACACAGATCGCGAATAAAGAGGTTTGGATCGTTGCGATCACCATAGCCATCATCGCCAGCTTGGAAACATTGCTCAGTTTGGAGGCGGTTGATAAAATCGATCCGTTTAAGCGGGTCTCCCCTACCAACCGGGAATTATTGGCGCAGGGAATTGGCAACATGACTTCCGGCTTGGTGGGTGGACTGCCACTGACGGCGGTTATTGTGCGTTCTTCAGCTAATGTCAATGCCGGCGGACGTACTCGTCAAAGCGCCATCTTGCATGGTATCTGGCTGTTGCTGGCGGTAATTACCATCCCCACGATCATTAATCTGATACCTCTCTCGTGTTTGGCGGCCATCTTGTTACACACCGGCTACAAGCTGGCAAAACCCTCTGCTTTCAAACAGATGTGGCACAAGGGTCTTGATCAGTTCGTACCGTTTATCGTAACTATCGTTGCCGTGGTATTAACCGATTTACTCACCGGTGTGGGTGTCGGACTGGTGGTGGCCATGTTTTACATCCTTCGGAACAATCTTTCCAATGCTTTTGAATACGATGTTGAGGAAAATTCGGATGGAGCGAAAATAACTTTTACCTTAGCGGAAGAAGTGACATTCCTCAACAAGGCAGCAATACAAAAGGCGCTTTACGGTCTCCCTAGACGCATCAATGAAATTATCGTTGATGGTTCGCAAAGTCGATTCATTGACAAAGATGTCATCGAGGTTATCAAAGACTTTGAACAGAATGCCGTGAGCAAAGGAAAAAACATTGAATTGGTGGGTATCATCAACAAAAAGAATGTACCAAACATCAGGCGTTTTACGCAGGCAATCTTGAAAAATGATTCGCTGAAACGGAAAGCAACCCTAAAAAAAACGACAGAAACAATTTAAATTTACTTAATAAAACGAATATCAATCATGTATAAAAAGCAATTAGAAAATCCGATCTTAAAGGCAAGCTTCGAAAAAATATTAGCTGGCAATGCAGAATGGGTAAACCAGGTAAAGGAGGATACCACCGGCAAACTCCAGCAACTGTCTAAAGGTCAAAGCCCCGAGCTATTGTGGATCGGATGTGCCGACAGCCGGGTTCCGGCCAATCAGATCACCAATACCCAACCCGGGGAAGTATTCGTTCACCGTAACATTGCCAATATGTGTGTGCATTCAGACATGAATATGCTGAGTGTACTTGACTACGCCGTTAATGTGCTGAAAGTAAAACACATCATCGTGGCGGGACATTACGGCTGCGGCGGTGTGGCCGCTGCCCTCAGCCGCAATCAATTCGGCATCATTGACAACTGGCTTTGCCACATCAAAGACGTATATCGTTTCCACAGTGACGAAATCGATGCCATTGAAGATGAAGACCAAAAGGTAAGCCGTTTGGTAGAACTCAATGTAGCCGAGCAGGTATTTAACCTGTGCACCACATCGATTGTTCAGAATGCCTGGAAAGAACGGAATGATCTGGCTGTACACGGAATGGTCATCGATATTGCCACAGGTAAATTGATCGACCTGGATATCACGTTTACAGACAGCGTCGGTCTGGGTAAAGTGTTTGCGTTCAAGTAATAAAAAAGCAAACAAGTAAATGTAAAAAAGGAGAAGGGTGGTCAATTGGCCACCCTTCTCCTTTTACGTTCATTCCTGCTCCATAAATGGATACCGGTAGTCCGTAGGCGGATCAAACGTCTCTTTGATGGTCCGTGGCGATACCCACCGCAACAGGTTGATCATCGATCCAGCTTTATCGTTCGTACCCGATCCGCGGGCCCCACCGAAGGGCTGCTGCCCTACCACGGCACCCGTACACTTATCATTCACGTAGAAGTTGCCTGCCGAATGACGCAAGGCATGCGTTGCTTCGCTGATCGCATAGCGGTCGCGGGCGATTACGGCACCTGTCAACGCATAGATCGACGTGTTATCAATAACCTCCAGCATCTCCGCCCACTTCTCATCTTCGTACACATATACCGTCAATACTGGGCCGAACAGTTCCTCACACATCGTCACATAGTCGGGCCGTTTCGCGCGGATCACCGTGGGATGGATATAATAACCCTCACTTTTATCGTACGTGCCCCCGACCAGGATCTCCGCATCGGAATCCTGTTTCGCTGCATCAATGTATTTTGCGAGCTTATCGAATGACTTCTCATCGATAACCGCGTTGATAAAATTGCTAAAATCCTCCACCGGACCGATTTTGAATGACGCTACCTCCTTCACGATCAGCCCCTTCAATTCAGGCCACAACGATTCGGGAATATAAACCCGGGATGCCGCAGAGCACTTCTGCCCCTGGTATTCAAATGCCCCCCGTACGATCGCCGTGGCGGCGGCCCGCACATCGGCAGAACGGTGTACCAGGATGAAGTCCTTGCCACCGGTTTCCCCCACAATCCGGGGGTAGCTGCGGTATCGGTGGATATTCTCGCCGATGGTTTTCCATATCTGCTGGAACACAGCCGTTGATCCCGTAAAGTGTATCCCGGCAAAGTCGCGGTGCTTGAAAATCACCTCTCCCACTTCCGGTCCGTCGGCGTAAATCAGGTTAATCACCCCGTCGGGCACGCCCGCTTCCCGGAATACCTCCATCAGCACATGGGCGGAATATACCTGAGTATTGGCCGGTTTCCACACGACCACGTTCCCCATGAGTGCCGCTGACGTGGGCAGGTTACCGGCAATCGCGGTAAAGTTAAAGGGCGTCAGCGCGAAGACAAATCCTTCCAGCGGACGCTGCTCTACCCGGTTCCAGCTTCCCCGTGGCGAAACCGGCGGCTGCTGCGCATAGATTTCACTCATGTACCGAACGTTGAACCGCAGAAAATCCACGATCTCGCAAGCTGAATCAATCTCCGCCTGATACGCGTTTTTGGACTGCCCCAGCATCGTCGCCGCATTCAACTTATACCGATACGGTCCCGCGATCAGATCGGCTGCCTTCAGAAAAATTGCCGCCCGTTCTTCCCAGGGCAATCCCTCCCAAGCCGCCTTCGCTTGCAGCGCGGCATCGATGGCCGCCTGCACGTGCTGCTGATCACCGTAGTGATAATGTCCCAATACTTGCTTATGTGCGTGTGGAGGATGGATCGGAAGGGTGCGTTCGGTACGAACCTCCTTGCCTCCGATGTACATCGGGATATCCGCCTGCTCTGCAAACGCGGCTTGCAGGGCTTGTTGCAGGAGTCTGCGTTCCCTGCTCCCCACTGCATACGATAGTACCGGCTCGTTGATAAGATCCGGCACCTTAAAAAAACCTTTTAACATGCTAACATTCATTTGTGTGACGCAACAAAGCTACCAAAACCGGTAGGACTGTGCAATTAATTTGTGTCCCTGGCGGTGATGGCATTGTAATCTTTAACGATGGTATGAAGAAATTTCAGTTCATCCATCCCGTCGGGAATTTCAATGTTCAGGTGGCTCTTGAGCTTGTTTGCCATCTGGTAAATTAACAGGTGGTTCCCCGATTTAGAATAGTTAAGCAGCACTTCGTGTATAAGAGCAACGTCGCGGTCGTTCAATACATCGACTTGTTGGAATTTGGGTTCATAATTCTCAGCAGACGGTCTGAATGCGACTGCCGATATTCCCGTGCGTGGTGTGGTTTTGATGAGGGTCGTATTGGCGACAATATCTCCAATACGTTGTTTCCTGTCGGTTACTGCCACGGATATCAGTGCCCCCAAACCGCTGGTCAACAGAAAATCCACAATCCGGAAGGTCCATCGCAACAGGTATTGCCCCAACCCCGGTTGAGCACCATCCAAGCTGATGACTTTAATTTTCATGGCGCGCTTACCCACGCTCTGCCCATTGAAAAAGAGCTCACATACCAAATCGTAGAACACATACAGCACGCCATAAATAACCAATAGCACGATAAAACCGACTTCACCGACCCCTGAGTCCGCAAGTATAACCGCGAAAAGAACCCCCAGGAAATATAATAAAATAAATATACCCATATCGATCAGCCGGGCGGCGATGCGCTCGCCAAGTCCGGCAACATCGTATTCGATATCGATATTTTGTGTCGTACTTACCCTAATCGTGTTCATACAAACAAACTTAGAAAAATTCTACTTCATTTGACCTGCAGAACGAAACGAATACCGACTAGAGATCCTTAATCTCAGCAAACAGTTGCGTTACATTTAATAGATTGACAAACCGGGCGACTGGTGAAGCATGGACAGCTTCCTTGAATTGTTCCGGCGTAGCCTGAACGAGCTTCGAGAAATGTTTGATGAGATGGGCCTGATCATAGAAATTTCCCAGGTAAATCAATTCCTGCCACGTAATGTCAGGCTGTTCGATCAGCCGAGAACTGATGTAACTAAAACGTGTCACTTCGGCAAACTCCTTAGGCGATAGGCCCAGACGCAGTCCAAAATTACGCTCGATGTATCGCCTATTGATCTGCAATTCTTTCTCCAATGCCCGGATGGAAACCATGCCCTTCCGTTGGATGATAATTTGGGCGATGTAATCTGAAATGTCTGTGGTCAACTCACAACCGACCAGCTTCCGTTCCAGCCAACGTTCGATGAGTTGCACGCGCTCCCGGTTGGATGAATGGACGGCCAGACGTTCCGCAATATCAGCCGATTCGGCGACACCCAATAATTTGAGATCGGTCGAGGTGTTTTTCAGCTCATCCATATCGTTTTTCAGCAGCCGGAACAAGCCAAGCGGTTGGAAGATAATCACAAACATCCGGGTCTGTCCGGTGCGCCTGCAGCTATATGGATCGGTATGCGCACCTAACACGCCAGCAGAAGGCATCTGAATGCCCGTGCTCCCTTTTTTTACGTACTGGAAGGGTTCGCCGAAGGAGAAACCCAATGCTGCCGTGCCATTGGGGATGATTTCGGTGTCTTGCGCTTGCGAAAGGTAATCCTCGTCACTGATTAAGTATCGAGCTACGATGCTGCGCAGTTTTGAAGATGGAAAATAAACCTGGGTCGACATCGGCATTTATCGTCTGTGCAATCGGCAGCGGCTAACTCCACTACCATATTTGTCGCACTTTTACAATCGATTCACGAATAGTGTCCTGACCTTAGCCGTGCTAATAAGAAGCACAACATCTTGATTTTCAATAGACCAAGGTAGGTGTTTTTTATATAAATGCCAAGTGTATAGTCATGAATCCGGTAAATAGGTTGATTTCGGCAGCCGCTTAGCGGGTTTATTAAAAGGAGAAAAATTATGAAAAAAAGCAATGTACTTTTTATGCTGTTAATGGGGCTGACTGTATTATCAACCAATATTTCGTGTAAGAAAGACCGCTCATCGGAGCCGGAGCCCGCCGAATGGGTATTAAGTAAGGTCTATAGCAACGGTACGCTGGAATTTACATACTCCTATAACGATGCGAAGCAACTGGTAGAGATTGGTTCCTATAATATCTATACCGGGGAACCGAACCAATTCGTAAAATTGGAGTATGACGAACACGGGCTACTTCGTAAAACCAGTGTTAATTCAGAGGGCACGGCCACTCTCCAAACGGTATACGAGCGAGGCAGTAACGGTGAGCTAGTCGGCGAAGAAACCACGGCCCTGGCCGGAGCGGATGCCGGAAAGGTCAAGGAGCGGAAGACCTATACATATGGCGAGGGCCGGGTAAGCAAGGTGGTTGGGCTGGACCCCGATACAGGCGACGAAGTGGGTTACATGGAAATCGAATATTTCCCCGACGGTACCATGGAGCGATCAATCCGGTATGTCTTCGATTCCGCCCAACGTCCACACGCGTGGACTGAAGATCATTTCGTAGGCAACAACCGCCAGATACCCGAGAATGTTGCGAAGTACCAAGGTAATCCGCTTATCCACCCCTATGCCCCCTTCTTTGTGGCAAAAGAGTTCAATTCCATCGTTTACGACAAGACGACCAGTTTGGTGCAAAGCGAACAGTTGGTCCATTTAAAAAATCGCGAGTACGATGAGGCGGGTTTTCTGATCAAACAAATCATGACCGTGGAGTTCGTCAAACCCACGAAACCTAACGATGAAAGGGTGGTGACGTATGTCTACGCCGAGTTGTAATCCTGGTGACAAATACCGAGCTTTTCTTCGCGGGCAGCCACGACCGGCAATGGAAGGTGATGGTTGGCAGATCAGCCAACCATTGGCCAGTAAACGGCGGATACCACCTTAACCGGAAACCGTAGCCAATCTCGAACACACGTACACGCCCCCCGAATATTCACTACAATTATTTGAAAAACGATCACCAATGAAGCAAATTATAAGTAATCGCGACCTACCGATAACTTAAACAAACAACGAGATAACAAAATATTGGCCGATGTTTCCTATTTTTATTGCCATCCAACGATGACAATTAAACATAGAGCATGCGCGAAGCGTTATTTGTAAAGCAGAATGCAGCGAAGTGGGAGCAATTTGAAAACATGCAATCCACCTCGCCGGATGAATTAGCAGACCGGTTTATTTCCATCACGGATGATCTGGCGTATGCCAAGACGTTCTATCCCAAATCGCGCACCACGGCCTATCTCAATGGACTGGCTGCGAAGCTACACCAGTCTATTTACCGCAATAAACGCGAAAAAGGAGGACGGTTTATAACCTTTTGGAAGTACGAGCTGCCCCTGCTCTTTAAGCGGCACGAAAAGCAGCTGCTCTATGCATTCCTGTTTTTCCTGACTTTCTGCCTGATGGGTGCCTTATCTGCCCGGTACGACGATACGTTCGTACGGCTCATCCTAGGCGATCGGTATGTAAACATGACGAATGAAAACATAAAAAATGGCGATCCCTTTGGTGTTTACAAGCAAGCGGGTTCGGTGGAAATGTTTTTTTTCATTGCCGTCAATAACATCTGGGTCTCGTTTCTTGCCTTTGCCATGGGCATTGTTTTTTCAGTGGGCACCCTGTATATCCTGATCCGCAACGGCATCATGCTGGGTTCCTTTCAGTATTATTTTTTTAGCCAGGGGTTGGGCTGGGACTCGGTATTGGTGATCTGGATCCATGGCACACTGGAAATTTCAGCGATCGTTATCGCTGGTGCCGCGGGCCTGGTGATGGGCAACAGCTTCCTGTTTCCAAAAACATACAAGCGGATGGTTGCCTTCAAGCAGGGAGCCAAAGATGGGCTGAAAATGATCATTGGTTTAATCCCTATTTTTATCGCAGCAGCTTTCCTCGAAGGCTTTGTTACCCGTCATACCAGCATGCCTGTATGGATAAGCTGTTCCATCTTAGCCGGTTCGCTCGCTTTTATCCTTTGGTATGTAGTGATCTATCCGAACCGTTTACATCTATCCGCTCAACTAACTACTTTGCATCATGGAACCGAAAGTCGAATTTAACCGTACACGCGATTTTGGCGAAATCATCAGCGACAGCATTTATTTTGTCAAACAGAATTTTAAAGCCCTGTTTACACCGTTGCTTTACATCAATCTTATTTTTATTCTTGGCTCCATGGCCAGCGGAATCCTGATCCAGGTGAAGACCATCGGACTGATGGGCGCCGAGCGGGCGGGTTCCTTGGGCGCATTTGGCGGCGGCGCCCTCCTTGCCGGATTTGGCGTTAATTACGCCTTGTATTTTCTGTTTTACTTTATCTCCTTTACCATCGTCCAGTTGGTTACGTTATGTTTCATTGATCTATACCGGAAAAACGGCAATGTTGCCCCATCCAAGGAGGAAGTTTGGACGGCCTGCAAAGCCCATTTCTGGCGGTTTGCGCTAGCCTCGTTTTTGCTGACCATCCTCGTTTCCATTGCCACCATGCTTTGTTTCGTTCCGGGCATCTATTTGTTCCCGATTGCCAGTTTGGTCTATGCAATCATCGTGATGGATGAAGCTCCGTTCGACCAGGCATTTACCCGGGCTTTTACGCTGATCAAAGACAATTGGTGGAAAACCTTCGGGACACTTTTTATCGTCTGGCTGATTGCCTATTTCAGCGTTGGTTTGGTAGCCCTGCCGGGCACGTTAATGACCATGAGCGGATTCTTTCTCGGCGAATCCTCCTCGCTGGCGCTAACCGGGTCCATCCTGACCGTGGTCGTCCAATCCTTCGGCATGCTGGTCTATTCCCTCCCCACGATTGCCCTGGCGCTGTGCTATTTCAGCCTCAGCGAAGAAAAAGAAGGTACCGGACTGATGGAACGCATCGAAAATTTAGGTACCCACAACGATACCGGTAGGGATCTGCCGGATGAAGAATACTGAAACGATGTGGAAGTTCCGATATATCTTTTGGGTGCTTTGCTGCGTGAGCTGGCTATGTGTGTCTGCCTATGCGGACAGCACAACCCACGAAGTCGACTCGGCTGCGGTACATGTCCGCCAGTTTGATCAGGCTTCGCTGGACAGCTACAAAGCGCGCGCGGATTTCGAGTACGAAGAGCAACCGGTGGATGTATCGTGGTGGCAACGCTTTAAACAGTGGGTCCGATATAAACTTGCGGAACTGATGAGCCGTGAAGGGTCCTATACCTTGTTAAAAAATATCGGCATCATTGCGGGTATCGTAGCACTGTTATACCTAGTGATCAAATTACTTGGTATGGATGCAGTCGGTATCTTTTCGCGGAAATCCCGCACGGCGGATCTGGCGGTTGCCGAGCACACCGAAAATATCCACGGTATTGATTTTGCAATTGAACTCCAGAAAGCCATCGAAACCGGCAACTATCGATTGGCCGTACGGCTGCTGTATCTGGATTGCTTGAAAAAACTCAGTGATTCGGGCCTGATCCAGTGGCAGCCCGCCAAAACCAACGCAGCCTACGTGGCCGAGCTGAATGCCGGCACCGTTCAAACGGCATTTAAACGCCTCACCCGGCAATTTGAATACATCTGGTATGGCGATTTCGGCATCAACCGCCAGCATTTTACTCAATTGCATGAGGCCTTCCAACAGTTTGATAAGGGATTGAAATGAGGGATCTGAAGGTATATATCGTCGTCGCTTTACTGGCATTGGGTGCCTTCCTGTACATCCAGTACCAAAAGCCGGCTCCCGTGAACTGGACGAAAACGTATGTCCGAACGGATAAGATCCCTTATGGAACGTATATCCTGCATCAGGAATTATCCACGCTGTTTGACGGCGTCACAGTCCGCCCGTATCGGAAACGGATGTATAATGCCCTTGAGGAGCTGGGCAGCGAAGCCGACAGTTACGTGGCCATCACTCCCCAACTGGACATCGACGAAACCGACTACCGGAAGGCACTTACGTATATGAAAAGCGGAAACGACCTGTTTATCGCAGCCCACACGTTCGGATCGGTGTTGGCCGACAGTTTAAAGTTGAGCACCCAGGGCCATTTTCCATGGGGTGATAGCCTTAAAACGGTGAACTTCACAAACCCCGCACTCCATTCCGAAGCGGGGTATCGGTTTGACAAACGTATACTCGCGGGTTATTTCACCGAATTTGACACGTTGCGGGCTACCGTGCTGGCAACCAACGACAAAGGCAATGCGATCTTTCTCCGGTACCCGATGGGCAACGGCAACCTGTATGTGTTGTCTTCTCCCGACTATTTCACCAACTATGCACTTCTCTCGCACCAAGGCGCAGCCTTTGCGGGTAACGCACTTTCCTACCTCAACCCGCAGCAGCAAGTGATCTGGGACGACTTCCAGGCGATGGGAGACCGGATCCAACAGTCGCCCATGCGCGTCTTCCTCTCAGATGAGCACCTGCGCCCGGCGTATCTCATTGGGTTATTCAGTTTACTCTTCTTTGTCATCTATGGCGTCAAACGCCGCCAACGGGCAATTCCCGTCGTCGAGCCGCTCAAAAACACCAGCATTGAATTTGCCCAGGTAGTCAGCTCGGTATATTACCAACGTCGGGATAACCGCGATCTGCTCGCGAAGCAGTACCGGTATTTTCTGGAATATGTGCGCACCGCCTATCGGGTGAACACCAGCGAAATTGACGAGAACTTCATGCAGTACGTGAGCCAGCGGTCGGGCGTGGAAGTATCTATTTTATTGAACATCCTTCAAGGTATGGGCGATATACAGCGCGACAGTACCCTTGACGACAAGGCACTGACAGTACACCATCGTTATCTTGAACTTTTTTATCAGCAGACTTTATGGAAGAACAACACTTCGAACAACGCATTGACCTGAGTGGACTCACCCATGCCATTCAACAGATCAGGGAACTTCTGGCCACCGTTATCGTCGGACAACAGCAGATGGTAGACCTGCTCATCGCCGGCATCCTTGCCGATGGGCACATCCTGATTGAGGGCGTTCCGGGCGTAGCGAAGACGCTCAGTGCCAAGCTCATTGCGCAGAGTATTGACGCTAAGTTTTCCCGTATCCAATTTACCCCCGATCTGATGCCCTCGGATGTGCTGGGTACGTCGGTATTCAATCCCAAAGAAAATGAATTCAGCTTCAAGCCCGGGCCTATTTTCGGACACATCATTTTGGTTGACGAGATCAACCGTTCGCCGGCGAAAACCCAGGCTGCCCTGTTTGAGGTGATGGAAGAACGACAGGTTACCCTGGATGGCCACACTTATCCCATGGAGGAACCCTTCGTGGTGCTGGCCACACAGAATCCCATTGAACAGGAAGGTACCTACCGGTTGCCGGAAGCACAACTGGATCGCTTCCTATTTAAAATAGAGGTGGGATATCCCACGCTGGAAGAAGAAACACAGATACTGGTCCAGCACCATACGCAAAAACTGGATGAAAAGATCGCTTCCATCAAACCCATACTCAGCACCGCGGATATCCGTAAGTACCGCAAAATGGTAAAAAGCTTACATATCGAAGATAAATTACTGGAATTCATCGCTCGCATCGTGCACGAAACGCGCAACCACAAATCCATCTACCTGGGAGCGTCACCCCGCGCATCGCTGGCGATTGCCAGCAGCGCGAAAGCCATCGCCATCATGGACGAGCGCGACTTCATCACACCGGATGATGTGATCCGCGTGGCTCCCGCCGTGTTGCGACACCGGCTCATCCTTACCCCCGAACGCGAAATGGAAGGGCTCACCACAGACGATGTGGTATCCCAGATTACCAAGGAAATAGCTGTACCCCGATGAAGATCACCGTCTTTTTTTCACTTTACTTCTGGTTGTCGGGGTTCCTCTTGGTGGCCCAAACGCCTTCCCCGCGTTTAGCACCCGGATTTGATCCGCAGGAATGCGACGATATGCTCCGTCTCAACTTCGCTTTTCTGGACACCACTCCGGGAAATCAGTTTGACCATTTTCTACCCGGCCACCGGTTTGTGTACCGGTCGGAGAATATCGGGTTGGACAACGCCTGGGACCTGTGGATCCGTGGAGATTCAACGGTAGTTCTGGTGTTACGGGGTACCACAGCAAATCCCAAATCCATATTGGCAGATTTCCTCTGCTCCATGTCGCCTGCGCAGGGCACACTGACCCTACCCACTGGCGATACGCTCACCTATCAACTGGCCGCCGATAAAAAAGCAGCGGTCCACACGGGTTTCCTGGTGGGGTTCGGCTTTGTGGCCCACGACATGATTCCGAAAATCGACTCACTGTATCTGGGTGGCTACCGCGACTTCATCGTGACCGGGCATAGTCAGGGAGGTTCGCTTTGCTATTATACCAGCGCATGGCTGTATTACCTCGCCAAGAATGGGACCTATCCGAACCTGCGGATCAAAACCTATGCAAGCGCCCCGCCCAAGGTGGGCAATATGTACTTTGCTTACGATTATGACAACGCCATGCATGCCGAATGGGCGTTCAGCGTCGTCAATACCGCAGACGCCGTACCCGAAATGCCTTTCACCACCCAACAGGTGGACATCGACATGAATGAGCCCAATCCCATCCTCAATCTGATGAAGCGCTTTGACAGTCTACCCTTTTTCAAACGGCTTGTTTTAAAACGGGCGTTCAACCGCATGCGTAAGGGGGCAACGAAGTCATCCAAAGCATACCAGAAATACCTGGGCGGCTATACCGGAAAGTTCATTCAGAACATGGTGCCCGGGTTAACTCTTCCGCCTACGGTAAATACATCCTATTTCATACGGCCCGGTGTGCCCATTACCTTGACGGTAAACGACGCCTATGTTGATTATTTTCAAGATCTTGCCAAGGAGGGACCGTACTACCACCATAATCCGAAGACCTACCGCTATCTGCTAAGGCAGTATTATTCCGGTTTGACTGAACTAAAAAAAGACGATGATTGAACTCGTAAGAACCGATTCCACTCACCCGGACTTCGTGACGCTCGTCCGGCTGCTCGACGCCGACCTCGCCCAACGGGACGGGGATGAACATGCCTTCTACCATCAGTTCAATCAGATCGATCACATTAAGCACGTCGTCGTGGCCTATGAAAACGACAAACCGATCGGCTGTGGGGCGATGAAGGAATATACGCTCGATGCGATGGAGATCAAACGGATGTACGCATTACCTGCGTTCCGAGGGCAGGGAATTGCCTCCCGGACGCTCGCCGAACTGGAAACCTGGGCGGCGGAGCTGGGTTACCAACGCTGTGTATTGGAAACGGGAAAAAAACAGCCCGAAGCCATCGCCCTGTATAAAAAGTTTCACTATGCGCAGACCGAAAACTACGGCCCCTATATCGGCATCGAAAACAGTGTTTGTTTTGAAAAGAAATTGAATTAGCTTATGCGACCCCTGCACTCATTTTTAACAGTATTTATTGCGCTTACAATTACCGTGGCCGCCTACGGTCAGGAAACCTGGCCCCACGGTTGGCTACAGGTTACGCGCGATGGTCATTACCTGCAATACGAGGACGGCACGCCGTTCTTCTGGCTGGGCGATACGGCATGGGAACTATTTCACCGCCTGACGAAGGAAGAGATCGTGCAGTATCTCGATAATCGGAAAGCGAAGGGATTCAATGTCATCCAAGCGGTGGTACTGGCCGAGATGGACGGTTTACAGCGTCCGAATCAATACGGAGATCTTCCGCTGATCAACCAGAATCCGGATACGCCGAATGAATCCTATTTTCAGCTGGTGGACGGTGTGATCACATCCGCGTATGAAAGGCAACTGTTCATTGGGTTGCTGCCTACCTGGGGCGACAAGGTGACGCGCATGTGGGGCGGTGGTCCGGAGATTTTTACAACGGAGAATGCCTACCGCTACGGCCGCTGGCTTGGCAACCGGTACAAAGATCGGAAAAATATCATCTGGATTTTGGGAGGTGACCGTCCGGCAATCCACGATTCCGTAGACACCCGTCCGGTATGGCGTGCGATGGCAAAGGGGATCCTGGAAGCAACCGAAGGAAAAGCACTCCTCTCCTATCACATCTCCGGCGGGGCAAATTCCACCTCACAGCAAATCCACGAGGAACCGTGGCTGCATGTAAACATGATGCAGTCGAGCCATGGATCAGGGCACGATGTCCCTGTATGGGAATGGATAACGCGAGACCGTGCCTTGACACCTACCAAGCCTACCCTGGATTCGGAGCCCAACTATGAAGATCACCCGGTAAATCCCTGGCCGGAGTGGGACCCTAAAAATGGGTATTTTGATGATTACGATGTCCGCAAACAAACCTACCGTTCGGTTTTTGCGGGTGCCTGCGGGGTGACCTACGGCCACCACAGCATGTGGCAGTTCTGGAGCGAGCGGGAAGAGAAGATCAACCATGCCGACCGGTACTGGACCGAAGCGCTTGACCGCCCGGGGGCCTTTCAGGTGGGTTACCTGCGTCGGCTTATCGAATCACGCCCCTTTATCGACCGCATCCCCGACCAAACCGTCATCGCGGACGGGCAGGGAGAAAAAGGACAGCACATCCGTGCATTCCGCGACAGCGCGGGAAGCTATCTCATGGTGTATATTCCTGAAGGACGGACCCTCACCGTCAACACGTCGGTACTCCAAAGCAAAGGCTTACGGGGATGGTGGTTCAATCCCGCCACGGCAGAAACGACTGATTTGGGAGCTTTAACTCAAGAGGGCAAACTTCAATTGACGACGCCGACGCAGGGCTTCGGTAACGATTGGGTATTGATAGTGGATGATGCAGCAAAAGGATATCCGGTTCCGGAGTTCAAGCGGTGAAGCGGATGGCCGTCCATCAAAGTTCAATGGCTAACAGTTCCCGGCCAAGCCGATGCAGCCCCTCTTCTATTTTTTTCCTTTGGGCGGCACGGGGTTTTTTAACTCCAGTTGCATACTGATACATCAGGCGCTGGTTTATCCCCGTTAATCGTTCAATTCCGGCGTTTGTAAGCACGCCCTTATAATTTTCCAATAACGACTCGACATCAAAACTATAGATCAACATGTATTCGCCTTCTGCGTATGGAAACCTGTTTTCACCGTCCAACGTTTTGAGCGTTTCGATACAATCTATTACATTCTGTTTACATTCCTGAACGGTATCACCCCCACCAGAGATACCCGACACATTTTCCGCATACGCCCAAAATCCGTCTTTATTTTTTTCGATAATGATTTTGATCTCTTTCATATCTATAGCCCCATTTCTTTCCTTAATTTCTGTTCAAGTCCTTTTCCTAATTCCTTGCTACCATGATTGGGTACCACCACTTGCCTACCGTCCTTCTCGTAAATTTCATGGCTTCCTTTGCCCTGTCTTAAGAAGCTCCACCCCTTCCCCTTGATTTCTCTAATGAACTCATTTGATTTCATAGAACGATTGATTGGTTTAAGTACCACAAAGGTATTAATAATAATACCTTTGTGCAAACAAATTCGAGATGCAAAAAAATTCGAGTTTTGCGCAATAGTTTTTACTTATTCACTTATCTGGGCAACTCCGGGCGCTGCATGTGATATTGGGTAGCGGTTATTGCGCCAAGAAAAGCAACCACTGCGGCTTTTTCTTCCGCTGTGAGTTCCAAGGGCCTCAGGATGGGATCGGTTACCGGAAAAAGCGGATCAGCGGCCTTCTCTTCCGGAGAGGGGTCGATCATGTGCATGCCGCTGTTGTAGATGTTAATAACGCCGATGATGTTTGAAAACAATCCGTTATGCATCCATGGGCCGTTGTGCATGACATCACGTAGCGAAGGCGTACGGAAACGCCCCACATCGTCCGGATTTTTCGTTACTTCATAGCGCCCCAGGTCTTGGTATTTCCGTTTATAATACGTTAGTCCGATGTTGTGGAATTGCTCATCGGTAAAATACGGACCAAAATGGCAGTTCATGCACCGTGCCTTGGTCCGGAAAAGGTGCAGTCCGTTGATTTCCTCATCGGTTAGCTGGTCATATTCGCCAGCTACGAAGCGGTCAAAGCGGCTGCGCCGACCAACGATGGTCTGCTGAAAGGCGGCCAAGGATTCGGTAACGCGGTCGAATGACGCCACCGAGTCGCCATATGCCTCGGCAAACAGTTTCCGGTATCCGGGTATCGCCCCCAGTTTGTTGCGGATTTCCGTGGGGTCGGAAGCCATTTCGTGGTGTGCTTCGATGGGGCTAAGTGCCTGCGACTCCAACGTCTGCGCACGTCCGTCCCAGAACAATGATATACGGGCGGCTACATTCAGCAACGACAAGGTGTTGCGCGGTCCCTGTAGGTGGTCATGGCCAAGTGCTACCGATCGCTTATCTGCCCAGGACTGCTGCGGATCGTGGCAGCTGCTGCAGGAAATCTGGTTGGAGCCCGAAAGCAGCGGATCAAAAAAAAGCAGCTTCCCAAGCGCCACCTTCGGTTGGGCGATGATGCGGAAATAACTGGTATCCGGACCCGGCAGCGCCTCAAACTCTTCCCACTGTATGCTGCTATCAACATCGGGCGTAGGCCACTGCGTTGTGGGGCGGCTGTAAAGCGCCCGGAGGCCATCATCACCGGTAGGGTTGAGAAATGCCGAACCCGCAACGAAAACGATGAACCCTGCAATGACAAAAAGCGCTTTATACATGGTACAAAAGTAATGGATTAAAATAGAAAGCCCACATTCACGCTCAATAAGCTACCTTGTTGGCGGCCATCATAGCGAGTCAGTTGGCCGTTGATATTCAGGAATCCCACCAACACCGGACTCACTTGCACATCGGTCTGTAAGGCAGCCTGCCAACGGCGCTGACCGGAAGCCAGGTAGGCAAAATTGCCATCGAGCATCTGATAAATACCCCGATGGGAGCTTACATCGGTCCATTCCGAAATCCGGGATGTGGGGGCACGGTGGCTGTAACCCAGCTGAGCGGTCAACCAAAAGGTCGACCAGCTTTTGGTCGCCGACAAGCGCATCCCCCCCTGCAAGTAGCCGATCTCCATCCGCCGCTCGGGGGCGACGTATGACATGCGGTTGCGCGCATACCCGCCGGTACCGGCAATCGCCCACCGCATCGACGGGCCATCGTGCTCAAATGCAGCATCCAATGCCATCGAGCGGTTATCATCGATATATCGCAGCGACTCGTCGATTTTATGCATACCGGTCTCCACATCGCGGTTATTAAACCGGGCCTCATATCCATCACGCAACTGCACCTGGCCACTTACCCCCGCGTAGAAGCGTCTGTTGCCCCACACGCTTGCATAACCAGCGTTTCCGGCCCACGTACGCGCTTTAATTTTGGCAATGGGATCCAGGATATTCTCCAGCTCCTTATGCAGAAAAAAAACCCTGTAGCTGACATTGGCAAACCAGCCCTGCCGATCGTGGGGAACGAGGTAAATTGCTGGTGCCCACGTGTAGCCGGTATAATAAGCCTCGCTTCGCGTACCCGCCAGCAATGTGTTGTACACGCCGAACCCGGCATCGTGGTACACCAATGGCTGACCCACTTCGTTGACGAAGCTGAGGTGGTTTACCTGGCGGTAGCGACTACCGCCTAGGTGGGTTGCCAGCTGGTACCGGGAGGTTAAAGCAATGGCCGCGGCCAGGGTCGCATCGATGTCGGCCACCACTGCATTCAGTCGCGGATCGCGGTTCCGGTACCCCTGGTCGCCACGGAAGCCCGCCTCGGCACCATAGTCCCAGCGCCCACGCTGCCATGCGTAGCCACCGCGGAATGCGTAGCGCTCCGTCTGCAGGGCACCCCCTACGGTATCGGCCATCACATATGGGGCAATTACGTCATAATCCATCGACTCGCTGTAGTTAATGCCAAATGTGCGTTTATTTTGGTATTGGGCCTCCCCCCACAGTGTACCCTTGGATGTGTGGCGTAAAGACTGGGCGTTTACCCCCACTTGGCGATAGCCGCTGCCCTGCTGGTAGATAAACAGATCATGCGCTTCATACCGATGGCCCGCATCCATGCTCGACACATTCCAGTTCCGCAAAAACCGCTTTAGCGCCGGGGAGTTATAATGGCGGTCCACCCGTTGCACAAAGAGCGATCGTTCGGTACCTACCCGCTCTTTCATAGTCACGGAGGTCAAGGTATCCTGGGCACGCACTGCATACGTACCCAGGATGCCATAAGCCATGATATATAGGATAACCCCTCTACCGTACATCCGCTTCAATTAATTCGCCAGCGAAAGTGCAGCCTCCGGCTCAAAATCTTCCGTGGAGTTGTTCGTATCTTGCAAAATCTGCTGCCCACCATCCGTGGTTGAGGCCACTTTGCGGCGCACGCTCTTCCCGTACCGGTTGTCGTCGCTATTCACTTTGCCGCAGTAGGTCCATCCCATATCTAACGACGGATCGGTTACGATCCATTGGAATTCAGATTCCACGCTGAGGTTCACGGCATCTACAATCCATTCGTTCGGAATCTGATACGATGCCACCGTGCGGATGGAACCCGCTCCCCGATCGTAGCTGTATTCATATGCTTGCTGCGCCTGAAATGCTTCGACATCCCCTTCAAATTTGGCCAGCACGTAGCTTTTGAAACCGCGGTTGTGCATGGTGAGGTACGGCGACACGTTGATGAGATCGGTCACCTGGGGATTATCCACGTTGAGGTTCGGAAGCATCTGCAATTCAAAATCAGCACCGCTCAGGTCGATGGAGTTGGGGTTAAACTCCCTATGGTCGATCGCATTGTTGGCTACGACCACCGACTCACCCGGTTGCACGGGATAATCGTCGCCATCACCCGGAATCATCACGATAGTCGCCGTGGTGAATGCCGATGTCATCACGCTGGGTGTATATTCCCGTTTCTCGGTAGTAAGAAAGTCTGATTCGGCAAATACCAGCCCATCCGCATACAATACCTCGGCCGAGTTGTTGTAGACCACGAAATACTTATCGCCGTTGTACGTTTTGCCTTCCGGCGTAAGCGATCCCGTAAAGTAAATCTCGCTGAGTACGAAGCCGGTTTTGTTATTGTACAGAAACAGATCCAGCGTTACCGTCTTTTCCGGCCCCGAAATCACCGCGCCATCCAGCACACCGCGTACTTCTCCTTCAAAATCAAGCCCGTCACGCGAATAGCTGATGTCTCCGCTCAGCGTAATGGCGTACGAGCCAGCCGGTGCACTGACGGCAAACTGCCCATTTTCGTGTGCGGTAGATGTCAGTACCTCTCCGCTGTTGATTTCGGTAAGGGTTAGCGTAGCGACACGGATGGTTACGTCCTCAATGCCTTCGGGATTAGTCAATGTCACCGTTACTGCGGTGCGTTCGATGGACGGGGCGTCCTTTTTACATGCCTGGAAGACGAGCCCGACGGTGAGAGCCAGTCCAAGCGACTTTAAAATTGTCCGTGTATTACTCATGATTGAAAATGTATTGATGTACTTATTTAAAAGCTAAAATTAAATTCCATTCCAAAATAAGGGCCGTGGGTATCCTGGCGTGTATAGCGCACACCATACGATTCGTAGTCTGGCGAGTAGGTCAGTATCCGGTTTACGAACATCGACACGCGCACTTGGTCCCGGAACACTTTTGAGGCTTTAAAATTGACCTGTGTGGCAAAAGGTTCCCGATATCGCCTGAATTCCGTATCGCTTACCGGGTCGACAAGCCATTGCAGCACCGGGTCGTCCGCATCCGCTGCGGTGTAAGGATGCACTTGTCCGTCTACCCCCTGGTACGTTACCGGTATTCCGGTACGCGGTATCGTCTGCTTGACCCGGAACCACTCGCTTTGCACCGAAACATAGGCATGCAGCCCGATGCCCGGCAGGTATCCGTCGGCCGTCAAGTTCGTATTGAATAGCTGTCGGTCATAACTTTGCTTATGATTTTCATAGCTACCCACGTACTGGAATATATTTCCGTCGGAATCGATGGCCGATACCGGTATTGGCAGGAAGTACCTGCCGGTATTCCGGTATTGCGTATGGAACCACGCCCCGTTTACGGTTGTACGCAGGTTCAGCAGTGGCATGCGTGCCGATACAAATTGAAACTCGATTCCTTTTTTTTCGATGGTGGAGTTATTGCCGGTTTTGCCATAACCCCAGAATTCGTTTACATCCCGGTATTCAAAATCATCCAGTTGGGGTGGAGCGGTGAGTGCCCCGGCATCTATGGAGGTGCCATCGTAGCGGCGATACGCCAGTGGGAGGTAATGAGTTTCTGATCGGAAGGCCGATCCCATCTGTTCGTAGAAATACGTCATGGAGAAGCGGTTGCCTTCAAACCGCCAATCGCCAAATACCTCCCATTTATGATTTACAGCGCCTTGTAGCTCGGGGTTTTCGCGGTCGATGAGGTAGGTCATCACATTGGCCTTGCGGTATTCGGGGTTGTTGTGGTAGAAGTTGAGTTGGATGAGGTCGATGTACTGCGGTGCGGGATACAGTTGCTGCAGCGTAGGCGTTTTGGTGTGCCGACCATAACCACCCCCTATCGCCATCCACAATGGCTGCCCACCCAGGTCAATAGCCGGCAGATTCCAGCGCAGATTAATACGAGGGTCCAGGAGTATGTTACTCGCCAGGTCGTAACCCTTGGGCAGGTTAAGCAAGTGCATGCCGCGGATGCCCATCCGCGCCGAAAGGCGATGAGCGCCCAGCATGAGCGTGGCCAGGTCTTCCCCATAGAGCGCCACGGTGTGCATTGCCGGTATGTCGTGGAATGCCCTCGGCCTGCCAGTAGACCCTGTCTGGTCGGGCGGAAAGTCCAGGTCATAGACATCGCCGTCGCCAAAGTTCTTGCTGTAATTGCTTTCGCCGCCCAGTTTGATGGCGTGGCGTATGCCACCTGTGCGGGTACGCAACTGAAGCTTTGCTTTCAGCAACGCAGTGAGCGGCCGTCCATCCACCCGCAGGTACGATGCATAGCTCGGCGTCATGTACCGCGCATCGTGTGCGCCAGCTTCCAGCGAATTGGCCAATACTGTGGCCGACCGGGTTTGTATCCATTTCACCTCGTCGATTTCATCCTGTTGGTAGTTGAGTTGGGTGGTCACTTCGAGCGACTGCCACAGCGCATGATCGGTCCACAGTCGTTGCACTTGATTGAACAGCCCATACCGGTTATACGTTGAGCTATAGCGGTCCACCGGTGCATAACCGTTATCCGGATCCACCTTATCGCGGTCGATATTGGTTTGATAATCCAGGGCTGTATTCCAGCGTAGTTTCCCATCTTGGCGTATCCAATCTTTTGTGGTACGCAGGGAAGCATTGACCCGTTGGTATGTTTCAAAGTTATTGGTCGGATTTTCCTTCGCATCCAAAAAACCTGCATCCAGGTTGACCGATACACGCTGTTTTTCAAAGCCAAACCCTTTACCTACCGCGATCAGCTTCGAAAAGCCGTCGGCTTTTGCGCGGAGAGTATATGGCCGGGCGCCCTTGCGCCGTTCGATCTCGATCAGTCCGCTGGTCAGATCGCCGTACTCGACGGAGGGAATGCCCCGTACTACCTTGACCGATTCGATGTCATCGGTCGTGATGAAGCGCATGTCTACACCTGCGTTTACGGTATTCCGATCGTGGTTTGCGTCTGTAACACCGCCTCCCATGGTGTGAGCTGTGCTTTGCAGGTTTGCGTTGGTGTTAATCTGGGCCCCGTCTATGACAAATGCCGTACCGAGGGAACTCGTTTCGTATTCACTACCTCTGGTTTCCAAGCCTACTTCGCGCAGTTTAATCAGGTTAGATTCGGTTAAGGTTGGGTCGACCGACCGGCCACCCGGCAGTAATTCCAGCAAATCCGCGAAGCTGGCCGGTTGGAGCAGTTCCATTGCCTTCCGGTCGATCGCCGATGCGGCCGTGAGATCTGTAGCTTCTGAGGCAGTTACATACACCTCGTCTATCGCCTGTTCTGCTGGCTCCAATTGCAATTGCAGGGCGCTATCGAGTGGTATCGTAAGCGTTTGCGATAACACGGCGTAGCCAAGGGTTTTCACTTCCAGGAAGTAGTTTCCCGCAGTCAGCCCCGCAAAACCAAAGGAGCCGTCTTCGCGTGTTACGGTCAGCACCTGTTTGCTTCTCTGGTTCAGGCGCACGGTTACAAAGGGAACCGGTTGCGTGGTTTTCGCATCCGTTAATTTTCCGGTGATCGAATGCTTGGTTTGGCCAACCACCGACGACGGAATAAAAGCCAAAAAAAGGATAAGGGTGATAACGGAAAAAACAACGGAACGCACGTATTTCAAAACTTTCGCTAAGTCTAAAATTATTTAGACTTATTATCAATTGCTGCAAAAGTAAGAATTTATGCGGATGCCGCAAATGAAAATACAAAAACTGCTACCCCCGTCTTACATGATCGCCACCTACTCCATATCGCTATCGAAGTACTTTTCAATATCCTTACCGCTCTCTTCGATTTTTTTCACTTGGGCTTTCCATTCCGGTGATTCAAAGTATTTCTCGATGCTTTTCGCACTCTTTTCTACTTCGGCAATCTGTTTTTTCCACTCCGGTGATTCAAAATATTTTCCGATGCCTTCCGCACTCCTTTCCACTTCGGCAATCTGCTTTTTCCATTCCGGTGATTCAAAATAGGAGGTGACGTTATCCATTTTTGATTTCCATTCGTCCGAATCGAAATACGCATGGATTTTAGCCGTCTGGTTTTCGACTTCGGCCATCTGCCGCTTCCATTCCGGAGAATCCAGGTGTTTCTGCAATTCCCTCGTGTTTTTCTCAATCTCTTTCACCTGATCACGTACCTTTTTGGACAACCTTGCCGTATCGGGCACTGCCGGGGTCTTCGGCACGACGGTGTCAACAGGGGGCACGGCAGGAACCGGGGATACCGGTTTAATGACGGGTACCGCATCAACCGGCGGCACAGGCTTAGCAGGCACCACTTTGATGGTATCCACAGGTGCTGCGGCCATTTCCCCTGCATTTGTCGGTTGGGTCGGAATAAGCATCGCGAGGGTAAAGAGTGCCAGCGAGCTCGCCACAACGGCTACAAGCTGTTGTTTGATGTTTCGTTGATTCGATTCCATGTTGGTCATTCGTTTAATGCGTTGGAATAATTGATTTTTCGTGCCCGTTGCGGCCATGCTCATCGCTGGGGCCCTGTTCATCCGCAGTTCCTCCAGCTCGACGAGGGCACGGGCATAGTGCATCGGTGTACCAAGCTGTTGCAATACCCGATCGTCACAGGCATGCTCGCGCTCGCGTGCTATCACCTTGGACAGGGCCCAGATAAACGGATTGAAGAACAGAATGGTTTCGATGGCTACCTTGAATAGATTACACAGGAAATCGTGCCGTTTGATGTGCGCCAGCTCATGCAGCAGGATGGCTTCTACCTGGTCATTGCTCAACCGGTTCATATACGCGATCGGAAACAGCACGAATGGCCTTACGAACCCGATGGTAAGCGGCACGGCAATGTGGCGTGATAGGTAGATGGAAACCTTTTTTTGAATGCCCAGCTTCCGTCTGGACTTTTCAAACATATCCACCCAGGATAACGGGATGGGATCCAGCCCATTGTATTTCAACGTCATCAGCCGTACGTAGCTACTGGCAAGCAGCAGAATCTGTACCACCAGACCGATAAGATAGCCCCCTGCCAGGTACGGGAAGAGACTTTCCAGGCCGAATGGCTTTCCGCGGTCCGCAATCGCCTGCCGGATCATCTCTGTTGGCCCCAGTCCCTGCGAAACCTCAAGACCGCTGGATTTGCCGTAGTAATTTACGAAGCTAACCACAAAGCCTACAAACACCACGATCTGCATACCCAATGCCGTATTGTGTTTCGCCGCAGCGGACTGCCGGATGCGGACCAGCCGCAGTAAACACAGGGCCACGTAGCAGCAGGCACCCAACCCCAACGAGTGAAACATGCTCCATCCAAGGGCTTGTATCAGGTTATACACATTGATTTCCATGACTACTTATTTTCCAGGGTGCTTAAAAATTTCTTGATTTCGTCCAGCTCTTGTCGGCTGGTCCGATCGTTTCCCAACGCTTGCATTACCAGCCGCGCGGTCGATCCGTTATAAACCGCATCGATCATCTTGTCCAGAAATTGCCCTTGCGTATGCTCTTTTTCCAGCACTGCCTTGTATTGATGGGTTTTCGATGACGTATCACGCACGACCATGCCCTTATCATGCATGATCTGCATGAGTTTCAATATCGTGGTATAGCCCACCTTTTTTTCGTCCAAGGTTTCATAGACGTCCCGTACGCTGCTCTGGCCTTTTTCCCAAAGCACCTGCAGGATCTCCATTTCGCTATCTGTCGGCTTTATCATTACGCTATTTACGTTTACGAATTATTTCGTATTCAAATCTACGAATATTTTCGTAAACTCCAACTCATTTGGATTTTTTTTTTGAATTATTGAATAATTCGCGGCGCTGCTGCGGAATAACCGACTGGCTGGACTTCCCGATCAGGGAAATGAAACTCCTTGTGTTTTTTCCAGCCCGATTTCCTCAGCCAGCTTTTCCATGCTACTCAATATGCGCGATTCAATAGACGGATCCCAGTTAGCAGACATACCCGGATAATAAAGCTGAGATCGGCTGCCTTCATAGCCTCCCTCATGCAAGACACGAAGGGAAGGGATATATGCCATCACGTCATTGGCATATCCCATCACAAAGATATTCATGCCATACATATATTTCAGTTTGATTGCATAATCAATCACGACTTCACCCCCGAGACTGAACAAGGATTGCCGCCCAAGCTTCCAAAGTTGCACCGGATAATAGGGATAAGAGCTGTTCAGCTTCCCCTGGCTGTTTAGATCCGCCAGCATACGCTTGGCCCAGATACACGTATAATCTGTGGGTTGAGCGGCGAGCTCCTCCAACTTCTTCCGATCCGGCGGTGCGGACAGGGGCAAATCGATTTCTGCGTAAGCGGTCTGAAGGGTGGCGGGTTGTTTCTGCATGTCTTCGCTTAACACACTTTCAACGGCCGCTGCGAGTTCTTTGCCATATTGCCTGGCCAGGGATGCTGTCCGGCGAGGCAGGGGGTTCTGGTCGCCTCCTGCACCCTGAAAAAACATGGCTGTGGCCCCGGGATACATTTTTTCCAGCTCCAGCTGCGCAAAACCGGGATAATCTCCGGACCATTCATAACCACCCAGAACGGTGGCATGGCACGCATATCCGAACACAATGGAAAGCATGCGCCCTGAAAGATCGGCTACCTTAATGACGGGAACGGATGGGTCAACCGGACCTTTTATCTCAAAAAGTTCTGCTATGGAGGCTTCGGAGTTGTTACGTCGATTTACCTGAAAACGGGTAACGCCATTTCCTGTAAACACGTGTACTGGGGTTAACGATTGGATAGCCTCCCGCGCAGCTTTTAACATGTGCTGCTCCATTTTTGCCGTATATGCGCGGATCAAGTCCTCCTGTGTGCTGTCAAAAGATACGCCATAAAAGTCATGCAGTCCGTCGGAGATAATGGGGCCGGAATGGCTGTGTGAACTGTTGATGATGATCTGCGAAGCCGACAAGTTAAATGCTGCTTTTAACTGACTGCGGATGCGATCGGTAAAGGACTTCGGTATGCCGACGACGTCGGCCGTAATGAGTAAGGCTTGATACCCGTGCTGATCTTCGAGCGCCAGTGCTTTGATCCACAAGTCGTGCAGGACGCCGGTGGCCGCTTGGTCGCGGGATGCATACCCAGCCAGCCACATGGTCCCTTCGGGGGTCATTACCGCACGTGATACCCCCGCTTTCCATTGGTATTCGTCGGCTTTCGCCGATTGGAATACGAACAAGCTACCGACGAGCAGGAATCCATAAATTATTTTCATTTCTTTACTTCTTTGACTAACTTCTGTACGGTACCGGCAATGCGATCTTCGACGTCGCCGGCCCATCTCCAGGCAGGATGGCCATATTCATCGATATGGGGTCCACCTTCGTATCCTCCCTCTTCCCATACCCTCCTTGACGGTATATAAGCGGCCATTTCGTTGGCATATCCACACACCCAGGTAGTCTGCTGGTTAAATTCCTTCTTAAACCGGATAGAGTAGTCAACCACGGCTTCTCCGCCTATCGCGATAAACAATAATTCGTTGCCCAGCATCCAGGTCTGTACCGGATATGGCCAAGCATGCGCAAAGCGATCGCCCGCATCCAATTTGGCAAGCATCCGTCCAGCCCAACGAGCCTGAAGCTCACCGCCTTCGCGGACAACATGCTGTAATTTATCCCGGGTGGCCACCTCTTCATACTCCAGATCAACATATCGGAAAGCACTGCCCAAGGATGAAGGAACCGGCTTCAAGGGCTGCGACAAGGCCTCGAGTACAGCGTCAGACAGCATGCTACCGTATTTTTCGCATAATGCCACGGTGCGACGGGGCAGTGGGTTCTGATCACCGCCGCACGCATTGAAGAACAGGGCAGCGGTACCGGCAAGGCTGGCTTCAAGATTGCGCTGGGCAAACCCCGGGTAATCGCCACTCCACGTAGTTATGGAAAGCGTGGTTGGATGGCAGGCATAACCAAACAACACGGCCAGCAAGTTGCCGCTTTTGTTTTTAATAGCCAGCACGGGGACATCGTGGTCTACTGCTCCTTTCAAGGGTTTGCCCGCGGCAATCATTGCCGGCACCTCCTCTTCGGAATTATCGCGTCGATTAACCGCAAAGGTACACGTAGATTTGCCGTGGAAAAGTTGGGCAGGTTGTGGGTTTTCCAGTGCCTCGCCAACGGCTTCAACAACCTGGTCCCCCATCCATTCAGAATATTCGTGAACCAATTTCCGTTGCTGTTCATCACTGGGATAGTAATCAACCAGGTCGTCTTCCAAACAAGGCCCCGAGTGATTATGCGAAAAGGTGAGCATAAAATCCGCCCGCTCCACGCCATAACGCCGATGGACTTTTTGAAAGATTTGTTCATATACGGTTTTGGACATGCCTTGATTGTCTGTAGTTGCCATGACCACCTGTCGCCCATCGGCACTTTTTAGTGCCAGCACCTTTGCGTAAAGGTCATGAATTTTACCATAGGCCACGCGTTGTGTGCCATAACCGGCAAGCCAAACCGCGGTCTTCGGAGTAATCACTCGCCTTCCGATTCCGATTTGCCAATCATAGCTGACCTGAGGGCGGAGCGGAAAAAAACTGGAGGTATTATTTTTTATCATGAGTGTTGCTGCGGAGGCAGTTGTCACTGCTGTAATGAATTTTCGTCTGTTTATCTGGCCATTCATGATGCTTGGTTATTGTTCAAACTTAGAAATTTTGCTGTAGGCTTCGTTACTTATTTTTCTGCCAGCTGACTGATTTCTTTTTCCGTTAATGCGCGCTCATATAACCGAAGCTCTTTCATGCTGCCTAAAAAATAATCGTTGGCCCCTGCTCCTATGCGCAATGGCATGCCTCCGGCCAAGTCAAAGGGCATGTTTTCCGGGATTTCTTTTTGGCTTACTTTTTTCCCGTCGACATACAACAGCAGCTGGTTGGCCGATCGAAGGGCGGCTATGTGATGCCAGCCGGTGTCCAACGATTTGCCATAGAAAGCAGACTTTCCCGCTTCGTAGGCAAATATTTTCCCGGATGGCAGGGTGCTGCAATAGATCCGGCCATCGTGCTCAGCCATGGTCCATGCACGGCGGTATTTGACGTCAGGTGTAGTGTCCAATTGTTCCATCCTTTGCCAGACGGTATCCCCTTCATAGGTGTACACTTCGGCTAACGGCAGGGTTCCGCCCAGTAAGCGTCCGTTTTGGACGAGCATGCCCATAACTTCCAGTTCATCCCCCAAACGGCCCCGGTCCCGCCATTTTCCGATATCTTCAAATTGATAAACACGTCCACTGGGCCAGGTAGACACGTACAAATGCCCTTCGTAGACGACGAAGGAGTACGTTTGTGTATTATCGCCCACTGGCCCGCAATCTGTCCAAGCCTTGCCGTCAAACCGATACACGTTACCCGAATCATAACTGGTCGCATATAGATAGCCGTTGTATACGGCTAGGGCCACCACTCTTTTTCCGTCAGGGGTACCGCAATCAACCCAATTATTACCTCCCGAATACCGAAAAAAAGCGGGGTGATACAAGGAAGAAGCATACAATACCCCTTTGTAAACAGCCATGCCGCCGATGGCCTGAGCACCCGGCAGCCGGCCACAATCCGTCCATTTACCGCGTTCTTCGAAACGCCATATCCTGCCCCCTATATGTTCATTTTCTGATTCAGGAAGCGAGGAACCACTTACACGGTATTTCCCTGTTCCGGCGTAAAGTTGGTCTTTATAAACCGCTAAGGCCATCACGCTATTGGATGAATCGGGTGATCCATAATCTTCCCACTCGGTTCCACCGGCATACCGATAGACATGTCCGGATTCATGCGCGTCCGGTTCACAAGTACCCGCATATAAGTCGCCATTATATTCAGCCATGGAAAAGGCGAGCAAGGCATTCCCGGGCTTACCTACGTCGTGCCAGCCGGATTGTTGCTGATCGTCCACACCAAAAGACAGATGCTGGAAATTGCTGTGGCTGGTTGTAACGGCATTCGACTTCAGACTCAGCTGAAAGCCATTCCGTTCGGCCGGATCATACTGACTGAGAATGTCCCCGGGGACATCATCGACGTTATCGGAAATTTGGACCCATACCGATACACTAAAATCTGCGGTTCCGAAGGTTGGCGACTGTGCTGCAGGGATTTCTAACCAAGCATCACGTCCATTAAAAACCGCAGCGGAATCCATATGGTCCGACCGGAATAACAAACTACCCATGACGCGGGCATGCCGTTCATGGGTGGAATGATCCTGGGCATTATGTAGCAGCGGCCAATGGCCGATCAGACCTTTCTGTAAATCTGCGGACGAATTGCAGCCCGTCAGGCTGCCCATAATCAATACACTAACTAACTGGATCGCCTTCATTATTCAATGGTTTCAAGTGGTGGAAGATTGTTTTCAGCGCCATTATACCCCTTATTTTGGTTGATCACGCCCAATGTATTGGCCGTAATGATTTGGTCATCAATAGGCCACAGGAAATGAAATGGGGCAATTTTGGCTTGGTTACCTAAGATGTTTACTTCGGGCATGTGATATAAGCGGTTCAGGTTATATACGCGGTCATAGAACCAATTATGCTGATCCAGGTTGTCCAGGCTATACCCATTTAGCTGCTGCTTGGCCAGCATGAACGAAACGCGCACCAGTTCACTGTGCCGGGGTTCTTCGGCAAACAACTCACGGGCCCGCTCATCGAAGATAAAGTCAATGGTCACTTCGTCTGCGGATATGGGTAACGCGCCTGCTCTTTGCCTGACGGCATTGATATCACTGGCTGCCAGCCCGAGCTCCCCTTTCCAGTAATGGGCTTCTGCTCTTAGGAGGTAGGTTTCGGCCAGGCGAAAAATATACCAGTCGCCATTACCACCCATCGGAATGGCCGCGGGATCCTGCTGTGGTACATAGGTGATATATACCGGAATGGGGTACATCAGGTACACACTGTCGTTGGGGTTGGGAATATTATTGCCATTCCAAGGTTTGCCAAAATCCGCAGATGCCGGATTATTGTAAGTAAATTCGTGCTTGTCTACCCAATTGGCGTTGGCCCTCCGTCCGTCCGTGCTGTTCTGCCAGGTTTGATCGCCGTAACTCCAGATATCATAACTGTAATACGGCGACAGGCATACATCCGGATTGCCTCTTCCCAATGAATCGTACCTTGACCCCTGATCAATCATGCCCGGCGCACCTTTGCTATCCCTGTTCAGTGAATGCCACCAGGAGGGATTATAGATACGCATGGTATATAGACCCAGTGTTTTGGCATCTTCCGGAGCTTCAAAACGATCTACAATCGCCAAGATGGTTTCGGTATTGGTTGAACTATTCATGTTTGCGGGGCGATGTAAGTCCCAGAGCACATTTTTGTCGCTTTCTGCCGCGCTTTCGCCGAAGCGCGAGGTCATCAGCGCATAGCCCCCGTTGATCACCCGGTCTGCCGCCTCTACGGCTTTGTCAAACTCCAAGTTAGCCAAATATATTTTGGTCAGCAGGTGGTAGCCCGCCCCCTCGGTAGGCGCACCCGGTATGGCTGTTTTCGGCAGCCATTGCACCGCAAACTCCATATCTTCCTGAATCTTACCGAGAATAGCCCAGCGGCTGTGGCTGCGGTAGTCTAATTTTGCATCCGTTAGTTCCTCGCTAACGAAAGGTAGATCGCCATAGGTATTGACCAACCGGTAGTACCAGTACGAGCGGTGCCAATAGGCTTCTGCCAGAATAAAATTGCGATCGGCTTCTTCGGCCCATTCGATATCATCCACCCGGGAAATGATCACATTGGCATTTTTGATAAAGCCATAGATATCATTGATCATGGCGACAAAGCGCTGATAGCGGTCAGAATTAGGGGTTAGTTTAAAATAATCCAGCTGGAGCAGCGGATTCCCGGCCTCGGATGCCATCCATTCGTGGGAAATGAAGTGCGTTGCCCCCGCGCATTCATTGGTCAGGTTTTTACGTAACGTGATCAGTACGCTTTCAAAACCTGCGCGGTCGACATACGCATTTTCGGGTGCGAGAAAGGAAAGGGGATCGGGTTTCAGCCAATCTTTTGAGCACGAAACCTGGAAAAGCAGGAAAGTGATCAGTATCAGCGGTAGTTTATTCAATCGTTTCATGTTCGTGGAATATGTTGCTTTATTCACGTAAATTTCATCAAAGGGAAATGTTGAGCCCCAGCGTGTACGTCCTCGGCATGGGCAGGTTCTTGGATTCCGGATCCCAGCCTGGCCAACGGTCAAAGCTGTAGAGGTTTCGTGCAGCCACGTAGATACGGGCACTGCTGAGTGAAGCGCGCTTAAGCAGCGTTGACGAAAAGGTATAAGCCAATGAAAGATCCTGAATCCGGACAAAGGACCGGGGTTTATACAACATGATGCCTCCCCCAAAGGGCGCATTGTCCTGGGTTAGTCTGGGCCATTCATTTTCCCGGTTTTCAGCCGTCCAATAGGGGATGTTCCAGGTGCTGTTGCGATCATAGGTAGACCAGGAGTGAATCGCCTGAGGCATATCCCCAATGAAGTCCAGGTCTGCGCGGATGAACATGCTGGCAGAGAAATTTTCCAGAAAAGAAACGTCGTTGCGCAACCCCAACCGGTACCGGGGTTGCGAATAACCGATAAACATCTTGTCTTCCAGCGCTTCGTAGGTGCCGCTATTGTCCACATCGGTCGCTTTAATATCACCCGGAACCAGCCGGTAAACAGCGGCCGCTTCGGCCTCCTCCTGTTGCCAGATGCCAAGAAAATCGTAGTCCCATACCACATCAACCGCTTGTCCCGGAAACCATTTGTTGGAATAGTCTGGAACCTCACGCCGCACGGTTTGGCCATTCACTTCAACCTCTTCATAGTCACCAAATAAATGGACGATCTTATTGCGGTTGAACGAAAAGACGGCTTCCGATCTCCATTGCACCTGTTCATTTTTGATGTTGACTGAATTAACGGTCAGTTCCAGCCCGCGGTTGCGCAGTTCACCCAGGTTTGTCATGATGCTGTTGAATCCCGTGATTCGGGGTAACAGCCGTGACATGAGCAGGTCAGTAGTCGTGGCCTCGTAATAATCGGCAGTCAATGAGAGCCGCCCATTGAACAAATTCGCATCCAGCCCTATATTTGTCGATGTGGTTTTTTCCCACCTCAACCGTGGATTGGATAGGGTGCTGTTTTCCAGACCTACCTGGACGTTGCTACCATCATAATAAAGGTTGGACGCGAGCTGAGCCAGCGCAGCGTAGGAGCCGATATCGCGGTTTCCATTCACACCCCAGGATAGCCGTAATTTAAGCTGATCCACCCAAGGAACGTTAAAGAAGGATTCGTCGGACAGGTTCCAGGCAAAGGCGGCGGCAGGGAAGGTAGCCCTCGGATTTTGCTGGCCAAATGCGGAATACCCATCCCTTCTGACGGAAGCAGTGAACAGGTATTTTCCCAGCAGGGTATAATTCAAGCGGGCCATCAGGGCATCACCGGTTACTTTGTCGTCAAGGCTGTTTACCGTAGGATTGGTACCGAATTGGATGCCGTGAAAACCCAGGATAGGGCTGGGTTGGAAGGTAATATTCGTACTCTCGGAAATCCATCCTCTCGAAAACTCCGCATTCTGCAATAAGGTCAGGTCAAAATTATGGACACCGAATTCCTTGTTCCATTTTAACAGATTGTCCAACATCCAGCCATAGGCGTTCTGGTCCTGCCGGGTCACGCGCCCATTGGGGTAGGTCTGGCCACCTGTAAGGGTTTCTGTCGACCAAAAATTATAATCGCGCAGGTTCTGAAAGCGGGGCTGGAAAGATACCCGGTGGGTAATGCCAAAGGGCAGCCGCAGGTCGGCATATAACGACGAAAACAGGTTGTTTATCTTCCGGTCACGATCCTGTCCGTAATAGTCCATTAAGGGGTTGGGAATGATATAGTCTCCGGGGTACCATTTGACGCGGCCGTCGGCTTCAAACATGGACCCATAAGGGCTTACTTGTGCCATGGTGTTTAAATGTGACAGGATGGCTGTATTGCTGCTTTGGCCGGCATATACCGCACTTTCGTCGCGGTTGGAGAACTGCGTATTCATTCCCACACTTAACCATTTAGCCACTTTGAAATCTGCATTTAATCGCGATCGAACCGCACTGAATTGGTCACCAGTGACAATGCCTTCATTGTTGGTATAGCCGATGGACCAGTAATATTTCGTGTTTTCGCTACCACCGCCTATGCTCAAGTCATAGTTTTGGCGAAGGCCTTTGTTCATGACTTCGTCAAACCAGTTTAGGCTTTTACCAGCGAGGTAATTTTGTTGTTCTGTAGGGTATAAATTAAGTCTGTTCAGCCATTCCAATGTATTGTCTTCATTCGGATTACCACTGGCATTCCGCCATTGTTCCACGGTAACACCTTCCGGTAACTCATCGGGGTTGAAATAATAATAAGAAGGTAAGTCGTTACCGATAAAACGGAACATATCCCGCCTGAAATCGAGGTAGCCCGGGCCATCATACGGACCAAATTCGCGGTTCGTTACTTCTGCCCGTCCTACCTGGGCCGAGAAATTAATGGTGGGTTTTCCGGTTGTTCCTTTGCTAGTGGTTATAAGAATAACCCCCGAAGCGGCTTTGGCTCCGAAAACGGCCGCTGAACTGGCATCCTTTAAAATATCAACCGATTCAATATCAATCGGATTAATATCGCTGATGCTTCCATTGTACACCACTCCGTCCAGCACGACCATGGGTGAATTTCCAGCACTTAACGAAGTCGGCCCCCGAATTTCCATTGAGTTGCCCCCGGCAGCCGACGTATTTTGATTGGCAGAAAAACCAGCTACCGTGCCACTTAACATATCGGTAAGCTGGGTCATGGGTTGGTTTTTGAATTGTTCGGCATCTACGCTGGCCACCGATCCGGTAAGATCCCGCTTCTTGACGGCGCCGTAGCCAATGACCACCACTTCGTCAAGCTGACTATCGCTGGGGGCCAAACGGATCGCCGTCAGGTCATCACTGATATTAATTTCTTTGCTTTCGTATCCCGTATAGGTAATGATAAGGGTAGCAGCGGGAGGTGCGTCGGCCAACAGAAAGCTGCCGTCGGGCCCGGTCACGACAGCTACCGTGGCAGCCCCCCTTAACCGTACAGTCGCGCCAGCTAACGGCTTGCCTTCCTCATCGAGTACCACCCCCCTTACGGGCTGTTGCAACCCGCCCTCATTTTTCTCGTTTGGCATCGGTTTTTGCCCGGCTGGTGCCTTGTTAGATTCCTCCACTACAATGGTCATTCCCTCGATGCGATATCGGAAAGACTGGTGCCTAAAGATTTCATTGAGCGCTTGCGTCAGCTCCGCTTCCTTGAGGTTGACGGTGACCGGATGGGCATGCTTTTTATAGCTGGACTTGAAGAGAAAAGCATAACCGCTCTGTTTTCGGATCTCCTGCAGCACTTCACGAAGCGGAGCCTCTTTCACAGCGAGGGTGATTTGCTGCGAGTAGACAGCGGCGGATACCTGGATACAACATATCGTTATTAATAAGGCTGTTAGGTGCATCATCAATAGGGTGTATGGAAATTTCATTATGTTTGCATAGTTACATGTTGATTAAAAAACGGTTTCCAACTCATAGTTTTTTTGATGCTATTTCACGGTTAACCTCCTTTCATTAAGGCTAAATTTGATATCGCTTCCCGCTTCCAGCGACCGGATAACCTCCTCAAGGGTAAATGTCCGCGGGATTTCGCCGTCCAGTTTCATATTACTCACCCCGTCATAATCCACTTCGATGTCATACCAACGAGACAGCTGTAACAAGATGCTGGGTAGCGGTTCGTCTTTGAAAACAAATAGTTCTGATTTCCAGCTTATCGCCACGTCCATGTCTGCTTTCATCTTATGAAGGGTAGTATGCCCGGATACGGCTTGTTCACCCGGTTCGAGATACAGGGTTTCATCTCGGGCGTCGACGCGTATAGCGCCGTTTACCAACGTCGTTTTCACGACAGCTTCCACCGCATATGCATTGATATTAAACTCCGTACCTAATACGGTAACTTCCTGTCCCCGCGTTTTTACGATAAAAGGGAGTGGGGTGTTGACCACCTCAAAGTAGGCTTCACCCACAATTTCAACCTCCCGCCTATCACCGGTAAACTCCGCCGGGTATGTCAACGTACTAACTGCATTAAGCCAAACCTTTGTTCCGTCGCTAAGGATAACCCGATATTTCCCCCCTTTCGGTGTCGTTAAGGATAGTTTGGTATCGGCAGTGATTTGTACCGAATCAACCGCCGCATGACTTATCATCGTTCCATCGTAATAAGTGACTGTTTTATTCCCCACTACGATGCCATCCTGTTGGCCGCTTAGCGCTACTTTGCCACCGTTGGGCAAGGTTAACGTGGCTTTATTTGTCGCAGGTAAAATATCCGTTTGGGAGATCTCTTTTGCCATCCCTTCCTTATTGCTTTTATTAAAATAGAAACCAAGACCCATTACCAGAAGTGCGGCTACCGAGAAATAAGCGGTGAATCGGCGATAACGACTGCGCTGGACACGATTGATTTCTAAATCTCCCCAGATGACATCCAAGCGATGTTGCAGGTCCCTTTCGCTGATCGATGGTTCGGGTTGTTGGCTCAGTTGCAGATACCAGGTATCGAGCAAGGCTTTTTCTTCTTGCGTCAGTGTGCCGTCTTTATATCTGGCAATGAGTTCATTTAAACGATTCCTATCCATAAGTGGATTACGGTATAATTGGGTATTTCTATGTAGACTAGAACCAAAAAAAACACAAGCATATGCTGATAAATTCCATGCGGGTCTTGATGATTTTGATGGCATTGCTGATCTGCTTTTTTACTGTTTTGTCAGAAATCCCCAGATCGAGGGCTATTTTTTTGTGAGGCTGATACCTGATGCGGCTGCGTTCAAAGACCTCTCGCATTTTAGGCGGAAGCGCCGCTATTTCCTTTCTAAGTACCGTCAAAACTTCTTTTTCGCGCAGTTTTTCATCGGTAAGCCATTCCCCTTCATTCGCAATGGTGTGAAATAACTCTATATACGCGGTACAAATTCGCTGGTGTTCAAAGAAGTTAAGAATGCGGTTTTTGAGCGCCCGGTACAGGTATTTGCGTATAGGGATGTCTAAAGGAAGATGGGTTGCTTTATCCCATAAATTGGTAAAAATCTCCTGTACAACATCCTGTGCGTCATCTTTGCTATGTAGTAATTTGAAGGCATGTATAAACAAGAGCCCACTGTAGCGTTCGTAAATTTCCGTAAAAGCCGCAGGATCTCCTTTCTGAAGGTTTTTTGCCAATTCTAAATCGGAAAATGCACAATAATTCACCATTTTTATGAATATTTCCTCATGTTTTTGCAGCCTGGGGGCACCCAGGGCAATCAAGATGTTTACATAATCTCAATACCAAGGTTTCGTATTATGATCCTGGCATCGAACGAATATATTAACTCAAATCAATAAAACATACTGGTAACGAGCTCTTTTCATCGGTTTCTCTTCGTAACCAGATTCACATCATAGTGTGGTATTCTATATATACTACAGGTGAACAGTGCATTGGTAGTAGAAGAAATTAAAAAAATGCGAAAAAAAAGCAATCAGCCCCTAAATTAACCAAAACAATGCAAATTTATGCGGTTTTACGACATCAATACGACCGATGCTATCGGGGATTAATCAGGCAACCGGGGCACGTCATGACGCGCCCCGGTCCTACATTACCCTCGCCTCCTACCCCATCGATGCAACGCCCAGGTTACTGCGAAGCTCACTATTGCGCCGATGGCGGCTAGTACAGCCGTTTTCAGTATGTCGTGCAGTCCCAGTTGGCCAACGATGCTCAGCAGCGTACCACCGCCTGTCCCAATGCCCAGCCGGTGATCTGGATCAATCGGCATCTTCCCCTCCTTTCTTCGTGCCGTTCTCCACGGCCTCCAACACACCCAGCGCAAGGGCCAGGTAACGGGCAACCACCACCACCTTGGGCGGCAGCTTTACCGGCGCTGTGATAATCAATTGGCTGGCCACGGCCAATGTTTCTTTGATCCGTTCGTATACTGTCGGCTTCTCCGCTGCGGGAAGCTCGACGGGTTTATTGTCTCTTTTCATTTTTTTATTTTTTTATGGTAATGAAACTTAGAAGGGGCGCTGTTAGCCAGCCCAACGAAACTGTAACGAGTGGACGCTGTTAGCCACCCCAACGAAACTGTAACGCTCCCTACGGTCACGCCACTAGGTTTCTTTTGGGCTGGCTAAACCGCTTGGGGTGGGGTCAGGGGGTTGAGATCCAGCTGGCGAGCTCCTTTCTTCCTTCCCAAATCATGTTTTCGATTGCTGCAGAGTCAGCCTAGGAGATCCTAGCGTAGCGACGGAAATCCAGCTGACGAGCTCCTTTCTCCCTTCCCAAATCATGTTTTCGATTGCTGCAGAGTCAGCCTAGGAGATCCTAGCGTAGCGACGGAAATCCAGCTGGCGAGCTCCTTTCTCCCTTCCCAAATCATGTTTTCGATTGCTGCAGAGTCAGCCTAGGAGATCCTAGCGTAGCGACGGAGATCCAGCTGACGAGCAGCAATCGAAAACCATCAACCCATCGTTCCTTTTCTTGATCTGCTCTACCAACAATGGGTATACATGCTTATATGCCGCGGCCGAGTGCAGCACCCGGTAATCGCCGTCGATCAGCTGCCAGTACGACCCTGTAAGCAGGCATCCAGCCGTATCCGTGTGGTAATTACCGATGTGGAAGAATACCAAGCTGAAGTTTGGGATGCCGCGCACTTCGACCATACCCTGGTGCATGGGGGCGTGGCCGGAAGCATAGCGATCGCTATAGCGTGCATTCATACCTGCGATCGTATTGAGGCCCATGGTATATTCGCCTGCAGGGATAGCCGTCTGTCCCCGAATCTTGCCGTCGCGTACCACATCTTCCAGGATGTAGCAACCAAACAAGCCGCCGACGTACAAATGACCGAGGGTACTGTTCTTTCCCGCGGCCACACGGATTATTTTGGTTACCATCTAAAACTCCCCCAGATATTTACTATTCGACCATTTCCGCTCGTTGCGGTCGTGTACCATCAGGTACAGATGCACCGGCTTATTTTCCAGCAACGGCGGTAATTCGAGTGCTACACTGCCATCTTCGCGCAATCTTTTCTCCTCATTGATGCCAGCTACGCGCAGTTCGGGGTTGTATGCACAGAGAATGAGCCGATCGTCCCAGGCTTCATTCATTCCCTCAAGGTTGTCTCCCATTGACAACACCTCCACAGTGACCATTCGGCCCCTGCGCGTTACGTCAGGCTGAATGGGGTTCTGCAGGACCCCTTCACTGAGCCGGATCGCCGCCGGATCGATGTATTGGTGGGGGTAATTACCGGCTACAGCACGGTGCAGCACATACGACATCGCTCTGCCGAATGGTGTTTTGCCTTTCCGCTTGGTAGCAAAGCCCCTATGAATCAGTCTACGTACCGGCGTCAGAAATTCGCTGGCTAGTTTAAAGCGCTGTTGGATAACCAAACTGCCGTTTACCTCGTTGCTTTTCTTTTGTTCGATGTTGGATATTACGTTCATGATTTTCTGTTTATCGTTCACCAATGGCAACAAATAAAAGAAGCGACCCATCCTCCGCGGCGGGCGGATCGCTTCTCGTTTATTGTATTAGGCCAGTGCTACCTCTCCCAGATAGACGCTCCGCGACACGTTACGCCCTTTCCGGTCGGCCGTAAAGAGCCATATGTGGCCTTCGCCGGTCTGGAAATGGTTGGGCAATGTGATGTCTACCGTTCCATCGGCGCGCTGAGGCGGCGTTGGAGCGGTAAGGAACTGATCGATGCCCGGATGGTACAACACGATGTACACGCGATCGTCCTCCTCTTGGCCATACAATTCGTTTTGCACGGTATCCCACGTCACCGTCAGTACCCCGTCTTCCGCGCTGGCGGATTCGGTACTGCCGCCGCTGTATCCTTCAGCGATGCGCACCTGGCTGTAATCCAGTGCATACTCCGGGTAGTCACCCACAATCGCCCGCTTGAGGTTATCCTGGAATGCCACGTTCATCGGCGTATGCGTATCCGTTTTGCGCTGGCCATATCCAATCCGGATAAACACCTTCAGCGGCAATAGAAAACGCATCAGCAGCGTAAACTTGGCCTGCTGCATCAGCTGTTCTTCCGTAGCCGGCTTCGTACGTTTCTTGTACAGTCCTTTGATGTAGTCGATGCTCTTCCAACTGCTACCGATTACACTACCTGCTTTTCCTTTGAAGCCTCCGTTGGCTCCCTTTCTGATTACTCCCATTTTCTGGTCTCCTTTTTTACTTTTAAATTTTTACTTTTTACTTTCAACTCCATCCACAATCTTGCAATACCGGTATGCGTTGCTTCATGAAGGCAAACATAGGGTACTGTAAATCAAAAAAATAGCAACGAAATACGGTTGACGGGGATGTGACGGGGTGTTATTGGGAAATTGACGGGGGAGTGAAGGAGTTGTAGTTTTAACCCGTTGCTCCACGACTGGACCCGCGGCGCTCCGCTGGCGTCTCCTAGGTCGTGTCCGCAACGGCTTAAAACTGCCTGGGGTTAGTAGGAAAGGTGATCCGCGGCGCTCCGCTGGCGTCTCCTAGGTCGTGTCTGCAACGGTCTAAAACTGTTTATTGTATATGCGAGGTAATTTCTTTAAGTTTGTTATATTGTTACAATTATCATTATGGTACAACTTGCAGATATATTAGGTTTGAGTGTTGCTGAGCGTATTGCGATGGCTGAAGCCATATGGGATAGTATCAAAAAAGAAGAAGTCTCGTTATCTTCAGCTCAGTTAGAGGAGTTAGATCACCGTATGTCGCTTCACGACAGTGGAGAAATGCCTTATGTAAGTTGGGATGAGGTAAAGGCAGAATTACGGAATAGAAAATAGTAATGATTCAATTCAACCTACTCCTTGCCGATGCTGCCCGACTGGATATCAAATATTGAAGCGGGTTTAACAACCATACAGCATAATCCGAATTTATTTCAAAAGCGGTATAAGAAAATCAGGATTCATTTCATCAAACGATTCCCTTACGGTGAGTCATTGGCTTTTTTCATACAAGCCGGGATCCTAAGAGGTGGAAAAAACGGCAGCGCTCCGAATCCGGTTCCGCTGAATGATTACCTTAACTCCCTACTTTCTCCCCCCTAATTCCTGCCATTTACTATGCGCTGTATAAGGCTCATCTAAGCCGTGTCTATGAAATTGATAGCCAGATGCCGAATACAGCATAGACACGGATTACCTTACGGCAGAAGAATGGCAGGGGAAGCTCAAAAGAAAGGCAGGGGAAAGTGGCTGGCTTTTCGCTACCTTTGGCGGCTTTTATATGATCGCTAAACACTACAGTAATTCGTTAAAACATGAAGACAAAAAGGAACCCCTTGCTTTCCATTTTATTAGGCTGGAATATTCTGCTAACCGCATTTCTGGTGTATACTTACGTTTGCAACGACAAAACCATGGCAACGGAGCGACTGGACATTGTTGATAAAGACAACACCCCCTTATTGAGTCTTTCCAATCCCGAACATTTCCCGGAGCCCATTATCGATGGTAAAACCCATAAACGGGCTGTATCGCCCAGTGGGATGGTTTTTTTCAATAAAGATGGTAACGAGGTGGGTGGCGTGGCTTTTTCAAAACGAGATTCTGCTTCGTTGAACGCGTTCGTATTGGATTACTCCACTGCCGATGCGATTGGCATGCTTGTGCAGGAAGACAAAGGCTCGGGTTCCCATCGGGCGGCCATCCAAATAAACGATAAGGGCGAAAAGCTGGGCGAAGGCACACATCGCATATCGTTGCAGAACGAAAACGGAACTGCCGGTCTTTTTATCATGGACCGAAATGGCAACGTGGTCATCGAGTTGTCGGTAGACTCAGTCGGCAAGCCGACACTGTTATTGCCTTCGCTCTAATCCGTTTACTTCTCCAGGCAATCAGACGTGGGGTTGTGCTGGTATTTCAGAAGCATTTGGTAAGGATCGGTCACCAATTGCGCCTCAGCGCAATCGACCTCCTTGTTTGGCACCTCTTCCGATGTCGGGTTGGCAGCCTCATGCGAAAGCACCGTAAACTTTTTCTCCAGGCAATGCACGGGCTGCCCATCTACCAGGTATATCCGCTGCTCAGTGATGTCATCCTTGGTGGCTCCCTCCGGGCCGGAGGTAAACGACCATAACACGCGCTTGAGGTACGCGAAAAACAGCGTGCTATCTTGCACAAAATAGGTGTCTTCGGCGGAATGATGGTCGTATTCGGCATAGCGGCGTACAATCATGCGCAGTTGTCCCTTCTCAACATAGTAACTTATCAAATTGGCGCTCAATTACTTAAAACCAAACACATGAAAAGACCACTCCTTACCTACTGGGGGCCGTTACTGCCCATTAACTACCGCTCACCATGAATGGTTGCACGCATTTGCCACGGTGATCGAACTAAAGCGGGGTATGCGTCTGTTTGAACCGGATAACGACGGCCGCCATCGGAATTACCTTTATTTTGTATGCGATGGCCTGCTGGCTACGCCGTGGTGGGATTTGGACGGCCACCGACGGATTGACCGCTTGCTATTGCCGGATGATAGCGTGCTAACTACCCATAACCTGTACACAGATAAGCAGGCATCTTACTATGTGGCGGCGCTAAGGCGCAGCACCGTTATCCGCATTCCTGCCGATGCATTGCGAGCTTACAAAGAATCCTGTAGCGAGGCCGATACGCTAGTAGATGTGATGGAACAGAAAAAGTTAAAACAGTACATCGCCAAGAATCGGCTGATGCTGATTAAAGACGAACGGGAGCGCTATGCCGAATTTGTGCGGGATGGATACATGAAACCGCTACGGCTTGTCACTTCGCAACAGGAGCAAGCGGATTATCTGAATATTTCACGGGTAACGATTACGCGCGTAAACCGGGATATTTAGCTTGAATTTTCTACCAAATCACCTTTAGCCGATATTTGGCTATGTTTGCATCGGTCGAAATAATTTCCATTTCTCCATCTATTGCGGTAGCTGCAATCAATCGATCGAACGGGTCTCTATGAATAAGTTCAAGGTTTTCAAGTCGGGATAAATTCGATAATTGAATTGGCAGGATGATGATGTTATTCGTAACACATGCATGATAGAGTTCGACAAGCGTGTATCCCAATTTTAATTTGCCTAACGATTTCTTTATCGTGATTTCCCAAAACGAAGCTATGCTAACATGGATATCGTTTGTATTGTCGATAATAATCGATTTTGCTCGTCCGGAAAGTCGCGGGCTGTCATCATGGAGCCAAAGTAATGTATGCGTGTCCAATAAATACTGGCCCATACTTACATATAATCTTTGAAGTCTTCTATCGGATCATCAAAATCCTCAGCCATTTTAAGCTTCCCTTTCAGAAGTCCCACTTTCCTAGGAGCAATTTTCTTTTCACCAACTGATCGCTTTTTACTCAAAATAAAATCAATAAAATCTTCTACCTCCTGCCGATAAGCTGGAGGTATCTTTTTTATTTTCTCAACAAGTTGAACCTGTCCCATAGTCTTTGACTAACAAACAATCAAAGATACTAAAAATATCCATAAAACTTGCTTATCCAGAAGCAGGTGTACCCTCTTTTTATTTTCCCGGAACATTTAAAAATCTCACTTTCCATTAATTAACTCAATGGCTTTCGCCAGCACCTCGTCGCGGCCATCCTTAATACCCTGTATGGTCGGTTTCATCACGATATCGGGCACAATGCCCACCCGTTGCGTTTCGCCTCCATCGGGGTAATAAATGCCTATCCCGCTAATTGCGGTGCGGATACCCCCCGGCAGGATGATGGGCGACACATTCCCATCGGCACCCGCCGTTGCCGACCCCATGACGGTGGCGTTGGGATGCACCCGGTAGGCCATGGCGTGGTACTCTGCCGAACTTAATGACATCTCGTTGACGAGGATCACTACCCTGCCGTCATACCGCTTGCCATTTTTAGTCCCTACGGTATCCGCTCCACTCATCACAAAAAGCCCCGGCTGGTGTATGCTGCCCCGGCTATAGGTGACAAAGGGTATCGGGCGCGGCATCAGGTATTCGTTCAGATCATGAACAAGAAAATGCCGCGGATAATTGCGAGCGTCGATAATCAGTCCCTTGCGGTCTTTCATGCGGTTCCAATACCGAGACAGGTACTTTGCGTCGAACGTGCCGTTGTTGATGTAGGCGATGTCATCGCCAATGATCTTGAAGCTCATCTCTTCCACGTAAAATGGATTGTTGAAAGTCAACTCGCCGGCGGCGTAGGTCTTCACCACCTTCGAAAGCCGCTGGCCGTTCCGCAGCACATCCAGCCGGATGGTCGGGTCGTTTGAGCGCACCAGCATCGGCCCGATGTCTTGCAATTGTCGCGCGAGGTTGGAAGCGGGTGCATACTCCTGCAACTCACTGACCCGGTCGGCCACAGCCCTGCCATTTACCGACGTGATCACGTCGCCCACTTCCAGGCCGGTCGCTTTGCCCCATTGATCGTGCCGGTATCCGGTTATCACCAGTTGCCCTTCCACAAAATACACGTCCACCGGCGCATACCGCTCGCCGAAGAATTTATCCAATACGGGGTTATTTCGCAGTGACGCATGCGTATCCGGCCAGCAATGCGCCCAACACAATCTGCTCCGTTTTTTCGGGGTTCAAGTTGAGCGTAAACTCATAGCGTTTCCAGTCCGTAGTACCTGAAATACCCGCTTGGCTCATGTTATTAAACGCTACCTGCGGATTTATCTGCATCCATAGGCCCGCATACCCTTCCACGTCCTGTGTCTTGATGTATCCCGACAAGGTGATTTGCTTACCGGGGTAGTTCTCGGGGAGGGCAAACGTCCATGTCCCGAACGCAGGGGTATCACCGGTAAATTCGAGCACTGCCGCATAATTTCCACTTTTTGTTATCACGGAATCAAGCGATTGCCTGTAGTTTTCATTGCCGTTTCCGCTCCATCCCACCGGCATGCCACCGTTGACCGTTTCAAAATCGAAGTTATAGGAAGGTCTTGGATGGTGAGATTGGCAGCTGGTTGCCATCAAAACGGGCAACATTAGCCATAGAAAAGCGGCTTTCATCAGATACTAATTGGTAAGAACGTAAAGATAGCATTTTTTTATCATCACTCCCTTCCCCAATACTCCCGCCGCAGACGCTCCACATCGTAGTCGCGAAAGTATTTTTTGCGGTGTACGATCTTGGCTACCGTGATCTCGCCACGGCGCTGGCACCGCAACAGCGTACTCTCGCTGATGCCGACGCGTTTCCAGGTTTCCTCGGCGGTGAGGTATTCGGTTTCGGCCTCCTGCTTATCGAGGATGTGGTTGAGGATTTCTTGCTGATCAGCACGGATGCGTTTGATATCGGGATATAAGAGGCTATACGTCCGGCAGCATATACAATGCGGTGGCCGTTCACCTGTTTGTGAATGAACTTTCATAGGAAAATATTTTATTCGTTCCCTGTTATTGCCTAGGCAGGTTGTGGTTGTCTATCAGATCAAAGAAGGCCGGATAATTTTTCCGGTCGCCGGTGGGTAATTCAATTCCGGGAAGCCCTTTCAGCTTCACTTTACCGTTGCTGTATTCCTCAAAGTAATCCATGTTGAGAATAAAACTCCGGTGTATCCGCACAAAGGAAGTACCTTCGAGAATCTGATCCAGTTCATAGAGTTTCTCTCTTCCGGGATTCCCGGAATAAGCACCCACGCCATCGTCGCGCCTATCTGCCTTTTCCAGGGCACGTTTCCGGTCGACTTCTGCCGCCATTTTACCGATCAGAAAAAAACAGCTGCCATCTTTGTACGCTTCTACATACACCAGTTCGTCAAAATTGACTTTGGTACGCTTGTGCTTCTTGGGCCCTTTCAGCATGAAATAGTAATAGTCGTTTTGCAGTTGTTTTCCGTCCTTCGCGGGTAATTCCATTGTCCGTTTCATCCTATCAATAGCTACGGCCAACCGCTCCAACCTAACCGGTTTCAGCAAAAAATCAACCACACCCAGATCGAAACCATCGGTTGCGTACACGCTGTGACCGGTACAGAGCAGCACTTTGATCTCCTTGGGCATCTGCAATATGAATGCTTTGCCGTTAACCGTGGGCATCTCCATATCCAGCATTACGAAGTCCACGTGGTTTTTAGACAAATAATCCAATGCATTTTTCGGATCGGCGAAGGAGGCTTTCACCACCAAGTCTACGAATTGTGCGAGTAAGGCGGTCATGCGATCGATAGCGGCTTGTTCATCATCCACTACGATTAAGGTTAATTTTCGGTTCATGGTAATTGTGTTTGTGTATGGTAATAACTGTTAACTATTAATACGTGTTAATAAGCAATGGTCAATTGCGCTACAAAGTCGCTACCCTCCCGAAAGGTACGCAAAGCAGCACGTTGGTCATATTTGATTTCCAGCCGGCGCCTGAGATTGGCCAAGCCTACCCCATGAGACTCCCCGTCTGGCGCCTCGCGTATCCGGTTGCGGCAAGCGAACCGCATCACGCCCTCCGCCATAGTTAGCCGGATGTGGACCGGATACGCCGGATCATTCGTAACGCCATGTTTGAAGGCATTCTCTACGAGGGTAATCAGCGTGGTTGGCGGGATGTTGTAGCCTGCTATCCCTTCGGCAAGTTCCCACGCTACGTATAGGGGTCGGGCGGGCTGGTGGATAAGCCTCGTATATACCTTTAAAAAATCCGCCTCCCTGCGCAATGGCACCACTGTATGTTCCTGCTCCTTTGCGTCCATGTGGTAAACCATTAATGCGTGCATGTTTTCCATGGATGCGGCTAACTCCTGGTGCCCGGTTCCGAGCTGGCCCCGCCAGGAATTGACCAGGTTGGCCAAAAAGTGCGGCGATACCTGCTGGGAAAGCGACCGGTACTCCAGTTGCCGCTTTTCCAGCTCACTGTCTAGCAACTGCTGCAGTGCAGCGGCTTTTTCTTCCGCCTCCACCTGTTTTGCCTGTGCATTCGCAATGCTCCGGCGCATCCAGAAATAAGCTGCTGCGTATACGCTGTAGTTGCTAAACAGTACGATCAGTGTTTGCAGAAACCCGGAAAACGATTGGTCTTTCCACGCTTCGGCGATCAGATCCAGCGATGTGCCGGGCAATATCCGAAAGGTGATGACTGCCGCCAGCAGTGCACAACCGAAATAAAACAGGGCCAGGTATGCCACTCCCCGCCACGTGAACCTTTGGGCAAAATTGGCCCAAAGGATACTATATACGCTGTAAAATATCAATGTAAATGCGGGAACGTATATCACGAGCCATTGTGCGGAAAAATCCCGGTTATCCAGTTTGTTTACCCCATAGAAGTACGCTCCATACAGCAGCCAAAACAAAATATGGTAGCCGTAAACACGTAGTTTATTACGTTTCAATCCGTTCATCGGTCATGTGTTTGTCTCAAGAATGAGTATTGAAGCCGGTCAGTTGAAGGCTTATGAGCGGATTAAGTTAGAAATTTCGCAGCACATGTTGGCTATAAAAATCACATAATTTCCGGAACGTCTGTTCTGAAGCCGGGTAGGCACCGTATGTTTCGCGGTGCAGTATAAAGGGATGACCATGCACTGAAAATGGAAGAAACTGCTGCAGGAGCGTCCGGTGATCCACCGCATCCCGATGCTGGAGGTTGTGGTGGACGTAAAACCAACCCTCCCATTGGGCCGGGAACTGATAAATCATTGCAGCCAGCCACCTGTACAGCCTTTCCATGATTTCGCGCGTCGCATCCTGCCGCTGTCCGTCCGGAAAATCGATCGGTGCCAGGCTCATCGGCTTCGGGTTAAGCTGCTCATCAAACCGCAGCGCCAATGGGTAAATGGGGCATCGTGCGAGGAAAGCCAGCTCGGCCACCCCTGTTTTTACACGGAGTTTGTGCGCCAGAAAGTCAATCAATAAATCTGTTCGGCTAGTTGCCGATTGCTTAGCGACCGCGCCCTCATTCCCGTCGAGAAAAATCAGCACCCAATTTCCCCTGCCGATGGAACGGATCATCTTACGGATCACCAGCGGGTCTTCTGCCTCTAGAATTTCCACCGGCGGCTGTCCTTCGGCAGCGAACCGCAACGAGAGCGCCTGGTACGTTTTACGTTCTTTAGCTGCAATGTCTGCTGAAACCAGGAGGGTAAGTGGGATGCCGCAGCTGATGAGCCATAGCGGCAATAGCTTGTAGGCGCCTATATGGAAGGTGGCGATCACCCCTGGCTCTTTAGGAATGGTATCCATCGGTTTCGCCTTCCGAAGGATCTTCAACGCTAATGCATCGTTTCGCCTATCGTGTGCCATTTTGTGATAGCGCCCCGCCTGGTTGAAATAGGCAGGATGATCGGATAAAGATACCTCTGGGAGCAACCTGGATAGGTTGGCGCTGAAAAAAGTAAACGCGGTAAGATTGGCAATCTGTGTATTCATGACTGGTTTAAAAAGGTTTAAAAAAAGGTTAAAGGGCGGGTAGCGGCTTGGCTGCTACCCGCAGAATGTGGATTACGGGAATACCACGTTACACTTGGTTTTCGGCAAATGATATTGCGCGATCAGTTCTGAAAAGGATATGGGCTGCTCAGCTATTGTTTCGAGCACGTCCATTAATGATATAGTTTCCATCCTACTATCCTAAAACGGTAAAACCATCTGCCCGGACCCGGACCGGGCACTTCCGACTTCGTACTTGGCCAATGAAGCATTTGTGATATCGCCACCGAATTTGGAAGAAAAATCGTTACGATGTCTTTTTGAACGGTATAAAGCCGAGTACTCGGGTCAAACACCTTTTTGACCCTGCCTCTAGTTAGAAAGAATCATTTAACCCGTAGCAAATGGCATTTCACCCGTTGGGATGGCCGTTGTGCCGCACTATTTTTTTGTTATATTTTTTATTATCAAATTGGCCCTCAATTACTTAAAACCAAACACATGAAAAGATCACTCCTTACCTACTGGGGCCGTTACTGTCCATTAAACACCTCCCACCACGACTGGTTGCACGCATTTACCACGGTGATCGAACTAAAACGGGGTATGCAGCTGTTTGAGCCGGATAACGACGGCCGCCATCGGAATTACCTTTATTTTGTATGTGATGGCCTGCTGGCTACGCTGTGGTGGGATTTGGACGGCCACCGACGCATTGACCGCTTGCTATTGCCGGATGATACCGTGCTTACCACCCATAACCTGTACACAGATAAGCAGGCATATTACTATGTAGCGGCGCTAAGGCGCAGCACCGTTATCCGCATTCCAGCAGATGCATTGCGCGCATACAAAGAGTCATGCCGCGAGGCGGATACGCTGGTGGATGTGATGGAGCAAAAAAAACTGAAACAGTACCGGGCCAAGAACCGATTGATGTTGGTTAAAGACGAACGGCAGCGCTATGCGGAGTTTGTGTGGGACGCCTACATGAAACCGCTGCGGATTATCAGTTCGCAGCAGGATCAAGCGGATTACCTGAATATTTCACGGGTAACGATTACGCGAGCAAGGCGAGATTTATAAGTTCTTATAACGGTTGTTGGATATCCTGGTCAAAGAAGTTATAGTCTTTATGAAATGTAATACTTATTTCGCTGCCTTTCCCCTCAATGTCATACACCTTCTCGCCGATGAGCTCACCCGCATGGTAAAATGCAATTTTCGTCCGCATCGTAGCCCCATTCTCTTCCTTGGCCTGAATTATTGAGGAATACCGTATTGAACGCATATCCACATTGGTCTCGTATACTGCCGCACTGGGCACCGCCTCCTCTTTTATGAATATCCTCCTGGAGCTTTCTGTCCCCTCTATTTCGCTGTCGTAAACTTCATCCCATTCCGGCCCGGCAATCTGAACATCGTCAGCGTCCGCACCTTCTGCAATAAAAAACATCTGCTGGGTAAAGTTCTGTATTCCTCCCTCGTTGGTAACGACAACTTTAAAGGTGTCTTCTTTTTCCGGCGCGACATCGTCATCGCGTTTGCAGGAAAACAATACCGATGTAAACAACAGGGTGAATAGCGTAACCTGATAGCCTTTCATAATGATTCTGATTGGTATGCTGTAAATCTACTAATTTTCTAGACATCATCCAAAACTTGCTTCTCCAGAAGCAGGCGTACCCTACCCATCTGACCGACCTTCGTGATATGAAGTTCACTAGAAAACATATCACAAAAAGGCATATCACAGAAGGTTTGATTTTCGTAGTCCGTTTAGCTTTGGTTGGTTTGTGGGTTCCGGTAGCAGCGGACAAGCTGTGGGATCTGAAAGGGTTCCACAGCGTCCTGCTGCGGCAGCCGATCCCCGATTGGTGGGCCGATATGCTGTTCTGGCTGCTACCGCTGTTGGAACTGCTGGCGGCAGTGCTGATTGCCTGGAGGAATAATCGGCGGCGTACTCACCAAGGCATGTGGCTTTCCACGGTGCTCATGCTCGGCTTTACCCTCTTTATCCTTTTTGGCGTACTCCATTGGTACGAAAAGCGCCCCTGTGGCTGCGGGTCAGTTATCAACGGCTTAAGCTGGGAGGATCATCTATGGTTCAATATCGTCTTTCTCCTTCTTTCGGGAGTCGGTATTTGGCTTACACGTGCCCGAGACAGCGGACGCCCGCGGTACCGGAAGTTTGTACGCCTATTTTTCAAACAGCGAGCAGTTAGTACCCACGGAACGTCCCAAACGTTATTTCAGCGTTTTTGTTTTCCACGCAGGTTTGCGTTGTTCCGGCGTTGGGCCGAGTACCTATCCCACTTTGTTTCCGCCACTCCGAAGCGGGTGGGTGAAAACACGTGACCGGAATCTCCACGTCAGTGACCGGAAGTTCATTCATTTATCATTATTCACTTAAACATTTTTGGTACCCTTTTTTCGATGTGTCAGAAAAAAGTTCCTGTCATGGCTAGTAAAGCAATAACTTTTATCAAGCAGTATTTTTTCATGTTGTCCTTGGTGGCTACGTTTGTTGGGTTTTCGGCGTTTAAATTAGTACCGAAAAAGCAAAGTAATCAACAGTGGTTCAACATTTCTCTTGAAGATGAACAAGGATCTGCGACTGATGAGAACAACCAAATTATCGGAACACCTCTTAATATGCAACCCGAAGAGGATGCGGAAGAAGGTGAATGTCGGATCGAAAATGAGGCCGAGCCGTGTGCCGTCCATCTTAATTTCGGCACCAGCGTGACACCTCAGATGTTGGAAGACTTGTCGGTGGCGGATGCGAAAGCCGATCCTTCATTAGCGGTATCCATTAACAAAACTACGTCCCCGAGTGGTTATGCTAAGCAATGGTTGGATGAGGATTAAATAGTTGAGGCAAAGGGGTGGTCTATTCCCAAGTCCACCCCTTTTTTAGTGCTATCGCTTATTTTGTTCCATTCCACTACGGTCAATTACGTTATCGGGAATTGGCCAAACCCAAAATGGGTCTCCCGCCGGCAATTCAAACTCTAAACCATCGATCTTACGCGTCAGGTTCACTGCAGTCTCCGGCTTTTTGTTTAGTCTGCGTAGGTCTTCCCACCGTGTACCACGAAACACCAACTCTTTCCTTCGTTCGGTCAGGATAAACGCGATTAGTCCATTGTCGCTTACCGTCTCAATCGGGGCCAATGTTTCTTTGGCATATCGGTGAGCCAGTAACTCTTTCGTGTATTCACGTGCTTTCCCCAACTCACCGACTCGGGCATAGCTTTCTGCCAACGAAATATACACCTCGTCGATTGCCAAGCCTGTAAAGAAAGAAGAGCCACCTGAATAGGAACCTTTAAAAATGATTGACCCGTTGGTATGCATCCGAAAATAAGCAAACTGCCGAAGATCACCCACTGCGTACATCGCGAGTAACGTCGTATCTATATTCTGACGGGTTGAATTCATAATAGTGGGTGCAGGAAGCCGGTTCATAAACAGTACTTCTGCGTTCGACATGCCATAGTCTGAGGTAAACGTGTAGCTTCCCGAAAAATCCAACTCGTTATAATCTACCAATGCTCCAAAAGTATGCAAACAAAGTTCCCCGTATTTCGCGGCAGCTTCGTAATCTTCCATCTGCAGATATACGCGGCACAACAACGCATACGTTGCCCCCTTTGATGGCCGGAATTTGTGTACCGGAGATACAGGCAACAAATCCGCCGCTTCATGCAGGTCGTCGAGAATGCTGCGGTAAGTCTGTTCCACCGTAGCCCGCTTTGCCGTTACGGTCACATCCGATTCGAGCCGTAGGGGGATACCCAATTGCGTCACTGCCTTGGTTGCGTCATAAACATCACAAAAAAGTTGCGCTAACTGATAGTGGTTCCATGCACGGAAAAATAAGGCGCTCCCTTTGATGTTATTCCATGCCGGTCGCTCTTCGGCCGAGGGTGCGATGGACAAGACACCTTCCAATGCCATATTTGCTTGCAAGATACGCTGATACGCCCCATCCCAATCGTCTACTGGTTGCCCTTCGTAAACATTGGCAGCCCAAACGTACGCATTGCGTTGGTAAGGTTGGCTAAGATTTGCCCACCTTCCATCCAACAGGTAAGATTCGTCTCCTCCAATAACTCCAAGCTCATGGCACGATGGAGCGTTCATCAACGTCGCGTGGTCAAGCAGTGCTTGATAATCTTCGATACTTTGTGGCGTTCTGATAGACCGATCCGGCTTTACAGAAAGAAAATGCTCACCGCAGGATGAAATACCCACGACGATCACACAAGTTAAAATAAATAGCAACTTCTTATTCATGTTATAATCAGATTTATCAATGTATCACGATGGATTGTATTAAAAATCAAGTTGAACACCCAATGAAAAATTACGGGCGGCGGGGTAGGCGGCAGTTGGGTAATCCGGATCGATACCTTGTTTGTTTGCTCGCCACAGTATGCCCAGATTACGTGCGTAGCCATAGAACCGTACGGTTGAAAACGGCGATCGATCGAGCCACTTGGGGGATAACCTGTAGCTAAGCGTAGCGTCAGTGAGCCGAACATATGCCCCGTCCGTCACCAAGGCTTCCGATTGCAGGTATGCAATACTAAGGTATGTATTCCGTTCCTGGATTTTGGCGGGCACGTTTGTATGTTGTTCATCTCCCGGTTGCTGCCACCGGTTAAAATAGTCCATATGATAACTGCCGGTATACTCACCCATTGGCCCCATACTCTCCCTTCTAAACACATGGCCTGCTTTGAAGGTAAGCATAAAACTCAGTTCCAACCCTTTATATGAAAACGTATTACGCAAGCTACCAAAATAAGGCGGTACGCGCACGCCTACGGCTACCAAGCTATCGGGTTTCAGGTAGTTCCGATAATATTCATCATAATCATTGCTTTGCACCCCATGCATGTAGATTATCGGTGCTCCCGTTTGACGATCCAACCCATTCCATGGCAAAGCATAGACTACATCCCGTGAGCGCCCTATGACGGGCGGTGTAGACGAGATAAAGTTGCTTAATTCTGTAACGTCGCGCGTACTGTAATGAGTAATTTTATTTCTTACATAACTGACGAGCAACGTTGTTCTCCATTCCAGTGTATTCTGCACGTTGACAGCTGTTAACTGGAGATCCAGACCATTCGCACGCATATTCGCGTAATTGATTTTATAACTATCGGCGGTGCTGTTTATACCGCTGGTCGGATCCAAAAACTCGCTCCCGATTAGGTCGGAAGCATCCTTAATGTAGTATTCAATACTTCCTTGTATCCGATGTCCTCGACTGGCAGCATCGATGCCAATATTCCATGTCTGGATCTGCTCCCACCGAAGTGAGGGGTTGCCTACGCTTGTGAGATTACCGATCAATAGTCCTGAATATACGTTCACATTACTGAGCGAAACCACCGGATAATGACTTACATTTCTGTTCACATTACCGCTGCTCCCGTAGGTAGTACGCAACCGAAGATGCGGCACCGCATCCAATGCATAGAACTCTTCCTTTGCTATATCCCAGCTCAGGCCAGCCGACCACAATGCTTTACCACGCTGATTGGTTTTCACACCAAACAGGTTGCTGGCGTCCCACCGGCTACTGCCGGATATCGTATAGCGGTCTTTGAATGTGTAAGAAGCATTCCCGAAATACGACAGGTAGCGATCGGTTTTCAAGCTTTCACCAATTGCGGGCGACGGGATGAGTGCTTGTCCCAATGGCCGTACCGGATAAAATTGCTGGTAGTTATAAACCGCATTTCCTACAAGCAGATCGCTGTCGTAGCCCAACAGCTGATAACCCGATTTGTAGGAGCCCTGAGCATCGCGTATTTCGGCACCCGCCAGCGTAGTCAAGGTATGCTGATCACCAAATTTGTGCTGAAAGTTGATTTGCAACCGTCCGGAATGGCTGCGCGTTTCGTTGGTTCCTCCCTGGTTCAACACGCCCCCATCGGGGATAATCTTTATCCCGTTCTCCTGTGTAAAGCGATTTACGAGATTCCGTGCATAAAAACTTTCCGCCATGTAGTGTTGACGCGCTGCGGATCCGCTTTGCAGATATTGATAGGTAGCGTTTACATTGATGCCAAACGGCAGACGATAGCTGAGGCCGCCATTCAGGCGGATTTCCGTCCCTTTTTGTGTGTTGTCGGCCAACCTAATTTCATCTAACGGGCGGAAGTACCAATCTAGGAGCCCCTCTTCCTCTGTCGACGCCACATAGGTGCTTCGATAAGTTTTCGGTATGGCCAACGCTCTGCCGTTCTCGTCGGCCAAACGGGTGTAGGGCGCCACATTCTCGGCGACTGCGGGATTAAGCTGCGCCAGCGTCAGCCCGTTATTGGTGGACGACTGCTGCGCAAACCAAATGCCGGCGGTGATCTCCAACCCTTTGAGCGGCATATATGTGTTCTGCATGTTCAGGTTGAGCCGTTGCGAGCCATTGCCGATGGTGTTGGAGCGGGAGCGATCCAGCCCTGTTGCGAGGTAATAACCGTAGCGATCACCCCCACCATGCACATTGAGTGAATACCGTTGATCAACAGAAGTCTGGTACAGGTACTTCAGTGCTTCCTCCCTTACATCTGTTTGTTCCATCATCCGTTTCTGACGGTCAAACGCTGCCGGATCGATCAATCCATCACGTCGTTGGATGAGGAGTTCCATGTACGGAGAGAGTGGCGTTTGCGGCTCCTCAGAAAAATCACCCATATTGAAAAGATCTTCTTCGAAACCCATCACCGTAGCGCTGGGTAGCCATTTCTGGCGGTAGAACAGATCGGGCTTCTCACCGAGCGATGTATTTCCATTCAGCGAAATTCGCGCCCGCTGGTTATAATCTCCCTGCTTGGTGGTAATTACGATGACACCGTTGCCCGCTCGTGCTCCCCAGATGCTTGCTGCGGCTGCGTCTTTCAGCACCGTAACGCTCTCGATATCGTTTGGGTTAATGCTGTTGATATCGCCCTCGTAAGGGAAATTGTCTACCACGATGAGTGGTGTGGCGTTTGATTCGATGGTTGCCAACCCACGCACCCTGATATCTGACGCTTCGGTAGCATCCGCATTTACGAACTGTACGCCGGGGGCGATGCCTTCCAGCCGCTGAAGAATATTGCCCGTGACACCCCGGTTGAGCAATTTATTGTCTACAAATACAAAAGAACCCGTGGCACGTTCCTGAGGTACTTGATAATAGCCGGTATTGACCACGACTTCTTCAAGATCGGTAGCTGCCTGCTCCAATACAATCCGCACCCCATCACTGCCGGATGGCGGAATAGGTAACGTCTGATCCGTATATCCCATGTGTCGCACCCATAACGTATCGGCCGTTATGGTGACTGCGAAAGAAAAATAACCTGCGACATCGGTGACAGTGGCGGTGCCGCTGCGTTTCAACGTCAACGTAGCTCCTTCCAAGGGCTTGCCATCTGTTGAGACTACATGGCCAGAAAACCGCTGCTGGGCTACTAAGACGGTGATGGGCAAAAGCATAAAAAGGGTAATAATTGTTTTCGTTTTCATTTTTTGGGTTTGTAAAGATTGAGTGGTTGGTTATGACTATGATTGGCTTTTCCGGATGACGAGCCTTGCTTCCGGCCGACGTTCAACGGTAACCTCTAAGCCGAGATGGGCAGCCACGAACCGGCAAAGATCTTGCTGCATCACGGTGTACAAGGCTTCTCGGCCCATTGCAGCGGGCATTTTCAGGCTATAGGTGTACATATATTTTGCGACCCACGCTTCATACGCTTTGCGATAACTACCGATATCTGCGAAATTTGCTTTCTGCGGCATGGATGCCGTGTACGCTGCTTTTGAAACGCTGTCTATGGCCCATACGATACTCGCTTTTCTAGACACATCGGCCGGAAGCTCACTGCGGAAGGCTTCATAGAGGAGTCCGGCAAACATCGGCATATTGCACAGGGTAAGCACAAAATAGCCGTCTTTCTCGGTTATCTCTAACCCCATTTGCCCATACTCCGGGTCGCCACTAAGGATACTCGATTGGTAAAGCGGCACCCCGTGATATCCCTGTCCGCTCACGGATATAACGGGTTGGAATGTGTCCACCCTTTTGAGCTGTTGGGGTATATCAATCACACTGTCCCCCAGTGCGGCGACGATGCTACGCTGGTTTACATAAGCGACCTGCGGCATCGAGATTACCCGCCCGTCCTTTATCCATACCATATGCGGCAACCCACTATGTGGGAAAATTTTGCCGAGTGTGGTATCTCCGACAATTCCTATGAAATCCCATCGGTATTTCCCATAGGCACGCGAAGCTTCATTTTTTGACTGGTAGGTAACCGGTATGACCACGTATCCCGCCTGCGCATCATTCCGTTTCAAACTATCCAGTTTATTGAGGGAATGGATACAGGGACTGCACCAACTTGCCCAGAAATCAAGGATGATGAGTTTGTCGCGGTAGGCTGCCATTTGCAGGGTACGCTCCTCACCTGTTTGCATGTGTACCGCTTGGTGTGGTGTGTTGAAAAAGCTTTCGGGAAGGGTTTCCTCCTTTACGGTCAACTCTGAGGGTTTGTAAAACTGGGCCTTGCCACTCAATGACATGGCCATTAACAAAAACAACACGATCATACCCGGAGGCACAGGCCCCGAAGATTCGGGGCGCTGTGCGCGGGTTTCCAAACACATGATCGTTGAGACAGCCAAAAGGCTGATATACTGTATTTTATGGTGTATAAATTTATAAATGGTTTGGGCATAGGTATCCACTAAGCGTAATTTTTGCTTCATTTATATCTGATTTAGATGTAAGATTGAATAAAATGATTCAGGATTCTTAGGCTAAATCAAACCGGATTCTTTGCAATATTTTTAAAGAGGTTTGTCGTGGAAATCTTCCACGTTTTGGACACCAAATGATTGTCTTCGTTCCTATCTTGGATAGGCTTGACGGGCTTAGGTGCGGTGGCTCTTTTCTTTGGTTTCATTAGCTTTGATGTTTATCAAAGCCTCACTTTAGGCGGAACAGACCTCCCGAGGGAGCCAGGCCGCCTTTGATTGTAACCACGCAAAGGACCGCGTAGGATCGGTGCTCACAATAGTTTCCTTTTGGTATTGCTACTTCCCCGAAGGGTTGCACCCGGGAGCTAAATCGCAAGCGGCCTGGTACCCTATGACTGCTCATAAGGATATCACCAGTGCTCACTTACCCTCTAACTCCCCTTTGAATTTCCTACGTTCATGCGTGGTAGCGAGGCTCGTTAAGTGAGCATCATTAACTTCTAAATGATGCTACAAAATTAATTTCTTTATTTCGTCATTCTATCAATTTCCAAATTACTTGTACATTCACACAACAAACATATACAAAAAGTCATTTATTTAAAAATATTTTTCAATAAACGACTGTAAAATACCAAGAATTGCCCTCTCTATCTTCAAAGTGTACATTTAAGCTTTGGAAAGCAATTAACATTTTGAAAGTAGAAGCTCCCGATAACAATCTCGGCCCTTATTTAACTAAGAAATTAAAAGGTCAGAAGGAAGATAGTACCGATATCGCAAAAGCGACAGGCATACATGTTGAAACAATTCGTAAGATGCGTAACGGCATTACGAAATCGCTACCTGCGGTCGAATCCTATAAGATTGCACTTTTTGTCAAAGACTCAATAGAGATATACCTAAAAGAAGTATATCCAAATTTGGTCCTTCAATACACAGACAAACCGATTTCCAGGAACGTCAAGGATGGCACTTCTGACATCGGCAAACTTATTTTTGGATTGGAAGATTACAACCTCGATATCCTCGCCTATAAAACGGGAATAAAGCGCGATCGGCTGCAACGACTGACTAAACTTGGCGTTGATCGGATAGAAACCTATGAATTGGCGCTAATTGAAATGGCCGCAGATAAGGAAACGGGGGAGTTGTTTAAAGTGCTTTTTAAGGGAATCAAATTGAAGTAATTGACAGGTCAGATGGATGAATATCATTTAAGGTATCCGATCGGGCAATTTGACAAGCCGTCCGTTATAACAAAGCATATAATTGAAAATTGGATAGAAGCCATCGGCTCCTTCCCCGAACTGATCAGCTTTGAAGTGGCTTTGCTGACTGACGAGCAATTGAATGCCTCATACCGGCCAGGAGGTTGGACCATTAGGCAGGTCGTTCATCATTGTGCCGATAGCCATATGAATGCATTCGTTCGTTTCAAACTTGCCTTGACTGAAGATAATCCAGTAATCAAACCGTATGATGAAGCATTGTGGGCCGAACTTAGCGATAGCACATCGCTGCCTGTAGCATCTTCTTTATTTATCTTAAAAGGTCTCCACTACAGATGGCATATACTCTTAAAAAGCCTTGACGAAGAATCGCTTAAAAGGAAATACACCCACCCCGAGCACGGGCAGGAGTTTGCTCTCGATGAGACTATAGGCATGTATGCCTGGCATTGCAATCATCATTTGGCGCATGTAAAATCTGTAACACGAAGAAATTACCAGGTGTAAAGCAATGAGCCTTGATCTTAATTTTCGAAATTTGAATTCGAAAAGACGATAAAGCAAATGACCCCCGAGCAAAAGATTCTTTACCAGCAAATTGATGAAATCCTTTGGTATGAATGGGATCCGATTGGCGTGAACGTATACGAAGAAGCAAGAGACGAATATTGTAGTTATCTTCCCCAAATATTCAGTTTAAAAATACATGGAGCAGATGAAGAAACCATTGCCACTGCCCTTTTTAAGATTGAAACTCAAACCATGTGTTTATTAGGAAATTTGGAGCATTGCAGGGAAATTGCTGCTAAGATAGTGGTTTGTAACGGTTACGTATAATTTACCTTTGAAAAAGTCTCGGAACTGCAAACAAAAACCATCCGCCGATTGACGGATGGTCCATATCATTATACGACAGCAACTATCGTTATTTATTTTTCGTCGCTAGGTCTGCACGGACTTTTTTGACGAAACCGATGGAGGATTGAGATGCACGCGCTGCCTGCTCATCATTGAATCCGAAATCTAAAATAAGGTTGCTTACAACCTCATAGCTTTTTTGTTCGGCACCTTTTTCCTCACCCCGCTTATAAAAAGGATCCTTTTCTACCTTAAAAAATGAAGCTGTCTTTAACATTATGTCCCCCACTTTCTTTGTGTTTGTAAATTTACGCAATTGAGCTAAAATTCGCAACTGCTTGAAATATTTGATTTTTATTACACGGTCTATAGGCTGCCTATCGATTGCTTCAACCACCTCTTCCACTATCTTAATCGGCTCTTTACCACCAAGATCGCCCAGAATGGCCAAAAGTTGTTCCTCAATATATGCGGAAGAAAGGAACCACTCGTGCGGCAGCTTGGAAAAATCGATCAGGCAGTAAGTGAAATGAAGAGCTGGCTCATCGATATAATCCTGCATATTCAGAGCGCTTGCACCAATGTACAGCACGTATTGCCGCACAAGAAGTCCATAAATTCGGTTCAACATGGCCCTATATTCCAAGAGCCGTATCGCCATTTCCTTATCGTTGGTTGTTTGAATCTCCAAATGGATGATAAACGTGTTGCCGTCTACATCCGTTACTTTCTGTAACGCATCCACTTCCAATTGCTTAGTGGTTTGCAGCTTATCTTTTAACGGCATATACTCAATGATATGAAGCCCGAATACCTTCTCCATGAGCGCGGGAAAAATAACTGGCATGTTCTGCCGGATGACTTTGTCAAATTGTTGGCTTTCGGCACGTTCTTTACCCTGAGTTTCGGTAGGTCGTTGTTTTGACATAGTGTATTGTTTTTCATCGGTATACTGGTTGGGTTTGACTTATGAAGCAAACATAATACATGATAATTTATTTAGCAAAAAGACAGCCGTTTTTAAACGGATATAGCCGTTTATAATCGGCTCTGAAAGTGATTTTAGTTAGTATGGGAAAATGGCTTGCAAAATTCCGTATCTTGTTGCCTATGACAAAATACAAAGCGAAGGTAGATTTGGCACTTTTTATTCCGATCGTGGGAATCATGTTGGGCTCTACGCTGCTGACAATTATTTTGCCCCTGAAACAGCCCGATCCTACAGGGAAGTTGGTGGGATTTGGGATTGCGGTGCTCATGCTCGTGTGTACAGTTTTGTGCATCCAGCTTTTCCTGGCGACCTATTATGCGATTGAGCGTGATATGTTGACCATCCACGGCGGTTGGTTATACAAACGGAAGAAAATACCTATTGCCTCCATCCGGAAAATCGAGAAAACCCGAACCTTCGTCAGTGCTCCCGCGCCTTCACTGGATCGACTAGAAATTTTCTACAACAGGTTTGACAGTGTTGTCATATCGCCAGAGGATAAAGCAGGGTTTATTGCGGAACTGACAAAACTGAATCCGGAGATCGTGGTGGTGTAAAGCAAAAATCCCTGTTTCTTGTCGAAACAGGGACCGCCCCAATGGGGTTAGGGGCTATCAACCTAAACCTAGAACGAAGATAGGTGTTGCAATTTAAGCATGCAAGCATTTTGTTGACAAAAGGCCATGTTGACTATTTGATTAATTTGATTTGTCTTCGTATCTTGGTCATAAATAATTGACCAACATAACCAGTTCCACATCATGAAACAGAACAACGCTTCAAAGTACTTCGGCGATACTCCATCAAGCTGGGGCTTACGCGGCGATCCATTCTTATGGGAAGACCTTAAATCGAAATTTCAAAAGATGAATGTTCCCGTATCAACATCAGAATTAGAGCGACTGTTGCATAAATTCTTCAAAGAATTAACTGGCGAATCACCTAAACGCGGCAATAATATCTTCGTAGAAAGGTACAGTAAAGGGAGCATGTCGAGCGGCATGGTATCGTCAGACTTTTGGCTTGAAAAGGGGTTTGCCACAATTATCCAGAAGTACGTAGAAATGGAGATGAGATAATTAGCAAATCATTAAGATGTGTGAAGATTGTTTTCTTTCCGAATATAAGTCATTTCCTTCTTACAACGGGTGGCTGAATTTTGACCTAGAACTAACTAAGAAACTTGGAAGTGGTAAGATGAGTTTTGTTGAATTTAGCCCTGATGGAATCAGAGAAAAAGACGATGGCGATTATATATACAAATGTGCGAGTTGCCAACAACATTGGCAATTAAAAGAACCTGACAATGCTTTGAGAGGGTATTTCAAGCGAGCATCTTATGTCAACAAACACTCATAAATGGATATATTGGTAGAAAAATAGCAAACAAATTCTAGCAAAAAATTAGGGAAACCAATTATTTTCAGGCGAATAATATGTGTTGCGTAATTCAGATGCAGAGCATGCCAATGAGTTAGTATTTGTAAACTCAAGGTACATGGTTCATACCATTTAAATATAAAAATCCATATATAATGATTGAAACACTATCTTGTGTTAATTTTGTTTTTAAATGAGAACTTTTGTCATAGCGGATATCCACGGAAATAACACCTTGTTTCGTAAAGCCTTAAAGGCAGTGAATCTAAAAAAATCTGATAAAGTGATTCTACTCGGTGATGTGATTGACAGGGGACCGGAGAGTAAAGAAGTGCTTGATACAATCATCTTGTTGAAGGAATCAGGATTTGAAATTATTTGCATAAAAGGGAACCATGAAGATATGTTGTTAAATTCATTTAACGATGATTCGAAATTTTATCAATGGATCCAAAATGGCGGAACTGAAACGTTGTTGAGCTTCTTGACGGATTCAGTTGATAAAATACCCACAAAATACGTCGATTTGATAAGTTCCTTTTCAAATTACCATTTACATGATAATTTCATTCTTGTTCATGCTGGATTAAATACGAGGTTAGATGATCCCTTTATTGACCTTGAGACGATGTTATGGACAAGGAATGCTAAAGAGTTATTAAAAAGCGATTGGGACCGAAGCAAATACATTATACATGGGCACAACCCAGTTCATAAAAATACCATCATAGACGATATCGACAACAAGTCTAATGTGATAGGTATCGATAATGGGGTATATCTGAAAAAAAACGGTTTTGGAAGCCTATCGATTTTGCAATTAGAGACTTTGCATTTAGAATTTATCAATGGAAGTTAAAGAAGTTTTAGCCCCAATAAATAGAGGAGGTTTTGGGGTAATCGAATTGGTACTATGTGACGATGGCAAAAGGTATGCCCGAAAAACATTCTCACCATTAAATACATCTCACTTAACTATTGCGCTAGTTGAGAAGTTTAGAGTTAGGTTTATTAGAGAAGTTTCCACGCAAATGAAAATGCCTCCACACTTATTTATGCCAATTTTTTTCGCAGATTTAAAAGGAGAAAACCCATGGTATATAATGCCGGTCGCCGAAAAGGTTTATGTAAATGAAATCGAAGAGAGTCGACACGAACGCCGAGTGCCGAACGGTTTATCTGACATTTTAAACTCTATGGAATTCATGCATTCAACAGGCTTGGTTCATAGGGACTTAAAACCTCATAATATCCTGTTTCACGAAGGGACATGGAAGCTTTCCGATTTTGGCCTAATCTCACCGCCAAAAGAAATTAATGAACTTTCATTGACTAGTACGGGAGAAAACCCAAGAACAGAATTGTATTGTTCGCCTGAACAAGCAATGGACTTCAAAAGAGTAACAATAGGAGCAGATATTTACTCATTCGGGGCTATTCTTCATGATATATTTTCTAGCAAGACAAGAGTTCCTTATTCAGAATTGACAGCAGAAGGAGAGATAGGATGGATAATAGAAAAGTGTACTAAAAAGGATCCTCAATTGCGCTTTTCGAGCGTTACCGTTCTTCGAGACAGCCTACTTTCTGTCCTTTCCAAAGGTGAGGGGATAACATTCAACCATAATGAACAAGAAATTTCGGGGCAATTAAAAGAAATTGAAAAATGGAGCGTTGAGGATTTTGAACGTTTCATTTTTTATATAAAAAGGTTTGATTATAAGGAATTCAATGTTTTTTTAGAATTTAATTCAGATGTATTTCAGCAATTTAGAGATTTGAATATTGCGCTTTTTGATGACATTAGTTTGATGTACGGTGAATGGGTTAGTGTAAATACTTTTAGATTTGACTATTGTGATGTAGTAGTTAATCATTTAGAATATATTTACAGTAGCACCACTGATATCGAAGTCAAAGCGCTAATAGCGCTGGCTGCAGCACGCTTAGGACGACGGCATAATAGATGGTATGTCATGCATAGAGTAATTAAAATGTGTAACCCCGGGATACCTGATTCGCTGGCATTTCGATTGAATTTGGAAATAGATATGCATGAAAACGCTAAAGAGGATTTTCTTCGTTGTGCGTCGCAAATCGGATATTCATTGGATGTATACCACCCACAAATTCAAAAGGTTTTACACCAATGAGGGTTGCTTAAAGAATCAAATACATCGACCTAAATCCTGAAAATACAACCACGAATAAATTGCAAATCAATCATTAACATATTTATAACTAATCAACTTATATAACAATTTAATTATCAACCAATTAATAAATATGTGGCATTTTAACTAACAATCTATGACCTCTAAAAAATATATCGCCTTTCTTGATATCCTTGGGTTTAAAGACCTCATTGAAAATAATAAACTTGACGACATTGAAAAATTATATGATACTCTTCAAAAATCTGTGCTTTATTCTTTTGCCATTAGCAATCCAGAACATAAATTGATAAATAAAGGGAAGGTGGACTTACCTTCAATTAAGGAAACAAATCTCAATTCCTTAGTTATTTCGGACAGCATTATTATTTGGACTGATGACGATAGCCAAGGTAGTTTTTTCGAACTCATATTAGCAGTAAAGTACTTCATGTATTTCTCAATGCAATCGGGATTTCCACTACGAGGTGGAATTTCATCCGGTGAACTTGTCGTTAAAAATGGGCGACACGAAAAAAGCCCTAAATTTAATTCATATACAACTTTACTTGGTTTATCTCTAACAAGGGCTTATATCCTAGAAAGTAAGTCAGAATGGTCTGGCTGTATAATAGACGAAAAATGTGTTGAGCATTTTACGAATAAATTAAAAAGTTATGATAGCAATACAGCAAACTTAGAATTCTTCGAAGAAATGGACATAATTCGTTCATATAAAGTGCCAATGAAATCAGGCCCCATTAAAAAATACTACACCATAAACTGGACACATTTTAATGGACCAAGACTTACCGCTTCTCAAGTTAGAAGGGCTTTTCGAACTCACAATAAAAGTATATCTGATTGGTCAGTAGAAAATAAAATCGCAAACACCTTGAAATTTCTTGCTGACACAAAGAAAGGATATAAGGAATTAGCTATTAAACTTACAGATAGGAAAAATGCCACATAACAAGGTGTTGCCAAAAGTGTGACTGAAAGGTGTCGAAAGGAAATTTGTAAACTCAGCTATACTCTCCGATTGAACTTTAGTCGTAAATCTCCGTCTTCGGCAATACCGAACCGTTGTACATGTATATATAGTAGTACAAAAAGAAGAAAGAAGGGCAATTAAACTTTGAAATGCATGTGTCGGCTTCCGCAAATTAAGACGACGTAATTTTTATAAAATTCGTAGGAAAGATATTGAATTATCTAGAATACCTTCGATACTCCTTTTTTAGTTTCACCCCCCGGTAGTGCGTTATTGGTGTTGGTTCTCCGGGAGCAACTATTGATGCCGCAATAGCGACCTGTTCAAAGTGCTCATACGGATAATCTCCATCTTCAAGCGGCGCTTCATTGTCATCGCAATATTCCATTTGGCGCTCAAACACTGAAGCGTCAATAACCGGAATCACTTCATAAGCCATTTGGCTACCGCTTTGAGTTGTTCTGAGCCGCATAATTCGTTGTGTCATCATGGCTAAATCTTCAAATCATAAAAATGGAAAGCTTTTATTTCCCCTTCGGTGACTTAGGAGGAGGCGGATTCCTTGAAGTGGGTAGTTGTCCTCCTTTCACTTCTCCTCTAGTTGTACTTACGGTCGACTTTGGCGACGGTGCTGGTTTTTGTTTTGACATGGTCTATGAATTTTGAGTATAATAATGATTTTCAATATAAAGCAAAGCCTTTTCGTCAGCCTTCTTCTGCATTCTTTTACCTACGTTAATGCGGAGATTATTATCGAGCGTTTCAATATCGATATTACAATCTCTAATCTCGAAATACCGTTCAAACGCAATGTCCGGATCGAGGTCTTTGATCTTTAACTCACACCACAATTTATCTAGCTTTTCGAATTTATCTACATACTTCAAGCGATATTCGCTAATTGATTTAATTGTCTTCTCATCGGTGGACAGCAAAGGAAACAGCTTTTCCCCAAGTTGAATTAATGTTAAAACTCCGCAAGCTATTAAAGGCCCCGTTTCATCCCAAAAATAAGAAGCACCGCCCAAGAACGTCCCAATTGTAAGGAATATTCGATATCGAGCGTTCCAATCCTTCACTCGAGCGAGATGTGCAATAACGTATTCATCATACTTTTTACAGTCGAGCAATTCATTCCATATCCGATGTTCTATTGTCATTCTATGTTCTCTGATATTCCTCTATATAAATGCAATTGGCAAGCAAAATATTTGCAGATTATAACAAATCCCAATTTTTTCTAATCTCTGACGTGTTTTTGTCAACATCTAGCCTAATATCCGATATATTAGCACCCGTAAAAACTCTACCTGCAAATACGTCTACCAGAATACAACTCTTTGGATTCAGCTTAACTCCTTTCTTGCCAAAAAAATCGCTCAACACAAATAACATAATATCGGCCTCAGTCTTAGAAATTTCTTTTGTGGTAAAATTGAATTTTAGAAATCCTATTTGTGTTGCTCCGACCTCATCATACACCAACATATCAGCCACAGCTCCAATTCGAACGCCATTTTTAATTATGGAATCTCTTCTATGTGTCAAATTGCTATTCACAATGTTTTTGTCCAGAAATGGCGTTAAAAGCGCCGAAATAGCGCATATTGCATCTAATCCATTAGCAGAATAAACCCGATTTTTGTAGCCATCCTTATTTTCCGGATAAGCTTTTGCTTCATTTCGATAGGCTTGAGCTTGTCTTTTGAATTCCTCAAAATACATGTCACTATCTTCAAAATTAGCTGCAAACATTTCGCACACAAGCTTTCTTGCCATTTCGTAAAACCTAGGAACATAATCACCGGGATATTTACATCCACGCAAAATACTGGTCTTTCTCCTTTCTGAAGCAACCATATACTGCGAAAATCGCTTAAGGGAGAGCCTCGGCTCTGCCACAACTTTTATGACTTTTAATTCAACGTTTTCTTCAACCATCATAACACACCCTATTATATTTCTAAAAATCTGCTGGGCACTTTTACCAAATTAAGGACCACTTAATTGCGGCATCAATGAGCCAAAACAAATTTAACCCATTTAATTTCAGGACGGTAGGAATTGTTATCAACAGGTGTTGAATTATTCACAGTGTGGATAAAAATTATAGAATAAATTACTAAATATGACCTAAAAATCAGCTTACTACTAATATTTTTATGTTTGAAATTCGGTAGAATGTGGATAAATGGCGTAGGGTTTAGGCACACTTATTGACTGGAATAGGATGGCTTATCACCCCCCTAAACATAATTGACCAAGTGTAAAATAAAACTAGCAGATTACTACAGGGAAGCCGTACTCCTCTCTTTTACAAGATCATAAATACTGTTAATCAATGATCGTCTTTCTGGTCAAGCTTACTTATTAGTTGATTGAGTTCTTTTATATGACGGCTGAGATTCCTATTTTCAAAATAGAAATTCATTTGATCATTGAGTGACATAAATCTCATCTTATATAGCGCCATCGACAGTTTGAACTTTTGCTTATGAGAATTTCTACCGTTCGGACTGCTGTAAAAGATCAATTCACCTTCGAAGGTTTCCGGTTTGCTCTCCTTACCATCTGGGAAAAAGGACTCAGTCGGTCTGACGTACCTCGAAACGCTCTGGCCAGCAGGCAGACTATAAACATCGATATCGTCGTCCGCATTTGAAAACCTGACTTCTGTATTGTCCTCATCTTTCAATGGCTTTATCCAATGAATTTTTATATTGTATGCCGTTGAGCCACCATCGTTTCGAATGACAAGGCCAGTCGCAAATTTGTGTGATGTGGTATCAAAATAAATATTCAGGAACGGATCGTGCGCGTCTTCCATCCGCCAATTTAATTTCAATGAGCCATATATTGTTAATAGAGAAGCTATAACGGCTAGAGTTGCTGCAAAAGCTGCCCATTCTTTTACAATGAAAGTACTGATAGCGATACCTATTGTTACAGCTGCTGTTATTGTTAAGAAAATCCAATATAGGAGTCTTGAGGTTTTCACATTAACTTCTCCTTAAAATACTCCGCTGTCTCTACGTCTTTAAAATAATTATGCATGTTAAAAAAAAGTCCTATAGATTATTTTCAGTCATCCAATGTCTCCTCAATAACAGCGCGAAGCTCTTCTTTATTAGGCAGGTACAATTGGTATTTGGTAACGAACAACTGTGAAGATACGTTATGCATGGCATATTGAATGAGCAATTCATCCTTTTCTTTGGCCAACACGATACCAATCGGCGGATTATCCCCTTCGGTATTTTCTTCATTTTCGAAATAACCAAGGTACATATTCATCTGACCGACATCTTCATATCCGGCTTCTTCACGCTTCAAATCGATTAATACAAAGCATTTCAATATACGGTGATAAAATACCAAATCGACGTAGTGATGCCGATTGCCCAAAGTAATCCGATATTGCCGACCAATAAATGCAAATCCTTTACCTAGCTCCAATAGGAAATGTTGCAGGTGCTCGATAATCCGGCTTTCCAATTCAGACTCACTATGATGATGCCGCTCGGGTATTTTCAGGAAATCCAGCACATAAGGGTCCCGGATGATATCATCAGGTTTGGTTACCTGTTGCCCTTGCCGGGCTAGCTGGAGAATACCTTCTTTATCCTTGGATGCGGCTAACCGGAGGAATAAGGAGGATTTCTTTTGACGTTTGAGCTCGCGCACATTCCATCTTTCATTGATAGCTTGCTTTTCATAAAAAGACCTCTCTAATGGATCGTCAGTCTTCAAGAGTTCTACATAATGCGACCAGCCCAATTTGTGAGACAGCGTCTCACAAATTGGATAAGTATTATATAATGATCTCATATGATTTAGGTTAGACCTACTGAACCCCTTACCGTACCGTATCGTCAAATCAGTGGCTAATTGCTCCAACAGCCTCTTTCCATACGCTGCGCGCAACGCTCCTCTCTGCTCAAACTCAACAATATATTGCCCGATTTCCCAGTAAGTTTGGACCAGCTGTTTATCTACGGCTTGAGCAGCGCGTTGCCTCCCCAGCTCATAGGTATTGGATATCTTATTGACTAATGCTTGATACTCCTGTTGACTTACTAATTCCATCATAAGTTAGGTTAGATTATTGCATCGTTAAAACCTGCTCAAATATACCGATTACCGAGAAACTACTTAATTCATCGTCTGCTAACCGCAACGGTTGGTAGCTAGAAACGTTTGATTTCGGTGTCAATGTAATGGCCTGATGGTGCCATCCTTCCTCATCTTGGTATTTGGCGCTATGGTATTCTTTTACGGTATACTGCGATCCAAAATCGGCATCTTGCCTATCGGTATGTTGGGCCAGAACGATAAGTCCATTGCGGCTACCGCCTTGATATTTTTTGAACAAGCAAATCGAACCGTTGGGAATAATCTTGTTCATCGACTCCCCTACCACACGACAGGCAAAATGATCTTCGGTAACACGGATGCCTTCGGGAACACGGATAAACTCCTTTTCACCATCGCTCACCTGCTGTTGCTCGCTGAAATTGCCAGCCGCGGCGGAGAGGTCGTATAGGGGAACACTGTTTTCAAAAGGGATGAGCGGAGCTTCTTTGGGATTAGCTTCCTCCGCTGCGGGGATGTATTGGGCAAAATAATCGCGTAGCGCTTCATCACAAACGTACACATAGGTGCCTCGGATACCCCGGAGCATAAGGGTACGGTAAATGTTGAGAATATAATTCTTAAGGCGCCGGGCGTCTTTTATCGTATTCTTGCCATTCTTATCATGGTAATGCTCGCGGTGGATGATGATCTCTTTGGCAATGGGGTCATATCCAATCTCGGGGCCGAAAATGATTCCCGTATAATTAAGATCATACCCTTGGGTGGTATGGATACATCCTACTTCATGGACGGCATTGACAGAATTGACCCAATCGATATTGGTGCCGTTCCAACGAAGTTGCATGCCCTCAAGGTGGATATCGTATGCCTGCTTGTCGCGTTTCGACAGCCAGGGCCAAGCATATCCGGCAACCATACGGGATAAACCACCTTCCTTTTCCTTCTCTTGAATAGTTGCGTGAAGAGCTGGCAAATGACGGAAGAGTTTTAACTCATAGACTGTACTTTGATAAGGCTTACCGCCCATAGACATCCCTTCATACAAAAGCTTGTGCAAAAAACGCACATACTTCTTACCCCCACGCACACGGAATTGGGCGAACAAATCAATTACGTTGGTATCCACATGATCTCGCAGCCGGTCAAACACAACTTCATCTGCATCTGAGGGACGTATAGACTGATATTTATCGTAAAAAAATACGGACTTCCTCCCGCGTAATTCCACCCAGTCTACTTCGGTGCACGTAGACTTGTCAAATCCCATCGCTGCTGCCGCTTGGTCAAAATTCTTGAAATAACTTCCCAGATTTACCCGTTTGCGCAGCCGGTGCGCTTCATCGACAACTAAAACATCGTATGATCGATTGGCTAGTTCGGCCGGGCCGATGACCATGTCGGGATGCAAGTCTTTAACATGCTTAAAAATCTTCTTGAGCGTAGCCCGAAAGGATGACATGGGTACCACCAGTGCCATTTTGGGCTGTGGAAAGCGCGCCCTGAATTGGAGTGCGAGCTGAGCTATTTCATATTCTTCGCCCTGTAACGTCGAAAGTTCAAAATCCTCCAAAGAGGTATTGAGCAACTTGAACAGGTAAACAGCCATCACGGTTTTGCCCGAGCCGGCACCGCCCTCGATCATCGTGAACCGGTGAGACTCGTCTAACAGTGACTTCAAAATGGCTTTCACACCATCCCGTTGCTCTGTGCTCAATGTTTTAAAGGGAGAATACTTAAAGGCATCCAGGTTATCAATCTGCTCCAACGTGCGTGTAGCGATCTTAAGATCTCTCAGGTTCTTCCAAATAGCCCTGAACATGGGCTGATACACCTGATGCTTTTGGTAGTAATTGTGGTTGCTAAGCCCTAGATTGCCATTGAGTAATTTATACTTTCCGTCGCCATCGAGGTATCTGATCAGGTTGGACTCGATATCAAGCGTTGCCGATTTATTGAACTTATCGCTATAAATTAAATGGGTTTCTGTAAGGGTGGCCTTTGATTCATTGCGGAAATGGACTACCATCCGTGAAACGGCATCTGAGGTCTCGCCCACGTACGCCTGTTTTGACCCTCCATTGCTCAACAGGTAAATAATAGGCCAAAACTGCTGTGCAAAAGCCACATTTTGCAGCGTTTTTGGAAGATGGGCTCCAAAGGGGTATTGGGTGATTTCAAATCCGGATTGGCCGGTCATAATTCGTCGTATTTTTTGGCGCTCCCTTTGGCTTTATCTATGGGATATTTCTCGGCGTTTCTGGCGATCTTATCGCTGACTATTTGGTTGACGTCAAGGTTGTATTTGTCGGCCAGTTGCAGGGCAAAGGCAAATACATCGGCCAGCTCCTCCTTGACCTTTTGCGAATCGGCCTCTTCGGCTTTCTTCCAAAGGAAGAGTTCGTTGAGTTCCGCCGCTTCGATGCTAAGCGCCAATGCCAGATCCTTGGCGTTGTGGAACTGTGCCCAGTCGCGCTCTGCATTAAATTGCCGTAGCTTATTGATAAGGTCTTGCCAATCGCTCATATGCATAGAAGGTTTGTGGGTTAAAGATAGGATTTTTTGCAACTTCATAAAAAAATCCTGTTCTGTCGAAATAGGAACCGCCCAAATGGGGTTAGGGGGCTATCAACCTAAACCTATGCCGAATATACGTACATTGGCTTTTATCGTGCGAGCAACAAGTTGACACGTCAACAAGGTGCATCCACAGTACAGCGATGTCCAGGCTCCTTCAGGCTATTGAAAAAGTGAAGGTTAGTGGAAAATTGATTATTTTTGTACAAGGTGAATACGAATTGGAAACGGATCTTCATGGTTGGCTGTAGGTATTGAAGATACACCCCAGAGCTAAACAAACCGGCTAAAATTCTACGTGCTACTAAAATAAATAATGATGTCCGAATATCAAACTCCAAAAGATCGCGCATATGTTCGCACCCTCATTGACGCTGCCAAAAAAGAGGCTGAGACATTTTTGCAGCTTAAGTATACTGCTGAACGAAGCGATGGCACCATTCCCGTTAAATACCGTGAACTGATGTCCGTTGCTGTTGCGTTAACCACTCAGTGTGCATATTGCATTGAATCACACATCCAAAACGCTGTTGAGGCAGGGGCGACCCGCGAAGAGATTGCGGAAACGGTATTTATCGCGGCGGTACTTCGCGCAGGGGGTGCAGTTGGAAATGGCCTTTTAGCTATGCGTCTTTTCGAGGAAGCTACTTCGGGTAAATAGATCTCCTGCTATCACTAATCATATATCGAAACTGTATTTGTCGGCGAGTTGCGGAGCAAGGGAGGCGTCATATTGTGCTTTGTCTTTAAATAACGCTATATTTCATTGTTGCCATAGTTTCTAATAATCATTTATTGAGTACTCCCGTTTACGTCAGCCCAATAGGACAGCCATAGTATGGGAGCGCCTGTTTTACGAACGGCGTACTCATCAGCCAGATACAACAGCTTGGTCGCTTTTGAAACGCCTAACTGCTAGATTCGCTCCACAAGATATAAAATGGCGTTTTCTGCTTTATGTTTTGCAAAAGTGTTATTCATTGTCAGCAAAGGTAGGGTCAGGTTGTGCGAACTGCGTATATCTTCGATAATATTATCCGCACTTCTCCCGGATTGGTGCACTGAACAAATGTTGCGAAGGTATGGTATAGCGACATAAAGATTTTACTAAAAAAATTATCATTTTTGAAATTATATTATTTACCTTTGTCATGAGCATATGATCTCAACGGATCACAGTTTTATCATCCACCGAATATGAATCTTATGACCGAAAACCAAATCGAAATTTATCAAAGCAAGGATGGACAGACCTTAGTGGAAGTTAAGTTTGAAAGGATACCATTTGGCTGACACAAGCGCAGATAGCCAAACTGTTTCAAACAACTCCTCAAAACATCACAATGCATCTTCGTAGTATTTATAACGAATATGAATTGGAAGAGATAGCAACTTGTAAGGATTTCTTACAAGTTCGGAATGAAGGCAATCGCACGATTAAACGTAATCAGAAACATTACAATTTAGATGCCATTATATCGGTAGGTTATCGGGTAAAATCTATCCAAGCTACACAATTCCGAATTTGGGCCACAAAACGTCTCAAGGAATATCTGATACATGGTTATACCGTCAACGAAAAGCGGCTTGCCCAGAAGCAACAGGAAGTACAGACTTTGAAGGATGGTATACGCATATTGAGCCGAGCATTTGAAAAACGATCGGACGACGAGCAGTTGGATTGGTTGACGCAGTTTGCGAAAGGGCTTGAATTGCTCGATGACTATTGCCTCCCTGCTTGAGCTATTCGTCGTTCATCGTGAATCCTTTTACGATATATTCACGCAAACGTGCAGTGGCCCATTGTCGAAACTTGGTGCCTTGATGGCTTTTGACGCGATAACCTACCGAGATGATGACATCGAGGTTGTAGAACTTGACAGGCCTATCCAAAGTACTAATGTGCAAAATTTGCACATTGCTTTTTTCGTCTAACTCCCCTTCTGCGAAAACGTTTGCTATATGCTTGGTTACGACACTTCGTTCTTTTTGAAATAGCTCCCCCATCTGCGCTTGTGTTAGCCAAACCGTTTCGTTTTCTAACCGGGTCTCAATGCGGGTAATCCCGTCGTCACTTTGATAAATTAGGATATCGCTTGTTTTCTCTATCATTTTGTCAAAAGGAAGTCTATCCCTATTTCAATAGAAACAGGGATAGACGCTCACCAAAATGGGGTTAAGCCTTACCGCTGTGCAGCGTAAGCTCGCCTACGTTAACTCCGTCATCCCGCAGCATGACCAGGTTTAAGGTGTGGTTATCGGCGCTTGCCTTTATTACCGTCCGTTTGGTTTCGGCCGGACCGCCGCCGATCACCAAGGGATAATGATGTTCGTCGTTGGGTTGATGAACACCGTAACGATGGGTATGCCCACAGATCACCAGATCAATTTTTCCTTGATTGAACAACGGGTTAAATAACTCGCGGCAATGCATGGTTCCGTGCCAATCGCCCGATTCGAAGGTGGGGATATGCATGATGACCACGCGGAAGGATGCTTCCTGATACGCTGCTGTTTCAATTTCTTTAGCAAGCCACCTGGCTTGTTCCTCCCGGTAAGCATCGAAGGCAACCAGCCCCTGGTACACCTCATGGTTATCCTCCTTATCTTCGCCGGTATCCAGCACGATGAAATGTACGGGGCCTTGTCTGAACGAGAAATAATACCGGTTACCGGGATTCTCAAAATAAAGTCCGTGCTGACGGGCGAAAACACCTCTGGTTTCATGGTTTCCCCGGGTGAACAGGAAAGGCGTGGTGGTGCTAAAGAGTTCGCCGAGCGGATTTAACAGGTGGTCGATGATCTGTTGCTGATCGGTTTCAAAGTCGAACATGTCGCCATTGAGAAAAACCATATCCTTCGGAAAATCACCCACCAATGACCAAAGATGGGGAAAAGACGCCGGGCGATCGTGGATATCATTCAATACGACCCAGGAAACCTTTTCTGCTGTGGGCACAGGCGTGGTAAAAGAAAATGCTTCACTGTCCTGCTGATCGCCCCAGGTCATCTTGTATGGGGCAAACTCCAGAATCTCACGGGATGATATTTTGTAGGTATATTTTTTACCCGGAGTAAGACCTTTCAGGGTAATCCGATTGATGAGGTTGTGCGCGTCTACCAATCCCATATCTGCATGTACTGCCTTTTGGCTGGGCTTCTCCTCTCCGTATTCTACCCAGCTCGCACACGGCTTGGCCGTAATCCACATGATGGTGCATGAAGTGGGACTTAAATTCTGGATATACGGTTTGGTGGCGAACAGGTTGTCTGAGCGACCTGCAACACCGTCCATCGCTTCTGTGAGGTTGCGATAGGGCAACAAGCCGGCCAGTCCGGCCATTGCTACGTTGCCAATAAAGTTTCGTCGGCTATATGCTGTATTTTCTTTCATTGCCATCATTGTTAATTGCCTGTCTGCTTTGCAGCAATGAAGCTTGCATAGGTGATCATGCAAGCTTCATTTGTTTTGAATTAGTTTAGAAGCCGGGGTTTTGTACAAGCAGCGGATTGCGGTTCATTTCAGAAAGCTGTATGGGCATAAAATACATTTTATCGTCCCAATGCCTGTTTTGAATATCCACCACTTTATAGGTATAGTCGTGATAGGTACTTCGATCCGCCCGGTCTGTGCCATGCACGGTAATATCAATACCCTGTGCATTTTTGTTCATCACTTCGGGGGCAATCATCCAACGGCGGATGTCCCAAAAGCGGTGGTCTTCAAAGGCCAATTCGATACGTCGCTCATTCTGGAGCTCAGTTTCCAAAGCAACTCCTGTGAGTGACGTGGTAAATTCAGGCATGCCGGCCCTTCGCCTGATTTGGTTGAGCGCTTCCCTTGCCTCCTGTTCCTGTCCCAGTTCGATACAGGCTTCCGCGTAGATCAACAGGATTTCTGCATACCGGAAAACCGGCCAGGGAATTTCCTGTGCGTTAGCCATGTGTTCGTTGGTCGGATCGAGAAACTTCCGGAGATAATAGTTGGGATAGCTACCGTTCCAATCTTCGATCGGACCGTTGCGGGTGTCAATACCCGGCAATGTACTACCGTTGGGCAAAATCAGTGTATTAAATGTCTGTACGATACCAACAGGGTCATAGATTTCCCCGTCGGGTGTCCGGGGTTTCCAGGGCGCGCCGTCATAAAATACCGTGGCATAAAACCGGGGGTCGCGGTTTTCATACGGGTGGGCGGCATGCTCCGGATTATCCCAGTCGAATTCCGAACCATCTGCCATCCGGTAAGCGTCCACCTGTGCCTGGATGGGTGAATTTTCGCCATAGCCGTGATAACCATTGGGATGGAACCAAATGCCCACCTGGGGAGCACCATTTTCGACGCTGGTGAAACGGTTCATGATGATCTCTTCGTTGTTTTTCATCAGGAACAGGTTGGCGTAATTGGCTGCCGTGGAATCACCGGGTCCGGGATTTGCCATATACAGCTGGTATTGATTAAGATCCATCAACGCTTTGGCTGCGTCACGGGCGGCGGTCCACCGGGCTTGCCTATCGGCATCTGACGCATTTTCGTACCCCGTTTCCGGCATGCCGCTTGGATTCACGTTGTAGAGGTCGCTTGCTGCATGGAGCAAGATCCGTGCTTTCAAGGCCATAGCCGCACCTTTGGTAGCACGGCCCAGATTGGCGGCATCGTGAGAAGCCGGAAGTAATGCGGCTGCTGAATCGGCATCGTTGGCAATGAAGGCAACCGTCTCTTCGAAGGTGTTCCTCGCAATGGACGTACTATCTTCCAGTCCATATACCTGGGTAATCAGGGGCACACCGCCGTTCATACGCAACAACGTCTGATAATAATAGCCCCGTAGAAAATAGGCCTCACCCCGCAGTCGCTGCACCATTTCCCGGTCTGATACCATGGACTGACTGGAGTTTTCAAGAAAATCATTGCACATACGGATGGCAGTATACAAATTGCTCCATACGAGAAAATTAAAACGCCCTGCGTCTCCCAGTATGTCAAGATTGGATGAGGTGATGGTCGATTGTATAATGGGGGTGGCGCCGTTCGTCCACATCGCCTCATCGCCGCATACGCTCAGGCCGCTCGTCGAATTGAATTCGCCTAAGCCGATGGTCCGGTACATCTCATTGACATAGGCTTGCATCAGATTCACATCCTCCCAAACTGCCTCACCGGTAATTTGGTTAGATGGCTGTATCTCCAGCATTTTGTTGCAGCCTGCCAGCATGGCGGTGGCGGCTGTTACGAGGAATAGGATAATCGAATGTTTTTTCATGATCTGTCTGTTAATGATTAAAAGGTTAGGTCAAGCCCCACGTTATATATCCTTGTCTGGGGGTAATAATGGCCCGAATTATTGCTCGCCTCGGGGTCCAGCAACTTAAGCTTATCCCAGGTAATCAGGTTAAAGCCACTGAGGTAGACCCGCAAATTTTGTACACCAATCTTGCTCAGCCAGGTGCCGGGCAAGTCATACGCGACCTGTGCCGACTTCAGGCGGAGATAGTCTGTACTACGCAGGTAATGCGAGTTGCTTCCCGTCCAGTAAACATCTCCGCGGTTATATGCACGCGGACCGGAATAGTAGCTTTGTGCCGGGTCGGGCCGCATCCCGGTAGGGTCGGTGGGGTCGGGCTTCCAGCGGTTTTCGGCAAAATCAGCCAGGTAATTGCCAATATCGCCGGACTCACTGCTAAATACGTACCGTACGGCACCGGCCGCACCCTGGAACAGGACATTTATACTGAACTGCTTCCAGTTAGCCCCAAGGGCCAAACCACCTGTAAAGGTAGGCGTGGTATTCTTGTTGACGCGTACCTGGTCGTTGGCGTCTATCACGCCGTCATTGTTCTTGTCTTCATAAATCACGTCACCGGGGCGGGCGCCTGACCAATGCGTATATTTTTCTACGTCTGCCTCGTTCTGGAAGATACCGAGTGCATTATAGTACAGCCCGGTATTGATTTTCAGGCCCGTTGATCGCTGGTAATCGGGTACATTACTTGGTTCATCCCAGAATTCGATGCTGGTGGTGGAGAAACCAGCGTTCAATGACGCATTAAACGAGAAATCGGAGTTTACCTGCTGGTTCCAGGACACGTTGCCATCATATCCCCAGCTTTTAACCTTGCCCAAGTTCTCCCTTGGAAGCGTCAGGCCGGCGCTCTGTGGAATGGAGGCATTTCTCGCGATGAGGATACCGCTACGCATCTGGTTCCAGTAATCAAATGTAAAACGAAGCCGGTTATCCAGCAACGCCGCGTCGATACCGATGTCGAGCTGATCCGCCTGCTCCCAGGTAATATACGGATTGGCAACACTTGAGGGAATAATACTTTGGACCACCTGATCCTCTCCGAACACATAGCCACCGCCGAACTGGAATCCGCTCAAATATTGTTGTGCTTCCACCAGCGCATTGGCATCGGTAATATCATTACCGGTTCGCCCCCAGGAGCCCCGGAGCTTCAGGTCGTTTACAAAATTCACTTGATCCTTCATGAATGACTCTTCTGATATCCGCCACCCGGCAGAAACAGCGGGGAAAAAGCCGAACCTTTTTTCTTGGGGGAAGAGGTAAGAGCCATCGTAACGCCCCACAAACTGGAAAAGGTATTTGTGATCGAAGATATAGTCGATACGCCCGAAATAGCTTAACCGGGAGCCATCTGCCGAAGAACCGCCGTTACTCCAGTTTGTCTGTGAACCCGCAAACAGCTCATCAATGCTCGTGGAAACGAATCCACGGCGGAACGCCTCGAACGTATTGTATCCGAATTGCGTTAATTCGAGACCGGCCATCACGCCTATGTCGTGTACCCCGAAGCTGCGCTTGTAATTGGCCACCACGTTTTCCATGGTTTTTTGCTCCTGATAAAAGGTTTGTCTGAGCGAAGGATCTGTGGCTCCCGCTGAATAGGCGTGCAAGAACTGCTCGGGATCCTGCATGCCATTGTTAATATAGGAAGGCTTGTCAAATGAATACAACGTCCAGGGCGTTTGCCAGTTTTTATTCTGTTGAAATTGTTTGTTGTAGGAAAAAAGCCCGGTGATGTCAAAACCTTCCAGTCCGGGAATCGTGACCGTCATCGACAGATTCCCTGTGAGGTAATAGCGATCAATCTGGTTTGAACCAGTCGCGGGTGTGCCCGTCACAACCGGTTGAATGCCATCGCTCAAATCAGGTCCGGGGAGGCCATTGGGAAAGTAAGCCGGATCGGAAGGCCTACCGCGCATCAGCATCCGGAAGATATTGCCAGCGGAAACGGTGGGATAATTCCGGTCTTCCAGCCGTCCACTCAGGTCGAGGCCCAATTTGATACTTTTGGTAACCTGGTTGGTGATGTTGCTTCTGAAATTATACTGGTTATAACGGGTTGCACTGTTCTCATAGAACGCATCCTCAGTTAACCCTCCTAAAGACAGGAAATACGTGAGTTTATCGGTACCTCCTGATACGGAAAGATTTCCATTGGTTTGGGACGAAAGGTCTTTCAACCCTACTTCATACCAGTCGGTTTCGGGGTATAACCAGGGATCTCTGTTCGGCTGCTTGTAAGCCTCAATCTGTTCCTCGGTAAATTGGGCCGTGGTACCGTGGTAGACCATCGTTTCGTTTAGCATCTCCATGTAATCAACGGCCCCGGCCAGTTCGGGGATACGGGTCGGCTGTGTAAAACCCTGGTCGAGTTTTAGCGAAAACCTTGCCGGCTGGTTCTTCTCGCCACGTTTCGTCGTGATCAGGATGACGCCATTGGCAGCCTGCGAACCGTAAATCGAAGCGGTGGCATCTTTCAGCACACTCACATTTTCGATATCGTTGGGATTGATCCGCTCTAAAGCGGCATTGGGAGTAACGACGCCGTCTACGACAAGCAAGGGTGCATTGTTGTTCAAACTGTGGTTTCCCCGAATAAGTATGGAGCTCCCGCCACTCCCCGGCTCGCCGTTTCCATTTATGGCAACCACACCTGGTAAACGACCCGCAAGGGTGTTCGAAAAATTGGTTACGGGAGCTTCCCGCAATGTTTTTACGGGAACGCTGGCAACAGAACCGGTCAGGTTATCCCTTTTTTGTGTGCCATACCCGACAACCACCACCTCATCCAATTGCGTATCGTCTCTCGTTAACGTGAAATTAACATCGATGCGTTTTCCTTCATTCACGGTCAGATTGCTTTTCTGCTGCTTCTGATAAGATAGGTAACCTACTTCCAGCGTATAGGTACCGGGCTGTAGGCTGATGGAATAACGCCCGTCTGGGCCTGTGGAATAAGAGCGGTCGGTTTCAAGGACATTGATCGTGGCTCCGGAAAGCGGCTCATTGTCAGGATCGGTTACGATACCACTTATCGTTCCGGGTTGCTGCTGGGCCTGTGCCAACAACAGTTGAGAAAAGATCATGATCACCGCGCCTACCGAAAGAGCAAAGCGCTTGATCCATAGCATAAGCTGTCTATTTTTGTTCATATTTCTGAGTTATTAGTTGTTTTTAGTGAAGAAATCGGTTATATCGACTAATTATTGGTCTGTCAAACAAAGCTATACCCAGAAAAGAGGTCAGACAGGCATCAATTTCATGCCTATTTTTGGTTAGGACAAAAAAAACAAATAAATCTTTGACCATATTTTATATAAATTGTTTCAATAAATTTAATTGGATTGCTACAGCAGTATTATCGACTATTGCGTTTTCATCTCGGCAGCTAAAGTAGCTAATCGGGAAAACGGGCATATTTCTGCCGTATTAAGTTTTTATTAATTCAATTTATTTTTCTTGTATATGGCTTTGCTTTGTGCGTTAAAAATACTGTTGTTTACAATTATTAACCCGTCGTGCGATTTGAGTAATCGATAAATTATGTTAGTTAAAACGGGAAATAAGTTATACATTATACTGAAGCATATATAGAAAAGCATCTCATATGTTTCTATAGGCACAACTTAAAGACGAAGTTCGAGAAGATACAGCGGATTTGCAAATCTGTTTTGTCAAAGTACCTTTATCCAGACGGGAATCTGGAGCTTTACCGGAACAAACCCGGATGAACGACTGATATTTAACCTCAATTGCCAAGCCGATACAAACTCCCCTTCTTCTAATCCCTGGGGATCAAACAAGTTATATTTGTTGTTTACTTGTTTCTTGGCAAAATCTACAAAAGGATCCAGACCAGTAATTTGGAGAAGTTCAACCAGGTAGCCAATTCGTTTGGTAACCGCTACGGTGTGTCGCGTGAAACATACCGGTAAGCGATGGAAAATTACCGAAAGCAAAACAACGTGGATAGAATGACAGTGGTGTAGTTTACATTCGTTATTTCAGTTTGACAGACAGTGTTTCACCTTCTTCCAGTTCCACAAACTTGTCTAATTTGTCGTAATGGGACGTCGTATAATACCTCCGTTCATAGTAATCAGCGCGCGCATTACCGGCATAGCCACTTCCCGTGTAGGCATCGTAGTAGTTCCCCTCATCCCAGGGTAGGATGGCCTCCAAGTAGTACTTACCCGGTTTCATCTTAGGAAAAGTAAACTCCCCATCGCTATTTGTTACGGCAGTCAGTTTAAATTTCCAGGCGACCGGATCGATATAGGCAAACTTGAGCTTAACCGGGTTTTCCTTTCGCTTTACTTTCAGGTAATCCAACAAGTAGGGCGTTACCGGAAAAAGATAAACTGTAATCTTATTCGCATAGATCCTTTTCGCAAGCGGAGCGCTATAACCCAGCGGAGTCTTCGGCTTGGTATAGGCAACACCCTTGATGACGCCGGTTCCTTCGGCCAGGGCCGCCTGTGCCGCAACGGAATCGAAGGGTGTTTTTGCATACATCCGTACCGTATCGTCCCGTTCGGGCTGTACATACTGACCATAGGCAGCCGTTACCGTGGCAAAGGCCATAATAACGTAAATGAGTGCTTTTTTCTTCATCCTGTAACCCTTTTAAAACCGATATAGAATACTTCCGCCGATATGCGCCATGTTGCCCGTGGGTAAGACCTCCGTTTCCTTACTCAGCTTTGTCGCGTTGTAAAAAAGATAAAGACCCGCCTTGGGCCCGTTGAATCCGATTTGCGGAGCATAACTAAATCCGCCAGTCGAAGGACCTTCTAGGAAGCCCGCTTGGTACATCGCGTAGCCTGCTTGTCCACCGATAAAAAAACTATTGGCTACATAATAACGGACACCGGCGAGAAAGGGGATAAAACCGCGCGATTCGCCGTCGTAGGTACCTTCAGCGGAATCCCGGCCAAGAAAAAAACTAAGTCCAACATTTCCGACGGCAGTAAATGTGCGTGTAATCGGGACTTCACCCTGCAGATCGAACCCTATGCCAAAGGTATTGGTCTCTTTCAACGTGCCTATCGGTAAATTCACTTTAACCCCGGATGAGAACTCGGTAGTGAATGGAGCTTGCGCTTTCACGTCCACGGCAAACAATACAATAGCTGATAGCATCAAAGCCGAAAATAGATGTGCTGAATGTTTATGTTTCATGAGATTTGCATTAAAAAATGGTAGAACGAATCACAGCCATAAAATTAGCGGGATTGGTATCGCCTCGCAATACCTAAAACTTAGGTGTTTTTATCTCCCTATTTTTGAGTATTTTTCTCATGACAATCTGTGGTTTAACGTTAACCATTTTGACATTTTAAATTGGTTAACGCTATTCTTTTCTCTGGATCGGCTCGAAATTTTTTACAACAGGTTTGACAGCGTTGTCATATCACCGGAGGATAAAGCAGGATTTATTGCAGAGCTGACAAAATTGAATCCGGAGATCGAGGTGACGTAAAGACTTGCGTCAACTTGGTAAGTAGGCAGCACCACATTAGGAGTGGGCACCCATCAATTAATAATCTCTCCCTTGTTGTTGGCCAGTTTTTCCCGGAATTGCTGTATGGCCTCTGGTGTTTGCCGTACCCATTCCGTTACTTCACCAACGATTTTCATGGGCGCCTTGGTCCGGTAGGAACGCGTGGGATTGCCGGGAAACTTTTTATCCGTAACGTTTGGGTCATTTTCAAAGCTCCCGGTCGGTTCAACAATGTAAACACGTTCATGTCCCTCACCATTTGCTAATGCAGCAGCAAACCCTGCCCCGTTAACCATGGCAGTGAAGTAAATATGGTTCATGATAACGCCAGGGTGGTAATTGGATGAGCGCCCCGCGGTCAGCAAATCGCCCGCTTTCAAGTCGGCCCGCGTTCCATGATAGAAGGGACCGTTGTCAGCCGGTTTGTTGGCAAACGTAACAGCCAGTTCATGGTACTTCTTTGCCTGGGCGGACTCGCCCAACCCTTCGTAGCATTTGGCGATATGGGTATAGAGCGACGCAAAAGCACTATGTACGGAGCCGTCATTTACCGCCAAGGCGAACTGCAAAGCGGTTTCGTACCATTGCAGCCTGTCGGCATTGCTTTCTTGATGCCGAGCTACATAATATGCAGCAATAAATTTTTCAAGGTCGTCGGTGGCTTCGTGCCAAGCCTGAAGGAACAGCCGGCTTGCCTCTTCGGGTTTTCCGTTTTCGGCCATGCCCATGCCTTCAAGGCAGCGTTTCACAACGGGATTGCTCGGATTGAATTCCATGTATCGTTTTTTTGTGAAACACAAATGTAGGGGCATCTTTCTAAAGATAAGAACGTTTTGGACAATAATTGCCGCTGCAAAATAAAGCCTGCGAAAGCGTCGTTTTAATTATAGCAACTGTCCCTTTCTGAAGAAACTTCCCATCAGGGCGGCCGTCCAAATTTGTGAAATAGTATCTCACAAACCAGCAATCACTCATCCCGCAACGACTTTACCGGATTGGTCGTCGCCGCTCTTATTGCCTGCCAACTTGCCGAAAGGAGTACCAGAACAATGCCCGCAAGACCGGCAACCGCAAACGCCCACCACGGGATGTTGATGCGATAGGCGAAATTTTCAAGCCATCGTTTTACAGCCCATAAAGCGATGGGGCTTGCTACCACGAAAGCAACAAGTGCTAGCTTCACAAAATTCAGACTTAACAAAGTGACCATGTTTGCCACAGTGGCGCCCAGTACCTTCCTGATACCGATTTCACTTACTCGCTGTTGAGCGGAAAATAACGCCATACTCAAGATCCCGAGGGATGAAAGCAGGAGACTGAGTGAAGTGAAGGTGAGCAAAACGATAAATACTTTTCTGTCTTCTTTATACAAATTGTCAAACTCTTCATCAACAAATTGGTATTCGAAGGGTTTGTTGGGGTAATATTGCTTCCACACCCCCGCAACTGCGTTGAGTGCATCCTTGACTCTGCCGGCCTGCACCTCTACGAGAAATACAAGGCCCATCCCATTCTGGTCGAGCTCAAGAACCACGGGCTGTATAGGAATGTGCAGACTGGCATGATGAAAGTCTTTTACCACGCCGACAACAGTTCCCTGACGGAAACCTTGCTGATCGAAGTTCGTTCCTACTACCGGTTCTTTTAAGCCGAATGTTTTTACGGCTGTCTCATTGATGACGATGTTGTTTTTATCGGACGGGTTCGCACGGTCAAACCACCGGCCCTCCTGCATATGGAGGTTGGCCAGCGAAAGGTAGTCATGATCGATAGACAGCTGAACGGCTTGTTGAGGTTGGTCCACGGGTGGATAGCCGCCCCACGTGTAACCAAGGTTCATAGGTGCCGGATTATCGATAAGAGAAACTCCATTTACCCTTGTGACGCTTTTTATGGCGCTGCTGGAAAGTAATTCGGATTTGAGGGTTTGCAGATCTTGACGAAATGCTTCTATTTGTTCAAACTGACCTCCCTGTAACATGTTATCAGGCATGGCTGCGGCAAACCGGAACACCTGGTCCATCTGGTAACCTGAGGCCTGCTGCTGAACAAAACGAAATTGCATTTGGATGACCAGCACACTGATGATCATGCCGATGGCGAGAACCAATTGACCGACCAATAAGCTGTTTCTCAATGTTACATGACCGATGCGGAATGCACCGCGACCCCGAAACAGTTGCAACGGACTGATGTTGCTGATCAAAAGAGCAGGATAGACGCCGGTCAATGCCAACACGATAAGAAATATCAGAAGCATCATAATCACGGTATGTACATCGAATAATGAGAAAGAAAGGTGCGTTTCAAATTGAGTATTGAAAAGGGGAAGGAATAGGATAACCATTGTGATGGTCAGCACCATGGATATCGCAATGGCTACGATGTTTTCGGCCATGGTCTGGGAGAATAACTGACGTTTACTTGCACCGGCGACTTTGCGGACTCCTACTTCTTTGGTACGTAAACTTGCACGGGAGATGGATAAATTCACAAAGTTGACACAGGCAGTGAGAAGTAACAACCCTCCCAACAGTGCAAACACACGGATGGTATTCGTATTGCCTTTGGGTAGATCGGAGTAACCAAAGCCCTTATGAAGGTGCAAATCGGTAACCGGCACCAGCTCCTGGTGTGCCAACTTACCTTCGTAGTACGCGTGATTCGCCCGATAAATAGCAGTTATCTTTTTTGCTGCAGAAGCGGGATTGGCTCGGGATGCTAATTTGAGCACTACCCATGAGGACCTATCCGACCAACTGCCGTCTTGATGGAAATAACTGCTTCTAAAAAGGATGTGCTGCGGGATCAACACATCTTGCCGGAAAGAAGAATTGGATGGAATGTCTGCAAAGACGGCTCCCACGGTTACTTCTGTGGAATCGATACGGATGGTTTGCCCCAGCGCAGATCTGTTGCCGAAATATTGGCGAGCTTTGGTATGACTGATTGCGATCTGATTGGCATGCTGCTTAAAGATATCAAACGTTCCTTCCTGCAGTGTATAGTCAAATAGCTGGGTCCAATTTGAATCGACATATAGTGCATTGTGCTCGTAAAAGCGATCCGAACCGACGGCCACAATGGGAAAATAACCCCGACTGGCTGCAGCAGCGAGCGCTATCTCGGGCACCTCGGCTCTGAGGGTTTGGTAGGCCGCGTACGGACTGGACTCTGCCAATGTGCCCTCCGATTCATCGAACTCGCTAAGTAGGTAAAGCTGGGCTGCGTCTTTGTGGTACTCGTCGAAAGTTGCTTCTGATTTTATCCAATACATAATCAGCATCACCACAGACATGGAGACGGCAAGACCTCCGATATTAATAAATTGGTAGGTTTTGTTTTTGAAAATTCCCCGCCATGCGGTTTTAAGATGGTGCTTTAGCATGTATAATTGTGTTTGGAGATGTAACAAACCCAAATATACACGGCACGTAACTATCTTAAAAACTACCGGTTACACATTAACATTTTTTAACACACCTGAAGGGTTGCGGGCGGCACGAAATGATAAGGAAGTATATAGGGGGCACTGTGTACCTGTCGCTTGTTATTTTATAATAGGATAATCGAATGAGGGCCGATTCGTATAAAACTGTTAACTTCAACCCATATTTTTTGCTCTATCTGAGAAAAGACTGATTATGCATCGTATTCCTTCAAGTTTGATCCTACGGATGCTACCTGGCTTTCTTTACTTCCTAGCTTGCCAGCACCTACCCGACACGAAACAAGATTGGCCCGAGTACCACGGGAACGGCCAGCGGACGCACTATTCCGAACTACGTCAGATCAACCGGTCGAATGTGTCTCGGCTACGGATCGCTTGGGAGTATGCTTCTGGCGGTGCTGACAGCACGGGTAGCCGTTCGCAGATACAATGCAACCCCATCGTGGTTGACGGTATTTTGTACGGAGTATCAGCGGATATCCAGGCGTTTGCTATCGATGCGGCAAGCGGGCGTCCCCTTTGGAAAAGTAACCTGGACAGCACAGAAGGTACGTTGAGCCGCGGTGTAACCTATTGGACAGATGGCGAGCAGAAACGGATTTTTTTCGGTGCAGGCCGGTGGCTGCACGCGCTGGAAGCGGCCACTGGTAAATTGATACCCAGTTTTGGAATGAATGGACGTATTGACCTTCGGGATGGTATTGAACGTCCGGGGGCCGACGGCTATATATCGTCAAATACCCCAAACACCCTGTACAAGGATCTTATTATCGTAGGTGGACGGGTATCCGAAAGCACCACGGCCTTACTTGGTGACATTCGGTCTTACAATGCCCGTACAGGGAAGCTCGTATGGACATTCAAAACCATCCCCGAATCTGGCCAATCGGGCTACGACACCTGGAACCCTGCTAATCCACGCTCGCGGATAGGTGGGGCAAACTCATGGATGGGAATGGCCATTGACCGGGAGTTGGGCATCGTGTATGTGCCCACCGGTTCGGCCGCATTTGATTTCTGGGGCGGGAACCGGTTGGGAAACAACCTGTATGCCAATTGCCTTTTGGCCCTGGATGCTGCCACGGGCAGATTATTGTGGCACTATCAGCTTGTGCAGCATGACATCTGGGACCGTGACCCACCGACGACACCGAATTTGGTAACCATCAACCGGAATGGCAAGCGGGTCAAAGCTGTTGCGTTGGTGACAAAGCAAGGATATACGTTTGTCTTCGACCGCGTGACCGGCAAGCCGGTTTTCCCGATAAAAGATGTTCATTTTCCGCAGGATGCCATGGCCGGTGAACAACCGGCCCCTACCCAACCGGTTCCGGTCTTGCCTCAGCCTTTTACCCGGCAGCAGTTTACGGCAGCCGATTTCAGGACGTTTCTGATGAATGACCGGGACTCGCTGGAACGGTTGTTGGCTGATAGCCGAACGGGCTCACCCTATATCCCCATTACCGATAAAATGACGGTGTTTTTCCCAGGTACCGATGGTGGGGCGCAATGGGGTGGTGCTGCTGTAGATCCGGCAGGAATACTCTACGTGCCGGCAAAGGAGGTGCCCGTTTTTACCACGCTGAAGCCCCCTGCAAACCAAGAGTCGCCGAAAGGTTCCCTGGGAGGGCAAAAACTGTTCAGTGTCTATTGTGCATCGTGCCATGGTGAAGACCGGAAAGGCAACCACGACGGATCCTTGCCATCACTGATCGACCTCGATAAGAAGATGACAGCCTCCGGGGTTAACCAACTGCTGGTAAGCGGAAGGGGCATGATGCCCCCATTTGGGCACCTCTCGCCAGCGGAACGTCAGGTCATCGCAGACTACGTATTGATGAAAGAAACCGGTGCTGTGGCAAAGATATCCCGCAAGAGCGAGGTCCCTTATCAGAATACAGGTTACAACCGCTGGTATCACGAAGGATATCCGGTGAATAGCCCTCCCTGGGGTACGCTGACGGCTATTGACCTGAATTCCGGGCAACGGCGGTGGCAGGTCCCTTTGGGAGAATATGAGAAGTTGTCGCTACAGGGCATTCCGCCTACCGGAACGGACAACTATGGAGGGCCGGTGGCTACAGCCGGCGGGTTGATTTTCATCGCGGCTACCAGCGATGAAAAGATACGTGCTTTTGACAAGGATACCGGCACATTGCTGTGGGAATATACGTTGCCTGCAGCTGGGTATGCGACGCCTAGTACCTATATGGTTAACGGACGGCAGTACGTGGTAATTGCCTGCGGTGGCGGGAAATTGAACACGAAATCTGGAGACAAATATGTCGCATTTACGCTCGACTAGGTCGAACAAACCATTCTCATATTAACACTTAGATAACCGGCTCGCCTTTGAAGCGCCCATGTATTCTCGTACCGGGACACGAAGATCTAACTTCATAAAAAAATCCCTGCTTCTGTCGAAACAGGGACCGCCCCCAATGGGGTTAGGGGGCTATCAACCTAAACCTAGGACGAAGATATGCATTGCAACTTAACGCTACAAGCAATTTGTCGACAAAAAATTTCTTTCTAAGTTTGATAAACTAATATTTTTAGCATTATATTTGTCTTATGATAGTGGTCAAAGGAGGAACAACGGAATTGATACCCAAGCCCATAAAACAATTAATGCTGGATGCTTGTAACAAGCAGCAATGGATATATGACCAGTTGGACAAAAAGTGGTACACGCCGGAGGAGTTTAAGGCTACGTGGAGAGTACTGGCTACCGAGCGCAATCTGAGCCGGTATATTGTCAGATCACCCGAAGCCGGTATCGCCGAATCACTGGAAGGTATGCGCCATGCATTGGAACGGACGGAGGAACTGCACCGGAAAATGCAAAGGTATTACGAGTTGAGGTTGGAGCGGAGATGATAAATAAACCTTAACCCACGCGTTCTTTGGTTTATAAATGGCGATGCTTATTTGTCGAGTCATGGTCGACAAACTGACGGTTATAACAGTTGATTTGCAATTCCAGAATTATAAGATTAAGCGGTTTTGATGAAAAAAATAGCGACCACCCACATACCCCCCTACTAAGCCAGCCAACAATCCAAATGCAAAATAGGGCGTCATGATGGGATATCCATCATTCATTCTAGACAAATCTGTATAAATACCAAAACTAACTTCCAGCGCCAATCCGAGGATGCCATACCAGCAGAGGTATTTGAAAACTTCTGCCCGATTGTAATAACTGATTGCAAAAGCTCCAATGAAATAAATTGCTCCGAAATACAGTCCGGCAATCAGCGCGGCATTATGCGGAGGGAGAATACGTGTGCTAGCCGCTAAAAGCTCGGTGGCGAACCCAGTTACTAATAGAAACCAGATGGAAGGCCGATTGAAAACACGCTTTAAGGTAGCACTTTCCGGATTCTTTACGGTAAAAAACATACTGACTAAGCCAATGAACAGCATGAATAGTAATAGATAAAAGGTAAATTCTACGTAAGGATTTCGAAACTCGTATAACGCGATGAAATGGATGTCTTTTTGGGTGTTGAGTTCTACAGCGTTCTGTGCCGATGCTGCCACTGTCATGAGCAGGGCCGCGTTAACCAGCATTAGTAGTGGCCGCCGTTGGAGTTTCCGTTGTAGGAACGCAGCGATGGCCCGTTTATGGTAAATCATCAAACCAATTGCAAAGCAAAGCGCCAAATGTACGGCGGCAACTAACAAGAGCGAAAGCTGGCTTACATCGCCGTTTCTCAGCGTACTACCATAAACAAAAACCAAAAGAGCCTTGCCCAACCCCCATAGCCCTGTCAATGCGGCAAACCCGAAAATAAAATGAACCCAAATCCGATTCACCTTCATGGTTGGGTTTACTTTTTCGTATTCCTTTACTAATTGCTGTTGTGTACCCAAACGCTTCATGGCAACCATAAAGGCTTCTTCTTCGGAAAGCCCCTGCGTAGTGAGCATTGTAACGGAATCGATGAGATGGCCAGCGAGTTCCTTTACATCATCCGGAAATAAATTACCCTCCGAGGCAATGGTTGCGATGTACTTCTCTACTGCTTGTTCAATGTTAAATGAGGTTGCCATAATTGTTGCATTAAATCATAAATGAAGTCCCATTGGCCTATTTGGAGATCCAACTCTTTCATTCCTTTGTTCGTAATCTTATAATATTTCCGTTCTCTCCCATTGTCGGCTTTCTTCCACTCGGCTTCTATCCACTCCTTAGCTTCCATTTTTTTGAGCACGGGATATAACGTACCCTCTGCCACGTCGAGGTGGCCACCCGATTTTTCCTTGAGATGTTGAATGAGTTCGTATCCATAACTTTCCTGCCTTTTGAGTATCATCAATACCATCGGCGCAAGAGAACTGGCTATTAGGTCTTTTCCAACTTCTTTCATAATGCTACAAATATACATAGAAGTTCTAAGTATAAAAATCTTTTTCTAATTTCCCGGAAATAGTTGTTCTTACAAAATTTAGATTCGCGCGGACACCTAGCAGGCTACTACAGCGCACCCATGTCCGCTAGTATTTTCTTTGTGATATCAATACGACATTGCCCGAAGTTGCGATTTACCGTGCCGAGGTTTTTAACCAGGCGTGTGGCGAAGAAATGAACGTTGCCACCACTTTCCACATAGCCCACCCACCAGCCTATATCCATGCCATCGGATCGACCCCAGCCAGTCTTGGAGTGGATGGTATAGGTGCTGGCCTGCTCGGAGACCATCACCCGGCTCAGTATGTCGAGATTACGTTTGGAAAAAGGCAACTGCCCCTCATATACCTTGATGAGGAATTCGACCTGGTTGCGCGGGGAAATGGACAGAGGGCCAAAGTTCCAGAAGTCTGGCTCGTCGGTAACTTCCACGTTTCCATAATCGCATGCTTTGAGGTAATGCAGGTAACGCTCGCGGCCCACCTTTTTGGCCAGCTCCATGAAGACCCATCCAGCTGAAACTTCAAAAGCCTGCTTCACGGACATATCTTTATAAGTGGATGGCCTATACCCGTACAAGGCTGTGTCTATGGATCCGATCCAACCGATCACGTCGTTCTCATCTTTAATGACACCGGTCTCCAATGCGATAAGCAAGTTAATGATCTTGAACGTGGAGGCTGGCGGCATTTGCAGTTGTGAATCAGTACTATCGCTCATCGTCCATTCTTTTTTATTATAGTCATAGACGGTGATGCTACCCGACAGTCCGCAGTCGCGGAAAGGGGTTTGGAAATCGACCTGGCCAAAGGAAAAAACTGGAAGGGTCATCAATAAGATAAGGTGAAGCGAGATATTGAGTTTCATTTGGACACGAATCATGTGGCCTATTTTAATTCCTTGTGTTTCTTTCCCCATTTTTCAAATTCTTTAATAATCGGCTTTAGCTCATATCCTATCGGAGTTAGTTCGTATTCCACTCGTGGAGGAACTTCTGCATAAACTTTGCGCGTGACGATTTTATTTTCTTCCAGTTTTCGTAGTTGCAACGTGAGCATTCGTTCCGTTATATTAGGCAAACACTTTTTCAATTCCCCAAATCTTAATTTTCCGTTTATCAGATAGCAGCAGATGGCCAAAGACCATTGTCCGCCAATAATGTGAGAAGCATATACTTCTAAACACTCATTGGATAGTGCCTGCTTATTGCTGAAGTTTGTGGAGGTTTCTTTTATTTTTGACATTACCTACATTTTTTATAGTACCATACAATTAGCTGCTAATGTACAAAACTGAAGTGGTGAGTTTTACTTTTGTACAATTGATTTTTAGCTTATACAACAGATGAAAACATTAGTAATTGTGGTGCACCCCGATGTGGAGAACTCGGTAATCAATAAAAGGTGGATAGCAGAGTTGGATAGATATGCTGATAAATTTGACGTTCATCAATTATATAAGGCCTACCCAGAGGAAAAAATTGACGTGTTGGCAGAACAGAAATTGATAGAACAATACAATAAAATTGTATTTCAGTTTCCATTCTATTGGTTTAGTGCTCCGCCCTTGTTGAAAAAGTGGTTTGACGAAGTACTAACATATGGTTGGGCTTATGGAAGTAAAAGCGGATACAAGGTAGGTGATAAGAAAATTGGCTTGGCTATTACGGCAGGAATCGATGCGGACGAATACACGCCACACGGCATATATAAATATACATTACAGGAATTGACCGCTCCATTTGAACTGACATTTAATTATATAAGAGCTGATTATCGTTCCTTCTACGCATATTATGGCATTGAGCGAAACAGCACGGAGGAATGGATTGAGAAAAGCGTTCCGCCGTATGTAGCTTTCTTGGATGCCTTATAAGGGCATGGATTCCTTAGGGAAGACTATAATATAAAAGCCCGCGAAATACACTGTTGACATCCAACTTCCAAAAGTTGCCATCGGATTACACGAAAATTTACGAAATTAGCGAGCGTTTTCTATAGCTCATGAAGAAACCCATCATCGTCATCAAATTTGGCTCCGCGTCGATTACTACGGCAGACGGAGCGGTCGACGAACAGATTATCGTGGAAATAGCGCGGCAGACGGCCCAACTGCAGGAGCATTACAACATCGTGCTCGTCTCATCGGGAGCCGTGGCGGCAGGAAAAGCCTACATCCCGCGGTACAAGGGCACACTCCCCGAGCGCAAAGCGGCAGCGGCAATTGGCAATCCCCTTTTGGTGGGTATTTATGCCACGTATTTCAGGCCGTACAAAATCGCCTTGGCACAGAGTCTTTGCGAACGACAGCATTTTGCCAACCGCGACCAGTTTCTTCAACTGAAGAACACCTACGAGACGCTGTGGCGAAACCACATCATCCCCATTGCGAATGAAAACGATGTGGTGAGCAACAAGGAGCTTAAATTTTCTGACAACGATGAGCTCGCGACACTCATCGCCGTCGGATTCGGTGCCGAAAAGATCCTGTTCAGCACATCGGTGCCGGGGGTATTGGATGCAGATGGAAAAGTGATACGGGAAATCCCGATGATAGATAAGCAGGCGCTATCGCTGGCCTGGAAGAAAAAATCGGCAGTGGGCCTGGGTGGCATGACCTCCAAGTTGAATTTCGCAAGACTAGCCAACCAGCTGGGCATCGAAGCGGTCATTTTCAGCATGCATACCGAGGATGCCATCCTGAAAGCCTTGGCTGGTACCACCGGCACCAGCTGCCGGGCACAGCCCAAGAAGGTCTCATCCCGCCACAAGTGGATGGCCACCGGCAGCCTTATTTCCGGTAAAGTAATGGTTGACAAAGGCGCCTTGGAGGCATTGAAAAAACGCCGAAGCCTGCTCGCCGTAGGGGTCACAGACGTGATCGGCGGCTTCATGACCGGCGAGGTGTTCCAGATCGTGGACGAACAGGGCCTGGTACATGCCGTGGCCAAATCCAAGATCGAATCCACAACGATCGAGAACACCACCGACAAAAAGAATATCGAAATCGCACATGCGGACGACATCGTCCTCTTATAACAGCACCCGATGAATAGCATAAAACAACAGTTAATACGAGCACGTCAAGCGAAAAAAGCGATGGCCATGCTGATGTTGCCTCAGAAAAAGGAACTTCTACAAGCTATTTCTTCCTTATTGGCGGCCCATGGGGATGCCATTATCGACGAAAATAAAAAGGATTTGGATCGCATGGATCCGCAGGATGCCAAGTACGACCGGCTGATGCTTACCAAAGAGCGCATCCAGGCGCTGGCGGCCAGCGTGACCGACGTAGCCAACCTGGAGGACCCTACCGGCAAGGTGTTGCTCCGGAAAACTCTTGAAAATGGCCTGGAAATCGAAAAACGGTCGGTAGCACTCGGGGTGGTGGGCGTCATTTATGAGGCACGGCCAAACGTGACGGTCGACGTGGTTGCCCTCTGCATTCAATCGGGCAATGTTTGCGTGCTGCGCGGTGGTTCAGACGCCTGGTTTACCAACAGCTACCTCGTATCACTGATCCGGCAAGCGATCGAAGCAGCGGGCATCAATCCCGATATCGTGCAACTGCTCCCCACGGCCCGCGAGCTGATGGGCGAGCTCCTTACTGCCAAGGATTATGTGGATATCCTGATTCCCCGCGGATCGCAGGCATTGATCGATTATGTTAGGGACCATGCCAAAGTACCGGTCATCGAAACCGGCGCAGGTGTATGCCACACGTATGTGGATGAAACCGCCGACCTCGATAAAGCTGCCCGCATCGTTGCCAACGCGAAGATATCGCGTCCGTCGGTCTGCAATGCGCTGGATACGGTACTGGTAGACCAACACGTTGCCGGCCCGCTACTCGCCAAACTGGCTCCTTATTTTGTCGAACATCAGGTAGAGGTCTACGCCGATCCACGGGCCTTCCAATGGCTCGAGGGGGTAGGATACCCCCAACTGCAGCACGCTACAGCGGAAGACTTCGGCAAGGAATTCCTGGATCTGAAGTGTTCCATCAAAGTCGTTGAGGGACTGGAGGAAGCATTGGATCACATCGCGGCATACTCGTCCAAACACTCTGAGTGCATTGTCTCTACCGATCCGGCACATATCGATGCGTTTATGCATACGGTGGATGCCGCCGCGGTATATGCCAATGCGTCTACCCGCTTTACGGACGGTGCCGAGTTTGGCCTGGGAGCCGAAATCGGCATTTCCACCCAGAAGCTACACGCCCGGGGCCCGTTTGCGTTGGAGAAGCTCGTTACTGAAAAATGGCTGGTGAAAGGCGACGGGCAAATCCGCTAGATAGAAGGAAAAGATGCCCGAAGAACATTTGCAATTAACAAAACTGATTCGGAAAGTGAAGTTTCGTTTATTGCCGTTAATTGTATTGATGTTCGCTTTGGCAATGCTGGACCGCTCTAATGTGGGTTTTGTGAAGCATTATCTGGAGATCGATGCAGGAATCAGTGCTTCTGCATATGCACTTGGTGCGGGCATATTCTTTATCGGATACGCCTTGTTTGAAGTTCCAAGCAATCTGATTTTGCATAAAGTCGGCGCGCGTCTGTGGTTAAGCCGCATTATGGTGACATGGGGGCTGGTGTCCATTGCCATGATTTTTGTGCACGACCAAACAAGCTTCTATATCTTGCGGTTTTTGCTGGGTGTGGCAGAAGCAGGTTTTTCACCGGGAGTTGTTCTTTTCTTAACGTATTGGTTTCCTAAAACATTTAGAGGGCAAGCCTATGGCTGGTATTACCTCGGAGTACCCATTGCGTTAATGATTGGCGGCCCATTTTCGGGTTGGTTACTAGACTCAGGCTCTACGTTCGGTTTTAAGAACTGGCAGTGGATGTTTATTGTTCAGGGTACACTGACTGCGGTTGTTGGAATCATCGCGTTTTTTGTTTTGGTCAGCAAACCCGATCAGGCAAAGTGGCTCACACAGCATGAAAAACGATTACTAAATCAAGCGTTGGCAAAAGACCGGACTCAACAAAATCAATCAGAAAATTCAACCGATCAACGTGTATTTACCGATTGGCGTGTTTGGCGGTTTGTGTTTATTTATTTCGCCATTCAAATGAGTGTGTATGGCGTGCTGTTTTACCTGCCAGCTAAATTGGCTGAGTTACTACATATACATGTCGGCCTAACGGTTGGTTATTACAGCGCGATCCCGTGGATTTGTACCTTATTTTTATTACCCATCATTACCCGGATCGCAGATAAAAAAGCCAATTGGAATAGCATGGCAATTTTAATGCTGTCGTGTGCGGTTGTAGGCATTGGTCTTTCCACACAAACGACGCAAATCTTTCAATTTATGCTCATGATTTCACTCGCCGTTGTCGGCTTTATCGCCGTGCAGCCGCTGTTTTGGAATTTACCGACACAGTATCTATCGGGTCGTGCAGCAGCAATGGGCACCGCCTTAATTGGTTCTGTAGGTAATTTGGGTGGTTTTGTTGCGCCAAATTTAAAAAACTGGGTCGACCAGATGTGGAATAACGATGTAGCCGGTCTAACTGTGCTGGCGATCGTTGGCTTTATCGGCGTGATCTTTCTGATTTTACTTAAACGTGAACAATCCATAACAGGTAAGCCAGCACTATATTAAGCTGAAGCAGGAGGTTATGAAATTGCGCCCGATCATAGAATTATCCTGAAGTTCTTATCGGTTGCCAGTAAAATAACCGACAGGATGCACACGATTAACGAATTGTAGAAATGATGATATTCCTGGTGGGCCATATGAGCCGTAAGCGCCCCGACGGCGAACGGAAACAAGATTAATATCCCCACCGTTTTTAGTGGTGGCTTATAAACTCCAACTACAATCAGTATAACACCGATCAATTCGCCTATGCCAATAAGAATGGTCCAAGATTTATTAAAACCCAGCGATTGCATACTCTGCATCATCGTGGTTTTCTGAAAAACTTTAAATAACGAAGCATACCCGAATACGTAGAGGTAATAAGCATAGCTGATCCAGTGAACGAACGGTTTGATAACTTCCATTTTTCTTACTCTTTTTTCTCTGCACAAATATCTTTATTAACTTGCAGCAATAATAGAACCTACAAAATTGTATGGTACTGACAAAAAAGTAAGTATGAGTGAAAGAAAAGGGAATTCGACCAACATCATCAATGAGATGTATTGGAAGGAAAATTGTGGTATCGCATTTACGCTTTCGGTCATTGGCGGACGATGGAAAATTAGTATTCTTTCCTACTTATTAAATGAAAAAAAACTCCGATACAATGAATTAAAAAAAAGGCTGGTTGGGATTTCGGAACGGATGCTAATTTCAAAATTAAAAGAACTGGAAAGTGATGGACTTGTAAAAAGGATCGTTCATCAGCAGGTTCCGCCAAAAGTCGAGTACGAACTGACCGAGCTTGGCCATTCGCTCAAGGACATTCTGGTTCTGATGGATAAATGGGGTGAAGGCATAGGCAAATTTAGCCAAGATAAACTCTGATACCGCCTGCTAAGAAACAGCATGACAACGACGCATTAATCACAGTCGGGAACCATTCCCATGGTCATTCCATTTGGAGACCAAATCGGGACCAATCGCATCGTACAACCGTTACCGCCTCCGGTGTGCTCGGCTTCGCGCGAGGTACGGAAGGCCAATTTTAGTGTTGAGCCCGCCGGAAATACTTCGGTACGTTGATTGAACAGGACTTCAAAATCTGCGAACACAGACTGCTCGCGGACATCTCCCGAAAGTGCGATCGTCTGTGCTGCATTTTCAAGCCTGCCGGAAATCGTACCATCTACTATGCTCAAAATACCACCGGGGCTTTCCAATATAAAATCTCCATTGTGATCACGACCGCGCATCTTGAGGTTGATCTCACCTTCATCGCCAAAGTCGGCCTGAAAGACAAGTGACACAGAATCCGCCGTCTGCTCAATGGCAGAAACCGTCGCCGTCCCTTCCCAAACATAGACTAGCTCGTCGTCGATAAATAATTCGCCTGTGGCGTCGCCACGATAGGGTGTGCCACCGAACTGGTCACCGAAGCGGCCCTCGCCCAGCGGTTCATTTTCGTCTTTGCTGCACCCCATTAGCATAGCCGTGGCCATCAATAAGGTAAACGGAATGAATAGATTTCGTTTCATAATATATTCTCTCAGAAGCAAAGATAGAAATGATATAACCCGTTTACAATCACGGAAAACAAGTATATTTCACGTAACAATTTGGAGCATCGGCGCGTCAAAGTAATATGAAAAAATCAGCTTTTATCCTATTACTATGTTTATTCAGCGGCATAGCGGCCGTTTGCCAGGACCTTGACAAAAATAAACTGGACACTTATTTCGACACGATTGAAAAGAATAGCAGGTTCATGGGCAGCGTGGCCGTATCAAAAAACGGAAAGCTGATTTACGCAAAGTCCGTGGGATACCTCGACGTGGAAGCACAAGAAAAAGCCAATGAAAGCACGAAATACCGAATCGGCTCGATAAGCAAGACGTTTACCGCAACGTTGGTGCTGAAAGCGGTGGAAGAAAACAAACTGCACCTCGACCAAACGATCGATCTGTATTTCCCAACGATAGAAAATGCGGAAAAAATAACCATAAGCCATCTGCTGAACCACCGGAGCGGTATAGCTAATTTCACAAACAACGACGATTACATGGAGTGGCATACACTACCAAAATCGGAAAAGGAAATGGTAGAAATCATCGCTGCGTCCGGTAATGATTTTGAGCCGGATTCCAAGGCGAGCTACAGCAACTCGAACTATGTACTGCTTACTTACATCCTGGAAAAAGTTTTTGAAAAGCCATTCGCAAAACTATTGGACGAGTACATTGCTAAGCCAACAGGCCTTATCAATACCTTCGTCGGTGGCACAATTAATTCCGGGAATAACGAAGCGCGATCCTATAAAGCCTTAAACGGATGGGTAAGGGAACCTGACACCGACAGTTCGATACCGCTTGGAGCCGGGGCCATCATTTCTACGCCCACGGATATCATCAAGTTTGGCGAAGCCCTGCTTACCGGAAAAATAATATCGGAGGAAAGCGTGGCGCTGATGGAGACGATAAGAGACGGCTATGGGATGGGTTTATTCCAAATACCGTTTTACGAAAAGAAAGCTTTTGGGCATTCGGGCAGCATCGATGGGTTCCGTTCGACCTGGGGATATTTTCCCGAGGAACACGTTTCATTCGCCCTTACGTCTAATGGTGCGGCAATAAACAATAACGACGTGGCAATCGCTGTATTGAGCGCTGCCTTCAACAAACCGTATGACATCCCCGTGTTCAGCGACTACCAACTGGAAGAAGGAGCAGTAGCGCAGTACCTCGGCGTTTATTCTTCTTCACAGCTGCCCATAAAGATTACCATCACAAACGACGGGAAAAATTTGCTGGCTCAGGCAACTGGGCAACCTTCGTTTCCCCTGGAAGCTACCGAAAAGGATAAATTTAAGTTTGAGACGGCTGGAGTGATCATCGAATTCAATCCGGCAAAGGGCATGCTCGTGCTTAAACAAAATGGTGGTGAATTCACATTTACCAGGGAATAGAATCACCGATGCATCGCAGCACACGATGATCGTAAGCGCCAACGGCCAACAGCTTGTCGCTTGCCGCCAATCCATTCGGGTTACAACCGGGCTGGCCTTCCGGCACGGGGATTCCAAGCTTGTCGTAAAAACGAATCCAATATGTATCAAACTCGTTTGTTTCTGGATCTTTAAAGGTCATGGGTTCCAAATCGAACAGGCTGCATTTTCGGAAGGCCCTTTCTATCAAATCCGAACAGTAGATTGAACTGTCATTCAATACATATGACCAATTATACGGTTTGCCCAACCATTTTTTTGCTTCGTCAATGGCATCGGGTATACACGGTTGGTAATCGTCTTTCAACCTGAAAATGAACCATGTGGGTTCTTCGAGTAAGGATCGATGGATGTAATCCCGAATCGATTCCCGTAGGGTGCCTTTTTCTCCTGTTGCATGGATCAGATAAATACGATCGTGCGATACTTCTACCAGGGCTACATGATCAAAGGCGCTGTTTTCTTCCCTTTGGGTCACTCTGTTAATCGCTCCTGAAAGGTCCCCGCTTTTTGCTCCTACAAAGAGGAGGTCTCCATTTTGAAACGTAATATTGCAAAATTTAGCCGTTTGGGAATAGGCTAAGGTTTGGCTAATTGAAAAAACAAGTACGATTAAAATTTTTAAAGGCATCTTTGTCATCCTGCAAAGATAACACAACGGGTACCCGATGGTATGGGTACCATCAAAAATAAACAACTTGTGGCTATTATGATAGGCTCGTTTTATGCACTTTTGTAAAACCGAAAAACCAAAGCAGATCGATGCAAATGAAAAAAATCATCCTTATCACCGGATCAAGTCGCGGTATCGGAGCGGCCACCGCGCTTCTCGCAGCCAGGGAAGGCTATGCAGTCGCCGTGAATTACCACTCTGACGAGGCCGCCGCCGACGCGATTGTTTCCAAAATCAGGGAATCCGGTGGCTCGGCCGTTGCCATACAGGCTGATATATCTCAGTCCGATGACATTGCCCGATTGTTTTCTGAAACGGATCGACTACTGGGTCGGCTGGATGCACTGGTGAACAATGCGGGGATCCTCGAAAAGCAAATGCGCTTGGTGGATATGGACGCTGCGAGACTTAACCGGATTTTCAGGGCCAACGTCATCGGTCAATTTCTATGTGCACAGGAAGCAATCAAACGTATGTCAACGAAGTATGGGGGTAGCGGTGGTTCCATCGTTAACGTTTCGTCACTTGCGGCCCGGACAGGTGCGCCCGATGAATACCTGGATTACGCCGCTTCAAAGGGTGCATTGGATACCTTTACACTTGGCCTGTCTAAAGAGGTGGCTGCCGAAGGAATCCGTGTGAATGCGGTACGGCCCGCGTTTATCTATACCGACATTCATGCAGCCGGTGGCGAACCCAACCGCGTGGATCGGCTTAAGGATAGTATTCCCATGCAGCGGGGCGGCCTTGCCGAGGAGGTTGCCGAAGCAATCCTGTGGCTGATATCCGGAAAATCGTCTTATACAACGGGGTCATTCATTGAAATCAGCGGAGGAAAATGAAAACGTTTTTTGAAGAACTATTTACCTATAGCCACCATTGCAACCAACAGCTGGCAGCTGTGCTGAGCGAGCAACCGGAAACAATCGATGCAAAATCAATGGCCCTGTTTAGCCATATACTGAATGCCCACCAAATATGGAATAACAGGATTTTGGGACAACCCGTTGGGTGTACCGTGTGGGAAACCCGGCCAAGCGACGCATTTGCGGTGATAGACCTCCATAATTACCATCAGACGCTCGTCTTGCTGGACAAATTCGGGTTTGCTGACGAAATCACCTATACCACCAGCAACGGCAGTCCCTTTGTCAATACGGTTGGCAACATTCTCTTCCACGTCATCAACCATTCCACCTATCACCGCGGGCAGATTGCGTTGCTTTTCCGGCAACATGGAATGGCACCGCTGGTTACGGATTTTATTTTTTATAAGCGATAGGTTTCCGAAAGGCTATAAGCGCGGCTATTTCTTCAGCCGCTCTTTAAACACCTTTTTAAATTTATCCAATTTGGGAACGATGACGTATTGGCAATAGGCTTGCTCGGGGTTAAGGTTGAAGTAATTCTGGTGATAATCCTCAGCGATATAAAACGCCGTGTAAGGTTCCAGGGTGGTCACGATGGGTTTATCGTATACTTTTTCTTCATTCAGGCGCCGAATGTAGTATTCCGCTTTTTCTCTTTCCGTTTGGTCGTGATAGAAAATAGCCGACCGATACTGCGGTCCGATATCATTTCCCTGCTGGTTAAGCTGCGTAGGGTCATGCGCCACAAAGAACGCCTCCAGCAACTCGTCGTAAGTGATAACATCCGGTCGGTAAATTACATTGATTGCCTCTGCATGTCCGGTTTTTCCCGTGGTTACCTGCTTGTAGGAGGGATTTTTTATCGTGCCGCCGGTATAGCCCGACAGAACCGTATCCACCCCCTCCAGCTGCTGAAATTGTACTTCTGTGCACCAAAAACACCCTCCGGCAAATGTTGCCGTATCTACGGAACTTTGACCATCAGAACGCTCCTGCATCTCTTGAGATCGTGCGATGTCAGATCCATTGGATTGCTGGCATGCAGCATATAAAAACATCGCGCCACCAAGAAATAGTAATATCTTTTTCATCAGAACATAGTTTGCCTTAACTGCCTATACAAAGTTACAAGGTATGGATGGTCTTTCGTAAACTATCTCGAAAATACACCATTCTAGGTATTCGGTTTAGCTATGCGGACCACCCACGCTCAATATAATCTTACCAAACTGCGACGAGTCGTCCATATTCCGGATGGCGGCCTCTGCATCCTCAAGCGGATAAACGCTGTCTACAATGGGTTTGATGTGATGATCGTTGACAAACCGTAGCATGTATTCAAAATCACGCGGTGACCCCATCGTACTTCCCAGTATGGAAAGTTGTTTCCAGAATATTTTGCGTGCATTGAGTGGCGGAATATTTCCTGCCGTTCCGCCAAAGAATACGATCCGGCCACCGGGGTTCGCGAGGTCAAGGTGGTGTGCGAAACCTTCCCCCAGTGCGCTGTCTATAATCACATCAAATCCCCCAGCATCTGTCTGTAGCTGGGAGACCCATTTTTCATCGGTATATAAAGCGCCTCCACTTGCTCCCAATGCGATCGCCTGTTCAATTTTCACCGAACTTCCCGAGGTGACGTATACTTCGGCGTCAGCATGCAACGCCCATTGCAGGGCAAATGACGCTACACCACCGCCGATGCCGACGATCAGAACCTTTTCGCCGGCTAACAGGTTGGCGCGACTGAAAAGAGCGCGGTAGGCCGTGAGCCCGCCGAGCGGCAAAGCAGCTGCTTCCGCAACGGAAAGGTGATGGGGTTTTTCGTGTAGGTTTTCAACAGGTACACGTACGTATTCGGCAAAAGTGCCATCCTGAGGAAGCCCCAGAATGGATGAGGTCTTCTGTTGAAATGCTTCGTGCGCACCCCATTCAATCGATGGGTTGACGATAACCTCTTTGCCAATCCACGTACTATCGGCATTCGCACCTACCGCTTCGACAATACCGGCACCGTCGGACCCTAAAATGATGGGAAACTTCAGCCCGGCATATTGGCCTTGCTGTATCCACCAATCTCGGCGATTAAATGCAGCGGCTTTGATACGTACCAAAGCCTCTCGGTTATCCAATTGGGGTACAGGCACTTCCTGTAACACCAACGGCTTCTTTACTCCATGAAGGACAATTGCTTTCATTTTTTAGAGATAGAACATCAGCTATCGATTATGACTTATAATCTTTGCGTCTTTCCGACTCTCGGACGTTTCGCCATACAGCCAAAAAAGCGGCTCATACAAGAACGTAAGGCCGCTTTTTTTTCTTTTTATTACTTACTTTTTTATTTTTTGGCATCCGCGTAGCGTTGAGCTACTGCATTCCAATCGATCACATTGAAAATAGCCTCTAGGTAACCCGGCCGTTTGTTTTGATACTTCAGATAGTAAGCGTGTTCCCACACGTCAATTCCCAATATAGGTGTGCCTTTTACGTCAGCGACATCAAACAGTGGGTTGTCCTGATTGGGGGTGGATGTGACCTGGAGTTTACCTGAGTCGTCTACAACCAACCAAGCCCATCCGGATCCAAAACGAGTGGCTCCAGCTTCTTGAAGCTTCTTTTTTAACTCATCAAACGAGCCAAAAGCTGAATCGATGGCAGCAGCAAGATCGCCGGAAGGAGCACCTCCGCCGTTTGATGAAAGAATGGTCCAAAATAAGGAGTGGTTGTAGTGTCCCCCACCGTTGTTACGCACAGCCGCAGGGTATTTGGAAATGTTTTTGCAAATTTCTTCAATCGTCAAATTCTCCGCATCGGTGCCTGCAATGGCTTTATTGAGGTTGTCTACATAAGCTTGATGATGCTTGCCATGGTGAATTTCCATGGTTTCCTTGTCGATATGGGGTTCTAATGCATCGGAGGCGTACGGTAACGCCGGTAATTCAAAAGCCATAATATGTTATTTTTAATTAAAAATTAGTTATTAGTGATGGAACAAACTTAGCTAAAGTTAGCCACAAAAGCAACTTTATGGACGGCACTACTGCTACAGAGAAGCAGGCCCGACAGCATAGGTAACGATTATTAAGTTGAATTTGTTTGTGGAATAAATTTTTAATGATTATTTAATCCGTTTATTACGAAAAAATGACGTTACCAGTCCCCCACATTCGGCTTCTAACACACCACTCAGCAGCGTCGTCTTGGGGTGCAGCACATCGGTACGTCCCAAATTAGAAAAACCGCGCTTTTCGTCGCGCGCTCCGAACACAATGCGCGTGATCTGCGTCCAATACGCTGCACCTGCACACATGACACATGGCTCGATGGTCACATACAATGTACAGTTGTGCAGATACTTACCGCCTACATAATTGGCGGCCGCTGTAAACGCCTGCATCTCCGCATGGGCCGTCACATCATTCAGTCGTTCCGTCAGGTTGTGGCCACGTCCGATAATCCGGCCGTCGGATACGATAACCGCACCAATTGGAACCTCGCCTTGTTCCAGCGCTTTGTGAGCTTCCTTCAGGGCTTCTTTCATGTAAATCTCGTCGGAAACCGCATCGTTGGCTTCCTCAAAATTGATGTATTTCATTAACGATCTTACTGTCTTCCCGACTTCAAATCAATTTGGCTCCATTGGGAACACCTCGTTCCACAGTACTCAACACAATATCGCCGCTTTCATCGGCAAACCCTGTGATAAGGCACCCCGACATGAAGTCGGCTATTTGTTTCTTTGGAAAATTGACCACACCGATTACTTGTTTCCCCAACAGATCTTCCTTCGTGTAATGCTTAGTGATCTGTGCACTGCTTTGACGGATACCAATTTCTTCTCCGAAATCAACCTGCAGTTTATAGGCGGGTTTTTTTGCCTTTGGGAAGTCCGAAACGCTAATAATGGTGCCTACGTGTAATGCTACCCTTTCAAAGTCCTGCCAAGAAATTTCTTCCATCGACTGCTTCGTCTTAAACCCGGTTGCTCTCCAAGTCGGCCAATCCCTTTTTTAACGTAAACAACACGTAGTCACGGGTACGTTTTATCCGGCTGGCTAAACGGTTAACCAACTCCTCTTCTTTTCCCTGCTCAAAGGCAAGATCTTCGTCGGAAAGATGATTGTATTTCCGCGTGAATTTCTTTTTTAATATTTCCCATTCCGGTATTGTGATTTTTATATCTGCCATGCCCTACTTGTTTTTATCAATTAATTAACTGCTAACAAAAGTACATGAAGTTTTTTGAACTCCACATAGGTGCCTAAAAATTGAAACCGCTGCAACTTCCGAAACCCCCTTTAGGGGGGTATCGGGATGAAAGACACGTTCTATCTTTGCATCAGAAAAACACGTGTTTATTAGGAAATTTTAAACATACAACTAATCAGCAAATGAAAAACGGCAAATTAATGAACGGACTGTACATGGCAGTGACCATCGCAGCCGTAATGGTGGTGTCTACAAGTTTTGCCCAAAAACCGAAAGTCGTATCCGGTAATCCCGACTTCCTCAAAGGGCAGGAAAACGTCGTTGTAAAACTGGACTTCAGTGAGGTCAGGTTTTACGATGAAAACCTCAGTGAACAGCAGTATATCGATAAGCGCGTTAAAGAAATAGAGGAAAAAAAACCGGGGAGTCGGCGGATTGGTTAACGGATTGGGATGACGCAAGAACCAACCGCTTCCTAGACAACTTCATCGCCGCAGCTGAAAAGCACGCCAGGACCGGCATCAGCTTTGTCAAAGAAGGAGAAACACCGTATACACTTATTGTCAAAGCCAGATGGATCTATCCGGGTTGGTTTGGCGGCATCAAAAACCAGCATGCCAAAGTGAGTTCCACCTTAACGTTTGTGGAAACGGCAAATCCGGGCAACACGCTCTTGGAGATTGAGGCCGATCGCGTACCTGGTGACAATTTTTTTGTAGGCACTCCCAACCACAATGACCGGATTGCCCAAGGATTTGCCATGACGGGCAGGTGGGTGGCCATTATCACCAACAAAGGATTGAAATAATCAGAATCAGTTAATTACCATTTTAAATTTTAAACATTATGAACACGAACAAATCAATTTTCGGAATGCTCTTTATCATCGGATTTCTTCTGGTATCCGGATGCAAAAAAGACGGAGGAGCAGGTCCGATGGGATGCAAAGCCGAGCGCGAATCAGAAGCCTATCAACAAGCAGTGGAGGCCTATATTGCCGATCCATCCTCCATTGAAAATTGCAACCGCCTGAAACAAACCGCAACGGCGCTGCTTGGAAAGGTAAAGAATTGCACGCTTGCCAACCGGAAGGAGTTAGAAGAAGCGATCGCGCAATACGACGACATCGATTGCACCAACCCTTGATCGCTTGCCAATGGGAAAGTGATGATTTCGGCTCGAATTTTGTGGTATAGTGTATTAAATTTATAAATACTATGAAAAAGTTTTTTATCACAGCTTTTCTATTGACATCGGCGATTGTCGGGGCGAATGCGCAGTTATTACCAAGTCTACAATTTGGTGTAAAGGCAGGTCTGAACTTCTCCAATTTAAAGTCGGAAGAGGGAGGCTGGCTAGATGCCAGTACACGGACGGGTTATCAAGCTGGGGTTTGGGCACGCATTGGTGGTGCTGGTGTTCACTTTCAGCCTGAACTTTACGTAACCGGAAAGAGCACGGAAGCAAAATTAGTGGACGCGGATAGGGATGCGGAAGGTAACATCACCTTCACCTCACTCGATCTGCCGTTGTTATTGGGTACACGTATTGGCTTGGGACCTGCCGGTCTCCGTGTAGTCGCTGGTCCGGTTGTCTCTTTTGTCGTCGATAAAAACATCGGAGAATCCCTGAGTCAGGTTACGCAGTTTAACGAATACAAAAACCAAGCGTGGGCGGTAACCGGTGGACTTGGACTTGATATCAGCAACTTCCGCGTTGACTTACGGTACGAGCATGGACTCAGCGAATTGAGTAAAAACGATAGTGCTCCGCAAAAATTAAATCTTTGGACCGTTGGCGTCGGTTACCGATTGTTTTAATCCTACTCCACAAGATATTTTCTGAACCCTGCCATGCCGCTTCGGCATGGCTTTTTTATGGAGATTGCACAAAAAACTTAGAACAGTTCTAAATTAACTATTTTGCTTGTTTGTTTTTACCGATATTAAATCAATTGGTAGATTTGCTTATCAAAAGTAAATTAATCAAGGAGAATGAGTAAGTCGAAACATCTGCTTTCTTCATCACTGGGGAAAAAGCTGATAATGAGTTTAACAGGTCTGTTCTTATGTACATTCCTAATTGTCCACCTGATCGGCAACCTGCAGCTGTTTTACCATGACCAAGGCAAGGCTTTTAATGACTATGCCCATTTCATGACCCATTTCACCCCTATTCGAATCGTTTCCTATTTATTGTATGCCTCCATTGTGATACACGCAATTTATGCATTGGTATTGACCCTTCATAATCGGAAGGCCAGACCCGTGCGCTATGCCGTATATCGCGGATCGGAAAACAGTGCGTGGAACTCACGCAACATGGGGATACTGGGTACGGTATTATTAGTGTTCATCGTTACGCACATGAGCAATTTCTGGTGGAAATACCACAACGATGGTGTACCATATATTGAGTATCGTACCGATCTAGCCACTGAAAAAACCACCGTAACTGAATTGATCGGGGAAGAGTATACGGATTACGTAAAATACATCGACAACGATGTGGAAGTCCTCAAAGCAAAAGATTTATATAAGCAGGTTCAGTTTACGTTTAAAAATTGGCTCTTAGTTGCCTTTTATGTAATTGCGATGGCCGCCTTGTCTTTTCACCTAATCCATGGCTTTAAAAGCGCCTTTCAAACCCTGGGATTAGACCACAGGAAATATGCCCCGGTCATTCGGTTTCTCGGGATCTGGCTATTCGGGGTTATTATCCCGATAGCATTCGCGGCTATGCCTTTGTATTTTTATTTTTCCAGCTAAGCGATTCACGATGCCCCAATATGGGCACATTGATATAATGGATATTATACTATGTTAGATTCAAAAGTACCAGCAGGGCCCTTGGCCGAAAAATGGTCGAAACATAAGTTCAATCTGAAACTGGTCAACCCGGCCAATAAACGGAAATACACCATCATCGTAGTAGGTACCGGATTGGCCGGATCTTCCGCAGCCGCATCATTGGCGGAGTTGGGGTACAACGTCAAGGCTTTTTGCTATCAGGATAGCCCCAGACGGGCACACTCCATTGCAGCCCAAGGAGGAATCAATGCGGCGAAGAACTACCAAAATGATGGGGACAGCGTATTCCGGTTATTCTACGACACGGTTAAAGGGGGCGACTATCGCTCCCGCGAAGCCAATGTGCACCGCTTGGCAGAAGTATCGGTAAACATCATTGACCAATGTGTGGCACAGGGTGTACCGTTTGCCCGCGATTATGGCGGACTACTGGATAATCGTTCCTTTGGTGGCGCACAGGTATCCCGTACGTTTTATGCGCGCGGACAAACGGGGCAACAACTGCTTTTGGGCGCTTACTCCGCATTAAATCGCCAGATCCATAAGGGGACGGTAAAAATGTACAATCGGCATGAGATGCTGGATGTGGTAACTATTGATGGGCATGCCCGCGGCATTATTACCCGCGACATGGTTACCGGTGCAATTGAATCGCACGAAGGTCATGCCGTTTTATTATGCACCGGTGGGTACGGCAATGTGTTCTTCCTATCCACCAATGCGATGGGTTGCAATGTAACAGCTGCTTGGCGTGCCCATAAACGGGGAGCGTTTTTTGCCAACCCTTGTTATACACAGATCCACCCCACCTGCATTCCCGTAACGGGCGACCACCAGTCTAAATTGACGTTGATGTCTGAATCACTTCGAAACGATGGTCGTGTATGGGTGCCAAAAACGGTGGAATTGGCGCAGAAACTACGCAAAGGTGAGCTAAAAATAGCCGATCTCAAGGAAGAAGACCGCGATTACTACCTGGAGCGCAAATATCCGTCATTCGGTAATCTCGTGCCACGTGACGTGGCTTCGCGAAATGCCAAGGAAGTGGTAGATGAAGGACGCGGCGTGGGAGCCTCGGGCGTTGCCGTATTCCTCGACTTCGAAGATGCGATTAAGCGCTTGGGTGAAGATACCGTACGGGCCAAATATGGCAACTTATTTGACATGTACTACCAAATTACGGACGAAAACCCGTATAGGCAACCCATGCGTATCTACCCAGCGGTACATTATACCATGGGCGGAATTTGGGTGGATTATAACCTGATGACTACCGTTCCCGGTTTATATGCGTTGGGAGAATGTAATTTTTCAGACCATGGCGCCAATCGCTTAGGTGCTTCAGCCTTAATGCAGGGGCTCGCCGACGGATATTTCGTGATACCGTATACCGTGGGTGATTACCTGGCGGGGCTTGGATTTGCTCCGGTAGATAAAAACCACCCGAATTTCGAAAAAACACGCTCGGAGGTGGAAGAACGTGTGCGTAAGCTGCTTTCGCTCAAGGGAAATAAAACGGTGGATGATATCCATAAAAAGCTTGGACACATCATGTGGGAGTACTGTGGTATGGCACGCAACGAGGCCGGGCTTACCAAAGCAAAAGGACTTATACAGGAACTTCGCAGGGAGTTCTGGAATGATGTAACTGTACTAGGCGAAAATGAAGAAATGAATCAGTCGCTCGAAAAAGCCGGCCGTGTGGCTGACTTCCTGGAATTAGGCGAACTGATGGTAGACGATGCGCTGAATCGGCGCGAATCCTGCGGCGGACACTTCCGCGAAGAGAGCCAAACCGAAGAAGGTGAGGCCAAACGTGACGATGAAAACTTTAGCTTTGTTTCTGCGTGGGAGTATAAAGGGGAAAACCAGCCTGAAGTGCTGCACAAGGAAGACTTGGTATTTGAGAATGTTAAATTGACACAACGAAGCTATAAATGATTTTAGATGATAGGTTGTGGTAAATCCAAAATCGCAAATCTAAAGTCGTAAATAAAGAAGCAATGAGTGGAAACATGAACCTGACGCTGAAAGTATGGCGTCAAAAAAACGACAAAACCCGGGGGAAATTTGTGACATACCAAGCCAACGGGATATCACAGGATATGTCTTTTCTAGAAATGCTGGATGTTGTCAACGAGGATTTGGTGCGGAAAGGCGAAGACCCTATCTACTTTGACCACGATTGCAGGGAAGGTATTTGCGGCATGTGTTCCCTGCATATTAATGGCAGGCCGCACGGCCCAAAACAGGGTACCACAACCTGCCAATTGCATATGCGCAGCTTCCACGACGGCCAGACCATTGTCATTGAGCCGTGGAGAGCAGCAGCCTTTCCCGTCATCAAAGACCTGGCAGTTGATCGTTCGGCATTTGACCGCATTCAGCAAGCAGGCGGGTATATCAATATAAACACCGGTGGTGTTCCGGACGCAAATGGCCTTCCCATCCCAAAAATTGTGGCCGATGAGGCTTTTGAATCCGCTACCTGCATCGGCTGCGGAGCTTGTGTGGCGGCCTGCAAAAATGCATCAGCCATGCTATTCGTTTCCGCAAAAATTTCGCAATATGCATTATTACCACAGGGACAAACCGAGCGGTATAGCCGCGCACAGGCCATGGTGGCACAAATGGACGCGGAAGGCTTTGGCAGTTGTACCAATACAGGCGCTTGTGAAGCGGAATGTCCGGTGGGCATCAAATTGACAAATATTGCCCGGATGAACCGTGAATACCTCAGCGCCAAAATCCTTAAAGAAGAAGAGGCGCATTAAGCGAATTGGCATTTAGCGGGGGATTTTCTATTTTTACGTGATTTACCCCTTCTGAAGGTTGAGTACGGTTGTCAAAATAAGGTTATTGCTGTTGGTGTTAACATTGTGTTTCATCGGCACAGCTATTTCTATTAACCTTACATTCAATGATGAAGAGATTCTTCTGTTAGATGCCGGGAAAATCCAAAATAACCTTCACAAGAAAGAGCAAATTGTTTTTGACCTCATTCGTGATACCAGTCGGTTCAACGCACTGAAAGCAATAGACACCAATGTCTTACTTGCAAAAGACATTCTTCACGATTTCGTTGATCAAAATGAAATCTATCCCTTCACCTATACAAACAACGAATTAACGTTCTGGGGGACGGATAAAATCGTTCCCAAAACCGATGTAGGCATACGCAACGGCGTTGATATTATCAAGACGGATAATGGATGGTACGAATCCATCAAAAAGAATAGAGGAAGCTTTGCTGTACTTTTTCTGATACCCATAAAATCAGATTTTCAAAAAAACAACGACTACCTACAGAATGTATTCTCTAAAAATCTTATTGAGACCAATAACCTTGAAATTGCCGGATACGACGATCAATTGATCCAGAACATTCGGAGCATAACAGGCGAATACTTATTTTCCGTCAAGCTACGGGATGGACAGCACGATACATTCTTTTCGAAACTGGAACTAGCCATGTGGCTACTTGCGGGTTTTTGTGTCGTGCTATTGCTCAATATCATTTGTATATGGATGGCCAAACGGGGTTGGGTCTGGTATTCCGTTCTGTTGTTTGCAGGCGGTCTTGCAGGTATCCGGTACCTGGAACTCAATTACGGCTGGTTAGCCTCTCATTTCTATACCGGAATTTTTGATCCCCGAAATTTCGCTTCCAGCTATCTATTTCCCCACCTGGGTGGTCTGTTGCTCAATGTCATCGCCTTCACTTGGTTTACCGGATACCTGTTTGCGTTCCGGAACCAGTTGAAAATTCCAGCGTTCGGATATACCAAAACAGGGAGCGTCATTCTGCTACTGCTATTCGGACTATTTATCTATTTGGTGAGTCTGGGCATTACCAATGTATTTGCGGGCTTGGTTACCAACTCAGATATCAACTTTGATGTTACCAATATATTGAACCTAACTATATACAGTTGGATTGGAATAGTTGCCCTGTGTCTTAGCATCATGTCATTGCTCTTACTGATCGATTTGCTTGTTGCTCTTGCTCACACCCTTGTGCCTAATTCAAAAAAACTGCTTTTTATTGGTATTCTATTTCTGGTATGCGCAGGCGTAATACGCAGTGCTTTCTTTGTTGACTTTTCTTTTGACAATTTTCCGCTCACATTCGTGCTGCTATTTGCGCTTATCGGATTGCGCGGCTGGTACCTCAAAAAATGGAAGGGCCAATTTGATTTAGCGATCTTCATTTCGACCCTATTACTACTTGCCGCCATTACGGCCATAAAACACGATCAATTTCAGCGTAATAAAAAAGAAGAAGCACAAAAACAGGCTATTTTCAGGATGGAGGCGGTAGACGATGCTAATGCGCTGGCCTTGTTTCGCGATCTGGAAAAAGAAATTGTACGTGACCCCGTTTTGATCGAATACTTTGAATGGCCACAGCATGGAGACCGCGATTTGCTGAATGAACATCTCAAGAGAACTTACCTGAGCGGCTACCTTTCAAAATATGAATTTGTGGCCAATGAATACAACACCAATTGGATTCCCATTGGCGAAAGTTCGGCAAGCAAACTCGAGGCATACCGCAATAAAGTAATATCAGGCGCCATTAAAGTGTCCGAAAACTTCTATCGGGGAAACAGCCGGTTCGGCAACTTTGAATACTTCGCCCAGTTACCGGTTGAAAAGGAAGGGAACCTGCTGGGTATCCTCCTCATCGAATTACAGAACCGGTCGTTCAACCAGCTTGCTGCATATCCCGATATTCTGATCGACAATCGAATTGATCAGCGGCAAACGGAATTGGCTACGCAATATTCATTCGCATTTTACCGGGATGGCGCACTGGTGAGCCAATACGGTGATTACGTTTACCCGCTCTCTTCAGAAGCATATCCTACCGAGCAACGTAAACACATATCACTTGGCAACGAAGGTGGCTTTGACCACATGATGTATCGACCCAACAACCGGACGTTGATCGTCATCAGCCAGCCACAGCAAAGTAATTGGAAGCAGTTGGCCGCGCTTTCATTTATTTTTCTTGTCTTCCTATTCTTTGCAATACTTGCCTTCATCTCCCGGTGGCTGGTACTGACATTAAACAGCAACGACTTCAGTTTACGGAATCTACGGTGGAGTTTCCTGATTCTGACCAACCGGGTGTTGTACAGCACGCGTATCCAAACATTTATGGTCGTGGCGGTCGTATTTACATTGATCATAACAGGGATTATCACATTTTTCAGCATCAGCAGTCAGTTTAGAAAGCAACAGGAAAGTGGCGTATTGAAATATGTGGTAGACATCGCCGGCAGACTGGAATCCAAAATACTTAAAGAAGCAAATATTAACCGGGAGATATCTACCGATGAACAATTCAACACGATCGCAGAATCGGTCGCTTCAGACCTTAATCTATATGGAATCGACGGACAACTGACTTACTCAACGCAGCCGCGCATCTATGATCTTCAACTGTCTTCCCGGTACATAAATCCAAACGCCTGGCTTCACTTGGCCCGACAGCAGCGCTCGGAGTTTATCCAACACGAACAAATCGGCAACTTGAATTTTATCGCTGCTTATGCTCCTATACGAAATGACGCCTACGAGCCCGTGGCCTTTTTGAGTCTACCTCATTATAGTTATCAGAAAGAGTTTGAACAAAATGTTGGACTTCTTCTCAACACATTGGTCAATATTTATGCACTGGTTATTCTCGTCTTAGGGCTGTTTGCGGTGTTCGTTGCTAATAAAATTACTGCACCATTGGCGTTAGTGCAACGGAGTTTGGCAAAGACCAGCATCGGCAAACAAAATGAGCCTATCTTCTGGAAGCGTCACGATGAAATTGGAAGCCTCATTAAAGAATACAACCTGATGATCGCCGCCCTCGAACAGAGTGCTAATACAATCATGCGCTCTGAACGAGAATCTGCCTGGCGGGAAATGGCAAAACAGGTAGCCCATGAAATCAAAAACCCACTAACTCCATTAAAATTGGGTATTCAGCAGTTGGAACGCTCATGGAAAGAAAAGGATCCGCGGTTTGATGAGCGGTTTGCGCGATTCAGCGAGTCGTTTATTGAACAGATCGACAGTCTTTCACTGATTGCTTCGGAATTTTCGGAGTTTGCCAAGATGCCAGATACCCAGCTCAAGGAAGTCGATGTTCTGGATATCATGAACAAGGCCGTGGAAATATTTAACAACAACATCGGTGTCAAAATAACAATCTTCAACCGATGTGGAGACTCCGAGATCAGAATCCAGGGAGACCGTGACCAATTGCTAAGATCATTCAATAACTTAATCAAAAACTCAATTGAAGCAGCCATTACCAAGCGAAAATGTCTGATCAATATCCACGTCAACTACGACACGGATTATTACGTATCAATAGCCATCCAAGACAATGGCCATGGCATAAGTCCGGAAGCTCAGGAGAAGCTTTTCCAGCCTAACTTTACAACCAAAAGCTCAGGAACAGGCCTCGGTTTGGCATTTGTAAAGCAAGCATTAGAAGGAATGGGTGGAAGTATTCGATATGAAACCTACGTTGGAAAAGGCACGACATTTTTTATTCGAATCCCTTCTGTTGGTGTGAAGCAACATTTGGTATAACGGCTAACGGTTATTTCAGCACGATACTGCCCTGACCCATTATGGCATTGCCAGCATACAACAGAATTGTGTAGGTGCCCTTTTGAAACGACTTGGTATCTTTCCAGTCCATGGTATAGGAAGCACCATCATTTGCAAATTCAATCGCTGTCTTATAGGTATATTGGATCTGATTTCCATTTACTTCAAACAATCCATAATCTGCCGTACGCAGATTGCCATTGGGATCAATCACACGAAGGTAAACTTCATGTACGCCTTTTTCAGCCAACGGATTATCTGCTATGGTAAAGGTAATTTTAAGCTTATCGGTCCTTCTTGCTCGGGTTTCGATGCTCTCTTTATCACCGCTACGCTCCCTTACACCATTTATCAGGATATTCGATATTTTAAGAGCGGATGCCAGTTTCACTTTATCCGCTAAATCGGTATTCAGTTCTTCCAATGCCTCAACCCGGTCAGAAGAAGACGAAATCTCCTCTCGTAGTTCATCTCTTTCGGTCCGAAGACGGTCATTCTGATTTTTCAGTTGTTCTATTTCGGCTTTATACTGGGATACCTGCTGCTTCAGCTGATTGATTTCCTGCCGGGCCTCTGCCAGCTGTTCCTGGCTAAGATCATTCTGCTCTAATTGCTGACGAAGGGACGCGATGGTGGAGCGTACACTATCTTGGGAAGCCTTCAGCGCCGCATTGATTTCAACATTTTCATCGGTCAATCGATCCATTTCAGCTTCGATGCGATCAATTTCTGCCTGCATGTTTACTTTCTCACCAGTCAACTCATAAACCTGGACACCCGTATTTTTATACTTCACATAAAAATACACATTGGTAGCAAGCAACGCAACGATTGCCACCACAAAGAAATAAATTTTGGTTGAATCCTTTCTTACCTCTTCAGGCTTGGATTCAGAACCTGTTTCCTGCATGGTATGTGTTTCTTGCATGGTTTATGTACAGCAAACGCTCTTACAATACCTAACCATATGCAAAAATTGTTCCAACATCCTTCTGATGCCGGCTACTTGGGGCAATCGTCTTTCTTATTCGAAATAATTCAGGGTTTCAAAACCACCGGCTTTCAGGTATTCATCTTTACGCATCAGCCGCAGGTCCGCTTGTACCATATCTTGTACAAGCGCATTCAGCGTATATTTAGGTTGCCAACCCAGCTTTTGCTGGGCTTTAGTGGCATCTCCGATCAATAAATCCACTTCGGTGGGGCGATAATAAGCGGGGTCCACTTTAACCACAGTTTGTCCCAATTTGACGGCCGACGGTTTGATAGCTAGTTCAGCGAGCCGCTTTTCATCCACATCGATGACCACTCCCTTTTCTCGGTCTCCTTTCCCACTGAATTCCACTTCAATACCCAACTCTGCAAAACTCATCTTTACAAAATCACGTACGGTTGTCGTAACGCCTGTTGCAACCACATAATCTTCCGCTGTTTCCTGTTGCAACATCAGCCACATAGCCTCTACGTAATCTTTCGCGTGCCCCCAATCGCGTTGCGCGGAAAGATTTCCCAAATACACTTTGTCCTGCAGCCCCAACGCAATGCGTGCAACAGCCCTTGTGATTTTACGTGTCACAAAGGTCTCCCCACGGATGGGGCTTTCATGGTTGAACAATATGCCATTACAGGCAAAAAGGTTATATGCTTCGCGGTAATTGATCGTAATCCAGTACGCATACAGCTTAGCGACCGCATAAGGGCTACGCGGGTAAAAAGGGGTTTTTTCGTGTTGGGGCACCTCCTGAACAAGCCCGTAAAGTTCAGAGGTTGCAGCCTGATAAAAGCGGCATGTTTGGCCCATGCCCAGCAACCGGATTGCTTCCAGTATCCGGAGCGCGCCCAAACCGTCTGCGTTTGCGGTATATTCAGGTGTATCAAAACTTACCTTTACATGGCTCTGTGCCGCGAGGTTGTAAATTTCGTCGGGTTGGGTTTCCTGGACAATCCGGATGAGATTGGTGGCATCGGTGAGATCGCCATAATGCAAGGTAAAATGGCGATTGAGTTCATGAGGGTCCTGATACAAATGGTCGATACGATCTGTATTGAACAACGAACTCCTTCGTTTCAAACCATGTACCCGATACCCTTTCTTCAGCAGGAATTCGGCCAAATACGCGCCGTCCTGTCCGGTTATACCTGTAATCAACGCAGTCTTTGCCATTCTCTTCAATTATTTCTTCAACACCGACTTTAGCAGATATTGTCCGTATCCGCTTTTTAGTAAAGGTTGTGCAATTGATTCCAGTTGCTGGTCATTAATGAATCCCATACGATAAGCTACCTCTTCGATACAGCCAATTTTCAATCCTTGCCGTTCTTCGATGACCTGCACGAACTGGCCTGCTTGCATTAAAGAAGTAAAGGTGCCTGTATCCAGCCAAGCAGTACCGCGACTAAACACACCCACCTTCAGCCGCTCCTGTTGCAGATATACTTTATTGACGTCTGTAATTTCGTATTCACCCCGGGCCGAAGGCTGTATTTTTTTAGCAATTTCGACGACCGAATTGTCATAAAAATACAGTCCCGGCACCGCATAGTTAGACTTGGGAGTCGCGGGCTTTTCTTCGATGGAAACCACATTGCGCTGGCCATCAAATTCAACTACACCGTAACGTTCGGGATCGGACACAGGATACGCAAATACCACACCTCCCCCATCCGGTAGTTTCGCACTTTGCTGCAACAAGCGCGACAATCCTTCACCGTGAAATATATTATCTCCTAGTATCAGCGCGACCGGGTCATTACCTATAAATTCTTCTCCGATAACGAAAGCCTGGGCCAATCCATTCGGCACGTCCTGCACGGCGTACGAAAAAGAGCAGCCCAAATGCGAGCCATCTCCCAATAATGTCCGAAATGCCGGCAAGTCGTGGGGGGTAGAAATAATCAACACCTCTCGGATCCCCGATAGCATCAGGGTCGATAAGGGATAATAAATCATGGGCTTGTCATACACGGGCATCAATTGCTTGCTCACAGCCAGTGTCAATGGATGTAAACGCGTACCTGAACCCCCGGCCAGAATAATACCTTTCATCGTAAATAGTTCGTTTTTAAATGGCTCATGGAACCTGCTTTTCCATCTGCACCATTTGCTTCGCCATTTTGCATCAGTCGCCGACGCAGCAGGTCTCACTGTAATTGCACTTTTAATTGTAAAGTGCCAAAAGTATTAAATTTTACGCATTAAAATGGGTATGTAATCGGTTTAGTCAATGAAAAACTTCGTGGATGTGCAAACAATCTGTTTGTACAACATCCACGAAGTTCATAGTTCTTAATTATTTAGCAGCTTTAACCGTAAAAGGCACTGAATATGGCCCCCAAAGCAAAGTAACCGTACCGGTATCGTCAGCCCGGATGGTAAATTGCTCGACGGATTGCCCGCCTTCACCAGCTTCTGCAACAACGCGAAGCGCATCTTCAGCTTCATCGTACTTCGTACCCCACTGATCCCACACTTTGTTAAAAATAATCGTCGTATTTTGTTCTGTAGGGATGGTATAGAGACTATACTTTCCAGCAGAAAGCGGCTTTCCCTGAACCAATACATCTTTATTGATCTCAAAGGTGGTTGCTTCGTTTGCACCGGTTCGCCATACTTTCCCAAATGGAGCAATGTCCACGCCGATTTCCCGTCCTTTTAAGGAAGGCTTGCTGTAATGGATGTCTATCGTAACTCCATCGGTTGTGGTTACGGTAGTGCGGTCTGGAGGGCTCGCTCGTTTACTCTTATCCTCTTGGGCAAACGACAGTACTGACAAGGCCAACACAAACACGAAAGATAATGCAATTGCTTTCATTAGTTTTAATTATTAAGTTTTACAATGTATCATTGAAGCCGTTCAAAATTAAAAACCAGGTAACCCGTAGCACCATCCAAATCCAAAGGCATCCGCAACACAAGTTGATCGGCGTCCGCATAGGAAAGATCTAACCGATAACCTGCCGTGACATTGCTCGGTTTATCCCCGGGATATATTTTTTTGAACTGAAACTGCGGTTTTCCATTGTTCCGCCCGGGATTGTAAATAGACCATACAATGTTCCGCACGGCACCAGGAGCACAAAGTGTCCCTTCGGCATCAAACGTAATCGTACCCTTGCCATTGCTCGGTAAGTTCCAGACGCTGCCGACAAAACACTCTGCCGGCGCTTCTTCAAACACCGATTTCACCGAATATGCCGAAGGAAAGTTTTCCTTATCAACCGAATGCAATACCCATTGCCCCTTCACTCCGCTTTTCCATGCCGATGCGGATGGACCACCCTCAACAGACCCCTGCTGTGAGGAACAAGACGTAGAAAACATAACCGAAAACAGGAGTGCTGTGAGTAGAAATAATGACCGATTCATAATATCGTAAAAATCTGTATGATTGGAATTGTATTTTTGTACCGTAAAGGTAATAGATTCCATTGTAAAACTAACTATTCTATATGACAATCCCTTCCAAAAACCATACCATCAGCAAATTTGTTGCAAAATCGCTCGTCCGGCTTTTTATGCTGCTGTTGGTATTTGCGTTTGCCCCGGCTATCTTAGAAACGAAAATCGCCCGACCGCTAAGTTCAACATTTGTCTATATCCAGAATAAATGGGCATTCATATTTCCGGGTATCCTTTTCCTGAGCTTTCTAACATTACTTATCGTCACCCTTCGTCACAAATATCAAAAGACCGACCTGAATTGGATGCTATCCTTGAATACGGGCTTACTGATCGCATATTTGGTTATGCTGTATGCCAAACTTTATCCACTCATCTTCGGTTAAGACGCTTGCAATACTCTTAACGTTTTTTTTACCTTTGGGGCTTCACCTGCACACTATGGATAAAAAAAGGCTGTGGAATATTTCAAAAACGGTGGGTAAACTTTGCTTTACAGCGGCTGCATTATATTGGGTGTTCCGTGAGGTAAATATAAATGACCTAAGGGAGGCGCTGATCGATTCCAATCCATTGTTCCTTGCTTTGGCTTTTCTAGCCTATACCGGCTCGATCGTAATCGCTTCTTCGCGTTTAAACGGCTTTTTCAAGGGAATGGGATTAATTCTTTCGGAGCGGTATAATTTTAAGTTGTATCTTTTGGGATCGTGCTACAATCTTTTTCTGCCCGGAGGAGTTGGGGGCGATGGCTACAAAATCTATTTTTTACGGCGTAAATTTAAGGTGAAGGGGCGCCAGCTGTTGTCCGCGGTTTTCTTCGATCGGCTCAGTGGCCTTTGGGCGCTTTGCCTCATCACCGCCGCATTGGTAATCTTTATCCCGCGGCTGGAAATACCGAATGAAGTGCCGATCGTTGCAGTCGCACTGGGCACCGTGGCGTATTACGCTGTATTGAAACGATACTTCCCGACCTACAGCAAGCATTTTTTTGCGACACACCTGAAAGCCTTGGGCGTACAATCTATGCAGGTTGTTGCCGCTATCCTGATTTTGTATGCGCTTCGCTTCGACGGCAAGTTTTCACCGTATTTACTCATGTTCCTGCTTTCGTCATTGGTTGCCGTCATTCCTTTTTCCGCGGGCGGATTAGGATTACGCGAAGTAGGAAACATGTACGGCGCGCAGCTTTTTGCACTGGACCCCCACCTCGCGGTATTAATCAGTTTACTTTTCTATTTTATATCTGCAGCACTCGCTGTTACCGGTGCGTATTTTATTTTTCATCCGCAGGGGTTGGGCGAAGACAGGTTGCCGACTACGGCGGAAGCGGAGATGGATGAGGAAGAGGACGAAAATAACTAAAACAGACCGCCATGGCAAATATTGTGATTACCGGAGCAAGTAATGGTATTGGTTTCGAAACGGCATTGGCTTTAGCCAAACAGGGAAACAATGTGCTGGCAATCGCCCGCACACGCAGTGGGCTCGCTAACCTCCAATCCGCAACCGTCAGTGAAACACATGCTGAAAAAATCCAGGTTCTTCCCTTTGATATCGTAAGTGGTGATTACCGACAAACGCTTATCCCGTTGGTCAAAGAAAAATTTGGACAGATCCATGCCCTCATCAATAACGCCGGTGCATTACTTAACAAACCCTTTACGGAAACATCGGCCGCCGATTTTTTGACAATGACACAAAGTAACCTAGTGGGGCATGTACAAATCATTCAACATCTTTTACCCCATCTGGCGGCTAACAGCCATATTGTTAATATCGGAAGTATGGGCGGTTTCCAGGGCAGCGTAAAGTTTCCAGGACTAGCTGCTTATTCGGCCAGCAAAGCCGCGTTGCACGCCCTTACCGAGTGCTTAGCGCTGGAATTTACAGACAGGAATATCAAAATAAATTGCTTAGCTTTGGGTTCGGCGCAAACAGAAATGCTGGAAAAAGCGTTTCCCGGGTACAAGTCGCCTGTAACTGCTTTGGAAATGGGTACGTATATTGCTCATTTTGCCCTCACGGGCCACCAGTTTTTCAATGGGAAAATACTTCCTGTTGCAGTTACGACACCTTAAAAAAACGAGTCAAAAAGTACGGAATCATGAATACGCCAAACTTGCGATCCTTAGCCCTCCCGCTGATTATCCTAATGACCACATTTTCATGCCGGAATGAATCGCAGGGGACCAACGAATCGGAAATCCGTGACGAGGTATCCGAAGAAATTGCCGAAGACATGGGAGCGCCATTGCCGGCGCTGCCCTATCTCGCCGTTTTTGATGAGCAAACGGAACAACTAAAGGCCGAAAAAAATACAGACTTCAATGCAGCATCATTGAGCGCCGACATACTTACCCAAGCGTTGGTGGCAAATTATCCCGAAATTAAACTCGAAGTCGATCGGATTTCCAACGATACGCTCTATCTGCATATAACCGATGCCCAGTATCTCACCCAACAAATGGGATCTTCGGGAGCGCAGATGTACCTAATGGAGGCCACGTATGCGTACACCGAATTACCCGACGTCAGCGTTGTTAATTTCAGCTTCGCCGAAGGAGATCATGCCTTACCCGGCGACTATACGCGCGGCAGCTTCGACCAACAGCAGAGGGTGCGGTAGTTTGCTAAACTGTTGATTAATCATATATTTGCAGTTTTTTAACGCACGTTTAGCGGACAACGATCCATGAGAAAACTTTTCGGTTATATTCTTTCGCCCGTTTTTTATTTACTTTTCGGCATCATCATCACGGTATTTCATCCGATACAATGGCTCTGCCTGAAATTGGGCGGGTATCAAGGCCATAAAACATGTGTGGATGCACTTAACGGATTTTTGCTCTGCACATATTACGCCTTGGGAAATACGGTCAAATTTACCAACCAGCAGCACCTGCCTACCGACCGCCCCATTCTGTTCGTGGCAAACCACCAAAGTATGTACGATATCCCGCCCTTGATCTTTTTCCTACGCAAACACCACGGCAAGTTTATTTCCAAAATTGAGCTAGCCAAAGGCATCCCGAGCATATCATTCAATCTACGCCACGGTGGTGCTGCCAATATCAACCGAAAAGATCCTAAGCAATCAATCGCCGAAATCCTCAAACTGGCAAACAACATGAAATCCAAAAACTGGTCGGCATTCATTTTTCCGGAAGGTACTCGCGCCAAGACCGGAAACATCAAACCTTTTAATGTGGGAGGAATAGCGACCATATTGAAAAAAGTTTCCAATGTACTGGTTGTACCCATCGCTATAAACAACTCGTGGCAGATGGTTCGATATGGCTTTTTTCCGCTTAATACCTTTACCCGGATGACATGGGAAGTCCTCTCTCCCATTGAACCAGCTGGACTTAACCCTGAAGAAGTGGTGGCTCAGGCGGAAGCTCGGATCCGGGAAAAGATTAATTGACCCGTCGGCCTTTCCATTGATATTTCCCCATATTGCCCGCAACACCGATGTATACCATATACGTAACGTGTACGATTGTCAGTACAGGGAGGTAGGCCAGCAAATCCATCCGCTTGGCAAACCGACAAAGTGGGAAAAGAAAAATAAACTCGACAAGGAATTTCAGTGAAATTGCCGCAGCAAATACTGGCCACAGTCCGCTGTAATACGTAAATACCGCTACACCGCTCACCAACAGCAGCACATTGAAAAACCAGATGGAAATCCCCAATGCTACGATCCCCCGATTTTTATAATGAGTACTCTTGGATGCCCAGCGTCTCCGCTGATTGATGAATCCGCGCAGATTTCTTTTGGCATCAGTATAGACAATGGCATCCCTTGACTTGCAGAATCCTATTTTGTCCGGATATTTAGCAGCCACTTTATGGAGAAACAATTCGTCGTCGCCGGAAGCGAGGTGATCAATCCCATTGAATCCCCCCATTTCGTAAAACACATCCCGCCGATAGATGAGATTGGCCCCGTTGCAGGTGGAAGGGTACCGGTTTCCGATGCCTGCAGCTCCCAATCCAATGAGATAAAGAAACTCAAGTGTTTGTAACTCTTCGAAAAAGCTTCGTTGCTGCGAATAAACCACCGGAGCGGATAGGAGAAAATAGTCGTATCGTTCCATGCACTTAACCACCGTAGCTAACCAATCGGCGCCCATCCGGCAGTCAGCATCCGTGGTAACAATCAGCTGGCCGGTAGCTTCAGCGATGGCCATCGATATTGCTTTCTTCTTGTAGGAATTCAGGGGTTCCGATTCGTTGAGGGTTAAGAGCTTGACACCCTGTCCGGAGAAAGATTGCACAATTGCCGACGTCCCATCCGTGGAATGATCATCAACCACAATGATTTCCAACAGTTCTTTCGGAAAGTCCTGGGCCAAAATATCCGAAAGCGTGCGGCCTATATTTGCTTCTTCATTCCGTGCGGCGATTAATATACTAACTTTCGTTGTAGGTCTTTTCTCTTTTCGTGAAAAGTCGGGCAACGCCTTCCAGCCTCTATACATATAACCCACAAGCAATAGATAGACGCCGGTGAAGATCACCAATGCCATGCTAATCAACTGAATCGCCAAAGAAGTTAATTTTTAAGACAAACACTGAACCTAAAATGGCGGGCAATATAAGATTTATAAACCAAATACAGGATGCGATGGCCATCACTGCAATGTCTTGATCGGTAATGTGTCCATACAAATAACTCGCCGTAACACTGCGGACGCCAAAATCGAACAGATCAAGCGTGGGTAAAGCCGCCTGAACAAAAAACAGGATAAATATCAGCAGCAACATGGGCACAAAATCGATATCAGGGATCAGTACCAGCATCAGTATACAATACTGGGAAGTAAATACCGCAAACCTAGCCAATGAGTTCAGGAAAACAAGCAGCAACTCCCTGCGGCTATAGCGGGTGAGTATTTCGAAAAAACGGTGAAACTTCCGCATGAACGCAATGCGCTTGATCCAACTATCAATCCACCGCACATTGAAATAAAGCACTAAAAAAAATCCCGCATAGACCACAGACAATAGCCACAAAGCCCCCCCTCCCAGTATACCGACGTCAAAAAATCGATTGACAAACCAGGCAATGCTAAGCGAGCCCGCTACACTTGTCAACACCAACTGAGCCAATGCACCGACCCCCATTGCAACTACGCCAAAAACACGTTTACGGGGTTTTAGGAACAGTACCCGTCCGCCGAATTCACCAATACGATTGGGTGTAAATACAGCCCATGTCAGCCCGCAAAAAACTGATTGAATCGCTTTCCACAAGCTGATCCGTTCGATATACCGGCATAGAAAACGCCATTTTATTGCCTCCAGAAACCAATTGACAAACATCAGGATGGTGACCACAGACAAGGTAATTACCACCGTATTCGCACCGAGCTCTTGCATCAATCGTTCAAATTCAAGCAAGTTTTGATGGTTGTTGAGCTTACGGTATAACACCCATGCCACCAAAAGCAGAATAGCAACTTTGAGTACAATACCTAGTATTTTCTTTGTCTTATCGCTCAAACCCGATATTTTAGCGTGCAATGTTACTAATTTTTACAAGGCAAACCTAACAAGACGGTCCCGATATCAGCTCGTGATAACAAAAACGCACAATATCCATAGAAAACGCTAATTTCGCAGGATGCAAAAGCCTACGGATTCAGAACGGATTATATTAGGAATCGACCCGGGTACCACTGTACTAGGCTATGGCCTTGTCAAGGAAACCGGCAAACAGCTATCGCTGATCAGCCTGGGGGTCATCAAACTGGATCATCTATCCGACCATGGCCTGAAGCTGCAGCACATTTTCCAGAAAACTACTGCACTTATCGAACAATACCAGCCAGATTGCATGGCCCTGGAAGCACCCTTCTATGGTAAAAATGTCCAGGTAATGCTTAAGTTGGGCCGCGCGCAGGGTGTCGCGATGGCTGCCGCATTAAACAGGAACATTCCTATTTTTGAGTATGCCCCGCGAAAGATCAAGCAATCCGTCACTGGCAACGGCAATGCAGGCAAAGAGCAAGTAGCAGCGATGCTTAAAACATTATTGAAATTTAACGAAACACCCCAATTTCTGGATGCCACAGATGGGTTGGCCGCAGCAGTGTGCCACGCATTCCAAAATAACCCACGTGAGGGGTCAACAAAAAGCTACTCCGGCTGGAAAGACTTTGTTAGAGACAATACAAATCGGTTACGTTAACTGCTATAGCTTCACCTGTCGGATTACGTTTTTGACATTCAATTCGATAATGTCCGTCATGGTCCTGCATTTCAAATATTGGTTGTTACGGTAATAAGCTGCATACCCTTCCCTAAGTTGTTTCACATTGGCTGGAGTGGATAGCTCTTCGGTATTGGACACATCGCGCAAAGCCGCAATCCGATGCCGTTCACTACGCACACGATGCACAATAGAAGACCGTTCTTCCTGCTGGTATTGCGACGCGGTCCGGTCGGTTAGGTGTTCCATGCACAACTGTACATAAGGCAGGTTATCCCGAAAAAATTGCGGCATGTATATCTTGGGGTTTCCCTCATAAAACTGCTGATCGAAATCGATAGCCCGGATCCGGAATTGAAAATCATCAAAATCGGGGGTAATCTGCATCACAAAGTTATACGACCGCATATCACCCAGTAGGGTAATGATGCACCGTTCATTAAATTTAACAAACTCCTTAGCAATCCGCTTCGGGTTATAATCGGGATTATCCATCAATGAGCGACTAAACACATCGCCCGGAATACCCACAATATGTTCTTCCACAAGTGTTTGGCCCGCTACTATATAATTTACCGTATTAGGCGAAATAATCTGCTCCAGTTCCAATCCGTATATCCGGGAGGCATCGGCCTGCTTTACATAAAAATAATCGTACACGTCATTCAACCGGTTGACGATGCGGATGCGAAACGGATGTGTGTTACCGAAGCTGCAGTATTCTACCCGATCAATGTACTTATGCTCCACAACCCGTATATTCCCGGACGCCTTGAGTTCTGCATAAATAATCTTCAACCCGTTGTACAAGGTCTCCTGGACATGCGGGGGATATAACGGAGTTTCCCACAACGTATCCTTCCCATTCTTGTCGATTACTGGAACAGTCTCATAAAAATCCAACAGATTTGCATAACTAATCGGCATCCGCGCATCGCGTTGATAAGCCCGGAGGTATTTTTGCAATGCGGGAGTCACTGCGTAAATGGGCTTCTTACGGGAAATTTTCACATCATCGGTTTCCATCTGCCAAACATTATTTTTTTAGGTAAAGATACGTTTTTAATTAGGTTGGCTAAAAAATTGAAATATTTTCATAAATGAACCAGATTTAGTCTATATTTTTGAGAAATTTTCAATAAAAATAGATTATTGTCGCCAACTTGAAATGAAGGCTGCTAATTGCACCGAAAAAGGAAGAAGCTCCTTTGGGAGAGGAGCTTCTACGCTAACCAATTATAAACCTATATTAAATTGAGGGAGGGCAACTTATTTGATCAACTTTTTTTATTTTTTGCTGATCGATTGATACAAAAGTAATAATAATATTGAATTATTAAAGTTTTTTTATGAATTAAATTGAATTTTTACGTTTTTTATAATTAAATTTGAGTAAAATTGAAATAAACATCATTTTTTATGGAAAAAAAGTTCGAAAATTTAGATCTTGATAACTTGGATATACAAATTTTATCCATATTAATGAACGACGCATCTATACCTTACACAGAAATAGCCAAAAAATTAATAGTTTCTGGCGGAACTATCCATGTAAGAATGAAAAAGATGGAAGAATTAGGAATAATTAAAGGATCAAACCTCACAATTAACCCTCAGAAGGTCGGTTTTGATATTACAGCTTTCCTAGGAATCTATTTGGAGAAAGGATCTCAATACAATAATGCCGTCGAACAGTTAAAACAGGTAAAGGAAGTGGTCGAATTACATTATTGCACGGGAACATACAGCATGTTTGCAAAAATTGTTTGCCGGGATACCACGCACCTGCGCAAAGTCTTAAACGAAGATATTCAAGCAGTGAAAGGCATACAGCGAACGGAAACCATCATCTCACTGGAAGAAAGCATCAAGCGTCAGATCAGCTTAACATGATGGTCACCGTTGGATAGCTCCATTTAGCCCTACTTTTACGGAAAACGGGCCACAATAGGCATCCAGCAGCACAGCTACATATTTACGGGTTGCAACGCGTTGCTCATCATATTCGTCTTCGAAATGAAAACGTCTCTTCCAGTTTTTCTGTACCTGGCCTTCCAGCTCGTTGCCCCGTTGACCAACGAACTTAATATAACTGAACACGTCAGCCAATGTTAATGTATCAACGTCGGCATGGTCAACAAACCAGATTTGACTTCTCGAAAAAAGCTGATTTAGGATGGGCTTGATCTCGTCAGCTGTCACTGCTTGATCGACATCAAAATGCACGTACCCATCTTCGTCGGTTCTACCGGCAAGCATACCGGTAGCACCAATCCGCTGAATAGCCAAAAAATAAGATTCTTCTATCGCAACATCACGAAACGGCATCAATCGGGCACCGAATTTTAGCAGCTCCCCCTGTACATCCCGCACATCCAGTTTGTCGGAGGTTGTTTTAAAAAAAGCGACATAAGCCGCCGCTGCTCCCACCGCCTGCCCCACATGCATTAGCAAAGGGATGTCTTTCTCATCACCCGCCAGCAATCGTTGGACGACAGGTGTTCGCTGGGTCAGGAACAAGTTACTATCGTCGCCCGGCATCAATCCGGATAACGGCAATGTAAACGCATGATCACCCAGGTCACCCACCGCCACTCCTGTACGGAACAGCTCACCAAAGGTCGTCGATTGGAAATACGCATCGGGGATCTTCTCCCGAGCGGCAATACTGTCAGCAGTTCCACCCGCCAGCTGATATAAATAAGCATCCTTCGAAGCATCAACTACCGCCCGAACCTTAAAACTGCTCTTATCTTCCAGCTCGATGCGCCAATCTTTTCCCGATTTCTTGATAGAACGAACTTGCCCGTGCTCAATAACGGTCAGGTTTGAGGCAGCTTTAACCACACTATCAATCACATTCTGTACAATCCTCGGATTGATCCGCCGCTTGGCTATCGCCGAAAGCGAGTCGCTGGGTTTATCGTGACGCAATGTCTTTGCCAACAGATTTGCCCAAATACCCGCATCTAATCCGCTATTGGAAGCGATGGAAATAACCTCTGAAGTCAATTCGGGCATCATTTTATCTCCGTTGACCACCCAAACGGTATTCAAGTTTGACAAAGAGGACTGCAATGCGGCGGCATAGGCGTCCACTCCATACCCGTACACGAATACCTGAGGGCGCTTATTCTGCGCAAGGCCTGCCATTGGCAGGATTAGAAACAAACAAAAAGACAATCGTAATTTAGTATTCATAGCTCCCATTCATGAAGACGTAAAATTAGACATAAATGCTTCAGTAAGGTTTATTTTTTAATGTTAGTTTTCAGCTATCGGACTTCGGCTATAAGCTGACCGCCGAAAGCTGATTACTAGCATCAAAAATCATCAAACTAATAATTACCTTTGCAACATGTTAACTGACGAAAAATCACTCAATTTTATCGAAGAAATCATCGAGGAAGATATCCGTAACAAAAAGCATGACGGAAAGGTACTAACACGGTTTCCACCGGAGCCTAATGGTTACCTGCACATCGGACATGCTAAATCAATCGTACTTAACTTCGGATTAGCCCAAAAATACGACGGCCTGACCAACTTACGATTTGACGATACTAATCCGGTCACCGAAGAAACGGAATATGTAGAAAGCATCAAAAATGATATCAAATGGCTGGGCTTTCAGTGGGCAGAAGAACTATATACCTCCGATTATTTCGAAACCCTGTATGGCTTTGCGGTTAAGCTTATTGAAAAGGGACTTGCCTATGTGGACGACAGTTCGTCTGAAGAAATTGCTGCATCCAAAGGCACTCCCACAGAACCCGGCAAACCTACCCCCTATCGAAATCGAAGCGCAGCAGAAAATCTCCGGTTATTTGCAGAAATGCGCGAAGGGAAGTATCCCGACGGGGGCAAGGTATTGCGGGCCAAAATTGATTTGGCCAATCCCAACATGCACCTCCGCGATCCCTTGTTGTACCGTATAAAACATGCTCATCACCACCGTACCGGCAACAAGTGGTGCATTTATCCGATGTATGATTTTGCGCACGGACAAAGTGACTCGATCGAAAACATTACGCATTCCATCTGCACATTGGAATTTATACCGCATCGCCCCTTATACGACTGGTTGATTCATCAACTGGAAATTTTTCCTTCCAAACAATACGAGTTTGCCCGTCTTAATCTCAACTACACAGTAATGAGTAAGCGGAAATTACTCCAATTGGTCAATGAAAAATATGTGGACGGCTGGGATGACCCCCGCATGCCCACCATCAGCGGATTACGCAGACGAGGATATACGCCCGCCAGTATCCGCAATTTCTGCGAACGCATCGGCGTCGCCAAACGCGAAAATATTATCGACGTGGGATTATTGGAGTTTTGTATCCGGGAAGATCTTAACCAGACAGCATGGCGGCGCATGGCTGTGCTTGATCCTGTCAAACTGGTGATCACCAACTACCCGACAGGACAGACGGAAACATTAACCGGCGAGAACAATCCAGAAGTTGAGGGAGGAGAAGGCGAACGCAGTATACCTTTCAGCAGCGAACTGTGGATCGAACGGGAAGATTTCATGGAAAATCCTCCAAAGAAATTTTTCAGGCTTGCTCCCGGCCTAATGGTCAGACTCAAACATGCCTATATCATTAAGTGCGAAGATGTGGTGAAAGACGCTGAAGGAAATATTACCGAAATCCACTGCACATATATACCTGAATCCAAAAGTGGTGAAGACACCAGCGGGATAAAAGTAAAAGGCACCATTCACTGGGTGAGCGTGCCTCACGCACAAATCGTAGAAGTCAGGTTATACGACAGGCTCTTCAACGCAGAAAATCCAGTCGCAGAGGCCGATTTTAAGTCAACTATCAATCCCGATAGCTTGCAAATCCTCAAAAACGCCTATGTTGAACCCGATCTGCTCCATGCCACTCCCGGCAAGGGCTACCAATTTATCCGCAAAGGATATTTTACATTGGACGGCAAAACCACTACCACCGATAAGCTGGTATTTAACCGTACCGTAACTCTCCGGGATACGTGGGCAAAAGAACTACGAAAAGAATAAGAAGAAATAGTAATGCGCTAGAAAACTGCTTGAATAATGCGTTTCGTAGGCCTGGGATTACCCATGGTATAAAAGTGTAATACCGGTGCTCCCATGGCCTTGAGTTCTTTACATTGCTGGATCATCCACTCAATACCCACCTCACGGACGTCATGCTCAGATTTGCACGCCTGTACAGCTTCACTGAGTTCAATAGGAATATCCAGATGAAATGTCTTCGGCAAGCTAACCAGCTGTTTGCTATTGGTCAACGGTTTTAATCCGGGGATAATCGGAATGTTTATGCCATTTTCTCTGCACCGATCCACAAAGGCTTTATACTTACTATTATCGAAAAACATTTGCGTTACAATGAAGTCGGCCCCCAGATCGGCTTTCATTTTTAAGTATTGAAAATCCGTACTTAAGTTCGGCGACTCAAAATGCTTCTCGGGATATCCCGCTACGCCGATACAGAAGTCTGTCTTCTCGGAATTTTCCATATCCTCATGCAGGTAACGTCCGCTATTCATATTAACTACATGCTGTAGGAGATCAGATGCATACGCATGTCCACCTGGCGTAGGAATAAACGAGCTGTCACTTTTCCGCGCGTCGCCACGCAACACCAGCACGTTGTCGATACCCAGGAACTGTAAATCGATCAATGCATTTTCCGTCTCGTCCTTGGTAAAACCGCCACAAATAAGATGAGGTACGGCGTCCACCTTATATTTGTTAATGATAGCCGCACAGGTGGCTACGGTACTCGGGCGCTTCCGATAAGCAACCTTTTCCAGCAGTCCATTGGGATGCTGCTTGTAGATATAGTCTTCGCGCAGGTATGTAACGTCAATGAAAGGTGGATTGAATTCCATTAGCGGATCGATCGCATCAAAGATGGATTGAATACTCTGACCTTTGATAGGAGGCAATATCTCAAAAGAGTATAATGTTTTGCCCTTTGCGTTCTTAATGTGTTCCGTTACTTTCATTTCATCGAGCCTGGCTAAGCAGCCGCCAAACTTAGACAAATTATTGATATCGATCAATATTCTTTTTGCATCAATGAGATCGTTCCCCCAAGCACACCTTTATATGCAAAGCGAAGTATCTAGGATTGTTTATCACGAATACACATCCACCAATCCATCGGGCAAATCTACCTGCAGCACACGATTTTCCTGATCAATGGAAACAATTAGATCGTCATTCAGTGGAAACATCAGTTCACCATTTCTATAACCGACCGCGGCGATATATTGCTGGGGATATTCGCGTATTTCGACAATTTCACCTAATTCGCCCTGGACGGCATCATGTACCATGAACCCCTTCAGATCGGTGATCCGGAAATCGTCTGGGCTGCGTTCGGGTAGTTTATCGTTAGGAAGGTAAACCTTTTTACGAACAAGAGGCTGAGCCTTATCGATATGATCAATATCTTCCAGGAACAGATAAGCTGTATGATTTGAGTGCATCTTCAGACTGTCAACAAAGAAGGGAACAAGCTTCCGACTGATTTCTAAAAACAGCACATCCAATTCCAGTTCTTCATATTCTTCAAACTCAAAAAATAGCTGCACTTCTCCTTTGAGTCCCCGGGTCTTGCTGATATAACCAATATAAAAACACTCCGTCAATTCCATTCAATAGTTGATTTCCAATTTAACCCAATACAAAAACCGCCCCAAGGAATAATTCCTGGAGCGGCTTGTTTTGCTGGGAGAATAATTTGATTACTCTTCCGTTTTTGTTTCTTCACCAGCCGTTTCTTCACTAGCTGAAGCCACTTCGGTTGCATCAGCAGCAGCCTCAACAGCGGGAGCTTCTTCGGTTACCTCAGGAGCTTCTTCAGCAGGAGCTTCTTCAGCGGGAGGTGTATTTTTTGCTTCGATAGCAGCGGCCATTTCAGCCTTTTTCTTTGCTTCCGCAGCCAGTGCAGCCTTTTTCACTTCTTCTTTGGATTGCGCTAATCCGTCTTTTTTGCCTTGGATTTTAGCTTCTTTTGCACCCAGCCACTCTTCAAATTTAGCGTCGGCTGCCGCCTCATCAAAAGCACCTTTTTTCACACCACCCTGCAAGTGCTTTTTATAAAGCACACCCTTGTACGATAAAATCGCACGGGTGGTATCTGTGGGTTGTGCACCTTTGTTTAACCAATCCAGGGCCTTATCGAAATTCAAATCGATCGTTGCCGGGTTTGTATTGGGATTGTATGAGCCGATTCGCTCAATGAACTTACCGTCACGCGGAGCACGCGAGTCGGCTACTACCACATGGTAAAAAGGCTTTCCTTTTTTACCGTGTCTTTGCAATCTGATTTTAACTGCCATCCTGTTTTTTAAAATATGTATTCAACATAACCCCGGAGCTTTGTACTGCGGGGCTGCAAAGGTAGAAAAACTATTGTTCATAACCAAATCGCTTCAGGTAATTATCTTTTTTTCGCCAATCGGGTATTACCTTGACAAACAGTTCTAAAAACACCTTCGTTTGTAGGAAATCCTCAATATCCTCCCGCGCATAGGTACCCACCTTTTTGATCATACTACCTGCCTTGCCGATAATAATATTTTTCTGCGAATCCCGTTCCACGATAATTTCTGCACTGATCCGCGTAATGGCTTGTTCTTCCTTGAACGTAGTTACGACCACCTCGGTACTATAGGGAATCTCCTTTTCATACAGTTTGAACACTTTTTCCCGGATGATCTCTGACACGAAAAAGCGCTCGTTTCGATCCGTAAGTACATCCTTTTCGTAATATGGCGGATGTTCCGGAAGATGTTCCAGGATAAACTGCATAATGGCAGCTATATTATGCCCATGTAGAGCGGATATCGCAAAAATAGACTGCGGATTGATAAGCTCTTGCCAATAGACGATCTTTTGCTTCACCTCGTCTTCCGTCGATTTATCGATTTTATTAATCAAGATCCCCACCGGAGATTCCGTTCTTTTCAGTTTTTCAATGACGTCGCTTTCATCATACTTTTCGTGGATATCCGTAACCAACAGAATGATATCGGCATCAATCAACGACCCCTGTACAGAACTCATCATCGACTCCTGCAGTGTATAAGCGGGTTTAATCACACCGGGCGTATCGGAAAAGACAATTTGATATTCCGGTTCGTTGACGATCCCGATGATGCGGTGCCTTGTCGTCTGAGCCTTCGGCGTGACGATAGACATCTTCTCTCCTACTAACGCATTCATTAACGTAGACTTACCTGCATTTGGCTTTCCAATGATACTAACGAACCCAGCTTTATGAGACATTTTTTGAAATTTGATTTGCTTTGCAAAGAAACAAATTATATCTTTGCAGTCCAATTCGGAATAGGAATTAAAAAATCCGGCAGCGATTGTTCGGATCTTAATATAAAGAAACATTGCGGGGTGGAGCAGTTGGTAGCTCGTCGGGCTCATAACCCGAAGGTCATTGGTTCGAGTCCAATCCCCGCTACTAAGTGGAAAAAGAGGCAAAATGCAGTTTTAATTCTGGTTTGCCTCTTTTCTTTTTTGTTATAATTTGCTGAAAATAAGCAACATACAAAAACAACAACTAATGCGGGATTAGCCAACACGGGAGGACTTCAAGTAGGCACCTCACCCAAAAGTCATACCATATTCCGACTAACTGCTAGGATGGTAACCGCCATTAGAATAACAGCAAGCGATACGTACATGGTGATCAGTGGCTTGCCTCCAATTCCCCGCCACTCGCCGCCAACGAACCCGACTACCTGATTTCCGATAATCTGCATCGACTGTTGAATGGCAAAACCAACTGAAGCCCCGAGAACCCCCAATAGTACCATACCTTTACCCAAAGCTACAATCGATAAAATAAACTGTAGACCAATTACACCCCCATATACGAGTTCCTGCTTCCGTTTAAAAAATGTGCTTCCGGTATTGTTCTTAAACATCAGGTACACCGCGTAGCCGGTATTTACCAACCCTCCGCCGAACATGCCCAATGCCCAAACAGAAAAGTTTGCAATGACGTCATTGCCACTCTGCAAAACAACAGCTTGCATGATTGTATCCTGGCTATAAACAAAAGCCAAAGAAATACCGCTTGAAAGCAAACCCGCCATGATCACTAAGAGCAAACCCTGTAGGAAATTCCCGGAGGCCTGACGACGCCGCACCGACGCATCTTCTGATTTTAACCGCTTTTCACGTTGGAATCCGGCTATGCTTACCAGCACCACACCGATGATCAACACCACCAGTCCGGCAATAACCGTGATCCCTGCGTTCGAAAAAATATCAGGTGCTTGCTGGAATAAACCGCTGCCCTTAATGATCATGGGCAAAAGCACCCCCACGCACATGCCGAGTGCAGAAAGGATAGCGCCCGTTAGCGCCGCTCCGATCCGGACAACACAAATCAAATAAATGACATTAGCTATACCCCAACTTATCGAAAAAAGATTCGAAACCAATAAGGGTGTAAATCCTATATCTTTGATCAATTGCCAGGGTTGCGCAACGCCGAACAGCATCACCAGCCACGGAATTAAAATAATGCCTGTAAACATAAATGCGAACAAGAACAGTTCAAAATGAAAGTTCCGAATCAGCTTTATCGGCCATGCAATCGTACCGGTACCGAAGCCGGCAAGGGTTACCAGTAGCAAACCCCAAATCATTGTTTGATCCATTATTAAAAATCCCTATTAAAACCACTTGTCCAGCCGCCATCTACGACGATGTTGTGTCCATTGATATAAGAGGCCGAATCTGACGCCAAAAAAACCACGGCGTCCGCGATCTCTGCTGCTTCTCCGGGACGACGTTGTGGAATAAATGACAGAATCTTTTCGGCAAGTTTGTCACCGCTCTTACCATCGTCACTATAGAAAAGCTTTTTCGTCACATCCGTCACGGTCGATCCCGGCGATACGGCATTAACCCGGATACCAAAAGGAGCCAGCTCGCATGCCATCGCTTCCGTCATCTTTATGATTGCGGCTTTTGCCGCTACGAAACCAATTTGCAGCCTAAGAGCTACCACTCCGGCAACAGAAGCAATGTTAATGATGGTGCCCGACTGCTGCTTGATCATTTCTTTAGCTGCCATTTTACAACAATAGAATGTGCCGGTCAGGTCGACATCGATCATCTTATGCCAAGTCCCATTTGGATAGCTGTCTACAGTAACTCGCTCTTCAGGTAAGACGGCATTCACACCAGCGTTATTCACCATAATATCCAGTCTGCCAAAATGCAATATCGTTTTTTTTATCAGGTTATCAACCTGTTTTACATCGCTTACATCACAGGATATAAAAATGGTGTTTTCCCCCATTTCCCTCGCCGTAGCTTCTCCCACATCACACTGGATATCAGCGATGACAACTTTACATCCGCCCCTGTAAAATTGCTCGGCAATGGCTCGTCCTATTCCAGTGGCCGCGCCGGTAACGATGGCTACTTTATTTTCAAAATGGTTGGGTATCAATATCTTTTTCAAAGTCATGTATGATTTGTCACTCATGGCATCATTCATTCGCTCGCTTTTGTCATATAGCCTATCACGGCTCCAATGGCCACTGTACTCCCTGGTAATGCCACTATCTTCGTCAGCACGCCGCTTACTTCAGCCTCTAAGGCAACCACCGATTTCTCACTTTCGAAATCGAGTATTTCTTCTCCCGCTTTGACATGATCGCCCTCTTTCTTATGCCATTGGGTAATCTCCACTTCCGTGATTGTAAGCCCAATGTTCGGAATTGTTATCTCCACCTGATTATCGAGGGACTCAACGGTTTCGCTCTTGACTTTATTGTCATCAACGTCGGGTGATATTGGATCCCGTTCCTTTTGCGTCTTTCCAATATCTACACCGCTAAAACAGGTTGCCGTTGGCCGCCTTGGCGATCCGGCAAGCAATGCCTTCACCGCATCTTTCACTTTAAGGGGATTGATGCCTACTTCCGATTCCAGAACAGGACTGAACGGTTGTGGCACACTTCCTTGATTTAAGCGCATTGGTGGCTTATCCAGTTTGCTGAAAGCCACCTCCATAACGCACGTGATGATTTCAGAAGCAAAAGAACAGGTCGCGTAGGCTTCTTCCACCACTAAAAGCTTACCGGTCTTCGTTATGCTGTTCAAGATACGCTCGATATCAAGCGGCACGAGCGTACGTAAATCGAGGACCTCGCAATGAATGCCTTCGTCTCTCAATTGTTTTGCAGCCACGGAACATGCTAGCACGGGCAAGCCAAACGTAACGATCGTCACATCGTCACCCGTTTCGACCACCCGCGCTTGACCAAACGGCACGTAATGGTCGCCTACCGGAACCGGCCCTTTTGTTGAAAACAGCGCTTTGGGCTCCAGAAAAATAACCGGATCACCGGCCCGTAGGGCAGTTTTCATCAACCCCTTCGCGTCGGCGGGTGTAGACGGCACAACAACCACCAGCCCCGGTATGTGTGACCAAACCGAATGGAAGGTGCCGCTGTGCTGCGGGCCCGCCTGCTTTATCTGCCCCGCTCCCGCCCGGATGATCATCGGCACGCTCACCTGGCCGTTACTGACGTACCGAAGCTTGCTGGCCTGATTAATGATCTGGCTGGTGGCTTCAAAAATAAAATCGGCGAACATCAGGTCAGCTATGGCCCGGCATCCGGCGGCAGAGGCCGCGGCAGCCGCGCCGGTAAATGCCAATTCACAAATCGGCGTGTCAATGACGCGCTGCGCGCCAAACTCACTCCATAGATTTTTGGTATGGGCAAATGTGCCCCCTCGCTCTGCGATGCCCTCCCCGATATAGATGATGTTACTGTCGGCCCGCATCTCTTCCGCTATGCCATCCCTCACGGCCACCAGCCAACTTTGCACGACGGTCTCTTCATTACCGGCTTCATGTTGTATTGCAATTTGGGGGTTAACCGGGTTTTGAAAGGAATGCGCATAAGCTGTAGCAGGGTCCGGATAAGCCGATGACCGTGCAAACTCCACTGCAGCTGCAATCCGACTATCTACGGACCCGATGATTCCGTCCAATGTCTCCCTAGGGAGACCCGAAGCCTCCATCAAGTATTTTTCGAAACGGAGTATCGGGCACTTTTTCTTCCACTCCGCTACCTCTTCCAGTGTACGATACGTGCCGGCAACAACATCGCCCTCGTGATGGCCTACCGTCCGATAAGTTACGGCCTCGATCAGTATAGGCCCCTGACCGGACCTTGCCCGCGCAATCGCCCGCTCCATTGTGGCGTGTACAGCCAAAACATCATTCCCATCCACCGTAAATACGTCAATACCATAAGCAGCAGCCTTTTCGGAGATGGGAATATCATTACCCGTAGCCGCATAAGGTGTGCAGGTTGCATAAAGGTTGTTTTCGCAGACAAAAATGACCGGTGCTTTTTGCACAGCGGCCAGGCTTAATGACTCATGGAATGTGCCGTGATTGACGGCACCGTCGCCGAAAAAAGACACAGCAACCTGATCCAAACCCTTCACTTGAGCGCTCATCCCTAACCCGACAGCCAGCGGAATACCGCCGCCCACTAGCCCATTGGTACCCAAAAGGCCATCGTCGTAAACATAGAGATGCATGGACCCGCCCCGCCCGCCGTTAACACCGGTAGCCTTGCCATATAATTCTGCCAGCGCACCATTTACCTCTACACCCTTACCCAATGCGTGGCCGTGGCCACGATGGGTGCTGGTCACCCAATCCGTTTGCCTGAGCTGCCTGCAAATCCCAACAGCTACTGCTTCCTGGCCAATACAGAGGTGAATAAATCCCGGTATTTCGCCTTTCTTATAATTTTCCTGTACCGCGAGTTCAAATTTTCGTATCAAAAGCATTTGTTCATAAAGATCCAACAGCTGCTTTTCTGAAATCTCCTTTTCGACGGGGGCCTGTTTACGCGCTTCCGGCTTCTTTCTTTCTTTCATTATCAATTACGACTATGGTATGTTCAATTTTAGTTATCCAACCTGATTTGCGACCACTTGGCCAGTCAAAAAACGCAGCACCTCTTCCGCCGCCTTAACCTGCAGTTTGGGCACACTCAAGCTACTATACCAGGCTACATGTGAGGTTAAAATCACACCCGGCGTTTCGCGCAGCACGTGGTTTTGGGGGAGCGGTTCATCCTCAAATACATCCAATGCCGCGCCCCATATTTCACCTGTTGAGATACCCGCTGCAAGCGCATCGGCATGCACGAGCCCTCCCCGGGAGGTGTTGACGATCAACGCAGTTCGCTTCATAACCTGCAAGCTGTTTTCGTTAATCACATGTTTCGTTGCCTCGTTCAGTGGCAAATGCAGGCTCAACACATCCGCGCCAGCGAATAATTCCTCGCGGGTCAGCGGTTCCACCCCGAAATCGCGCATCGTTTGGGGTGGGACAAACGGGTCATAAGCACTCACCCTAAAGCCGATCCCCATGGCGCGCTTAGCCACTTCCCTTGCTATCCGCCCGAAACCGGCGAGGCAAAAGGCAAGTTGTGAGAAGGGTGCGACAGGCCGGGGCAGCAAAATACGCCAATGGCCATTCCGGATGTTCCGGTCTGTCTCCGGAATCTGCCGAAGGGCCGCCAGCGCGAGCGCCAGCGTATGGTCGGCCACCTCTTCAACACAGTAATCCGGCACGTTGCACACGACGATACCTTTGGCGGCCGCAGCAACCAGATCGATATTATCATAGCCGATTCCATAGCGCACAATGATTCGGCAGACATCCAAGGCATCGATCACCCGCTTGGTAATCGGTGCCCACTGTACCAGCAGCGCATCTGCCGCCTGCACATTCAAGATCAATTCATCTTCATCGGCCCATTGAACCTTACGCACCCCGCCGACTTCTGCTAACACCGCGTTCTCCGGTTCATGGCTAGGGAACCCACTGTCCGTCACTATAATTTGGTACTCCATCGTTGCTCCTTGTTCAGGTTGATAAATTGTTGTCCATTTCAAACTTCCATAACTCGCCGGGTGCCATTACCTTGGCTTCGATACCGTTGGGTAGCCCGCCCGCTTCACGGAGAAAGGCACTCGGATCACCGGACCCTCCATCACCCACGTGCTCCAAAAACATCCAAAAATGACTTGGAATAATATATTTGGGCTTAACGATCGCGGCCAATTGGCAAGCTTCCTGGGCATTCATGTTGCCATATTGACCATTTATCGGGGCAATCATGATGTCTACCGCCGTATTCAGCGACGTCATGATCTCTTCCGGCCGATACGCGGTATCCCCTGTATGATAGATGCGCACGCCGTGCAACTCCAACAGGTAGCCCAGCGCATCGGGTGCCAATTCGCCGTGGTCGGCATAGATGGCCCGGATCCGGAGGTTGCCGTCTGACCACTCCTCCCCTTCGTTGAGTATGCCGTACCGCCTTTCCGAGAATCCCAGTTCCTTATAATGCTTTTCGCAATCGGGTGCACCGATAAAATAGGTTTGTTCGTGCCGCAATGCGATGGGCAGCACGTCAAGGTCCAGGTGGTCGATGTGCTCATGGGTAGACAGCCATAAATCGGCTTTTACCTCCTCTGCCGTGATTACGGGAGGAATCATCCGCTTAAATCCGAAAAGCCTTTCCGCTGCGTGCGAGAGATAGGCATCAATGACCAAACGGTTGCCCCGCGGGCTTTGGATGATAAAACCAGCTTGGCCCAGGTAAAAAATCCCCAGTTCATTCGGGGCAATGATCGTGTCCTGCATATTTTCTTGATTTTTACAACCCTGCTACGTAACCTTTGCCCAATCTAAGCCCGGTGTCGTTAAAGCCTTCGCTGAAAGACATCCAAGACGTGGCCCCGCCATCAACGACAATAGTCTGGCCAGCGATATACCGAGCGTCATCCGATGCAAGGAATAGGATGGTGCGGGCGATATCGATTGGTTGACCCGGAAACCCACAAGGGATCAGCTTACCGAGGTCGCTGAAATCATCGGTCCCTGCTGCCTTAAACTGGTTTTCAACCGGTACCGCGCCCGGCGCTACCGCATTGACCCGGATTCCTTTTGGCGCCAGCTCCACGGCGAGCTCCCGGGTATGGGCAATGATAGCTCCCTTAGTACCGGCATACACGGAATGGCCTTTGCAAGCCCGGATGCCATGCACCGATGAGAGGTTGATGATTACCCCATTTCCTGCGGCTTCCATCATAGGCAGCACCGTTTGCATAATAAAAAAGGGAGCCCTCACATTGACGTTGTAAAGCGTATCAAACTGCTCGGGTGTAACCTGGTCGAATTCCTGGGTCATGGTAATACCGGCATTATTCACCAGGATGTCAATCCCCCCTAAGAAATCCATCGCCTCACGCGCCAGCCGAATGGCTTCCGACGTTTGGCGCAGATCAGCTTTCAGCGCGATCGCACTGCCACCAATGGCCTGTATCTCCATCACGGCAGACATCGCACCTGCTTCACTATGGGCGTAGTGAAGAACAACCGTAGCACCCTGCCGGGCAAATTCCAACGCAGTCTCCCGGCCGAGGCCGGTACCCGATCCAGTAATCAAGACTTTCTTTCCTTTCATTTTTTCTGCCATATTGTGCTTATTAAATTGTTAAATCAACGGCCCAGGTGTATCGGTCGCCAGCTTTAACCCGGCTCACTTGCCCATGTTTTTCGGCGCTATCCGGCCGGTCATAACACACCGTACAGGGTTCCACGAAAATGTTGTATAAGCCATCCCATCCGTTCTCGTTCATTAAAATCCCTAAATAGGGAACAGTTTCTTCGGAGAATCCGATCCGGATGCGTTTATCACCCTTGGGGTACCTCAACTCACACCAGCCATTGCTTAGCCTATTCGTAAAATAATATTTCTCAAATCCGTTGCTCGATTCCGGACGGCTGATATCTGCACGGTAAAACTTCCCGCCTTCATCTTTAAACATCGGCCACGCCATCTGTTCACCATATTCCCGGTCGGCATTCGTGAGGATGGATACCACTTGCTTACAATCGTCGGGAACTAACACCTGCGTACCCACTTCGATATTAAGCATGAAATGCCCCGCCCATAAAAAGTCGAAATCAGCCGGGCCATTGTTTACGAGTGTATAGGAAAATCGAAGCGTCCTTTCGCCTGCAAATTGGACTTGCTTCTGAAGTAGATAAGGAAAACATACCCCAGGCACGCTAAAATGAATAGCACCTTCCTGCGTCTCCACATCCCATGGCAACGACCACACTTCGCCATGGTCTGCCATTTGTACGCCCTTCCATGGATCTTTGTGATAGGCGCATCCGTCTATTGTGGGAAACATATCGTCAAAGCCGCTGCATTCGCCCGCGATATAATCACCACCGAAAGGCTGGTCGCGATAGGTTTCCCAAGGCCGCTGTACTAAAAACTCGTAACCGTGTTCCTTGCCTATGAGCGACACCAGCTTCCCACCGGGATCGGGGGTAAATTCTGCTCTCAACCAATCATTTTCTAAAACGATACTAGCTTTGTTTTTATATTGCGAATCCCGTAACTCTTCCATAGCGTTATCGTTCAACCTATTTTACTTCTTTATAAAACAGCAAGGCAGATCCAGGAGCTTCCTGCAACGCGATCGTCAAACCCGATAGCAGCTCCTTTCCCGAATGGACCGTCCGCTCTCCGGTATCCTGGTTCAACAACTCATACTTCGCATTGGGATCCAGTCCTTTTAATTGCACGTCTACAGACTCGTTGGTCGCATCCGGCCGTCTGAAGGCCACTACCATGCCGTCTAGCTCCTCCTGCCGGTGCATTTGATAGGCCATCCACACATTTTCGCCGGTATAACCGTCCGTATCGGTCAGTGGATAGTAATCCGAATGGTAATAATAGGGGCGCGCTTGCTTATATTCGGCTATTAGTCGTTGTACCTCAGGAATTTTTACGCGCGGGTCTTCGATGTCCCAGTGGACAACCAGATTACTGCTCATTGCTGAACGTACATGGTATGGAGACAGCGTAAAATTACCCGTTCCCGATAGCGGCAGGTAAAAGTTAAGGCCATACGTATGGCATTGGGACCCTATCGGCTCGCCATAAGCATAGTCGGTCCGCCAAAAAGGGGTGCTCCGCGATGTAGTTTCCAGATCGATCCGCCTTCCGCCGGAAGCGCAATTATCAATAATCAAATTCGGGAACCTTACCAGCAAGCTATCCCAAAAAGCATACAATCCTTCGATGTGCCTGATTTCCGATATCCCACTTCGGCCTTCTTCGTCAGCCTTTTGCCAATACGGATAAGGATCGAAATTGAAATCCTGTCGGTAATAAGAGATATTCGCTTCCTCAATCAGGTTGGAAATGTGGTCCGTCAGGGCTAGGCGAGCGCTCGCATCACCTAAATTATATAATTGGTTTCCATTCCCGTCCAGTGCAATCAGCCACTCCGGGTGTTCATCGCCAATGGTAACAAATGGTTTGTCTTTTACAACCCGCTCGGGTTCAAACCAAAGTAAGAATTTTGATCCCACTTGTCCCATCGCATCAGAAATCGGTTTAAATCCATTAGGAAAGTTGTCTTTATTAGGTGACCAATTCCCAACGTTCGGCCAACTCCCACCACACGGATACCAACCTGCGTCAAGCCAAAATACCTCCGGCAAAATGTTGAACTGTTCATACCTTTTAATCTCAGCGATGATACTGGTTTCCGTTGCACAGACATGTTCGTTACACGGCTGCGGACCATCGCGGCTTACGAATGATGCTAGCGGTAGCTTGGGGATTTCGCCATCGATACGACGGGTATGGTGTGCCAGTATGAACTTCCGGAACTGGTTATGCCCTACCATACGGTCTTCCCCTTCCCAAAACAACAGGCAAACCTTCGGTGTCCGGATACGCTCACCAGGCATGAGGTAAAGCGCTAGGTTTTCCATGCCGGCGGTTAGGGAAATCGCTTTATCCGATCCTTGCCCAATATTGGCGTACCATTTGCCAGTCCAGCCAATAGCCACCATCACACCGTTTTGATCCGGTGTTTCGATATTAAAAAAGGGAAAACCAGCTTCATCAGACGACCGACCTCTCGAGGGTGTCAGGTATACGGATTGATTTGGTTCGATCGGACTCAACAGGGGTTGAAAATCATCCCGCCCGGCGTTGCTACCTTTGGCATGATGTAAACGAGGCGTTCCCTTGGCTTTATAGGCAAATGCGTAGTCAACAGCGTGCGCCTGTTCAATGGTTGGTGAATTTTTGTCTGCATTGTTGGCAAAATACACCGTCCATTCCACTGCTGGAAAATCGGTGAACGTGGTCACCTCACAGGAAACTTCCATCCCTGTCTTCGGATCGCTATAAATAAACCGAAGGCGCTGCGTATTTGGCTGATCGGCTTCGAGTTTCTCCTTTTTGTATTTCCAGGATCGTATAAACGTATCGGATTGCTTGCCGCCGTAAACAAATGAAAATGGGGGGACCTTCCCCTTGTCAAACATTTTCATAACAGCATCAACGGATGACAAAGGAGCTATGGATGCCTGGGTTATATTTACGTAGCCGAAAGCCACAAAACAAAGTAATATTAGGTAGATTGTACGTTTAATATTAGGGTATTTGATCATTGGAGTTATCATAATAAATCGGTTTTATACACTAAAGTCAACTATTAATTAGGCAATTCATGTTGCATTCTTCTAATACCCAGGATTCTGAACAAGATCTGGATTAATATCCAACTCAGCTTGTGGAAAAGGCAATAAGTAATGATGAGATTCAAATACCAACGATACACCCCCGGGAGTTTTAATTTTAGGCAGCACTTCGTGCGCTATTTCCCAACGTCTTAAATCAAAATACCGGAGGCCTTCCAACGCGAATTCAATTCTTCTTTCCCCGCGAATATACTCCCGGAGAGATTCCTTGCTATTATACCTATCTCGATCGACTTTGGGCATTTCAACACTCGGGCGCGTTCTGATGAGATCGATGGCATCGTAAATGCTGCTCTCCGGTCCGGATACCTCATTCTTTGCTTCCGCATACATCATCAAAATATCTGCGTACCGGAAATGGACATAATCCTGCTCGAATTCGGTATTCGCTCCCCCACCCCAAGGGGCTTGGGAAAGATCAACATACTTTTGCATGTTAATGCCTGTCAGGCTTTGTGCGCCTGCAGGTTCGCCACCGGGCCACGTTACATTCGGCAACCGAATGGATTGTTTTAATCTTGGATCCCTATTTAACCAAGGTTCATCCGCGACATAGCGTGGCGATTCGTCGATTGGCAAACCGTCTATGCATTCATACGAATCTACCAACCCCCAGTAGGGATCGATGTGCGAACCCCAGCCAAACTGTGTATTGGCAGCTCTCCCTGAATATCTATTATGTGAAAGATCCGGTGAGGAGTATACAGTGGAAAACATGATTTCCGGATTATCGGTCTGCCCTCTTTCGATAAACAAACCTTCATAATCAGCTGCTAGACTGAATTTGCCGTCAGTGATAATTTCTTCGGTCAATCTTACGACTTCCTCCCAGTTACTTTCATACAGCGCGATTCTTGCTTTCAGGGCCAATGCACTCCCCTTCACAGCATGACCCTGATAGCTTGTATTGGGCAGATTTTCAATCGCAAAGGCCAAATCTTCTTCGATGAAGGCCAACACTTCAGCCTTCGGACTCTTTGCCACTTTTGCGTCATCTGGTTTGCTGGGCAGCTCTTTGAAATAGATGACATCGCCGTAAAAGTTTACTAACTCCGCATAAAAAAATGCGCGCAAAAACCTAACCTCGGCGATGTATGATGCTTTATTGCCAGGGGTTGTAAACTCCACCTTGTCAATATTGGCCAGGAAATTATTGAATATGGAAATACCCCGATAATATGCATTATACGGAATACTGCTCGTGATCGAAGTTAAATTGCCTGTAGACATGAGGTCCATATTGTAACTAGCACCCCCCCATTGTGCGAAACAATCGTCAGTCAGGCAATCCAGGTAACACCTGTCGTATGAGAACGTCCAGGTCTGATACAACGCGTTATAACAACCCGCAAGCGCCATTTCGGCATCTGCTTCTGTTTTCCAAAATGTTTCGCTGGAGATGGCATCCAACGGATGCTTTTCCAAATAACCTTCACAGGCAGTCTGGATACCGCCAAAGAAAATAAAGATGATGAGTGTATTCTTTAGATTTTTCATGACTGCTAATTAAAATTTGACATTTAGACCAAAATTGAAGCTCCGTACCTGTGGGTACTGAGGCAAGTCAGTTCCTTCAAGTCTTTCGGGGTCACCGTCCTTAAACTTCGTAAAAGTCAGCAAGTTATTACCGGAGCCAAATACCGTCAATCCCTTTAGCCCGATGCTATGACTTAAAAAGTTTTCCGGCAACGTATAAGAAAGGTATACATTTTTCAATCTCAGGTAAGAGCTGCTTCTCAACAAATACGTAGAAGCATAGCCGTATACCCCGATATACGAATAGTCATGAATAGCGGGCACCGTATTGCTGGGATTATCCGGAGTCCACGCATTCCTGAATTCGACGCCGGGGGGTATCCCTTCCCTAAATGGAAAAGACGTCCAATTCCCCGCATTCAGATTCGCTTTTGCCCCCTGTACGGCTTGCAGGAAAACAGATAGGCCAAAATTCTTCCATGCCACATTCAAATTCATCGAATAGTTTGCCTTGGGGAACCGGCTATAGCTGACCCGGTCATCCGCATCTACAACGCCGTCATTGTTCTGATCTTTTATCTTTAGATCTCCCGGTTTAGGATTGTTATTCTGTTTTGGCGAATTCTCGATCTCTTCCTGGCTTTGGAAAATCCCGGTCCATTCATATATATAGTAAGAATTATACGGCAGCCCTACTTCCACCACCCCTATTGTAGGCGTCAAAATGGAAGTAACTTTATTCTTATTTGCCGCGTATTGTAAACTCACATCGTAGTACAATTTACCGATGGCGTTGCGATGGGTCAACCCCACTTCGATACCCGTATTTTCAAGCTTACCGTCATTGGTGATGGGCCCGGTTAGACCCAACGCCCCAGGGACCGGCAACGTAGTGAGGATATCGTATGTATTCTTTTTATATACATCGATTTCAAAACCGACCAACCCGTCGAAAAATTCACCGTCCAGACCGATATCAACAACCCTGGTCTTCTCCCATTGCAAATTCTTATCAGTCATTCTGCCCATCGCAACCCCCTGTTCAACTCCTGATCCGTATGAATAATTGGAAGCAGCAAATATATCCTGATAAGGATATAACCCGATTTCCTGATTACCCAGCAGCCCTACGGATGTACGCAGTTTCAGGCTATTCATCCAGTCTCTTTTCAAGAAATTCTCTTCGGATAGCATCCATCCTGCCGAAACGGATGGAAATATTCCCCACCTGTTATTGGCGTGCACGCGCGAAGTACCGTCATACCGCACATTTCCCTCGATGAGGTACTTATTCAAAAAGTTATAGCCTACCCGTGCGAAAAACGACTGCAGCGCCCAGCTGTTTGCCGTTCCCGCTAGTGACTGCCCCGTCGGGCTACCCGCATTGAGCTCTTCCAGCAGCGGCGACGGGAATGTTTGCCGAGCGCCGGAAATTTCCCGGTAATTATTGGTTTGCTGCTCGTACCCAATCATCGCGTCGACTTTATGGTTAGCGATATCGACATGATACTTGAGCGTCGAATACAACATCGGTGTCAACGAAGTACTATGAAAATCCGAGACACCCAGGTATACCGGCTGTCCGACAGACTGATCCATTCGATAGTCATCCTCACCCGGCACCGTTTGATAAAAATAATATTCTCCTACCGTACTGTAGCCGTGAGATTTATTGAATAAATAATTCAGGCTGAATGATCCAGTTGTTTCCCATGTAAGGTTTTCCAGTATATCATAGGAAAGCATCAATTGGGCTTTAGCAGCATAGGTGTTCCCGATCCGGTTTCCATTTGTAAACGCCGTGGGGGCCCAAACACTGAAATCTTCCGAACTGTAGGCCCTCCCGGAAGACTTTCTGCCATCGGGCAAATAGGGCATTGCCAGCGGACTCCTATTGTAGATTGCGCGCATCAGGTCAATAGCAGAATTGCCTTGCGGTTCCACCGAATTGACATTAAGAAAGTTTACGATTGTCCCGACTTTAACTTTATTGGAAACTTGATTTTCATAATTCAAATTAGCGGTATACCTTTTAGATTCAAAAACAGGCAATACACCGCCTTGATCATAGTAGGATAAACCGATCCTGAATTTATTAGTTTCTGTGGCTTTCGAAAAACTAAGCGCGTGATCATGGGCTATTCCTGTTTTAAAAATATAATCTGGCCAATTGAAATTGGGATATTTAGTCCTATCGGTAGCAAATCGGTAATCATCGATTTGCTGCTGTGTATATACAGGCGGCTTACCGGCCCGCTCACGCGCTTGGTTATATAATTCCATGTATTCAGCCGAATCCCAGATCAAGTCCAATACGGAAGTAGCGTTTTGAATGCCGAGGTTATAATTATAGTCCAACGCCGAGCTTCCAGCCTTACCTTTCTTGGAAGTAACCAAAACCACTCCATTTGCGGCTCTCGCTCCATAAATGGAAGCGGATGCCGCATCTTTCAGTACCGTTACGGACTCGATGTCATGTGGTGAAATTGAGGAAAGAGATCCCTGCACCCCATCTATTAAAATTAATGGATTAGAAGATGCACCGAATGAGCCCATGCCCCTGACCCGAATCAGTGGCTCATCATTGCCGGGTCTTCCTGTTGATTGAATAACTTCCAGGCCCGGCAGTCTACCTTGTAATAAATTAGCCGAATTCGGCACTGCACTTTTGCCCAGTTCGGCACTTGACACGGACGAAACAGCGCCAGTTACACTGGACCGCTTTTGTGTACCATATCCGACTACCACGACCTCGTCTAAAACTCCGGATACTGGCTGGAGCGTTGCGTCTACTATATTCCCATCTACCTTTATACGCTGCGTAACATAGCCTACCATCGTAAAAACAAGGAAATCGTCTTGTCCTACGTTGATCGTGTACGCTCCCTTTTCATTGGTTACCGTTTTAGCGTTCCCGTTCTCCGCAGTTACGTTTACGCCATATAACGGGCCCTCGTTACTACTAACGACACCTGTGACCATACCATTTTGATCCTGGGACATCGATTTCGTAATTGTAAGACAACATCCTGCAATCAAGAATAATGTTTTAATAATAATAATCTTCATAATTTAGATTTGTTAATTAGTCCTCAGCGAATTTCCGTGGATTACAATTAAGAGGCCACACAAAATCCCACAAACAATGATATTTTTTTTGCAATTTTATGTTCCATTTTATTTTAATATGCAAAATAATACACAATACCCACCCATTAACTGAGGCCTACGCCCGGTTAAAGCAAACTGATGTGAAATGCCGTGCCGCAAAGACGCCAGCCGTCCAAAAAACTATTTCACACTGTCGTAATTACAATCAATAAACGGCTGTGATAGTTACCTTTCCAGTTAAGCCTGCTAATTCGATGACCTCCTTTTGGCCGTCAAATTCTTTCCACTTTTGCCCATTGACCATGACTTGCTTAATCGGCAAAGCTTTGGGGTGACGAAACCTGAGGAGCAACGAACGAGGTGAAGTACGTTCCGGTATTTCAACCGTAGCATTGATCTTTCCATTGTTTACATCCGATACAATTTCATAGGTCAGGTTGCCGAAATACGTCGGGGCATTTTCGACCGAAATCCTTTTGCCCTGTTGCAACCACGCGCGTGGTGTAGCACGCGCTACCCAAAGCGAGCTGTCGTCTTCCATTACCAGCAGATTGCGGAAGTTTTCCATAAACCAAGCGGCGGTGCCATTATCCGGGGCCTCACAATCGGTATAATTACCCAAATGCCAATGTTCCCACATTACTCCATCGGCCCCGACCATTGTGGCATATGCGTTCATCCAGTATCTTAAAAAATTGGGCACGTCGTCTTGCAGCAGGAATATATTGGCATTGTGTGAAATCTTGGGCAAATTCACATAACTCCGCCAAAACCAAGCATCGTCCGTTGAGAGGCCCTTTTTCTTACGTGCTTCTTCCTGATCACGCACGGTGTCGGGCGGAGTGATCATCTCCATCGTCAAATCCAGGGTACTAGCCATCTGACTGTCATTGGCATCAAATGCACTAAACGGCTCGGCCAGTGGCATGGCACCTACCATAAAATCTATATTGGGAAACTGGGGCGATCCTATTTCCGGCCCAGTCAAGCCCCGTGCATACGCCATCCGTGATATATAGGTATGGTATTTTCCGTCACGCCCAAGACGCACCGGCGATAGCGCCGCCTCATGTCTCACAACCCGAATAATATCCTGGCGATAAGATTCCGCTTCATCAAGGTAGTATCGGGACCGTTGTTCTGTCAATTTTCGGATATCGGCATGATATTGCAACGCCTCGTCTTGGTAGTTCTCGGATCCTTCGGAATCAAACCGTACCAACGCATCCGCAAACCGTTGCAGCCCCTGCAGGGCAAATGCATCGTTGACGAAATACCAATGCCAATCCGATGTCGGCAGCGCATAATCCCCAACCATAGCCGGTGGCATCAGACCAGCTACACTAAGTTTCTCGCGGTTGGGAATATCTTTCAAATAAAGTTTACGCTGACGGATAATCCAGTCTGCCGCTGCCTGCATTCGGGCACGATTGCGCTGAAACCATTCGTTATCGCCTGTCCGAAAATAACGCTCGGCCATGGCATCCAAGAGTCTGCCCGTAGAGGCGTGCGTACCATCGTGACTGTACCCCATATCATGCCGCATGCTTGTTGCCCATTCCAGCGCCCCGTTTGCGTCTACATAATCCCCATCGGCCTTTACACCCGGAGATTTAAAAAAATGGGTATACACCTTATCCGCTTCATCGTGCATCCCCAACAAGTCCATCGCACGTGCCGATCGGGCTACTTCATTCGCCAGCCCGCCCCACATATGATCTGTACCTTTAAGCTGTGCAGCACCTGCTCGCCAAGCGGCAGTCCACCCTTCGTCAGGGAGTTGGACTTGTACGGTAGGATCCTTCACCTGCGGAAACGGCGAAATAACGGTCCCCGCTGGATTTCTCCACCACCGGACTTCCTGCATCACTTCATTCCAAGAGCTTGCCTCACGATGTGACCGCGTCATCTGAGAGATGCTCTTGAGGTTCTTACGCTCCAACTTTTCAGCAAACTGCTTAGCTGTTTGCCCTCTTCCCGCTTTCGTTATGAAAACGCCATGTTCGGGTATCAGAATTGGGCCGGCCTCCAGATCGCTGACTCGGAAAGTAAACCCAGTATCCGCTCTCCAAACCGTGATCCGGCTATCTAAGCCAGGCGTACTGTTAGGCGCATACAGCACCGGCATCATAATGCCCCGCCGCCCCTCTTTTACGGCGCCGGTTGATTTCCAACTGCCTTCACCTATCACCGTGGTCCCATTGTCGCCCGGCAAACTCGAGATTGGACCCGTCAATGCTACATGGGTCTGCAAGTTACCGTCAAATGTTGACCGTTCTGTTCCCGGCTGAAACCCCCACTCGATTTCAATATCCGTACGTTCCCATTCACCTAGGCTGGGGCCGGTTACCTCAATAGTCGGCACCACTGACGAGGCACCGCCTTCAGTATCATAGAAAACCGCCACCATTTCAGTCGCTGCATCCACCCTGTTACTATACGAGGAGTCCATCTTATCGCCCGGCTTAATCCGATAGGTCCACGTATGCCCATCCGCTGATAGCTCCGGATGGTCCAACACCTTATCCACCGTCCACCCAAACCAGCCCCATGAAGTGGGGTAAACCCGCACTTCTACCTCTTCCGGAGATAAAAGCGCTTTCGCATCCGCTGGCCAATGTAGTGTCACCTGGTATCCCGATAGGCCCCCTCTCCACAGAAGGCCCGTCTGCAACGGCCGTTCCGGTTTAAGAGGGAGGGGAGTCAGCAGATCTGGCATATCGTAGTATATACTTTTAAGCTCCTGCTCAGGCAATTCATCGTACGCCGTACGGTAAACATGATCGATACGCTCCAGGCGCCGGGGGATGAAGTAAGCTTCGGGCTCTTCTTGAATCGCCCTATCAGACCGCCAAGTATATGCCCAAGCGGCGAGGCCGACCGGCTTGCCTACTAGGCTGTCTACAGATCTCCCCGCTGCGGAATCTCCAGCGGCACGTTGGGCTTCGGCCGTACCGATGCATAAAAATGCGACCAGAAATAAAGCTATCGTAATTCTCCCGTCAAAGCGACGGACAAGGCCCCCGTCATTCAATTTCATCATCATAAAAGGTTATTCATTACGAAAAGTCATTTGGGCAGTTTACATCATTTCATTTCTGAGTAAATAGCCTGCCCCGACTTTGCATGATTAAATGGATATCAATCTTGTTTTATAATTGTTAATGATTGTACAAATATATCCCCTGGCGCGATTTGAAATCCACCAAAAAACCCACACATACTGATACTATTTTTGCAAAATGAAGTTTAAAAGCAAAAAATCGGTCAAAAACAAAGATATTGTCTAAAATCGAAAAAAAACAAAAACTTTTCCGACCTTCATTTTAGAATCATCAAGCTCGAATTATGAAAGCCCAGTTTTTAAACCGATCGGTAGGCACTGATTGTTCCATTGCACTGGAAGAACACGGCGGGAAATTCTTTAAGAAATTATGGCATTATCACCCAGAACTGGAGATTATGCTGATTCAAGAAGGCACCGGGTCTATCTTCGTTGGCGATAACATTACAAAATTTGAGCCGGGCACGTTGGTGATAATCGGGAAAAACTTACCTCATCTTTGGCAAAATGACAAAAACTATTTTGCAGACGAATCACAACTGGCCGTATCCGGCATTACCATTCATTTCAACGAGGGGTTTGCAGGGAGCCTTCTGGAGATTCCAGAAATGAGCAGCCTTCGAAATCTGCTCACTCGGGCAAGCCGCGGCATTGAATTCCTGGGAGAAGCGAATAGCGCAATTAGGAACCGCATCAAAAAAATGTTCGAATTATCAGGGTATGAACAAATCATGTGCTTCTTGGAAATACTCCATATGTTATCCATTCATCCCAAATATCGATCGCTATCGAGTCTGGGATATATGGATTCTTTTAAAGAAATCCGGGATTCCAAAATACTTCCCGTTTACGAATATGTAATGAATAATTTTAAAGACAATATAACACTTAATACCGTTGCTGGCATCGCGAACATGAATGCCTCTGCCTTCAGCCGATATTTCGCCAGTGCTCAAAAAAAAACCTTCACGCAGTTTGTCAATGAAATTCGCATTGGCTATGCTTGCAAATTGCTTATCGACGGACAGCATAACGTTTCGGAGGCATGTTTCGAGTCGGGATTTAACAATCTTTCCAATTTCAATAGGCAATTTCTCTCCATAAAACACATGTCGCCTTCTACTTACGTTAAGATGCATGTGATCCGTTAATCGGAATATCCTTACTTCATAGCTTTACGCTCCACCTCTCAAAAACTAACGCCTACGCTGGTACTACCGCTGTAGCAACAGCGTCACGGCAAAGCTCACCACGGCACCGATGGCTGCGAGCACGGCCGTCTTCACCACATCGTGCGGCTTGGACTGTAAACAACCTGTTTGCATCAGAAACCGCCGTAAGCGAGAGCAACCCCCTCAGTTCATCGATAATACGCAACGTGTCTATTTGCTTACCGTTGGTCGTAACCGACAGTGTCGTTTTCGGCTGTTCAGGTGTGCTGCACGATGCCGCGACGAGAATTATTCAGTCTCATGGTGTAAAAGTACCGCACGCACGACAAGCACACAATACCTGAAAACAGGTTTCGCCTATTTTTTAAAACCTAGTCCCTGTTCGTCAAGTGCACTCCTTAAAATGGGCATGGACGCTTTTCCCATACCATGCAAGGCCAGAATCTCCTTTTCACTGTATATCGATAGTTGTTTTAAATCCGTTATCCCGATGTTCGTCAAGGCACGCCGCGCTGGCGCGCTCAATAAAGAAAGAAATCCCTCCAATGGCTTTCGTGCTGCTTCGCAAATCGGACAAGTTGGGCAATCGCTGCTTTTATAATAGGTGTGTCCTTCCGGACAAACTTTTAACCGTTTCATGTATTCAGCTGAGTTCTCACAGATTTCCCTGAGCTTTTTCTATGCTTTGGGATAGGTATTTCGAAAATACTCGACCATCTGATCGTTCACATCTATATCAACCGTCACCATAGTCGAGCTTTGTGGTCTTCAAACGTATAGTTTTCAAACCCTTGCCAATCTTCGGCAATAGGGCCTTCGGTAATTTCGTTCTCGCCATCCAAAATACCCACATACTCAATAGAAATGAATTGGTTGGGTGTATTTTCTCGGATATAACCGACCATCCCTCCCCGTTTGCCATGTTCATCGGTGCCCACAAACAACTCTTTTGAGCTCTTTTCCCAGTTTCCTTCCATATCGCCTCCCTCATAGTCCGAGCTGGGATTAAATACCAATGTCCACTGCTTAGATGTTTCCTTGCCAATCATTTTGTCGTACACCGTAGCCACCGGGGCGCCGATCGATGTAGTGAATTGCATCCTTTCCATGTCAATTTGTTTTTAAGGTTTCCTATAAAACTAACAAGACAAAGGTACTACCCAATTACTGATTTCTGTATTAGCACGATGCGCCAATATGAGGGGGTATTTGCGACAAAAGAGCGAATCAACCCTACCTACCAAACAACAGCACCATTAGTTCGTCTTTCCGTTGCGGCGACACTTCGATTTCCATCCCATCGGCCATCTCCAGCGTCCCGCCACTGCCTTTGCGATAACGGTTGATGTAGTTCAAGTTGACCATGGAAGAACGATTGACCCGTAGAAAAGCATCGGCCGACAATGCACTTTCAAACTCCTTCAATGTTTTCGACACCACAATTTTCTTGCCTTCTGTGAGGTAAAAAGTACAATAATTGCTCATGGCCTCAATGCGGATGATGTGAGACTTATCCACAAAATATACCCCCTCGGCAGTAGAAAGCGACAATCTTCTACTCGAAAATTCACCCAAAGATTTGGGCGCAGCTACTGTTTTCTGGGCCACACGACTTTTCAACCGGACAATCGCCTGACTCAATTCGTCTTCTGCAATCGGCTTGAGTAAATAGTCAACAGCACTCAGGCGCAGCGCATCCAGGGTATATGAATCATAGGCCGTCGTAAATATGACCTCAAAAGCAAAACCCGATAGCCGCTCCAAAAACTGAAAGCCATTCATACCCGGCATTTCGACGTCGAGAAAAAGTACATCCGGCTTATAGCTGTTGATTTCAGCAAGGGCAATTTTGGGATCATAAAACGTCGCCACAAGGGAGATATCCGATTCAAAATATTGCAATTTGTGACTCAATAATTTGCATCCCCTGGGCTCATCATCTAAAATAACAGCTTTAAGCATACTTATCGCGGTTTAGTTAATCCTCCAATATACTAAATGGTGTCAATACAAGCGGAATACACAATACCGCTTTTGTACCGCTTGATCCGTCCCTCATTAGGCTCGTTAACTCCAGCTTACCTATGGTGCAACCGGCATTCCTGTTGATCAATTTAAGGCGTTCTTCAATCGTAGCCAGCCCCATCGATGTCTTCTTATACGGGTGATTAGGTTTTGACCGTGATTTTTCCAATCCGGCCCCATTGTCGATAATCGTAAAGCAGATACTACCTCCATCCTGCTGTACGGTAACGCGTATCTTTCCACGCCGGTTCACCTCCTGACGTATCCCATGGTGAATTGCATTTTCGATCAATGGCTGCACGAGCATCGGCGGAATAAAAAGGTTCTTCATATCAATATTTCCGACCATCGAAAAGTCGTAGTCGAACTCGTTATTAAACCGCAGCGCCTCCAAATCCACGTATAAATTCAACGCCTCCCATTCCCTCGCAACACTCACATAACTGTAGGCCGAATTTTCGAGCACCAACCTATTCAGCTTGGCAAACTTTTGCACCAACCGACTCGCCGCCTTTGCGTCTTTCTCCAGAATATAAGACTCGATGGAGTTAAGTACATTGAACATAAAATGGGGGTTCATCTGTGCGCGGATCGCCTTTAATTCGCTTTCCGACAAACGCTTTCGGTAATCCGATTCCAGTTTTTCCTTCCGCTCCGCTTCAATGCGCTCTACCTGTGCAGTAACTTCAGCTGTCTTCGACGCCAGTTGCTGCTTCAAATCCTCATTAAAAGCAACTTGCATGGCATTGAGCTTTCTCGATTGATTAAGTCGGTATCGAAAAACACCGTATGCTATCAAAAAAAACAGCACGATGACAATCCCATAAAACCATGATGTTTGCCAATACGGGCCTTTAATATGGATCGGAACTTCACTTAGTTGTGCGCTCCAATTGCCCATATCATCTCCCGTACGCACCAGAAAACGGTAATCACCTCTGCTGATATCCGTATAAGAAACCGAAAAATCTACTTTGGCCAAACGCCAATCTTTATCCACCCCTTCCAGCATAAACGCGAATTGCATTTCATGCGGATTGATCGCACTTGGTGCAGAAAAGGTAAATGTAAAAAAGTTCTGCTCATGATTCAGTTCGATAGGTCCCAACCGCAACAGATGAGAAAAGTCCTGGTCGTGTACAAAAAAAGAGTTCACCACGGCCTTTGGAAGTGCTCTTTTTACTACCACATCGGCGGCATGCCCCACCACGAACCCCTTATCAGTGGCCATCACGATGGTGGAATCTGAATTGGCGGCACATGTTTGCATCGCAATGTGTGACGGTGGAACAATACCCTGACCCGGTAGTAGCTGCTTGAATTTTCTGGAATTTTTATCAAACACCATTAGTCCGTCTTCCGTAGAAATCCAAAGGTTACCCAACGCATCTTCAGTAGCGAACTGGGGATTTTGCCAAGGCGTGAGATTGGTGTTCGGATAGTTTTGAAATGTATAGCTGTTTCCTGATTTTTTGATATTCGTAACCCCGAGGTACTCGGTTATCACCCATACCGACCCATCCTTTGATGGCAAAATGGCCCGCACCATATTTGATGGGATCGAGTTTGGCATTTCAGCCCTGAATTGATCAACAACGACCGACCCTTTATCTGAAACACGCAACAAACCAAAGCCATCCGTGCCTACCCATACCTCACCCTGCTGGTCTTTGGCCATACAGATCAGCTTGTTGTCGGGCAGCCCATTCCCCGAATTCGTTAATGTAAGGGTTTGGTCTACGCAATTGTATTTATAAAGCCCCGAATTCCAAGCGGCAATCCATAGATAAGGTTCCCCATCAATGGTATCCGCTACAATATTTCCACAGTCAGCCTGACGGAATTCAAATGTGTCACCCCGGATGGGTAGGGGGCGTGGACGTGTATCGCTATCTTGTACCCAAACGCCTTTATCGTATGTAGACAAGTATAATTGCCCCGCAATTTGAGTAAAGTTGCTCACCCACAGCCCCTGCAGATCATAAGTCTTAACCGTCCTTCTCTCGCTCCTATCGTATACATGTATCTGGGATGCTGTACGATACCACCAACGATTGCCATTTGCCATACCGAGTTGCTTGATCGGCTGCGATAGAGACAAGGGATAAAACGCTGCAAAGCGGTTCTGGTAGTCCGAATACCGGATAAGCCCTTTATTTCGCGTGCCGATCCACATCGTACCAGCTTCGTCTACGTTTATCGTTGCGATGACATCACTCGTAGGATCCTTGGGCGTTAACGTTTTCCAATCCAATAGGCTACAAGTCCCGGTGATCCTGTTATAGCAGTATATTCCCTTCGACTGATGCCCCGCCAACACCGTATTTCCCCGAACGGCCACTGCATTGATCGCGTTGTCGTACACCCTTCCATTGGGGCCAATACCCAACAAATCCGTCTTCAACTCACCGGTTTTTAAATTTAGGCTACACAGGTTATAATCGTAATAGGAAAACCACAGTATGCCATCGCCTTCGACAAAACTGCCACAGCCGTTTTCTTCAACCCACGGTTTTGCCGCCGGTTTTAAATTATACGCTCTGGTTTCGCCGGTCTTCGGATCGATACGAAAAATACCGTGATGCCGGGTTCCTACCCAGATCGCACCATCGCTAGCCTGGAAAAGGTCGTAGATGGATAGCGGTCCAACCGAATCGGGCACCAAGGCAACCCGAGAAATCTGCTTCGTGGAGGCATCCATCTTCAACACATCGGTATCCTGCCCGCCAAACCAGATATGACCGTCCGCATCGGATACGACATCATTAAGCATCCGTATCGAAACCGTATCGCGACCATTCCAATAGTAGGTATAATTGGTAAACGCCAGCGAATTAGGAAGTGACTTATCGTAATAACTCAACCCGCCTGTATAACTGGTAATCCACATTCCGCCCTGTACATCTTCGTAAATACTCGAGAGGTTATTGCTGGAGATAGATCTCAGATTTTGGTAGTCATGGGTAAAACTCTTACTATTGACCAGGTCGAACAGATAAAGCCCCTTATTGGTGGCCAACCACACTATCCCCTCCCTGTCCGTCATAATTCGCCTAACGGCATTACCCGGAACAGGCCCTTCTTTCGTAAACCATTCAAAATTATAAAGGCGTTCCTGTGCGCTGCTCACAGGTATGAGCACCACCATCATCAGCCAGCCGGGTAATATCTTTGTTATCAACGTTTATCAACCTATGTAAATATCCAATTTTTTCCGCGCAAATAAAAAAGGAAAATGATACGGTCATTGCCGCCGGATCGCTTGAGGCACTCCTCGGTTTACATCGTCGGCGACAGTGGTGATGCCTATCGCGTATTCATATAAGACATCGGGTTTCACTTCCTTATCAAGAAATACACCCGTTGCATCTGCGGTGCCTATTTTGGAAAATTCGGATTGACCTGCCTCCTTCCGGTACAGCACATATTGTTGACCTGCGGCTTTGACCGGTACCGGCCAGCCAACTTCGATGCCTGAAGTCAGGTTGCGCAGGTAGAGTTGAGCAGGTAAGATCAATCCACCCGCATCATCGGCCCCCAATACCGCATTCGCAGAAAGGATACTTTGGTTTCCCCAAGCATCGATCGATGCTACGGCATATTCATAACCCATCGTCGCAAGGGCAGTGCTATCCGTGAAAAATGGAAGCGTAAGTAAATCCGGAGAAATGGCATGATATTCCTTGTCAGTCTCTTGGCGTCGATACAATACAAAACCGACTATTTGGTCGTCACGCAACATCGCATTGTCCCATTGCAACGATGCGCCATCTGCCGTGCGCCGCACCTGCACTCCACCCGGCGCCATCAACACAACGGGTTGGCGGACGGTCACCGATGTCACTTCGGAAGTGTCACTCACCGATTGATGGAGGTTTATGGCTTGCAGTGCATAATGCAATTGGCCGGCCCGTTGGGCGGAAAATGTAGTATCGACGAATACGGTATCCTGTACAGGTGCTGAAATTACCTCCATATTGTCGGCCGAAGTACCCCGCAGCACATAATAGCCAAACAGGTCTAGCTCATCTCCCGGCTGCCAATTGACTCTTACCCCCTGATCGGTTACGAATGCCCGCACCGCCCGCGGCATTGCCGGTGGTAAGCTATCTACACCTTTTTTATATCCGTTTGCCTCGGCAAAGGGCAGCGGAGCACTGTTCGGCAGATTCAAGATGAGCGGTCTCACTTTGTAATAATAAGATACCGCATCGATGACCCGTGTATCGACGTAGCCGACCTCCGTAGCCGGAATGGTATCCAACTCGACATAATCTGACCCCATCTGGCGGGATTTCAGAATTTGGATACCCGCGTATACCGCCTGTCGGGGCAGTGGATCCCAAGAAAGCAACAACCCACCCAGCGTATCTGCCACGTGGAGGTTACTAATCCGCGCAATCTTCGAAGGATCAACCGTAAGGGTATACAACGTGTCGGAAGAAGGACCGAGATTACCTACCACATCTTCCACCTGTACATAATAGGCATAGGTTGAACCCGGTTCGACCCGATCGTTGAAGTAGACCCAACTGCTGTCGGATGTCTCTCCACCCGTAACGAGCGACCGGCTCACTTGGTGGAACGTGCCGTTAGACCCTTCACGACGGAAAATATTGGCAAGCATAGGGAATGCATCTGGCGGTGGCTCGGCGGTACCCCAAACCCCGGATACCACGCTATCTGTTACCTGATAATCCTGTAAATGGAAACGATGGGTGTAGGCAGGCAATTGGCCACTTACGCTAGCAAGCGCCGTATGAACAAGTTTGCCCTGCCCATCGAGGTGATCCAGCCGGTAAACCGATGGGGTTTCCGGACTACGTGACCGGTCTGAAAAAGCCAGTCCGAAAATTTCAAGCAATTCCGGCGACAACAGCGTTAACCCCAGAGTATCGGGTGTATTGCGGAGCAAGATTTCATAAGCCGCTTCGATATCGCGCACTCCCAGTTGATTTAGTACCTCCGTTAGGTAGCTTTCGCCAAGCCTTTTGCTCAGTTCTTTTGCTGAGGAAGGAAACGTCAACTCCCCTATTTTCTTGAAGTCAGTAGCTTTCCCGTCGGCGCGGAAAACTGCAATCCGTTCGCTCACAGGAAGGAATTCGCGAAACCCAGTAGCGCCGTCGGAGGAGAGGATGCCGGACACCAGCAATAGGGTCGATTCCGGCCCCGGCAACACGTAGGGTGACACCTCCTGCTCTTGGGCCACAGCCATCCCCAAGCTTGCCGATACCAACAGAATCATACATTTAATAAACCGTTTCATCTTGATAAGTGCTAAATTACAAACACGAATTACCTTCATCTTTTTGTCCCAGGCCCATACTGAATTGATTGCTGCCACGGGTGCGGATGCTTACATATGCGTGGGCCCCTACACATATCCGGCCACCGATGAAGCAAATCTCGTTACAATCGCATTTTTTTCCGATGTGTGCACTGAAGAATCCGCCCGCCCTGCCAGATAAAAACCAGCCCCAGTCGTCGCGGAACCCACCTGTAAAGGCATAACAAGCATTAAAGTGGGCACCGATACAACCCGGACCAATGCAACCTTCTGCACCTGCACTAAGGCCGCCGGCGAGCCTAAACCGATAATCATTGGCCCCAAAATTGAGTAGCAGCATAACGTCTGAATAGGAATGAAACCAAGCCTTACCACTGACAATCTTGAGATCGATCTTCACAGCCCGCTCCTCTGGCACCCCAATCTCAGTTTTTGTATGGAGGTAAACACCCGAAAAAAGGTAATCTTCACCTTGCGCATATAGGTCGTCGTCCAGGTATCGGAAGTACCCCGCGATATCGTCGTTGCGATATTTCGGATCCCAGATATTGATTCCCAGCGCATATTCGCCATAACTGTTTACCAATCCAAGGACGTTGACGTTGGTATTTACGCCCAGGAATACATATCGGTCGTCCGGATCCCACTTGATGCGCAAGAGGCCATGAAGTCGGGCAGATGCCACACCTTTAATGGGCTCGATGTCTGAATCAACGTTAATGGCGAAGAACTTACCCGGAACATCCAGCGTTACCGAGGCATCGACTAGCTTGAAGGCGGTACCAACCACTACACCCACCTGGCCGGTGATGACCGGCCCCGACTCGACCGTCAGGCTGATTGGGTTCAGTTCAACCAGCGCGCGCATGCCCGTAATTGTGGCCCCGCCGTTGATGTTGATCATGAATTTCTTTGTCGCCGACTGATAATTGAATCCGCCTCCTACACGGGTGATTTCCACAATGCCGATCGGAATGGAAATTCCTGCCTTAAAGCTGGCGCCGATATCGATGTTGCCGCCGTCGTTAAAATAGTGGAAATCCACTTCGGCATTGATGGGCGTACCCGGTATCCCGAGCTTTCCTCCCCCCTCAAACCCATGTTCCTTGAGGCCCACGGTTACGCCCACTTTCATAACGGACACAGACAGCTCGCCGCCGATCGTGCCCACGGAAAAATTGGATCCTCCATTGGGATTTGCCGTAAACCGGATGTCTGAGGCATTGAATTTAAGTCCGGGGAAATCGACTTTAAACTCACCCGAGACACCTATCGAAGGAGCCTGACCGGAAAGTGTACTTACGGTAAGCGATTTCACCTTGAATTTCGCGAACGTCAGGTCAGCATCGTAATTTACGGGCGACTCCAACAGGAACCTTCCATCTGTCTGCACCTGAAACGAAGGTATTTTGATGGTCTTGGTTATCAGCTTGTCGAACTTCATGTTGGCACTGCCAGACAGATAGTAAACCTGAAGGTTACCTACCCTTCCGAAACTCAACGGATTTCCACCCGTGGTCAGTTTGACGATATTCAATACATTGAGTCCCTCACCGGGGAAACTGAATTGTCCGCCGTACAATGCGTCTCTACCAAACGTGAGGTTGGAAAACTCGACGACCGACTGGCCAGATTTAGGCAGTGTAAAATTAAGCTTTCCCCCCAGCTTAAACCCATTTTCGTTAAACAACAGCGATGTCAGTGCCGCATTCCAATCGGCGATCTTCAGCGTGGGCAGGTCGGTCGTTTTTACCTTCACGGCTTGGATACGCAGTTCTTTGCTGATACTGAATTGATCAATGGTAACCTCCATGCTCGAAATAGGCCCTAAGGCGGGGGTTTTGATCGCCCCTGCAAGATCCAATCCGGATTTTCCGATGGACGACTCCGCTAAATTGAGATTCATGGAAAAGCCGTAAAGATCCATGGTTACCTCACTACCCTGGTCGGCCACGAGCCGCAAATTGCCGGATTCCTCATTAACCTGCGCACCTCCGGCACGGAACACCACAAGATCATCTACCCCGGCACCGGCATTTGCGGCACCGATATACAATTCTTGCTGGCCCGGAAAGGTGAAACCCCGGCTACCTTGAATTCGGCTCACATCCAGCCGCAACCTACCCTGCACCATACCGCTTCCGGAGGCGTCGCCTCTGACATGGATCTGTTCATTACCTGAAAGTATTACAGGTAGATAACCAAAGAGTTTCAGCGGCAGATTGGTGACATCCGTCTCGACCTCATTGCCATCGGGCGATGGATTGCCCTGTGAATCGAATGTAACCTTGACATTAGCAAACGGCAAAGTCACCGGTTCCATCGTGCCAAACAACGCCCCCAGGGGTCTTAGCTGTACAAACCGTCCACTCCATTTCTCGCCCGCCCCATCCGGCACTCTTTTGTCCAACTCAATATCGAAGCCCAACAACGCGGAAATATTCCGGCCGCCACCGCCTTCCAGATCGAAGTCCAGCGCGGTGTCACCGCCAGGTTGCAGCGTCCGGTTTTCTCTCTTGGAAAGGTAGCCGCTTTTGGCTACGCGCACCACCTGCTCACCAGTCGGGAGAAAAAATTCATAATTTCCTTCGGCATCCGATCGCGTACTGAGGTATTCCCGTCCTTCCACTGTAACCTGAGCACCTTCCAGCATCTGACCGTCGCCGGTTATACGGCCATAAAGTCGCACGCCTTTTTCCAGCGCAAGGGTTACTTCCGTAATGGCTCCGGTTTCGTCGATTTGGATCGCTTGCTGCGAAGCAATCAATCCGCTCCCCGAAGGAGGTGTAACCGTTACGGTAGCATGCCCACCAAACCCTTCGTACAACCATTTTCCTTCGGTATCGGTTACCTGCGTGGTATCAAACAGTTGGATGGATGCCGCAGGTACGGCGGCACCACTCCGCTGCTCCACTACGGTAAACCGTACTTTACCAATACGTGGAAGCATCGGCCCGATATCCCCCAGATCGGTGGTCTGCGTAGCAAATGCATAGTCATTCATCTGGAACGTGGCAGCAATCTGCGGTGCAAATGCCATATTCAGCAATTGCTGTTGGCTTACACCGTTAATTTCGGATTCCATCAGAGCCGGACCGCCACGCAGCCCTCCTGGCAGTTGTGGGGTTGCTATACCGGGGGCAGCAGCAAGGGGACTGCCAACCGCAAATCCGAACATCACTGGAGAAAATGCTTCGCCCGCCGCTACTGCCTGCTGTACCGTAGGAGACGACTGCACGCTTTCTACCCACGTCCCTGGATTGGTGATGTTCATCATCACCTCTTCACCCGGCGATACATGGGTACGACGAGTTAGCTTGCGGCCCATTTCCTTCAATAGGTTCTTCGTTTCGCCATCTATGACATTTCCACCCAATTTGATGGGAACTTCCAACGTCACATACCCTTCTTTCTCGACGATGAGCGTATGTTCACCCGCATAAAAACTGGTCTGGAAAATACCCGTCCCTCCCGTTTCGAAATAAGTGGAACTTCCCTTGAAGTGAACACGCCCCCAAGGAATGCCGTTTTTTTGTTCATCCACAATCCGGCCCACAAGATTGAATACCTCTGGCTTGATCCGGAATGCGACATTGGGAATCTCTCCCTTCAGTGCCTTGAATTCCCTTTCTTTCCCATCAGCAACCTCCATGTCGCGATAGTTGTAAGGCACGTTAACCAATTGTATCGTATAGCTCGCGGAATCCGCCAACAGCGGGAGATTGCCGATATAGAATTGGCCCGTACTATCCGTTTGGACAGCATAGGTGCCATATGTAGAACGGACCTGTGCTTCTCTAAGGCTACCCAATCCCGCTACCGTGGAATAGGAAATGCTAGTTGCGCCTACCGTCTGGCTAACATTCAACCCGCTTTCAAGAGCGATCGCTTGAGACATACCACTGCTGCTCAATAGGGCACCCATCGCCAAGGGATTTGCCGTGGACTCGTTGGAATAGGATACTATACCGCTACTGCTCGATCCATTGTTGCCCGCAAATTGAAATCCGCCCTGATAGACTTGTTGCCCTAGCATGCCGGTGTTGGCTTGAAGCGCGGAGCCGACATTTTCATGCACAACCGCCTCTTTATTGAAAGACACTACTACCACGGCACCTGCAATGGGTATCATCGACTCTCCAGCTTCCATAATCACTTCACCCCGCACCCCGGGTTTGGCCAAGCCGCTGCTGAACGCAGGCTCGGCAACCAGAATACGGGACGTACTGATTTTTGGATCGGTGAGCCGGATGGTTGAGGATTGCTTTTTATAGGTCGACACCAACGGCTCCATCTCGACGTACAGATTCCCCTCGTAAAATAGTTTACCGATGGAGAATGTGATAGACTGCTTGATATTCCCGCCAGCCTCGACGCTGTCTATGGCTACGGGAATGTATTTCCGTCCGTTGAGCACAACAGGCTGTTTGTTACCCGACTCCAAGTTTCCTTCCATTTGCAGGTAAGGATGTTGGTCGATCTCACCCGCCTCACGGAACACGCTAATCCGCATGCCGGGATTTTCCAAATCTGCTGTCGGCTGCTCCAGCTCCATCTTCGGAACCAACCGATAGGTACGTGCCAGCAATAGGATGTCACCCAAATCGATGGACTCCAGCTCATCCAACTGCTGAGCAGGAAGCGTATATTCATAGGGTTCAAAACCGGCTGCCTTGACGGAGACAACCAACCGATCATACCGATTCTGCCCCTCGTAACGTGGGTTCAACAATTGCAGTTCAAAGTTGCCTTCGGCATCCGTGCGGGCAGTAGCTAATACGGTTGATGCCGGATCGTAGCCATAAGCGCCCACGGTAGGTAGGTCACGCTTCACCGCCCCCACCTTGGCGTTAGCTTCCCGACCAATCTGGGTGGCTGCAGCGGAATTTAATGGGATAGTATTGACTTTCGCCAACGTCTGTGTCAGATTCGCGGATGTACGTAAACCGGCCCATTGAATATCCTGGGCAAGCGTTACCAAATTCCCGGATTGCCCACCAACCGTCGCTGCAGGTGCTGCCAATTGATCGCGTACTCCGCATAGGGTAATGATGATATCAGCCAACGGATATCGTTGGCTACCGGTATCGACCTGTACGGTTTCATACGACACGGCAAGCGAGGAAGACCCCGGCGCACTCAGAATATCGGTAGCTTCGGGAAGCTTGACCAAATCAACAGTTTGACTAACCCCGACATTGTTCAGCACCACTTGGCTGGAAACGTTGAGTGTGGGATCGGAATGGGCCATGCCCGCAGCATTCAGTTGTTGTAAGGGATTGCTAGCGGCGTACAGCTGCACTAGGGCACTGCCGGAGGTTCCCGGCCTCGAAGCCGCGTTTACCCCGGCGGCTGCTTGAAATTCCCGTGTGCCCCCGGCTACCATACCTGCCGATACTGCTGCACTGCCATACGCAACAGGCCGCTTCGAGAACCGCTCTTCAGAGGCCTTAAACGCCCAACTTAGCGTACCCGTAATCCGGTTGGTTGCATATTCTAAATCGGTAGGCTCCTCGACTTTTGGCGGCTGGGATTCCTCGGATGAGGCCACTCCGTTTCCACTTGGGCCATATGTAAAGAGAATCACCTCGCTCATTCCCTGGTTGCGGAAGCTGATCGTCTGGAATGGGTCAACGGCCTGCACCATCAAGGCATACTGCCTACCGGGCGTAAGTTGTGGGTACTGCGGCCCGTAGAGCAGCATGTTGGTAGTTACGGTTTCTTCAAAAAACGGAGGCGTGGTGGCCGCCTGCATCGCGTCGTTCGGATTGCGCGGTGCAATCATCTCCACCATCTTCACTTTATATTGCGTCATGGGCGATGACCCCGGTGGAGTGCTCCAGGTAATGGGAAATGCCTGGGGGCCATCGGCACGCAGTTCCTGGTCGTTAAACGGTTGAATAATGGTAGGTGGCTCCACGCTGCTGATCACTAACTGTGTACACCCCATGGGTTCCTCGGGGCTCAGCGGCTCCTGGGTATCGTAATCCAATGCCCGGATACACAGCTGATAAGTACCTTCCAGCAACCCTCTCCCCCGGGTGAAGTCGGCCTGACTGATACCAGTGTAGGTAATTTGGTTATGGTCAAATAAAAAAGCGATGTCACTTCCGTTGAGTGAAAGAACTTGTCCCGGTGCCAGCTCAATGGGTTGCGGACTGCGATAGCCGGGGGTAACCCAGGCGCCAACGCCATTATCTCCGCTTATGGCCGCCGTCAGTTGCACGCGGTGTGCCGTGGTAGATGTATTGGTCAGCGTAAGCAACATCAGATCCGGTCGCGACGCATATTCTGTAATACGGCTTTGGTAGGGCGGCAATACGCGGACAGTTATATTCACTTGGGCAGCAGCCGTATGCACAGCCATCCACACCAGCAAAAAAAGTACAAAACGATAAACCAAGGATAATGTCTTCATAGCCCGAAATTGATTTGATAAGCCAATTCTCCGCGTGTTTCGGTAAATGCCGGATTGATGCCCGTTACCACACTGCCCGGATTGTTGTTGGTCAAGAAGAAAGAGGCGCGGATGGACTGCCAGCCATTGATACGGTAGTTCAGGTTCAGCGATCCATTGATGATCATGCTCTTTCCCGCAGTGGTTTTTCCCTGCATCAGGCTGGCATTCACACCTGCTTTCAATTGCTGCCTCGCCAAATTATAATTGCTTCCCAGGGTGATGCCCTTATAACTGGTTTCCGTACCTGCACCTTCCATCGCCGTATGGCTCACACTGGCAAAAACATTCAGGAGCTTGGCCGGAAAGCTGATGTTGTAGTTCAACAGGTATTGGCTGGTATGAATATCGCGGTTGGTAGCGTCTTGCTCAAAATAACTATTATAATCTTTCATGCCACTCAGGTTTACCGATAGCATCACAAGATGTACCATCCGCTCGCCAACCACGGTATAACGCGGCATCACATTAAGCGTTTGGGTGGTCTGCACGATTTTCAGCGAATCGGCAAACCGTAGCGTATTGGGCCGCTGATTGTTGGAAAAATTGCTGTAATTGATATCGACACCCAGCTGGTCCGTAAATTCCGCGCCGATTGTGCCTGCGCCGATGATCCGTTTAGTTGTCGCCTCCTTCTGTAGGTTCACGTTATCCTGTTGGATCCCCAGGCTGACGTTCACACGCAGCTTACCGTTCGGCAGGGTAAAATTCGGATTGATGGTGAGGTTTTCCACGTCGTTGGCAAAGAAATAAGCACCCATCGTTTTGAAATCGGGTTCGATCCGGCGATAGTTCATCTTGACACCGTAATTTTTCTCCCGGTAACCGATACCCGCGTTGAAGGCCAGAAACCATTCCGTGGAACCGTTCACATCCAGTAATCCTTTCAGGCGCTTCAACATTGGGTCGGCAATCGAATCAAACGTAATGGGTGAATTGAGATCGCGCGTATAGATGCTTGCCGCACCGTCGCTCTCAATGGATATTTTTTTGAATAACAGAAACTTCATACTGTATCCAAGTACCGTGTTGGCCGCTGCCAGCATCCGTGTGCTGTCATGTAAGGGGATACCGGGGCCAGAAGTGCTGTCATCTTTGGCATGAAGGAAATTCAGATCGAAATAGTTCGCCGCCGTACCATAGCCCAACTTGGCAGCCATGCCCTTGCGACTGAATGAAAATGGCACCAGCGACTGCGTCGCAGTGTCGATGACCGTCGCCCGATTGAGCCGACCATACATAAACCCCGCGCGCAGTTTGCCGGGATTAATTTCGAAACCGCCGCCCAACATCGTGTGCCCTGCCAGTGTGTAGGGCGAAAACGTCACGTTGCGGTATCCCGCATGCAGTGTAATCCACTTGTAGGTTGGGCTCATACCAAACTGGTTAAATGGCTGCCGAAACGAACGTTCATCCTTACTCACCATGAAACTGAAGGGAATGCTCCAACCGTATAAGCTGAGCGTCGGACTCCCACTCAGCAGGTAGGTGAAAGGTTCCCGGCGGTTGGCAATACCATCAGCGTTGTAATAAATACCGCGCAATTCCAGTCCCCCATTGAAACCCAACGGTCGTTGATCTTTTAACTGGGAAAGATCTTGTCCACGCAAGGGCGAGACTATCGTGCCACAGGTGATTAGCAGGCAGGTAAACAAGACGCTTTTCATGGTCAAATGCGTTAACAACTAATCGGCAATACGGAACATGGACTTCACACTGCTGTAATCTTGCCAATTCAGTCTCATGGTTGCCGCGACCGATCCGGGGATTAGCACATACCGGAATTGATGGTCAATTGCGCTCATGGTCCCGTTAGACGTTACCAGGATGGAGCTCTTTGCTATCGAGAACTCAATATATTGGCCATGAGGAGAATTGAATGGCAATTTATAAGTCCCCAACAAGAACCCTTCATTGCCACTTCCTCCTTTGAAAACCCTCGCATAAACCGCTACAACCCCTTTATCCGCAATATCCTGTGTCAGCCGAGGCACGCTGATGGCAAACTGAGAAGAGTCTCGTGTCATCTTCAACCATTCGCTATAGGTGACATTCACCGAACCCGCCGGACCCTGTGGCCCGGTGGCGCCCCTCGGGCCAGTCGGCCCCGTAGCACCACGATCGCCTTTATCACCTTTAGTACCCGTGGCGCCACGCGGTCCCGTATCTCCCCGGTCACCCTTTGCACCATTCGCCCCTTTTGGCCCTGGATCGCCTTTTTCTCCCTGTTCCCCTTGTGTTCCCTGTTCTCCTTGCAGGCCTATGTCTCCTTCTTTTGTGCAGGAAACGGCGTAAAGGCCCAAGGCCATCAGCATGATTAAATACGGTAATGTTTTCATGGTTTCTTCGAATTGAAATGATAGATTAATTTTCAAGTTTAAATGCGCGCGATACGCGCTGGTAGTCCGCAGGGTTTATCACGCTAACACCAGGCGTGCCACCGGGAATCAGCACATATCGATATTCGTAGCGCGTGATTGGATCTGCTTCCTGCATATAGGAAGCAGAATAGGCTAATGCCAAACCAGAAAGGCCTGGTTTTGTCAACACCAGGCTTTTCCACGCAACAGTCAACATGCGTGGCGTTAACTCGACCTGGGTATCTGAATTTGAAGCTAACAACTCAATAGTTTCAATCCAAATCTTCTCCTTTTCAAGCGAATACCGGAATTGCCAATACGAATGGGTATACCCATCCACCAAAGAAACCGCTCCCGAAGCACTCCTGGTTTCTCTTAAATACACGTATACCTCGCCATTGTCCAGGATATCCTGAGTAAGCTTTGGAACCTCGATTTCAAGTCTTCCATCTGCTGTCATCGAAAGCGAAGTCGGGTCGATCCACTTGGAATAAATTACATTACCTATCCCTGCGGCTCCCTGGGCTCCCCCGGGTCCGGCCGGTCCTTGTGCTCCGGTGTCGCCCAGGTCGCCTTTCGGACCCTTCGCTCCGTTCGGCCCTGTATTGCCCCGGTCGCCCTTTGTTCCCTTCCCTCCTGCAGCACCTCGGCCGCCCCGCTCTCCTTTTGGTCCAACTTCCCCTTGTACTCCTTGAGGGCCGATAGCTCCCTGCTTCTCACAGCTTGCCAAAAAACAAAGAATGGCGCAGGCTATCGAATACAACTTGATAAACTGAAACATATTCATCTTCCTTGAAATTGCTTTTATGAACCCATAATTTGACAGGACCAAATAGCCAAATAATTTCCAGCTGTTTTTTTAAAATGAGCGAACACCCTGTCTCATTGAGTGAATCGTCGAACTCGGAACATAAAAAAACGCCCATGGCTTGGGCCTTGAGCAGTTAATTGAATCAAGCAGGTATGCTTACAAATTGTTTAACCCATGAATATCTCATTGGCTGGCCGGTTGCGGAGTGAGGGTATAGTGTGCAATCACCCCCCTCGTGGATCGGATTAAAATTCTGTTCTTTACCGGTATATCAACTGCAATTATAGATTGTTACTCTTTCCCACAACACCAAATTGCGAAGCATTCGTTGATGTCCTTAAAAACAAATAATGAATTAATAATTTAATTTTGATTTAAAAGGCAGTTGTTTAAATTAGCACTTCAAAGAACTTTCAATTTTGAATACTCATTATTAATTATTATTAAACCAATTATCAGTATCATGGGAAAATTTGTGATTTCAACGCGTAAGAATGGGGAAGTTCAATTCAACCTAAAAGCCGGCAATGGCGAGATCATCTTGGTAAGCGAAGGGTACTCGGCAAAGACGTCTGCGCTCAATGGCATTGAATCGGTGCGTAAAAATTCGTCTGATGACAACCGCTATGAGCGGAAAGAATCCAAAAACGGAAAGTTTATGTTCAATCTGAAAGCCCGCAACGGACAGGTAATCGGCACCAGCGAGCTGTACGAGTCAGCCTCGGGACGCGACAAGGGGATCGAGTCGGTAAAGCGCAATGCCCCTGATGCTACCATCGACGACCAAACTGCATAATATACAAGCGGATTGGTAAGAGAACGTTTCTTCCGATCCGCTTTTTTTTGCTAACTTGCACACCTTAGATTTTACAGCTATGAATGAGGCAGCAACAACAGCAATCCGGGTGGAGCAAACGCAGCAGTCGAGGCTCCCACAAGTCGATTTCAACAACCTAAAGTTCGGTCAAATTTTATCCGACCACATGCTGGTGGCCGAATATGCAAACGGACACTGGGAGGACGTGAGTATCGTGCCCTATGGAAACCTGTCGTTAAGCCCTGCCACTTCTGCCTTGCATTATGGACAGGCCATTTTTGAAGGCTTGAAAGCCTACAAATTTGCCAATGGTACGGTCAGTATGTTCCGACCGGATAAAAACAACGAGCGATTCAATAAATCGGCCCTCCGGCTCGAAATGCCGGAAGTACCCGAAGAAATTTTCATCGGCGGGTTGAAAGCCCTGGTTGATCTCGATCGTGATTGGGTGCCCAGCAACGATGGCGCTTCGCTTTATATCCGTCCGTTTATGTTTGGCACGGAACCCGCATTGGGCGTGCATCCTTCCGACTCGTACAAATTCATCATCATCACCGGTCCGGTAGGTGCCTATTACAACAAACCCTTACGGCTGAAAGTGGAAACGCATTTCACCCGGGCCGCCGAAGGCGGGGTCGGTTTCTCTAAAAATGCGGGTAATTATGCCCTTTCGCTCCACCCGACACGGCTTGCACAGGAAGAAGGATTCGACCAACTGATGTGGACGGATGCCAAGGAGCACAAATATGTGGAAGAAGCGGGCACGGCCAATTTGGTATTCCGTGTAGGTGATACCATCATTACCCCATCGGCAGACACCATACTTCACGGTATTACGCGGCGTACTATCGTCGAAATTGCTCAGCATTGGGGGTATCAGGTTGAAGAACGCAAGGTATCTGTCATTGAATTGATCGACGGCATCGAAAACGGCACAGTCACCGAAGCATTCGCTGCCGGTACCGCCGCTACACTCACGCCGATCACGGAAATTGGATACGAAGGCAAACGGTATACCTTGTCGAATCCTGTTACACGCGAATTTTCCAACAAAGTCCTGCAATACCTTACCGACCTGCGTTACGGACGTATTGACGACGAATTTGGATGGAATTTCATTGTGGATTGATTCAACCCTGGATCAATCTCCCCTAACATGGGTTTTCATCGCGGCTAAATCGGTGGGTGCAAACCAGACGGTAAGTGGATCTTTTCGGAACCAGGTAAGTTGCCGTTTCGCATACCTGCGGGTATTTTGTTTGATGCGGTCAACCGCCTCATCCAACGTGTATTTATCCTCCAGGTACTCAAATAATTCAGCATACCCAACCGTCTGTAACGGGGATAGGTTCCGATACGGCAATAAAGACCTCACTTCGTCTAATAGACCCGCCTCCATCATCGCATCCACCCGTGTATTGATACGCTGATAAAGGTTTGAGCGATCGGTCGTCAAACCGAGTTTGAGTACCTGAAAAGGACGTTGTTTGCGCTGCTGTTTGCGAAAAAGTGAAAAGGGAAGCCCCGTGCTTTCATATACTTCAAGTGCCCGGATTACCCGTTGCGGGTTGTGGATGTCTACTTCCTGATAATAAACCGGGTCTCTCTCTTTCAACAGCTGCCGGAGGTGGGGTAATCCCTCATGCGCATACAAGCGATTGAGCCGATCACGCACTCCGGGTGAAGGTTGAGGCAAGTCATCCAGCCCACGGCATACCGCATCGACAAACAACCCCGATCCACCGACTAACAAGACAATATCGTGGCGCGCAAACAGTTCATCAAGCAACTGTAACGCATCGCGCTCAAAGTCCCCGGCAGAATATATATCCGTCAGACGGTGAGAGTTGACAAAATAATGCGGTACCGCTGCCAATTCCTCGACAGTAGGTTTCGCGGTACCGATATTCATTTCCTGATAAAACTGGCGGGAATCGGCCGATAAGATAACGGTATGAAGATGTTGTGCCAACAGGATGCCGACAGCCGTCTTACCAATGGCAGTCGGTCCGACTATACATACCAGTGTCTTTGCTTGTGGCATCCCTCATTAATATTCATCCTCATACCCCCCATTTTGCTCTTCCTTGCCTTCAGATTGTTCCTCCTCATCCAGCATATCAAAATCTTCTTCTTCATTGATGCCATATTCCGTTTCCTGAAGGAAATCATAGTCGTCGCCACCTTTCTTCGTAACCGAATCAGAAGGTACGACTGCCGTCCCCGGAAGCTTCGGAGCTTGTCCTATATTCTTGAATATGGATGGATATTCTTTGCCCGCCTCCTCTTTCAAGATCTTGATCAATTGCACATGGAAGTCAAACGGGTGACTAACGTTATACACATAGTAAAATTTCTGATGGGGATCGTCGATAAATCTACTCAGTTTGGAATTTTCCATCAACGCAACCCCCTGTTCTTTTTTACGATCGTCGGGTAAATAAGCGATTTCATCCCCCTTTTTCCAATGATCATTACTCACGTAAAAAGATGACGGCACTTCCGGATTATAACCTGTTGTGGCATGCAATGCCTTGTGCAGATCCAAAAAAGTCTGCTTCGGCAGCAAATCAATATCACGGATGATATCATCATAATCTTCGAATGAAACCCTAAAACGATAGATAGCCATAACGCTCTCCTGTGATTTTTTTATTTTTTATCAATTTAACTACGAATATCTGAAAATAATCCCATCAATTTTCCTTTTTCAAGCATAAACCGATACGCCTCTTCTCGGTTATTAGCGATATCTCCCTCTAATATCGCTTCGCGAATCGCATTTTTGATGATTCCTACTTCTCTGCCCGGTTTCAACCTAAATGCCGCCATGATATCCTCTCCTGTTACCGGAGGTTGCCAGTTCCGAACCTTGTCCCGTTCTTCTACATCACGGAGTTTCTGCTTTACCAGCTCAAAATTCTGTCGGTATTTTTTCTTTTTATATTCATTTTTGGTTGTTACGTCGGCATGGCAAAGCATCATCAGACTGTCGATATCATCGCCGGCTTCAAACAGTAGCCGCCTGACAGCCGAATCCGTTACGATATCCTGAGCCAACACGATGGGTCTTAAATGCAGCAATACCAACTTCTGCACAAATTTCATCTTGTCATTCAGCGGCAGCTTAAGTTCCGCAAATAGCTTCGGCACCATCCGTGCACCTTTGTCTTCGTGTCCGTGAAAGGTCCATCCATGTCGCCTATCAAAACGCTTGGTGGCCGGTTTAGCGATATCGTGCATAATAGCTGCCCACCTGAGCCACAGGTCGTCGCTCACCATAGCCACATTATCCAGCACCTCCAAGGTATGGTAAAAGTTGTCCTTATGCCCTTTGCCCTCGATGACTTCCACACCATACAAAGTGGCCATAGCCGGGAAAATTAGCGACAGTAAACCGGTATCAAACAGGTATTTAAAACCCACGGAAGGCTTCTCCGCTAAAACAATCTTATTGAGTTCGTCGATAATCCGTTCTTTTGAAATGATGTTGATCCGTTCCCGATGCTCCGTGATTGCCTTGATGGCGTGGACCGCAATTTTAAAGTGCAGTTGTGCAGCAAACCGGATGGCACGCAGCATCCGCAAGGGATCATCCGAAAAGGTCTCTGCAGGATCCAAAGGGGTTTGGATAAGCCGATGCTGAATATCCTCAACCCCGCCAAACGGGTCTACCAATTGGCCGAAATCACGTTTGTTGAGCGACAGCGCCATGGCATTGATGGTAAAATCACGCCGGTTTTGATCGTCTTCCAAACTTCCGTTCTCAACGATGGGTTTACGCGAGTCTGAGCGATACGACTCCTTACGAGCGCCTACGAACTCTAGTTGCAAAGGTCCGTGGCTGAGCATGGCTGTCCCGAAATTCTTGTAAACGGCAACCTTCACACCTAAACGATTCCCCACTCGGGTTGCAAAATCTACGCCACTTCCAATCACCACTACATCGATATCGTTTTTAAAGTCGCGCCCCATGATTTGATCGCGCACGTATCCACCCACGACATAGCATTCCATATGAGACTCATCGGCTATGTCACTCAATAAAGAGAAGATGGGATGTTGTAAAAATTCCTTCATAAATAACTCCGGCATCACCTTTCGATTAGTCCCGATCACGCGCCAATCGTTTGGTGACCAACGGATTGGCCGATAATTCAGCTTGTTCTTTCCGCCGTTTAACAATATGAATTGCTGAAAATATTGCTTCCCGGAAAGACGCTTCCGAGGCTAGATTTTTACCGGCGATATCATACCCAGTGCCATGATCTGGCGATGTACGTACCACCGTTAGGCCCGCTGTAAAGTTAACCCCGCTGCGCGAAGCAATATGTTTAAAAGGAATAAGCCCCTGGTCGTGATACATGGCCAATACGGCATCGAATTTCGTATACGCATCCGACGCGAAGAAACCATCCGCAGGATAGGGCCCGAAACAAAAAACTCCCGTTGATTTTGCTTGTTCGATTGCCGGACTGATAATCTGTTCATCCTCCGAACCGATCAACCCGTGGTCTCCGGCGTGCGGATTCAGTCCCAACACCGCGATTTTAGGTTTCGGTATCCAAAAGTCTCGCTTTAGACTGGCATTCATCAGCATCAGCTTCGAAACAATGGCATCCACCTGAATATTCGGAGCTATGTCCTTCACAGGAATATGCCCTGTCACAACACCGATTCGCAGGTCCTCACTGATCATAAACATCAGCACATCTTCGCTATTTGTGCGGGATTGCAGGTATTCGGTATGGCCTGGGAACTCAAATTCGTCCCGTTGTATGTTGTGTTTGTTAATCGGGGCCGTCACAAGTGCATCAATCTTTCCGTCCACTAAATCATCTACGGCTTGCTTCAAGGAGAGGAATGCATATTTTCCACCAATCTCATTCTCTTCCCCCAAGTTGACATTTACGTCTTCCTGCCAGCAATTGATCATATTGGGTCGTTTGCTATGGGCCTGCTCCGGAGAATTGACCACGTGAAAGCTAAAATCATTAATACCCAATGCCTTGCGATGAAATGAAGCAACCTTTGTATTTCCGTATACAACAGGTGTGAAATATTCCAGTACCCGGCTATCCATCAATGTCTTGATAATAACCTCCAATCCGATTCCGTTTACATCGCCTATAGAAATTCCTATCTTCAATTTATCGCTCATATCCATTCTGTAGTTTGGCTACCAAAAGTATGAATTTTAGCGGATGCGCTCAAAACAATTTGCGCACAAGCCAAATAACCAAGCTAAGTGCCACACTTACCAGCAGCATGCTGGTGAGCGGCATTTTGGCTATATCTTTCATCTTGCCTGCAAAGCTACGAATTATGAATATTGACACCTTCAATTAAAAAGGCTATTTTTGCTCGATTTCCGCAATTCAAGTATCGATGAGTAGCGTCCGCGCAAAGAAACATCTGGGTCAGCATTTCCTGACGGATAAAAACGCCGCAGCTAAAATTGTGGGTGCACTTGATCCGCAGTTGGGCTACGACACCGTATTAGAAGTCGGGCCTGGCATGGGTGTTCTATCGGATTTTCTATTGGCACAAGATCGGTATCAAACGTGGCTCATTGATGTAGATGGCGAATCTATTCAGTACCTGCAGCAGCAATACCCGCAGGTAGGCAATCGGCTTATTCACGGTGATTTTCTTCATCTCGATTTCGCTGCCCATTTTGAGGGGAAGCTCGCCATCATCGGCAATTTCCCATATAACATCTCTTCGCAGATCCTGTTCAAAGTGCTGAAAGAACGGCATCGAGTCGTCGAGGTAGTGGGTATGTTTCAGAAAGAAGTCGCCCAACGTTGTGTTACCGCGCCGGGCAGCAAGGAATACGGCATCCTCAGTGTTTTCATACAGGCTTATTATCATGTAACATATCTTTTTACCGTTAAGGCCGGTGCATTTAACCCGCCACCCAAGGTGCTTTCCGGTGTGATCCGGCTCACGCGCAACGCGACCGAAACGCTGGATTGCGACGAAGCACTTTTCAGACGTGTGGTCAAAGCAGCCTTCAACCAGCGGCGCAAAACATTACGCAATGCACTGGCCGCCGTTATTCCGAAAGACAAGATGAGCGATAATCCGCTATATGACCTGCGCGCCGAACGGCTTTCAGTCGCCGATTTTATTGCATTGACAAACGAAATTTCCCAACGTATATGACAACACCAACACTTCCCATTAACGTCCTGATCGTAGATGATATTCATCCCATTTTCAGGGAACGGCTGCAAGGCGAAAACATCGCATTTGACTATCACCCTACGATTAACAAAGAAGAAACGGTACAGATCATTTCTCAATACACCGGATTGGTCATCCGATCCAAATTCAAGGTCGATGCCGCATTTATCGATGCCGCTCCGCAATTGACTTTTATTGCTCGCGGCGGCGCCGGTATGGACAATATTGACGAACGTTACGCACTTGAAAAAGGAATCACCCTGCTCAACGCTCCCGAGGGCAATCGCGATGCGGTAGGCGAGCACATGGTGGGTATGTTGCTGGGCTTGATGAATAACCTCAACCGGGGCAATATCGAAGTGAAAAGCGGATTGTGGCGACGCGAGGAAAACCGTGGACTGGAGCTAGGCAGCCGTACGGTTGCCCTAATCGGTTATGGCAACAACGGACAGGCTATGGCACGCAAACTATCCGGATTCGGTGTTACTGTCATTGCTTACGACAAGTATAAAACTGGATTCAGCGACGCCTACGCAACCGAAGTAAGCATGGAAGAAGTCGTCAAACGGGCCGATGTACTCAGTCTTCACATCCCGCTGACACAGGAGACACGTGCCATGGTAGATGATGAATACCTACTCCATTTCCGTAAACCCATTTTCTTTCTCAACGGGGCGCGTGGCGAAATTGTTCACATTCCCGCCATCCTGAAAGCACTTGACGAGGAAAGGGTATTAGGTGCTGCATTTGACGTATTACCCGTAGAGAAATTTCCAGCCCTAACCCAGCAGCCTTGGTTTATTCCGCTGATTAAACACGAAAAAGTGGTATTAAGCCCTCACGTAGCAGGTTGGAGTGTAGAAAGCTACTTCAAAATCGCGGATGTATTGGTAGGTAAAGTGATCCGCTTCATCCGTGCGTGAGCCCACCTTCCCTTATCCCCCATCCGTGCCTCATCCGTGCCCCATCCATGCCCCATCCTGATGATATCCTACCATATCACGGCAAAAATACGGAAAGACGACATGATAACGGGAGAGTGTCGGGAAAGACGCACCCATACGTGGCTCAGGAATATCAGCTAACGCTCCATACTGCTAGGAACTGAATTGCCATCATTCCATCCAATAGAAAAAAATAGTAGTACTCGTTTTTTTTAACCGGCGGGAATAAAATCATGGCCAAACAAAATAGAGAAGTAGATGACAATGCAAAGCGAACAGACAAGGGGTACGCGCTTATCCAAACCCAGCCGGTATGCAAAATCAGTAAGCCGGCAGATAACACCAGTGCCTTGCGCTCACCTACCATCACCGGAATGGTTTTAAGTCCATAGTACCGATCCTGATAAATATCACGGATATCAAAAGGAATTGTAATGGCTACCACAAACAAAAACACCCATACAAACAACTGAACTACCTGCCATACATCGACAACAACACCCTCATAATAAGCCCTGGCAACCGGCAGCAATACATTGCTCATCGCCCACATCAGTCCAATGTAAAATAGTTTAAGTCCGGTAATTTGCCGCAGTCCGACCCAATGACGTCTGCCTCGTATGGGAAGTACGGGAAGATTGTAGGCCAAACCCATCGCACCCATAAAGCCTAATAAAAGAAAAGCCGGCCAGTGAAGCTGTAATCCCAACGCCAATAACGTTGCCACAGCCAAACCGGTCCAGATCCAAAGCGAACGCTCGTGCTTGAATACCCAGCGAACACGACGGAAACGGGATTTCTCCGGTTGCGGTGGCTTTCCCAAGATCATGCTGAAATTGTAAAGGGCCAAGGTCGAGCAGCCCAATATTGTCAGCACCACACCATCGAAAGGCAACGACAGCAAAAGATAGGTTAATGCTCCCTGCGCTACAGCACATATAGCAATAAACACATTACTGAATAAAAAGGTATCTACAATCTGTTGTATGTAATTCCGCAGCATTTGGCAGAAAATTCTCTTTTTTACAAAAAGTACGTAAATTAGCCAGCGTTTAAAAACCAAAAGTAGGCCAATGTGTCCAACAAAATAACACATAAAAAAGTTAAACTAAACATGGATTTACAAATCAAGTCATTTGAGGAATACCAACAGGTTTACCAAGAGAGCGTAGAGAAACCTGAGGAATTTTGGGCGGGCATCGCAGAACATTTTTACTGGAGACGCAAATGGAACCGGGTGTTGGATTGGAATTTCAAGGAACCTAAGATCAAATGGTTTGATGGGGCACGGCTTAACATTACCGAAAACTGCCTCGACCGGCATATTTATAAACTGGGCGACAGACCTGCTATTGTATGGGAGCCCAATGATCCCAACGAAGCCCATCGGGTGCTCACCTATAAACAACTGCTGGAAAAGGTAGAGCAGTTTTCCAATGTACTTAAAAACAACGGCGTCCGAAAAGGCGATCGCGTTTGCATTTACCTGCCCATGGTGCCTGAATTGGTCATTGCAGTACTCGCTTGTGCACGTATCGGAGCGATCCATTCCGTGGTTTTCGGCGGGTTTTCTGCACAGTCAATCGCCGACCGCATCAACGACACAGGCTGCCGGTTGGTTATTACGTCGGATGGTGGCTTCCGCGGCACCAAAACGATTGAGTTAAAAAACATCGTTGACGATGCATTGGTACAATGCAAATCCGTGGATCGTGTGATCGTACTGACGCGCACCCGCACACCAGTATCCATGATCAAGGGTCGCGACGTATGGTGGGAAGATGAAATTACAAAGGTGGAGACCCAGGGCAATCCCGCCTGCCCCGCTGAAGAGATGGATGCCGAAGATATGCTGTTCATTCTTTATACTTCCGGATCTACCGGTAAACCCAAGGGAGTAGTACATACCTGCGGCGGTTATATGGTCTACACAGGGTATACCTTCGCCAACGTCTTCCAATATCAACCAGATGAGGTTTATTTCTGTACCGCCGATATCGGATGGATTACGGGGCATTCGTATATCATCTACGGCCCGCTATCCCAGGGCGCAACTTCCTTGATGTTTGAAGGCATACCCACCTGGCCAGATGCAGGACGCTTCTGGGACGTTGTGGATAAGCATAAAGTGAATATTCTGTATACCGCGCCAACAGCAATCCGCTCATTGATGGCTGCAGGCGACGAATACGTTGACGGAAAAGACCTAAGCAGTATCCGCAAACTCGGTAGTGTAGGCGAACCGATCAACGAGGAAGCCTGGAATTGGTACAACGAAAAAATCGGAAAAGGGAAAGCCCCCATCGTGGATACATGGTGGCAGACCGAAAATGGGGGCATCCTAATTTCTCCCATTGCCGGTGTCACACCCACCATCCCCAGCTATGCGATGCTTCCTCTCCCGGGTGTACAGCCTGTTCTAGTGGATGAAAATGGAAAGGAACTGCAGGGCAATGACGTGAGTGGAAATCTCTGCATCAAATTTCCATGGCCGGGAATGATCCGTACCACATATGGCGACCACGAACGGTGCAGGCAGACCTACTTTTCCGCCTATGAAAACATGTATTTCACCGGCGACGGCTGTTTGCGCAATGAAGAAGGTTATTACCGCATTACCGGACGCGTAGACGATGTACTAAACGTATCGGGCCATCGCATCGGCACCGCAGAACTCGAGAATGCAATCAATATGCACAGCGACGTAGTTGAATCCGCGATCGTAGGCTATCCGCATCCGGTCAAAGGTCAGGGCATCTATGCCTATGTGATCGCTTCAGGGCACCATGTGGATGAAGATCTTACCCGCAAGGATATCAACCAAACGGTAACCCGCATTATAGGTGCCATCGCCAAACCAGATAAGATCCAATTTGTAAGCGGCTTGCCCAAAACCCGATCGGGGAAAATCATGCGTCGAATCCTACGGAAAATTGCCGAGGGCGATACCTCCAACCTGGGAGATACGACCACGCTGCTTGACCCGGGTGTGGTCGATGAAATCAAAGCTGGAGCGGAGAAGCTACGGTGATAGGCGTATTAAGCACGTATTAAACGGATTTAGTAGTCAGATCTGCGATAATCCGTTCAATACGTGTCATACGTTCTATTCGTTTAGTCTAGTTCAAACGTAAACTGATCATATTCGGCTGTGCGCCATGCAAGTTGCTGCGTAGCGGGAGAAATGGCAAATAAGGGTGAAAATGTCCTCACCTTAATGGTCTTTCCATCCGGCAAGAATTCCAGGTAACGCAACCAGCCATCCCCGCCGTTTCCGTGCCATCCACCCCCCAATGCCTGCGCATTAAAAACCATTTGCTGTACGCGTTTACCTGCGGCGTTCGTATCCGTCCGAAACCCGATATGCCCCAAAATGTCATCCGGTTTACCGATGTGCCCACTGAATACCAGTCGGATATTCTTAGCTGGTTTCACCAATTTCTCCCAAACAGCAGCACCATAGTTCCCATCGGTGATGGGATACCCCTCCTTGACAATATGCTCACTGTCGGAATTGAGGTAAGAATGGGTGAGCAGAATAACCGTATGATCGGCATATTTTTCCTGGTTGACGGTATTCAACGCCCAGCGAAGTACTGTATCCCTAGGGGCAAACTCGAGTACCATCACCAGAAATTTGCGGCCGTGTGGAGCAGTAAATTCATAGGTGGCATTGGTGAGTGACGGATACCCTTCGGCATCGATGCCTGCATCCCGCAACAACTTTTGCGACAGCGGGTTTTTGTCAACTGGAAAATACTGGTTGTAATTTGTTCGGCGATATTCGATGCTTTTCACGCCGTAATCGTGATTTCCGGTTGCCGCCACGTAAGGTACTCTGCCATCTAGTCGGCCGAAGGCCCGTGCCACGGCTTCCCACTGCTGTTTTCCTGCTTGATTTCCCTGTTTTCCGTCCGGATTGAGCCAATCGTTGTGCTCCACCAAATCCCCAGTACATAGCACCAACTGGATATTCAGTGGGTCAATCTGTTCACTGATCCAGCCGGTCATCAACTCAAAAATTCCCTGATTGCGTTCAAACTTTACGTAACTCTGCGGATCGGGCAGTAGCACCAACGACCAGGAATCGGGATTGCTTAACGCCGGCGACTGATAAGAAGATGTCTGCGCCTTGCTGGCGATGCTCGGAAAGCCGATGAAAACAACGACGATGAGTCGGATGAAATAAGGATTACGCATGACGATATAAGATGATTGGTTTCTAACTATTTGTATCATTAACTTTTAATGCTGCCATCAAGTTGCCGAGCTGCAAGGCCGTGCGCGTAAGATTCATATCCGTAATCGGCAAGGCTTCGGCCAGTGTGGTCGGCGCATTCCCAATGGGCAACAGCAAATCAAAATAATCATTTAATTCCTCCGCAATTTGTGCAGGCACCCTGCCGGCCAGTCCGATAACAGGCACTCCCAGTTGCCTCGCTCGGCTGGCTACACCGTAAGGCCCTTTTCCTTGAAGGGTCTGGCTATCGATACTCCCTTCACCCGTGATAACGAGCTGGCTTTTCGACAACGAATCGTCGAATTGTGTCAATTGCAAAAAATAATCAATGCCGTTCACTAGCTTGGCATTCAGCAATCCGACTAAGCCCGCACTGGCACCGCCTGCCACGCCACCCGACGGAAAAGCAGCGATATCGCGCCCCGTAGCAGACCGTACGACCGCCGCAAAGTGCCGCAACCTTTCTTCCAATTGCTCAACCATTTCGGCCGTAGCTCCTTTTTGAGGACCGAACACGGCGGCAGCTCCATTTTCTCCCAGCAAGGGATTCGCTACATCACACAATACCGTGATTTCACAAGCAGCTAATCGGCCGTCCAACGCGGTATCATCCAACGAATGCAGTCGTGAAAGCCCGAAGGGCAGGTTCGTGATCGCTGCACCTGCCTCATCCAAAAACCGGACACCGAGTGCCGCCAATATACCGCTCCCGCCGTCTACCGTTGCTGACCCTCCCATTCCAATGATGAGCTTACGCGCACCGTGATCCAGTGCAGCTGTTATCAGCTGACCGGTTCCATACGAGGTCGCATACAGGGGATCGAGTTCGGCCTCTCCTAGCAGGTGTAATCCCGATGCATCGGCCATTTCGATGACTGCCCGCTGTCCATCGTCTATGAGTCCGAAGGAAGCTCTCACGGGTCTTCCTAAGGGATCGTCAACAACAACCTCCACGAAACTCCCTCCCAACCGATCCATTATCAGCCCGCAGGTGCCATTGCCGCCATCCCCAACGGGGAAACATTCGCAACTGCATGCCAGTTTGCTGGCTTCCATGCCCGCTCGGATGGCCGAGGCCGCTTCCTGCGCATTTAAGGCGTGTTTAAACGCGTTGGGTGCAATGAGGATATGCATGGTTACGCGTTGACAACATGTATAGGCTGGCCCCGGAGATAGGCAGCCAGGTTCGACACCACTTTTCCCATCATCCGTGTCCGTGCCTCTCGGGTAGCCCAGGCAATGTGGGGCGTAATAAGGCAATTTTCGATACCAAACAGCGGATGATCCGAAGGAGGCGGCTCGGTAGAAAGTACGTCCAGTCCAGCCCCCGCCAGTTGCCCGCGCTTCAGTGCGTCGGCCAGATCTTCCTCCACGATAATCGGACCTCTTGACGTATTCAACAGAAAGGCACTTTCTTTCATTTTGGCCAACGTTCCTGCATGAATCAATCCCTGGGTCTGTGGCGTAAGCGGACAATGGATGCTCACCACGTCCGACTGCTCCAACAACTCATCCAAGCTGGCCCAACTGAAATTCCGGCGGTGAGATTGGTCGGTTTGTGTCCGGCTGTAGCCCAACACTTTCATTCCGAACGCCGACGCCACATCCGCTACCTGCTGTCCGATATCACCGAATCCAACGATACCCAATGTCTTTCCCGAAAGTTCTACCAACGGATATTCCCAGAAACAGAAATCGGGCGATTGGGACCACTTGCCTTTCGATACGCTATCGGCGTGACGCTGCACCCGCTGACACAATTCCAATAAGAGTGCAAACGTCATCTGTACTACCGAGTTTGTACCATATCCCGGCACATTGGTTACGACGACGCCCCGCTGCCTAGCAACTTCCACGTCTATAATATTATAACCGGTGGCCAACACACCAATATAGCGCAATTTGGGAAGCTGCTCCAGCGTATCGGCGCTCAGCGGCACCTTGTTGGTGAAGACCGCATCGGCGTCTTTAGCCCGCTCTGCAATTTCCGATACAGCCGTACGGTCATAAACGGTCAGTTCCCCCTGCTGTTGCAGACTGCCCCAGCTTAAATCGCCCGGATTTAATGTGTAGCCATCTAATACTACTAAATTCATTTCAGGTATTTCGTTTTGATAGTTCAATAATAAGAAGAACTTTTCAATTGCGGCACATCCCTTCTGTTTTTCCGAGGATTTCGCTTCATCAAAATTGTTAGGGTCTCCGAAGTAGTTCTGGATACGCATGAGCAACCTATTTTTTTCAAATTTTAGGCAATATCATTGACAGAATTTATATATTTTAGTGACCGTTCAAATAAAAAAGGCAAATGTTAGCAGCGGTCTTGTCGGGTTTAGTGGTATCCATTTTATACATTCCCTTTGGTAAATACCTCAGGGGCAGGCTCTCTATTTGCATATCGCTTTTGCCAATCGCCCTGTTTGCTTACTTCGCCAGTTTCATTCCAGCGATCAGTGAAGGTAGGCCTGTCGCCTTCCATTACCCGTGGGTTCCTTCCCTGGGAATTAATCTTGATTTCTACTTAGACGGGCTTTCACTCCTATTCAGCTTATTGATTACCGGCGTCGGTTCATTGGTATTTTTATACGCCGCACCCTATCTCAAGGGCCACCGTTACCTCGATCGTTTCTATGCGTACCTGAGTTTGTTCATGGCGGCGATGCTGGGCTTGGTGCTGGCCGACAATGTTCTGCTGCTGTTCATCTTCTGGGAACTTACCAGTATCAGTTCCTTTTTCCTCATTGGTTTCAACAACGATAACGCCGACTCACGCAAAAGTTCATTGATTGCATTGGGGATCACTGGCGGTGGCGGATTCTTATTGATGGCGGGATTGATTTTGATGGGTCACCTATCGGGCAGTTATTCAATCCAGGAAATGCTCGGCACCAATGAATACCTGAAAAGCCATGCGGCATATGGATGGATACTGGCGCTGGTGTTTGCCGGAGCATTCACGAAATCCGCCCAATTCCCCTTCCATTTCTGGTTGCCGGGGGCAATGAAGGCCCCTACGCCCGTGTCTGCTTATTTGCATTCGGCTACGATGGTAAAAGCAGGAATCTACCTGCTGGCCCGGCTCAACCCCGTATTGGGGGGTACGGATTACTGGATGTACCCATTGGTCATTGTAGGGGGCGTTACGATGCTTTACAGCGCATTCCATTCCCTGTTCCGAACAGATTTAAAAGCCATATTGGCTTACTCAACCATCGCAGCACTGGGCATGCTGGTTTTTCTCATCGGCATTGGCACCCCGGAATCGTTATTGGCAGCGTCGGTATTTATCCTCGTGCATGCATTATACAAAGCTTCGCTATTCCTGACCACGGGCGTAATAGACCATGAGACAGGCACCCGCGATGTGACACAGCTATCGGGCTTACGAAAGGTGCTGGTGCCGTTGTCCCTTGCGGGGGTATTGGCTGCGTTATCTAGTGCCGGGATGCCCCTCACGTTTGGCTTCATCGGCAAAGACTTGATCTACGAAGCAACCTTACACACGCCGGGTGTATTGTCCATTGTTCTTACCGGATTTGCTATACTTACCAACGTACTGGTGCTGTATGCCGGTTTTGTAGCGGGCATCAAACCGTTTACCGGTCCGCTTCCGCAACAGCTAGCCCACGTTCACCTACCCAATGCCCTGATGTGGGGAGCTCCCTTGCTATTGGCACTTCTGGGTTTGCTATTCGGCTGTCTACCTTTTCTGGCAGATAACGCATTGCTAAATCCCGCAGCCGGAGCGATGCTGCAAGCGCCCATAGCTGCACCGTTGAAAATCTGGCATGGATTTAACACCGTGTTGTTGCTTAGTGGTATCACGTTGGCATCCGGTACGTTGCTGTATGTGATACGAAAACCCTCGCAGCAACGCTTAGCTTCAATCGAACGACTCAATGCTTGGTCGCCCCGCCGCCTCTTCGGCAAGGTTGCTCAGTATTCAAAAGCGATTTCCCGTCGCTATACACACACCCTTCATAATGGTTTTTTGCGGGTATATTTGCTTCGTATTATCGTGTTTGCTGTCTTGTTAATTGCCTTCCGGCTGTTTACAGGTGGCCCAATCCGTCTAACGTTGGATCATCTTTCTCCCGTCAGTATATACGAAATCATCGTGGCGGCGATTCTCGTCGCCGCCATATTCTTAGCGGTCACTACCCCATCCCGGCTTACAGCCGTGGTGGCCACCAGCGTCATTGGCTACTGCATCTGCCTCCTGTTTGTATTTTACAGCGCCCCCGACCTGGCGATGACCCAATTTTCCATCGATACGCTCACCGTGGTGTTATTCGTATTGGTACTCTTCAGACTCCCCTCTTTTCTCAATTTTGCAAACCGATCGACCAAAATACGCGATTGGACGGTGGCATCGGCATTCGGCGCCTTGATTTCGCTGATCGCTATCCAAGTGTTGAATCAACCTTTTGACGGAGAGGTAAGCCGGTTCTATGGGGATAATGCATATACACTGGCCAAGGGAAAAAATGTGGTCAACGTCATCCTCGTCGATTTCAGAGGGTTCGACACGATGTTCGAAATTGTGGTGTTGAGCATTGCCGCCGTCGGTGTATTCAGTTTATTAAAATTAAGGCTTAAAGCATCGGAAAAAGAATAATATGAACAGCTCCATTTTAAAAACCGCATCCAGTTACCTGCTGCCCATTTTGCTACTCTTTTCTATATTCCTGCTGCTAAGAGGCCATTACCATCCCGGGGGGGGATTTGTGGGGGGACTCATTGCTTCTATTGCTTTTGTATTGCATAGTTTTACCCACGGCACGGATGCTACCTTGCAGTTGCTCCGTATCCATCCGGGTTCGTTAATCCCGGTAGGTCTTGGGTTAGCGGCACTCAGTATGTTTGCTCCGATGTTGGGCGGACAGCCGGTCATGACCGGACTGTGGCTGGAGGAACCTCTGCCGGTAATCGGCATGGTCGGTTCTGCCTTATTTTTTGATCTGGGGGTATACCTGGTAGTTGTCGGCGTAGTACTCACCATTTTGTTTACCATTTCCCAATACAGCGAATAAGCATGGAGATTGTACTGGTTCTTTTAATCGGCATTCTATACGCTTCTGGCATCTTCATGCTACTTCGCAGGAGCATGGTCAAGCTGCTGATCGGGCTTACGCTACTGGGCAATGGAGCCAATCTGCTGATCTTCCTATTAGGAGGAATTACCAAGGGAAAACCACCCGTTATTGATACCGCCGCCAAACTGTTTACCGATGTGTATGCCGACCCCGTCCCACAGGCGTTGATCCTGACAGCCATCGTCATCAGTTTCGGATTGCAGGCGTTTGCCATCGTTTTACTAAAACGCGTTTATGTGTTGGTCAATTCGGATGACCTTGATGATTTGAACACACCGGAAGAAGAAGACATATGACAGATAATACCCTCATTTTCCCGGTGCTGGCTCACCTGTTTACAGCCATCATAACGCTGTTTTTCTGGGGAAAAACGGTTGCACAGCGTATTATTAGCATCGTGGGAAGCGCCATTGCGATGCTCCTATCCATCGAACTATTTGCTAAGGTATGGACCGGCGGTATTGTTACCCTACAGGCTGCCGGTTGGGAAGCACCTTTCGGCATCTCCTTTGTAGCAGACGTATTCAGCAGCAGCATGGTATTGCTCACCTCGTTCTCCGGATTTGCCGTCTCAATGTATTCGGCTACCGGTATTGCACGCGGAAGGATGTTGTATGGCTATTTCCCCATTTTCCATTTTTTGCTAATGGGACTTAACGGCGCATTTCTCACAGGAGATATTTTCAATCTCTACGTGTGGTTTGAAGTGATTATCATCGCATCCTTTGTACTCATGACGTTAGGAGGTAGAAAAGCACAGATCGAGGGTTCGGTTAAGTATATGGCGATGAATATCCTGGCTTCGACATTTTTCCTAACCGGCATCGGTATTTTGTATGGCATCACGGGCACACTTAACATGGCCGACCTATCCTTAAAAATCGGTGCACTGGAAAACCGCAAACTGGTGGATATCACTGCCATCTTTTTTGTAATTGGATTCGGCATCAAATCCGCCGTATTCCCGCTATATTTCTGGCTCCCCTCCTCTTATCATACGCCCCCGTCGGCGGTAGCTGCGGTATTCGGCGGCTTATTAACCAAGGTAGGCATCTACGCGTTGTTTCGCGTTTTTACACTGATTTTTATTCCGGATGACTTTCTCAGCACGTTATTGGTGATATTGGCCGTATTCACCATCCTGACCGGCACATTCGGTGCGGTTATCAAAAACAACATCCGCCGCGTATTTTCGTACCTCATTGTCTGCCACATCGGTTTCATGATAGGGGGGTTGGGTATGTATTCAGAAATCGCCCTTACCGGAGCACTATTTTACCTATTTCACGATATTTTGGTTAAGACTAATAGTTTTCTCATCGCGGGGCTCATCCGAAAACTACGCGGCACGATGAATATGGATAAGCTGGGGGGGATTTATGCAGAGTACCCGTTGCTTTCATTGTTGATGGCCATCGTGCTATTCTCCCTCGTAGGCATACCGCCTCTATCGGGTTTTTGGCCTAAAATTTACCTGTTTGAAGCGGGTTTTATGGACCGTCACTACCTACTGATCGGAGCCATTATCATCGGTAGTTTTGCTACGCTGTATGTAATTACCAACCTGTGGGCCAAGGTTTTTTGGAAGGACCAGCCAAAGGCATCCGATGAGGAATCACTTACCGACGATTTCAAGCCCATGACCCGTTTCCGGAAAGCATTGCTGGTTACTCCCATTGCCTTTTTGGCGGCAATTACCCTGTATATCGGCCTGGGTGCAGAAAACATTACATTGGTGGTTCAGCATATTGCGCGTGAAATGAAAGATCCTTCGCCGTATATCGAAGCAGTTTTGGGAACGAATGTATCACCTTAATAGACGATACCATGGTTAAACAATTTTTGATGAACCTATTGCTTGCCTTTATTTGGGTAGCGTTGACGGGAGTACTATACTACACCAACTTCCTATTTGGTTTCGCCATCGGCTTTTTCCTGATGTGGGTGATGAATCGCAACGAGAGTGATCACCGATATTTTACGAGGGTACCCAAAATAATTGGGTTTTTTCTGTATTTTCTATATGAAATGCTCAAAGCGAACATACAGGTTGCCTACGATATGATCACTCCGAAATTCTTCATGAAACCGGGAATTGTCAAGTATCCGATGAACGCAAAAAGCGAGATCGAAATTAACCTGCTCTCCACGGTAATTTCACTGACACCCGGCACGTTGATCCTCGACGTGAGCGAAGACCGGAAGGTACTGTATATTCATGTCATGTATTTGAAAAATAAGGAGCAGTTTATCCAGCAAATCAAAGACGGCTTCGAACGGAAGTTATTGGAAATCTTACGATGACATTAAGCGCTTACATAGACTACGTGATTCTGCCCATCTTGGGTCTGTCGCTATTGCTGATTTTTATCCGGTTAGTCCGCGGGCCCAGTGTGGTCGACCGAGTCATTGCCCTGGATTTGCTGATTACCATAGGTGTAAGCGTGATCACGGTATACAGTATCAGTACACAGAAATCGACCTTCATCGATGTAGCAATGATCCTTGCGCTGATTGCTTTTTTGGGCACCATCGCCTTTGCTTATTATTTAGAAAAGAGAGGAAGAAAATGATAGCTATTCTTATCGGCATTTTATGCACCATTGGTGCGCTGGCCATTCTCATTGCCGCCGTCGGTATCTTACGGATGCCGGATTTTTACTTGCGCCTGTCCGTGACCGTAAAAGCTGCTACTTTGGGCGGCGGTCTGTTACTCTTGTGCGCGGCATTTTATTTTCCCGATGAGGTTTCGGTAACAACCAAAGCGTTGGCCACTATCTTTTTCCTGACACTTACTGCTCCCGTTGCCGCCCACCTCATTGCCCGGGCGGCATATTTCATCGGTACCGAACAATGGAAAGGTACCGTACGTGATGACCTTGCGGGTATGTACGACAAAGAGACGCACACGCTCAGTAGTGGGAAGGAAGATGAAGAAAACTTATCTTAAAGGCGCTATCTAATAGCTACCGCGCTAAGTGGAATCGAAATCCGGTACCGATGATCAACCCATTCGAAAAGATGGGCTTGTTCGGAAGTTTATCCGCCCTCGCACCCGTACCCACACCACCGATCTCGACGAAGTAATTCCCATTCTTGCGGAAGAAAAACTCAAATCCAAACACCCCATATCCACCGAATTTGGAGCCGTCTGAAGCGAACTTATCGGAAGGAAATAAACCGATGACTCCTCCCTCACCATATAATCGGATATCTCCCACATAGCCCACTACACCTATAAAACCGAGCGAACCGTTCGCATACGGTGTCCACGTTGTTCCTTCATTGATCAGATGCTCATGGAAGAGAACATTACCCCGCAGACGCACAGCAACTTTATCGTTGGCAAAGTAAGGACTTGTAATGTTTAATCCGGCCCCAAAGTCCTTTTGGTATTGATTAAGCTGAAAACCGAATCCGACGCCCTGATCTAACGGGGTGTCCTGTCCCAACAGTGCGGAGGCATAACATAGAAATGCCAGGCCGCAAACAAGATATTTCTTAGTCATCTTCGTAAGACGACCTTACTCGTTGTTACGCTACAAATTACGTCGATGGATGTCTTAGAACACCAGACATACGGGTGCAGGTACAGCAATGCGACGGCCTGTATCGGTTAGTATACCTGTTTCTGTATCTCGTGCAAATACGACTACTTCGTCGGTGTCCTGGTTCGCCACGAGTAGATATTTACCATCCGGCGAAATCGTGAAATTCCGGGGCCCTCGTCCGAGCACTGATTGGTTACCTATTTTGGTGAGTGTACCATCTGCGGCATCCACCCGGTAAATGGCCAATGTATTAGCGTCTCCCCGGTTGGAGGCATACAAGTAATTTCCACCGGACGATAATCGGATATCGGCAGCACCATTTTGTCCGGAAAAGCCATCTTTGTTTATCTCCACCTCCTGAATCGCCTCCAATTGTCCCGCTCTTTGCTGATAAACCATTACCCTAGCCGTCATTTCCTGCACAAGGTACACCACACTGCCATCGGCGGACTGCGCAACGTGCCGCGGACCGCCGCCCGGTGCACTTTGAACAAAGGGCTGAGCCGCCGGAACCAACGGACTGTCCGCATTCGTCGGCTGGAAATCGTAAATAGTGATTTTATCTGTCCCCAAGTCCTGCACATAGATCCGTTTTTCATCGGGAGTGAAAAAGGCTGAATGCACATGCGGAGCCTGCTGCCTGCTTTTGTCCGGACCGCTGCCCGTATGCTGGATAAGCTGTTTAAGTGGACCGAGACTACCATCCCCCTCAATGGCAAACACGCTGACATTCCCCCCAGAATAGTTGGAGACAATAACATGCGTACCGCCCCTATCTGTCGTAACATGACACGGTGCATCTCCCAGGGTCAGCTGCTGGTTCAGTAATGTGAGTTTCCCCGTGGCTTGCTCGTAGCCAAAGGCACTCACTGCTCCCTCATCCTCCCCGTTTTCGTTCGTGGCATATACATACCTACGGTCCGTGCTAAAGGCAAGAAAAGAAGGATTTTCGGATGCTGTCGTGCTCTTCAGCTTGGCATTGCCCGTTTCCGGGTCGAAGGCATACACATAGATTCCCTTGCTTTTCCCCTTGTTCGTATAGGTACCGATCAAAAGATCAATCGGTTGTTGTTGCGCAAAAATCATGGCAGGCAATGCAATTAAAAGAAATGTAATATATGTTTTCATTCGAAAACGATTATTGATTTACTATTTATTCTCCAACGGCATCAATGAAATGGCACCTGCATCTTCATCGCCTTTTGTATTAGGCGCTGATCGGACAGGCTTCATCAAACAAGGCGATAACCGGGATCAATAATACTAAAAATTACGGACATTGCCCAAATCAGCCCGTACGTTGAGGCGATTTCACCACCACAATAGTCAGTATAGCGGAAAGCAGCAGCGAAAAAGCCATCAGGAGATAAGAAGTACCGAATCCGCCCGTATAGCCGTTCAGGTAACCCACAATGTAAGCTCCGACAAAGGAACCCAAGGCGCCCATGCTATTAATAAGCCCTAAAGCTCCTCCCGCTACATTCTTAGGCAGAATTTCCGTAATAACGGCAAAAAATGGCCCGTAAGGTGCATACATGGCACCACCAGCCACTACCAGTAAGATAAAGGACCACCAAAAGTGATGGGACCCCACCAGGTATGAGCCATACAGTGCTAGCGCACCCAGCAAGAGGAACGGCCAGATGAAGATTTTCCGGTTCAATGTTTTATCCGAAAAATACGACGCAGCAAGCATAGCAATGATGGCCAACAGGTAAGGAACGGCAGCAAGCCAGCCCGTGGTCACGATATCTATATTGGGAGCAGCGCTGATAATGGAAGGCAGCCACATGACGAAGCCATACAACCCCAGGCTCCACAACAGGTATTGCAGGCACAAGAGGATAACCGGCCACGATCGAAAGGCCTGCGCATAGTTTTTCACGGGCTTAATACCGCGTTGTTCCGATTCGAGCTGTGCTTCCACCGCCCGTTTTTCCGGCTCGCTCAGCCATCCTGCATCCTTTGGCCGCTCGTCTACCAGTCGCCACCATACAAACGCCCAGATGATGGCTGGCGCACCCTGGATGACAAACATCCAGCGCCAATTCAAGGCATTGATCAGATATCCGGAAAGCACGGACATCCAGAGTACGGTAGCCGGATTGCCCAATATCAAAAATGTGTTAGCGCGCGAGCGCTCTGCCTTGGTAAACCATTGGCTGAGCAAAATGAGCATAGCCGGCATGACCGCACTTTCCACAACCCCCAACATAAACCGGATGACGACAAGCCACGCGACACTGCTAACCAATCCGGTGGCTGTAGCCAATCCACCCCAAAGAATCAGCGACCAGAATATCAATCGCTTGGCGCTTTTGTGTGCGGCATAATGGGCACCGGGGATCTGGAAAAAGAAATACCCCAGAAAGAAAAGTGATCCCAATAACGATGACATGCCCGGCGTAATGCCGAGATCTTCGGCCATGCCCCCCGCGGCGGCAAAGCCGAAGTTGGCACGATCTAAATATGCTAAGCTATACGTAATAAAAACAATGGGAATGATACGGTACCACCGCGATTTTGCTAACAGTTGTTCCATGCTCTTCTCGTTATATCTTTACGGCCTGGCGGGCCAACAGCTGCCAACCTCTGTTCCCCTTTTGCCATACCTGCAACACGTGCAGGGTTACTGTCCCTGGTTCTTTTCCCTCATCGTGGGTATGTGCAAAAAAACGGTGCCTTACGATTGCGGTGTTGCCGGAGATATCCACCGTCTGATCGGTTAGCTCGAGACTCAGGAATTTAAATTTTCCGGTCACCATCGACGATACGCAGGTTTCCCGGTCTTCTGTGAGCCCGCTGGAATGCCCATAGGTTAGCTTCGGAGACGTCAGCTTGTAAAAAACCGATTCGTCGGGGGTTACCATGGTCTGCCGCAACAATTCCACGGCAGCCTCCACTTCGGCCCTTTCAGTTGATTCACTTTCACCTTGAGTGCATCCGGCGGCTATCATAACACCTGTGATAAACATAATTAAATTACGCATTTGACATTCAATTTAGTGTAATTAACTCCATGTACGATCGTGAGATCGCTTGTCGTCCCATTGTGGGGTCGGTTCGAAATAGCTCTTGTCGTTATCAATGAGGTATTTCTTCACAACGTCATCGTTCAGTTCGATGCCCAGCCCCGGGGCGGTAAGCGGTACATTGGCATAGCCCTTTTCAATGAGCTTGCGTCCGTCGGTCGTCACAACCAGATCCTCCCACCATGGCAAATCTACGGAATGGTGTTCAAGCGCTAGGAAGTTTTCCGTTGCAGCCGCGCAGTGTACGTTGGCCATAAACGATACGGGCGTGCCTGCCTGATGCATGGCCATGGCAATTCCAAATTCCTCCGCATAATCACCAATACGTTTGGTCTCGAGCAGTCCTCCCGACGAGGCCAGATCCGGATGGATGAGATCTACCGCCCGCTCATGAATAAGCGGTTTGAAATCTTTGAGTAAATAGACGTCTTCGCCGGTGATGGTAGGCGTTTCCAACGCTTCGGTAATCGTTTTCCACTGCTCAGTATATTGCCACGGCACCATATCTTCCAGCCATGCCAGCCGGTATTTCTCCAATGCACGCCCCAAACGTATACCGTTATTCAGATCAAAGTGACCGTAGTGGTCGGTCGAAATTGGAATCTCGTATCCCGTAAGGCTTCTGACGTTGCCGACAATCTGTTCCAAGTGCTCCAACCCTTTATCCGTTAGCTGAACCTGGGTAAAGGGATGCATCCGGTTGGCATAAGACATATAACCATAATTGCCCCATTGAGCCAGTCGCCCTTGTTCATTTTTCCAAAACTCACTGTTAACCACCGCACCCGGTACGTCGAGCACCTCGCCAATGGAAACATCCATTTTCAACCAGGTATATCCCTGATCATTCACCCGGTAGGTTATCCGCTCTTTCTGTTCTTCGGGCGATCCGCCTTCGGGCGTATCGGCGTAGAGCCTGACTTTATCCCGGTACATGCCTCCCAGTAGCTGCCAGGCCGGCACATTATATGCCTTACCGCAGATATCCCACAGTGCCATTTCCACGGCGCAGACTCCGCCGGCCTGACGCGCAGGTCCGCCAAATTGCCGGATCATCTTGAATATTTTTTCGACATTGCACGGATTCTCGCCAATGATCCGGCTTTTCAGGAACAACGCATAGCGTTCGTCGGCTCCGTCGCGCACTTCCCCCAGTCCATAGATACCCTGGTTGGTATCGATGCGAATGATCGCCGTACGCCCCAATACACGGGTTACGCAGTAGCGCATGTCCGTGATCTTCAAATCCGAAGGTGCCGACCGTCGGTTAACCTTTGAAGTGGTATGTGCCAGCGTATCCTCAATGGATAGGCTCATGAACCCACCCAGGGCCAGTCCGCCAAATGCTGCCTTTTTCAGGAAATCACGCCGTGCGGACGATGTGGCCGGATCGACCAGTTCCGCTTGCATAGCTGCCCGTTGTTGTTGTTCCGCTACCTTAGTGGTTGTTTTCAGCTGTTGTATGATGGTTTTCATAGGTTCTGCTATTTTGTAAATAAAGCGATTGCTTATGTATCAGTGGTTACCAATTCCGTTGTTTCATGTAGCTATCCAATTCCTCGCGGCTCATGGGCAGATCTTTCTTCGCCTGCAGCCACCCCAAAAAGTCCTCCCGGATGGGATCAGTCCAACGGCTGTCGATATCGCCGGCAGTATACTTCTTTTCCTTGATGCGCTGCTTCCCGAATTCGTCGCGCAGCATGATAAATTCCGCGCCCAGGACAATATCGTGGAGCAGGTGCGCGGGAATAAAAATGGCTCCGTATTGATTGGCCAGCACAGCATCACCCGGCATGACCGTTGCCCGGCCTATCCGGATGGGCGTATTGATCGACGTAAGCATCATCTGCTGAATAAAGGAGGGATCATACCCTTTGACCCAACCGTTGAACCCTTCGACCTCTGAAATCCCCTTTAAGTCCCGCACACTACCGTAGAATACCACACCCCGTTTGGAATTGGTGTAAATCGCATTGGCCAATATGTCGCCTATAAGGGTACCATCCACCACCTTTCCGTATCCATCGGCTACGTAAATGTCTCCATCCTGGAGCACATCAATGGGCCATGAATTGGTACCCCCCGCGCCATTCCGGCCTTCCTTGATTCCCGTGGCCCGGATGGTACTGTCTACATCGGGTCTCAAGGGCATATACTGTGCAGTAACCGCTCGTCCAGTCATCACCTCGTCCGGGTTGAGCACCATCCAGTCGGCCTCGAATTGATTGTGATACCCCCGGGCCCGCAAGCCACCCCAGGCTTCTTCGATGGATACTTTTTTTAATCGCTCCAAGAGTTCATCGGGCACTTTGGGCCGGCCATCGGGGAACCGTTCACCTTTCCACAGGGGAGTGAGGCCCATGATCGATTCGCGGGAGGGTGTTACCTCCTGGGCGGATACAGAAAGGGCCAAAAAGAAAAACAGGAAATAAATAATGCTCGTTTTCATTGCATAGCTATTTTAGTAGTATAATCTGGTTACATTTCTAACTTACACACTACCGGCACCTTACCGGTCCCAAAACACTGCCACCCCTAAATTGTCGCCTCCCATCCGACTAGCTGCTTCGCCCACGTTGGAGCTATTCACAGAAGCTTCGCGTAGCGGGTATACCAACCGACGGATAAATCCACCACCACTCGCTACCGACGGGTCTTGCGAAGGAAACTTGATGGGCGACAACTGCGGGAAACCGCTCCGGCGAAAATTGGCCCAGCCTTCCGACCAATTCCGGAAGGAACTTATCCAATACTGTTCATTGATTTGCTGCAACGCATTCCCCTCATCAAAGGCCACTTCCGGCTCGTTCAGGTACGCGGCCTTTTCGGAAGCAGAAATAGCCGGCAGGCTTCCATAGAGGTTGGACTGTTCCATATGGGCAACGATGGCATCTTCGTAATAGGTCGCCGCAGTACCGACGGTGATGAATTCACGATAGCGGGCTTCGGCCAGCAGTAGCAACGTTTGCGAATAGCTCACCAGGTACTCGGGGGCATCAATGCGCATCACGGTCGCCCGGTTGAATTGGGAATACCGGAATGCCGATCCGATTTTTCCAGGAAACTCCGGCGCATCCTCGATGGAACTTTCGTCATATCCGTAGGGCATCCCTTGCTGGTCATCGGGTTGGGTATTGGCATTGCCCGCCGTTGCCAGTGGGTTGGATGGATTATCATACTTTACGGCGATGTACCGCAGCCGCGGGTCGTGGTGGGTCTTGAGAAAGTCGACAAATGCTTCGCCGATGTAATAATTGGCACGCTCACCGCCCAGCAGCGCATTCGATGTGGCATTAGTATATGTGTCGTTGAACTGGATAAGCGCATTGTCATCGTTGGAAAGCATTACCCCACCGCGTGCCGGATCTGTTGCCTGGGCAACTAACGACCGTGCCTTGTTTTCGTCTATTTTCGTATAGCGCATCCCCGCACGCAGAAGCAACGAGTTACCCAAGCGTTTCCATTTGGTTATGTCACCACTGTAAAACAGGTCGCCCGTACCGATCGAATTTTTACTGGCATCCAGTGCATCGGTGGCTTCGGTATACTCGTGAATAATGGATTCGTATATTACCTCCGAAGCGTCGTACTTGGGCAGGAAATTAGCGTTTATATAGCCCATGCCTGCTTCGGTATATGGCACGTCGCCGTACGTGTCCACCAGCACCTGAAAACAATAGGCTTTCCATATCCGCGCCATGTTGTACAGGTTGCTTTCATCCGGGTTCTCCTGCGTTTTGTTAATGACTTCAATCAGATACCGGATGGATTCGGTAAACAGGGTATTGAACGTAGCATTGGCATGTTGATCGTTGATAATATTGCGGTTGCCCGCTGCAAGCACGCCACCATACGGCGTATTGATTTGCTGCACAATCTCACCCTGGTAATGATAGGACGGAATGGCTGAAAGCTGCTGGGCATTTGAAAATAAATAAACCGGATTCAGATCATTGGCCAGCGATGGATTGGTATTGATCTCCTCGAAGTTCTTGTCGCAACTGCTTACCGCAAACACCAGCGACATCAAGGTGGTTATTATTACATTTCGTTTCATGTCTGGTTTCTGCTAAAAATTAATAGTTAAATTCAAGCCATAGGTCCGTGTTGTTGGCAGAGCATGCGTTTCGAGGCCCGAAAGCAAATCCGACGCCGAATATTGCACTTCCGGATCCAGGTTATCGATGGACTTCCGGATGATGAACGGATTGTTGACAAACAGGTTTGCATTGCCCCCTTTTACAAACGTTTTTTCGAGGAATTTCGAAAAGTCGTAGCCCACCGAAAGCGTCCGGCATCGGATAAAACTGGCATCGTACACAAACGGAGTGGCTACATTTGCCGATCGGTATTGACTGTAAAACAGCTCGGCTTCCACTGCAGTGCTGTTTGCGGTCCCGTCGGTATTTACGCCAGGAAAAACAACCCCGTCCTCCCGCCCTTCCAGGCTATTTTTGTGTAACCCATGCCTTGTCCAATTGAAATTCGAATTGGAAATCATTTTATGCCCTGCTTTAAAATCTACCTGAGCGAAAAATTTAATTCCTTTATAGGTAACCGTATTAAGCCAACCGCCAGTATGTGGAGGTATTGCGCTTCCGTAGGTTACAATGCTGCCAGGCAAAAATAGCCCATTTGATGTGACCACCTGTCCCTGCTCGTTGCGCAGGTAGTCCACCCCGCGGAGGGAGGCCATGGGCTGCCCCACTTCGTGCGATACGATGCCGATGTACTCACCCGTCCCCACATCAAAACGCCGCTGGTTATCTGCCAACTGCAGCACCTTGCTTTTGTTCAAGGCATAATTAAATGCCATTTCCCACTGAAAATACTCGTTGCGGATGGGCACGACATTCAACAGCACTTCGATCCCCCGATTGCGTAGTCTGCCTACATTAACCAAGGTTTGGCTGTAGCCGGATGCATTCGAGATATCCACGTTCAGGATTTCGTCTTCCGTGAGTTTGTTATACACCGCAGCATCAACGGATAGTCGGTTGTCAAACAGTTTGAAGTCAATTCCCACCTCGGTCTCTTTGACCGTTAGCGGCCTCAGGTTTGCATTAGGGCTGATGGCTGACGTAATGATCCCCAATGGGACACCATTGAACAGGTTGTTTTCGATATTGTAATACAAGGTATTGGTGTAGGGATCGCTATCACCACCTACTTCGGCATACGACGCGCGCAACTTACCGAAGCCGAACCATGTTGGCAGGGACTGAAAAAGCTGACTAAAAACAAAGCTTGTACTCACCGACGGATAGAATGCGCTGTTGGATTGGGGATTCAACGTAGAAAACCAATCGTTCCTCCCGGTGAGGTTCAGATACAGGTACTCGCCAAGGGAAAAATCGACGGTACCGAACACCGAATTGACCTGCTTATGCCAAAAGTCGTAAACCGGATTTTTGATCTGGCCGTTGTCCACCGTATATAAGTCGCGGATAAAAAAATTGGTCACGGAAGTACCCATACGTTCAGACTTTTGGTCCATGGAGTTCGCACCGAAAGTTGCATCCACTCCCCAGATACCGATGGTATGGTTGATCCCGAACAGGAAATCGATATTGCGTTCCCTGAACGTGGTTGTATTCTGGAAATAGTTGCCATTGAATCCATTGGGTGCCACCGGCAGCATGGCCGTACCCGTAGGCCGATTGGCATGCCGCACATTCGTGAAGAAATCTTGCCCTACCCGTCCCTGCACCCACAGCCACGGGGCGATGTCATACTGCAACGACACATTCCCAAACAGACGGTCGCGTTTCTGGGTTTCAAACCGCTCATGAATGGTCCAATAGGGGTTGGTCCGGTCCGTAAAACGTGCCGGGTTGATTTCATTGCCTGTTTCCGGGTCTTTATAGGCGTTCTCAAGCCAATGGATATCTACACTATTAGCCATCGTATAGACGGTCTGGTTTACATTGTAAGCCTGTTGATTCAGCGCCGGTGGATTGTTGTTAAACTCGTTGGAGTAATTCGCGTTGACTTGTACCGACAATCCTTCGGTAAGTAGATAATTGAGCCCCATGTTGAAGATCTTCTTATCAAAATCCGAATTGGGGATGATGGCATTGGCATCTGTATTGGCGAAAGACACCCGGAAATTCCCCCTTTCATTGGCTCCTGATATAGCCAGTGCGTGGGTAAACGTGTTGGCCGTGCGATAAAAATCTTTCACCCGGTTTGAGTGAGCCACATAAGGACGTTCCACCCCGTCGTGCTGCATAATGGGTTGGCCATCAAACCGAGGTCCGAAACTCCAAACACCGGTTCTCCGTACGTCGGCCACCGTTTCATTGCGTAGGCCATACTCTCCCTGTCCGTACTCATATTGGAAGTCCGTATAATCCAACGGCTGGTCGCCCTGATAGCTCAGTCCGTAACTGATACCGATACCTCTTTCCTGCTGGCTTCCCGATTTGGTAGTGATGATGATGGCACCATCTTTTGCCCGAAAGCCGTATAGTGCTGCGGCCGCCGCTCCCTTCAGTACGGTCAACGACTCGATGTCGTCGGGGTTGATGCTCTGGAGGCCATCACCCAGATCGGTATTGATCTCTCCTGTGTTGTCGCCTCCCGATGCATTTGCTCCACCCTGCGGGGTGTTGTTGATGGGAATCCCGTTTACCACAATCAACGGTGAATTATTACCACCAAAGGACGATTGCCCACGCAGCCTGATTTTGGACGAACCGCCCGGACCACTGGGTATACCCGATACGTTCAGTCCCGCCACCTTCCCTACCAGGCTGTTGCCTACATTGGTTGTCCGGCTTTCCGTTAGTTGATCCATGTTTACGGCTGACGCTGAATAACCCAGTTTCCGGTTTTCACGCCGTATACCCAACGCAGTCACGATCACTTCGCCCAGTTCCTGTGTATCTTCCTCCAATACGGCATCGATGGTGGTTCGGGAGTTGACGGGAACCTCCAATGGCAGGTACCCGATATAGGAAAACACCAGCACTGCGTCGGGCGGTGCTTCTATCACGAACTGCCCCGCTTCGTTCGTCGTACCGCCAACGGAAGCACCCTTTACCGATACGCTTACGCCACTCAGGGACTGTCCGTCGGTACCGGTCACAGTGCCGTTGACGGAAATCTGCTGCGTAATTTTATTGCGTACCACAACCAAGTTATTATCCAATGCCCGATATTCCAAACCGGTATTAACCAGCAGCATTTCCAACACCTTAAGCACGGGAGTGTTCCGAACTTTGATGCTTACGAGTTCTTCCAATGCACTGCCCTCTTCGCTATACATCAACCGGATTTTACCCTTTTGTTCCAAGATCGGGAATACCGTTTTCAGTCGGGCATTCTCCACGTTCAAATCGATTTTCTCGCTTTGCGAATACGTCCTGGCTGTTGCATTCAACGTCAGGATCAGCGTCAAAATAGCCGTGTAATTCAAGAGAACGAAAATTGGTTTTAATTGGACAAAGAAATGATGATAAAGAACTCTTTTGCTTAGTTCCTTTTTTTTCATAATTTTGGCATTTATCGTTAAAAAATCTGACCCGAGCAGTTACCGCTGCTCTTCAAAGGTTTTGAATGAGAAGTGTTGGCGCACTTCTCATTTTTTTTAATAAATCGTTACGTCATGGTGTTCTATTTTATAGTGAAATGGATGAATAAACTGCAAAGCCTCCAATAGTTGGTGAATATCATCTTCCTCCGTGATGGTAGACGTGTAGCGGTACCCCAATACGCCAGAATTTTCCACGTGAATGTCTACATTATACCACCTTTCGATTTTCGGAATCAGCTCTTCAAAAGTTTCGTTCCGGAATACCAGCTTATCATCGATCCAAGAAGTCTCCTGGATATATTCTTCATCGGCTACCTGAACTTTAGAGAGGTTCCCGATGGTCAATGTCAGGGCTTTCTTCGTGCCGCCTCCCTGCTCCTGCTCCGCCGATGGTAGGTAATTGGTGATCGCAACTTTCTCATTAGGCTTCATCACGATTTTTTCATCCGGCCGATCGTTTACCGACAGCTCAATCGATCCGGTAATAAGTGATGTTTCGGTCGTGCTGTCATTGGGGTAAGCTTTCACATTAAAAGACGTACCCAGCACCCGGATTGAAATCTTATCCGTTGAGATGGCAAAGGGTCGTTTACTGTCTTTCGCAACGTCGAAATACGCTTCCCCCTGCAATTCTACGACTCTTTTTCCATTCGTTTTCATCTTGCTATCGTACCAAAGTCTGCTATCCGAATTCAGCCATACACCTGTGCCATCCGGCAATTCAAACTGCTTACGTATGCCCTTTTCAGCCACGATTTCGACCATTTCCAGTGACTCTGTCCTAAAGGGTATCAGTAGCGATAACCCAATGAGACAAGCGGCAATGGTCGATCCATAAACGATTAGCCGTTTCTTCCTTGTGCGCCCCCACTGCCGGTCTTTCTCAAAAAACAGCGTTTTACTGTGCCGCTGTCTATGACGATCGAAAAAGTATGCCGGATCCGCTTCCCGTTCGGGTGCTTTCCACAATTCGTGGACAAACTCGTCGTAATACACGGCATCCGGATTAGCTACTAACAAATCATCCAATTCCTTTAACTCACCGGCACTGATCTCTCCAGCCGCCCTACGCGCCAACAACTCAATAATCCGCTTACTATCCATAAAAACCGAAAAGACCTGAATGGGTTTGTCACGATGGCCCTTTGATGATATAGACAATACTTTTAGAAAATCTCCCTATAGGAAAACGATTTTTTTTTGCACATAAAAAAGGCCAGTGATACCCCGTATAATTCGTGGTATCGCTGGCCCGCTATCTTACTCCCAGAAGGCTAGTCAATCCCCAACAGTCGTCGGTTGCTGGCCTCATCGGCCTGTCCACCGGCGAAATCGTCAAAGGTTTTTTCCGTAACGCGAATGATATGGTCTTGGATAAATACCGCTCCTTCGCGGGCACCGTCTTCGGGATGCTTCAACGCACATTCCCACTCCATGACCGCCCAACCTTTAAAGTCGTACGCCGTCAGTTTGCTGAATACCGCTTTGAAATCTACCTGTCCGTCTCCCAACGAGCGGAAGCGTCCGGCACGTTCTACCCAGCCCGAATATCCTCCGTATACGCCCTGTTTACCTGTCGGATTGAACTCCGCATCCTTCACATGGAACATCCGGATGCGCTCATGGTAATGATCGATGTAAGCCAAGTAGTCCAGACACTGAAGCACAAAATGTGACGGATCATACAACAGGCATGCCCTTGGATGGTTGTCTACCTTTTCCAGGAAACGCTCATAGCTCACACCATCGTGCAGATCCTCTCCCGGGTGGATCTCGTAACACACATCCACGCCATGCTCATCGAACACATCCAATATGGGTCGCCAGCGCTTGGCCAATTCATTAAATCCCGTATCCACCAGTCCTTGCGGACGCTGTGGCCATGGATAAACCGTATGCCATAGCAATGCGCCACTGAACGTGCCGTGTGCATTCAGCCCCAGGTTGGCAGACGCTTGCGCAGCATATTTCAATTGCTGTACCGCCCATTCCGTACGGGCTTTCGGATTGTTGTGGTATTGAGCGGGTGCAAACCCATCAAACAGCTGATCGTATGCCGGATGCACGGCTACCAACTGTCCCTGCAGGTGAGTAGAAAGCTCGGTGATTTCCAGTCCGATTTCATTCGCCAGCCCCTTTATTTCATCTGCATAGGTTTTGCTTTCTGCCGCCTTTTGTAAATCGAAATAAGTCGTAGCCCACGTCGGAATCTGAATACCTTTAAATCCCAATCCCTTTGCCCACCGACAGATGGCCTCGAAAGAATCAAATGGGGGTTGATCGCCTAAAAACTGCGCCAGGAAGATACCCGGCCCTTTTATTGTCTGCATAGCTTTAACTAATTAAATTATTAAAATTACTCGTATTATCCCGATCTTTTCAAACCGTAAAAGGAGTCCACTTTTCCGTACTTTCGCTGCTGCGGACCACGTTATCCAGAAATGCCATTCCACGCACACCGTCGTCTATCGAAGGAAAATCATATCCGCTAGCGGGTTCTCCCGACAGTTTCGCCCGTAGCGCACTCCCAAACAGCTTATACAGGTTGGCAAACGCTTCGAGGTATCCTTCCGGATGGCCCGACGGCGTACGGCATAGAGACGCCGCTTCGGCCGATAGTCCGGTTCCGTTTGCCCGATATATCTGTATGGGTTGATCCAGCCACCTCACGATCAGCGAGTTAGGCTCCTGTTGACACCACTCCAATCCGCCATTTTCACCGTAAACACGGACTTTTAAGGCGTTTTCCTCTCCAGCGGCCACCTGCGAGGCAATCAGTACCCCACTTCCACCGTTGTCAAACTGCAGCAATACGTTGCCGTCGTCATCCAGCTGCCGCCCTTCTACATAGGTATACAGCGAAGCACAGAGCTGCGTAGTGCGCAAACCCGAGATAAACTCTGCAAGATGCAGCGCATGCGTCCCAATATCGCCCATACAACCAGCCTTTCCAGACTTGGAAGGGTCTGTACGCCAGGAAGCCTGTTTGTTACTGTCGTCCTGCGCGCGACTTAACCAGCCCTGCGGATACTCCACATATATCTTCCGGATCTTTCCCAAGGCACCATCGCGCACTAATTGACGCGCCTGTCTCACCATCGGATAGCCTACATACGTATGGGTCAGCAAAAATAGCAACCCAGTTTCGTCCACCTTCGCTTTGAGGCGTTTAGCCTCGTCCAGGTCAAACGTCATCGGTTTGTCCAGCACTACATGGAATCCATTCTCCAATGCAAGCATAGCGGGCTCGAAATGCACATGGTTGGGTGTAACGATGCTGACGAAATCCATGCGCTCACCTTCCGGCAATTCACGCTCCCGTTCAATCATTTCCTGATAACTTCCATACACCCGGTTTTCCGGAAGGAACAGTGAGCGCCCGCTTTCCTTAGACCTCGTCGCATCCGAACTGAATGCCCCGCAGACCAGCTCAATCTGATTGTCCAATTGTGCCGCTATGCGATGCACTTCGCCGATGAAAGCCCCTTGTCCACCACCTACCATCCCCATCCTGAGTTTACGATTGTTGTCGATCATAATTATTTGATTTTATAAATTTTCATTAGACAATAATTATTCATTAGTTATCGGCTTTTAAATGCGTTATTCATGATGTGTTTTTCTCCAATCGGTTCATGAATGCTTCACAGTTTGCCTTTAAAGGCCTAATGGAACCTGCACTTCTATTTCAGCGCTTTTGTTTTCAGCGGTGACAAGCTTGCGTTCGCCTTTGGCTTCCGCAGGTTTCATCACCTTTTACATTAGTGCTGACATGGCAGGGTTTCTATGGAATGCTATCGTTGGCATTATCCGTTCCAGCACGACAAAAATATTATTAATGTGATAAACTCCATGGATTGCTTCAATTATTTTTTAAACCCATTTAAACTCAGCTTTTAAAATTACAGCCAACTTCTTCATGGCATTCACCAGATGGGCATCCACGGTTTTGGGAGAAATTTCCAACATGTCTGCTACCTCTTTATACGAAAACCCCTCCTCTTTGATCAGCTTGAACACCAACTTACATTGTTTTGGCAACTGCGCGATCGCATCGTTTAACTTTGCCCGCAATTCGCCCTGTAAGAAAATCGCTTCGGGCGACCTTACTTCGAGCTGTATCTCCACGTCGACCTCGTTCAGTGAAATGACCTCCCGACCCATCTGTTGTTTCAGAATGTTTAACGCGCGGTTCCGTGCCGCCACAAAGGCATAATACCGGATATTGTTGACTTCACTCAACCGCTCGCGTTGCTGCCAAAGCATCAATAACACATCACTTGCGATCTCCTCGGCCACCTCCCACGATTTAACGATACCAAACGAAAACCTTCGTAAGGGCAGGAAAAGCACATCAAACACCTGCCTATACGCACTTTCTGAATTGAAAGCTGCCATTTCATGTACCAGGACGTGCAGTTCCGCGGGTTTTATCGACATGGTTTTATAATTGGGTCGGGCTAAAGTTAATTATTAATTTTCATTAGAAAATAATAATTGGTCTATTGTCTTTTTTTAGTGGCATCATGAGATTACTGCACCTCTTTGATCGGTGACGAAGCTTGAATAAATGATTAGGTTTGCTTGACAATGGCAATTCAGTCAGGCTTACATGTGTTAAAATTGGTTAAAATCCCATTCCATTGGTTACAAATATGTACTTTAGCTTTTTGAATTATGTAAAATGATACCGTGTTGCTTGGAAACTAAATGGTTAGGGTATTTATATCAATCGCTGTCATTTCCGTGTTGTTACTAATGGCATGCCGTCGTGAAAAGCCACAACCATTGGCACGGTCGTTCGACCAGTTTCTTTATCCAGAAGATTTACAAGGGGTCGTTCCTGCAGGTGTTACGGGCGATGATAGCATCCAGCTGGTGAACGCATACGTCGAACAATGGCTGCGCCAACAGGCTTTGCTGTATTACGCAAAACGCAATGTTGCAATCAATACAAAACGCCTCGAAGCGCAGGTGGAGGAGTACAAAAACGGCTTAATCGTATATGAATATGAGCAGGCACTGGTGAGCCAAAAGCTCGATACGATCGTCACGGAAGCGGAAGTTCACAATTATTACGCGACCCGTCAGGATCTCTTCATGTTGAAGCAGCCCATTTTGAAAGTATCCTACATTCGCTTGCATACCGATGCACCCGAATTAGACCGGGTAAAGCGGTTGTTTTTATCGACTGATTTCGAAGAACAGGACTTACTGGAAAAATATTGCGCCCGGTATGCAACAGAATTCAGCCTACGCGATACGACATGGCAGTATGCCGACGACCTGGTAAAAAAAATTCCGCTTTCCCGCATTGGTGAGGAGAATTACAACCGTACCGGGCGAATTTTTGAAATAATTGAAAATAATGAATTATATCTGATAATTTTGCACGATTCGAAATTCAGGGATACGCGCTCGCCGCTGTCATTGGTATATGGCAACATCCGCAACCTGATTTTGAATAAACGTAAAATAGATTTGGTTGACCAAATGCAAAAGAGCATCGTTGCTGATGCCCGCAAGAAGAACAACATTGAAACATATAACTAAATGAGTAGAAATCACTGCATTTTTCTGTTTTTGACGCTAGTAACTATTTCCTATCAGGCATTAGCCCAAGAAGCAAAAGTAATTGACAAAGTAGCAGCCGTAGTGGGCTCCAACATCATCCTACAGTCGGAAATCGAAATGCAATATGCCCAATATCTTGCCCAAGGCAATAAAGCAAACGAAGATTTCAAATGTTACATCCTGCAACAGCAACTTACCCAGAAACTGTTGGCCCAGCAGGCAGCCATTGACTCCATTGATGTGAGTGAGGGGGAGGTGGATGACAACATCAATTCCCGGTTACGCTACATGTCCGGTCAAGCAGGCGGGCAGGAACGACTCGAACAGTTCCTTAACCGTTCGTTACTCCAATACAAGGAAGAAATGCGCCCGAGCGTATATGAGCAACTGAAAGCCAATAAGATGCAACAGGATATTGTTTCGGGCATCGACGTCACTCCCCTGGAAGTAAAACGGTACTTCGAGTCACTCGATAAAGATAGCCTGCCCTATTTTAATACGGAAGTGGAAGTAGGCGAATTGGTTGTCTTTCCCCAGCTTACACGCGAGGAAAAACAACAGTTTCGTGACCGGGCCGAAGACTTACGACGCCAGGTAGCGGAAGGAGCAGATTTTGCTACAATAGCCCGTCTATATTCACAAGATGGTGGTTCGGCTCCCTACGGTGGCGACTTGGGGTTCCATACACGAGATATGATGGTGAAAGAATACACTGCCATGGCATTCCGCATGAAACCGGGAGAACTTTCGCCAGTTTTTGAATCGGAGCATGGTTTCCACTTCCTGGAGGTTCTAGAACGCCGAGGCGAAGAAGTCCGCACGCGGCATGTCCTTATACAAATCAAGCCCAACACAGCGAGTTTAGAGCGTGCTAAAACGCATATCGACAGCATCTATCAGCACGTTATTGACCGTAAGCTTGATTTTTATACCGCAGCGACACTCTACTCCGACAACAAGGAGACGAAATACAATGGAGGGATGTTGCTTAACATGGAAAACCAGCAAAGCCGCACCACGTTGATACCCGCAGATAAACTCGATGCTGCGGTTTTTACCGCAATTGACACGTTGCAGCCTGGACAATACTCCCGGCCAGCGGAATTCACTGACCGAACTGGAAAAACGGGATACCGGTTTACCTATCTCAAATCACGGACTCCACCCCATCAAGCCAATCTCGAACAGGACTTTGCCAAAATCAAAGAGGCAGCCCTCGAAGACAAAATCAATCGTAAATTAAGTGAATGGTTTGAAGGTCGGCGTAAAGTGACTTTCATCAACATCAACGCCGAGTACCACGATTGCGATGATCTGAAGATCTGGTTGAAAGAGCAAGAGGACACGACTGTCGCCCAGCTTTAAGCAATAAGATTAGGCTTCGAATAGCATTTCAATAATCACCCGCCATTGAAAATCGGGCTGTAACTGCCAAATCCGAACGTAATTGCATTTTAATTGCTCGGTTTTCATTGCTACAGTAGCGGTGCCGTAAGAGTAGGCAAGCTCCCCACTGTACGATCGGTTTGCAACCAATGATTCGGCTTGAATGGCCATATCTTGCTTTTTTACAAACGACAAGATCTTTTCTTTCCCCACAATCGGGGTATTCCACGGAAAATAAAAGCGGGCGTCGTCGGCCAGAAATTCGCCATATGCAATAGATGCGTCCGATTTCAATACAGCAGAAAGCAATTGGTCGTTGCTAAACACAATTTCCTTTCGTTGTTGGATCCGCTCTTTGGTCCTGAACTTCATATAGTCCTTCTCGTCGGGTTCAATAAAACTGAGTTCCGCTTCTTCTTTACCACCTCCTTTGTGCTCAATCTGTGCACGCAGGTTGATTTTCCAGTTGCCCTTACGGTCACGATGCCACACGGTGAGGTACTCGCCATATCGCTTTACCGCCCCTACACGCTGAAATGAGAACGGACCTGTTGTTACTCCCCATTCCATACTTTTAGCCACCGCAGCAAAAGCAGGCTTCCATGTCATCACGTCAGGGATGTTGGGTCGGTTGCCCAGGTATTCCAACGCTCCTACAGGTGCTGGAGTAAAGAACAGTGAATTATCATCGACGATCGATCGTAAGGCCTTATAAGGTCCTTCAGCTGCCGAAAGCCGAGCGGCCGTCCGATCCGCGGCCAACAAACTACCTACCTTTCCAAGTACCTGTGCGGAGACCGTGGCCGATAAAAAGAGAAAATATATGGATACGCAAATCCGAATAATGTATTTCATCGTTTTGTGAGTTCAAATCTTATTCCAAAGCGTCCCCTCTTTACTGTCTTTGAGTTGGACACCCATGGCACTCAGTCCTTCCCGTATGCGGTCGGACATCGTGTAGTCTTTATTTTGTTTGGCTTCATTACGAAGTCCGATGATGACTTCCATTAATTTCTCAAAATCATCGGATCCGGTATTGTCGTCAACGAGACCCAACACATCGTGCACGAAATGTTGCATCAGGGTGCGTAAATTTTCCAAGGAGTAAGGGTCAACCGTTTGTTTACCGTCGTACACGCTATTGACGATGCGGACGGCCTCAAACAGCTCCGCAATCAGGACAGGGCTGTTAAAGTCGTCGTCCATCGCAGCATAGCACCGCTGTTTCAGCGCTTCCACGTTGCTATCCGCCTTCTTACCCGTCGCTTTCAGCTTAGGCAGTAGTGCCATTGCATTCATCAGCCGCTTATATCCCTTATCCGCCGCGTCCAACGCTTCGTTCGAGAAGTCAAGTGTACTCCGGTAGTGTGCCTGCAACATAAAAAAACGCACGGCCATGGGCGAGTATCCGCGATTCAGCAACGGATGGGATCCGCTGAAAAGTTCGTGGGGTAAAAAACCATTGCCAGCCGATTTAGACATACGTGTCCCGTTCACCGTCAGCATGTTGGTATGCATCCAATAGTTGGCAGGCTGCGTGTGGTTGCAAGCTTGGGATTGTGCAATTTCATTGGTGTGGTGTGTTGCGGCTAAATCCATTCCACCTCCGTGGATATCGAACTGATCGCCTAGATATTTGCGGCTCATTGCCGAGCACTCGATGTGCCATCCCGGGAAGCCGACCCCCCAAGGGGATGGCCAACGCATGATATGCTCCGGTTTGGCCTTGATCCATAACGCAAAATCGAGCCTACCCCGCTTCTCGTCCTGCCCATTCAGCTCACGCGTGTTGGTCAGCAAATCATCCAGTTTCCGGTTGGTAAGAATAGTGTAGTCGTATTCTTTTACATACTTCTCTACATCGAAATATACCGTGCCATTTATTTCGTAGGCATAACCCTGTTCCAGGATATTTTGAACCATCGTAATCTGCTCGGAAATGTGGCCGGTAGCGGTTGGTTCAATGCTGGGCGGTAGGGTATTGAATAGTCGGAGCACCTCATGGAATCCCAGCGTATATTTCTGCACGATTTCCATGGGCTCCAGTTGTTCCAACTTGGCTTTTTTCGCAAACTTATCATCACCCTCATCGTTATCACCCTCCAGATGGCCAGCATCCGTAATATTGCGTACATAGCGTACCTTGTAGCCGAGGTGCGAGAGGTAGCGGAATATGAGGTCGAAAGACACAAATGTACGGCAATTACCCAAGTGCACATCGCTGTATACGGTAGGGCCGCAGACATACATTCCCACAAAGGGTGGATTCAGCGGCTCAAACTTTTCTTTTTTCCTTGTTAACGTATTGTAAAGAACCAAACGGTTATCCATGGGCGCGAAAATACGAAATAATTGGTGGAAGTTACTTCCATCCCCAAAAAAGCAATTCACCTAAGCTTTTCATGCCTACTTTGCCAAGTGCGCGCTTTTTATACGTCGATACCGCAGTATTGCTTACGTTAAGCTTTCTACCAATTTCACGTTGCGAAAGCCCCAGGGCAAGGAGGTTGAGCACCTGGCTTTCCCGCTCGGAGAAAAATTCATCCCACATGAACGCTGTTTGAGGATTCGGATGGATCGGTACGGATTCGCAGTGTTCGTTTTCCCGCAGAATCGTGTTGATCACCATTTCCAGTCCCTGTTCGTCCGACTGCTTCGCCACCACCCAATTAACCCCCGCGGTAAGATAGAGTGGCTCCTGCTCCCGTCTATCCACAAAAGCCACTATCTTCAGCGGTTTTCTGTGAGGCATCCGCCGGATGGCATTTATTTTCTGCAATGCTCCCCAGATACCGCAATTGAAATCTACCACCATCATGTCGATCCCTTTCGATTTATCCGAAAGCAGCGACGCAACCCGACTAAAGTCATCGCACTTTATCACTGTTTTACAGCCCAATTCCTGAAGAAGGCGTCTCAATCCGACCAACACAATATCCCAATCGCTATAAATCAATATATTAATATCATTCAACGATCGTTTCATGCTAATCAATCTCCATCAACGGTTGTACGAAATATTATCTCCTTGAACAGCCTACAGCCTCCGTTTCCATACGGATACGGATCGGTCAGCCAGGTATCGTTCTATCTCTGCCACCCCAATCGTATCCAGTAGCTCGGTGACACCAAAATAGCTAATGGCCGCACAGATGTCCACCTGTTGTAAGGGTTGATGGATAATCACATCCAGCTTGTTTGTTATCGGTCCATTGTTCATTCGTGCGGGATCACTTGACTCCTTTTTCCCAAAACCAACATTAATCATGTGATACTTTATATTCGAATGGTTATAACGGCAATTAATACGCTAATATGGTCACCTCAGTCCTGCGGTTGGCTTGATGCTCGGCCGCCGAGCAGGCCACGCCGTCGGCACAACGGTTCACCAGCCTCGTCTCACCGTATCCCTTGGCCACCATCCGGTCACGGGCGATGCCTTTTGTTACTAGATAATCTACCGCCGACTGTGCCCGCCGCTGCGACAATGCTTCGTTATACGTATTGCTACCCCGGCTGTCCGTATGGCTCGACAACTCGATTTTCAGCGTGGGGTTGTCACGCAGCGTACGGACCAGCTCATCCAGAATCATAGCCGCATCCGGCCGGATGTTGTGTTTGTCAAAGTCATAGTAGATATTCTCCAACTCGAAGGTGTTGCCCACCTCGAAAACCGGTTCCAGCAGCAGCGCAACCTCGAGGGTGTCGGATCGGGTTATTCCCATCGTACTTATCTTTGCCGAATCCGCATGGTATCCTTCCTTTTGCCCCAATACCGTATAAGCTTGGTTCCTATCGAGGATGAACTCAAAGGTCCCCGCCCCGTCACTGCTCCGCTTTGCAACAATCTCCCGTTCGCCATCATATAAAGTTACCGTTGTAGCCGGTAGGCGTTCCCCCGTGGCTTTATCCGATGTGGTACCTCTCAGGATGATGATCTTGGGTTTCTCATAGGTGAAGGAATAGATATCGTCCCCGCCTTTACCCCCCCTGCGGTTCGAGGAAAGGTATCCCGCCATACCTTCTTCACCGTCATAGGTCGTCAGGTAGGCGAAGTCGTCGCCCGATGAATTCACCGGATAACGCAGGTTTACCGGAACACTCCACTGTGCTCCTTTTCCCGCCGATTGGAAAACATCCAGACCGCCCATGCCCGCAAACCCATCGCTCGAGTAATAGAGCATGCCATTGGGGCCTATGTTCGGAAACAATTCATCTCCCTCGCTGTTAATTGTGCTGCCGCCATTTACGGGCGTACCCCAGCTTCCATCACCCTGCTTTTTGCAGTACCAGATGTCGGTACCACCATACCCCCCTGGCATGTCGCTTACGAAATAAAGTATCTCCCCGTCTTCGCTCAATGCCGCGTGGCCCACCGAGTATTTGGACACGTTGTTGTGCACGAAAGGTTCTGGGGACCATACGTTGTCCGACCCCCGGGTGTACAGATACAGTTCCAGTGTGTTGGTCCGGTAGCTCCCCCGACCTTCCCTTGTTTCGGTGCCCTCCTTTCCGGGATACGTCCGTGTCACATAAAGGGTATCTCCCGTCGCATCCGCCGCTAACGGACCGATGTGGTAGGATGCATCGTTGAGCGATTCAGCGGCGAGTACTGCATTCGTAAGCGTATTGTCCCCGAGGCGGTCGGCCGTATAGACCCGCAGGAACGAATGGCCTGTCCAGCCATACTGCCTAATGCCTCGCATATACCCATCCGGCTCACCCGTGTAGTAAACGTTCTCCCCAATGGGAAATACCGAGAACTCCGACAGCGATGTGTTGACTCCTTCGTTACGCAGCTTGTGCACGGTCGGGTTGCTCATCCATACCAGTGCAGAATCGCAGCCCGCAATCGCCACGGCAACCGAATCGGTGTTGCCGGTTTCCCCAGCATATGCCATCAATTGCTGTTTTGCTTCAGCATACTTTCCGTTCGCTTTCAGCACCTCCCCATACACCAAGCGGTTGTCTGCCACCGAGCCCTCAATTTCCACCACCCGGGCGTACCAGTTTTCAGCCGATTCGTAATCCTTCATCTGCACATAGCATGCCGCCAACCGTTCCAGATCTGCTAAGCGCGGCTTACGGATATCAACAAGTTTCATATATAGTTTTACCGCATTTGCATATTCATAGCGCCTATATAGTTCGTCAGCGCGGTCGCGCAAGCTCGGTTGCTCTTGTGCCATGGCGATGCTGGCCAGCATCGCCAGTGAGCCGATTATTATCCCTGTGTATTTCCTGTTCATTTCTTTGTGATTTAATAGCGCCTGTTCCGCCGATCGCTTTTAGAAAAACCGTGGACTGAGAATCCGTTGGGCCTTCCGGCCGAAGGTAATCCCCAGAGTCACCTCATGTGACCCGTTCTGCACGCTGCTCAGCTGGCTCACGATATGGTCATACGAATAGCCAACCCGCAGCGCATCGGTGAGGTAGATCTGCGTCACGGCCGAAAACGAATTACGCCCGCTGAGGCTATTACCGCTCACCCGGTTGTACGCTCGCTTGAAGACCGTTACCCCTGTGCGCCAGCCCGCGCCCAGCCAGAAGCGTTGGCCGAAGATGAACATTGCATTCACGTCGAGGCTTGTGGGGCCTTTGAAGTCTTCCTTCACCAGCAGGCTGGGACGGAAGCCCAGCCCGCTATTCAGGTTGAACAGCGCCCCACCGATGAAGTACATGTGCCGCCGTCTGCGGATGTTATCTGTGGTGGTATTATCCCAACGGAAGATGTTGTTGCTCTGGTCGCCCGACAGCAGGTCCATAACCGATACGCCCGCATACCACTTCGGATTATAGTAATATACCCCGAAGCGGACATCCGGCACCCAGTTGCTGATCTTGCCTGCAGGTATCACTTGGTCGCCCGCGTTGATGGGGTCGAGCATCGCTCCGTCAAGGCTGTACTGGGTCACCCCGGCACCAATACCGAAGCTTAGCCGGTGCGTATCCTCCTCGTTCAGCCGTAGGCGGAATGCGTAGTTGGCATATGCCGAGGTAGCTAATTGCGGGCCGAGCTGGTCCGAGATGATCTGCATTCCCAGCCCATGACGTCTGTTTACCGGATCTACGATGCCATCAATGGAAAGCAACGCCGTCTTAGGGGCTCCATCAAGCCCTACCCATTGGCTTCGCAGGCCAAGCTGCCCAAACCATTCCTCTTTGTAACCCGTGTAGGCCGGGTTGACACTCATCGAATTGAAAATATACTGCGTGAATTGGATGTTCTGCTGGGCACAGGCAAATTTGCCCACTCCCAGCAGCAACACCATGGCAGACATTTTAAAAATATTATTCATGGTCAATCGCTTACGGTTATTGCTCAATGTTTTTATTGTTTTTTTATCAGTACCCAGCCCGTGTGCCGCTCCTGCACGCCACCACGGTGCGTAACGATCAGGTAATAGTAAGTACCCTCGTTGAGTCCGCCTCCGTCCCAATTGTTGTCATAATTTTCATTCCGGTAGACTTCATTACCCCACCTATTGACAACAACAACGGATATTCTATCGAATCCTTCTATTCCGATGATTTCGAAACGATCATTATTACCATCGCCATTCGGCGTGAATACATTCGGAATCTTGAGCGGGTTCACTACGGTTATCGTCACTGTAGCGGTCGAACAGTTATCCGGGTTCAACTTTTCACAGATTTGGTACTCCAGCGTATATGTACCACCTCGTGTACCCGGCGTTACATCGATCGAGCCGTCTGGATTGAGGTGTAATGGCGGGTCATTGCCAATCGATGTCAACGTCACTTCCTCAGGTTCGACGGGTATACCATCGAGCTGGTCATTGGAGAATACGTTCACCACATTCTGTGCACCTTCATAGCCGTTTACACCGGTTACCTGATCATTGACAGCCCGGATTTCGGGCGGAGCGACGACCACGGTTACGGTGGCTATACCGCAATTATTTGGATTGATGGCATCGCATACTTGATAGTCAAGGCTGTACGTTCCAGCAGGTGTATTCGGAGCTACCGTTACCATGCCGTCTTCACCCAACGCCAATGGCGACGGGTCGTCTGACGGCACTCTGGTGAGGATTACATCGCTTGGAACAAGTGGGTTTCCATCGATTTTATCATTAATAAAAACATTACCCGCGTTTCCACCTGTCTTGCCATTTAAAGGCCCAAAGTTGTCGTCTTCCACTTCGATTTCTTTGAAGTAGGCAACAACTTCAACGGTTGCAGCATGGGTTACCTCCTTTCCGTCAGGCCCATAAGCGATTACCGTAGCCGTGTTAACAATCTTGCCAGCTACCAAGTCGGCAGCCGTTGTAGTGTATATCGTCCGGAATGTGTGCGCGTGGGCTACACCCGGTTTGACTTGGGCAATTTGTTGCACGAAGCCTGTCAGCGGGTCGGCGATTTTCACGTCATGAAGCGTTACGTTGCCCACGTTGGTAACCTGCAATTGATAACCGATACGATCGCCTGGGTTTTCGACTTGTTGCCTATCGGCGACTTTGTCGATCCGTATTGCCGGTGTTTGTACAATTGGCGTAATGGTTTTATCGTCCGGCTCCAGTGTATTCGGATCATCCGATAGCACATTTGGAATCGGATTTCCATCAGGATCGTTGCCGGATACCTGAGCTTGGTTAATTACTTCACCGGCATCCACGTCGGCTTGTGTAACTACGTGCTGGGCCATTACTGTGACAGATTCACCCGGCATGAGCTTGGCAATCGGTGAACCGGCAATAATTTCGGCGTTGTCATCGGTAACGACCACGTCGGTCAGCGTTACATTGCCTGCATTGGTCACCACAATATTGAAATATTTAATTTGATCGCCGACATCATAAGGACCTTCACTGGTTACCCCTTTCGTTAGCGACAGGGCTGGTTTGCTTTCCATCGATACTACCGTCGGGTCGCTGGGATCGGGTGTGCTCGAATCGTCCGACGACACCTCAGGTATCGGATTGCCTTCCGGATCATCGCCCGTCGCCTTCGCCTGGTTCACCACCCTACCCGCGTCAATGTCGACTTGGGTCACTTGATGTCTCGCTATTACCGTGGCTGTGGCGTTCGGGGCTAGTGTTGCGATCGGCGAACCCGCCGTAATTTCTGCATTAGCGTCCGTCACCGTCACATTGGTCAGCGTCACGTTGCCCGTGTTGCGTACCGTGATTTCGTAGTTGATGTATGCATTGAGCGCATACGGTCCTTCGCTACTCACCAGCTTGGTCAATGTCAATGCCGGTTGCCGGGTCAGTTCCAGTACAGTGGGATCATTCGGTTGCGGTGTGTCCGGATTGTCCGACGGCACCTCCGGTATCGGATTGCCTTCAGGGTCACCGCCCGTTACCTTCGCCTGGTTCACCACCCTACCCGCATCGATGTCGGCTTGGGTGACTTGGTGCCGGGCAATTACCGTCGCCATCTCGCTTGGCGCCAGACTGGCTATCGGCGAGCCAGACACGATCTCCGCATTATCATCTGTGACAGCCATTTCCGTCAAGGTCACGTTGCCGGTGTTGCGAACCGTGATTTCGTAGTTAATGTAAGCATTGGGCGCATACGGCCCCTCGCTGGTGACCCGCTTTGTCAATGTCAATGCTGGTTGCCGGGTCAGTTCCACCACTGTGGGATCATTCGGTTGCGGTGTGTCCGGATTGTCCGACAGTACCTCCGGTATCGGATTACCTTCAGGGTCGTCGCCTGTCGCCTTCGCTTGATTCACTACCGTACCCGCGTCAACATCAGCTTGGGTGACTTGGTGCCGGGCAGTCACCGTCGCCATCTCGCTTGGCGCCAGATTGGTAATCGGCGAACCAGACATGATCTCCGCGTTATCATCAGTGACAATCACATCCGTCAACGTAATGTTTCCGGTGTTACGGACCACGATTTCAAAATCGATGTACTGGCCTATGGCATATGGACCCTCACCGGTTACGCGCTTGACAAGCGTCAATGCCGGTTGCTGGGTCAGTTCCACCACCGTGGGATCGTTCGGTTGCGGTGTGTCAGGATTATCCGACGGTGTCTCCGGTATCGGATTACCTTCCGGATCGTTGCCCGTCGCCTTCGCTTGGTTCACCACCCTGGCTGCATCGATGTCAGTTTGGGTGACTTGGTGCCGGGCAATTACCGTCGCCATCTCGCTTGGTGCCAGATCGGTTATCGGTGATCCAGACACGATCTCTGCGTTATCATCCGTGACAATCACATCCGTCAACGTGATATTACCGGTATTTCGGACCACGATTTCGTAGTCGATATAGCTATCTACCGCATAAGGAGCGATACTGGTGGCCCGCTTTATCAACATTAGGCCTGTCCGTTGCATCAGTTCCACCACTGTGGGATCATTGGGTTGTGGTGTGTCCGGATTATCCGACGGTACCTCGGGTATTGGATTACCTTCAGGGTCATCGCCCGTCACCTTCGCTTGATTCACCACCCTACCCGCGTCTATGTCCGTTTGGGTGACATGATGTCTTGCTATTATCGTGGCTGTGACGTTCGGGGCGAGCGTTACGACTGGAGAACCCGCTGTGATTTCTGCATTGTCGTCCGTCACCGTCACATCTGTTAGTGTCACATTACCCGTATTGGTAACGGTAATTTCAAATTCAATATATTGACCTACCGTGTAAGGCCCCTCACTGGTTGAGCGCTTGGTCAAAGACAGCGCGGGGTATGCCGGAACATCCACGGTAGTGGGTATGCCCGGGTCACCCGGTGTTCCGGGATTGTCAACATCCGGAGTCGATGGTACAGGGTCTATCGGCTCGGCCGGGTTATCCGGGTCCGTCGTCGGAGGTGTACCCGTCACCGTGGCCAGGTTCTCCACTTCGCCGGCATCTTTCTCTGCCTGGGTGATAATATAGGTAGCCGTGGCACTCACCGACTCATCCGGGGCAAGCACACCGGGTGTACCGGGGGTAGGCCAGGCACCGTAGGTAATGTCGTCTGCGTCTATCTTGGGGTCTTCGATACTCACGTCTGTAAGTGTCACGTTGCCGGTATTCGTCACCGTGAACGTGTATTCAATGCTGTTGCCGTCTGTGGACAGTACG